>Ga0315284_10000035_pt1 | contig 190037 bp, 165 predicted proteins | sample YL17G09_16_MG_FD_203696 | JGI IMG/M metagenome (GOLD analysis project Ga0315284, IMG submission 203696) | Sediment microbial communities from Yellowstone Lake, YNP, Wyoming, USA - YL17G09_16 | ecosystem: Environmental > Aquatic > Freshwater > Lake > Sediment | place: USA: Wyoming | collected... | reverse complement strand
GCGGTCTTTGGTGGGTGCGAGAGGACTCGAATAGCATCCCCTTTGGGGACCTCCGACCTTACCATCCCCTTTCGGGGACTTCAATGTGACGCGAAGGACCACCAGAAATTGGCGGTCCTTGGTGGGTGCGAGAGGACTCGAATAGCATCCCCTTTGGGGACCTCCGACCTTACCATCCCCTTTCGGGGACTTCAATGTGACGCGAAGGACCGCCAGAAATTGGCGGTCCTTGGTGGGTGCGAGAGGACTCGAACCTCCGACCTCATCAATGTGAGTGATGCGCTCTAACCGGCTGAGCTACGCGCCCGGAGGGACGGGATTATAGCCGAGGTATTGGCCTTTGGCAAGACTCGTTCTGCAAAAGCGGAGCTCTGTCACTTTTCGCCCCCGGGCGCATCTGATAAAATGGATCATGTCAATTTATAATCGAGGTGGTAAATGTCCAATTTGAGTGGAGTCTCTGCTTTCTCTCGTGTGACCGAGACCAAACATGTCAAGCTGCTCATCCTCGGCTCCGGCCCGGCGGGACTGTCGGCGGCCCTTTACGCGGCGCGCGCCGAGCTTGCTCCCATTGTGCTGACCGGGATCGACCTGGGCGGCCAGGCAGCCTTGACCTATACTATCGAAAACTATCCGGGGTTCCCAGAGGGCGTTGGCGGTATGCAACTGGGCGAATTGTTCCAAAAGCAAGCCGAACGCTTCGGCGCGCGGGTGGAATTCGACACTGCCCAGTCCGTTGACCTGTCAAGCCGACCATTCAAAGTAGTCACTGACAATGGCGTCTATGCCGCCGAGGCGTTGATTGTTTCCACCGGGGCACGGCCTAACCACCTGAATATTTCCGGCGAGACCGAATTGACCGGTAGAGGCGTCTCCTATTGCGCCACCTGTGATGGAGCTTTCTTCAAGGAGAAGAAGGTGATTGTCGTTGGCGGCGGGGACAGTGCCCTGGAAGAAGGTCTGTTCCTGACGCGCTACGCCTCGTCAGTGACAGTCATCCACCGGCGCGACGGTTTGCGGGCCGGGGCGATCTTACAGAAACGCGCCTTCGACCATCCCAAGATGAAATTCATCTGGAATACCGTCGTTACGGAGGTTGTCGGCCAGGAGAAAGTTGAAGCAGTGAGACTAAAGAACGTCCAGACCGGCAAAGAGAGCGTTTTCCTGACAGAGGGCCTATTTATTTTCATTGGAAACACGCCCAATACTCAGATGTTCGAGGGGCAAGTCAAGTTGGAAAAAGGTTATATCAAGGTGGATGACCGTATGAATACCAGCGTTCCCGGAGTCTTCGCGGCAGGGGAGGTAGCAGATGCACATTTCCGACAGGTGATCACATCCGCTGGAATGGGCGCAGCAGCAGCCATCGAAGCGACGTACTTCCTCGAGCGCGAAACAGGATGAAGGTCCCGAAGGAACCGGTTGGGCAGCGAAAACGCTGCCAAACTTGTTTAAACTGGATAAAAGTTTGATAATGATGTGACGAACAGTACTTCTTTTTGGATTATCCAAAGAGTATAAATTTCAAATCTGATGTTCCGATTGGAGAATCAATGACTGCTAAAATTTCGATCGTTGGCGCCGGGATGACCGGTTCGACGGCTGCGCTTTGGCTGGCCGAACGCGAGATCGCCGACCTGGTCCTGGTGGACATCGTCGAAGGCATGCCGCAGGGCAAAGCGCTTGACTTGCAGGAGGCTTTGCCAGTGATTGGCAAGGATGTGTCCATCGTAGGCAGCAACGATTACGCTACCACGAAAGGATCGGATATCGTTGTCGTCACGGCGGGTGTCCCGCGCAAGCCGGGCATGAGCCGGGAAGACTTGCTGACCACCAATGCCAAGATCGTCGGCGAAGCCACCACGAGCGCCCTGAAGTATTCACCGGATGCCATCTTTATTATCCTGACCAATCCACTGGATACGATGGCTTACCTGGCGATGAAAGTTGGCAAACTGCCACGCCAGCGCATTGTAGGGCAGGCGGGCATTTTGGACTCGGCGCGTATGCGGGCTTTCGTGGCGCTGGAGACAGGTATCAGTGTGGAGAATATTGATTGCTATGTTCTGGGCGGTCATGGCGACGAAATGGTACCGCTGACCCGTCACTCGAACGTGGCGGGCGTCCCGCTGCGGGAGTTCCTGCCCGCCGACAAACTGGAGGCCATCGTCAACCGCACCCGCAAGGGCGGCGGCGAGATCGTCAACCTGCTCAAGACTGGTTCGGCCTACTACGCCCCGACGGCGGCTGTGGCGCAGATGGCGGAAGCAATCCTGAAGGATAAGCACCTGATCGTCCCGGCCTCGGCTTACCTGCAGGGCGAGTATGGTCTGAAGGACATGTTCTTCGGCGTGCCGGTGCAGTTGGGACGCAGCGGCGTGGAGAAGGTTATCGAATACGCGTTGGATGCCGAGGAAAAAGCTGCGCTGGAGAAGTCCGCCGCGGCGGTGAAGGAAAGCATCGGCGTGATGCAAGGCCTGGTAAAGATCTAGTCGTGCTTACGGTTTTTTTTGCTTAGGGTGTGTTTGCAAATTTATGAAATAGGTCTCGATATGGGCGTTGCGGGTGGTTAAGTAGGCGTTTTTTGCCGTACACTTGCATCTGCTGCAAGTGCAGGTGTCGAAACCCCGCAACGTCCTACTCGACCAGCCTATGATCAATTTTGCATACAGGCACTAGAAAGTCGTAACCACGAGAGGTACAATTGGATTGCTTCGCCGCGCAGAACGCGGCCCGCAATAACAATATGAATTCGGAGGAGTCTTATGATTCTGCACGAAAAGATTGCTGCACAGTTACCCGCATTTCGCGAACGTGTTAAAGCTCTCGTCAAGGAGCACGGCGACACGGTCATTGACCAGGTGACCATCGGCCAGGTCTACGGCGGAATGCGCGACATCAAATCCATGGTGACCGACGTCTCTTTCGTGGACCCGGCCACCGGCATCAAATTCCGCGGCCTGTCCATCCCCGAGGTGCTGGCCCGGCTCCCCAGGCCGCGTGGGGCCAAGATGCCCTACGTGGGCGGGCTGTATTATCTGCTGATGATCGGCGAAATCCCCACCCGCGCCCAGGCCGAGGAAGTGGAACGTGAATGGGCCGGGCGGGCCGTCGTCCCTGATTACGTGTTCAAGATGTTGCGCGCCATGCCCAAAGAGACCCACCCGATGGTACTGCTCTCGCAGGCGGTGCTGGCACTTGAGAGCGGATCCAAGTTTGCGGCCGCTTACCACGCTGGCGCCAAGAAAGACATTTACTGGGAGTCAACTCTGGAGGACTCTCTGGACCTGACCGCCAAGCTGCCGGTCATCGCGGCGTTCATCTATCGCCTGAAATTCTTCGGCGAAACCAGGAAGCCCAAATACAACCCCCGCCAGGATTACGGCACGAACTTTGCCCGCATGATGGGCGTTTCGGACCGCAAAGGCTATGCCGAACTGGCTCGCCTGTACTTCATCCTTCATTCTGACCACGAATCCGGGAACGTCAGTGCTCATGCCACCCACCTGGTCGGTTCGTCGCTCTCAGACGCGTATTATGCTTTTTCTGCCGGACTCAACGGTCTGGCCGGACCCCTGCACGGACTCGCCAACCAGGAATGCCTGGGCTGGCTGATCTCGGTGCGAGATCAGTTTGGCGGCGTCCCGTCACGCGACGAGTTGTACAAGTTCGCCTGGGACACGTTGAACGGTGGCAAGGTTATCCCCGGTTACGGACACGCCGTGCTGCGTGTCACCGACCCGCGTTTCGTTGCGCAGCTGGATTTCGCCAAAGCGCGCTTCCCGCAGGATACACTCATCCGGCTGGCCGAGTTGGTCTATGACGTGGTCCCGGCAGTGCTCAAAGAGCAGGGCAAGGCCAAGAACCCGGCCCCCAACGTGGACGCCATCTCCGGCGCGTTGCAATATTATTACGGGGTGCGCGAGTTCGATTTCTACACCGTGTTATTCGGCGTCGGGCGCGCCCTGGGCGTGACCGCCAACCTGGTCTGGGCGCGCGCCCTCGGCCAGCCCATCGAGCGGCCCAAGTCCGTGTCAACAGCCATGCTGGAAGAAGCGGCGAAGAAATAGTTGTAGCTTTCAATAGTTAGTAACTACAAGGTACTGCGTAAACATTTGAACCCAAATTGTCGTTTTTTCCTAACTTTTTGGCCGATTCAGTTCAGTAATTTATGCAAGGAGCAGTAGAAAGAGACCTCCGGACTCATTACACTGGAAGTCTCTTTTTTTAGCTTGGCGCCAAGGATCTCCCTGCGGGGTTTTGGGGATTCTCCTCGTCCTGATCCCAATTGACCGGGTAAGCCCCACGAAGTGGGGTATCGAGGATGTAACCGGCTATGCGTTCGTAATCGGCCTGGTCGCGGAGGATATGTTCGTAATAATTTCTTTGCCAGAGCCTCTTGTAAAAGACAGGCCATGCAAATTCGTCCACTCCCTGGATATATTTGTGCGTGGTGATGGATTTGAATGCACCAACGATCTCGCCAAGGGTAGGGGCGACCCTTGTGGTCGCCCTGGTTGCATGGGCAGGCACAAGGCCTGCCCCTACGGGTTCGTGATTGTGGATGATTATGATGCCATGCAAATGATTGGGCATCACCTGAAATGCATCCGTCTCGATATTTGGGAATCGTTCTTGCAGAGACCCCCATTCGATATTAACCATTCTCCCGGCGTCATTGAAAATCATTTCTCCGCCGCAGATTTTCCCAAGGAAAGATTCCCGTAATTGTGTGACGATCGTGACGTAATATCCTCCCGCCTGTGAATAATCGTATCCTTTCAGGCGGATGGAACGCCTGCCAAATTGTTCCGGTGCTTGCTCTGTCATCACCCGCCTTCCACAATCTTTATCTCCTCTTCCGTCATCGTCCCCTTGGGGATATCATCCCTGCTGGAGATATCTCTTCCAAGATAACACCCAGCACGCCTTCGATGTTATTCATCACGTCCCCATTCCAGAAACGCAAAATGGTATAGCCTTGAGCCTCGAGGAAGGCGGTGCGTTCGGCATCGTATTCCTGCTGGTCGAGGTGTTGACTCCCGTCCACTTCGATGACCAGTTTCAGGCGCGGGGCGCACATCGTCCCCTTTAGGGGAGAAATCGGCGATATACGGACCGATGGCATGCTGGCGTCTGAATCCGACACCGTCGAGGCGGTGAGCGCGCAGGTAGGCCCAGAGTTTGGCTTCGGCGGGGGTTTGCTCTTCCCTGGCACCGCCCGCCATGGCAGGTGTACGCAATTCACCCGCGCGGTGCATCATCTTCGGCGTGGTGCGTTTAGCTTTCTTTATAGGTTCCCTTTCCTGCCCCCTCCTGCCTCCCCCATTTTCACCCCGCCAAGAACGCGGGGCAAGCGAACGGAAAATGGGGGGATGTCCGCAGGACAGAGGGGCGTTCTACCCGCCCTCCACAATCTTGATCTCCTCCTCCGTCAACCCATACAGACCGTACAGCAGCCGGTCAATCTGCCCATCCGTGGACTCGATCTCGCGCCGCAGCATCTCCTGCCCCTGCGGCGTGCGAGCGGGCTGCTTGTGCAGCGCCAGCATCCGCTCCACCAGCGACACTATCTTGTCATACGCGGCTTTTTCGGCGGGATCGGAGAAATCCATTCGTTTTATCGGTAAATTAGACAAGAATGATATGGGATACCTGAGCGAACCTTCAGGTATTCTCGCGGAATAAAACTGTATTATATGTATCCAGTTGAAAAGAGTTGAATTTAGCAATCCAGTTAGAAACTCGTTAGAGTATTTAGAGCCAATGACACTATGAACAGCCACGAGGATGCCAACTCCCTCCGTATCCAACATTGCAGTCAATCTCCGCGCAACACCTCGTATCACAATTTTCTTCTCGTGGAAAAGGTCAAGGGTATTTTGATTTATTATGTCACAACTCGGATCCAGCCGGGGTTTATAAACTTCTCTTTTATAAAGCCTCACCTTTTTTCCCCAAAGAAACGAGTATCGTTCGATATAACTATTCGTAGCAATTAGTACGCCAGAATTACCATCTGCAATAAATTTATCCATTGCCCAATAATCGAAGCCCATCACTCCTGTACGCACTTGTGCTACAGATGTCAGTGGATCACTTGAATTATATAGTTTTGTTAAAATCCGATTCGTATCAGCATCAGCATATACTCGAATCATGCTGTCTTTGGTGATTATTTGGTTGAGCGGAATAGATGACATTGGTACATTTGCTATCTGAGTAACATTTTCATCAGATAGGATTTTTAAATCAATTAAATTGCTGGGGCTTTCTTTTGCATAAATCGTAATTGCTGTTGAAATTAGCGCTCCCTCAAAAACGCTTTTACATTTCCCCAAATCAGTGATCGACAAGAGTCTAGATTTTGTTAAAAGAATATCTCTTAATTTATGAGCATAATCTGCAACGAAATACTTGTTGGGAGTAATTAAACCAATCAAGCCTCCTTTACAAGCTAATTCGAGGCATCTTTCCATAAATACTACATAAATATCATAAGCACCAGAAGCAGTTGAATATCGCTTTTTGAAATATTCCTTGCTTTCTTCCAAAAACAAAGTTCTTACATACGGCGGATTGCCGATGACGGCATCGAAACCCCCGGCAGTAAAGACGTGTGGGAAGGCCGCCTGCCAGTTGAAGGCATTGACGCGGTAGCGCTCCTCCTCATCCGGGAACATCTGCCCTTCGTAATAGTCCGGCCCGATCAGCGAGTTGCCGCACTGGATGTTCCTGCCCAGGTCCGGCAGGGCGCGCTCCTTGAACAGGCCCAGTTGCGCCCCGATGCTTTCCTGGCTTTCGCCCTCCAGCACCTTGAGCGAGAGCGAGAGTTTGGTCACTTCCACGGCCTGGGAGTCAATATCCACGCCGTGAATATTGCTCAGTAAAATGCGTTTCTTTTCGGCGGTGGTGAGTCTCCACCCCTCCCCGGCCCTCCCCAAATCCGCCCGTGTAGTTCCGTTGTTTCCCGAATCTTTACTGGCGGATTTGGGGAGGGTGCCCGATAGGGCGAGTGGGGTCGAAACCTGATAGATCGCCGGGGCTTTCCCCTTTGCCCATTTTTCCGGTTCGTGCCCGCAATACCACGCCGTGTGCCAGTCCAGCAAATACTGGTATGCGCCCAACAGGAAGGAACCAGACCCGCAGGCCGGGTCGAGGATTTTGAGACCGGCGGCTTCCTTCGGTGAGAGTCCCCCTCCCTGAACGTGCCCCTCGTTCGGGGTCCCTACGGGATTCTCCGCGAAGGGGTTAGGGGTGGGGCTGGGGTTGCCTTCCAGGAGTTTTCCGACGGTATTCCTGACGATGTAATCCACGATGTACGTGGGCGTGTAGTACACGCCGCCCGCCTTGCGGACTTCGGGCTTTTCCTCGACTTTGGCCTGGTGTCCGCTAGTGAGCCGGATGACTTTCCCCAGGAAACGCTCGTACACCTGCCCCAGAATGTCGGCGGGGATCTCCCGGAAAACGTACGGGCTGGGATAATACAGGCCGCCGATGATCTCTTTCAGGACCCGGTCGTCGACCCTCAGCCGCAGGGTCAGGTCGTCCGGGCGGCTGGATTGTCCCTTTTCTTCGGCGAAGTGGAACAGGCCGGAGTTATAGCGGCTGTCGGCCTGGCGGAACAACTGGCACAGGCGTTCGTACACGCCTTCGCCTTCGAGCAATTCCTGCAACTGGTCCTCGCGTTCGATGCCCCGGTCCTCGCAGATGCGCAGGAAGACGATCCGGTCAATGGTCATTTGCACGGCGTAATTCAACTCGCGCACGTGCAGGTCGGGATTGCGCAGGACGATCATGCGCGCCAGCAGGTCGCGCCAGTGTTCGATCTCTTCCAGGAAAGCGTCGTCTACTTCCGTCGTGCCCTTCCTGCTTTTGAGACCTTCGGCGTACTGGTTGAACGATCCCTTGAGGACGGCCTGGCGCGAGAAGATGGCCGCGATCTCATCCCATTTTGTCAGGTACTCATTGTAATTCAGCAGCATGACCCGCCCGGTGGCGGCGCTGTCGCTTTTATCCGGTTTGCTCCGGCTTTCGTAAACCGCAAATTCCTCGAAGTCGGTCAGGATGCTCAGGGGCAACTTGGCAGACCAGGCATACCGTCTCAACTGGAAAGCCGGATAAATATCGTATTGGATATTGACGGCCGGTTTCTTGGCTTCGACGAAGAACTTGCGCGTCCCCCCGATCCGGAACGCATAATCCGGGGCCTTGGTTGCCCCTTCCACTTCCAGCGAATCTTCGTGAATTACATCCTTATAAGCCTCGGCATATCCCTGCTGGTTGAAAACATCCCAATCCAGCGCTTCAAAGAACGAGTCCAAAAACTCGCGCCGCATTTGGGTTTCGTTATACTTGCCGGAGCGATAAGATTCGCGGTGTTCCTCGAAGCGTTCAACCAGTTGGCGGATACTGTCAGGCGCGGGCATGGACGTACTCCCCGAAAAAGTGGATGCCTTATTGTACAACGAATCCCGCCCCACAGATTGCCGATGTTATTGGGCGTTTCTCTTGTTGTCCACCTCTTGACAAACCAGAGCAGGGGAGGTAATATATAAACAAGTCTACAGTATAGACCAGTCTACGCAAGGAGAATGCTCTTATGACCAACGATCTCAAGAAACCCCAACTGCGCGCCATCCAGTACTTCTACGCGGATGGCTCGTTCGAATTCGGCTTCGGCCTGTTGTGCCTGCTCCTGGCGATCTATTTCTACATCGAAATGCACATGCAGGGCTTGCTCTCGGTCTTGGTGGACAGCTCGCTCATCCTGGTGATGATCGGCGGGGCCTGGCTGATCAACCGGCTGATCAAATCGCTCAAGGAACGCCTCACCTGGCCGCGCACCGGTTACTTGGCCTACACCCGCCAGCACGGTCTCAAACGCGGCTGGCGCTTGGCACTGGGGATGATCGTCGGCGGGCTGGTGGCGGCAGTTGTGGCGGTGCTGGTCACGAACCCGAACATCCACGTCGCGGCGATGCCGCTGCTCTCCGGTCTGTTGCTCGGGCTGGTGCTGGTCATCCTCGGTTGGCGGGCGAAGTTGCCTCGCTTCCATCTCCTGGCGGGGTTGAGTGCAGTGGTCGGGGTTGCCCTGGCTTACAGCCGTATGGAGAATATCGTTGCCCTGGCCGCTTATTACCTGGCTTTCAGTCTGGTGCTGTTTGCCACCGGGGCCTGCGTCCTGCGGGCATACCTGCGCCAGAACCCGCCGCCAGCAAAGGCGCCCGATGAGCACTGACCTGCGTTCACTGGCCGATGTGGACCGCCTTATCCATGAGCCATCGCGCACGGTCATTCTCGCCATCCTTGCTGCCGTCGAAAGCGCCGACTTCCTCTACCTCCAACGCGAGACCGGACTGACCAAGGGCAACCTTTCCGTGCATCTATCGAAACTGGAAGAGGCCGGTTACGTAAGCATAGAGAAGACCTATCGCGGCAAAATTCCTATGACCCTATGCCGCATGACGAAAAATGGCCGCCAGGCCTTCGAAGCCTACCGCAAACAACTCAAGCAATTCGTCGAGAACACGAAGGAGTAACTCCATGCCCGCTGTTGAACTTTCCCACATCACCAAAACCTTCGGCCCGCTCAAGGCCGTGGACGATGTTTCCTTCGTCATCGAGAAAGGCGGGCTGTTTGGCCTGCTTGGCCCAAATGGCGCGGGCAAGACCACCGGCATCCGTGTCATGCTGGATATTTTCAAGCCCGACTCCGGGACGGTATCCATCCTCGGCGGCCCGATGGACGAATCCAAAAAAGACAGGATTGGCTACATGCCCGAAGAACGCGGCCTGTACCAGGATATTCCGCTCGAACGCTGTCTGACTTACCTGGGATCGCTGAAAGGCCTCAGTCCGGCCGAGGCGAAACGACGTTCAGAGACGTATCTGGAACGCTTCGATCTGACCGCCTATAAGAACAAAAAAGTGAAAGAACTCAGCAAAGGGATGCAGCAGAAAGCCCAGGTGATCGCCACGATTCTGCACCAGCCGGAACTGTTGATCGTGGACGAACCTTTTGGCGGCCTCGACCCGGTCAACACCCAGATGGTCAAGGACCAGCTGCGCGAGCAGCAAGAACAGGGCGTGACCATTATCCTGTGTTCGCACCAGATGCAGCAGGTCGAAGAGCTGTGCGACCGGATCGTATTGATTGACCACGGCAAAGTCATGCTCTACGGCAACCTGGCCGACATCCGCCGCCAGTTCTCGGCCAACGTCGTGGTCGTGCGGGCGCGCAGTCCCCTGCCGGAGTTGCAGGGCGTCGAACGGGCCGAACCGGTCAACGGGTCCGTTAAACTGCACCTCGCGCCCGGGACCCAACCGCAGGAGCTCCTGAAAGCCCTGGTCGCCAGAGACGTCGCCCTCGAACAGTTCGAGATCGCCATGCCCACGCTGGACGAAATTTTTATCCGGGTAGTGAGCGGCGAAGGAGGGACGGCATGATCAAGACCTGGCGCGTCGCCCTGCACGAGTACAGGAAACATGTATTTAACCGCCGGTTCGTGTTCGGCCTGTTGAGCGTCCCGCTGGTCATCCTCGCGCTGGTCGGACTGGTCTTCCTGATCCTCGCGATGGAAAACAACACCACGCCCATTGGCTATGTGGATCATTCCGGTCTGCTCGCGGACCCGCTGCCAGCTCCCGCTCCCGAGCCGCCCGACCGTCCGGTGCTGGTCGTGCCCTTCGCAACCGAAGCAGACGCCCGGTCTGCCCTCGAGGCGGGCAAGATCCAGGCCTATTACGTGCTGCCGGAGAACTACCTGACCACCGGTGAACTTCGTGTGGTGCACGTCGACGATATCAAGTCGCCCGCCCGCCAGCAGTTCTACGATTTCCTGGCTGCCAACCTGCTGAAAGGCGCCGACCCGGCCATCGCCAACCGCCTGGTGGAAGGCGCCCAGGTGACGATCCAGTCCGCCGACGGCAAACGCAGCCTCTCCGCTGACAACTGGTTCAGCTTCCTGCTGCCGATGATCGCCGGTATAGGCTTTATCATCGCCATGTTCTCGGCGGGCGGTTACCTGATGCAGGCGGTGGTGGAAGAGAAGGAAAACCGCACGATGGAGGTGATCATCACCTCCGTTTCACCGAACCAGTTCATAACAGGCAAGATCATCGGCGATACCTCCATTGGACTGACGCAAATCCTGATCTGGATCCTTTTCATTGTCACTCCCATCCTGATTGGGCGGAACACCCTCAAGTTTTTGCAGGGCATCCAGCTCTCTTCGCAGACTGTGGCCGTGCTGGTCTTCACGATGCTCCCATCGTTCGTGATGGTGGCAGCGTTGATGGCCGTCATCGGCGCAACAGTTTCCGAGGCACGCGAGGGACAGCAGATGGTGGGCATCATCAGCCTGCCGATCTGGATCCCGTATATGCTGACGAGCCTCCTGATGGGCAACCCGAACTCCCCGCTCGCCATTGCCCTGAGCATGTTCCCGTTGACCGCGCCAGTGACCATGCTCATCCGCGACGGGCTGACTATCCTGCCTGCCTGGCAGATTGCCGCCTGCGCGGCGATCCAGATTCTGAGCGCCGCGGTCACCATCTGGGTAGCTGGCCGGGCTTTCCGGCTGGGGATGCTGCGTTACGGACAGCGGCTGAAATTGCGCGAAGTCTTTGCGCGGCAGAGAGCGTAGGTTGTTTGTGTCGTTGCGAGGAGCGTAGCGACGAAGCAACCCCCCAAGCGAGCGAGGAGATTGCTTACCCTACGGGTACGATGTCGTCGGGCACACCTGCCCTGGCCGGCGGTGCCAGGGAAGAACGCCCTCCTCGCAAAGACACCTGAAATATTGAGGAATCATCCATGAAAAAGATTCTGATCGTGGTCAAGAACGAAATCACAACCATCCTCAGGCGCACCTCCTTCTGGCTGGCGGCGCTGGGCGTCCCGCTGATGGGCGCGGTCATCTTTGGTGCGGTCGGCATCATCAATAAAAATGCGGCTGCCACGCAGACTGTGACCCAAGTCCTCACGGGGCCGCAGGTAGTCCGCCCCGAAGGATACGTGGATCTAGGCGGAATCATCCGCCAGGTCCCGGCAAGCGTTCCGGACGGGATGCTGATCGCTTACCCCGACGAGGCCTCTGCCCGCCGGGCGCTCGAGGCAGACGAGATCTCCGCTTTCTACCTCGTGCCAAAGGATTACATCCAGAAGGGCACAATCACCTACATTCGCCCCGATTTCAACCCGCTTGCTTCGAGTGGCGACCAGTCGTACAGGTTTACGGGATTGCTCCGGGTAAATCTTGCCGGTGGGAATGAGCTATTCGCCAACCTGATCAATGGTCCATTGAAGGTGGACGACACTTCCCTCGCGGCGGTGCCTCAGCCCAACCAGAAAAATCCCCTGGCCTACTGGACGCCGTATGCCATTACCCTGCTGTTCTACATGCTCATCATGGGTTCGGCCAGCCTGTTGCTCAGTAATATTTCCAAGGAGAAAGAGAATCGCACCATTGAAATGCTGCTCACTTCTGTCACCTCACGCCAGCTATTAACCGGGAAGATCCTCGGGCTGGGCATCGTCGGGCTGGGTCAGACCGTGTTCTGGCTTGGGACGAGTTATCTGCTCCTGAACCTGAGTGGGCGGGCGTTCCGGCTCCCATCGAACATCAACCTGCCCGTATCATTCCTGGCCTGGGGACTGGTTTTCTTCCTGCTCGGCTACGCCGTCTACGCCAGCCTGATGGCCGGGCTGGGCGCGCTGGCACCCAATCTGCGCGAGGCTTCGCAGGCGACTTTCGTCATCATGCTGCCGATGCTAATCCCGTTGTTCTTCAGCAGCAGCGTCTTCCTGGAAGATCCCAACGGGCCGATTGCCACCGGCCTGAGCCTGTTCCCTCTCTCGGCGCCGGTGGCAATGATGGCACGTCTCTCGGCGGGCGGGGTGCCGTGGTGGCAGCCGCTGCTGGCGGCTGTGCTGCTGGCAGCCACGGCATTCATCATTGTGCGCGCCGTGGCCGGGATGTTCCGGGCGCAGGCGCTGTTATCGGGGCAAGGATTCAAGCTGAAAACGTATTTCCGGGCGCTGGCGGGGAAGATGTGAACGCAACGGGCGGGCTGGAGGGACAGCCCGCCTGCGTTTTACTGCTCTTTGCATAAATTTCTGAACTGAAGCGGCCAAAAAGCAGGAAAAAAACGACGAATTGGGTTCAAATATTTACGCAGTACTCTGTAATTTTGCAGGGTGCTTGACTTGCCAGGGATAATCTCTATAATGAGTGCATAGAACAGGTTTTTTAGTGGTGAGGGTTGTAGAGATGATGAGTTTATCGTGATGCTGGCGATCTCAACCTAAACTGCAAAAAAGTGACAAGCGCCAGATATAAACGGTTATGTTGAGATCATCAACCGAGTACATAGTTAGCCGCGATGGCACAATCCTAGCTTCTGATTCAAACGATCGTTCATTCCATCTTTGGGGCATACACTCTGAGTTATATTTGATACGCTCCGATGAATTGGTATTGCATCCTTGTGATCAAGATAGGGTCGTTTGCTGACCAGAATTCGCCCAATCACTCATACGGTCAATCTCGTCTTGAGGACGGCTGCTTCTGTAGAAATGGGTGATGAGCCGGAGCAGAGGTGGGGATGTATACAGTGGTCGAAATCATTTGCATCGGTTATTCTACAATGCTACAATGAATACAGTCTCGAGTTTCTCTTCAGGACAGTAGAATGCAATGATGAAACCGATCTACCTTTTGCTCGTCTTTTTAGCGTTTCTATCGGCCTGCAAGCCTGCGCCAACGCCGCAAGCCACCAAGTCTGTTTCTGTCCCCATCGCCTCTGCAACTACACCGGCAACGCTTCCTACTGGCTTACCCCAAAATATGCAAACGCTCGACGCTTGCGGTTTCACCGTTAACCATCCTGCGCTGTTGATCCCGGACGGGCAGGGCTACCAGGTGATGTTTCAATCCGATTCTGATCCGCAAGTATCCGTTTTCATCCAGCTGCGTCGTCGCGATCCCTCTGAAGCCGATGTTTCCCTGGAAACCCTGGCGCTTCACCTCCAAATCAGATACTTCCCCGAAATGAGCGGTCTGGCTTTTGAGCCGATCACCGTGACGGATATTTTTGGCAATTCCCTGGCGGGGCTGCAAAGAGATATCGTCAAAGATGGCGTGCATACCCGCCTGATGGTGGTTGTGCGCCCGAATACATTGCTGGCCGATCTGCTACCCGGTGACGTAATCTATGAACTGGTCGCTCAAGCTCCCGAAGACGCCTGGGCAAAATGGAGCCCGCTGTTCGATGCCATGCTCCAGTCATTACAACCTCGTGATTGTGGAGGGGTCTAAAGTCTCTTTCTCTGCCTTATCGGATTTGGAGGAACAATGAACAAGAAAAGGTTTATCGCTCTTTTACTGGCATTCACGCTTGCAGGAATCCTGTTGGCTTCTCCTGCTCTGGCGGTTCAGCAACAACAACTCACCCCAACCCCCTATTACCTCCCCAGCCAATTGTTCGACACATACAGCGTGGATCTCCCTTTATGCTGGGTTGGATATATAAGTTCAGGCATGGTACCGTGCGGTTCCCCAGCTGGTACTACTCCACAAAATATCGATACTGTCTGGCCCACAACCATCCGTATTATCGAGTTTTCGCTCCAGGCTGATACATGGTTGGCGCTTGAAGTAAATGGCGTGATTGACGACGCTTACCCGGGCACTCTGGGTGGTGGCCTACATCAACTCGGCGGCGATGGGAAATGGTATCCGGTTGACGTTTGGACAACCGGGTACACGATCAATAAGGGCGTCAAGGTGCCCACCTCGTTTGATGAGAATTGGGCGAGTAAAGTTGAATACAACGCCAATTGGCAGCCTCTGCCGGCCGGGCAGTACCGCATCTTCGCTTGGGGGCAGGTCGTTTACTTTGACGGCGCAGTATATGGTTACTGGCCCTCCAAGGGTACGATCAATATTTATACCTTTGATAATGTTGCGCCCCCGCCAAGCGAGCCACCTGCCCAGATGGTGACACCGACGCTCACGCTGGAAGCCGTGAAGCCCCCCGTTTCCGGTGATCTATCCATCGAGGACCGTATCGCTCCCTTTCAAGCCGTGCAAGGTGGCCTCCTGGTGAGTGGGCGACCCGTGGCGGTAGTAGTGAAGCCCATCTGGCTCGGGGCAGCTCCCTCGGTTCCAGTCGATTGCCAGGTTACCATTGATATCGATGGCAGTTTTTCGATCCAAAAGACAGGTGCGGTAGGCTCTGACATCGAGTTTATTCTACCCGCCTCAATATTCCCGGAAGGGGTTACCGCCGATCATGTGATCAAGCTACATGCCGAGCCGGTCGGCGCGGCGGTGGACGATCCCATCTCGGATAACGACCTCATCGAGTTGCCCTTCACCACTTATGCCTCACGTCCCTTGCGGCTCCTGTTCATGCAGATCGAGCCGGGAGATGGGAGTGCCATAGGTGTTGACGATTTGAATCGCTTCGCCGGGGAAGCCATCCGTTATGTGTGGCAGGTGTACCCGGTGCCGCGTGTCGTCCGCATCAGAGGTAGTTATTTGACAACCCCTGGCAGTACCACGAGAATTTCCGCCAGCGTGGCGGTCGCGAAAACCCTTTTGTTGTACAACAGCACCCGCTGCCTCAGGTTTTTGCCTGACAACACTTCTCGAGTCATCACTCCCTGTAATAATCCAAAAGCCGATATGGCCGTCGGAGTCTTCCCTGGCCATTATTACGGCGACGAGATCGAAGGCTGGCTGTACGGGCGCGGTTCAAAAACATGGTCGAAATGGATGGATTGGACAGCCGAGGGATTTGGCTGGGTTTCGGGAGGCCGCTCCGAGATTGACCGCGCGGCCATGACCTCCGCGACGAATTATATTAATACGGCACATGAGATCGGCCATCATTACGACCTGGAAGACGAGCACGACCCGGGTGTGGGCTTCGGCGTCAAGCTTGATAACGCCTACATCTGGGAAAACGGCAAGATCATTTACCTCGATCAGAATTACCGCACAAGCAATAAAATCGCGCGGTATATCAACTTCATGGGCGAGGCCGGGGTAGACATTCAATATGGGAACCGCACGTGGGTGAACGACGAGACGTGGAACCATATCCTGAACAAAATCGAACAACGCGGCATGGCAATCGCACCGGTGGAGGTAGCCAGCCTGGATTACATCCCTCCATTGCAAGAGGTTCCTCCGACCGAGGTGGACGGCCCCGCCCTGCTGGTGATGGGCACGCTCAACGCCCAGGGTCAGGCAACCATCCAAACAATCGATCGCTTGAGCTATTATGAGGCGCATGCCGACACCGTGGGCGAATACCGGCTCGAAGCGCTCGACAACCTGGGTAACATCGTTGGTCTGGCCAATTTCAACACTTACCCGCTCGACATTGACGAGCAAATACCCTTCCTGGTCACCATCCCGCTGGAAGGTACGATGGGTGTTTTTAGCGCAGTCACCGATGTTCGCCTGAGCCGCAATGGCACTGCGATGGCCAGTGCTTTCCGTTCCCCCTCGGCTCCAACCGCCTCGTTTGCCACCACTCCCGATCTGTCCGCGGATCCTATCACCCTGAGTTGGACGGCCCAGGATGCCGACGGCGGTTCACTGCGCTCATCAGTCTATTACACGGCCAACGACGGGCAGACCTGGCAGGTTGTCGCCCTGGATTTGAGCGCCAGCCAGATCGAGATCAACGCCGCTGCGCTGCCCGGCGGCAACGCCCAGTTCCGCGTGGTGGTCAGCGACGGGATGAACGAAACTATCATCCTGACATCCCCTCTCACAATTCCGGTCCGCCCACCTCAGGTGATCGTTACCCTCCCTTGGGGAGCAACCTTTCCCGAGGGGGAACCGGTGATCGCCTCGGCGTATGGCTACGATCCCGAAGACGGCGACTTGCCCGAGACCAGCCTGATCTGGAGCGACGAGACCGGGCAGCAGATTGGGCAGGGCAGTCTGCTGAAAGCATATCTCGCTCTCGGCGCGCACACGCTGGTCGTCACGACGATTGACTCACAGGGCCAGCAGGCCAGCGTCTCTGTGACCGTGGACGTACAGGGTAAATCGCCGCTTACCGGGTTGTGGTCGCCCATGCTCTTGCTTTACCTGATTGGATGCCTGGTCGGCCTGCTGGGCTTGGCGGTCAGCGGGCGGGGTCTATGGCTGGCGGTGACACCGGCCGAGGGTGCGCTGGCTGCTTTGCAGAAGGAGGGTAATGCGTGGATTCCCCGTTATCGGGCCGGACAGGTGGCTCCGAATGCCATCCCGCAAATCCTGGAGCGGCTGCAGGCGCGTGACCGTCAGGGTATCTTGTGGGCATTAGATCCCTTCATTGGGCAATGGCTGCGTTGGGATGGGCAGGCATGGCAGCTAACACTCCCACCCAAGCTGGGCGGCGCTAGTCGCCTCGGCTGTGGATTGGTGCTGATCATCGCTGGATTATTGGCGATCACGGCGATGGCCGTTACGCTTTGGTGGCTAAGCACATAATATCAAACCAGGAGCACGTCAAGGGAGAGCAAGATCAAAATGCATAAATAAGGGCACTCGACGGGGCACCTTGCGATTGCTTGCGTCTTAGGAGATGGAGGGCTGGCGAATAGCCAGCCCTTTCGATATTGACAAGGGAGTTCTATTCAGAGGCAAAGGTAGGCTACCGATTAGTTGCAGTGTCAAGGGAGGAAGATAAAAATGAATAATGGGGTTTAAAAAGGTGCTCAAGTGGCTGCGAAAGAGTGCTCCTTCGAGGTTGTTTTTTCTTTCCTGGGAGGTTTTTTCACTGTCTGGTAATACCCCACTGCCCCCGCCAGCACTTCTCGTGGTGGGGTTCGTTCTTTTCAAGAGGGGAAAGCGTTCTTCGCTGCTCGGGCGGACGGAGTTCCGGCCTGATTGCCAGGACTTCTTCAGCAGGCGCAAGCCGCCGCGGATACCCGCCCCGCACGATGCGGGTCAGATTCTGCCCAATGCCCAGCCGCAGCAGTCCACACTTGGCGAATTGTTGCCGGGTCATCCCCTGGCGCGCCTCTTCGCCCATGCTCCACGACCAGACCAGCATCTTGTAGGCCAGATCCTCTTCACTGGCGTGGCGATAGGGCTCACGACCACTCAGTACGTACCAGATCGTCACCAGCAGCTTGCTGGCGATCACCACGATGGCTTGGTTCGGATGTTTGCGGCGCTTCAAGATTTCGAACTGCTTTTTCCAGTAGGGATGATGCTGAACTGCCCGCCAGGCCGCCTCAACCTTCGCCCAGCGCAGCTCCTTACGTCCACACTTGGTGATCTTCTTGTCACGATGCTCCTTGCCGCTGTCATGCACTCCCGCACCCAACCCGGCATAGCCGACCAACTCCTTGGGACTCTCGAAGCGGGAGATATCCCCAATGGCTGCCAACACTGTCATGGTGATCACGATCCCCACCCCGGGCAATTGCATTAGGTAAGCCGATTGCGAGTTCCACGGCTCAGTGTTGCTCAATCGCCCAAGTTCCTGCTCAACCTCCCCTTTGTGCTTCTCGATCTGGTAGAGCATGGCCAGCTCCTGGCTCACCTGCAAGGCTTCAATCGGGCTGAACTCCTGTTGCTCCCACCAAGCACGGTTCTTCTCCGTATCCAGCCCACCTTCCGGCGGTCGAATGTTATGTCGGTGCAGCACACTGTGCAAGCGGTTCTGGACCATCGTGCTCATCTTGACCAGCCGCCAGCGGTACGAGATCAAGCCGCGCAGCTCCCGCACATGTACCGGCGGTACCCACACTTCCGGGACGATGTCGGCGATCAGCAGCCGCAGCAGCCGCTCCACATCCTGCTTGTCCGTCTTCACGCGCGCTTCGGCGATCTGCCGAACCGCCGCCGCATGGGCAACCACTGTACGGCTGACCAACGGTGAAACCACATCATAGATGTCCCAGACGTTGGTGGTGGCCTCAAAAACCACTGCATCCCCCTCTCGCAGATTGCCCTCCGCCCAGGTGCGAAAACGCTCCATCTCCACTCGCCGCCGGCGCAACACCCATTCCTGCGCACTGTTCTTCCCCCCTACCATCACGTACTCCTTGTGAATGTCCAGCGCCACATAGCGCTCGATGGGTCTTGCATTGGATGTTTGTTTCATGCTTCACTCCTTGTGTGAGATTGACTGGGGCATGGATTTTTGGGTCAGAAGTTACACCTCCGATACGGGTTCCCCTCACTCTCCGTGGGGTTCCCAGATTAGATATCCGCCGGGCAGCCAAATAACACCACGGGCTTGTGCTGCACACACTCCAGGCACATCCCATAGCCTGCGACGGCTGACCCAGACGCTCCTCCCGAAGGACATCGGGACGATGTGCCCCGAGTGCGTCCCCGGCGCCGGTATCACCCCGAGGGTAGCACTCGCCACGCCCCAGTCAAGTACATTCTAATAACAACGGCTTGCACCCGACGCCGCTCCGCTGGCGCTTCACGGTGCGGGTGGTAGGGTCAGGGGATGGCGCCTGGATTTAGGTGTGGCAGACCCGTTACTCTCGGTTTCCTGTGAGAGTGCCTCAGTACCGTCACCTTGTCTGGTTTCCATCCCCTGCCACATCGAACCGGACATGAGGTTTTCCCTCATCCGGCTCTCCGACAACCTTCTTCTTGGAGCTTTCAAGTTGTTGACCATCCCGATTTTGATAACCTGCCACATCAGGCCAGATCAGAATGCTCTATCTCTTTTGGCTCTCAAGTATAGTCTGCGCTGGATTTCTCGTGATTTGTCTTGTGGTGTGGTTGGCCTTACGGCATGCACCGTCACTTACGTCCTCGCTGAACTTGGTTGAAGTAGAGACCCTTCCCTCCTGACAAGTTTTGTTGTCTTGTCTATCAACGGTACTACACCTGCACCCACCGCAGGTGCGGTGTGGCCCCCTCCGACTTCTCACCCGGCTTCCTCCTGGATTTCACCTCTTCGGCTTATACCATTCGTTACGTTGGCTGTGGGCCACCGACCAGATAAGATCTCTCCTGTTCCATCGTTTACTGTCACAACATCCCGCTCTCCCTACACCGGAGGGTTCTTCACGGCTGCTTTTCCAGGTTCTTCGCCGCTTCCATGACCTTCGCTATTGGCTCATAAGCTCGGCTCCCTCTTTTTCCCTTTCGGGCTAACATGTCGGTGCTGCAAGATTCACTTTATGTTGCGGGCTGTTGCTTCGCTTCCCTTTCTCAGGGAGTTACAACGCTTCGACATAGCCAGTCACCCGGCTACATCGGCTGCCTGATACCTGGCCGCCTGACCGCTACCAGGACTGGACTTCACTTGCACCGCACTGCGTTCGGTGCAGTGCAGGTGTCACCAGCAAGCAAACGATGACTTTTCAGGACACACAAGCCGACCGTTAGCCAGCACCAGGGCTTCCGTCTGGTCCAACATCCCGGAAGCCTTTTCCTTCCTCTTGACAAATAGACAAATATCTATATAATACCAAATAGAAGGTAATCTATATGGCAGAATTCGACCCTGTTCTATTCGCAAAAGCGCTGGCCGACGAGACCCGGCAGAAGATCATGAAAATCTGCTGCTGCAACTGGCTCTCGGTGACGGAGATTGTCGAGCATCTCGATGTCACCCAGCCGACCGTTTCGCACCACCTGGCCATCCTGCGCGAGGCCGGGCTGGTGAACATCCGCGAAGAAGGCAAGCAGACTTTCTACCACTTGAACCAAAACCGGATCACGAATTGCTGTGGCCAGTTGCGGACGACTTTCATGCCGGAAAGCAATATCCCTGAGACAACGCCTTGAGCCTCTTTTTTTGGCCGGATATATAGACTTCCGTCTATTCGACGATGGAGACCGTGTCCATGATTGACCTTGCCTCAATAGCCTCCGCACCAAAATTCTTCCCAACCACCTCCCGGCTGACAGTTGCGGATCGGTGGGACCACTTCCTGGCCCGCCTGGGCGTAAAGCGTGGCGAGCACCGCGTGGAACCGGGCCTCTACGCCCTGGGCAACCCCACGCCGGATTCGCCAGTATTTGTGAGCGCAAACTACACGCTCAGCTTCGATGCCCTGCGCTCGTCGCTGGACGGGATGGATGGTTATATTCTGGTGCTCGACACCAAAGGGATCAACGTCTGGTGCGCGGCGGGGAAGGGCACCTTCGGCACGGACGAGATCGTGAATCGGGTCTTCGCCACCCGGCTCAAGGACGCCGTCAGCCACCGGAAATTGATCCTGCCCCAGTTGGGCGCGCCGGGCGTGGCCGCCCACGAGGTCAAGAAGCGCAGCGGATTCTGGGTCGAGTACGGTCCGGTACGGGCGGCGGACATTCCTGAGTATTTGAAAACCCATCAGGCCACGCCGAAGATGCGCCGCTTAGATTTCAGCCTGCGCGACCGGGTTGTCCTGGTCCCGGTCGAATTCGTCCATGTCATCCTGCCCATGCTGGCAGCGGCCATTGTCATGTATTTCCTGGGGGGCTGGATTTCCAGCCTGGCCGCCATCGCCACCGTCCTGGCCGGGACGGCGCTGTTCCCCATCCTGCTGCCCTGGCTGCCCACGCATAATTTCAGTACGAAAGGTTTCATCCTGGGGGGGCTGGCCGCCCTGCCCTTCGCCCTGTCCGCATTCTTGCGGCATCCAGATTGGGCCTGGTGGCAGCAAATCGGGCAGGCGCTGGAGTTCCTGCTGGCCATGCCGGCTGCGACGGCCTTTATCGCTCTCAACTTCACCGGCTCGACGACCTTCACTTCGCGCAGCGGCGTGAAACGCGAGATATTTACCTTCATCCCGGCCATGGCCTGGACTTTCGGAATTGGCATCCTTCTTGCCATCGGTTTCGTGTTCGTCCGTTGATTGGATGGTAAAGATGTTCAATGCTTATCAGGAAAATACGCTCGTCTATACCCCAGAGCTCTGCAACGGCTGTGGCATGTGCGTGGACGTCTGTCCACATGCGGTATTCGAGATGGACGGTCGCCTTGCCCAACTCGTCCGGCCGCAGGCTTGCATGGAATGCGGAGCCTGCCGGCTGAACTGCGTCACCGGCGCGATTGCAGTAGAAAGCGGCGTGGGCTGCGCGGCTGCCATGATCCAGTCTGCATTGAAAGGTCAGAAGGAGGTCGAGTGCAATTGTTCTTGCAATTGTTCTTAATGCAGCATTGCAGAATTCTGCCCCCGGCTCCATTGGGTGCTTGTCTGCTACTCTTCCCTGGAAGCGCCTCTTTTTTTGAAACAATACATAGACATTTGTCTATTTGATTCGTCCAACACCAAACTACTTTGAAGGAGTTTTCCATGATCGCAATCACTCACCTGCTCGAAACGACGCTGGACAAAGTACTGCTCACCTTTGCCCACAACTGGCCTTTCCTGCTTGCCAGCATCGCTATCGGTACATTGATCAAGCTGTATCTCGATAAGGACCGGGTGGCCGCCTACCTGCGGGAAAATCAGAAGAGGAGTGTAGTACTCGCCACCGTCGTGGCGGTCGGTACGCCGCTGTGTTCGTGTGGCACCACGGCCATCGTGATCGGCATGATGGCTTCCATGATGCCCTGGGCGCCGATCGTAGCCTTTATGGTTTCCTCGCCGCTCTCTTCCCCGGAGGGATTGTTCTACACCGCCGGTCTGTTCGACTGGCCATTCGCGCTGGCCGGATTTATCGCCTCCATCCTGCTCGGCCTGACCGGAGGCCTGGTGGCCGGTCTGCTGGATCATCGCGGCTGGCTCAAGAACCAAGCCCGCCTGGTAGCCGTCCCGGCTGCTCCGGCCTCCCAACCGCTTCCGGTCGAGGAAACGTGCGGGTGCCAGTCGTCCCCATTGATCCTAGCCCCCAGCGCCTGCGGCTGCCAATCCTCGCTTTTACTCCCGGCCCAGAGCACGTGCGGCTGCCAGTCCTCGCAGCCGCCTCAACCCACCTCCAAACCACGCGTGACGCTCCAGATGATCGGCCAGCAACTCTACCAGGATGCCCCCCGGCTGCTGGTCATGTTCTTCAGTTTTGCTTTTCTGGGTTACCTGCTCAATGGACTGATCCCCGCCGCCTGGATCACGTGCCTGTTCGGCAGTGGACACGTCTACAGCGTCCCGCTCGCCGCGACCTTCGGCCTGCCTTTTTACATCAACAGCGAGGCCTCCCTGCCGATGGTGCGCGCCATGCTCGATTCCGGCATGAGCCAGGGCGCAGCGCTGGCCTTCCTGCTGGCGGGTTCGGGGACCTCCATCGGGGCTATCGGCGGCGCGTTGAGCATCGCCCGCTGGCGCGTGATCGCCGTCGTTGTCGGCACGCTTTGGGTCGGCTCGATGGCAATGGGTCTGATTTTTGACCTGCTCCTGGCAAGCCGATAGATCTAGCAAAGGCTTTGATATAAATTCGGGCAGACGATGGTCTGCTCGAATTCTTTATGCAAGGGGGAACACGATTTTGACTTTTGTCCCTTTACCGACTTCACTCTCGGCGGAAATGCTCCCGCCGTGCGCCTCGACGATGGATCGGGCAATCGTCAGTCCCAGCCCGGATTGGTCCCCCTGGGCGCGCGCCGGGTCGGCGCGATAGAAGCGGTCGAAGATGTGCGGCAGGGCCTCGGCTGGGATGCCCTGACCGTTGTCCTGCACGCTGAAGACCAGTCCGCTGGCCTCCTGGGTGGCCGTTAGGACGATTTTCCCGCCCCCTGGCGTGTAACGCAGGGAATTGGTCACCAGGTTCCCGAAAACCTGCGTCATGCGGTCGGGGTCCAAACGGATTTCAGGGAGATCGGGGTCGGCCTGCACTTCCAGGGAAACTTTCTTTTGGGCAGCCAGGTGGTTGTAGGATTTTGCCATCCGCTCCAGCAGGGCGAGGGGGGGCACCGGCTCACGGTTGAGGGTCAATTCCCCGGCGTCGGCCTGAGAGAGCGTCCGCAGGTCTTCCACCAGGCGTTGGAGATGTTGGACTTCGGCATGGATGGTGTTGAGCCGTTCGGGCGTCGGTTTGAGCACGCCATCGCGCATGGATTCGACGTAGCCGCCGATGACCGTCAGCGGGCTGCGCAGGTCGTGGGTGATGTCGGCGGTCATCTGGCGGCGGGAGCGGTTGAGACGGTCGAGGTCGGCGCTCATCTGGTTGAAGGCTGTCGCCAGTTCGCCGATTTCGTCGCGTGATTTCACGGAAACGTGCTGCTTGAGGTCGCCTTTTGCCATGGCGTGGATGGCGGCTGTCATGTCGCGCAGCGGATGGGTCAGGGTGCGAGCCAGGATGATTCCCAGCATCAGGGCCACCAGCGCAGCGCCCAGGGCGGCATACAGCAAAGCCTGGTTGGTGCGGCTGAGATATCGCGATTCAAGCGAACCGAGCGGCGAGGAACTGCCAATCACCAGCACGGTGCCAATCTGTTCCCCGTTTAATTCGATCAGCGTTCCTTGCGACAATTTGGCATGGGATACGATTTCCCCCACCTGGAATTGTCCTGTTGGGATGAGCACCTTTCCCCCTGCATCGGCCAGGAGGAAGGCGAAAGCCGGGGACTGCTCCCCGCCGGAGCGGGGGGCGAATGGTTGCTGGTCGGGCTGGGGCACGAAACCTCCGCCTGGCTGTGGGAAGGATTCACGCAGGTTGAAGTAATCCAGTACGCCCTCCCACGTACCGTTCACCTGGTAGTAGATGGTCGCCTCGGTCACGAACCGGTCGCGCGCCTGGTTGAAGACCAACCGCTTGAACTCGCGCACGCTCAGCCAGTAGGTGATGCCGGAAGCCAGCGCCAGACCGGTCACGCTGACGATGAGGAAAGCCAGGATGAGTTTTACTGTGATGGAGCGTTTCATGTCACTTCTCGATGAAACGGTAACCGATGCCAAATACCGTTTCGATGTAATGCGGGTGCGCGGGATCGGGTTCGATCTTGGTGCGCAAGTTGCGGATGTGTACATCAATCGTCCGGGCGATGCCTTCGAAGGAAGTGCCTTGCAGGTCTTCCAGAAAATCCAGGCGGGATAAGACCCGCCCGGGCGCGTTCATCAGCAGGGCCAGCAGGTCGAACTCCGAAGGCGTCAAATGGACCGGCTGGCCGCTGACCGTGACCGTATGTGTCTCCCGGTCGAGGATGATCCCGCCGACCTGGAGCCTGTTGCTGGGGTGGGGGATCTGCCCGGCACGGCGCAGCACGCTGCGGATGCGCGCCACCAATTCGCGCATGCCGAAGGGCTTGGTGACGTAATCATCTGCGCCGAGTTCCAGGCCGACGACTTTATCCGACTCCTCCGTTTTGGCGGTCAGGAGGATAACGGGCGTGTCGGATTCTTTGCGGTAGGCCCGGATGAACTCGAAACCATCCATTTCCGGCATCATGATGTCGAGCAAGATCAAGTCTGGCTTTTCCTGCCGGGCGGCGTAGAAGGCATTTTGACCGTTCTCCGCTGTCACCACTCGAAAGCCTGCCTCGGTCAGATATTCCCGAACGAGGGTGCGCACATTGGATTTGTCGTCTACAACCAGAATGGTCTTCATTATTCACGTCTCTCGTTTGAAACCTGTCAAGGTGGTCAAGCCACCTTGATTAATTATACCTTTGCAGGTCGGAAAGTCTTAACGTTCATCCCGCAACTATTCACCACAATCATACAACGTCGTTGTTTGTTGTTGAGCGCCAAGATTACCGAAGGCAGGCGCATTTGCACCAGACATGCTGGCAGTATCAACTGCCTTGCAATTCTGCTGGACCCATTGAGAAATATCCTGATACTGCTGTAAACTTTGCCCGAGCACGAAGCGTAGATGTCCACTATTGACGAGCGCCGCCAGTTGGTCAATGGAGACCTCCTGGTATTGGCAGAGAAATCCGCCGAAGGCCAACACGGGGCGACCGGTTTCCAGGATGTAGGAAGCAGCATCACTGGCGCGGTCCGTGGCGAGCAGGTACCTGCCGGGCTGGGTGTTGGCGAGCAAATAGTCCAGCAGGCTCTGATTCTGGTCACCTTCATTGCTGATGCTGGGAGCATTCACTCTACCGTCATCAGCGCCGATTCTTGTGAGCCCAATTCCACCTGGCGCACTTTGCTGGGCTGGGCCAGCAGCGGGTAATGCGCCGTTCGAGTTTGGATTGAGCGTGGTCAGGGTTGACCAGACTGACGGCGCAACCAGCATGGCTGCCAGTAGCAAGGTCAACGCAACCGGCGCCAACCGGACCCGCAGCATGGAGAGCGCCAAAAAGCAGAGTCCCAGCCCGAAGATGACCACTGCGGCCCCAACCGCCCAGGGCGCGACGATGGTCGTTCCCCATAATGTGATAACCTGGAATGCCAGCGTCCCGCCGGCAAGCAGGAAGATCAGGCTCCATCCCAACAAGGGCTTCTTCTGAATCAATTGCCATAGCGCCCAGCCAGTCATGGCGGCCAGGGCTGCAATCGGTGCGCCCATCATGATCAGGTAATAGGCGTGCATCAGTCCCTGACTGTAGGTGAAGTAAATCGCTTCCGGCAGCAGCCAGCCGGCCCACAAGATGACCGAGGTATGTTGTTCACCAAAAGGCTGTTTCCACAAGGCGATCCCCAGTACAACCAGGCCGCCCAGGACGAACGGCAGCAGCCAGGAGGCCTCACCCACCAGCGGCTCGGTGAACAGGCGCAGGGTCCCGGCGGTGCCGAAATCCATGCTGCCAAGTCCTCCGCCGCCATTCATTGGACCGAACTGCCCGTCATCGTTCCGGAAGCTCTGTGGGAAACCCTGCCCGCTGGGAAGCTGAGGAAAACCTCCTTGCGGGATGTTCTGTCCGCTCGGCGGTTGATTACGAGAAGAACCATCCGGGCCGAATAGACCATCCTGCCCGCCGTCCAAACCCATGCCTTGGCGCAAGTTGGTGAGACGTCCGATGCCGTTATGGCCGAAGATCAGTTCCATGACGGTATTCTTGCTGGTGCTATCCACGTAGGGACGGTCGGCGGCCGGCACCAGGTCCACGGCGATGGCCCAGGAAAACGAGACCACTAGCAGCAGGGCGGTCGCCGCGGTGAGGTGGAGGATCTTCTTCCACCACTTGTGTTTTGCGCCGAAGAAATACAGGGCGTAAAAAGCCGGCAAGGGCAGAAAGGCCTGCAACATCTTGATGTTGAACCCCAGGCCGACGATGAAGGCACCCAGGAACAGCCAGCGGATTCTGCCAGTGTAGACCGATTGGAGAAAGGCCCAGGCCGCCAGCAACAGCACGAAGACCAGCAGACCGTCAATCGTGTTGTTGCGTTCGGTGGAAATCGCTACCGGCATGATAGCCAGCACGAGAGCCGCGGCGAGGCCGGCCCAGGGTCCGAACGGGCGGCGGACGAGTTTATAGACCAGGAATACAGAGAACACACCGGCAATCGCGTTCGGCAGGGCCAGGGCGAAGCCGGTCACACCCAGGAAGTAAGCTGAGAGCGCCTGCACCCAGAATCCCAGCGGGGGCTTATCCAGCGAGATCGATCCGCCCGGCTCGAAGGCGACGAAAAAGAAATTATGCCACGACACCAACATGCTTTTGACTGCCGCGGCATAGTAGGTATTCCCGAAGCCGGTACCGCCCAGTTGATAAAAGCGCAGGAACGCGCCGAGCAGGAGGATCAGCGCCAGTAAGCCGGTGACAATAAGCTTGCGACGGTCCTGGAAGAAAAGCCGGATTTTGGAGGTGTTATTTGCAGTCATAATGTAGCCGTCAAAAGGTTTAATAGTTATAGAATACCAAAAAGATGTTCGGATTTTGTTTAGAAATTGGATGAATCTGATTATCGTTTTGGAGAAAGATAGGGTACCAGAAAATTCAGATCAAGTGGTTGGACCAAGTGTTGCTGGCAATACATGGACACAGTTACCATCACCCTATCTTTGGTGATGGTATCTGTGTCGTAAAATCTAACCTGCTTTCTTTTGGAGCAACTCTACCAACGCACTAATCAGGGCTGATGAGATTTGGCTGGAGGTTCCATTCGCCTGGCTGCTGCTTGTCTGTGCTGTCGAGGCTTGTACCTGGTCAAGCTGTTGCCCGGTGACTGCACCGGATGGGTCACTGCCACTCATATCTGCAGGAGGGTTTCCGCCACCACCTGGATTTCCAGCAGGCGGGTCACTGCCGCCGCCTGTAGGGCCGGCGTTTGCCAAACCCTGAACGAAAATTGTACTGGATGAGCTATTAGCATTGGAGTTACTGGCTGACACTCCCAAGGCTGTCAATTCTGACTCCAGATCCCGTTGAGTCAGTTCCATGGCAGTGATTGCATCCACTTACTGCTGGCTCATTGTGCTTTCTATCCGGCTGACCACTGCATCGATCTCTTCCGATGCGGCAGTACCGCTTTTTGCCAAAGACTGCAACGTTTCCCAGAGAGGCAATAATTGTGAGGCCTGGTCTGAACTCACGCCCAGATCAGTACTCTCCAGCCTGAAGGTGCCGACCAGGAGTTTCTCTTCCAGCGTCAACGAGGTCGAATTACTTGTTGTGCTTCCTGAATTACTCGTTCCGCCACATGCAACCAGGGCAAGCAAGAGAGGAAACAAGATAGAGGCAAGTATTATTTTTTTCATCTCAATCTCCTTTATAGCCATAACTCTATCGCCGAAAGTTTTTACAGTTTTGACTGCACTGTAAAAAACCACCTAAATACAAAGGCCACGAAGGAACACGAAGGAAAAGCCTTCATCTTCAAACCTTTGTGTACGTTGTGTCCTTTGTGTTTAAAGACCTTTTTCCAGTGGACTCGGTTTTAGAATATCAAAAGCGTGTTCAGATTCTGTTTAGAAATAGGATGAATCTGATTGTGATTTTCGGTGAATTATCAAGCTAATCGGGCGGGGGGAGTGCTCAAGCCAGGCTTACTCTAACCAAATAAAAATGTCGTCGTCCTATTTACGACGATGGCATCTTTGAACACGAAAGCTATTGTTGTACTTTCTTCTGGAGCATCTCGATCAATGCATTCAGCAGAGGCGCCGGAACCCGATCGGCCATCCCATTCGACCTGATGGCTTGCGGTGTCGAAGACGCGTCCCCCGGGACGCCTCCCATTCCTGTACCACCACCAGCCGGGAAGTCGCCGCCACCCGATGGCATACCACCGCCACCCGATGGCATGTCACCACCACTGGGGAAACCGTCTAATGCCGCGGGGGTCTCTGCGGAATTGGGGTCGTTACGAGAGACCCCTGCCTGACTCATTAACGACATCATATCTTGCTGAGTCAGCTTCATGGCAGTGATCTTATCCATTTGCTGCGAAGTCATGGTGCTCTTGATCTGATTGACAACCGCGTCTACTTCTTCCGTCGCAGCGGTGCTGCTCGTTGCCAGCGATTGCGCCATCTGCCAAAGCGGTAATAATTGTGAAGCCTGGTCCGAGGTCACGGCCAGATCAGTCTCCTCCAACTTGAACGTGCCGAGGAGGAGCTGCATTTCCAGAGACAAGGAGCCTGAATTACTCGCCGTATCAGTCGAACCGCTCGTCTTGCCACAGGCAACCAGCGCGGATAATAAGGTCAATACCGTAAAAGCAAATATTAATTTTTTCATTTCAATCTCCTTTTCAATGTTTTGTTCATGTCATCTTAATAAACTGGGGAGCGGGGGGGTGTGCGGGCGGCTCCGCCGCCCGCACACCCCCAACCTTCCCTACTTTTTGAGAAGGTATTTTTATTCGTGTCGTAAAGCATCAATTGGATCGAGTTGAGCCGCCCGATTGGCCGGGTAGAAGCCGAAGAATGCGCCCACGGCAGCCGCCGAGCCGAATGCCAGCAGGATCGAACTGGGCACGATGACCGTCCGCATATCGCTGACGGCGCTATATAACCTCGATCCGCCGATGCCGACCACTATACCAATGAGGCCACCCACCAGACTCATTAACAGCGCTTCGGTCAGGAATTGCCAGCGGACGTCATTGGGCGTCGCACCGATCGATTGCCGGATGCCGATCTCCCGGGTCCGTTCCGTGACGCTGACCAGCATGATGTTCATGATCCCGATACCGCCGACGATCAACGAGACGCCGGCCACCCAGGCCAGCAGCGACCGGAAAGCCGCCGTGGTCGACTCTTGGGTCTTAATGACGTCCTGCTGGGTGGTTACCGTAAAGTCGAGATTATCCAGTGAAACGTCGTGACGCTTGGCGAGCAGGATCTGGATTTGCAGGATCACATTATCCATGTTGGCCGACTCATCCACTTGCACGTAGATCATGCGGACGAGGTCGCCCCTGATTCGGCCAAATGGGGTTCGATTGAACTTCTGTAACACTACCGATATGGGCGTATACAGGTAGGCATCGTAATCAACTTCGCCAACTGTGCCTTTTTGATCCAATACACCGATCACGGTCAACCTGGTTGAACCGACCAGGACGCTCTGCCCAATGGGATCCGTATCGCCAAAAAGTTCTTGCGCCAGGACACACCCTAATACAGCCACCTTTTTCGTTTCCTGAACATCGGTTGCGGTGAAGTAGCGTCCGTCTTTCACGGTGATACTGCGCACAGCCAGGAAGTCGGGCGAAGTTCCTGAAATCGTGATACTATCCAAAGAAACTTCCCCGGCCTTGACCGGTTCCGTGGCTTCTTGCTCGACAACGACGCCTTTCACCCCGGAAATCTGTTTCTCAATGGCAGTTGCGTCATCGTAAATCAGCCCGCCAGAGTTGCCACTCATCATGCCGGGCCCCATGCGGCTAAAAGAAGTCGTGACGTAGATCAAGTTTGAGCCCAGGCTGGTGATTTGGTCGCTAATCGTGGCCTCGGTACCGGCGCTGATGGCGATCATGATAATGACCGCCGCGACACCGATAATAATGCCCAGCATGGTCAGTAACGAACGGACCTTATTTTTGACGATTGCTTCCCAGGCAATGCGGAGCACTTCAACTGGTTGCATGGTTTACCTCTTTCTTACCGGCCCCACGATGTTTCATCCCGTTGTGCACGATCGTGTCAATGCGGCCATCTTTGAGATGGATGGTCCGCTCGGTATGCGCGGCAACGACCGGGTCGTGCGTAACGATCACGATGGTTACATTCTGTTTGTGCAACTTATCGAGCAGGAGCATGATCTCTTCACCGGAACGGCTATCCAGGTTCCCGGTGGGTTCATCGGCAATGAGAAGCACCGGATTATTGATTAAAGCCCGGCCAATTGCTACACGTTGTTGCTGGCCTCCGGAGAGTTCCTGCGGCTGGTGATTCATGCGATCTCCCAGACCAACCGCCTCGAGCGTTTCTTTTGCAAGCTCTTCCCATTTTTTAGGTGGATTCTTGTGCGTTCGGTCGTAGATTAAAGGCAACATAACGTTTCGCAGGGCGGTCGTGCGGGGCAGGAGGTTGTAGGACTGGAAAACAAATCCCAGCTTCTGGTTACGGAGGGCCGCTAACTGTACCTTGTCCAGGTTGCTCACATCTTCACCATCCAAAAGGTACTTCCCGGAAGTCGGCCGCGACAGGCATCCCAGGATATTCAGCAGCGTGCTCTTGCCGGAACCCGACGCTCCCATAATGGCAACGAATTCACCGGCCTCAACGTGAACATTCACACTATCCAGGGCCGTGACGCTGATTCCATCCATGCCATAAACTTTGGTGAGATCAATGGTCTCGATGATTGTACGTGCGGCTGTCATTTTTGAGTCTCCACAACACCGGTCGTGACCACGTCTCCGACCTCCAGGCCAGACTTGATCTCAGCAAATGTTTCACCTTGCAAGCCAACCTCTACCGAACGTAGTGTCGGTGTGCCATTTTCCATGACAAAGACCGTGTACTTCCCCGTAGATACTTCATGTAATGCCTCGATCGGAATCAGGACGGCGTTCGTGGCCTGCCCAGAGATGACATCTATCGCAACTTCCACTCCGACTGGCAGCCCAATCTCCTCCACTGATTTATCGAGTCGAGCCAGCCCTTCGACCATTGACGATCCTTGTACCGAAACAAGACCGGGCATGACCTCCGTCACTTTGCCGGAAAAAGTCTGGCCTGGCAAGGAATCAAAGGAGGCCGCTACCTCGTAGCCGACCTTGACATTGCTCCAGTCGCTCGCATCCATGTAGAACTGCACAGTGGCCTGGCTTAAATCGTCAATCGTCATGATCGTTCCTGAGACGGATTGGCCGACCTTGGCGTTGAGGGTCATCACGGTACCGGAAATGGGTGCATAGAGTTTTGTGGCATCCAGATTTTCCTGTGCGGTTTGAACGGCGAGTTTTGCCTGTCTTAATGCATCCAGTGAGGAACCGTAGGCATCGTCGGGTACATCTCCCCCAGTCAGTGCCGTCAGGTAGTTTTGGGCGTTTGTCAGCTTGGCCTTGGCCAGATCCAGAGTCGCCTGGGCCGCATCGAGTTGTCGCTGGGTCGGTTTCTGCGAATAGAGACTGTAATAATACTCAGTGGTTTTGAACGCCTGCTTGGCAGCGTAGAGAGTTTGATAGGCCTGCGCCTCTTGCGGGTTATTTAAATAGTCCCCTACATTCAAATTATCATAGGCTGCCTGCACCTTATCCAACTTGTCCTTGGCAATGACATAATTGGCATAGTAATTTTGGATCAGGGCATCGTTTTTCCAATACTGCTGGTTGTTCAACGCATATTGAGCGTTGATTAGATCTGCCTGCGCCGTGGTGACAGCTAGTTTGGCATTCGCAATCGCCTCTGCGGAAGTCAACTGTCGCAGAGCTTGTTTGGCGTCTTCCAGCGCAGATTGCTTTGACGAGTCATCCAACTGGGCCAACAATTGTCCAACTTCAACATTGTCGCCCACTTTGACATTAAGGGTAGTTATTTTCCCGCTGATGTCAAAACCAACTTCTGCTTCAGAGACCGCCTCGAGGTATCCCGTCCCGCTGGCCTGCAGGGTCAAGTTCCCTTGACGGACAGTAGCCGTCTGAAGAGTTGACTGTGTGGATGCGGCAGCCTTTGTTTGACGCGCTTTGATGACAGCATAACTGCCTGCGCCGATGGCGACGACAACTACGGCGAGAGCAGTCCAGCGCACCCATTTTGGCCACCGGGAGAGTAAAGAACGAGTAGGTCGGATTTCTTCTTCCGATTTTGAGAATTTAGAGCTCATCGTTTCACCTCGCAAAGATTAGATTTTGGCAATAGAATATCAAATGGATGTTTAGATTTTGTTCAGAACTAAGTGGAATCTGATTGAGATTCGCCGTAAACAGGATCCATTAGAAAGCTGTAAGCAAACTCTAATCTTCCCAATATTGACATCCAGAAGGAGGCAAATTATGATAATCATACCGACTGGTCGGTATGATTTTGCTTCATGAGGAGAAACCATGCAACAGCGCAGTGAGGAAACCCGGGGACGAATCCTGGAGGCTGCCATAAAAAGATTTGCCATCGCCGGCTACGACGCGGCCAGCGTGGACGACATTTGCGCCGAGGCCGGGGTAAGCAAGGGAGCCTTTTATCACCACTTTCCCACCAAACAGGCTATCTTCCTGGCGCTGATGAACGGTTGGCTGGCAATGATTGACGTAGGGTTGAGTGCAGCTCGCAAGGGGAACGTCCCGGAGACTCTGGTGCATATGACCAGTCTTTTGCCGGGCATCTTTGCGGCTGCCGAAGATCGCCTGCCCATGTTCCTGGAATTCTGGCTGCAGGCCAGCCGCGATGAGACCGTCTGGAAGGCCGTCATCGCTCCGTACCGGCACTACCAGGAGAATTTCGCCAGGCTCGTCGAGGACGGGATCAGCGAAGGTTCACTCAAACCGGTTGACCCGCAGATCGCCGCGCAGATGATCGTTTCCCTGGCAGTTGGATTATTACTACAAGGTGTGCTCGATCCGCACAGCGCCGATTGGGACAAAACCGCGCGCGTGAGCATGCAAATCCTGATGAACGGTCTGGCGAAAAACTGATGCAGTTATTTCTCGAAAGGAGATTTTGATGATCCTCGTAACTGGGGCTGCAGGTCATATTGGTAATGTACTGGTAAGAAAATTACTAGCGCAAGGTGAGAAGGTTCGCGCTCTGATCTGGCGTGGAGAGGACACGACCTCGATCAGGGATTTGAGCGTGGAGCAGGTGGAAGGCGACGTGCTCGACCCGGTCTCGCTCGATGCCGCCATGAGGGACGTGGAGACGGTCTACCACCTGGCGGGCATTATCTCGATCATGCCGGGGAAAAATCCTCTCGTCTGGCAGGTGAACGTGGAGGGAACGCGTAACGTCATCAAAGCGGCGCGGCGGGCGCGCATCCGGCGCCTGATCTACACCAGTTCCATCCATGCCATCAAACGCGTCCCGCACGGGGTGGAAATGGACGAGTCACTGGGCTTCGACCCGAACAATCCCTACGGCGAGTACGACCGCTCGAAAGCAGTGGCCAGCCTCGAGGTCCAGAACGCAGCGAAAATGGACCTGGATGCTGTCCTGGTTTGCCCAACGGGCGTCATCGGCCCGTACGATTTCCGCGGCTCCGAGCTGGGCGAGGTAATCCGCGGCGCGGCGTTCGCCAAGCCAATGTTCTACGTTGAGGGCGCCTACGATTTCGTGGACGTGCGCGATGTGGTAGATGGCCTGATCGCCGCCAGCGATAAAGGCCGCCGCGGAGAAGCCTATATCCTGGGCGGAAATAAAATCTCGGTTCGCTACCTGATCGAGACGGTGCGCGAGGTGACCGGCAAGGCCTTCGCCAGCATCAAGGTGCCGTTCTCGCTGGCCGAGTTCGCGGCCAGGTACACACCCTGGTATTACCAGCGGACGAAGTCCAAGCCGCGCTTCACGCCCTACTCCCTGGAAGTGCTGCAAAGCAACTCGAATATCAGCCACGCCAAGGCCAGCCGCGAACTGGGTTACCACCCGCGACCGCTGCTCGAGACGATGGCCGATACGGTGCGATGGTTCTTCGAGAACCGGAAGGTTAAATCGGCAGCGTAAGTTGCTTTTTGCGAAAGACTCCATGCAATATTTATTTCAGCACCCCATGCCCATCCCCTGGCTCCTGGCCGATATCCTGACCGTTCTGATCACACTGCTCGTGGTGGTGTTTATCGTCCGAAAGAGCCGGCACCCGGTGGCGGCCCTGCTGGAGTGTTTCGGCTTTGTTTTTTTGTATGCCAGCATCTACGAAAATTTCGCCGTCGTGCAAGGCTGGTACGTTTACGGGCGTTCGCTGCTGATGATTGGCGATGTGCCGCTTTCGGTGCCGCTCATCGAAATGGACGTGCTGGTAACGACACTGTGGTTGTTAGAAAAGATGGAAATCCCCGATTGGTGCAAGCCCTTCATCGTGGGTTTGTTTGGGATGTTGCAAGACCTTTCCCTGGATCCTTACACGGTCAGGCAAGTTTTCACGGTGGATGGTGCGACCAGCGGCCGGTGGACGTGGCTGCTCACACCGGGGATGGCGAATATCTACAATGTCCCGGTCTACAACTTCCCGGGCTGGATGCTGATCATGTTATATGCGACCACCTATTTCTTGATCGGGAGATGGTGGTTTCGGAAATCCGGCTACAAGCCGGTGGTCGGATATGTCTATCCATTCATCGCCATTCTCATGGCTTTGCTGACGATGGTCAGCCCCCTTTCACAACTTCTCCTGTGGCTGGCGCCGTTCTTTACCAAAGGGAGCAATGCAGAATGGATCATGCTCGCTTTCCATCTCGTCTTCCCGGTCGTCTTGCTGGCAATCTTCTGGCGGGGAAGGATGAAGTATCCCATTACGCTGAAAGGCGATCTACCTGCGTTTGCTGTGATCGGCTTATTCCACCTCTGCGATATTCTATTCACACTCGCCGGCGGCTTTCACGAAATCCTGTGGCTTATTCTGCTGGTCAGTTTCATCCATTTCGCCCTGTTAGGACTGATCTGTTACGCCGGCATGAAGGCGAAGCCGAAATCAGCCGATAAGGAATTCCTCTTCACACCATGAACAACGAATGGAAGGATAAGATCGCAATCATCACCGGCGCCTCGTCTGGCATCGGCTCGGCAACGGCCAAGCAATTAGCCAAAGAAGGTATGCAGGTTGTATTGGTAGCACGCCGCCTGGAACGGCTGGAGACTCTGGCTGAGGAAATTCGTCAGAGCGGCGGCCAACCTTATATCCTCGCAGCCGACCTGACCCGGGAGACCGACCGGACACGCGTCTTCCAGGAGGTGACAGAGCGTTTCGGGGGTGCTGACGTGCTGGTCAATAATGCCGGTCTGGGTTGGTATGGATATGGGGACGAAATGTCGTGGAAAATAGCTTGGGAAATGTTGCAGGTCAATGTGGAAACGGTGGTGCAATTGAGCCTGTCTTTTCTGGCAAAAATGCGCCAACAGGATTCCGGCCATATCATCAATGTCGGCTCGATCTCGGGCAGCATCCCCAGCCAGGGCATCGCCCTGTACGGAGCGACCAAGTCCTTCCTGGATAACTTCACCACCGCCCTGTACCGCGAACTGGCCGGGACACGTGTCCACGTCAGCGTGGTGCGGGCAGGGCCGGTACGCACCGAGTTTGGGGAGGCGGCGCTTGCCAAGGAGAACGGCGGGCACGTTCCAACCGAGAAGATCGGCGTGACGGCGGACTATGTGGCTTGGCGCATCTGGAAACTGTTGCTACACCCGCGGCGGGTCATTTACGTACCCGACTGGCTGCGGGTGGTGCCCTGGGCAGAACTGGCCTTCGGCTGGATCATTGATCGGCTTGGGCCGCTGCTATTGAAAAAACAAAAAACTTGATTCTCTCAGGTGACAATCATGTGGTTTGAGTGACTGTCACTTTTTGATCACCCTTTTGGCATTACTCTGCACTGCTTCCTGCCAAACTTTTCTGCCGATTCTCCTCAATATTCATGACCACTGGAATGAAAATTGCAATCACGGCCATGATAATGCAGGCGCTGCCGCCGAGCAGGTACCAGGTTCGGATCCCCAGCCAGTCCGAGACCGGGCCAGCCACCAGCAGGCTGAGAGGCGACATGGCTGTGGCCCCCGCGCCGACCAAAGTTAGCACGCGACCCTGCATGTCCGGGTCTACGGCAGACTGAAAAATGGCGCTTAAGGGGCCATTTGCCATGACTTGCATCGAGCCCAGCAGGAGGGCACTGATCAGCGACACGTAAAACAGGTTAGTCGGTAAGAGCCCGAAGACCAGGATCCCTACCCCGATGCCAATGATGCCCATCAACGAAGTGACGATACGCTTTTTGAACCCACCCCATGCACTGAGTACCAATCCACCGATGATGATGCCGAGGCCGAAGGCTGCATCCACCCAACCCAGCTCCAGGGCGCCCTTCTGGAATACTTTGGTAACCATCAAGGGAATGAGCGAACTTGCTGGAGTTAGAAGGAAATTAATGATCATCGCCAGCAGCGCAACAGCCAGTAATCCGGGCCAGGAAATCAGATAAGTCCAACCCTCGCGTAGATCCTGCCAGTAGCTCGTTTTCCTGGCAGTACCATTCGCCTGGGCCAGTTGACGCGGCGGCTGCGGGATGGCGACTACCACCAGGATGGACACGGCGAGGATGGCCGTAATAACGTCAGTCGCCAGCACACCCTGCATGGGCAGCAGACCGATGAGCAGCGCTCCCAGCGGCGGGGAGATGATGTTGACGATTCCATTCAAGGTCTGGTTCAAACCGGCCACGCGCGCCAGTTGCGCTTTTGGGACCATGAGTGAGGTGGAGGCCTGCATGGCTGGATAGTGAAAAGCCCCGCCCGCCGACCGGATGAATAAGATGGTGTACACGGCCCAAATACTTTCCCGGCCCGCCGCGAAGAGATAGATCAGCACCAGCGTCGCTAGGGCGATCAGGCTATCGGCTACGATCATGACCATTTTGCGATTCCAGCGGTCTATCAGCGCCCCGGCAAAGGGCGCCAGAAAGATTTGCGGCAGCATGGCAATAAGCGAGGCGGTTGCCAGGACTGTGGCCGAGCCGGTGGTCCTGGTCATCCACCAGACCAGGGCAAACTGCACCAGTGAACTTCCTATCAGCGAAACGGCCTGCCCGGCCCAGATGGTGAAGAAGCGCGCCGCCCATTTCTCAGGAATTACGGGCGAGTTTATAGAATCTCCCATTAGATAAACACTCCCTCGATATTCAGCTTCCTGCCGCTCTATGAAACCAAAGACAGATTCCCGGAGACGCTATTCAGGTATACCTTAACACCGCCGCCCTGGACCTCGACGGTCTGGTTCCCGTTATGGCGGGAGGTAGAGGTGGCTGGCAGTTTTGTGGATAGCTTCCCGCTGATGGCGCGGAGTTCAGCGGAACAACGCGTTTCAGACGGTACCATCAGCTCTACGTCCCCGGAGACCGAATTGAAGCGGTATGGCCCTTCGCCCAGGGCAGTCTGATAGGTCATTTCGCCGCTGACTGTGGTAGCCTCGGCAGACGGTAGGCTGGACTCTTCCAGCGAGACCTTCCCGGAAATGGTATCCAAGTGTAACGGTCCGCTGAGACGCTCGCCTGAGATCTCGCCGCTGACGGTGTTGATGCACAGTTCACCAGCCAAATCTGCCAGTTCCATTTCACCGCTGACGGTATTGACCTTCACGGGGCCGCTCAGATCGCGCAGCGTCATCTCACCGCTGACTGAGCTGAAGGAGAATTCGCCTTCAAATCCTTCGGCGGACGTCTCACTGCTCACACCCTTGATCTTGAGCGAACACTTGCGCGGCGCCCGGACAACGTAATCGACTCGGCAGGGAAAGGAGCCAACCATCCAACTCCACGCGCCTTCCGGAAAGTGGGTGGTCACCTTAACGGTCCCATCCGTTTCTTGAGAGAGTTCGATTACGGTACGATCGGCGTCACCGCTGCCGGTATGCTTGACGGTGGTCACGTGGATGATGCCCTCCTCCCCCGCGCGGACTTCCACTGAGCCGCGGATATTGCTGAGGTTCAGGTGCGCTGGGGTGGGGACGGTGAACGTCTTTTCAATCGTTTCAGACATAAGAGACTCCTGTTCTGTTTGGAATAAATTTTGGCACTATTATGACACCTTCGCCGTTGTATTGCCTATTGGCCGGCTATCAAGTGCCTACTCGTTCCACATCATTCCACAAAGATCTCGACGTGCTCACCGTCTTCGTCGTCTACCACATCAATAATCTTGCCGGTCATGCCGGAACGCAGGGCTTCCATCAACTGGTCCATGTTCACGCCGTCAATTTCGGGGGCGAAATGGGCTCCGATTTTCATCCCGGCTTCCATCAGGCTGATGGGAATCTGTACTGTGGCCTTCGAGCGCCCGGTATTGACTTCGGTGACGCGCACCCGCAGCCACTTGGCGCCGCTGGCGGCCAGTCCGCCCAGCGGGCGGTTGGCGCCGGATAGGGCTGCGAGCAGTTTGGCGCCCTCTTCCGCGCTCACTTTCCCTTCCTCGATCATCTTCAAAATCTTCATCCGTTCTTCAACGCTGGTCATAACGACCTCCTTGTTGGTGGCATCTGCATGATGCTCATTCCAGATTTCTATCCAATGTAAACTCGTACTCGCTCGCCACCGTTGCCCTCGTCCACGTTCACGATCAGCGGTTCGTTGCTCGTGAACCCGGCCTCGGCGACCTGGATGACTTCGTCCACGTTAGTCTTTTTCAGGTCAGGAATTTTATCGCCAAAAGTGCGCAGGAACCAGGCAGCGAGTTTCAAGGGCAAAGGAAAGCCCAGGAAGATCCGCTCCGGTCGGTCGCCGGGCTTCTGGTGAATATCCACGAAAAGCCAGCGGGCCCGACGGCTGCCGACTGCTGCGGCGATCACAGCCACGCCCAGAAACAGAGGCAGCATGAGGAAGTAGAACCAGAAATTCATTCCCGGCCCGCGCATGATCCCGTACATTCCCAACGCACTAAGGACGGTGATGCCAATCCCAATCCAGAGCGGGATTTGCCAGAGACGACGGGCTATGGATTTGACGCGGGCAATGCGCGGGTCCGCTTCGAGGTCAGACTTCTCGGCCTGCGCCTCGGATATTTCAGCCGTCGCGGCAGGTGCGGACCCAACACCTGCTTCCGGTTGGCCGGTCGTCCTCTCGCCCTCAGCCGGGTTCTGGTCAAGCGCCTGCATCAGTTTCAGGCCTTCCTCCGGCGTGACTTTGCCGTTTTCGATCATTTTCAAGACTTGGTTGCGTTCCTGATCAGTCATGGGATTCTCCTCCATCCCCTCACCCTGACCCCTCTCCTGCCCCCTTCGGGGGTGCTTCGCGAGGAGAGGGGTTGGGCGAGGAAAAGGACAATGTCATTTGCCTTCCAGGGCCGCCAACAGCTTCTCAGCTTCCTCGACGGAAATTTTCTTTTCCTGGAGCATTTTCAGAATAATCAGCCGCTCATCGTCGGAGACCGGAGTGCCGGTTTGCACCGGACCGTGGGCGGTCAGATCCCAGTTCCAACGGCCAACGTTAACGTTGAACTGGCCTCGACGGGCGCGCACCTCGGCGGCGCGCGCTTTGGCCTCAGCCCGGCGCATGGCCGCTTCGATCTTGATCGAGGTCCGGTGACCCGCGTTTTCGGCGCGGCGGTTGGCCTCTTCCAGGTGAGCTTGGGTACGTTCCAGGGCCGCCTGCACGCGGCGGTTGATGCGCTCCGAGAAATCGGGCGGCAAGGGCCATTCCGAACCGTCGCCCATGCCCACGCCAAAATCAGCAGCGGATTCCCATGGGTCGGCGTGACACGTGACCAGCAAATCATCGCCAGCGGTCAGGAGCATTTCGGCCATTCCTTCCATTGCCTTGCCGACGACAACTTCACATCCGGAACAATCATCGGGCAATTTCACCCCGGGGAAATCCACGTGAATCGACTCGCTCGAACCGCCCTTCAGATGGAGCTTGACATTCGCCTCAGGAGACAAGCGCACGATCAGGTCCTCTCCGGCGGTCACGTCATAAGTCAACCCGGGTTTTGGGTCAACGTAGAGGGCTACATCTGCCCCCGCGGTGACATTCACCGCTCCACGCACGTTGCGTATGTATAGATCAGAGACGACGCTTTGGATGGTCACCATGTCGTCCACATCGCGCAGGGAGGCATCCCCGCCGACTGTGTCAATTACGCAGATGCCATGTGCACCGCGCAAGATAAAATCGCCTGAGATGTCCCCTGCGTTCAATGCACCGATATTTCGTAAAGATGCGTCGCCGGAAACCACACTCAGTGTGACAGGGCCGAGGTCATTCATGGTCAGGTCGCCGGCGATGGATCCGAGCGTGACCGGGCCGCGCAGGGCTTGCAGGCTGGCGTCGCCGGCCACTTTTTCCACTTTCAGGTTTACGCCACTCGGCAGGTAGAGGATCAAATCTCCGTCGCCAGAGATCACAATAGGATCGGTGCTGGAGGTAATCTCCAATTTTTCGCCGTCCGTCTTCACCATGATCTCCAAACGCTCCCAACCGGCCACGCGCAGATCACCGGAAATAGGCCCAACGACGACGTTCGGTGTTGCGTTGAGAATGAGGGTCTGTTGCTGCATAGATCACTCCTCTCCGTTCAAGAGCCGCATGGCTTCCTCAGCAGAAATCTTGCCGGAATCGAGTTCTTCGAGGACGCTGAGGCGTTTTTCGTCGGAGATTTCGACGGTTCCATCTTTGCCCGGTTCGTAGCCGAGAGCCCGGATAACCTCCTGCAAACGGTTGCGGATGGTGGGATAAGATAAGGCCATTTCTTCTTCCATGCGAGTGATCTTGCCCTCGCAGCGGACAAAGGTCTCGATGAAGTCCAATTGCTCCGGCGTCAGGCCGGCAAAGACGCCATTGGCGAAGCGGCCTTCGATGACCGTATCGCAGGTATCGCAGTGCAGGCGGGTGACGGTCAGCTCGCCATCACAGACCGGACATTTGCTCAAGGCGGTTTTCATGGCTTGCTCCCGGTCATCGGCGGCCAGACCATCGGCTTGCCGGTAAAAGCTTGATTTGCCAGATGGATGGATTTCATCACGGTCTCCTCTCGTCAATCTCTAAACTCACGTCAATCTATTTGAAATTATACACAAGAATAATAATAAGTCAAGACAATTATATCAATAATCCTTAACCAATATTCAATATATTTGAAGTTTGGAGGGAAAATTATAAAAAGCAGCCAAAAATGTATCGAAGGCTGTCCAAAAAGTAAGTGAGGCAGCCCTTCGCGATTTAAAGGGAATTTGTATCTTCCCAAAAAATCGTGGCCATCCAAAAAATAAGCAATCCAGAATACCCAGCTCCCGCAACTAAACCCAACCGAGAGAGTTATAAAGACAAGCAACCGGAAATCATCATCCTGTCTAGTCAACTCTCGTTGATGCAACAGAAATTTCGATCTACCTGTATTGGAGAACTATTCCCATGAAATCTAACTCGAAAAGCACACAACCGACTCTGGAACAAAAACTACAAACCACCCCGCTTGCCGTCATCGGCATGTCGTCCATTTTCCCCCAGGCGCATAACCTTCAGGAGTATTGGGACAATATCCTCAACAAGGTGGATGCCATTGTTGATGTCCCGGCTTCGCGTTGGAAGATTGACGAATATTACGACCTGAATCCGGCTGCCCCCGACAAAACGTACTGCAAACGCGGCGCCTTTGTCCCGGATATTCAATTCGATCCAGCTGAATTTGGCTTGCCGCCAAATATCCTGGAAGTAACCGATGCGACCCAGTTGTTGTCGCTTGTAGTGGCCAAGGAATGCCTTGAAGATGCCGGTTATGGAGAGGAACGGGAGTTCGCGCGCGAAAACGTGGGCGTGATCCTGGGACTTGTGGGTATCGGCAGCAAGTTGGTGGTCCCGTTGATGGCGCGTCTTCAGTATCCGGTCTGGGAGAAAGTCTTACGCAGTTACGGAATCTCGGCAGAAGACACGCAGAAGATCATCGAAAAAATAAAATTGGCCTATCCGAATTGGGAAGAAAATGCCTTCCCCGGCTCAATCGGGAATGTCGTTTCCGGCCGGATTGCCAACCGGTTCGACCTGGGCGGTACCAACTGCGTGGTGGACGCGGCCTGCGCCAGTTCGCTGGCCGCCATCCACATGGCTGCCAGCGAACTCATCGAAGGTCGCGCCGACATGATGATTACCGGCGGCGTTGACCTGGATAATTCGATTGGCACGTATCTTTGTTTCAGTAAAACTTCGACTTTCTCGAAAAGCCAGCATCCCAGTCCTTTCGACAAGGATTCGGATGGCATGATGGTGGGGGAAGGCATTGGCATGGTGATGCTGAAACGTTTGACCGATGCCCGGCGCAACCACGACCGGATTTACGCGGTCATCAAAGGGATTGGCACTTCCAGCGACGGACGCTTCAAGTCCATTTATGCGCCGCGCCCGGCTGGACAGTCTCTGGCCATGCGGCGCGCTTATGCCGAAGCCGGTTACAGCCCGGCCACGGTCGGGTTAATCGAAGCGCATGGAACGGGTACAATGGCAGGCGATCCGGCAGAGTTCCAGGGTCTGAACGAAGTCTTCTCTGACAATAATCCCGATAAGCAAACTATTGCATTGGGCAGTGTCAAGTCGCAGATTGCACACATCAAAGCCGCGGCGGGGGTTGCCAGCCTGATCAAGGTTTCTCTGGCGCTGTATCACAAAGTGTTACCGGCCACCATCCACGTCAATACGCCCAATCCAAAACTCGAAATCGAGAAATCGCCTTTCTATCTAAATACCGAGATCCGTCCATGGGTAAAACCGGCCAACTATGCCCGCCGCGGCGGGGTCAGTTCCTTCGGCTTTGGCGGTACCAATTTTCACGTGGCCCTGGAAGAAAACGAGAGCGAACATACCGGACCCTATCGCCTGCATTCCGCTCCGAAAGTCGTTCTGCTCTCCGCTCCGACCTCGGACGAACTGTTGACGAGTTGCCAGGGATGGTTTGAAAAACTACAGGGACCGCTGGGGAAACAGGAATTTGTTAATCTGGCGTCGGCTTGGACGACCAAAGCGATACCGCACAGTGATGCGCGCGTGGGTTTCGTGGCCGCCAGCGAGGGCGAGGCCGTGAGTCAGCTTGCAGTGGCTGTGGACCTTTTGAAGGCCAAGGCAGGTCAGGAAAACGCCGAACATCCGGCGGGAGTGTATTACCGCAAGAGCGGACTCGACCCGCAAGGCAAACTGGTCGCCCTGTTCCCCGGCCAGGGTTCGCAGTACGTGGATATGGGCCGTGAACTGGCGGTCAGCTTCCCGCCGATGCGCCAGGCTTTCGCTGATATGGACGCTCATTTCGACGCCGATGGATTGCCTCCACTTTCGAGAGTGGTCTATCCTATCCCGGTTTTCGATAGCATCCAGAAAGAGGCGCAGTCCAACCACCTGACGCGCACCGAGCATGCCCAGCCCGCGATCGGGACGTTGAGCGCCGGGTTGTATAAGTTATTGCAGCAAGCCGGTTTCAAAGCCGACTTTGCCGCCGGTCACAGTTTCGGCGAACTGACAGCTTTGTGGGCTGCCGGTGTTTACGACGATGATGCCTATTACACGCTGGCGAAAGCGCGCGGCAAAGCCATGGCCCCGCCCGCCGACTCCAGCTTTGACGCCGGTACGATGCTGGCGGTTAAGGGAGATGTGGAGGCGCTGCAAGGGGAATTAAAATCTTTCCCCGAAATCACGCTGGCGAACTGGAATTCCAACAATCAGGTGGTGCTGGCCGGAGCCAAACCCGCCGTTGCTACCGTGCAGAAAATTCTGGTTGAAAAAGGATATTCGGTCGTTGCGTTGCCCGTCTCGGCGGCCTTCCACACGTCGATGGTCGGCCATGCCCAGAAGCCGTTTGCCGCAGCGATCAAGAAAGTGAAATTTAACAAACCCGGCATCCCTGTCTATTCGAACACCACCGGGCAGGCGTACGCCTCTGACCCCGAACAGATCCGCCAGAGTCTGGCCGAGCATATCCTGAACCCGGTGCGCTTCAAGGACGAGATCGAGGCCATTTACTCGCAGGGCGGCAGCATCTTTGTAGAGTTCGGCCCCAAGAACGTCCTGACCAACCTGGTAAAGAATATTCTGGAAGGCAAGCCCCATGCCGCGGTGGCTTTGAATCCAAACGCCAAAAAGGATAGCGACCGCCAGTTTCGCGAAGCCGTTGCCCAACTGTGCGTTCTCGGCCTGGACTTGCGCCAGTATGATGCTTACGCGTTGCCGCCCAAACCATTTATCGAAGCAAAGAAATCCGCCATCAGCGTTATGCTGAACGGCGGGCTTTACCTGACAGATAAGACGCGCTCCGCCTTTGAAAACGCCGTGGCGCAAAAGGACACCCTGGACCTGGTCGCTGCCCGCCCGGAGCCGAAGGCATCCTCGTCAGTGGCTGAGCAGCCTCAGGCCCCGGACTCGGCTGCCGGGTCCGCCCAGACCGTATCCCAGGTTGGAACGGGTCAGATGGCGGACCGGCTTCAGGCTTGGCAGGAAGAGACGTTGAAGTCCCACACCCAGTTCCTGTCGAATGACGGCGAATATACCCGCCTGTTTGGCCAAATCACCAAGCAGGAACTCGACCTGCTCTCCGGTAATTCGTCTCAACAAACGCTGGAGCAGATCAATACCGCCTTGCAAACGCTGGACCGCAGTATGGCGCAGTTCCACCAGCATCAGGCCGAGACGCTGCGCGTGCACGAGCAGTATTTGCACAGCCAGGCGGAACTAATCAACAGCCTGATGCAGTTGCAGAATATCCCCGGGGTTTTGCCTGCGGCTTTGCCGGTCAGCAAACCGACCGAGGTCCAGCCCATCGCCTCCGCTTTGCCGGAACCGGTTGGCGCTCAATCCAGCGGGAATGGACATTCCCCGGTAGGATCGGCTGCTGTTTCAGAACCTGCGGCCCCGGCTGGCGCAGTCCCGGCAATCAGCCTTGAAATCCTGACCCAATCCTTGCTTGAGATTGTCAGCGAGAAGACCGGTTATCCCACCGAAATGCTCGACCCCGGCATGGATATGGAAGCCGATCTGGGGATTGACTCCATCAAGCGGGTCGAAATTTTGGGCGCCATGCAGACGCGCTATCCGGAATTGCCCAAGGCGGATACTGCTGTTCTTTCCGAAATGCGCACCCTGGGACAGATTGTTGACCACATGGTGGCTTCCGCTCCGGCAGCGCAGGTTTCTGTATCGGCATCGGAACCGGCGGAAAAGTCAACTACGGTAGTGACGGTCCCGGTTCCGGTCCCGGCGGGCATTGACGTGGAAATCGTCAAACAGGCCCTGCTGGATATTGTCAGCGAGAAGACCGGCTATCCCACCGAAATGCTCGACCCCGGCATGGACATGGAAGCCGACCTGGGGATTGACTCCATCAAGCGGGTCGAAATTTTGGGCGCGCTGCAAACCCGTTTCCCAGAACTCCCCAAAGCAGATACGACCGCGCTGGCTGAACTGCACACGCTCGACCAGATCACGGAATACCTGACCTCGGCTGCGCCGGCAGGGGAACAGCCCGCGCTGCCGGCCCAATTAGCTCAGGCCCAATCGGCTGTGGAAGAACCCCACCGCCTGCCGCGTGGCGTCGTGGCGCTTAAATTTCTCCCGACTCCAGACCACCTGGATATGGTTTTTCCCAAAGACCGCACCTGCATCTTGATGGATGGCGGCACCGACCTGACCCCCGCCCTGGCCAAAGCGCTCTCCGCGCAGGGTATCAAAGTCGTGGTGTTGGGGCTGACTGATGCCCTGGTCGGTGACCAGAGACCAATGCCCAAAAACATCCGGCGCGTCCTCATGGAAGACTTGACCGAAACCGGCATTCAGAACACCCTGGCAAGCCTTCAACAGGAATATGGTCCGGCGGGCATGTATATCCATCTGGACCCGCCGGGCATGTCGGCTGAAGCATTCTCGGAAAACGAGAGGACAATCGCGCGCACTACTTTCCTGGTCGCGAAATACCTGAAGGAAAACTTGACCGAAGCTGCTCAATCTAATTACGCCGCATTTGTCACCGTCACGCATATGGATGGCGAATTCGGTCTGACAACCTCCGGGCTTTTTGAACCGGTCAGCGGCAGTCTGTTTGGCCTGGTAAAAACCCTCAACCTGGAATGGGACAAAGTCTTCTGCCGTGCAATCGATTTGTCGCCGGATGTCAATCTAGCGATGGCGGTCGAACACATCACGGCTGAACTCTACGATCCCAACCGGTTGATCAGCGAAGTTGGCTACAGCAGCAAGGGCCGTTTTACCCTGGTGGTGGAACAGCCTGAATCGGAGAACTAAACAGTATGGTTGGAAAAGCTTTGATCACCCCCGATACGGTCGTCCTGGTGAGCGGCGGGGCCAGGGGCATCACTGCCCAGTGCGTGATTAAACTGGCCTATCACGTACCCTGTAAATTCATCCTGATGGGGCGCACACCCGTCAATGACCCGCTACCGGAATGGGCGCGGGACTGCCCGGACGACGCCGAACTCAAGCGCCGTGCAATGACGCGGCTTACAACCGAGGGCAAAAAGGCCACCCCGCCGGCTGTCGAGAAACTGTTTCGCCAGATACGCGCTCAGCAGGAAGTCGAAACCACACTCCAGGCGATACGTCAGACCGGCGCGGTTGTGAAATATTTGAACCTGGATGTTACCGCGCCTGTGCAGACTCTACAAAAGGAACTTGCCGGACCCGTCCAGCGGCTCGGAAAAATTAACGGCATCATCCACGGCGCCGGTACGCTGTCGGACCGGAGAATCGAGAAGAAAACCATCCAGGATTTCGAAACCGTTTTCACCCCCAAAGTGGACGGTTTGCGCAACCTGTTGAAGATCGCTCCGGCCGGACAACTCGATTTCCTGGTCCTGTTCTCATCTGTCGTTGGTTTCTTCGGGAATATCGGCCAGGCGGATTATGCCATGGCCAACGAAGTGCTCAACAAAGCCGCCTACCAGATCAAGCGGGACAACCCGACCTGTCACGTTGTGTCCATTGACTGGGGCCCGTGGGATTCCGGGATGGTAACTCCCGAACTCAAACGCGCCTTTGCCGAACGCGACATGACGGTCATCCCGACCGACGCCGGGGCTGAAATGCTGGTGAAAGAAATCACCTCCCAACACACAGTTGATGACCAACCCGTGCAGATTATAGTAGGCCAGCTTCCTACGCGCGCGGCCAGCGATATTTCTGGCGAATTGCAGAAATTCGAGATCCGCCGTCACCTCAGCCTGGATGCCAATCCGTTCCTGCTCGACCATCAAATCGGGTTGTATTCGGTGCTGCCTGCAACCTGCGCCGCCTCCTGGATAGCCAGTGTCTGCGAACAATTATTCCCCGGGTTCACTTTCTACCAGCTCGAAGATTTTAAAGTGTTGAAAGGGATCGTCTTTGATGAAAACCTGGCGCACGAGCATATCCTCGAACTGAATGAAATCGAGAAAGTTCCGGGAGAAATGGTGAAGTTTTTTGCCCGCATCTGGAGCAAGAACAAAAGCGGCCGTCCCTTGTACCATTACAGTCTGAATGTCACGTTACTGCGGGAAACGCCGCCAACAACCATTTACAACGTAAACTTACAACCCACTACCGGGACAAATGAAGGCATTCTGGGCAAAGCCCTTTACGAGGACGGCACGCTTTTCCACGGGCCTTCATTCCAGGGTGTGCAGCGTGTCACCAGTCTCGACGAAGACCGGTTGGTTCTGGAGTGTTTGCTTCCGTCAGTTCCTCCTGACCGGCAGGGACAGTTCCCTTTGCAGACCTACAATCCTTTTGCGTATGATGCGATTGTGCAATCGTTGCTCATCTGGGCGCAGCGGTTTTACCAGGCGCCCTGTTTGCCGTCTTACCTTGCCAAGTTGGAACAATTCCGGGCGGTCCCGTTCGGCAAGTTATGCCTCGTGGAAATGAAAATCATCTCCCATAACCAAACGTCAGTCGTTGCGGATATTATCGTTACCGATACTCAGGGCGAGGTACTCGCCAAGTTCACGGGCCTGCAAGGCACGATCAGCCTGGCGCTGAAACGGTTGATCAAGGTGGATGCCGTGTCTGTGCAAATCGGTGAGAAATGATCCGTCGACTTGACCACCTCAACAACCTGGTAATTGTCGGGATGTCCGTCGTTATTCCGGGTGGGGGAGGCATAAACGAGTTCGGCAGGCTCGTGTATCGCGGCTTGCCGGTGACCGGTCAATTCGATGAGTCGTTAACTCTCGAAGACGCCGCCGTTCGGTCGATCCGGCAGGTGTGCGAGGAGGCGCGTCTGGCAATCGGACAGGTGCCTGTCGTCAGCCTTTCGCGCTCCCTGGCTCGGATTCTCCAGGATAACGTGGGCATTTCCAGGATCCAGGAGGTTTCGAGCGTACGCTCCGCCCTGGCAATGACGTCAGACTGGCTCGAGAGCGGCGGCGAGGACCTCGTCCTGCTGGTCGAAGCCCAAGAAGACCCGCAGGCGGTCTGCGCGCTTCTCGTGGCGGAACGCAAATCTGCGCTGGATAATGCCAGGCCGGTTTACGCGCTGGTGGCCGGGGCCGCCGAAGCAGACGGCCCCCTGAGCGCTGTGGCCCTCTCAAGCGTTGTGCAGGAGACGCACCGGGCTTCCGGCCGGACGCCGGAAGCGATTGGCCTGATTGAGGCGGCGACTTTGGCAGGCGCGGCAATCCAATCCGATGAGGCGGAGGGGTTGCTGGGTGCGTTTGATCCGCAGCAGTCACTGACCTGTGCGCTTGGCAGCCGCATGCCAAGCCTGCTTGGGGTTGTGAAAGCCGTATGGTGCCTTTCGCGGCGCGTCATCCCCGGCGTTCCCGGCTGGGGCGGACCGGCGCAGGTCAATGCCTGGCAGCGCTCGCCGTTTTACGCGCCGGCCGATTCGCGCGCCTGGTTGATCCCAGCCAGCCAGGACAAACGCTATGCCGGATTGAATATCCTTTCACCGGATGGCAGTTTTGCACATATCCTTTTTTGTGACGATGCATCTGGCGCTCAACAAAGTGTCGAAGCGCCCAGGCAAGAGGCGTTGCGCCTTATCCCGCTCACGGCCAGTTCGGCTGGGCAGTTGCTCGAAAAGATGTCGGCTCTGCAGTCGAAACTCGTTGCCGGGTCAGGCCTGGCCGAAGCCGCACAGGACGCATATCAGCAGTACCTTTTGGAGAAATCCGCCGCGGATTATGCGGTTTGCCTGCTTGGTCAAACTCCCGAAGAACTCCTGCGTGAGATCGGTTTTGCCACGAAAGGCGTTCCAACCGCATTCGAGAAGCAGTCGGATTGGCAAACCCCGCTGGGGAGTTTTTTCACGCCGCGGCCGCTGGGCAAAGACGGCAAGGTGTCTTTCGTTTATCCCGGCGCGTTCAATTCCTACCCTGGCGCCGGGCGCGATCTCTTCTACCTTTTCCCGAACCTTTACGATCATCTCTCCGGGATTACCAGTGATGTTGGCGATTTGCTCAACGAGCGGCTGCTATATCCACGGAGTATAACTGCGCTGACCTCCGCTGACCTGACGGCTATCGAAACCCAATTGACCGCAGACCCGATTACGATGCTCATTTCGGGAAGCTGTCTGGCGGTTCTGTATACCGACGTGCTTCGGAACGTTTTCGAGATTCATCCGGCCAGCGCTTTCGGTTACAGCCTGGGTGAAATTAGTATGATGTTTGCCAGCCGGGTGTGGACGGAGGCTGACGGGACCAGCAGAGCCTTGAGAGAGTCCCCGCTCTTCCGCACGCGTCTAACCGGACCTCAAAACGCGGTGCGCGAATACTGGAACTTGCCCACCCGGAGCGAAAGCGACCCGCACGAGACGCTATGGGTGAATTACCTGCTGATGACCGGCCCGGAAAAAGTCAGAGAGGCCCTAGCAGGCGAAACGCGCGTCTATCTGACCCATATCAATACACCTCGTCAGGTGGCAATCGGCGGCGATCCTGCCGGGTGCCGGAGGGTGATCGACAGGTTGAAATGCAAATCGCTCCAGGCACCTTTTAATTACGCCATCCACTGCGAACCGATCTGTTCCGAGTATGACATGCTGACCGAACTGCATTCCGTTCCGGTTATGAACCAGCCCGGCATGAGCCTGTACTCTGCTGCCACCTACGGACCGATGCCCATTGACCGGCAAATAATTGCACAGCAAATCGCCCGTGAATTATGCAATTGCCTGGATTTCCCGCGCTTGATCCAACTGGCCTACAACGACGGGGCGCGCATCTTCATCGAACTGGGTGCGGGCAGTAATTGCGCCCGCTGGGTTAATGACACTTTGCAGGGTCAGCCGCACGCAGCCTATTCGATCAACCGCAAGGGAGTGGATGACCACACTTCCATCCTCCGTCTCATGGCCCGGATGGTCTCCCAGCATGTCCCGGTCAATTTGAGCGTGCTTTATCAGGGTTAACTTATGCAACCACATACACCTGAAGACATCCTTGAGAATTACATGAAATGGTGGGATGGACACACCCGGCAGGCCGGGCAAATCCATGACCGCTTTCTGGAACTGCGCCAGGCAGGACTGCGCCAGCTGGCGGACACCATTGAACAGTGGTTGGCATCTTGTCGCCCGCTCAATTCCGAGCCGGTTCGCGCTCTTTTTACCCTGGATGACCTGAATGAGTTCGCCACCGGCTCCGTCGTGCAATGCCTCGGGCAGGAGTATGCCGTCTATGCCGGCCGCCGCAGTCTGCGCATCCCGAACGGAGATCTCCTGTTGATGAGCCGGATTCAGTCCATTCGAGGACAGAAGGGAGAGTTCGATCAACCTTCCAGTATTGTGGCGGAATACGATGTCCCGGAAGATGCCTGGTACTTTGATGGCGAAACATGCGGCCATTTGCCTTATTCCATCTACCTCGAAGTGGCGTTGCAGCCATGCGGGTTTTTATCCGCATATCTCTGTACGCCGCTTTGCTTCCCTGAGGTTGATTTTTTCTTCCGGAACCTGGATGGCGAGACTGTGTTCCGCCACCTGTTGGACGCACGCGGCAAAACCATCCGCGTCCGGGCGGAACTGCTCAAAACCATTTTTTATGGCTCGACCATCATCCAGCATTTCTCCTTTGATTTGAGCTGTGACAGGGAAGTTTTCTTTGAAGGAAAATCATCTTTCGGTTATTTCTCCGCCGAGGCCATGGCAAGCCAGGCCGGGCTGGGCGGCGGGAAAGCCATCCTGCCCTGGCTGAAAGGGGCCGGTCAGGAAAGCCGAATTATTCCCATCCAAGGAACAACCCTGGAAGCTGGCCTGCCGAAAGGGAAACTCCGCCTGCTTGACGGTGTGGTAATTAGTGGTGCAGGCGACCATCAGGAAGGATATGTGTATGCCAACCGGCGTAATACCCCCCAGGATTGGTTTTACGCCTGCCATTTCCATGAAGACCCGGTGATGCCCGGCTCGTTGGGGATAGAAGCAATTATCCAGGCGATGAAAGTTTTTGCTCAACAGCAGTCAAAAGCCGCCTCGGCCGCAGTCCTTGTCACCGGGCAGAGAATGAACTGGAGCTATCGCGGCCAGGTGCTGCAGCACCACCGGCAAATGCAGGTGGAGGTCCATTTCCACAAAACGCAGCACATTGGAAAAACACAGCTATTTACAGGTGACGCCAGTCTGTGGGCAGACGATTCGAGAATATATGAAGTGCGAAATATGGCAATCGCCATTGAAGAAAAACAGGATTAGAGATGAGCCAAAACTTAACGAAGAATTCTGCAATGCAATTTACCGTTAACCGTAAAGCATCACCGGTGGCCGGTGCTATAGATTTAAACCAGGCCGCGTATGAACCGCAGGCGATTGGAGCATATTTGCGCGCGATCAACCGTCCGCTCTACGTTATTGAGCAGGAAGGCAAAATTGGCCTGATCTCAGCCAATTGCGACGAGCAGACTTTTCGCAACCAGGCCGGGGCGCGCTATATCACCAGTGTTCCAGCCCTGCCCATTGAAGATTTGGGGGACGCCGGTTTCAAGAAAACCTGTCGGGTGCGCTACGCTTATTATGCCGGGTCTATGGCAAACGGCATTGCTTCCGTTGAAATGGTGGTTGCATTGGGCAAGGCCGGTCTGCTGGGCTCCTTCGGGGCGGCCGGGATGACCCGTGCTCGGTTGGAATCCGCCATCCAGAGTATTCAGGCGGCCCTGCCGGACGGTCCGTATGCGGCCAATCTCATCCACAGCCCCAGCGAGGAGGCGCTGGAAAGGAACGCCGTCGAAGTCTACCTCCAGCACAGCGTCCATGTGGTGGAGGCCTCGGCCTTTATAGACTTGACGCCCAGCATTGTATTTTATCGGGCGGCCGGACTGAGTCAGTCTGGCGGCGGCCAGGTTCAAATCGCCAACCACGTCATCGCCAAACTCTCCCGGCGCGAAGTCGCCGCGAAATTCATGCAACCGGCCCCGGAAAACATCCTCAACCAGTTGGTCGGCGAAGGGCGCATCACGCCGCAGCAGGCCGAAATTGCCAAAAAGGTCCCGATGGCCGACGATATAACCGTCGAGGCCGATTCGGGCGGCCACACCGACAATCGTCCGCTGGTCTGTTTACTCCCCACGATGCTGGCCTTACGGGATGAAATCCAGGCAAAATATAACTACCCGGTCCCGGTGCGGGTCGGGGCAGCCGGTGGCATCAGCACCCCGGCCTCTGCCCTGGCCGCGTTTATGATGGGCGCCGCTTACGTTGTTACCGGCTCGGTCAACCAGTCCTGCGTTGAAGCCGGTGCGTCCGAACACACCCGCCAACTGCTGGCGCAGGCCGGCATGGCCGACGTGGCGATGGCCCCTTCGGCGGACATGTTCGAAATGGGAGTGAAAGTCCAGGTGTTGAAGCACGGCACGCTCTTCCCGATGCGCGCCCAGAAACTCTACAATCTCTATTCGCGTTACGACTCGATTGAACATATCCCGGCCAATGAGCGCGAAATATTGGAAAAGCAGATATTCAAACGAGACATCGAATCCATCTGGCAGGATACGATCAAGTTCTTCACCGAGCGTGACCCCGCCCAGATTGAACGCGCCCGGAACAACCCCAAGCGCAAGATGGCACTGGTTTTTCGCTGGTACCTAGGACTGGCCTCGCGCTGGTCCAACAGCGGTGAAAAAGGCCGCGAGATGGACTACCAGATCTGGTGTGGCCCTGCCATGGGCAGTTTCAACGACTGGGTGCGCGGCACGTATCTCGCAAAACACGAAAACCGCCGTGTGGCCGATGTGGCGCTTCAAATCCTGACCGGCGCGGCCTGCCAGTACCGTCTGCAAGCCTTGAAACTCCAGGGTCTGCAGGTCCCGACTGAACTCGAACAGTATTACCCCGTGGAGCCGCTCCTGAAATGATGATCAGGCACTGGAGTGATATCCCCAAACGACCGCTTCTGGCTGCCGGTGAATGCCAACTCTGGCTGGCCTGGCTGGATGAAGAAGACCCGGATTCCTTGCGGGGATTCCTCTCCGAAGACGAACGCCTCCGAGCTGGACGTTTGCGCGGCCCCCGGAGCGCAGACCGGTTTACCGCCGCGCGCGGGATTCTGCGTCAACTGTTGGGCTGTTATCTGGCTTGCAGACCGGAAAGCCTGGTTTTTTTGTATGGCCCGCTCGGGAAACCGGAGTTGGCAGGCGAGTCGCAGATGGGACTGTCGTTCAATGTTTCTCACTCCGGCGGCCTGGCGGTTTTTGCCATTGCAAACGGGCTTGAAGTCGGCGTGGATATCGAAGAAATCCACCCGGTAAGCGACCTGGAAGCCACCGCATCCATTTTCCTTTCGCCGGATGAACTTGCCGAATTCGAGGCATTGCCCGCTGACGGGAAACTGGAACGCTTCTTTACGCTGTGGACGTATAAAGAAGCCGTCTTGAAAGCGCTCGGGTACGGTTTTACCAATCCCGCCAGGGATATTTTGGGTACGTTTTGCCAGCCTGACCAACAGGGTACTGTGCAAAATGTGACCGTTCAAAACAAGCGCTTAACTTTGCTGACCCCCGCGCAAGGTTTCAAGGGCGCGCTGGTTTGTTTGTAATCACATTCCAAGGAAAAACTTATGACGAATGAATTTGACGCGAAACTGGACGAACTGCGCTCGGCTGCGATTTTGGGCGGCGGCGCCTCCCAGATCGAAAAACAGCACGCTAAAGGAAAAAAGACCGCCCGTGAACGGATCGAAATGTTCCTGGACCCCGGCACTTTTACTGAAACCGGCCTGTTCGTTTCCCATCGCGCCATCGGTTTTGGCATGGAAAACAGCCACCCGGCCACCGACGGCGTGGTGACCGGCTGGGGCAAAGTGGACGGGCGACTGGTCTACGTGTTCGCCCAGGATTTCACCATTTTGGGCGGTTCTTTGGGCGAAGCCCACGGACGGAAAATCGCCCAGTTGATGGACCTGGCCTACCAGAACGGCGCGCCGGTCGTCGGTCTGAACGACTCGGGCGGGGCGCGTATCCAGGAAGGTGTGGACTCCCTGGCTTCCTATGGCGAAATTTTCTACCGCAATACGCGCGCCTCCGGCGTCATCCCACAAATTTCCGTCATCATGGGGCCCTGTGCAGGCGGAGCGGTTTATTCGCCGGGGATTAACGATTTCGTCCTGATGGTCAACCAGAACGCCTATATGTTCATTACCGGTCCCGAGGTCGTGAAGGCTGTGACTCATGAAGATGTTTCTTTTGACTCGCTTGGCGGGGCGGAAGTCCATCGCAAGAAAAGCGGCGTGGCCCACATCACCGCCCCCGACGAAGAGGCTTTGATGGGACAACTGCGCTGGCTGCTTTCCTACCTGCCACCCAACAACCTGACGCCGCCGCCTCACCAGCCGTCGTCGGATGACCCGCGCCGTCTCATCCCGGACCTGGAGCAGATCGTCCCGCTCGATCCCCAGCGCCCTTACGATATGCACGCAGTCATCGAAGCTATCGTGGATTGCGGCGAATTCCTTGAGGTCCAGCCGGATTATGCCGAAAATATCCTGGTCGGGTTCGCCCGCCTGGACGGTTATCCGGTCGGGATCGTTGCGAACCAACCCGGATACCTGGCGGGTGTGCTGGATATCAACGCCTCCGACAAGGGCGCGCGTTTCATCCGTTTTTGCGACGCATTCCACTTCCCGCTGGTCACGCTGGTGGATACGCCTGGATTCCTGCCCGGCAGTGAACAGGAGCACGACGGCATTATCCGGCATGGCGCGAAAATGATTTACGCCTATTCCGAGGCCACCGTCCCGAAAGTTGCCGTGATTCTGCGGAAAGCCTATGGCGGAGCCTACATTGTTATGAGTTCCAAGCACCTGCGCTGCGACTATAACCTGGCCTGGCCGCAGGCCGAGATCGCCGTCATGGGTCCGGAAGGCGCAGTAAAAATCGTGTTCCGGAAAGAAATTGGCGCCGCCAGCGACCCGGCGGCAACGACGACTAAATATACGCGCAAGTACCGCGCCGAATTTTCCAATCCATACCTGGCCGCCTCGCGCGGCTATATAGACGATGTCATTCCCCCGGCTGAAAGCCGCTTGCGCCTGGTTGCGGCGCTGGAAAGCCTGCGCGAAAAACGCCAGGAAACCCCGGCGCGCAAACACGGGAACATCCCGCTTTAGTATCTTCTCGAAAATTTGGGGTGTTTTTGGCGGACGAAGCTCGCCAAAAACACCCCACTTCCCGCTATTTTTATTGAGATAGTACTCGTTTTACTTTGTGCTGCGCAAAAACGTGAACCCAAATCGCTGTAATACTCTGTATTTTGATCGTTCAAAGTTCACATATTTACTGTGTGATGCGTAGCAGTATGCAAGAAGCAGTAGGAGGTGAGAAAGATGAAAGTATTAGTTGCCAACCGGGGTGAAATCGCTGTGCGCGTCCTGCGCGCCTGCCGTGAAGTGGGCTTCCCAAGCGTGGCAGTTTATTCAGAAGCCGATGCGCAGGCCTTGCATACCCGTTATGCGGACGAATCCGTTTTCATTGGCCCCACGCCAGCCGTCGAAAGTTACCTGAATATTGAGCGCGTCTTAGCCGCTGCGAAAGAATCCGGGGCCGACGCGATCCATCCCGGTTACGGGTTCTTGTCCGAGAATGCGACTTTCGCCAAAGCGGTGGAAGATGCCGGTTTGATCTTTATCGGGCCGCGCCCCGAGACGATTTCTTCGACCGGGGACAAACTGGTTGCCCGGCGCGTGGCGCGTGAGGCGTGCCTGCCCGTTCTGCCCGGACCGGACGAAAGCGTAGCCGACGAAATCCCGGAAAGCCTGCTCGAGCAGATTAAATATCCGATCCTGATCAAAGCCGTGGCTGGCGGCGGAGGGCGCGGCATCCGCCTAGCGCGCTCTCGTAACGAACTGGAGCAAATGGTCCAGGCAGCCCGGCACGAGGCCCAGGCCGCTTTCGGCGATGGCACGGTCTATTTCGAGCCGCTCGTGCCGCAGGCCCGGCATATAGAAATCCAGATCATCGGGGATGGGTTTGGGCGGATTCTGTGCCTGGGCGAACGCGAGTGTTCCATCCAGCGGCGGCGGCAAAAGATAATCGAAGAATCTCCCGCTCCCAGCCTCAGCCCCGTTATGCGTAATCGGCTTTACGAAATGGCCTTCAACCTGGGGCGGGCGTTGAACTACCGCAGCCTGGGAACGATTGAATTCCTGTTGGGCGAAGATGGCTCCTGCTATTTCATAGAAGTAAACCCGCGCATTCAAGTTGAACATCCTGTCACCGAAATGGTTACCGGGATTGATCTTGTGAGCACACAGCTCCGACTGGCGGAAGGGCAACCGTTCAAATATGCGCAGGAAGATATCAAAATGCGTGGCTCGGCCATCGAAGCGCGTGTCATTGCCGAAGACCCCGAGAATGGATTCATGCCCGCAACCGGGGAGATAACCTTCCTGAAAGAGGCGGGCGGGCCGGGGGTCCGCACCGATTCGGCCCTGTATCAGGGTATGCCGGTCACATCTGATTACGACTCGTTGATCGCAAAAGTGATTGGCTGGGGCGAAGACCGTCAGACCGCCATCCGCAGACTGCGCCGGGCGTTGGGCGAATTCCAGATAGGCGGAGTCTCCACCGACATCAGCTTCCTGATCCAGATCATTGACTCCGACAGCTTCATCCAGGGCAGCGCCAATACCACCTATCTGGATACCTTTCTGCCGGTCGCCGCGGAAGATGATGAAGACTTGGAGCGCGAAATGGCGCTAACGGCGGCGTTTTTTGAACACCAGGCGCGCCACAACCAACCCGCCAATGCCTTGCAAGCCGCATCCAACCAGTGGCGGACGCAGGCCTGGCGCGAGCAAATGCGGAATTGAATTCAGGAGCAACTATGACCATCTACTATGTAACGGTTGGAAAAAACGAATACCAGGTTGAGATCAACGGTAAACAATATAAAATCAATGGCGAACTCGTGCAGGCCGCCCTGGTGGCCCTGAAAGAACGCGGCAAATACATGTTGAAAGGCATTGCGCGCAAGACCGAAATCTATATCGAGTCGCGGGGCAACAGCCAGTATACGCTCAATGCCGCCCGGCGGCATGCGATTGCAAAAGTGGAGCGCAGCAACAGCCACCAGAAACGTAAAACCCAAGCAGCCAGCAGCGGCGACCTGACCGCGCCCATCTCCGGTATTGTGGTCAGCGTACACGTTGTCCCGGGCGTTACCGTCGAGACCGGGCAGGTGTTAGTGGTGCTGGAATCGATGAAAATGCAAATGGAAATGCGCTCCGCCTGCGCCGGTGTGGTTGACTCGGTCAATGTTCAGCCCAAAACCCAGATCGCCAAGGGCGAATTGCTAGTTAAAATCAAACCTCAGGAGAACTGAAAAGTCTGTCCCGAAATGTGGGCTTCTCAATCCTGCCCGCACTCCCCGGACCTGGGAACGGCCACCGCCCAACTGGAATCCGAGTTCGACGAGCTCTTTGCCACTCAAACCGGTTAGGGCAGGGTAACTCTGCCCCTGCGAGTGTGTTTATAAAATCGGGGACGGGTGACCGTCCCCATTCTTTTACCAAAGGAGATTGATACCCAATGAACACTCTCGTCTCGACTCTTTCGACCCGCCACCTGTCCGCCGTAAAACCGGCTATCCGTGATGCCATGCTTATCCTATTTGGCAGCTTGTTCGTCGCCGCCCTGGCCCAGGTGCGGATTCCCTTGCCCTTCACCCCCGTCCCACTGACTGGGCAAACGTTCGCCGTCTTGTTGGTCGGAGCGGCGCTCGGCTCCAGGCGCGGTGCGGCTTCCTTGGGCCTGTACACCGTGCTGGGACTGGTTGGCCTGCCCGTCTTTGCGGGCGGGTCGGGCGGGACGGCGCACCTGTTCGGTCCCACTGGCGGCTATTTGCTCGGCTTTATCGTTGCGGCCTGGGTTATCGGCCAGTTGGCTGAACGTGGCCTCGAGCGCTCCATCCGCACCTCCATCCTGCCCTTCCTGGCCGGGACGGCGGTCGTTTACCTGTTTGGCGTTTCCTGGCTGGCGGTCTATCTGGGGTTCCAAAAAGCGCTGATGGCCGGTCTGATCCCATTCCTGGTGGGCGACTTGATTAAGCTGATTGGATCTGCGCTGGCATTACCAGCTGCGTGGAAACTGGTAAAGTGACATAGAGACACACCCACCGCGAAGTCAAAAGGAGTCGGGCGAGGAAACTTGCCCGGCTCCTTTTGACTTCTTTATAATTGAAGCTTGGAGGAAAAATCATGAAAAACGGCTAAAAGATATCGGGCCGACAGTTCATTGCCGGCCCCACTGTTTATTCGATAAATTCGAGGCGCAATTGGTCAACTTCGTAAAACGAACGCACCGAGAAGGGCGGATCGCCGCGCTTCATCTGTCTGATACGACCCAACAAAATCGGCAAATCTTCCACCGCAGGAAGGTTTTCCACTTCTCCAAAGGAGATCCATATCAGCGTCCCTTCGACTTCGCTCGGGGCCAGCCTTTCGACTTCGCTTAGGACAAGCCCTTCGGTAGATGGCTTCGGCTCCCGCTCGGGACACTCACCTGTGAAAACATAAATGCCGATCCCTGGATTTTCACCTGTGTCTACAACGACCGTCCCGCATAACCAAAGGTCAGCCGTTAAACCGGCCTCTTCCAGCAATTCGCTCCGTGCCGCGGACAGAATGTCCTCGCCGCGCTCGACATGACCGCCCACGCCGTTGTATTTGTTCGCCCACAGACGCTTGGTCGGCGCACCCTTTAGCAATAAGACAGAATTTCCGCGCGTGACGAAGATCAGCACGCGCGGGACGAGTATGTAACGGTCTAGGGTTACACCCTGGTCGGAGGTGGGCATCATCAAAAAGGCAATCGGGGATTAGGTAATCAGGCCAGACCTAATCCCTGATTACCTGATTACCGAGATCATTTCACCAATTTGCGGACGATTTCGAGCTGCCCGGCGCTGCCCAGTTTCTCATTCTTGTGGGCGATGAACTTGGCGTATTCGGCCATAAAGATTTTGCCGGGGTCGCGCAGGTCAAACTTCTCCGGGAAGTCACGGAAGAACTCGCGGTGGACGCGCGTCCAGACCAGACGGCCATCCGTGTCAATATTGACCTTGGTCACGCCGAGCTGGGCGGCGCGTTTGAACTCGTCTTCGTTGACGCCCTTGGCGCCTTTCAGATTTCCTCCTGCGGCATTGATGCGCGCTACTTCGTCCTGTGGGACGGAACTGGAGCCGTGCATCACCAGCGGGAAGCCCGGCAGGCGCTTCTGGATCTCTTCCAACACTTCGAAGTGCAGGCCCTGAGAATCGGAGAACTTGAAGGCCCCGTGGCTGGTGCCGATGGCGCAGGCCAGCGAGTCACAGCCGGACCTTTCAACAAATTCCTTGGCCTGTTTGGGATCGGTCAGCTTGGCATTGGCCTCGTCCACCTTGACGTGTTCCTCGACCCCGCCCAGTTGACCGAGTTCAGCCTCAACGACGATGCCCCTGGCGTGGGCCGCGTCCACCACGCGCTTGGTGGAAGCAATATTCCCGTCGAACGATTCGTGGCTGGCGTCGATCATGACCGAGGAGTAGAAGCCACTCTCGATGCAATCGAAGCAGGTCGCTTCGTCCCCGTGGTCCAGATGGACGGCGAAAATGGCTTCCGGGAAGACTTCATCAGCCGCGCGGATCAGGCCTTCCAGCATGGTCTTATGCGTGAACGAGCGCGCGCCCTTGCTGATCTGGATAATGAAGGGAGCCTGGCTGTCCATGTTGCCGCGGAACAGGCCCATGGTCTGCTCCAGGTTGTTGATATTGTAGGCCCCGATGGCATACTTTCCGTACGCCGCTTGAAATAGTTGCTTGGTCGTTACAATCATTTTTAACTCCTTGATAGATTTGTGGCGCTCCACCTTTACGGAGGCCGAACCACAAAGTCAAAAAGTTGCACAGAGACAAGCAGAATCCTGGTGACTTTGAGACTAGTGGTAAAGTTCCTTGTTGAACAGGTCACGAAATGGACAGATGCCCGTCCAGACATTTCGCCCAATTATACCAAGTCCCATGCTCCATTGGCGCTTTACAACTTTCTCCTCCCAAAAGTCGTATTCCTATTTGAACGGCAGGCACTCCAATGCAATTGGCAGTATAATTATAAAAGTTCTCAACTGCCGTCATTTCTCTCAGGAGGAACCATGAGCGACCTTTTTGAAACCGTCAAAGGCGGACAGGACATATTCAAGAAACTCCTGTCCTACGTCCCCGGCTTTAGCGGCTATGTCGAGCGGACCAACCGCCGGGCAGCCGACAAACTGCTGCGCGACCAGGTGGCGCTGAAATACAGCGAGCTTTCCGGGCGCACCTCACGCATGCAGAAGGACATTACCGACGCCGGTCAGATTGACTTCCTCGATGATATTGACTCCGTCGGCCTGAAACTGCGCACTTTCGCTGACCGTATCAAGAATGCTTCCTACGGCTACTCCGGCTTCTTCGATACCGTCAAGATCAACGAGAAGGAACTGGCGCAGATTTACGCCTTCGATGCGGCCTTCTTCGAGCTGGGCGACCAGATCTCCAGCGGGCTGGACAACGTCGAAGCCGCCATCGGCAGTGACGGATTGAAGGCAGCCATCCGCGCCGTCAGCGACCTGGCGCGTCAGGCCGGCGAGACCTACGACCGTCGTTACCAGATCATCACCGGCAGCGGCGCAGCCCAGTAATTCCACACAGAGCGATCAAAGTAGCGCGAGATGGCATCTTGCGCTACTTTGTGGTTTAATAATGACATGTGGAACGAGTACTTCACCCCCGTAACTCTCGACGAAACCCTCACTCTCCTGGCCGAAAAGCGCGAGAAAGCCCGCCTGATCGCCGGGGCCACCGACCTGATGCTCGAACTAGAACGCGGCCTCCGTAAGGGTATCGAGAGCGTGATTGACATTACGCGTCTCCCGGACCTCGACCCTATCACCCTCGACGAAAGCGAAACTATCCACCTCGGCCCACTCGTGACGCACAACGCCGCGGCCGCCTCCAGGTTGCTGCGCGAGCGCGCCTTCCCGCTGGTCAGCGCGGCCTGGCAGGTGGGTGCGCCGCAAATTCGCAACCGCGCCACCATCGCCGGTAACCTGATCACCGCCAGCCCCGCCAACGATACCATCACGCCGTTGATGGCACTGGGGGCGTGGGTCACGTTGGCATCCGTCAAGGGCACACGCCGCGTGCCCCTGCAAGAATTCTATACCGGCGTCCGCAAGACGGTGCTCCAGCCCGACGAGATGCTGGTGGACATCGCTTTCCCAGCTTTGAAGGCGAACCAACGCGGTACGTTCTTGAAACTGGGGCTGCGGCGTGCCCAGGCCATTTCACTGGTCAACACGGCGGTTATCTTGACCGGGGAACTGCCGTACGTTAAATCGGCCGTCATCACGCTGGGAGCCGTCGCGCCGACCATCATCCACGCTCCAGAAGCCGAGACATACCTGGCCGGCAAGGAGCTGAACGATGAGGTCATCGCCCAGGCCGGGGAACTGGCCGCCGAAGCCACCCGTCCGATTGACGATATCCGCGGCTCGGCCGCTTATCGCAAGGCGATGGTGCGGGTGCTCGTGACGCGCGGGCTGCGTACCCTGCGGGATGGTCAAGAGCAGGCTCAAGTCCCGGACGCTCCGGTGCTGCTGTGGGGACGACAGACGATAGACCATAGACCACAGACCGTCCACCGCCCGCCGTTCACTGTCCAATCCATTCACACGAAAATCAATGGCAAGGAGTACACCTTCACCAGCGGGCGCGAAAAATCCCTGCTGCGCCTGCTGCGGGAGGAGGCCGGGCTGACCGGTACGAAGGAAGGCTGCGCCGAGGGCGAGTGCGGGGCCTGCACCGTGTTCCTGGACGGGAAAGCCGTGATGGCCTGTCTCGTCCCTGCGCCGTGCGCCGATGGGGCGGAGGTTGTCACGATTGAAGGGTTGGCGGACCTCACCCCCGGCTCCTCTCCCCGCGAAGCGCCCCTGCAAGGGGGTAAAGGAGAGGGGAGCAGACTGCACCCAGTCCAAGAAGCCTTTATCGCCGACGGCGCAGTGCAGTGCGGATACTGCACGCCGGGGTTCATCATGTCGGCAGCGAAACTGCTCGAGGAGCGGCCACGCCCGTCGCGGGAGGAAATCAACCAGGCGATTACCGGCAACCTATGCCGGTGCACGGGTTATTACAAGATCGTGCAAGCCATTGAGGAGGCAAGTAAGATTTAGACAAGAAGGGTGCAACGCAATATTTTTCCCTTCATGTGCTTCTTATTCTTTTTAGCAAGAGTAAAAGAGGAACCGATCATGGAAGAATACGTGAATTACGAGCGCAAAGTGAGTAGAAGGCCAGGAATGAATCCCATCTGGCGCGGGATTGGCTGTATCCTGACGGTTGTCGTCCCGCTGATCTCTTACGCACTGACGGCGATCTTTATCCCACCGATCGTTGCGACAGGAATGGTACCTCACGAATTGTTAGGACGCGTCCAATTCCCGGCCTGGGCATACACGACACCCGCCATCAGTAGCATCGCCGGCTACCTGGGCAGCATCGACAACCTATGGATAAAATTGATTGGATTTTTCATCATGATCTCTTTGCTTACGGGAGTGTTTTCCCTCCTGTATTCCATAGTCTACCAGTTGATCGGTCCGCCGCGCTACACGGCTGTGGACGCCCCGCCGTCGAAGCATAGGCCGAAGGTCTATAAGAGGTAGACAACAGACCATGCACCCAATCGTCCTTTAAACTTAACCGTAGCCCAATGAACACTTCCTCTATCGGCCAATCCCTCCCCCGCATCGACGCGCGTGACAAAGTCACCGGCGCGGCGCGCTACTCCGGCGATCTCGTGCTGCCGGGTATGCTGCACATGAAAACCCTGTTCGCCGGGCGTCCGCACGCACGTGTGGTGCGCATTGACACGTCCGCGGCCGAGTCCCTGCCCGGTGTAGTGGCGATTTTCACTGCCAAAGATGTTCCGGTCAACGAGTACGGCTTGCAGTGGAAGGATCAGCCGGTTCTTTGTGGACCCCCCTTGTATCCCCCCATTTCAGGAACAGAAATTGGGGGACCGAGGGGGGTTCGGGCAGACATCGTCCGCTGCGAGGGCGACCAGATTGCCGCCATCGTCGCCGATACGGAGGGAACCGCCGCCAAAGCGCGCGATCTCATCCGGGTGGAATACGAAGATTTACCTGCCGTCTTCGACTCGGTCGCGGCCATGAAGCCCGGAGCGCCGCGCCTCCACCCGGAGATCGGCGATTCCAACATTTGCGTCTGGGACAAAATTCGCAAGGGCAACGTCGAAGCTGGTTTCGCCCAGGCGGACGTGATCGTGGAGGGCGAGTACCACACACCCTACCAGGAGCATGCCTACCTCCAGCCGGAGGCCGGTCTCGCTTACATTGACAACGAAGGTCGCGTCACGGTCGAGTGCGCCGGTCAGTGGACACACGCCGACCGGGACAGCATCGCCCACGCCCTCGGTCTGCCCGAGGAACAAGTGCGCGTCGTCTATCCCGCCATCGGCGGCGCCTTCGGCGGACGGGAAGATATATCCGTGCAGATCGTGCTAGCCCTGGCAACCTGGAAACTCAAACGGCCGGTCAGGATCATCTGGAGCCGCCAGGAGTCCATCCTCGGACACGGCAAGCGTCACCCGATGACGCTCAAGACCAAATGGGGTGCCAGCAAAGACGGCAAACTGCTCGCCGCCGAGACGACCGTCATTGCGGATGCCGGGGCGTACATGTACACCACCAACAAAGTGCTCGGCAACTGCACCATCACCGCCACCGGGCCGTATTTCATCCCAAATGTCAAAGAAGACGTGATTGGGGTTTACACCAACAACGTCCCGACGGCTGCCTTCCGTGGCTTCGGCGCGCCGCAGGCTCTGTTCATGGCAGAGCTTCAGATGGACAAGCTGGCCGAAAAACTCGGCCTGGATCCGGTCGAGTTCCGGCACCGCAACGCCCTGCGGGAGGGTGATACGCTCAACGTGGGCACCCCGACTCCCGGTCGGATCAGCATCGTGGAGTGCATTGAAGCGGCCCGCGACAAGTTCGGCTGGGACGAAAAAACCCTCACCTCTAGCCCCTCTCCCGTTGGGAGAGGGGGACAGGGGGTGAGGGTAGCCACCGTCCACGGTCGCGGCTTCGCCTGCGGCTTCAAGAACGTCGGCTTCTCGTTCGGCTACCAGGAGAACTCCTGGGCGCGCGTTGAACTGCGCGGCAAAACCGAGATCGAGCGCGTCGTCGCCTGGCATGCCGGCGCGGAGGTCGGACAGGGCGCACACACCGTCATGGCTCAGATGGCCGCCGAGGCGGTCGGCGTGCCACTCGAGAAAGTGACGATGGTCACGTCTGACTCGGCCACGATGGGCAACCCCGGCAGCGCCTCCGCCTCGCGCCTGACCTTCATGTCGGGCAACGCCATCAAGGGCGCGGCGGAAGCGGCTCTGGCGAAATGGAAAGCCGAGGAACGCCCGGCGGTGGCCGAATACACCTGGCTGGCCCCCAAGACAACGCCCTTCGACAAGGAGACCGGCTACTCAACCCCGAACTTCTCCTACGCCTATGTCGCTCAGGCGGTCGAAGTCGAGGTGGACCTGGAGATCGGCTTCGTCAAACTCCTGCGCGTCGTTTCGGCTGACGACGTGGGTCAAGCCATCAACCCGGCCCTGGTGCAGGGACAGATCGAGGGCGCGGTGGTACAGGCCGAGGGCTACGCCCTGACCGAGAACTTCATCACCAAAAACGGCCACATCCTGACCGATCAGCTCAGCACCTATCTCATCCCGACCGTGCTCGACATCCCGGAGACGGTCGAATCAGTCATTCTGGAAATAGCGGAGCCGAACGGCCCCTACGGAGCGCGCGGCGTGGGCGAATTACCCTTCCTGCCACTGGCCCCGGCCATTGCCGCCGCCGTCCATGACGCCACCGGCGTCTGGTTCGACGAGTTCCCGTTGACGCCTGAAAGAGTGTTGAAAGGGTTGGGAAAGATATAAAATCCAACACAACCACCACAAAACGGGGCCAGGCGGACACGAAGGACACGACGGAATCCTTTGTGTCCCTTCGTGTTTACAGGGTACTGCGTAAATATTTGAACCCGAATTGTCGTTTTTTCCTTGTTTTTTGGTCGATTCAGTTCAGAAATTTATGCGAGGAGCAGTAATTGATTGCGTCCTATGAAGATTCCACACGACTACCACATCCATTCCACCTTCTCCCCTGACAGCCCTGCTGCCCCGGAAGAAATGTGCCGGCGCGCCATTGAACTGGGCCTCCCGGAAATCGGCTTCAGCGAGCACTGGGACGTCTCCCCGTACGAAAAAGACATCCGTTTCCTCAAACCCGAACCCTGGTATGCCGAGATTGAACGCCTGCGTGGACTGTTCGCCGGGCAACTGACCCTCCGGGCCGGGATCGAGGTTTCCGAGCCGCACCTGTACCCGGAGGACACCGCCTGGGTCCTTTCGCATGCTCCCTTTGACTACGTTCTCGGCTCAGTCCATTTCGTTGGCACATATTTCATGTTCGACGAAGCTTACTTCCGCCTGCACACCGCCGACGAGGTCTACAGCGCCTACTTCGCCGAAATGGACAGGATGGTCCGCAGCGCTGATATTGATATCATCGCCCATTTCGACATCCCCGCCCGCACTGCCAAACCCATTCTTGGCTACGATCCAACCCACTACGAAAATGCTATCCGCACAATCCTGGGTATCGTGATCGAACGCGGCCTGGCGCTGGACGTGAACGTTGCCGGGCTGCGCAAACCCGCTCAAAACCTCATGCCCGACCCGCTCATCCTGCGCTGGTACCACGAGATGGGCGGTGAGCGCATCACTTTCGGCTCCGATGCCCATTCCGTTGACCATCTCGGTCTCAACCTTGACCTGGCGATGCTGGCCGTCCGGGAGGCCGGACTGGCGTCCATCACACAGTTTGAACAACGGCAGGCGCGGCTGATTCCGCTAGATCGGTAGGACAAGATAATATCTCGTCCACCATTCTGTGGTTTAATATCCCCATGCCCTCCCTCATCCTCATCCGCGGCGGCGGCGACCTGGCTACCGGCGTCGCTTTCCGCCTCATCCGTTCCGGCCTGCGCGTGGTCATCACCGAGCTGCCCCGGCCGCTGGCCGTGCGGCGCACGGTCTCTTTTGCAGAGGCCATTTACGCTGGCGAGATCACGATCGAAGACCTCACCGGCCGCGCCGTCAGCGACCCGACCGATACCCTGCGCATCCTGAATATCCTGTCGAAGCAGCAGGTGCCCGTGCTGGTGGACCCGGACTGTGCTTCCGCCAAGGCCTTGCATCCCTCGATTATCGTGGATGGGCGCATGACCAAGCGTCCGCCCGAACCCATCGGTTACGTGCCGCAATTGTATATCGGCCTGGGACCCGGATTCGCCGCCGGGGAGAACTGCCAGGCAGTCGTCGAGACCCGCCGCGGGCACACTCTCGGACGAGTCTACTGGCGCGGCGGCCCGGACCCGGATACCGGCGCGCCCGACGGTGACCCGCGCCGCGTCCTGCGCGCCCCATGTGATGGGGTGATCGTCGCTCATGCAAATATTGGCGAGCATGTGAAGGAGGGGCAAGTTATAGCAGTAATCAGTGATCAGTGTTCAGTGACCAGTCCGTTCCGTGGTGTCTTACGCGGCCTGCTGCATCCCGGCCTGACAGTCACGCGTGGCCTGAAGATCGGCGACGTGGACTCGCGCGAAGACCCGCGTCTCTGCCAGATGGTTTCGGATAAAGCCCTGTCCATCGGCGGCGGGGTGCTGGAAGCCATCCTGTCCCATCCCGAGTTACGCGGCCAGTTTTGGAGCTGACCACGAAGAAGCGAAGACCGCTAAGGAACAAGTAAAGAGCAAAAGGCTTCGCGGTGAAATAAATGAATCTCAAACAAGCCCTTCGTCTTTCGGATACTCCCTGCCTCGCTCTGGTCGGTGCAGGCGGGAAGACGACCGCGCTCTTCCAATTGGCGAGAGAGCTTCCGCCACCGGTCATTGTGACGGCCACTACGCATCTGCACGTTGACCAAATCAAACTGACCGATTCGCACTGGGTCGGAAAAAAAATCGAAAACTTGATTGATCCCGAAGACAATCTGCGTGGCGTGATGCTCATCACCGGACCGATTGAGGGCAATCGAACCACAGGATTGAACAAGAATTTAATAGATCGGCTACGCGCAGTCTGCGATGATCATGCCCTGCCCCTCCTGATCGAAGCAGATGGCTCACGCCAGCATCCGCTTAAAGCTCCGGCGGAGCACGAGCCACCCATCCCGGAGTTCGTCGAGACGGTGATCGTCGTGGCCAGGCTTTCCGGTCTCGGCAAACCGCTGACGGAAAAATATGTTCACCGGGTAGGACGATTCAGGCGATTGGTTCAGTTACCGAGCGAACGAGTTGACGAGTCACCTGGCGAAGGAATAATTACACCGGAAATGGTAGTGAAAGTCTTGGCGCATCCCGAGGGAGGGTTAAAAAATATCCCCGCGAAAGCCCGACGCGTGGCCCTGCTCAACCAGGCCGACACGCCGGAGTTGCAATCCATTGGCGGGAAAATGGCCCGAGATTTGCTGGCAGCATTCGATGCAGTTCTTGTGGGAACATTAGAACATTCAAACCTTCAAACGTTCGAGCGCGCCGCCGGGATCGTCCTCGCCGCCGGGGAATCCAAGCGCTTCGGCCAACCCAAACAACTGCTGGATTATCGCGGCCAACCCTTCGTGCGAACCGTGGCTCAGACTGCTCTCTCCGCTGGGCTTTCGCCAGTGATAGTCGTCACAGGGGCAAATGCAGAACAGGTGGAAGCGGCCATCCATGGCTTGCCATTAACCATTAACCGGAATCCAAACTGGAAAGACGGGCAAAGTACGTCCCTCAGAACCGGGCTGCAGGCTTTACCAGGAGAGATCGGCGCCGCCATTTTCCTTCTCGCCGACCAGCCGCAGGTCACGCCGACGGTGCTGCGGGCGCTGGTGGAACGTCACAGCCTGGACTTGAACCTCATCGTCGCGCCGCTGGTTGCCGGTCAACGCGCCAACCCGGTACTGTTCGATCGGATCACTTTCCCGGACTTGATGGCACTCACCGGCGACGTGGGCGGACGTGCTCTCTTCTCGATATATCCCCCATCTTACCTGCCCTGGCACGACGAAAACCTGCTGGTGGACGTGGATACTCCGGACGATTTGAAAAGGCTGAACCGCTAGTGTCCAGGCAAATTTCTGCCATCCTCCTGGCCGCCGGGGAATCCCGGCGTATGGGACAACCCAAGCTGCTCCTACCCTGGGGCAAAACGACCGTTCTCGGGCAGGTGGTGTCCGTGTTTGCCGCGGAGCTGTCAACGGACTCTAAAACGGATAAGCGGATTGAAACAGATAATGAGATCCTCGTCATCACGGGCGGGGCGCACACACAGATCGAGGAGCTGGTGTTAGAATTGGCGAAGAAGTATCCCGTTCGGGCAGTATATAACACGCACTATGCTCAAGGCGGGATGCTGAGTTCCATCCAGGCGGGGTTGGTGGCGCTCACCCTGCCCCCTCCATCCCTACGGGATACCTCCCCCAAATCCAAGGGATTTGGGGGAGGACGGGTGGGGGCTGCTCTTATCGGCCTCGGCGACCAGCCCCAGGTCCGGGAAGAGACGGTGCGGCATATCTGCGCCGCCTTTATCCAGACAGAGTCGCCATTGGTCATCCCCAGCTTCGAGAACCGGCGCGGGCATCCCTGGCTGGCAAGCCGTTCACTCTGGCCGGAAATCCTGGCACTTCCCCCCTCCACGACCCCGCGCCAGTTCCTCAATAGCCATGCCGGGCAAGTCACGTACGTAGCAGCAGACAAAAGTATCCTGCAAGACTTGGACACCCTGGGAGATTACAACCGCCAGCGACCTTAGGGCCCTTGCCATTTCACCCATCTTGTGCTATTTTTGTTTTCAAGGATCCGACTGCATGGCCAAGCAGAAAACCACTATCGTTGTCGAAGGCGAACAAGACGCCACCGAGATGTTTGCGGAGATAAGGCGCGTCAGCAGGCTCCGCGCGTCGAAAGCCGCCGAGAGCACGCCAGCCATGTGTATGGTTGACAACGAAGCAGTAGAGAAGGTGCTTGGCGCATGATGCTGCGTTCGTTCATCGCGGTAGAAATCCCCATCGAGATCCAGAGCGCCATCGCGCACAACACCGCTTCCTTGCAAAAAGCTCTGCCCAAACCGCTTGTCCGCTGGGTAGCCCCGCAAAACCTCCACCTGACTCTCAAATTTCTTGGGGACGTCTCGCCCGCCAACCTTGAACGGCTGGCCGATGGGCTGAAAGCAGAGGCCGCCACTCACGAGCCATTTCCTATGTCCGTGGGCGGGCTCGAGGCGTTCCCGACCGCACGCCGGGCGCGCGTGATCTGGATCGGACTCGAAGCCCCAACCGGTCTGGCGGCTCTCCAGCGCGGGGTGGAGGCGGCCGCGGCACAATCGGGTTATGGCCCGGAGGAACGCCCGTTTTCCGCGCATCTGACGATCGGCCGCGTTGGGCAGAGCCTCTCGGCGGCAGACCTGCAACGCGTCCGAGCCGCGCTGGAAGCGACGACTGTCGGTGCGCTGGGTACGGTTCGAGTGGATGCAATCCACATCTTCAAAAGCGACCTGCGGCCCGGCGGATCGGTGTACACAAACCTGTATGCCCTGCCGATGAAACCGCGACCCGATGGGTCGCTCCTACAAAACGAGAGGTAACTTCTGGATACTCTGGAACTGGCGCACACAATTATCAATGCCCTGGAAGACAAGAAAGGTGAAAATATCCTCCTGCTGGATATTAAAGAACTGGCTTCCTTCACCGACTACTTCATCATCTGTACTGCCACCAGCAGCCGTATGCTCAACGCCTTGGCAGATGGCGTGGTCGAAAAGACCCGTGTCGAGCACAAAAAGAAAGGCCGCATCGAGGGTTCGCCGGAGGCCGGTTGGCTGGTGGTAGATTACGGCGACATCGTGGTCCATCTTTTCGACGATGAGTTACGCCGCTATTACAAATTGGAAGAATTGTGGAAAGATGGGAAAGTGTTACTGAGGCTGCAATGAACAAACTCACTGGCGCAAATATGGATATTGACCTCGCCACGCCTGCTGGCCAGATCCCCTGGCAGCAGGCCAAGTGTCCGTGGAACGCCGCGGAAGGCAGCGATCAGCACCGCTGCTCGGTCAAGAACGTGTCCATCTGTCCATGTTTTTGCGGGGTGGAATATCTGGATACGTTGTTGTGCTGTTACCCCGACGAAAACCCGCTGGCCGCCCGCTTGGGTGGTAATGGGATCGTTGCGGCAGTTGCATAAACCTCCCAACCGTGATACCCTATCAACATGAACGACATCCGGTTTGAGTGGGATGCAGAAAAGGCCTCAGCGAATTGCGAAAAGCACAACGTCAGTTTTGACGAAGGCGTGACAGTTTTCAATGACCCACTTATGGTTACCATGGCGGATTCTTCCCACTCAGACTCGGAAGAACGGTTCATATCAATAGGTGCTTCTGTCCGTGGTCGTTTGCTTGTCGTTGTACATACCGAACGAAGATCCAGAACTCGCATTATCAATTGCCGCAAGGCGACACCGCGTGAAAGAAAGACTTATGAAAAACTCAACGAATAAACCCCCTGTCGAAGATGGCATGCTCCCCGAATACGATTTTTCCAAAGGCGAACGGGGCAAGTTCTACAAGCCACTCAATAAAGGTTACAGCGTCAATGTAACACACCCTGACGGTACGGTTACCACCGAGCACTACCGGCTGATCGAGGGTGCTGTCCTGCTTGACCCAGATGTGCAGCAATATTTCCCAGATTCGGAATCCGTCAACACCGCTTTGCGCTCCCTCATCAAGATTAGTGCAGGGATGTCGTCAAAAGACAAGCGTTACCTGCAACGTCCGCAAAGCACACACCGTGTAGCGGACAAATAACCCCATTTATCACTAATGTCTGATCTGAAACCCGCCCGCATCCTTGCCATCGAGACCTCCTGCGATGAGACCGCCGCGGCCATCATCGAAAACGGACGCATTCTGCTGGCCTCTACCGTTGCCTCGCAAATGGAAATCCACGCCCGTTACGGCGGCGTTTACCCCGAAGTGGCCTCACGGCAGCACGTTCTATCCATCGTGCCGGTCGTCGAGCAGACCCTGGCGCAGGCTCACGTGACCATTGGCGATATAGACGCAGTCGCCGCGACGCGCGGCCCCGGTCTGGCCGGGTCGCTGGTGGTCGGACTGAATGCGGCCAAGGGCCTGGCTATGGGGGCAGGCCTGCCGCTGGTCGGTGTGAACCACCTGGAGGGACATATCTACTCAGCCTGGGTGCAAGAAGCTGGGGATACGTCCACCCCGGAGCCGCAATTCCCATTGATGGCATTGCTCGTCTCCGGCGGGCACACCGAACTAAACTTGATGAAAGGCCACCTGGACTATCAACGGCTCGGCGCCACCCTCGACGATGCAGCCGGCGAGGCCTTTGATAAAGTCGCCCGCCTGCTGGGACTGCCCTACCCCGGCGGGCCGTCGGTCCAAAAAGCTGCCGAGCAGGGCAATCCGGCCGCCTTCAAGTTCCCGCGTGCCCGGTTGGAAGGGACTTGGGATTTTTCGTTCAGCGGTCTAAAAACTGCCGTATTGAGAGAAATCAAGCGGCTGGGGGATGGCGGCAAACCCATTCCCGTGGCAGATATGGCCGCCAGTTTCCAGGCCGCCGTAGTGGAAGTATTGTTCAACAAAACGCTGATGGCGGCCCGAGAATTCCGAGCGAAAGAGATCATCGTGGGGGGTGGCGTTTCAGCTAACCAACCGCTACGCGAGGCATTCCTGGCGCAGTCAGAAGTCCCCGTGAACATCCCGCGCCTGTCACTCTGCACCGATAATGCCGCCATGGTCGCGGCGGCCGGATATTTCCGCTACGCCCTCGGCCATTGCGACGGCCTGGAGATAGACGTTCTCCCAACCTGGCCGCTTTCATGACGTGATACCAAGAAGAGAGAGGAGATGAGCAAGTAATAAAACCACAAACCCCGTTGAGGGACTGACCCAGTCCCGGCGGGGTTTGTGTTTAAGGAGGAGAATGCAATCCCCATTATATGCAGCAAATTAAGAGCAAGATGAGGGGATACTGAAAACAAGATTAGAAATCTATTGCCTTAAAATCGTGAATATCTCCTCCCCCGAAATCGGGCCCTCCCGCAATATTTGCGGCTCTGCCCCCGCGCAATTCACCACCGTGGACGGCAAGCCGCCCGGCGTTTTGCCCCCATCGAGGATCAGAGCAATTCGCCCGCCGAGCTGGGCAAAGACTTCCTGCGCCGTAGACGGACTCGGCTGGCCGGAAAGGTTGGCCGAAGTCACCGCCATCGGACCGGCCGCTCGTAACAACGCCCGCGCCACCGGATGATCCGGGACGCGCACGCCGACCGTCGGCGCGGCGGAGACAATCTCGGGCAGGTCCGGATGTTTTGGCACGACCAGTGTCAGGGGTCCGGGCCAGAAGCGTACGGCAAGCCTCAGGGCAATCTCCGGTACATCCAAGGATACTTTCGCCAGGTCATCCAGGTCGCCGATTAGCACCGGAATGGCTTTTTCCGCCGGCCGATCTTTCGCGGTATAGATACTTTCCACTGCCAAACCATCGAAAGCCAATGCGCCCACGCCATAGACGGTATCGGTCGGGAAAGCGACCAGTCCTCCTGAACGCAAGAGCTCCAAGGCATGCTCAATGGAATGGCGCTCGGCAGCGGGGAAAATCTCAGTCTTCATAAGACAATCTTATCACGGTCACGAAGACGCCATCCGTTCCAGTTCGATTTTCACACTCGCATCGATATCCACCAGCGAGGCAATTTCCTTGATTGGAATTCTGCTTTCCAGCGCCCGGATAAGCTCAAAACCCAGATAGTATCCGGTTTGCTTGTAGCCTTGAATATCATACCAAGAGCCGAAGGAGCGACGAATTGATTCCTTTTTTTCAAGACACCGCAGATACTCCTGGGCCAACCAATTACGATGGCTCCGGCACCAGTCCAGCCAACCCGAATCAATGGGAGCCATGTGCCACGGCTCGCCGGTAACCAGTTGTTCACACCATTGCGCAAAGCCCTCTGAATATAACTGCCAGCAGGATCCATCACCGTCCGGCAGGGAAGACTCAGCACGCCAAGTCCGGTGCACGAGATGCCCGATCTCATGCGCGAGCAATCCCTGAAGGGATGAGAGAGACTGCCAACCCTCCTCAGCAATATTTTCTAGCCCCAGTAAGACCGCCAGCGAATCCCGGTAGGTGGTCGCCCAGCCTGCGCCGCAGCCAATGCCCACATATATTACAAAAACGACGGGTTTCTCAAAATTCAATTTCGTTCGGCTCGTTTCATACACCTGCTGCCAAACTTTCACAAGATTATCGCGAGCGGTCTGCATCCGTGGTAATCGCTCCGGTAAAGCCGGGAATATTCTCTCTTGAGCGATTAACTCCCAGTCTTCCCCCTCTTCGGCATAGCACTGAATCTGCTTTTGAAACAATTCTGGCCATCCGGACAGGTACACCGACTGCCAGCCGGCAATTTGCTCTCGAATGTCTCGCGAGCGAATATTCTTCCAGAATGACAGGAATGCAGGGAAGGTATCTACCAGCACACAATTTGACATGAGCGGACTAGATCTGGATTTGAATCAAGCGGTCCCGGTCACCCAAGTCCCGGAACAAATGGATTTCGGCTTCGGCAAAGGCGTCGTACGCCAGCGAAAGGACCGCCGGTCCCTCGGAAGCCTCGATTTCCATCATCAGCAGCCCCCCTGGCGCAAGCAGGTCGGGAGCTTGGGACAGCAGTTTGCGGATCAGTGCTAGCCCATCCGCGCCACCATCCAGGGCCACGGTGGGTTCGCGGCCGTAGATGGGCAAGTTGTGCAGGGTTTTGGTAGGAATGTAAGGCAGGTTGGCAAGGATCAGGGAGAAGGGATCAGGTAATGAGGGATCAGGAATCAAGTCTGCTTCGAGAAAGGTAACTCGGTCAGAAACGCGAAGTTTTTCGGCGTTGCGCCGGGCTACGGCCAGGGCTTGCGGAGAGATGTCCGTGGCCGTGAGGCGCAAATCAGCGACATTGACCGTCAGTGCGATGGCGATACATCCGCTGCCGGTCCCAACATCCAACACGCGCCTCTCGCCTTTCGCTGCCCCTCGCTCTCCCAGCCATGCAAGCGCCCGCTCGACCAGCATTTCGGTCTCCGGGCGGGGGATGAGCACATCGGGCGTGACCTCGAACTCCAGGCCAAAAAAGTTCCAGCGGCCCAGCACGTAGGGGAGCGGATTGCCCTTTTCCAGGCGCGCGACCAGGGCTTCCAGCGCGTCGGACCGGCTCTGGGTCAGGGGCGCTTCGGGGTGCGCCGCCATCCAGGAGCGGGGTTTCTCCAACACATGCGCCAATACCACCTGGGCATCCAGGCCCGGCGTGTCGCTGGTTTTTTCCAAACGGGAAATGAGTCCGTCGAGGGCCGCCCCGACGGTCTTATTCGTCATCGCTCTCCACCCCGCTGGCAGACAGCCGCTCGGCCTCGTCGCGGGTGGAGAGTTCCTCGATGAAATCGTCAATGCCGCCCTGCATCACCGCTGGCAGGTTGAAAATAGAGACGTTGATGCGGTGATCGGTGACGCGGTTCTGCGGATAATTGTAGGTGCGGATCTTTTCGGACCGTTCGCCGGTGCCCACCTGCGAGCGGCGGTCAGCCTCCTCGGCAGAGCGACGCCTCTCTTCCTCGATCTCGTACAGGCGGGCGCGCAGGATGGACATGGCACGCAGCTTATTCTGCAATTGGGAGCGCTCATCCTGGCAGGCCACCACCAGACCGGTCGGCAGGTGCGTGATACGGATGGCGGTGGCGTTCTTCTGGACGTTTTGTCCGCCCGCGCCGGAGGATCGAAAAACGTCAATCTTCAAGTCGGAGTCGGGGATTTCCACATCCACCTCCTCGACCTCCGCCAGAACCGCCACCGTGGCGGTGGAGGTGTGGATGCGCCCCGAAGATTCGGTTATCGGCACACGCTGGACACGGTGCACACCGGATTCGTACTTGAGCTTGGAGTATGTGCCTTTCCCTTTCACCTGGAAAATAACTTCCTTGAAACCACCCACCCCAATGGCATTCGAGTCCATCATCTCGACCTTCCAGCCCTGGCGCTCGGCGTAGCGCGTGTACATGCGATACAGGTCGGCAGCGAAGATGGCCGCTTCCTCCCCGCCCGTCCCGGCGCGGATCTCAACGAAGACGTTTTTCTCGTCGCGCGGGTCTTTGGGGACAAGCATCAGCTTGAGTTCTTGCTCGAGGGCGGCAATGCGCGGTTCCAGGTCGGTGATCTCGGACTCGGCCAGTTGACGCATTTCCGGGTCTTCTTCAGATCCGGCAACTGTTCGGGCCTCCTCCAGCCGCGCCAGGTCCCGGCGGTATTCTTTCGACTTTTCGACGATGGATTCCAGGTCAATGCGCTCTTTGTTCAGTTCGGCAGCGCGCTGGTAGTCATCGCCGACCTCTTGCAGGAGGCGGATTAATTCCTCAAAACGGTTTTCAATCCCGGCAAGTTTCTCGATCATAAAAAGCCTTTTCTCACCACAACCCCCATTCTGGGGGCAAAGGACACCACGGACACAAAGTTATAAACGGACTTTCTTCCTTTGTGACCTTCGTGTCCTTTGTATCAATCTCTGCAACACAGCCAAGTGCACTGCGCCTGTTGATTATATCATCCCCCCTTTCAGGGTATCGTCTCAGGCAGGAACCATTGATCTGCCTAACGCACCAATGACAAGACCATCGTCAGGAGGATAATGATCGAAATAACAACGAAAATGATTCGATACGTCCGAGCCTGGCGCTGCGTGCTGGTCAACTTCTTCGTCGTTTTCCCTTTTGTCATTCTTTCTTCCTCGCTTTTCAACTTTTGCCATGCGCCCTGGAGGCCTGCTCTATGGCTTCTTCCGACTTTTCGTAGGCCGTATCAAGAACAACCTTTCCGGCCTGCTCGAGTTCGGGCGGTATTGGCGCACAAGAACGCGCCTTTGCTGACCTGATCACTACGTCGTGTCCTCTCGCCCCCATTCTCTGGGGGGTGTCCGTCATGGTTAAATCATTCTAAATGAGCCTTGATTCCTTGAGCCAGCGATTCGTTTATTCCCGGCACGGCGGTCAATTCTACCACTGTCGCCTCTCTAATCTTATCCACAGAACCGAAATGTTTCAAGAGGGCCTTGCGCTTGACCGGTCCGATGCCGGGGAGGGAATCCAGCGCCGAGGCCATGCCCTGCTTCGAACGGCGGGCGCGGTGGGCCGTAATGGCGAAGCGGTGCGCCTCGTCGCGAATACGTTGGATAAGGTACAGCCCTTGCGAATGGCGCGGCAGGAGCAGCGAATCGGGCTTATCCGGAAAAAACAATTCCTCGTGCTCTTTCGCCAGGCCGATCACCGGCACCTTGCCAAGCAGGTCGAATTTTTGGAGGACCTCTACCGCACGCGATAACTGTCCCTTGCCGCCATCCACGAGAAGCAAGTCTGGAAGAAACGCGAACGATTGGTCTGGCTTGGACCCGGGAGCTGCGTCTTTCTCCTGAGCCGCCTGCCAACGCTTGAAGCGGCGTGTCAATACCTCCTCCATGCTGGCGAAATCGTCCGGAGCGCCAATCGTGCCTTCGATATTGAACCGCCGGTACAGTTTTTTATCCGTCACGCCCTGGGTGAAGACGACCATGCTGCCAACCGTCGCGATCCCCTGGGTGTGAGAAATATCATAGCATTCGATGCGATTTGGAGGTCCGGGGAGTTGCAGCGCAGACTGGAGTTCTGCCAGCGCCTGTTCCTGCTTATGGGTATCTGCCTGCCACTGCGTCCGCAGAGCTTGGAGGGTCTCGGCAGCATTTTCGGCAGCCATTTTCACCAGTTCGCGCCGCTGACCGCCACGCGGCACCGAAATCTCGACCTTTTCGCCCCCGCGCCGCGAGCGCAGCCACTGACCGATGATCTGCGCCTCCTCGATCTCCTGTGGAAGCATCACCTGTTGAGGGATACTCGCAGCTTCGGTATAGAATTGAGTCACAAATTGCGCCATGACTTCGGCGTCAGCGGCATCCTCGGTACCTTCCAGGATAAAGTATTCGCGCCCGATGAGTTTGCCGCCGCGGATGAAGAAAATCTGCACACAGGCTTCATTATCGGAGCGCGCCATGGCGATCACATCCGAATCTTTGTAGTCGGTGGCAAAGACGACTTTCTGGCGTTCGACGATGGACTGCATGGCCTTCAACTGGTCGCGCAGGGCAGCCGCCTTCTCGAAACGCATCTCCTCCGAGGCTTTTTCCATCTCCTGCCGCATGCGCGCACTGACCGGCTCGGAGTGGCCGTTCAAGAACTCCTGCAAGTCGGAGATCATCTGGCGGTACTGTGCCTGATCCACCACGCCAATGCAGGGGGCCAGGCAAAGCTTGATGTCGTAGTAGAGACAGGCACGCTTATCCTGGCCAGTGATGACCCGGTCACAGGTCAGGTACGGGAAGACGCGCCGTAGCACGTCCAGGGTCTGGTAGACAGCCCAGGCGGAGGTATATGGGCCGAAGTAACGCGCCCCGTCGTCTTGCATCAGACGGGTGACGGTCACTTTGGGGAATGGATCCTGCCAGTGGATCTTGATATAAGGGTAACGCTTGTCATCCTTCAGCCGGACGTTGTATTTGGGCCGGTGCTTCTTGATCAGGTTCATCTCGAGGATGAGCGCCTCGAGTTCGGAGCCAACGACGATCCATTCAAGATCGGTAATTTCGCGCACCAATCGACGCGTCTTCTGGTCGTGGCTGGTATCCGTGTGGAAATACGAGCGGACGCGGCTTTTCAGGCTGATGGCTTTGCCAACGTAGATGATCGTCCCCTCAGCATTTCTCATCAAGTAACAGCCGGGTTTGCCGGGAAGAGTGTCCAAAATACCCTGGAGATGCTCAGATGTTTCCACGGCAACAATTCTAACACGGTTGGTTTTCTGTTTCCTTGCAAGGAAATGTGTCGCTGCGAGGCGGCGTTCTTCCACCGACCGCGAAGTGTACCCGCAGGGTAAGCAGTCTCCGGGCTCGCGAGGGAGATTGCTTCGGCGGGCAAAGTGCGCCCTCCTCGCAAAGACACACCTTTTAGTTTTATGATTGCAACAATAAATTTCTAATTTTGTGATATAAATAGACAAATTCTATCCATATTCACAGGAGATATTATGTCTGAACAGCTTCCCCCCGTTTCTGCCCCTGCTCCGTCGGGTGACAAAAAAGGCCTCGCCATCGCATCCCTGATACTCGGCATCCTTTCGTTGTGCGGCTCAGTGCTCTGGTATTACGGCGGCCCGATCAGTATCGTGGGCATCGTGCTGGGCTTCCTGGGCATGAAATCATCCGGGAAGGGTATGGCCATCGCCGGCATTATTCTCTCCGCCATCGGCCTGCTGCTGCTGATTGTCTTTGTGATCATCAGCCTGGTTTCCGGCCCCATTATTCAGCAAATCCAATCCCAGATTTTGTCCAATACGGGATATTGATCCCCGCTTGAACATGCCAAGAATTCCCGCAGAAAATTCTGCGGGAATTTTGCATTTCCCCCTCATGCTATAATGACCTCCATCCGGAGACCCATGGACCCTACCCTTGAAACTCAAATTGGTGCCCTTTTGCGCCGGCGCGGTTTGAAACTCGCCATCGCCGAATCCTGCACCGGCGGGTTGATCGGCCACCGCATCACCAATGTGCCCGGCTCATCCGACTATTTCATCGGCGGGGTCGTCGCTTACGCCTACGAAGCCAAAGTGATCCTGTTGGGCGTCGCGTGGGACACACTGAACAAATACGGCGCGGTCAGCCGCGAGACGGTGCTAGAGATGGCCGCCGGCGCGCGCCGGACCCTGGGGACGGACATCGCCGTCTCGGTCAGCGGCATCGCCGGTCCAGGGGGTGGATTGCCAAATAAGCCGGTCGGCACTACCTGGGTCGGCCTCGCCGCTCCGGATGGCAAATGGGCCCGCCTTTTCTGCTTCCTCGGCGATCGCGAGCAGAATAAAGCCCTGTCCGCCGAAGCGGCCTTGCAACTTGTGATGGATTATCTGGAAGGAAAATTAGTCAATGGATGACCGCCGCGTTGTGGTGCTTATCTCTGCCAACTCCGAATGGCGGGCGGTCAAAGAAATCCTGGCGACCGTTGAAGTCCGGTCCACACCGCTGGGCGAGTATTTCGATTTGAAACCTGACACGGGAACACGCTTTTTCCACGGCGGCTGGGGCAAGATTTCCGCCGCGGCGACGGCTCAGTATGTCATAGATCATTGGCAGCCGGACATTCTCGTCAACCTGGGGACCTGCGGCGGCTTCGAGGGTCACGTTGCGCGCGGCACCGTCATCCTGGTCACAAAAACGATCATCTATGACATTATCGAGCAAATGTCCGACCCCGACGAGGCGATTGCGCGTTACTCCACGGACATAGATCTATCCTGGCTCGCGGACGATAGACCGCAGACCTCAGACCGTGGTCAGTCGTCCATCGTCCGCGGTCTTTTGGTTTCAGCCGACCGCGACATCCTGGCGGGTGATATCCCCGGACTGGTCAAAAAATATGGGGCTGTCGCGGCAGATTGGGAGTCCGGTGCGATTGCGTGGGTAGCAAAAAAGAACGGGGTGCGCTGTCTCATCCTGCGCGGCGTCACGGACCTGGTCGGCGCGATGGGTGGCGAAGCCTACGGAAATATCGGGCTGTTCCACGAGAACACGAAAACGGTCATGAAAGGGCTGATCGAGCAACTGCCTGGTTGGCTGGAAAATATACCTCCGGTATCCCCCGCGCAAGCACCCCTCTTCCGCAAAGTGGACTGCGTCAGAGTGTACGTACCAACTCTAGAAGCCGGGCTTGCCTTCTATCGGGACAAACTGGGCCAGCGCTTGATCTGGCGTACCGCACAGGCTGCCGGTCTGCGGATGCCGGACACGGACGCAGAAATCGTCCTCCAGACCGAAGAGGAACGGCAGGAAGTTGACCTCACCGTCCGCTCGGCAGATGCGGCCGCGCAGCGTTTTGCGGAGGCCGGGGGGGTTGTGGTTGTGCCGCCGTTCGACATCCAGATCGGCCGCTGTACGGTCGTGCGCGACCCGTGGGGCAACCAACTGGTGCTCCTGGATACGAGCAAGGGATTGCTGGCCACCGACGAAGCCGGGAATGTCATCGGATAATGAGACTTCCGAAGTCTCAAAGACTTCGGAAGTCTCCCTGAAAGACCTATAATACCCGCAGGAGAATACCATGCCCCGCCTTTTCCTTTTTGCCCTGGTGCTCGCTCTCTTGAGCGGATGCGTAGTCCCCGTAGGGGGCGCCGCGCCTGCCCCCGCTTCGACTTTCACACCAACTCCTTTCTCCACAGACACTCCGCAGCCCTCCAAAACCCCCTCCCCAACCGTGACCGAAACGCCGACAGTAGCCCAAACTGAAACAGCAACAGCCACCGAAACCCCAATCCTAAACCCTGCCGAGATGCAAACTGAAAGCGGAATCCACGGTGTCAAATTGGACGCAATCGGCAGCTACGAAGGGGTTACCCAAAATGTCTCCGTCGGGATTACCCCTGATGTTAATGAGTTTCTCGGCGGAAATGGAGTGGAATTTAATGACAAAGCCTCACCTGTTCCTGTCGGGGATAGGCTGGCAGAGGCCAGTTTACGGGCTTGGTACGCGGCCTACCTTCAAAGGAGTAATCTTAGTGAAAACGCTTATTCATTTGAAACATATCTTACCGATTACAAAAGCGGGAAAGATATGAAGGTTTCCGAATGGGTGTACAACCCGGTGGCAAAAACTAATTCCGTGGAAATGCTGGGTCCGGATACGCATGTGATGTATGTTGTATCCTCAGGTCTTAAATGGTATGGCGTCCCGCAATACTTAGGACATTTCAGTATCTCAATCCAAAAATATGAAGATGGCATTATAGTTGTAGAAACAAATTCGAACTTTAATTCGACGATTACTAAGCTTAAAATGAAAACACATCTCAGCTCGGCAATTGTTGGTAGCTTTTTATGGTTAACCCAACCATTAGACCAACAAACGGGTGAAGTAGATCTCCAAACGCGAGAGTTGCCGCAAACCAGAAAGATCTATGAGTTAGTGTGGCCAGACTACCTTACTATGACGGATCTACCAGGCGTGTTATTAATTCCTACAAGTCCTTAAGTTTCTTGAACAAATAGTTGCGCAGTCATTTAATTTTCGCTACACTGAATTTGTGCTAAGAATAGTATTATTTGCGGTTATCCTTTCTCTCTTGGCTTTTATTGGAATAACTTGCTATTTGCTTCGGGAAACTTGGCTCCCTTCATCAATTACAACTTCAAGCGAGTATCCGGATTACCAGGTAAAAGTTGCCTACAGGGCAGGGCTCTCGGAATATCTTGACTCGATATCTTTTTGGAAGAGTGGAAATGTTCTTGGCATGACAGCCGTTGACGCTCGGTCTGGAGGCGTTCGATCATCAGAGACTTGCTTTTTGGTTGCTCCATGATTCAACTCCTTTATCATCAAACCTGGCACCTTGGGCAGAAGTAACAAGCCCCGCCCAGGTATTGGATCTTCTCCACCGAATACCCGCATTCGGGACAGGGCTTACCGGCCGCCTTGCTGTCCATGAGGCGGAGGTAGCCGCCCGGCCGACCGTACAGGTCGGTCTCGTCATTACGACCACCCTTTTCGGTCACCTCGCAAACAGTATCTACGACAGCCGTGTACAGGTCGCGGCGCTGACTAGGAATCAGGTCCGCGAGGGAACGACGGGGGTGCAGCCGCGCCCGGAACATAATATCCTGCGCAGTGGCGTTCCCCAGTCCAGGAATGAGTTGATCTTGAGTCAGCAGGCTCTTGACGCTGCGTTTCTCCCTTTTCAGAAGCTCGTCTATCAGCGCGGAGAAATAGTCGAACGTAAATCCGGGGTCAACCGGGGTCGTCCGCATCCCTTTGATGTATTGCCGTTCCTGCTCCTTGCCGGCCTCGTACAATTCCATCGCACCCCACATGGCGGTCATGATGGTCAGACTCGAACCATCCGCAAAGGTCAGGAAAAGATGGTATTTCTCCGGCGTCTGCGTCCCGGCCGGATGATAGAGCATCTTTCCGCCGCATTCCCCCAGCAACAAAACATATCCCGGTTCCAATGGGACGAACAGCCACCTGCCCTTCGCGCGTGCCTCCCCGACCGTTTTGCCGTGAGTCAGTTGTGCAAATTCTTCGGGCTCCCGGTTGTACCAGACGAACTTGTGCGGCGAATTTCCCAGATGACCTTCTGTGATCGCTTTTCCCTTGAGAGTTCGATTGACTTGACTGGCCAGGGTGATTAATTCAGGGAGTTCGAACATATACCACCTCGGTTTACCTATTCCTTGCAGAAACTTCTGAACCAAATCGGCGAAAAACAAGTATCAAACGCCGGCTTTGATGCAAATATTTACGCGGCAGGCAATATCTACTGCCTGCCGGTCACTATTCAGCAGTAACTGGTTTCGTCTTGCCTCCCAAAATACGGAAAGCGACTGCCCCCACCGCTAATGGGAACCAGAAAGTGACCAGCCGGTACGTTAGGGTGATCAGCAAGGCCGCCTCCATTTGGACCCGTAATGTGTTCAACGCGATGGTCATCACCCCTTCGACCACGCCCAAACCGGAAGGCGTCGGCGAAACGATCAGGAACAGATAACCAATCGCAAACCCACCCACCAGAGTCCCAACTGTGAAAGGTGTTCCCAGGGCCAGGAAAGTAAAGGCGAGGACACAAATAAGCAGGGCAAAGTTATTAAAAGCATACAGGAGCGGCCAAAGCATTTCCTTACGCTTACCACGCAGCATGGAAATCCCCTCAGCGATCTCGCCGGCAAAATAATGGGCGCGTTCTTCCTGCAAGTAATTCCGGTGGATAAAGGGCCGTAAAATGCGATTGATCAGCCGTGCCATCCAGGCAAGTGCGTTACCAAGTCTGTCTGCCGATTTATAACCTAGATAGAGAAGGAAGGCTACCCCCGCAGCGATCGCGAGCAGGATGGCGGCAGCCGTCAATTCACCGACATTAATATTGTTGCGGCGGATCAGGACAATGAAACCAAGCGCCAGGACGAAAAAAAAGGCGAGGTAATCGAACAAAACATACAACACCCCCACGACTGTCACCCGCCCAGTCGAATGATTCTGCCGTACCGCATCGTCTAGAAAGACGGCTATTCCTCCAATACCCACACTGGGTGCGATCACATTGACGAAATTGGCAGCCGTAGCGACCAAAACGAGATGAGGGGTTTTTTCCTTGAGTCCAACCAGACGATATAAAGAACCATAATCGCTTGCAGAATTGAAGAGCCAGATTAACTCAATCAGCACGGCAGCTATCAAAAAGCGATAATTGCTGTGCTCAAGAGTATTCATAATGTTTTTCAGTTCGGAAAAACGCAGGATGACGAATACGATTGCCACGAACAGGACCAGTGCTACGATGATTTTCCGCATGGCAGGAATTATACTGGGTTTTTTCCAAAGAAAATCTCCCGCGGACTTGTAGCCTGCGGAAGGCGATTCGACGTATTCTCTGCTTGAACTGGTTACCTGCGTCTCCGTCCCAGGCCGCCGACCAGACTGACGTAATAGAGCAGTTGCAGCACCGCCGTTACCAACGCAGCGACGTAGGTCAAGGCTGCCGCGTTGAGCACGGTATTGACGCCGCGCTCTTCATCCGGCCCGGAGATGATACCCGTCTCGGCCAGCAGGCGGCGGGCACGCGCAGAGGCATTCAACTCAACCGGCAAAGTTGCCAGGGCAAAAACCGCGCCCCCGGCGAAGACTGCCACGCCCAGCCAGGCAAGGTTCGTTCCCAGTGCCATGCCAGCATAGCTCAAGAACACACCGACGATGATCAAAATCCAGCCCAGGTACGAACCAATGTTGACCATCGGCACCAGCGCGGCGCGGAAGCGCAGCGGGAAGTAACCCTCGGCGTCCTGCTGGGCATGGCCGAGTTCGTGGGCAGCCACCGCCAGCGAGGCGACCGAGGCATTTCCCGCAACACCTTGCGAAAGGTGCAGGACTTTCGTACGCGGATCGTAGTGATCGGTCAGATTCCCGCGCACGCCTTCAATCCGGATCCCATACACTCCGGCCCGGGCGATCAGCCGTTGGGCCGCTTCGGTACCGGTCATTCCGCTGCGCGCCGGCACCCGGCTCCAGGTCCGGTAGGCCGAGTTGACGTACCAGGTAGTGATCAACATGAGCAGGAAAGCCGGAGCCATGAAGAGTAAATAGGTCGGGTTAAAGAAGAACATTATTCACCTCCAGTTGGAGAGTCAACCTCCTAAGGATTCGACAGTTGCTGCACCGCCGCATCCAGTTGTGGATCGCGGCCAGCTTTAACATCGTCTTGCGTCATCGCAACGACCACATCCGGTGTTATACCTGTCTCCTGGATGAGACGTTGTTTGGGGGTCAGCCATTGGGCAATGGTAATACCGACCACGCCTTGGTTGTTATCGAGCGGGATGAGGCTCTGCACTGTGCCTTTCCCAAAGGTAGTCACGCCGACCAGCTGGGCGCGGCCATAATCCTGAAGCGCTCCGGCCACAATTTCCGAGGCGGATGCCGACCATTCATTGACCAATACCATCATTGGAATGTCGGTGGCGACACCACTGCCAAGCGATTTGTGTGAATCGAGAGTCCCGTCACCAGATTTTTCATAGACGACGATCTGATCTCTGGGCAGAAATTCAGAAGTCACCGCAACGCCCTGATCGAGGTAACCGCCAGTGTTGTAACGCAGGTCCAATATTAAGCCTCTCGGATTTTGAGCCAACAAATCTTGCAACGCGTTACGCAAATCCTGATCAGCGGTATCACCAAAAGTGAACAATTGCACATAGGCGATGTTGGTGTCGAGCATTTTGTACTCAACCAACGGCGGGGTAATCTTCGCACGCGTGATGGTTACATCAAAGGTTTCTTGCTCACCTTGGCGCAGGATCGTAAGGGTAATGTTTGTCCCTTCAGGGCCGAGTACTTTCGTGCGAGCGATCTCGGGAGTAATTCCGGTCATATCCTGGCCGTCAATGGCAACGACCTGGTCGCCAGGTTGCAGCCCGACCTCTTCAGCTGGTGATCCCTTCATTGGACTGACGATGGTGAGATAATCCCTGCTGGTATCCACCCAAGCGCCGATGCCGGTATAGTCTTTTCCATTCAGTGCATCCTGGGTAGCCTGAAATTCGTCGGGTGTCTCATAGTAGTTTAGACCAGTGGTCAGAGAGGAGATCATCCCCTTGATAGCGCCCTGCATCAACCGGGTATCATCCACCGGCTGACTCACATAATGTTGGTGGACAAGATCCCAGGCCTGCCAGAAGGGTTTAAACAAGGACTGTAAATCAGTTGGAGTATTGTCCGCTGCAGCAACCGGATTTGAGTGGGTACCGATGGGCAAGAAATGTCCGGCTGCGAATCCTCCGCCGAACAAACAGGCAACGAGTACGATCCCAACAAAGGCGATCAAAACCGTGCGTAATGTTTTGTTCATAAAATCTCCTTGCAGACAGCTTCAGATGTTAACACACCCGGATTAAAGCAGAATGAAATTTTAGCGGGTACGTGTAAGAAAAGCTTTAATTTCGCCCATCAAACAGACCCGGCAAATCGGCCAGACGTAAGAGAGCCGCGTCGGCGTCGTCAGGGGTGGCAGCTTTTCCCACCAGGATGGTAAACATACCGAGGGTGCGCGCTGCCCGTGTGATGCGACCTTGATCGTCAAGCAAGACACAGGTGCGAGGGTCCGGATTGCCGGCTGCCTTCAGCGCCAGCACAAACGATTCGGGCATAGGTTTGCAATACGGGGCAATGGCGTGCACATCAATGATCCCGTCAAACAGCCCCTGTAAGTCCATCGCCTCCAACACCCGCTTGGCGTGGTTTGCATCCGCATTGGTGAAGATGAACTTCCGGGCTGGCATCCCCGCAATGGCCTCGCGCAGTTCCGGGTCCGGATGGATATAGCTTTTGAGCGGCACATCGTGGACGAAGGCCAGGTAGTCATCGGTATCCACCGTGTGGTTGGCCTGCAAGCCGCGCAGCGTCGTCCCGTATTCGCTGAAATATTTTTCACGCAGCGTCTCGATCTGCTCCAGAGGGAAACCCATCCGTTCGTGCAGATAAGTGTTGATGCGCCGGCGGATCTCTGCCCACAGGCCGCCGTTGGGCGGATAGAGCGTCTCGTCGAGGTCGAAGAAAAAAGTGGTAAAACGCATGAGGCTATTATAAGCGGTATATAATACAAGTATGCCAATACGAATCTTGCCTCCCGAAGTTGCCTCGCAGATCGCCGCCGGGGAAGTGGTGGAACGCCCCGCCTCGGTGGTCAAAGAGCTGCTGGAAAATGCCCTGGACGCCGGGGCAAAATCTGTGACGGTGAATATCACCAGTGCGGGCCGGACCCTGGTGCAGGTGGCCGACGACGGGGCCGGCATCCCGGCTGACGAGCTGGCCCTGGGGGTCGAACGCCATGCCACCTCCAAGCTGACCTCCACCGATGATTTATTCCGCATCGTCACGCTGGGATTCCGCGGCGAGGCTCTGGCTTCGATTGGCTCGGTTTCCCGGCTGACGCTCACCTCACGCACGGCTGATTCCTCTGCCGGGGCGCGCCTGCGCGTGGAAGGCGGGAGCATCGGCAAGCCGGAAAAGATCGGCGCGCCGGTCGGGACGGTGGTCAGCGTAGCAGATCTGTTCTACAACGTCCCGGCCCGCCTCAAGTTCCTCAAGCAGGACGCCACCGAGCGCCGGGCGATTGATGCCCTGCTGACACGTTACGCCCTGGCCTATCCGGATGTGCGCTTCAAGCTGGCGGAGGGAAGCACCCTCTCTCTGCAAACTGCCGGGGACGGCGACCGGCGGGCGATCCTGGCGGCACTCTACGGCGTGGATGTGGCCCGCCAGATGCTGGATGTGCTGGCAGAGGAAGACGGGTTCAAGTTGACCGGTTTCATCAGTCCCACCGCGCTGACGCGTTCCAACCGCAAGGAGATCACTTTTTTTGTCAACGGGCGCTGGGTGCAGGATACCCCGTTGACAACCGCCCTGCTCCAGGCTTATCACACCCTGCTGATGGTCGGGCGTTATCCGCTGGCAGCATTATTCATCGAAGTCCCGCCCGAAGAAGTAGACGTGAACGTCCACCCGGCCAAGGCGGAGGTGCGCTTCCGCAACCCGGACAAGGCCTTCAGCTTCGTCCAGCGCGCCGCACGGCGGGCCCTGCTGGCCTATGCCCCGGTGCCGCAGGTGGCGCCGCAGAATTTGTGGGGACGGTCAGATGATAGACCACAGACGACGGACAGCCGACCGCAGGTAGATGCAGCCTGGATTCTTGGGCACGATGAACAAACCGTGGTCAGCAGCCCACCGCCCACCGCCAACGGTCAACCGCCAACGGCCGAAAACCAATCGTCAATCCCCACCATCCCATTATTGCGTTTGATCGGTCAAATCGGCGCGACCTATCTCGTCGCCGAAGGCCCGGACGGGCTGTACCTGATTGACCAGCACGCTGCCCACGAACGGGTGTTATTCGAGAAGCTGATGGCCCAACATGAGAAGAAAGCCATCCCATCCCAGGCATTGCTCGCCCCGACGGTTGTGCACCTGCAGTCAGCGAACGCCAAATTGCTCGAAGACCAATTAGCCATTCTCCATCATTTTGGCTTTGATATCGAACCTTTCGGGACAAATACTTACCAGGTGCGCGCCGTGCCAGCTCTGTTTGCCAATGCCGATCCGGCGGCCGCTCTGCGCGCCCTGGTCGAAGATTTCGAGGAAGACGAAACCCCACTGCAAAACGAACTCGAAGCCAAAATTGCCGGGCGCGTCTGCAAGCGGCTGGCGGTCAAAGCCGGGCAGGTGCTCGCCCCTGACGAACAGCGCGCCCTGCTGAATGACCTGGAGAATTGCGCCTCGCCGCGCACCTGTCCGCATGGGCGGCCGACGATGATACACCTCTCGGTGGAACTGCTGGAGCGGCAATTTGGGCGGAAGGGCGCACGGTAGTAACCGCGAAGGAGTGAAGTGCGCGAAGATTTGAATACGTTTTCTTGGCGTTCTTACCCTCCGGGTACGATGTCGCAACTTCGCGGTTCGATTCTCAGGGTTTGAAAACCCGCATGACGACTTTAAGAACACCATGGGCATCTCTTCGGGAATCTCCGTGAAAGGGGTAAGGAGCGGGGGTGTCGCTGCCATATCTGCACTTTCCCACAGCAATTCCCAACGAGACATAAAACATAGCATCACCCCGACGGAAATTTCGTCGGGGTGATCATCGAATTCCATACTCGTCATTTCTACGCATACAATTGCTGTCGAATTTGCACCACCTGCCTGCGCAATCGGTCATCGCGCTCCAGCAAATCCGCTATTTTTTCACAGGCGTACATCACCGTAGTATGATCGCGCCCGCCCAGGGCGCGCCCAATTTGCGGGAGCGAAATATTCGTCTCGCGCATCAGAAACATCGCAATCTGACGCGGCAGGGCAACATCGTGGGAGCGTTCGGGGGAAAGCAGCCGGTCAACCGAAAGGTTGAATGTGCGCGCCACCACTTCCACCACGGCATCGGGTTTCACGTCACCGCGTTGAGGCAGGAGGTCTGCCAGGGCCACGTCGGCCAGTTGAAGCGTCAGAGCCATGCCACTCAAGTCCGCAAAGGCCATGATGCGGTTCAAAGCCCCTTCCAGTTCGCGGATATTGGACTGGACACGGCGGGCGATCAGGTCCATGATCTCGGCCGGCATCGTCCGCCCCATATGCTCAGACTTGGAACGCAGGATCGCCAAGCGGGTTTCCAGATCAGGCAACTGAATATCAGCCATCAGGCCCCACTCGAAGCGCGAGCGCAGGCGCTCCTCCAGCGTGACCAGCGATTTGGGGGGGCGGTCTGACGAAACAATGATTTGCTTATTCTGTCCATGCAGGGTATTGAAGGTGTGGAAGAACTCCTCCTGCGTGGATTCCTTCCCGGCGATGAACTGGATGTCATCCACCAGCAGCACGTCCGCCGTGCGATACTTTTCTCGAAAGGCCTGGGTGGTATGCGACCGGATGGCGCTGATCATATCGTTGGTGAATTCTTCGGAAGAGACGTAGAGCACACTCAGGCTGTGCTCCTGGCAATAATTCCCGATGGCGTGCAATAAATGGGTCTTCCCCAGGCCAACACCGCCATACAGGAATAGCGGGTTGTAGGCCGTGGCCGGGTTCTCGGCGACAGCCTGCGCCGCGGCGTGCGCCAGCCGGTTGTTCGGACCGACGACGAAATTGTCAAAGGTGTAACGGGGATTGAGCGAAGCACTCCTCGGAGGCGGAGCCTGGATCTCGTCCCCCCCAGCGGCCTCTCTGGAAGTAGCATCCGAAGGGTCCGAAACGTTTTCGTCGTTCCCGTTGGCGTGAACGACGAAGGCCACATCCACGGAGCGGTTCATCATGCCCATCAAAAGGCGCGTCACGGTGCTGGACAGGCGACTATCCAACCAATCACGAGCATAAGCATTACGCACGGCAATGGTAAACAGCCCATCCACGTAAGAGATAATCTGGGTATCATGTACCCAAGTATCAAAGGATGCTTTTGGCATCTCCATCTGGAGTTGCCCCAGAGCTGACTGCCAGGCCTGTTCAGCGTTCATCTCTTCTTCCTCCGGGGTGTGCGTAGTTTCGGCGTTGAGGTACAGGGACAGAATCCCACTGCCTGCGCAGTGGGTCAGTCCTTCAAAACTAAATTATTAGATCCTTACGGCCTTACCTGTTGGGGAGGATAGCGCTTACTATCCATTCATGTAGAAACATTCTAGCAGATAATACGGTTTCATTCCATACGTAAAACCTACGCTATCTTAAAAACTTATGAATCTTTAAGACAGGCGAAATCTTAAAACATTCCGCGAACTATCCTGGAATAGTTCTGCCGTTCCCGGCGTCGCATTCCCCCCACTGCCTGGGTGCTTGGGAAATGTACCACCACATGTTGGGGGAAGTCGCGGACACTTCGACTGTTACTAAGGAACCCCTTGCCACACCTTAAAAAATCCCGTTTGGAACAAAGACCCTGCAATGGCGCATGAAACGCAAAAAACGGCGTTTCGTTTGGCCGAAAGGCGTCGCTCAAGCAGCTTCCTGAACCGGGGCACGCGGCACCCAGGCGAGAATGGTCGTCCCCTCGCCCGGAGCAGAGATGATGTCCAGGTCGCCGCCCACGTTGGTAACGCGCGTCTGCATATTTGCCAGACCGTGACCGACCGTTTTGTTAGCCTTTTCCAGGTCGAAACCGTCCCCATCATCATGTACTTCGAGCAAGGCACGGTCAGATGTGTTCCACAGGTCAATCGTGACTTTGCTGGCATTGGCATGTTTGGCGATGTTCGCCAGGGCCTCCTGGCAAATATGAAACAAAGCCATGGCATTGATCTGCGGCAGATCAGACAGATGATCCTTCGGCCCGGCCAGGCTGACCTCAACTTTGGTATTCTGTCGGAATTCCGAGATCAACCGGCCGAGGCCTTCGATGAGGCTCTCGCCGCGCAATTGGCGCGGGCGCAGATCGAGGATGTAGTTACGGATGTCACGGATGGTGCGATTCAGATCTTCCGTCGCCTTTTTGAGGCGGTCTTCGGCAGACTGGGGGTCCTCACGCAGCATCATGCGGGCATTCTCGAGCACCAGCCCCACGCCATAAATGGATTGGATAATACCATCGTGCAGGTCCATGCCGATACGTTCCCGCTCCTCCAGGATTGTCACGCGACGAACGTTGGAATGCAGGCGGGCATTTTCAATGGCCGTTCCCGCTCCGGCTGCCACCGAGACGAGCAACTGGAGTTCACTTTCAGAGATCGCCTTCCGGCTGCGGGTGGCGATGGTCAACACGCCGACCACATCGCCGCGCGTCGTCAATGGGATGCAGGCAATCTGCCTGAACCCGGCCTCGACCACCGCATGGCGCGTGAGGCGGTCATCTTTCTCGAGATGGTTGCTGATGACCGGCTGTTTCGTCTGTGCGGCCTGGCCGACCATCCCCTCGCCAATTTTATAACGGGGGCGGGTCCAGAACGCCTCGGCAGCCTCGCCGCGGTGCAGCACCAGGCGCAGGGTCTCGCCATCTTCCTCGCGCAAGAAAATTTCCCCGGCTTCCACTTTAAAATGTGCCATCAGCAGGGCCAGGGTTTTATTCATGATCTCGTCAAGTTCCAATGACGAGGCCAGCGCCGAGCCAATCTCGTTAAGCAGGGCCAGCTCTTCGTTGCGACGGGTGAGAGTCTGGTCACGGTCGTTCAGGCTTTCGTAGAGACGGGCATTATCAATCGCCACCCCGGCATAGGCAGCCAACATTTCGATGATCGTCTCGTCGTCAGGGGTGAACTCAGGAGCGCCGATCTTCTCGGTCAGGTAGATCTGGCCCAACTGCCGGTCCCCCTGACGGATGGGCACGCCCAATAGCGAGTGCATCTCAGCGTGGCCGGGCGGAAAGCCAGCCGAACGCGGGTCATCGGCAATCTCCGGGATACGGATATTGCCACTATCCCCACGCATCAACGCGCCGATCAGCCCCAGTCCGCGCGGCGGATGTGGGATGCGTTTGATTTCTTCGGCGCTCATGCCGACGGTGATGAACTGTTTGAGTTTCCCATCATCGTCCAGGACGCCCAGCGCCCCGTACTTTGCGCCAGCTTGGTCGCAGGCCAGCGAGACGACCCGTTCCAATAACGTTTCGAGCGAGACATCCTTGACCAGTTCCAGGCTCGCCCGATGTAATGCTATCAACCTCTCTTGAAGCTCTATACGCGTCAGGAGCATGTGGACACCTCGACAATCCAGATAATTTTACTCCAGATGTCCACTTTGTGGCAAGCTGATAGGTTTTGCCAGACGCCTCTGATAAAATCGCTTCATGACTACTTCACGGATCGCCGGATTCTACAACCTTCCATTGGATGAACGGATGGGCAAACTGTCTGAAGCCGCCGGAGTCTCCCTCGAGGAGCTTGCCGCGTTCCGCACCCCGAACGGGCTGGCGGACGAGCAGGCCGACCACATGGTCGAAAACGCCATCGGGACCTTCGGCCTGCCGCTCGGCATCGGGCTGAATTTCCTCGTCAACGGGCGCGAGGTGCTGGTCCCGATGGTGATCGAGGAGCCATCAGTCATCGCCGGAGCCTCGTTCATGGCGAAACTGGTCCGCGCCGGAAGTGGATTTATTGCCTCCACCACTCCGCCAGAGATGATCGGGCAGATGCAGGTGCTGGACGTGAAAGACCTGATGGCGGCCAGCATGAACCTGCACGAACACAAAGCTGAATTGCTCGCCGAAGCCGATGCGGTTGACCCGGTCTTGAAGAAATTCGGCGGTGGGGCGCGTGACCTGGAAGTGCGCATTATCGAAGATTCCCCCATCGGCCCATTCCTGGTCTTGCATCTGATTTACGACGTGCGCGACGCCATGGGCGCCAACGCGGTCAATACCGCCTGTGAGCGACTGGCCGCGCACGTGGAAGAGATCACCGGCGGACGCGTCCACTTGAAAATCCTTTCCAACCTGGCGGATCGGAGGCTGGCAAAGGCCAGTTGTACCATTCCGGTAAAAGAGTTGGCCTTTGAAACGGTAGGACAAAATGGCATTTTGTCCTACAGCGGCGAACAGGTCCGCGATGGCATCATCGAAGCCTGGGCCTTCGCCGCTGCCGACCCGTACCGGGCTGCCACGCACAACAAAGGCATCATGAACGGCGTGGACGCGGTGGTCATTGCCACCGGCAACGATTGGCGCGCCAGCGAAGCCGGGGCGCACGCCTATGCCGCCCGTGACGGCCGCTATACCAGTCTCAGCACCTGGGGCCAGGACGCCGACGGCAATCTCACCGGTACGCTGGAAATGCCAATGGCGGTCGGCATTGTCGGTGGGGCGACTAAGGTTCATCCCACAGCCAAAGCCGCGCTGAAGCTGATGGGCGTCAAGACCGCCAGCGAACTTTCGGAAATCATCGTTTCCGTGGGGCTGGCGCAGAACCTGGCCGCCCTGCGGGCGCTTGCCACCGAAGGCATCCAGCGCGGACACATGTCCCTGCATGCGCGGCAGGTGGCAATTGCCGCCGGTGCGACGGGGGACCAGATCGAAAAGGTCGCCGCGCAGATGGTAGCGGAGAAAACTGTTAGAATAGATAGAGCAGAAAAAATTTTGCGAGGCATGAAATCCAAATGAACGGGAAGCGTCCCCTGACTCCTGATGAAATCTCTGAAATCGTGCGCGGCTTTGACCCGATTGACTGGGTGCAGATGGAATTGCTTGCCAATCTGCCTCCCGCCAAACGAATTATTCCCGCGTTGCAGGCGCAGGAATTTTCCATGGCGGCTTTGCGCGGCACCTTTCGCAAACGCTTTCCTGAGTTGGCCATATCCAAAATAAATATGATGGTGCTGGCCTATCTTACTCCGCTGCGGATGGAATCCAAATGACATCAATCGCTTTCTATGTACAGATTGTCAAAGCCCTGGAGGAAATTGGAGCGCCCTACATGATCGTTGGCGCGTTTGGCGGCTATGCGTTCGGACTAAGCCGCGCAACATACGATATTGATATTCTCGTTGATTTGCGCGAAAAGGATTTTGAAGCCCTGTCACAGAAATTTCCTTTGCCACGCTATTATGCTGATCCCGAAATGATGCGTAACTCCACGGAAATGGGAATTATGTTCAATATCATTGACACGGGAGAAGGGGTCAAAGCGGACCTTGTACCCTTGCGCCGCGAACCTGAATACCGCCTTGCCTTCGAGCGCCGTGTATGTCGTCAATTTACTGCCCCTTCAGGAGAAAACTTCGAAGCTTGGGTTGCGCAACCAACGGATATTATCATTGGAAAGTTGTATGCGTGGAATGAAGGCAGGTCGAACAAACATCCAAACGATATTTATTCCATGCTCGTTTTCGACATGAGTGGTTTCAGTGATTCCAAAATTGATTATGAGTTGGTCCTTGCCAAAGCCTCCAGCATTGGGGAAGAAACACATCAAATGTGGGAGCAACTCTTGGCGCGCGCGCAAGAGGAACTAAAAAAACATGGGGTAATTAGGTCTCAGGGTATCAGGGAATAAGAAAACCTGATTACCTGTTCCCTGGTTGCCTGATTACCTGACAAGGAGAATTTATGCCTGACACTTTATTGAAACCTTCCAGACCAGTTGGAATCGTAGGATATGGTTCTTACGTGCCGCGCTACCGCCTTCCGGCAAAGGAAGTTGCCCGCATCTGGACCGGCGGGAAGACCTCCGGCCTGCCCATCAAGGAGAAGGCCGTCCCCGGGCTGGACGAGGACGTGATCACCATGTCCATCGAGGCGGCACGCAATGCCATGAAACGCGCCGGGGTGGACCCCGCCGAAATCCGGGCCGTCTGGGTCGGCTCCGAATCGCACCCGTATGCCGTCAAGCCCAGTTCGACCATCGTGGCCGAAGCCATCGGGGCCGCGCCCCACGTCCAGGCGGCGGATATGGAGTTCGCCTGCAAGGCCGGGACGGAAGCCATGGTCATGGCGATGGGGCTGGTCGGCTCGAACATGGCCCGCTATGCCGTGGCCATCGGCATGGACACCGCCCAGGCCAAGCCCGGCGACGCGCTGGAATACACCGCCGCCGCCGGCGGCGCAGCCTTCGTCATCGGCCCAGCGGACGAGTCGCTGGCAGTCATCAACGCCTCGTACTCTTACGTGACCGACACGCCCGATTTCTGGCGGCGTGAGCACCAGGTCTACCCGGAGCACGGCCAGCGCTTCACCGGTGAACCGGCCTATTTCAAGCATATTACCTCTGCCGGGAAGGCCTTGATGGAAGCCAGCGGGACGACCGCCAGGGATTACAAATGGGCCGTCTTCCACCAGCCCAACACCAAGTTCCCGCAGCGGGCGGCCTCACTGCTGGGATTTACGCCGGAGCAAATCGCGCCCGGCCTGCTCTCGCCGGTCATCGGCAACACCTACGCCGGGGCCGCCATCCTCGGTCTCACCGCCATCCTGGACGTGGCCCAGCCCGGCGAGCGCATCCTGATGGTCTCGTTCGGCTCCGGGGCCGGATCAGATGCCTTCGACATTCTCGTGACCGACAAACTGCTCGAGCGGCGCGACAAAGCCCCCAAGACGCAGGATTACATCGCCCGCCGCACCGAGATTGATTACGCCATTTACGCGAGGATGAGAGGGAAGATAACAATGAAATAGATCGGATTGCCAATCCAACCCACGTGGTTGGACTATAATTCCCGTATCCGACATTCTCTCGAAATGAGTCAAGCCATGCCCCAACTATCCGTTAAAACACTTTGTAAAGAAGCAGGATTGTTTTCCGCATCCCAATCCAAATATTCCGAAAAAGCCTTGTACGGCGTCACGGATGGAAAAGCTGTAGGCACGTATCTCGAACACAAATTCAGGGACTACTTGAAGAGCCGTTACGAATTTGACGAGGGCAGTTCCGCCAGCGGCATTGACTTTCCAGGCTTGCTCGTGGACATGAAAGTGACCAACATCAGCCAACCGCAATCCTCCTGCCCGTTCAAATCCGCGCGGCAAAAGATTTACGGGTTGGGTTACTCGCTGATCGTGTTTGTCTACGATAAGGTTGACGATAAAAAAAAGAAAACCGCCACGCTCGACATCCTGCACACGATTTTCATTGAAGCCGAGCGAACGGCGGATTTTCAAATGACGCGCGGCCTTCGTCAAATCCTTGAAAACGAAGGCAATCGAGATGACGTTATCGCTTTTATGCAAGACAAGAACCTGCCAGTTGATGATATCGAGATCAACGATCTGGCAGACGAAATTATCAACAATCCGCCCGCGCAGGGCTTCCTGACCATCTCCAATGCTTTGCAATGGCGATTGCAATACAGCCGCGTGATTGAGCGCGCAGGTTTGGAACAAGGCGTTCTCGCCATTTATCGAGCGGCCGAATGAAAGCCACAACCCGACAAACCAAAATCGAATTCGGCGATTTTCAGACTCCATTGGAACTGGCAAAACTTGTCTGCCAAAAACTGGAGGGACTTGGCGTTTCTCCCGCTGTCATCATCGAGCCTACCTGCGGGATCGGTGCATTTGTCGAAGCCTCGGCTCATCAGTTTCCACACGCGAAGGAAATCATCGGCATCGAAGTCAATCAAACTTATTTGGATGAAATACAAAAAAGGAAATCTACTTTCCCTGCCAGCGAACGGGTGACGCTCAAACAGGGCAACTTCTTTGATTTCGACTGGAAAGGATTGCTCAAAGAAAACGAAGGCTCGATTCTGGTGATCGGTAATTTCCCCTGGGTGACGAATTCTCAGCAGGGGATAATCGGCGGCTCAAACCTGCCCGCCAAACTCAATTTCCAGAACCGCAATGGCTTCGATGCCATGACTGGCAAGAGCAACTTCGACATTTCAGAATGGATGTTGATCGAGGCTGGAGATTGGTTACAAAGCCGAAATGGGCATCTTGCAATGTTGTGCAAAACGGCGGTCGCGAGAAAATTCCTGAACCACCTTAATGCCAACCGCAAGGGACTATTCCGCTCCGCCATCTACAGAATTGACGCCAAAAAGCATTTCGGCGCGTCGGTGGAAGCCTGCCTGTTGTTCTGCGAATTCGACGGGGTATCACACAACAATGATTACGATGTCTATGAAAGCCTGGAAACAACAAGACCTCAGCGGGTTGGTCATCGAAAAGGAATGACGATTCGAGATTTGGACACGTTTGAACGGTTCGGGAATTTGTTCGGTAACAGTGAGATGAAATGGCGGTCGGGCATCAAACACGATTGCTCGGAGGTAATGGAACTGAAGGAGCAGAATGGCGCGCTTGTGAATGGGTTGGGCGAAACAGTGAACATCGAAACTGTCTACGTCAATCCCCTCCTCAAAGGATCGGATGTCGCCAATAATCGTATCAGCACGACAAATCGCTTTGTCATCGTCACCCAAAAAGTTGTCGGCGAACCGACCAGCACGATCAAACACCTTGCCCCCAAAACTTGGAAATATTTGGAACAACACGCTGAACTTTTAGACAATCGCAAGAGCAGGATTTACCGTGACAATCCGCGCTTCTCGATATTCGGCGTCGGACCTTACACGTTTTCTTCCTACAAGATTGCCATCTGCGGGCTTTACAAAAAATTGGATTTCAGGCTCGTCGGGGAATTGAGCGGCAAGCCCGTTATGTTCGATGACACGGTTTATTTCCTTAGTTTCAACACGGAAGAAGAAGCCCGAAAAGTTCTATACACCTTGTCATCTCAGAGTGTGCAGGACTTCTTTTCCTCCATGATTTTTTGGGATGAAAAGCGGCCAATTAAGACAAGCATCCTGAACAGTTTGAATCTCCAGAAATCACAAACCGCGCATGCGTTGAGATTGTTTGAGAAAAAAAACAAGTATACAGGTAAACAAGTAGACAGGTAACAAGCACACGCAAATCGTGTTTCTGGGTGTACTTGTTTCCGTGTCTACCTGTCCACCTCCCCACGGAGAACCCATGACAGACATCGTCATCGCCGGTATCGGCCAAACCCCCGTCGGCGAACACTGGGAGACTTCCCTGCGCTCGCTGGCCGTGAAAGCCATGCTGGCGGCCATAAAAGATTCTGGCGGACTGCACCCCCAGGCGCTTTACGTCGGCAACATGCTGGCTGCCAACCTTTCCCATCAGGCCCACCTGGGCACCCTGCTGGCCGATTTCGGCGGGTGTGGCGGGATCGAGGCTGAGACCGTCGAGGCGGGTGGCGCTTCGGGCGGGGCAGCCCTGCGCCAGGGCTATCTGGCCGTCGCCAGCGGCTTCGTGGACGTAGCTCTCGTCGTTGGTGTGGAGAAATTCACCGACGTGGTTGGCCCGGACGTGGAAGCTGCCCTCGCCACGACGACCGACGCGGACTTCGAGGCCGTTCAGGGATTGACGCCCTCTGCCCAGGCCGCCCTGCTGACCCGCCGCTACCTGCACGAGTTCAACGTCCCGGCGGATGGGCTGGCGGGCTTCCCACTGACCGCCCACGCCAACGCGGGCGGCAACAAGAATGCCATGTACCGCAAAGCTATTTCGATGGAAACCTATCAAAAAGCCGAACCGGTCAGTGATCCCCTGAATATGTTCGACATTGCCCCCAACGCGGATGGCGCGGCCGCGCTCATCCTGACCCGTAGCGGGCTGCTGCCAAAAAGCTTTTCCCATCCCCTGGTGCGGATCGCCGCTTCCGCCAGCGCCTCCGCTACGCTGGCTCTGCATGACCGCCCGGACCTGCTGCAATTTACCGCCGCGCAAAAATCGGTCGAACAAGCCCTCAAGAAAGCGGATATACGCCGCGAACAGGTTGACCTGTTCGAATACCACGATAGCTATTCCATCTTCGCGGCGCTCTCGCTCGAAGCCGCCGGATTTGCTCCGCGCGGTGCAGGCTGGAAACTGGCCGCCGACGGGTCCATTGCCCTGACCGGTCAAATCCCCTGCGCCACGCTGGGCGGCTGCAAAGCCAGGGGCAACCCGGGCGGCGCGACCGGCGTGTACCAGGCCGTCGAAGCGGCGACGCAGTTACGAGGTCAGGCCGGAACGAACCAGATTGCCGGAGCCAAAGTTGCCCTGATCCAGTCCCTGGGCGGGTCGGCTTCCACCGCCGTCACACATCTCCTGGAAAAGATAGGCGATTAAGTAACCAGGTAATCAGGTAATCAGGGATTGGGCCTTATTACCTTGTTACCTGATCACCTGTTTACCAACCTGATAGTTCCTGACAGTCCAAGCTCATAGAATTGAGGCACGAAGGAGAAATCAGACAGACATGGAAATTCCCCGTCACTGGCGACTCAAACAACAACGCTATGGTTTGGTAGGAGAAATCTGCCCGCGCTGCGACGCCAAGATCTTCCCGCCGCGCGACGTCTGCCCATCCTGCGGAAGCGAAGCCAGGACGGCCTTTGCCTTCAACGGCAAGGGGGAAGTGTTTTCATATACCACGATCTATGAAGCCCCCGCCGGCTATGCTGAGACGGCCCCCTATACGGTGGCGCTGGTCAAGCTGGAGGAAGGTCCACTGGTGACCGCCCAACTGACCGACCTGGGCGACCAGCCCATTGAGATCGGGATGCCGGTCGAGATGGTCACCCGCCGCCTGCGCCAGGACGGCGATGAGCGCGGCATGTTGATTTACGGGTATAAGTTCAGGCCGCTGGTCAAATAACGTAACGTGAAAATCCCCGGACAAAAAGTCCGGGGATTTTGTTTCACCATCTTCTCTTTATGTCTTACTACACTGTCGGCGCAGCCAGTCAGCAATGACGGTAATCTCCGGGTGAGAAGTTACGACCTGGTACGTGAATTCTTCAAGTTCGGCATTTTCCGCAATCAATCGCCTGCCGTTGGCTCGCAGGAAAAGCGCTGCGGCAGTGATGCCGGTGCGTTTGTTGCCATCTACAAAGGGATGATTGTTGACCAGTGATTCCAACAACGCAGCAGCCTTCAGGAACACGTTTGGATACAATTCTTTGCCATCAAATACAGCCTGCGGGCGGGCTACCGCCGATTCCAGCAGGGGCAGGTCACGCAGGCCATGACTGCCGCCTGTTTCGGCAATCAGGCGCGCGTGGATGAACAGTACCTGCTCGGCAGTCAGGTATTTCATTTCTTCGCCAAGGATTCCAGGGCTGGGCGGTACTCGGTGATGAACTCACTTACCTGGCGGGCAAAATCCTTGTCCACGCCGGCCGCCGCGATTGGCGTTTCCACCGGGCGGATGATGATCTGGCGATGCTCACGATCCAGTTCCACCGAAACGTCTGAGCCCTCTCCCACGCCCAGCAGATCAATCAGATCTCTCGGCAAAGAAACCACCATGCTGTTGCCGGTTTTGAAAACTTTTCGTAACATCTTTTTTCTCCTTAATGTAATTACACTGTAAGTGTACCACTTTCGATACTTCAAAAGCGGCGGGGGAGTATACTGTGGTGGTGAAGGTTGGATAATGTCATTGCGAGGAGCGACTGAAAGGAGCAACGAAGCAATGACATGTTCACAGGTATAATCGTCAAAGGAGATTTTATGAACACCGTCAGCGTTGACCTGTCGCTTGACCAAATCAAACAAGCCCTGCGGCGGCTTCCGCCGGGCGAGAAAATAGCGCTCTGGCGCCTGCTGGATGAAGACATTGACCGCGCCGCGATTGCGCGGCGGTTTGAAGCCAGTGTCAAAGCCATCCGCAAAGCCTACGCCAGCACCAGCGAAGGCCATGTAATGGCAGACGCCCTCAAAGCCACCCGCGCGCTGCGCCATGCGAAAAGTCGTTCTTGATACTAACGTGCTGGTAAACAGCACCTTTCCCCCTCCCTCCGCAAGCATCCAGGACCCTCGTGGCCCCGGATGTCCCTTTTATAAAATTCTTATCTCCCGATAAGAGTATCCCTCGGCGTGAAATGAGCAGCAAGCTACCGAATGATTTTCCAGGCATGATGGGCGACAAGCCCATTGGTTCAACTACTCCCATTTTGTTTTATTGTATTGGCAGGCGTGCTATAATGAAGCCGGATGAATTTTATCTCGTGCCTACCTAATTGCCTGACTGTTTCGGTGCTTAGATGGACTGTCCATAAGGCGCTAAGTTGTCCGGATAAGCAATAGTCAGCCCGCCAAAATCATTGCGGAATCCCGCAGTGGTCGCCGTGGACCAACTTACTTGGTCCGAACGGCGCCAGGAAGACAACTACCATTTCGTTTATGAAGAAGAATAAACACGGAGGAACAACTTATGGCTGACCAGAGAACATTCAAAGCGCCTAATATTAATTTGAAAGATTTTGCTCAACAAGTAGCCAACTTTCATCAGAATGAAGGCTACGAAGTCCAGGTGGTCGAAGCGCAGGGTGGAATTATGATCCAATCACGCGCCAAAGACTTTATTAAACGGTACGGCGTGGCGCTGACCGTAACTGCAACGGTACAGGGAGAAAACGTGCTGGTGCAAACCGGCCATGCCAAGTGGGGGGTGAATGCGGCAAGCGGGGTAGCGGCCGCGATTATCTTCTGGCCTTTATTGGCCATACCAGCCTATACCTCAATCAAACAGAAGCAACTAATTGACGATACCTGGGAGCTGGTTGAACGTTACATGGTGTCGATAGGCGCTGCCCCAACGATGGCGGTGGTGGGGATGCCACCATCGCCGGTAGCTGCGCCAACCCCGGGGCAAGCTTCCCAACCAGCGGAAGGAACCTGTCCTTCCTGCGGCAAACCCGTCAGGGCAGACGCCAAGTTCTGCGATAATTGCGGTAAACCGTTGGCAGCCGTTTGCGCCAAGTGCGGAGCCGAGTTGCGTCAGGGAGCCAAATTCTGCGACAACTGTGGGGCCGCTATTGGCTGATTAGAAGCAGGAGCATGCCTCTGGGTATCACCCCGCTGAAAAATATCCTTACCCTGCTGAAGCGACTGCGCTGGTTTCTGACACTGGTGATCTTTTTCGTTGCGGCAGGCCTGGCCTGGTATGGCTGGCAGAGTGGCAGAGGACTCGCTTGGATTGTTTTTGGCAGTGTCCTCCTGTTGTTGCTGGTGGTAGTGGTTTGGGGTAGCAAGATTACCTTCTGGCTGGCGCGCCGCCTGGAACATCAGATCTTACGCGACCAGAGCTTGGCCTCGCGCCGGTTGGTCAACACCGGTCTGCAGCAGGGGAAAAAACTGGTTCACTCGGGCAGTAAAGAATTAGAAAAAGACATCAATGGTGCCAAGCAGGTACTGAGCCGGGCACTGAACAGCCTCGGCCAGGATTTCCGGGCAAAACCGGGGAAGGTGACCTGGGTTTCAGCGCCGCCGGCGCTCCATAATCCGGATGCGGTTTGCCCGGTCTGCGGGCAGGGAGTGCGCAGTGGGGCTAAATTTTGCGATCACTGCGGTAAACCCATAATGCACTCCTGAGTTGGCGAACGTGAAGAACATTCACACCAGCCCAGTTCCAGTTGGAGAAAAGGCAGGCGAACATCGGCTCCAAGCGGACCCCAAATCCCCCTTCGAGGGACAGGCGCTCCAGGGACGATGTCGCGACGCCGCTCTTAAACCGGCTAACTCCCCTCCCCCCGCCGGCTATGATGAGACGACCCCCTATACGGTCGCGCTGGTCAAACTGGAGGAGGGTCCGCTGGTGACCGCCCAACTGACCGACCTGGGCGACCAGCCCATTGAGATCGGGATGCCGGTCGAGATGGTCACCCGCCGCCTGCGCCAGGACGGCGACGAGCGCGGCATGTTAATTTACACCCTAAAGGGTGCAGGCAGGTAAAAGTTCAGGCCAACGTTTAAGTAATATGACGCCCGGAGCAAAAACTCCGGGCGTTTGATTCTCCACGAGGATCATTTTATCCTCCCTGTCACTTCCGAAGTGGCTGGGAGTTCTAAAAAATTCCTTCCCCTGCGTATTGTTCTTTTTCTGCGGGCGAGATATAATGTTTATTGTCTAAGCGACTGCTGCTTCACCACGGGACAATCCTTTCCCTGGGAGGGGACCTTTGGTCGAACACCATTCCACTTTCTTTGCAGGATGGACCGTCTGCAAATTTCCATATCCCCTGCTGGCCGGGCGTTTTTCGCGTCCGGCTTTTTGTTTTTGTATCCGCCTGAAAGGAAACCGGAGAAAATCATGAAAACCAAACTGTCCTTTCATCTCCTGGTTGTATCGAGCCTCCTGCTGGCGGCACTGCCAGCCCCGGCGGCCAAAGCGGCAGCCGCAGCACCGGCGGACCTGCTGCAATTCACTGCAGGTGGGCACGCGCTCGGTTTTGCCGCCAGTGGAATGTACGCCGCCAGCGGCAGTCATGCCCTGCACGTTGATTTTGTGGGGGCGAACTCCGTCCGGCCGCAGGTGTCAGGTCAGGATAACGCTTCGCCCGGTGGCAGGGCCGCCGCGCTCAGCCAGGTCACATATACAGACCTGTGGGACGGCATCCGCCTGGCTTACACGGCCGAGGCGGGCAGCCTCTACACCACCACCTACACGCTTGCGCCCGGCGCAAATCCAGCAGACATCCGCCTGCGCTACAACGCGCCGCTCAGCTTGAACAAAGATGGAAGCCTGGGCATCGCCTTCGAGACCGGCAGCATGACCGAAAGCGCGCTGGTGGCCTGGCAGGAGATCAACGGCCGGCGGGTGACCGTGGAGGCAGCTTTCAAAGTAAGCGGTGAGGAAGTGAGCTTCGCGCTGGGCGCGTACAACCCGAACTACACACTGACAATCGATCCCAGCCTGATCTGGAATAGCTTCCTGGGCGGAACAGCCAGCGATGATTATGCTTATAGTGTTGCCGTGGACTCTAACAGCAACGTCTTTGTGACTGGCACCAGCAGTACCACTTGGGGCGATCCGGCACGAGCATTTACCGGCGGCAAGGATGCCTATGTGGCTGAATTGAATTCCACCGGCAGCCTGGTCTGGAGTACCTTCCTGGGCGGGAGTGGTGACGATACCGGTTACGGCATCACCCTGGATGCGAGCGGATACCTTTACGTAGTGGGCGAGAGTACCGCCACCTGGGGCGCCGCTCCGGTGCGCGCCTATACCGGCGGAACGGATGCATTTGTCGCCAAACTGAACGCCTCCAACGGAGCGTTCGCCTGGAATATCTTCCTGGGCGCCAGCGGGAATGACGAAGGCCGCGGCATCGCTTACGGGAGCGGATACGTCTTTGTGACCGGCGACAGTGTGGCCGCCTGGGGATGCTTGAACGCCTCTCTCCCCCCCTGTACGGTGCCCCCCTTTTCCGGCAGCAGCGATGCCTACGTGGCCGAACTGATTGCCTCCAGCGGCGTGCTCTACTCGAATATCTTCCTGGGCGGGACCCTCCCTGATTATGGCCGCGGTGTTGCTGTGCAGGGGAGCGAAACATCCATGAAAATATTCGTGACAGGTTCCAGCTATGGCAGTTGGAGTTGTGCATCTCCCTGCACGCAGCGCGGTTATACCGCCGGCGTGGACGCTTTCGTTGCCAGTTTCTACCTTATCTACGCAGAGCTCACCCTGTCCTGGAATTCCTTCCTGGGCGGGAGCGGTGACGATTACGGCAACGGTATTGCCGTGGACGCGAGCGGGAACACCTACGTGACAGGCTTCAGCAACGCCTCCTGGGGCAGTCCGACGCGTTCATATACCGGTCCCACTGGTTGGGACGGCTTTGCCGCCAAACTCAGTTCCTCCGGTACATTACAGTGGAACACCTTCCTGGGCGGGGACAATTTTGATTACGGCAATGGCATCGCCGTGGACGCGGACGGGGCCAACGTCTACGTTACGGGCCGCAGCAAAGCCGCCTGGACCTGCACGGACACTCCTTGTACGGGATTGGCTTATACCGGTGACTATGATGCCTTCGCCGCCAAAATCAATGCCTCCACCGGCATCCTGGCGGGGAATACCTTCCTGGGCGGGAGCGGGGAGGATATCGGCTACGGCATCGCCGTGGGCGCGGACGGGCACGTCTACATGGCAGGCAACAGCGGCACCACCTGGAGCTGCTCGCCGACCGCCTGCACGGTGCGCTATTATACCGGCGGCCAGGATGCCTTCGCCGTCAAGCTGGAATCAAATATAGCGCTGGACAATTGGAATACCTTCCTGGGCGGGGGCGGTGAGGATTTTGGCTATGCCATCAGCGTGGATGGGAGCGGGAACGTTTACGTGACAGGCTACAGCGAAGCCCCCTGGAGCTGCTCGCCGGTCGCCTGCACGCAACGTGCCTATGCCAGCGGCGGGGATGCCTTCGTGGCCAAGCTGGATGCCTCCGGCGCGCTGCTCTGGAACACCTTCCTGGGCTCGAACCATTATGACCAGGGCCTGGGCATCGCCGTGGACGTGAGCGGGAATGTTTATGTGACTGGCTGGGGCAAAGCCGCCTGGGGCAGCCCGACGCGCCCTTATACCGGCGGCTGGGAAGCTTTCGTTGCCAGACTCGACAGCTCGGGCGTGCTGGTCTGGAACACCTTCCTGGGAGGCAACGGGATTGACCAGGGTTACGGTATCGGCCTGGATGGGAGCGGGAACATCTACGTGGCGGGCTACAGCAATCTCGCCTGGGGCTGCTCGCCTGCTTGCACGGCGCGTGCCTATGCTGGAAACGGGGACGCCTTCGCCGCCAAACTGGCTGCCTCCAGCGGCGCATTAATCTGGAACAGCTTCCTGGGCTCGGACGATTATGACCAAGGTACGGGCATCGCTGTGGATGGGGGCGGAAACGCCTATGTGACTGGCCTCAGCTATGCCCCCTGGAGTTGCTCGCCTGCAGCTTGCACGCAACTTGCTTATACTGGAGGTCGTGACGCCTTCGCCGCCAAACTCGATTCCTCCGGCGCGCTGATCTGGAACAGCTTCCTGGGAGGGAACGGTTATGACGAAGGCCAGGGCATTGCCGTGGATGGGAGCGGGAACGTCTACGTAACGGGCAACAGTAATACCAGCTGGGGGAGCCCAAAGAGCAATTTTACCAGCGGCCAGAATGGCTTCGCCGCCAAACTCAATCCTTCCGGCGGGCTGACCTGGAACACCTTCCTGGGTGGGATGAATTCTGGCGATGGCCAGGGCATCGCCGTGGACGGGAGCGGGAACGTTTACGTGTCGGGGTTCAGTACAGCCACCTGGGGCAGCCCGGAGCGTGCCTATGCTGGAGGCGGTGATACCTTCGCGGCCAGATTCAATGCCTCCACCGGCGCACTGACCTGGAACACCTTCCTGGGCGGGAGCGGATGGGATGAAGGCTTCGGCATTGCCGTGGATGGAAGCGGGGACGTCTACGTGACCGGTAATAGCTATGCCAACTGGGGCAGCCCGGTGCGTGCTTTTGCAGGCAGTTCCGATGCCTCCGCCACTAAATTGGATCCTACTCCGCCCAGGGTGGTTTCCAGTCTGCGCCTCGATCCCAATCCGACCAATGCCCCCAGCGTGCGCTTCACGGTGAACTTTAACGAAACGGTGACGGGCGTGGATGCCGCGGACTTCTTGCTGACGCCCAGCGGCATCTCCGGCGCGGCGGTGAGCTTAGTGAGCGGAGTGAGCGGATCAAGCGTCTACACGGTGACGGTCTCCACCGGCAGCGGAACCGGCACGCTCCGGCTGGATGTGACCGACAACGATACCATCCTGGATGCGGTCGGCAATCGGCTGGGCGGATTGGGAACGGTCAACGGGAATTACAACGGCGGTGAGATTTATTCCGTCCGGCCGCCCTGTTATGCGCTATCCCGCGCGTACAGCGGCAGCGGCGGTGTCCCCACCGCCAGCCCAATCAACTCCAATAGTTGTGCAGGTGGGCATTACGTTGCCGGCGAGGTGATCACCCTGACGGCCAGCCCGGCCAGCGGCTGGGCGGTCGGCAGTTGGAGCGGGACGAGTAACAACAGCAGTACTTCCATAACCAATAGTGTCATCATGCCATCCGGCAGCCAGACGGTCACGGCCAACTACACACTCACCAACACCGCTCCGGTCGCCAATGCTCAATCCGTTACAACCGACGAAGACACTGCCAAAGCCATCACCCTGACCGGCTCGGATGCAGATGGCGACCCGTTGACCTACTCGGTTGTCGCAGGTCCTTCACACGGCACACTGAGCGGCACTGCTCCTGCACTAACCTACACCCCCGCCGCCAACTACAACGGCTCAGATTCCTTCACCTTCAAAGCCAACGACGGCACGCTGGACAGCGCAACCACTACCGTGAGCATCACGGTGACAGCGGTCAACGATGCGCCAATCATCGCTGAAGGCGCTTCCACTAACGTCACCATGTCTGAAGACGGCTCTCCCACGCCCTTCAGCCTGACCCTGCATGCAACGGATATGGATGGCGGCGATACCCTCACTTGGAGCATTAGCACCCCCGCCAGTCATGGCACGGCTTCAGCGATCGGCACGGGTATATCCAAGGCCATCAGTTACACCCCCGCCCTTCACTACACTGGCCCCGATAGCTTCGTTGTTCAGGTCTCTGATGGCAATGGAGGCACCGACACTATCACAGTGCATGTTACGATCACTGCAGTAGAACCCATCCCGTTCACCATATTCCTGCCGTTAATCCTGCGCTGACATCCCGGCCAGAACTACACGGCGACGGCCATCACCTACCGGATTTACCTGCCGCTGGTGATCCGGTAACGGGTCAGCCTCACCGCGGCAATTCCCGGAAAGCCTATCAATTTCGCCCAGTCGTTGAAATATCTCTTGCCGCTCCTCAGATTCTTGGGGGGCGGTGTTTTTTACAGGGTACTACGTAAATATTTGAACCCAAATCGTCGTTTTTTCCTTGCTTTTTGGCCGATTCAGTTCAGGAATTTATGCAAGGAGCAGTAACTCCAGCCCTTCCTGTAAGTCTGAGAGGGTTTCGGATGCCCGTATTGCCCGACTGATGCCTATCCTTTCAGCCTTTGTCCCTCCAATGTCAGCGCCTTACCAATACTGCAGAGTACTGCGTAAATATCTGAACCACAGGGTACTGCGTAAATATTTGAACCCAAGCAATCGTTTTTCCTTACGTTTTGGCCGCTTCAGTTCAGAAATTTATGCAAGGAGCAGTAAACCTGATTTGTTTCGATTGACAAAGCTACGGAAGGTCGCATTTCGTTGTACAATAAGGTGAAGACTGAAAATGGAATGTAGACCGTAACTTGCGTCAACGGGGTTTTCTTGTATGCTTATTTCATCTGGGAGTTTTCCATGACCGAACTCATCTGGGACGGAAAATACGACACCAACGGCAAGCGGACTGCCCCTCTGCGCGTCTCACTGCCCTTCCAAACCGTGGAGACGGTGAACGAATCAGTCCAGCAGAGACAAATCATGCTCGACCTGTTCAGCGCCGGCCGCGACCCCGACTGGCGCAACCGCCTGATCTGGGGTGACAAGAAATACGTATTGCCTTCCCTGCTGGACGAGTTCGCCGGCAAAGTGAATTTGATTTACATTGACCCGCCTTTCAACGTAGGTGCAGATTTTTCTTTCACTGCAACCATCCCCGACTATCCAGAGACTGATGATGAAGATGAAACATCTGAGTTTGTAAAACAACCGAGTCTAATTGAACAAAAAGCATATCGTGATACATGGGGAAGAGGTTTCGACTCATATATGCAGTGGTTTTATGAAACCATTGTAATGTTGAATGAATTTCTGGCAGATAATGGAAGTATTTATATTCATCTCGATGAGCACATGTCACATTATGCCAAGATAGTGTTAGATGAAGTGTTCGGTATCAATGCATTCAGAAACGAAATTGTTTGGAAAAGCACGAGTGCCCATAGCGATTCGCAGAGATATGGTTCGAATCACCAAACCATCTTTTTTTATACAAAAGGTGATAAATGGACATGGAACGAACCACGAATGCCCTATGATGATGAATATGTGGAACAATATTATCGTTACAAAGAACCCAATGGAAGAAGATTTAAATCTGGAGATTTATCGGCATATGGATTACAAGGTGGCGGTTATGTTTATGAGTGGCACGGGCACACGAAACCTTGGCGCTTGCCTATCGATACAATGAAGCGCTTAGACGCTGAAGGTAGAATTTTTTACACCAAAAATGGGGTTGCAAGATTAAAGTCCTATCTTGACGAAACTGATGGAATGCCTGCTCAAACAATTTGGGCAGACAAACAAGTTCAATATGTGGTTTCATGGGGGCAAGAGAAAGTTCAGTATGCAACCCAAAAATCAGAAGGATTGCTTACTCGCATCATCAGAGCATCATCGAATGAAAACGATTTAGTTTTAGATTGCTTCTGCGGTTCAGGCACTACCGCTGCTACTGCCGAGAAACTCAACCGTCGCTGGATTACTTGCGATTTAGGCCGCTTTGCCATTCATACCACGCGCAAGCGTCTGCTTGGCATTGAAGGTATCAAGCCGTTTGTGGTTCAAAATCTCGGCAAGTATGAACGTCAGGCATGGATTGAATCGCAGTTCACGCAAAAGGACGCACAACAGAAATACCGCGAGTTCATTCTCGATCTGTATCATGCCCGCTTGTTGAATAACTACACCTGGCTGCATGGAGTCAAAAGCGGACGCATTGTGCATGTCGGCTCGGTGGACGCGCCTGTCACGGCGGGCGACCTTGCCTACATCGCCGCCGAGTTCAAGAAAGCCATCGGCACAGGCAAGGACGCGCCCACGTCCAATGTTGCGGATATTCTCGGCTGGGACTTCGCCTTTGAACTCAACGAAGTCGCCAAACAGCAGGCCGCCCAAGCCAACCTGGATTTGCGCTTCTACCGCATTCCGCGGGATGTGATGGACAAACGCGCCGTCGAGCAAGGCGATATCAAATTCTTCGAACTCGCCGCGCTGAAAGTTGAAACAAAAGTCAGCAAGAAGAAGGAAGCCACGCTCACGCTGGTTGATTTCGTCATCCCGCCTGACGATGTGCCGCAGGATGTGCAGAAAGCCATCAAGCACTGGTCACAGTGGGTGGATTACTGGGCGGTGGATTGGGATTTCAAAGGCGACACCTTTCACAATCAGTGGCAGACCTACCGCACGCGCAAGAACCCGGATCTTCAGAAGTCAGTCGTTCATTTTTACGAGCGGGCGGGTGCATATACTGTTGTGGTCAAGGTTATTGATATACTTGGGAACGATACAACAAAAGCATTGAAAGTAGAGGTGAAATGATGCTTAGACAGATTACGGTTTCCGGTTATAAGAGTCTTCAGGACGCAGTAGCCACATTCGGGCCGTTTACTGTAATTGTGGGTCGAAACAATACTGGAAAAAGCAATTTATTTGATGCCTTGCGCCTGCTCTCCAACTTTGCACAAATGCCGGTTGCCAGCGCTTTCAAACCCGAAAGGCATCGCGGGGATCCTGTTGAGTCCTTTTTTATTGAAGAAAAACCACACGTAAAAATTACATGTGAATTTGATTTGACTGGAACGCCTCATCCCTTCAATCCAGATAAAAAGCTTTCTAATCCACGACTTAATTATGAGATAGATGTAGTTTTTCATGACGGTGTACTGCAAGTTGCTGTCGAAAAACTCAAAGGGCGCACTGCTGCTGGTATCAAGTCTCGCCCTTATATTTCTATGGATAAGGACGATAGTGGAGAATTACGAGTTTCGGTAAACCGAGATACGGCTAGATCTGGAAAGTCAAGGCATTTTCCCACCCCGGCTGTCCGCTCTGTGCTAACAGTCATTGATGATGCTGAACTTTATCCTCATGTTGTTGCAGTAACTCAAGAACTTCAATCCTGGCAGTTCTTTCACTTCGAGCCGGACGCTCTGCGCGAACCATCTCCTGCAATGGATATTCTAGAATTAGAAACCAATGGGCGCGGCTTATCGGGTTTCTATGACACGTTGTCAAATCGCGACCCATCACGCTTCAAATTAGCTGAACGCGCTTTACAAAGAGGCATTCCAGAAGCACGCGGTATCAGGGTGTTGGACACAGGCGATCGACGCCGTATGTTAGCAATTGTTCGAGATGACGGCCGTGAATTTACCGCTCGGGTTCTTTCAGATGGCACCTTACGCTTTCTGGCATTTTTAGCATTGGCTTACGCTCCGCAACCACCTGGATTGGTATGTTTTGAAGAACCAGAAAATGGTGTCCACCCAGGGCGATTGCCGTTTGTAGTAGACACATTACGAGGCATAAGTGAACGGGGACTTGCAGAATCAAGGCATCCCCAAGTATTGATCAATTCTCACTCTCCCTATCTAGTCGACTTGCTCAACCCGGATGAAATGCTAATTGCTTGGCTGGCTAAGAATCAAACCAGATTCACTCCAGCAGGTAAGGATTTGTTCACAAGCCATTCCGCGCTAAAAAATATTCTGGAATCTGGGGAACAGACACTCGGTGAATTATGGTCACAGGGGAGCCTCGATGTTAACACTTAAACTCGGTTTCGCCTTGGAGGGTAATAGCGATTATCCGGTCATTCCCCATCTTACTCAGCGTGTAATTCAGGATTATGCTCCAAATACAATCTTTCTGCCCGATTCAACCTTGCGCCCTCGTAAAAGAGGGCATGGATTCGTGCAAGAACTCCCCACTTTTGCTCGCCAATTACAGGATGATGAGGTTGACATGATCGTTGCCGTTGTGGACACAGACAACAACAGAATAAATGAGAGGCGACAATTAATTCAACAGGCTAAACAGAGATGCCAAGACATTGGAATACCAACTTGCATTGCGGACGGATTGGCTGTTCATGCATTGGAAGCTTGGTTATTGGCAGATGAACTTGCTCTATTTGCTGTATTCGACGGCAATCGGCAAGCCGTGCAATTTCCTCCTGCAGAACGTGAACCTTCTCCAAAATTCACCTTAAATCACATCGTGCAAGAATTGACTGGTGGACAAGAGGTATCTTTTGTACCTTTTGCAACCGAGTTATCCGAAAACATTCGACTTCAAATACTGCGCCAGCGGTGCGATCACTTCGACAATTTCGCGCGGAACGTTATCAATTGCTTTAGGAATCTAGAGCGTATACAAAATCAGCCTCCTGTAGGCTAGGCTTGGGTTCCCAAGCGCACGGCATGGAGCCGGCTTTCACCTTCAGGCGACTGACTTCCACTCAAATTGTAGCACATTGTAAGATATTGTCAACAAGTTATTGAAGGACGAATTTATGCCGCGCAAAAAGCAACCAGCGTCAAAAAGTCAGACTTCGTTCATTGAGCCAACTCCGAAAACGGCGCCCTGCATCCCTGCGATACGGCGTGCGGTGGATGAATGGCGAGTCAAGGATTATGAGGGCGTCAGCGATACCACGCACAGCCTGTTGAACTTCTGGTTCAAAACAGACCATCGCCTGCCCAACGGTCGCAAATTTGCGTATCACAAGGCACAGCGCGAAGCCATCGAAACGCTCATCTATTTATACGAAGTGGCTGGTGTGCGCCGTCACAAAACGCTGGTTGAAAATTACGCCGGCTCGAACAAAGACCTGCGCCTGCTTCAATTTGATGACTTCGCCCGCTATTGCATCAAAATGGCGACGGGCAGCGGCAAGACCAAAGTCATGGCTCTGGCGATTGCCTGGCAATACTTCAACTCCGTTGCGGAAGCCCGCGATGATTACGCCCGCACCTTCCTGCTCTTCGCTCCAAACGTGATCGTATTCGAACGCTTGCGGCATGATTTTGCCAGCGGGCGTATTTTTCGCACCGATCCCGTCATCCCCGAAGAATTGAAAACCTATTGGGATTTCGATTGCTACATGCGCGGCGATGCCGAACGCGCTCAATCGCTCGGCGCGTTGTATCTTTCCAATATCCAGCAATTCTACGAACGCGCCGACAGGAACAACGACGACGAACCCGATGTCATGACGGCGGTGCTTGGCAGTAAACCGCCCGCGCAGAAACTTGAAATCGAAGACTTTGACAAGCGCATCCTGGCGCGTGGCAATACGGTCATGGTCATCAATGACGAAGCGCATCACACACACGACGAAGAAAGCGAATGGAACAGTGTCATTCGCCGCTTGCATGATGGACTCATTCGCCTCTCTCCACACTCAGGGTTGCTTTCCGCTCAACTGGATTTCACTGCCACCCCGCGCTATTCCAAAGGCGCGCTCTTCACCTGGACGGTTTACGACTACCCGCTAAAGCAAGCCATCGAAGACGGAATCGTCAAGCGACCGATAAAAGGAATCACGCGCGGCACACTGGAAGCCAAGTCAACAGTCACAAGCACGCGTTACAAGGCTTATCTCACCGCGGGCGTTGAACGCTGGAAGGAATACTTCGAGCAACTCAAGCCGCTCAAGAAAAAGCCCATCCTGTTTGTCATGATGAATGACACCAACGAAGCCGATGATGTGGGCGATTACTTGCAAAAGAAATATCCGTCTGAATTCGGCGGAAACAAGTTGCTGGTGATTCACACTGACACCAAAGGCGAAATCACCAGGAAGGATTTGGACAAAGCCCGTAAAGCCGCCCGTGAAGTGGATGATTTGGCTAGTCCCGTCAACGCCATTGTCAGCGTGCTGATGCTCCGTGAAGGCTGGGATGTGCAAAACGTGACAGTGGTCGTCGGTTTGCGTCCCTATACATCCAAAGCCAACATCCTGCCAGAGCAGACCATCGGGCGCGGCTTGCGTCTCATGTTCCGTGAACTTTCCAGTGATTACACCGAGCGCGTGGATGTCATTGGCAACAAAGCCTTTATCGAATTTGTGGAAGATCTGGAGCGCGAAGAAGAAATCGCCTTCGGCACCTTCGACGTGGGCAAGGACAAGCTGGTTATCAATACCATCATGCCCGACCCCGAAAAACTGGATAAGGATATTCTTCTGCCTACCCTCAGTCCCGTTCTGGCGCGCAAAAAGACGCTGGCAGAAGAAATCGAATCGCTCGATGTCTTGTCCTTCGACGCGCCGATCCTGCCTTACAAGTCGAGCGACGAAGCCGCCAAGACCTTTCAATACGAAGGCTATGACCTGCTCACCCTGCAAAAGATGATCGAGCGCACCTACACCCTTCCAGAGATTTCAACCTCGCAGGAAGCCGTCTCGTATTACGCCAAACGCATCGCGCAGGAGGTCAAACTCCCTTCACAGTTTGCCGCCCTTGTCCCAAAGGTACAGGAATTCCTCAGTCAACGCGCCTTTGGAAAACAAGTCGATTTGGATGATCCTGCGGTTATCAAAGCCATCAACAGCAATATCGCGCAATATATAACCGTTCAAACCTTCGTCAAAGCTTTGCGTCCGCTCGTTGTGGAAGAAATGGAACCGCAACTCCTCAGCGAAGGCCGTAGACTGTCAGAGACTCCGCCCTTCCCGCACTCACGCCAAACATTGCCCGCGCGCAATACCATCTTCAACATGGTCGCCGTTGGCAATGAATTTGAACTCAACTTCGCCAAGTTCCTCGAAAAAGCCCCAGATGTTGACCGATTCGCCAAACTCCCTGAACAATTCGGCTTTGCCATCGAATACACCGACTCCAATAACAATCTGCGCTACTACGAACCTGACTTTGTTGTTGTCAACACTGAAGGCGCGCATTACCTCGTCGAAACCAAAGGCCGCGAAGATATAGACGTTGCCAACAAAGACCGCGCCGCGCGTCTATGGTGCGAGAATGCTACGAGATTGACGGGGACAGCATGGGAATACATCAAGGTTAGGCAAAATGAATACGAACAGTTACAGCCTGACGAGTTTGGAGATTTAATTGTCTTCGCTTTGCAACTTGATTGACCAGATGCACATTTCGCAACAGAACCAGGATCTTCGGCGCGTGCGGGCTTTAACGCCCGATCCATCGAATTGCATTCGCGGAGGTGAAGCCATTTACGCGAAATTCAACCACCACATTCGCAAAATCCTATCCGGGAGCATGCTTTTGGGAATGGCATTCTCTGGTTTTGGAGTCCGCGCCTTGGAAGCAGACACCGGGACTCGGGCCGGAATCGTGGGGCCAACCGTGACGGCGGCGAAGGCTGCTCTGGCAAGCCTCGTCTCCGCATCTCCCAACGAGTGTTTTACACAAACGGTACGAATCACTTTAGCCTCAGAGCAAATAAGTTTTTGCGCGCCGACCAGCCTGCCCATTGATATTGTCGAAGATAGCACCTCGGATCCCTATGTAAGCTATGCCGGACTCGATCAAATCAATGGCTATGGCATTGTAAATATCAAAGCGACAACCCCGGGAAACACTCCGGGCAGCGGAAGGCCCATTTACAATTTGGATGGCGTCCTCGAATATCGTCAGGCCGTTTGGAATATCGAATCTTCGAAAACGGATCGGATTGTGTCAAATGGCCCCACGGGTGTTTTCTGGAATGAAACAGTTCCAGGCATTCAAGTGGACGTCTCTCTCCCAACTTCGTCGGGCAATTTGAAGCTCCGTTCGATCGAATGGTACCTCGAGCATAATAGCCGTCTCTGGAGTTTCATTATTACCTGGGATACTGAAACGCAAAACGCAAGCGGGTGGGATGAAGCCTCCAAAAATTTTTCCGTTCAAGAACCGGGGGTCGAAAAATTAGCCGATACTGCACTTGACCTTGGCGCTGTTTTTCCGGAATCAAAATCAGCGCAGGATACTTTACACTCAGCCGGCCCTGTCGACGTGGGAGAACCTCCGTGGTGGAGTGGCATATGTGATGATAACAACTATTTTCCATATACAGACATACATTCAACCCTTCTATCAACCTGGCTTGGGGTATCCGCTTGCGGACCTGTCCCTACTACCGATTACGCCGTCCAATTTTTCCCGGGTGCATGGGGGGAATACGAATTTGAATGTGTTGAACTGGTCATGCGTTTTCTCTACCTGGAATGGGGAATAGCGCCCTGGCCAGGCAATGCCAATAAGATCAAGAATTCCCCGCCCTCTTCGATCGTTTTTTACCCGAATGGCACTCATGCGATCGTTCCGGGCGATATTATCACTGAAAACGGATCCGCTCAAAATTCCGTTGGGCATACGGCGCTTATTACAGACGTCAACCTGGATGACAATGGAACAGGGACTATCAGAATTTTGGAGCAGAATGCGTCCTCTGCTGGTCATCGGCGGTTATCTGTAGAAAACTGGCAGGTCAAACCAGACGCATGGTGTTTCGGTCAGACAATTCAGGGCTGGTTGCACGTCAAAGTCAGCCAAAATGATGGCGTTCTGGACCTGACCTTTGCTCCCGGCACAGAATCAAATGGCCGGGTGGTTGCCATTGCCTTACAACCAGATGGTAAGGTACTGATCGGCGGGGATTTCACCAGCTACAATGGCACAACGCGCAATCATATTGCCCGGCTGAACAGCGACGGTTCACTGGATCCAACCTTCGACCCCGGCCCGGGCGTGTCAACAACCGATGGCAGCTCTCCCCGTGTGGTTACCCTTGCAATTCAGTCAGACGGGAAGGTGCTGATTGGTGGACATTTTGACAGTTATAACGGCGCCACGCGGTATCATATTGCCCGGCTGAACAGCGACGGCTCGCTGGTTACAGACTTCGTTCCCGAGACGGGAGTCAATGCCGACGTTTTTAGAATAGCCGTGCAGACAGATGGCAAGATCCTGGTTGGTGGAGATGACATCGTCCGGCTGAACAGTAATGGTTCTCTGGATACAACATTCACCAGCATGACGAACAACAACGTTCGTGACCTCGCCATACAACCGGGTGGAAAAATCATCGTCGTCGGGGATTTTTCTAAAGTGAATAATACAGATCGTGCAGGCATTGCACGGCTGAACAGTGACGGCTCGCTGGATGCGACCTTTGACCCCGGTATTGGAACGGATGATGGAGTGGCTTCGATTGCTTTACAAGAAGATGGTAAGATACTCATCGGTGGCAATTTCAGCCACTACAACGGCATTTCCCGCAACAAAGTCGCCCGGTTGAACAACGACGGCTCGCTGGATTTGACTTTTGATCCTGGCACAGGAATATCAGGGAATTCCTATTTTGTACAGACCATTGTGCCTCAACCGGACGGTAGGATATTGATCGGCGGAGATTTCTCATCCTATAACGGCACAGCGCTTAACCGTCTTGGGCGCTTGAACAACGATGGCTCGCTGGAGGCATCCTTCAAAGCAGCCACGGATAACGTGGTGGAGGCGATTGTTTTACAGCCGGATGGTAAAGTAATTATTGGCGGTGATTTCACGGACTATATTGCACGGTTGCTCAACCACATTAAATATTGCTACACTTTGAATACACTTGTAAATCAAATTGAAGGAGGCAGTGTAACTATCGACCCTGCTCCGAATTGTGCCGGCACCAAGTATATCTCTGACATGCTGGTGCAGTTGACGGCCGTGACCAATCCGGATTACTGGCTTCTCAACTGGAGCGGAGATGCCACAGGTTCCTACAACCCGCTGGGAGTGATAATGAACAACGATAAGTCGGTGACAGCCAACTTTATGCCGTCCCCCGGACATTTCAATAAATCCCTGCCGGGAAATGGCGCTACCGGCCTGCCTGCCAATCCCAGCCTGAGTTGGGGGACCAGCAACGATGCCACCAGCTATGAATATTGCATGGATAAGACCAATAACAATGGCTGCGATTCTGACACCTGGATCTTCACCGGCGCCAGCACCAGCATCACGCTGAGCAACCTGCCCCCTTACGCCAGCTTCTACTGGCAGGCGCGGGCCAGGAACGCCGTAGACACCACTGACGCCGACGCCAGCACCTGGTGGTCCTTCACGAGGAATGGAATTCCGGCCGTCCCGGTCACGATCTCGCCGAGCGGGACAATTATAGATACCCATCCTCCCTACGTCTGGAATGAATCCAGCGGAGCCACATCCTACCAGTTGACAGTCTATTCGATCAGTACTTCGACCCCTGTGATTGACGATGCAGTAAACAGTTCCTCCTGTTCGGGTGGGGTATGTACATACCATCCTTCGGTGGCGTTGCCTCTCGGCAACTACGAATTCAGGGTTTCCGCGAGCGCAGCTGGCGCCAGTGAGTACAGTGCCTGGAGCACCTTCACGGTGGTTAGAGGGTTGTTTTTACCGCTGATATTCTCGTCGGGCGGATGATATCGACTACTTTGGACCAACACACAAGCACGGCTTTCACAAAGTCGATTGACAAATCAAAATAATTGTGTCATTCCCCTTCGGGGACGATGTGCGAACCGCCGAAGGCGGTGAAGCAATCCCCTAGGCTGCTAGGAGACTGCTTCGTCAGGCACACCTGCCCTGGCGGGCGGTGCCAGGGAAGAGCTCCTTCCTCGCAGCGACAGGCTACTTTGTGAAAGCCCTGAAAAATCAAGGCAAATTGCTTGACAGATCTAGACAGGCGTGATATAAACCGGCCCAATATGTCTACAATAAGCATGGTCTTAAAGTCACCCCGCGCCCGTCGTCCCCACCTATCCACCCACCTGGGAAGGACGGTTTTTTGTGCATGTCTGAGAACAAAGTAGACACGCACGCGCATCTGGAACAACCCAAGCCCTCCTCCCCTGGAGGGCTTTTTGTTGCCTGAGGATTGAAATTTCAGCTCATATTTTCGTAAAGGAGTCTTCGATGCCAAAACCAAACTTCAAAAAAGTCGTCCTCGCCTACTCCGGAGGTCTGGATACGTCTGTCATCGTGCCCTGGCTCAAGGAGAACTATGGTTGTGAAGTGGTCTGCTTCGCCGCCGACGTGGGCCAGGGTGAGGAGCTGGACGGCCTGGAAGCCAAGGCCATCGCCAGCGGAGCCAGCCAACTGATCATCCACGACCTGCGCGAGGAACTGGCCGAAGACTACCTCTTTCGGATGCTGCGCGCCGGGGCGGTGTACGAGCGGAAATACCTGCTCGGCACGTCCATCGCCCGCCCGCTGATCGCCAAACACCAGGTGGAGGTGGCCCACGAGGTCGGCGCGGACGCCGTGTCACACGGCGCCACCGGCAAGGGTAACGATCAGGTGCGTTTTGAGTTAACCTTTACAGCGCTCGACCCGCGCCTGAAGGTCATCGCCCCCTGGCGCGAATGGGACATCCACTCGCGCGAAGACGCCATCGCTTACGCCAGGACCCACAACGTACCGGTCAAGGCCACGCTGAAATCCATCTACAGCCGCGACGGCAACCTGTGGCACCTTTCGCACGAAGGCGGCCCGCTCGAAGACCCCTGGCAGGAACCGGAAGAAGCCATGTACCAAATCTCCGCCTCGCCTGAGAATGCCCCGGAAGAACCCGCCTATGTCGAGATCGAGTTCGAGTCCGGCACGCCGGTCGCGGTCAACGGTGAAAAACTCTCCCCGGCCACCCTGATCGCCCGCCTGAACGCCCTGGGCGGCACGCACGGCGTTGGCCGCGTCGACATGGTCGAGGGCCGCCTGGTGGGGATGAAATCCCACGGCGTCTACGAAACCCCCGGCGGCACCATCCTGCTGGCCGCGCACCGCGAACTGGAGTCGCTGGTTCTGGACAAAGATACGCTGCACTACAAAGACACGCTGGCGCTCAAATATGCCGAGCTGGTCTACAACGGCATGTGGTTCTCGCCCCTGCGCGAAGCCCTGGATGCCTTCGTGGACAGCACGCAGGGCCCCGTCACCGGCTTCGTGCGCCTGAAACTGTACAAAGGCAACATCATCCCGGTTGGGCGCAAGAGTCCCTTCAGTATGTACCGCGAGGACTTCGCCACTTTCGGCCAGGAAAACGTCTACGACCAGTCTGACGCCGAGGGCTTTATCCATTTGTATGGCCTGCCCTTGAAAGTGCGCGCCCTCAACGGCCTGCCGATCTCCGGGCTGAACATGCCCAAGCCGGATTATTCACGCTTCAAAAGGGATTAACTTACCTTTCAAACGAGGAGTCTCACATGACTTTATGGGGCGGTCGGTTTAGCGGAAAACTGGACCCGGCAGCGTGGAGGGTCAATACTTCCCTGCCTTTCGATCAACGCCTGGCGTTGCAGGATGTGCGCGGCAGCCTCGCCTGGGCGCAGGCGCTTGAAAAAGCGGGCGTGCTTACACGCGACGAAAGCGCACAAATCTGCGCCGGGTTGAACGCAATCCCAGGCGAATTTGAAAGCCAGGAATTTGCCTTCCAGGAAAGCGACGAGGACATTCACACCGCCGTCGAACGCCGCCTCGGCGAACTGATCGGACCCGTGGCCGGCAAACTGCATACCGGGCGCAGTCGCAACGATCAGGTCGCCACCGACCTGCGCCTGTGGCTGCTCGAAGCCATTCAGACTCTCGATGCCGCCGTCCGCGACCTGCAAACCGCGCTGGTCGAGCGCGCCGAGAGCGACTTTGACATCCTGCTCCCCGGTTACACCCATTTGCAGCGTGCCCAGCCCATCCTACTGGGCCACTGGTGGCTCTCGCACTTCTGGCCACTCCAGCGCGACCGGGAACGCCTGTTCCAGGTCCGCGAACGGACAGCCGTCCTGCCGCTCGGTTCGGGCGCGCTGGCAGGCACATCTTTCCCGGTGGACCGCACTGCTCTGGCCGCCGGTCTCGGTTTTTCCCACCCCTCCCCCAACAGCCTGGATGCCGTCTCCGACCGGGACTTCGCCGCCGAGTTCCTGTTCTGCACGGCGCTGACCGGTATCCACCTGAGCAAACTGGCCGAGGCGGTCGTCCTGTTTTCCAGCGCCGAGTTCGGCTACTTCGAACTCTCCGATGCCTTCTCCACTGGTTCCAGCCTGATGCCGCAGAAAAAAAACCCGGACGTGCTCGAACTGGCCCGCGGCAAAGCCGGGACGTTGCTCGGCTATCTCACCGGCTTGATGACGGCGCTCAAGGGCCTGCCGTCCGCCTACGACAAGGATTTGCAGGAAGACAAAGTGCCGGTCTTCAATGCTTACGACACGCTGACTGCCATCCTGCCCGTCCTAGCCGGCGCTTTGCGGACCCTGAGCCTGCACCCCGAACGAATGCGGGCCGCCATTGACCCCGGCATGCTGGCCACCGACCTGGCCGATTATTTGGTTCAGAAAGGCATCCCCTTCCGCCAGGCGCACGCCCTGGCAGGCCAGGCGGTACAGTTGGCCGGCGAGCAAGGCAAGACCCTGGATACCCTGACCCTGGAAGAGTTCCTCTCGCTCGACCCGGCCTTCGATTCGGGCGTCTACGCCGTACTCGACCCACAGCGCAGCGTAGCCCGGCGGAACGTCGTCGGCGGCACGGCGCCTAAAGCCGTCCAAACTCAATTGAAGAATGCAAAAAGCAAAGTACGGAAGTCGGAATGATGACTGATGAATACAAGTGGAGATTCATCATTCCGCACTCATCATTCTGTACTCATCATTCAACATTCATCATTTCCATTAAGGAGATCAACCATGAACGCTGTAGCTTGCCCTGAATGTGAAGCCGAAATCACCCTGGATGCCTCGGTGGAATCCGGCGAAATCATCGTCTGCCCGGATTGCGGCGTGGACCTGGAAGTCACTGCTTTGAACCCGGCTGCTGTCCAACTGGCCCCGATGGAACAGGAAGACTGGGGTGAGTAGTTCGATGTCAAAGCGATTACGCATCGGCGTGCTTTACTCGCGCGTCCGGGTGGAAGAAAAATGGATCTTCGCCTCCCTGGAACGGCGCGGCCTGGACTACGAACGGTTGGACGACCGCGTCGTCCACTTTGACATGGATAACCCCGAACCCTGGCGCCAGTATGACGCCATCCTGGAACGCAGTATCAGCTACACCAACGGCCTATATGCCTGCCGCATTTTTAACGCCTGGAATATCCCCACGGTCAACACAGCGGCAGTGGCCGAGGCTTGCGGGGACAAACTCATCACCACTACCTTGCTGGCCAAGTCCGGGGTACCCCAGCCGCACAGTCGGGTGGCCTTCACGCCTGAATCGGCCCTGGAGACCATCGAGGCCATGGGCTATCCGGTGGTGCTCAAGCCGGTCATCGGGTCTTGGGGGCGGCTGCTGGCTAAAGTCAATGACCGGGACACCGCCGAAGCGATCCTCGAGCACAAGGCCGTACTCGGTTCCGTCCAGCATTCTGTTTTCTATATCCAGGAATACATCAAAAAACCGGGGCGCGACATCCGCGCCGTCGTGGTCGGAGATAAGGTCATTACAGCCATCTATCGTAAATCCGCCCACTGGATCACCAATACCGCCCGGGGCGGCGAGGGCGAGCTCTGCCCGGTCACCCCGGAGCTGGAGGAAGTGTCCTTGAAAGCGGCCCAGGCGGTCGGCGGCGGCGTACTGGCCGTGGACGTCATCGAACACCCCGAGCGCGGCATGCTGGTCAACGAAGTCAACCACACTATGGAGTTCCATACCGTCCAGCCGCTGAGCGGAATTGACATCGCCGATACGATTGTCGGTTACGCGGTCAACGTGGCCCAGAGAAAGGCCTAGAAGGAGAGTTCATGATTCGAGCTAGCATCGTCGGGGGTTCCGGTTATACAGGCGGGGAACTGCTGCGCATCCTGACCGGTCATCCCGAGATCAAGGTCGTGCAGGTGACCTCGCGCGGCCACCTGGGCGAGTACGTCTACCAGGTCCATCCCAACCTGCGCAAGCAGTCCACGCTCAAGTTTAGCGATCCCGAGTTCCTCGATCCGACCGACATCCTCTTCCTGGCGTTACCGCACGGGCAGGCCCAGCACAAGATTGAAAAGTTCGCCGGGGTCGCGCCGGTTATCATTGACTTGTCGGCGGACTTCCGTCTGCACAATCCGCAGGACTATGAGCACTGGTATGGTTCCCCCCACGCTGCCCCCGCCTGGCTGGAAAAATTCGTCTACGGCCTGCCGGAATTGCACCGCGAACAACTCAGGGGCGCGCACTATGCCAGCGGCGTAGGCTGCAATGCCACCGCCAGCAACCTGGCCTTGCTGCCGCTGGTCAAGGCCAGCCTGCTGGAAATGGAAAAACAAGTCATCATCGAAATCAAGGTGGGTTCCTCCGAGGGCGGCGCCGAGGGCAACCCCGGCACGCACCACCCCGAACGGTCCGGCGTGATCCGCACCTTCTCGTCCTTCGGGCACCGTCACACCGCCGAAGTCATCCAGGAATTGGGCGTGAAAAACGTCTCCCTGACCATGACCTCCGTGGACCTGGTGAGGGGTGTGCTGGCAACCGCGCATGGTACAGTAAAACCCGGCGTGGCGACGAAAGACCTGTGGAAGGCCTATCGCGCCGCAGCCGCCGAAAACCCGTTCGTGCGGGTGGTCAAGGAACAGCGCGGCGTCTACCGGGTGCCCGAGCCGAAGGTCCTGGCCGGGTCGAATTACGCCGACCTGGGTTTTGAATTGGAGGAGGCTACCGGTCACGTGGTCTCCATCTGCGCCATTGATAATCTGATGAAGGGCGCTTCCGGCACGGCGGTGCAGTGTATGAATATCATGCTGGGATTGAATGAAACGACGGGATTGGAGTTCCCTGGATTACATCCCATCTAAATGCAGAAGTCAGAATGATGAATGCAGAATACAAGAATTCATCATTCCGCATTCATCATTTGAGGAATCATTATGAGCAAGGACGTGATTGTTGTCAAACTCGGTGGAACAGAAGGCGTGGATTTCTCGGCCATTTGTCACGACGCAGCCGCGCTGCTCGCCCAGGGCCAACGACTGGTGCTGGTGCACGGCGGTTCGGCAGAAGCCAATGCTCTGGGCGAAGCGGTCGGTTACCCGCCGCGCTTCATTACCTCCCCTTCGGGTTACACCTCCCGCTACACCGACCGGCGCACACTGGAAATCTTCGCCATGGCCGTCAACGGGAAAGTCAATACGCTGCTGGTGGAACAGCTCCAGAGCCTGGGCGTAAACGCCCTCGGGTTATCCGGAGTGGATGGACGGCTGATGGAGGCGGCGCGCAAGGATACCATCCAGAGCGTCGAGAACGGCAAGCGCAAGATCATCCGGGATGACTACACCGGCAAGATCGAAAAGATCAACGCCTCGCTTTTGAACACCTTGCTGGAGGCCGGTTACGTCCCGGTGATCGCCCCGCTGGCCGTCAGCGCGGCGGGCGATGCCCTCAACGTGGACGCCGACCGGGCGGCTGCCATGCTCGCCGCGGCCCTGCAAGCCGGGAGCCTGGTCCTGCTGACCGCCGTCCCTGGGCTGATGCGCGCCTTCCCGGACGAAAGCACTGTCATCCACAGCCTACCCCGGCAAAAACTCGAGGAGGCCTTGGGCTTCGCAGAAGGCCGCATGAAGAAAAAAGTGCTGGGTGCGCAGGAAGCGTTGCAAGGCGGCGTTGGTAAAGTCATCATTGCGGACGGAAGAATAGAAAAACCAATCTCCAGCGCTTTGGCCGGAAAAGGAACGGTAATTGAATGATGATTGATGAATGCGGAATGATGAATCAAGAGCAGGTGAATTCATCATTCATCACTCTGACTTCTTCACTTTGGGGAGGTTCCGGTGGACAATAACCCGAAGCAAGACTTGCGAATTCGTACCAAGCAATTTGCCCTGCGGATTATCAAGTTGTACCAGAGTATACCCAAGAGCGGAGAAGCTCAGGTAATCGGGAAACAGGTGTTGCGCAGCGGAACATCCGTGGGAGCGCATTACAGGGAGGTCTGCCGGGCGAAATCCCCAGCGGACTTCATCAACAAAAAGGAAGGCAGCCTGCAAGAGCTCGACCAAACCGCCTATTGGCTGGAATTACTGGTCGAGGGAAAGATTCTCCCGGCTGATAAGGTCGTCGAGCTGCAAAAGGAAACCGATGAACTGATTGCCATCTTCGTTGCATCAGTCAAGACCGCAAAGCGAAACAAGTAAAATAATAAGTCCGAATTCATCATTCATCATTCATCATTCATCATTCTTCATTCTTCATTCATCATTATGGACGCAACTCTCGTTTTACAGGACGGAACAACTCTGGAAGGTCAGTCCTTTGGGGCTGAAGCCGATACGGTTTTTGAACTGGTCTTCAATACCAGCATGACCGGCTACCAGGAGATCCTCACCGACCCTTCCTACCGCGGCCAGGGCGTGCTCTTTACCGTCCCCCACATCGGCAACGTGGGCATCAACCCGGAAGATTACGAATCCGCCGCTCCGCAGGTTTCGGCAACGGTGGTGCGCTCCCTCAGCCCGACTATCTCCAACTGGCGCGCATCGCAGGACCTCTCGTCCTGGCTGGCGGACCACGGCGTGCCCGGCATCTCCGGTGTGGACACACGCTATCTGACCCGCAAACTGCGCGATGGCGGGACGCAGAAAGCCGCTCTCTCGACCCGAGGCACGTCACCGGAAAGACTGCTGCAAATGGCGCGCGAATGGCCCGGCCTGGATGGGCTGGATATGGTCAAAGAAGTCACCTGCCCGAGGCCTTACGCCTGGGAAGGCGACCCCGGCGACAAGTGGGTTCACCAATCGTCAATCGTCAATCGTCAATCGTCAATTCGCATCGTCGCCTATGATTTCGGCATCAAGCGCAACATCCTGCGCCACCTGGCCTCCTACGGCGCCAAGGTGACTGTCGTCCCGGCGGACACATCGGCTCAAGATACCCTGGCGCTGCATCCCGACGGCATCTTCCTCTCCAACGGCCCCGGCGACCCGGAGGGACTGCCGTACGCCGTCGAAGCCGTGCGCGGCCTGCTCGAGGCGGGCATTCCCATCCTGGGCATTTGCCTGGGACACCAACTGCTCGGCATGGCGTTGGGAGGGGATAAACGGCGGCTCAAGTTCGGCCACCACGGCGGCAACCACCCGGTGCAGCACCTGCCCACGGGTCGGGCGCTCATCACCGCCCAGAATCACAACTACTACATCGAGACAGGCAGCCTCGACCTCGATGAAGTAGAGATCACCTACTTGAGCCTGAACGATAACTCATTGGAAGGGATGCGTTTGAAAAACAAGCCGGTGTTGAGTGTACAGTTCCACCCGGAGGCCGCGCCGGGTCCGCACGACGCGCATGACATTTTCGGTGAATTCTTCAAGCTGGTGCAAGAACATGACTGATTTCGATTCTCGCGCCAGGGATTGGGATAACGATCCCATCCGGGGCGAACGGGCCAGAGCCGTTGCGGAAGCCATTCGTGCCCGGGTTCCGCTCTCGCAGCGGATGACGGCATTCGAATACGGCTGCGGGACGGGACTGCTCAGTTTTGCCTTGCAGCCATTCCTCGGTCCAATCACGCTGGCGGATAACTCAGCGGGCATGTTGGCCGTCCTCGAAGAGAAGATCACTGCCAGCGGTGTCCGCGACATGACTCCCCTCAAGCTAGACCTGATCGCCGATCCGCTTCCGCCCTCCCGTTTCGACCTGATCTATACCCTGCTGACCCTCCATCATATCCACGATACCAACAAAGCCTTGCAAGGTCTTTACACCCTGCTTGACCGGCCCGGCGTTCTTTGCATCGCCGACCTGGACCAAGAAGACGGTTCGTTCCACGTTGATTCCGAGTTTGACGGTCATAATGGTTTCGACCGTGACGAATTGACCAGGAAGCTTCTGGAAGCGGGGTTTGCCAATATCCACTTCTCCACCTGCTACGAGACGCCCAAGAATGCCCGGCTTTACCCATTGTTCCTGGCTGTAGCGGAGAAACGTTGATATGGACATCCATACTCCTTTCAACCTCGATTGGCCCACCTGGATCGCCCGTTGGAACCGGATGCAGGAGCGCTATTTGATTGGGCGCGATGAGCGCTTTGCCATCATCACTCATAATTCTGACTTCTGAATTTGCTCATGAAACGCACCGACATCCATACCATCCTCGTCCCCGGCTCCGGGCCAATCGTCATCGGCCAGGCGGCCGAGTTCGACTATTCTGGCACGCAGGCGGTCAAGGCGTTGCGCGCCCAAGGCTACCGCGTGGTGCTGGTCAACTCCAACCCGGCCACCATCATGACCGATCCGGAGATCGCCGACGCCACCTACATCGAGCCGCTCACGCCCGAAGCGCTGGAAGCCATCATCGCCCAGGAACACCCGGACGCCATGCTGCCCACCGTCGGCGGGCAGACCGGGTTGAACCTGGCCCTGGCCTTGAGCGAGAACGGCGTGCTCGAGAAATACGGCGTGGAGTTGATCGGCGCCACCCTGACCGCCATCCAGGCCGCCGAGGACCGGGCGTTGTTCCGCCAGACCATGCTGAAGGCGGGGCTGCCCGTCCCCAGAGGCGGGCCGGCGCACTCGTTGGTCGAAGCCGAAGTGTTGATCCAAGAGACAGGCTACCCGCTGCTGGTACGCGCTTCCTTTGCGCTGGGCGGCACCGGCGCGGCCTGGGTTTACGAACCGGTGCAATTGGCCGAAGCCGTGCGCATCGCCATCGCAGAATCCCCCATCCACCAGGCCTGGCTGGAACAGTCGGTCATGGGCTGGAAAGAGTACGAACTGGAAGTAATGCGCGACCGCGCCGACAACTTCGTGGTGGTGTGCAGCATCGAAAACCTCGACCCGATGGGCGTCCACACCGGCGACAGCATCACCGTCGCCCCGGCGCAGACGCTCACCGATCGTGAATATCAAATCCTGCGTGACCTGGCCCGGCGGGTGATGAGCGCCGTGGGCGTCGAGACCGGCGGCTCGAACGTGCAGTTCGCCGTCAACCCGCAGACCGGGGAAACCCTGGTGATCGAGATGAACCCGCGCGTCAGCCGCTCGTCCTCGCTGGCCTCCAAGGCCACCGGCTTCCCGATCGCCAAGCTGGCCGCCCTGGTGGCCGCCGGATATACCCTCGACGAGATCACCAACGACATCACCAAACAGACCCAGGCCGCCTTCGAGCCGTCGCTGGACTACGTGGTGGTCAAGATCCCGCGCTGGGCCTTCGAGAAGTTCCCCGGCGTGGATCCGACCCTCGGTCCGCAGATGAAGTCGGTGGGTGAGGTAATGGCCCTCGGGCGGACCTTCCCCGAAGCATTGAACAAGGCGGTACAGTCGCTGGAGATCGGCGTGGACGCGCTGGATGGGTCGGGTCCCGCCCTTCGACCACCGGCTCAGGGCAGCGCCCGCAGCCCGTCCGCCGAAGCCCCGGCGCTGGACGAGTTGAAAGTCCCCACCGCCGACCGGCTGTTCAAAGTCTACCGGGCCATCCAGGCTGGGACGCCGCTGGAAAAGATCGCAGCGGCGACTGGATATGATTTGTGGTTCCTGGGAGAGATGAAAACGATTAATGAATGCGAAAAGGACATTGCAGAATGCAAAATGCAGAATGATGAATTAAAAACCTTGCTTCGCCGAGCCAAACAAATGGGCTTCGCCGATTCTCACATTGCGCGCATTCTAAATTCATCACTCACTACTCACCATTTACCATTCCCCATTCCCCATTCTGCACTTTCCATTCGTGAATTACGCAAATCACTCAACATCCTCCCCACCTTCCAAAGAGTTGACACCTGCGCGGCCGAGTTCGAAGCCCAGACCCCCTACCTGTACAGCGCTTACGAACTGGACGACGAGGCCTGCCCGACCGACAAACCCAAGATTCTCATCCTGGGCGGCGGTCCGAACCGCATCGGCCAGGGCATCGAATTCGACTATTGCTGCTGCCAGGCGGCCTTTGCCCTGGAAAAGATGGGCTTCGAGTCCATCATGTACAACTGTAATCCCGAAACGGTCTCGACCGACTATGATACCGCTGACCGTCTGTACTTCGAGCCGCTGACGCTCGAACATGTGTTGAACGTGATCGAGTTGGAAAAACCGGTGGGCGTGATCGTCCAATTCGGCGGACAGACGCCACTGAATCTATCCGCTGGGTTGGAGGCGGCCGGGGTGAAGATTTTGGGGACCTCGCCACACGCCATCCAGCTTTCCGAAGACCGCGAAGAGTTTGCCAGACTGCTGGCTGAGATGGACATCCCTCAGCCTGAAAACGGCATCGCCCGCTCGCTGGAGGAAGCCCGTACAGTCGCACGCCGCATCGGATACCCGGTGCTGGTGCGTCCCTCTTTTGTGCTCGGCGGACGGGCCATGGCCCTGGTCGAAAGTGAAGAGCACTTGCAGGGTTTCATTGAGAAAGCCATCCAGGCTGCACCGGGGCAGCCCATCCTGATTGATAAGTTCATGGAGGACGCCTTCGAGATTGACGTGGACGCGCTGGCCGACGGTAAACGGGTGGTGATCGGCGCCATCATGCAGCACATCGAGGAAGCCGGGGTGCACTCCGGGGATGCGGCCTGCGTGCTGCCACCCTACAAGGTCAGCGCTTACCACCAGGGCATCATGCGCGAATATACCCAACAACTCGGACTGGCGCTCAAGGTGTGCGGACTGATGAATGTGCAGTTCGCGTTGAAGGATGAGATTGTCTGCGTGCTCGAAGTCAACCCGCGTGCCTCGCGTACCATCCCATATGCCAGCAAGGCGACCGGTTTGAACATGGCCTATGCTGCCGCGCAGCTGATGGCTGGGCGGACATTGGAAGAACTGAATATCCTGGCAGAGCCGCGCGTGGAGGGTTTCTTCATCAAAGAAGCAGTGCTGCCGTTCAAAAAATTGCCCGGCGCGGACGCCATCCTGGGGCCCGAAATGCGTTCCACCGGCGAGGTGATGGGTCATGCCGCCCACTTCGGGCACGCCTTTGCCAAGTCGCAACTGGCGGCCGGGATGGGTCTCCCTCAAGAGGGTGCGGTGTTAATCAGCGTTAACGACTACGACAAGAGCGCCGGGCTGAAGATTGCCCGCGATTTGCATCGCATGGGATTTACCCTGTACGCTACCGCCGGGACGGCCGAATTTTTCCGTCGCACCGGCTTACCGGTCGAGATGGTGAACAAGGTCTCGCAGGGTTCGCTGCACGTGGTGGATCTGATCCGTTCGGGCAAGGTGCAACTCATCCTGAACACGCCGCTCGGTCCGCATGCGCACAGTGATGGAGCCGACATCCGCGCGGCGGCGACGGTCATGAATGTCCCCTTGCTTACCACGCTTTCGGCGGCCATGGCAGCGGTCAACGCCATCCAGGCCCTGCGCCAGAAGGAACTGTCTTATCGCAGTCTGCAGGAACATTTTCGAAATACAGAATGATGAATACAGATTGGAAGTTCATCATTCATCATTCCGCCTTCATCATTTGAGGAACAATGGATATTATCGCTAGTGAAAACAAGCATACCTCCGGCCTGTATACCAAGCAACCGATCGTCTTCGTGCGCGGACAGGGCGCTTCGTTATGGGACGCAGACGGGAACGAGTACATTGACTGTAATTCAGGTCACGGTGTGGCCAACCTGGGGCATGCCCACCCCAAAGTGGCCGCCGCCATTGCAGAGCAATCCATCCAACTGGTGACGCTCTTCGAGACTTTCTGCAACGACAAGCGCGCCGCCCTGATGGAGAAGATCACCTCGCTCGTCCCGGGGCTGGACAAGGTGTTCTTATGCAACTCCGGCACCGAGGCGGTCGAGGCGGCCCTCAAGTTCGCCCGTCTCTCCATCGGGCGCAAGAACGTGATCGCGGCTATGCGCGGCTTCCACGGGCGGACGATGGGAGCGCTATCGGCGACTTTCAACAAAAAGTACAAGGAAGTCTTTGAGCCGCTCGTGCCGGGATTCAGTCATGTGGCTTATAACAACATTGAAGCTCTGGATGCTGCTATCACGGACCAGGTCGCGGCGGTGATCCTGGAAGCTGTGCAGGGCGAAGGCGGCGTTTATCCTGCCGACCCTGAGTATCTCCAGGCTGCCCGGCGGATATGCTCGGAACGCGGCGTGCTCTTGATCATTGACGAAGTTCAGGCCGGGCTGGGGCGCACGGGGAAAATGTTCGCCTTCCAGCATTCGGGGATTACGCCCGATATCGTCTGCGTGGCGAAATCCCTGGCGGGCGGATTGCCGATGGGCGCGGTGCTGTTTGGCGAGGCGGTCAAGAACCTGGCCCCCGGTCTGCACGGCTCGACCTTCGGCGGGAATCCGCTTTCGTGCGCCGCTGCGCTGGCTGCGTTAACTGTTATTGAAGAGGAAGACTTGCCCGGCCAGGCGGCTGCCAAGGGCGCGTACTTGATGGAAGAGTTGAAATCCATCGAATCTCCCCTCATCCGCGAAGTACGCGGCTTGGGGCTGATGGTAGGCATCGAGCTCAAGCAAAAGGTGGCCCCCTACCTGCAAGCCCTGCAGGAACGGCGCATCCTGGCGCTCAACGCCGGGCTGACCACCATCCGCCTGCTGCCGCCGCTGGTCATCACGCGTGAACAACTGGACCGCGTCGTCGCTGCTTTGAAAGAGGTATTACAGTAATGAATGCCAAATCCATCACGGATTGTTTCCACAAGTACCGTCCCCGCCCGCTCGAGATCATTGATACCTCCCTGCGCGAGGGTCAGCAGACTTCCCTGCTGCACGACCATTACAAGTATTACTTTACCATTCAGGATAAACAGGAAATCCTGCGCTCGCTCATCCAGTACGGGGTCAAATTCGTGGAATTGTTTGCTCCCAACGTGAGTTCGCTGGAAGCCGGGGATTTCCAGGCGCTGAAAACGGTGCGCGATGAGCTGGTTGTCCAGAAGGGCTACACCTTCCTGCTGGCGCATGTGCGCTGCCATCCCAAAGACGTGGAAGCGGCCATCCAGGCCGGTTTCGACGGGCTGAATATCTATTTCGGCACCTCGCCCCAGTCGCAGGCCTTCAACCACGGCAAGAACCTGGACGAAATCGTGACCCGCGCCCGGACTCTCCTGGAGGATGTGCGCCGCAACTATCCCGAACTGGCGCTGCGCTTCAGCGGCGAGGACGCCTTCCGCACCCCGCTGGAGCAGCTCTTCCACGTCTACGACCCGTTGGTGGAATACGTGGACCGGCTGGGTATGCCGGATACGGTCGGGGTGGCCAGGCCGGCAGTGGTCTGTCAGCGCGTGCAGGCCATGCGCCAGCGTTACCCGCACACGCCCCTGGAACTGCACTTCCATGATGACCGCAACCTGGCCCTGGTCAACACCCTCGAGGCAGTCCAGGCGGGGGCGCAGTTCGTCAATACCACTTTGCTGGGCATCGGGGAACGCTCCGGCATCACTTCGATGACCGCCCTGCTCTTCAACCTGTTCATTGACCAGCAGTACGACTACCTGGAAGGCTACAACCTGCGCAGTTCCTATCCGATCAATGTTACGATGGCTGATAAACTCAAGACCCTCGTTCCGCCCAAGGAACCGGTCAGCCTGACCAACCGCACCCACACCGCCGGGGTGCACCAGGGCGCGGTGCTGAACGATTCGGTCACCTATGAGGCCCACCCGCTGGACCTGTTCGGCGTCAGCGAACAGGACATCCTGCTGGGGCCGCTCTCCGGCTGGAATGTGGTCCACTACTTCCTAAAAGAGATCAACTATTTCGATATTGACGAGGACACAGCCCGCCGGGTGACCGCACACTTCAAAGACAACGTCGGCCAGTTGAACGGCGACATTTCCGCCGCCGACCTGCTCCTGCGCATCGCCAGAGATGAATTCCACCTGGAGCAGCTCGTCAGCGCACCCACCAACGCACCGCAGATCGTCCAGCGCATGGACAAGCGCAACATCCAGATCACCCGGCCGCAGGAGAACTGAGCGGTGGCCGCGTTGACCTTTGCCGAAAAAGCCCTGGCGCGTGCTGCGAGCCTGGATGAAGCTCATTCTGGGGACATCCTCGAGGTGCGTCCGGACCGGATTCTGTCCCACGACAACACGGCCGCCATCGCCCGGATTTTCTATGACGAACTCGGCGCGCAGCACGTCGCGGACCCCGAGCCGCTATGCGTCGTCCTCGACCACGCCTCCCCGCCGCCCACGCCCAAACACGCCCAGAACCACGCCGAGGCGCGTACATTCGTACGGGAACAGGGTGTGCGCCACTTCTTCGAGGTCGGGCGCGGCATCTGCCACCAGGTGCTCTCCGAGGAAGCCCTGGTGTTGCCCGGCGACGTCATCCTGGGCGCGGACAGTCACACCACCCATTACGGCTGGCTGGGGGCGTTTGGGGCCGGGGTGGGACGCAGCGAGGTGGCCGTCCTGTGGGCCACGGGTCAGCTCTGGCTGCGCGTCCCAGAAAGCCTGCGCATCCACCTGCACGGCAGGCTGCCTCCCGGCGTGACTGCCAAAGACCTGTGCCTGACCATCGGTAAAGAACTGGGCGCAGACGGCGGTCTGTACTACTCGACGGAGTTCGCCGGCCCGGGTGTTAAAAGCCTTTCCCTGGAAAGCCGGATGGTCATCCCCAATAGCATGGCGGAAATTGGTGTGAAGAATGCCTATCTTCCGCCTGATGAAAAAGTCTTTGATTTCCTGACGCAGAAAGCAAACATCTCCCGCGAACTGATCGAAGCCCAGGCCCTTTACCCGGACGAAGGCGCAGTCTACGCCGCCGAATACGACCTGTACCTGGATCGGCTCGAACCGCTGGTGGCCTGTCCGCACAGCGTGGACAACGTCCAGCCGCTCTCGGCGGTCGCCGGTCGGCGCGTGGACATGGCCTTCATCGGCACCTGCACCAACGGGCGTTTGGAAGATTTGGTCGCAGCGGCAGAGGTTCTTCGCGGGCGACACGTCCACCCGGAGACGCGCCTGCTGGTCATCCCAGCCTCCAGCCAGGTGTACCGCGAGGCGCTGAGGACCGGGATTCTGGAAACGCTCTTCGAGGCCGGCGCGACCATCGGCGTGCCAGGCTGCGGACCCTGCATGGGCAACCACCTGGGTATCCCGGCCGCCGGGGAGACTGTCATCTCCACGGCCAACCGCAATTTCAAGGGCCGCATGGGCCAGCCGGATGCAGGGATTTACCTGGCATCCCCGGCGGTTGTGGCGGCCAGCGCCGTTCTGGGCCGCATTGCCAGCCCGATTGAATTGGATGGTGTCGCGTACCCTGCTATCGGCGCTGCTACCCGTCAACCTGCCATGCTGATACTGAAAGAACATTCAACTTTTTCCTCCAGTGTTCCCCCCTCCCGCCCGGCGGGAGCCCCACAGGGGTGCTCCGCGAAGGGGCCGGGGGTGAGGTTTGATATAAATGGTAAAGTCTGGAAATACGGCGATAACGTCAACACCGACCAGATCTTCCCCGGCAAATACACCTACACACTGACCACGCCGGAAGAAATCGCCGCCCACGCGCTGGAGGATCTCGACGCCGGATTCGCCGCTTTGGTGAAACCTGGCGACGTGGTTTTTGGAAGCAGCAATTTCGGCTGCGGCAGTTCGCGCGAGCAGGCGGTCACCTGCCTGAAATACAAGGGCGTGGCGGCGCTGGTGTCTAAATCATTCGCCCGCATCTTCTACCGTAACGCCATCAACCAGGGTTTGCCAGCTATCATCTGCCCTGAGGCGATCGCTGCTGCCCATCCCGGCGACGCGGTCCAGGTGGACCTTGTCAACGGGCTGATCCATCTTCCTGCCGGCACGTTCGCTTTCCCGGCTTTCCCGTCCAATGTGCGTGCCATCCTGGAGGCAGGCGGGCTGGTCGAGTACATGAAGATGAAAAAAACATAAAATATTCTGTGCCATTGCGAGCGAAGCAATCCCCGCGCTGGCGAGGAGATTGCTTCGCGCGGTCTCGATACGGCGGTGGTCAAGTAGTCCGAAGGACATATCGAGACCCGCCGCCTACTCGACCATCGCTCGCAATGACACAAATTGAGGAATTACGATGAAAACCATCTGCCTCATCCCCGGCGATGGCGTCGGGCAGGAAGTCGTTCCAGCCGCCGCCGAAGTCTTGCAAACCCTGAACCTCGACTTGACCTTAGTGGAGGCCGAAGCCGGGTTTGCCTGTTTCGAGAAACACGGCAGCGCCCTGCCGGATGCCACGCTAGCCCTTGCCCGCCAGTCGGACGCGGTGCTGTTCGGGGCCACGTCCTCTCCCTCGACCGTTGTGCCGGGCTACCGCAGCCCGATCCTGGTCCTGCGGCGCGAGTTTGACCTGTATGCCAACCTGCGCCCGGTTTTCTCGCTGCCGGGGGAATTCTCGCAACCGGGCATTGACCTGCTGATCGTGCGCGAAAACACCGAAGGCTTTTACAGTGGACGTGAACGCCGCGAGGGGGATACCGCCATCGCCGAACGCGTCATCACGCGGACGGGTAGCGAGCGAATTGTACGTGTGGCTTGTGAGCAGGCTATGCGCAGATCGAAGGTCCGGGGCGTACCGCCCGTGCTGACGGTTGTCCATAAGGCCAATGTGCTGAAGCTGACCGATGGCCTGTTCCGCGAGTGCGCACTGAGAGTCGCGGCGGAATTCCCCGATATCAAAGTCAACGAACTGCTGGTAGATTCGGCAGCCATGAAACTGGTAAAATCACCCCAGTCCATTGACGTGCTGGTGACGACCAACCTGTTCGGGGACATCCTCTCCGACGAGGCCAGCGCGCTGGTGGGTGGACTCGGCGTGGCGCCTTCGGCCAACCTCGGCGCAGGGACGCCCGTCTTCGAGCCGGTGCACGGCTCCGCCCCGGATATCGCCGGGCAGGGCATCGCCAACCCGGTCGGGGCGCTGCTTTCATCGGCGCTCATGCTGGAAACCCTGGGCGAGCCGGACGCCGCCGGTCGTCTGCGCCGGGCGGTGATGGACACGCTGGCAAGCGGCCTGCGCACCGCCGACCTGGGCAGCACAGCCACAACGGCCCAGTTCACCCGCGCCGTCTGCGACCGGCTTGGATGAGTCAGTTGGTGACTTTGTGACTTGGTGGTTAGACGGAAATTTACGAATGAACCCTATCCCCGAAACCCTGCTCAACCTGGTCAAGATTTACAGCCCATCCGGCAGAGAACGACCAGCCGTGGACTATCTGGTCGGACGGATGAAGGAACTGAACTTCACGCAGGCCTTCCCAGATGAAGCCGGCAATGCCGTCGGCGTGATGGGCAGCGGACCGCGGCAGATCGTCCTGCTGGGCCATATTGACACCGTGCCGGGCGAGATCCCCGTCCGCGTGGAACCCTCACCCCTCGCCCCTTCGCGAAGCACCCCTATGGGGCTCCCTGAGGGAGAGGGGTTGGGGATGAGGGTTTTATACGGCCGCGGCTCGGTGGATGCCAAGGGCCCGCTGGCGGCGTTCGTGGACGCAGTCGCGGCCTTGGGACCCGTCGAAGGATGGCAAGTCGTGGTCATCGGGGCAGTGGGCGAGGAGCAAGATTCAGTTGGGGCCAGGTATATCGCCCCGCTTTATCATCCGGAATATGCCATCATCGGCGAACCCAGCCGTTGGGAACGCGTTACGCTGGGATACAAGGGCAGCGCCTGGGCAAAGATCACCCTCCGGCGTTCGCTGGCGCATAGCGCCGGCCAGGGCGAAAGCGCCTGTGAAGCGGCAATCAAGGTATGGGAGGCGATCCACGCCTGGGCTTCGGCCTTCAACGCCGACCGTCCGCGCGCCTTCGACCAGGTGTTACCCACCTTGCGCGGCATGGACTCCGGCGGGGACGGCTTCGAGGAATGGGCGTCGTTGCAGGTAGGGACGCGTCTGCCGCCCAACCTGCCACCTGAAAAATGGTATGTCAAATTAAATAATATTCCAAGAGTCGCAGAGACTCCCGGCATTTCCATCAAACCAACTGGCTTCCCCATCCCGGCTTACCAGGGGGAGAAGAACACGCCGCTGGTACGGGCATTTTTGACGAGTATCCGCACCATCGGAGGCCGGCCCAGTTTTGTGCTCAAAACCGGCACCGCCGACCTGAACATCGTCGCCCCGGCCTGGGGCTGCCCGGCCCTGGCGTACGGTCCCGGCGATTCGACCCTGGACCATACGCCGGACGAGCACCTGCCCCTAGAGGAGTACCGGCACGCGGTGGAGGTGATCAGGTCTGTGCTGAAACGGTTATGCCAGAGTACATGAGACAAAAAGAAAGCCTGCTGTCAACCGCATCACAGGTTGGCGAGTGGCCAGGCAATGACACCCGCGCCTAGTGGCGGCGGCAACTACTGCCCGGATAGCCCGGTCACGCGCGCACAGATGGCAGCGTTCCTGGTGAGGGCGTTAAGTTTGCCATAAGAGTAATACCGTCCTGCAGGTTGCATGGTCCGAGTTTGACGATTGTAAGCAACCTGCAGGACGTTCTTCTTCCTTGCGTCACGCTTCGGGCAATCAACGTGCAGCATCTTTATCCAATGCCGTGAAACAAGATTAGCGGTTCTGCCTAATCAGTCATCCCATTTTCCCAAACCGACTCCATACTCGTAAAAAGCTACTCTTGCACTGTTCACGAGTGATTTCGCGCCCTTTATTCGCCGGTTAATCACCCTTTCCACCTCCCAGATCCCTTACATGTTTCACACTACCAACCTTGCGAGTGCGAATCTTCACTTGTATACCCACGAGTAATGGATATAATAATCACCACCGAGTGTAATTCCTTCGAAAAATTGTTTCGATGAAATGGGTTCAGTGAGCGAGAAAGCCATGCACCACGGATCTAATTCTCAATTTCGTAAAGCCCTATTTAGGTCCATGCTATTGGTGATTGTACTGGCATTTTTACCAATCCCGCCAATGGTGGAGGCCGCGCAAGGGGAAAGCGTCCAACCTGCCCCTTTGATCAGCGCTCCCAATCTACCCACACTTGTTTCACCAATCAACGCGGCAACAAACGTGCCGACTTCCACTACCCTGACAGTAAATGTAAGCGATCCTGGCAACGACGACCAAACCGTCTCATTCTATGGCAGGCCAAAGGATAGCGTGGGTGAAGACTTCACTCTGGTTGTCCTCCCTGATCCGCAGATGTACGCTCTTGAAGTAAACAAAGATATATATTTTTCGCAAATGCAATGGGTGATTGACAATAAAGTTTCCGAAAATATTCCCTTTGTAATCAGCCTGGGCGATAATGTGAATGATAGTAGAATTCTATCCGAGTGGGATGTTGCGACCACAGCCTTTGATATGCTTACCGACGCAGGTATTCCTTATGGTACTGCACTTGGAAATCATGATGCCTTGGTTGACAGCGTCAATTTTAATTCTTATTTTGGCAACCGGATAACTTCACAAGCTACCTATGGCGGCCGGTATGGTGATGGTACAAGCGACAATTCCTATTCTCTGTTTCAGGCTGGTGGCCTGAAATTCATCGTCATATTCATTAAATACGTCGATCCTGAGAATGTAAGCACTATCAGCTCTATTTTGGATTGGACGAATACGCAGCTTTCCACTTTTAGCGATCGGCGTGCCATTGTCATCACTCATAACCTATTAGCATGGGACAATTCATTAACTACCCAGGGGTCAGCCATCTATAACGCCCTCAAAGGCAATCCCAATTTATTCTTGATGATGGGTGGGCATCTCCTTGTTTATAATGTTGGAAGGCTCACGTCTCCAGGTACTGGGCATCCTATCTACTCTCTGAAATCTGATTATCAAGACGTGGACAACGGGACGAGCGGTTACCTGCGCATCATGCGTTTCTCGCCTGCGGACAATCTGATCCACGTCACCACTTATTCTCCAAATCAAGGTAAATATTATGAAGATCCGGTCGGTACTCCGGACAATATATTGAATACATTTAACTTGCCATACAAAATGGATTTCCAATTGATCGGATCAGCAACAACCTTATCTGGATCTAATGCCAGTGTCACCTGGTCTGGATTGACAAATTACACAGAATATGAATGGTATGCCGTCACCAGCGATGGAACCCAGGATGCAACCAGCCCTACCTGGACTTTTACAACTGTTGCAGCCACCCTGAGTGTAACCCCGGCTGGCACGGGCAGCGGTACGGTGACCAGCGACCCGGCCGGCATCAACTGCGGCGCGACTTGTTCCTACTCTTTCGCCAACAACACCGTCGTCATACTGACCGCCACGGCCGCCACCGGATCGACCTTTAACGGCTGGAGCGGGGGCGTCTGCTCTGGCACCGGCACCTGCACGGTGACGATGGAAGCGGACAAGTCGGTCACGGCCAACTTCACCCTGAATACCTACCGGATTTACCTGCCTCTGGTGATCCGGTAACGGGTCAGCCTTGCCTCACCCCTCTCCCCGCTCCTGGCCTACAGTCCCGGCGGTTCGGCGCTGGGCCACACGCCGGACGAGTACCTTTCTCTCACCGAGTATCGGCGCGGGTACCCGTGGAGGCGAAAAAAGGTAAGGCAATAGTATATTCGTTATTCCCACAAATCTTGTAAACGTTTGCGACCCGCTTCCAGCGCCTGCAATTCCAGAAATCGTTTCATTTTCGACCAGGGAGTTTTGTCTAACATGCGCGGCATGGGCAGGGCTTCAGCATCGTCAAAATATGCCAGCGCACGCGTTGCACTGACGGCAAACGTGCGCACCCGCGCGTATTTGATAGCCGCGACCTGAAAGAGCGTATCCAGCGAAACCCGTTGAAGGATGTAGTAAAGGTCAACCATATCCTTGCGCGTGCCCCGGTCAATAATGGCTGCCAGTTTCATCGCGCCGATTTCTTCGAGGCTTGCCACCGGCACATTATCCAAGAGGAGGATTGGCTGCACCAGCGGATACAGGTTCAGCCGGAAGAAACTGATGCCCACCCCATGCCAGTTCGCCACAAATGTAGAATCATTGTCGTAGGTGATCGCCAGCGAAGGGTCATCCAGCGTTTCACGCAGGATGGCGCGTTCATCCGGGCCGACGGCATCCGGTCGTTCACAGAAGAAATCCAAATCTACTGAGAAGCGATGTCCCAGGTGCAAAGCAAGGCCCGTGCCTCCGGCAAGATAATAGCGCCTTATGATTTCTAGGTTTCCCACAAGATGAAAGACAGCCCGCGTTTCAGAGGTCAGCGCTTCCCAATGCGGCTTGGCAAGGATCAATGGCTCCATAATTCCCCCTTTGAGGTTGGCAGCAAGGATGACCGCCACTTGCGGACTCTCAGTAGCTTGCGCCAATACTGGAATACCACCGGGTTCAGCCAGCGTTCACCATACTGATGCAAGAACAGACGAATGCGCTTCGCCCCGTACACTTCAAACAACCAGCGGACTTCCTCCCACGTGCCGAACTCGAGGGTGCGTTGAACAATCAAGTTCGCATCCCGCCTAAAATTCAATTGGTCAGGGTCGTATTCTTGAAAATAAGGCCTCAATCCAGTCGGGATTTCAGCCGTGAAGTTGGGCACAGGTTTGACCATGCGCGGCCTTCCGTATGATGGTGTTTGGATTGTATCATCAATCGTAATGCCAGGGCAGAAGCCAGGCGTTCCTTCCCTTTTTCCAGGCATCGGATCGACCCTTCTGGGCAGTGGGCTAATGGTGGTTCTCGTCCGTATCTGGTCAGGTCGGCGCCGAGGGTGGGAAGGTAGATAGGCATTTGTATTGAAATGGAACGAAGGTACTTGACTTTCATCACCAATATCACTATGATGAGATGGATGTTCCGAAAGGGAGTAAATCGCCCTTACCTGTTTGGACTCGCACAGTGGAGGAAAAGATGAACACTCCGCTTCAAATGCGCCTTGGCCGGAAAGCCCTGTATGCCGCTATTCTGTTGAGCCTTGTTTTCTCTCTATGCAGCGCCGGCGGCTCGCCGGCCGCCCACGCCCAGGAAGCGAAGACACCCGAACCGAATAGTGAGTATTTCACTATCATCACGACAACGCTTGATGATGGAAGAAGCATTGATGAATATAGAATCAATGGCCCGCCGACCTCTCCCCCTGGCTATGAGGTTGAGCGTGCAGAAGTCGCACCACCCGAACCCAATCCAGAGGGAGGTGTCAATATATTATCTGATGTTCCGGCTTTCGACTGGTCGTTTGGCTGTTCTGCGACTTCAGGCGCGATGATTGCCGGGTATTACGATCGGACAGGGTTTCCGAATATTTATACCGGGCCTACCAATAGTGGCGTTATCCCGTTGGATAGCAGCTCCTGGCCTAAATGGACGGATGGGAATGGGGACAAGTATGGTCAGAACCCGTTGGCCGCTTCCCATAATGGGTTGGATGGCAGGCCCACGACCACACGTGGCTCCATTGACGATTATTGGGTTAAATATAAGGGGGGTATTCCGGACCCATTTATAACCAACTTTTGGCCACAGCACACCTGGGGGGATGCGATTGGTGATTACATGAAGACCAGTCAGTCTGGCTACGGCCAGGATGATGGATTAACATCTTTCTATAATTATGCCCCTCCCGACGAAGCAACTCCTTTAACCTGCAGTAAAATGGAAGAATTTAATATAAGTCAAAAGGATGGAACTTATGGAAGAAAACTCTTTTATGAAGCCAAAGGTTATTCCGTTACAGATTGTTATAGTCAAATAACAGATAATAAAATCATTGGAGGATTTTCATTTGCCCAATACAAGGCGGAAATCGACGCTGGCCGCCCCGTGTTTCTTAACCTTGAAGGCCATTCGATAGTAGGCGTAGGTTACGATGATTCTTCAAACACGGTCTATATACACGACACATGGGACTACAATACTCATACCATGACCTGGGGGGGCAGTTATGTAGGAATGGCACTTCAATCAGTCAGTATGGTCAACATTCCATCGTCCGATCATCCTGTCCCGACGATGACGGGACTGAGTCCTTCTTCGGCGACGGCGGGCGGGGCAGCCTTCACCCTGACGGTCAACGGCACCAACTTTATCAACGGTTCGACCGTGCGCTGGAATGGTTCTGACCGCACCACCGCCTACGTCAGCAGCACGCAACTGACGGCTTCGATCCCTGCTGCGGACATCGCCACGGGTGGCACGGCCAGTGTGACCGTCTTCACCGGCACGCCGGGGGGCGGCACATCCAACGCCCAGACCTTCACAATTGTTGCCACCATATTCCTACCGTTAATCATGCGGTGACATACCAGCCATAAACCCGAAGGGTACTTGTATGCCATCCAAGGCTGTCTAACAAGCCTTCGAACCCACAAGGAGACTGCCATATCTGGCGGTCTCCCTGCCATAAGGGATTCACAGCGGTACTTAACCACAGCCGCCACCGGATCGACCTTCTCCGGCTGGAGCGGCAGTGGTTGTTCCGGCACAGGCACCTGCACGGTGACCATGAGCGCAGCCAGGTCGGTCACGGCCAACTTCACCCTGAATACCTACCGGATTTACCTGCCGCTGGTGATCCGGTAACTGATCAGCTTTGCCTCACCCCTCTCCCTGATCCTGGCATACGATCCGGGGGATTCGACGCTCGACCATACGCCGGATGAGCACCTATCTCTCACCGAGTATCGGCGAGCGGTGGAGGTGCTGCAGAACGTGCTGAAGCGGTTATGCCAGGGGATATGATTTGACAGACTTCCGAAGTCTTTGACATCGTCCCCGAAGGGGAGACTTCGGAAGTCTCCCGGTTCGGACTTATTATGTGCTGCGTAGCGGCATACAAGATGCTGTAAAATGATGAATAATATTGACAAATCCGGGCAAGTAAAATATAAGTAATCTAATAATGCCGTGGAAAGTTGCCAAAACGTTGGGGATTTCATCACCGACAACCCATAAATAACCGGTTTCGAACGCAGAGGACAAACCATGCCTACTCAATTAAAATCTCGATTTCGTATTATCCTGTTCGGAGTGGTGGCGCTGGGAATGTTTGTTTACCTGCTCGGCGCAGGCAGCCTGCCCTCCGTCCACGCCCAAGGAGCCGAGTGGCCAACCCCGTCCGTCGATAAAGTAATCCCCGGGACATTTGGAAAGAAATCACCGGCGGACAACGGAACCCTACCTGCCAACAGCAAGGTCACGTTTGAATGGGAAGCCAGCGCGAACGTCAATAATTACTATTTTTGCTTCGATCAGAATAATGATGATCGTTGCGAGGGCCCATGGTATTGGAGTGACGACACTGACTTTTCCATCAACTTGAGCGGACAAGAATTGGCTCCGGGCGGCACGTATTACTGGCAGGTCATGTCTTGTTCTTCTGGTGATCCAAAACCTAGTGGTTGCATTGAAGCCAATAACGGGGTCTGGTGGTCCTTTAAAATTGCCCCGGTTTATAAGATATATCTACCGTTGATTCGGGCTCATTAGCTCGGAGAAGTATTAAAATATCCTTCCGGGATCAACAGTCGATGTAGGCGTCACTGACAAACTTGGTAATATCAGTGGCATATATGAATTTAGTGCCGGAACTTTATTGGCAGGTGACACTGTACCCATGATCTCCGGCAACACCGGAGTAGCCGGTATAATCTTGAAGACCATGGATGGCGAGTCCAAGGTTGTCATATCTTCTTCAGATGGCAGTTATTCGATTAATATTCCTTAAAGTTGGTCCGGAATAGTTACCCCAGCCATAACCGGCTTCACCTTCTCACCGACCAACCGCTCCTATAACAACGTATTGGCGAAATAAACGGGGCACAACTACACTTCGACAGCCCGAATCTACCTCCCGCTGGTGATCCGGTGACGGGTCAGCCTTGCCTCACCCCTCTCCCCGGCGGTTGCCTACGGTCCCGGTGATTCGACCCTGGATCATACGCCGGGTGAGCGCCTATCTCTCGATGAGTACTGGCGGGCAGTGGATGTGATTCGGGCTGTGTTGAAACAGTCGTGCCGGGGGATATGAATCAGGTATAGACAACTTTTTGCCTTTTGACGTGCAATCAATCCGACCTATAATATTTTCATATCAATATTGTTAAGTGCATTTCAAGTGAATTCTGGTAATATAAACGCATAAGAATTCATCATCATTAGGTATCCATGTATAAAACCCGGTCGCATCACCTATATTCAGTGCCGCCTAACGCGGTTGGATTATTTGCTTTTGTGTTTTTATTTTCTTTGGCGGGGTGCGCGAAAAATGTAACTCCACCAGAAGGTCCAAAATTCACACCTACTCCTGAGGCAGGCATGACGGAAAGTGCGCCTCGCGTCTCGCCCTATATTAAAGTAATGGTTGTGGATGTGGAAATTCGATATCTTGAAACCAAGCCTGTGCAGGTTGAGCTTGTTATTCGGGGTACATTACCAGATCAATGTAAATACGATTTTTATTCTGTGGAAAATCGGGGCGATCAAAACGTCAAAGTCAGCTTGGATGGCATACATCCTGCCGATAATAGTTGTCTACAGACCACTCAAACCATAGAATATATCTTGCGCCTGGGACGCGATATGCCAGAATTAGAGCGTGGTTTTTCCCCAGGCGATTACAAGCTTACGGTTAACAATTATCAGACCAGCTTTTCTATAAAATAGTTAAGCATCACTGGCCTCTCGCCAAATCATGTTTTTGTAGTTTTGCCCAAAAAAGAGTTGTAACAATGTTCGCAAAAAAGAGTACTATTCTGTTCGGCATTTTCGTTGTTGTAATAGCTTTGTCGTTCCTGACCACTAATCCTGCTCATGCGGCACCCTTAGTCAATTTTCCGGTCACGGTTACCCAACCAGATGGCACAAAACTCAATTTGTTTGCCAGTGGTGATGAGTTTTATAACTGGCTGCATGATGCGCAGGGGTTTACAATCATTCAAGACCCTGTCACCGGCTATTATGTTTACGCGGATTTGGTCAATGGAAAGTTAGTTCCTACAAACTATGTCGCAGGCAGGGCAGATCCGGCCTCGGTGGGTTTACGTCCCTATTTGAATATATCACCTGAGCAAGAGGAAGAGATCCGGCAGGTGTTTCTCGATCAAACGAAACAAGCTGTGGGGGAGATTAGAAACGCCCCACATACCGGAACCATCACCAATTTGGTGGTTTTCATTCGTTTCTCCGGCGAATCTGAATTCACGAACGCAACCTCGACGTATACGAATATGCTAAATAACTCCACAGCGGGCGCGAACTCGCTGCGTAATTATTTTCGGGAAGTGTCGTACAATGCGTTAACGGTCGACTCAACTCTTTTGCCTACACCTGGAACCACAGTTGTTTCCTATCCGGATAGTCATCCGCGTAGCTATTTTCAACCGTATAATGCCGCTACCAACCCTGGTGGATATACTACTGATACTGAGTCAAGGCAGAGAGAGCATACCCTATTAAAGGATGCGCTCAATCATGTTAATGGCCTGGGGCAGTTCCCCAGCGGGGCAGCCATTGATGGGGATGGTGACGGTTATGTTGATAGTCTCACTTTTATAGTGAGTGGCGGCCCGGACGGCTGGTCAGATTTGTTGTGGCCCCATCAATGGAGTTTGTATTCATATCTGGTGACGATCAATGGAAAGACTGTGTCTGAATATTCTTTTCAGTTGAATTCAATATTATATACCGGCGTTCTGGCTCATGAAACGTTTCATGTTTTAGGTTCGCCTGATCTCTACCACTACTCAGGTGATGGTATGCAGCCAGTTGGTGGATGGGATGTTATGGAGGCCGACCAGGACCCTCCACAGCATATGGGCTGTTACATGAAATTCAAGTATGGGGATTGGATCAGCAGCATTCCAGAACTTACTTCACCCGGCACGTATACCTTGAATCCGCTGACTTCGTCTACGAATAACTGTTACAAAATAGCTTCCCCCTATTCAACAACAGAATATTTTGTAGTGGAATATCGCCGTGAGACGGGCAGCACGTTTGAAACTTCACTGCCAGGAACTGGCTTGCTCGTGTATAGGATCAATACCGATCAAGATGGTCTGGGGAATAGGAATGGTCCTCCGGATGAAGTTTATATCTACCGACCAGGGGGAACAACTACTTTAAACGGGAGTGTGAATACTGCGAATTTTAGCAGCAATGTAGGGCGGACTGCAATAAATGATGGTACCGACCCCTCCAGCTTCTTGTCGAATGGAAGTGCTGGTGGTTTGAATATATGTAATATTGGCGCTTCCGACGCGACAATATCCTTTGATATCTGTTCCGGATCTGGGTTCTCTATCTCCGGTAATACCGGGGTGGGCGGGGCTACCCTGAGCTACATGGATGGCACACCCAAGACTGCCACAGCGAATGGCAGTGGTCTGTACTCCTTCGTGGTGCCGTCCGGCTGGTCCGGCACGGTTACACCCTCCAAGACAGGCTACACCTTCACACCGGTCAGCAGGTCTTACACCAATGTGCTTGCAAATCAGACTGCACAGGACTATACCGCCACTGCACCCACCAACCTCTTGCAAGATCCCAGTTTTGAGGCGTATACGCACAATCCTTACTGGACAGAAGCCTCCACAAACTATGGGACACCATTATGCACGGTCGCGGTTTGTGGCACTGGCAGTGGAACCGCCGGGCCGCGAACAGGTTCCGCTTGGAGCTGGTTCGGTGGCACACCAGCCGATGAGACGGGTTCGCTTTCGCAAACCGTCACTATTCCCAGTGGTTCTACCAACCTCGAATTTTATCTTTGGATCGGCGCTGCTGGTGCAGGCAGCGATGCAGCCGACGTATTAACCGCCAAGATCGATGGCGTGACAGTATTTTCGGCGAACGCAACTCAAATTAGCTCTTACCCAACTTACACGTTGGTAATCGTGGATGTCAACGCTTACGCCAATGACGCCTCGCATACGGTAATGTTTTCATCAGTAACGACTGGACAGACTGTTAACTTTAACCTGGACGATGTAGCTCTACTAAATGAACCACCACGTTATACCATCTCCGGCAACGCTGGAGTAGGCGGGGCGACCTTGAGCTACACGGATGGCACACCCAAGACCGCCACAGCCGAAGGCAGCGGTCTCTACTCCTTCACGGTGCCATCAGGCTGGTCCGACACGGTCACACCCTCCAAAACGGGCTACACCTTCTCGTCTGTGAACCGGACGTACACCAATATCCTGGCAAACCAGACCGGGCAAAATTACACTGCTTCCCTGAACACTTACCTGTTGAGCGTCAGCAAGCCCGGCACCGGCAGCGGTACGGTGACCAGCAGCCCGGCAGGCATTACCTGCGGCGCAACCTGCTCTGCCTCCTTCAACTACAACACCTCCGTCACATTGACCGCCACAGCCGCCACCGGATCGACCTTCATCAGCTGGAGCGGCAGTGGTTGTTCCGGCACAGGCACCTGCACGGTGACCATGAGCGCAGCCAGGTCGGTCACGGCCAACTTCACCCTGAATATCTACCGGATTTTCCTGCCACTGGTGATCCGGTAACGGGTCAGCCTTGCCTCACCCCTCTCCCCGGTCCTGGACTACGGCCTGGGTGATTCGACGCCGGTTCACACGCCTGACGAGCATCTCTCGCTCGAAGAAGACGCCAGGACGAGGGATGTGCTTGTACATGCTTTAAAAATGCTGGTTCAGCACCAAGGAGACCTCCGAGGTCTTTGAAGACCTCGGAGGTCTGACAGTTTTTTATCGCCTGGTTCGCTGGGGAACCTCTTCCCCGCTCACTTCCATCCATAATTCTCTGAATTTCAGCGCGTCCACTTCCAGGACCGGGCTTTCGCACATCAGGCGGCCTTTCGCCCCGGCGTCATGCAGGGCGCGCATCAGGTCTTTGAAATTCAGATCGGCTTCTTCCATGACCAAGTGATTTTTCTCACCCTTCGGGCCGTAATTGATGCCGGAAAGGTGGATGTGCAAGTGGTTCATGGCATCGTCGCCCAACGACTTGCGATAGAAATCCAGGGTAGACATCCACTCGGCGTACGTGTTCATCGCCCCGTCGCCGAGACGGGCGTGCAAGTGGGCAAAGTCAATGCAGGGGACTACGCCCGGGATGGCTTTTGCCATCTCCAATACATCGGCCAGTGACCCCAGCATGGCGGCTTTCCCGCTGACCTCCGGGCGCAGTGTGACCGGGTTGCCAGCCGCGCGCAGTTCGTCCACGCAACCGCGCAGGCGCGGGATAGTGACCTCGAGCACTTCCGCAGCCGGGCGGGCGAAGTAGCTGCCGGGATGGAAGATGATGTCGGTCGCGCCGGCCAGGTTGCCGAAATGGGCCGCATCCATCAGGTACTTGCGCAGGCGCGGCCATTTCTCCTCATCGCCATTCAGGTTGATGTAATACGGCGCATGGACGGAGAGCGCCACGCCGTTCTCTTCACCGACTTTCTTAATGGCCGCACAGGTTGACTCACCGATGCGTACGCCATTCACCCAGGCCAGTTCGAGGGCGTCCAGGCCGAGGGAGGCGGCATATTGAATCCCGCCCACTGTCGCGCCGGGCTTGGGCGGGGTGGCAGCCGGGGAACCGACGGTGCCGAAAAGGAAGGATAACATTAAAACCTCCTCATTCACCACAGATGAACACGGATAAATGGGATAATGAATGATAAAAAGACAAATCTCAAGGCCGGAGGCACGTAGATAGTTTAGGGACTGCGCAACGTGTTCATCTGCGTTTATCTGTGGTTTATTTTAACCATTCCAACAACCTTATCCACAACGGCGGGCCGAGGATGAGCAAGCCCACCAGGATGGCAGCCAACGTGGCGATCAGCACCGCCGCGGCGCCCACGTCCTTGCCCACCTTTGCCAACGGGTGCTGCTGCGGACTGGCCAGATCCACCACCGCCTCCAGAGCCGTGTTGATGAACTCCGCCGTCCAGACCGTCGCGATAGTCAAGAATAGCACCGCCCAGTCCCGCAACGGCAGGCGCAGCCAGAGCGCCATCAACACCACCAGGATCGTAATAACGGTATGGATCCAGGCATTGCGTTGTGTGCGGATGACGTACCACAAGCCGCGCAAGGCGTGCCCGAAGGAGTGCGCACGCGAGACAAAGAATCCCTTGATCTTATTCATGGACAATCGCTGGAGATACACCGAGGCGGTTCAGGACCTCGGCCTGGGCTGCCCACATGCGGGTTTTTTCCCCCGCCTCGGCATGGTCGTGGCCCAACAGGTGGAGGACGCCATGGACGACCAACAGTTGCACCTCGGCTTCTACGGAATGCCCGCATGCTCCTGCCTGCTCGGTTGCACGCGAGAGCGAGATAAGCACATCGCCCAGGTAACGACGGCCCGTCTGCGGGTCCGATTCTTCGGCGGGAAAAGAGAGCACATCCGTCGGCACGTCTTTTCCGAGAAAATCCCGATTAAGGGCTTGAATCTGGGAATCACCGGTCAGCACCAAGGTCAAATCGGCATCGAGGGCGCCAGAAAGGTCGAGGACAGCGCGGGCGGTGCGTTCCAGCAGGTCCGCGCGGAAGGTCAGGCCAGAATCTATTTCAATAAATGTCATTCAGATTTTTCGGGTGAACTAGGTTGAGTCGGCATGTCCACCGTGGCAGTTTGCTCCTTCGGGTATTCCAGGCGTGGGTGGTAAGTAACACGTAAGGTGGCGATAAAGGATTCGGTAATGTTCGCCAGGTCACGCTGAGTGAGGGGGGCATCGTCGAGCTGGCCATTCTTCTGACGATTCTCGATTACACTGCGGACCAGGAGGCGTAATTCCTCGTCGCTGCCCGGGCGCTCGGCACGGGCGCATGCCTCCACCCCATCGGCGAACATCAGCAAGGCAGTTTCTTTCGAGCGCGGAGCGGGGCCTGGGTAGCGGAACTTGTTTTCGTCCACCTTGAAGGCGTCCCCTCCCACTGCCTGCACAGCGCGGTTGTACTGATAACGTGTGAGGAGCGTGCCGTGGTGTTCGGCGATAAAATCTCGCAGACGGCGCGGCAAGCGGTAGCGGCGAGCCAGTTCCAGCCCATCCGCGACGTGACGGATGATCGCCTGGGCGCTCACTTCAGGATCCAGGTCATCGTGCGAGTCGATCTGGCTGGGCGGTTGGTTTTCGACAAAAAAGAGTGGGTCAACAGCCTTACCGACATCGTGGAACAGCGCCCCGACCCTTGTCAGGAGGGCGTCGCCATTGATACGTTCGGCAGCCTGTTCTGCCATGTTGGCGACCTGCAGACTATGCTGATACGTACCGGGGGCACGCTGGAGGAAGTAATTCAGCAGGGGCGAATCAGGGCGGGAAATCTCGAGCAGTTGCAGAGCGGTCGTCAGGCCAAGGAATTGCGATAGCAAGAATTGCAGCGGAAGCGCCAGGCCGGTCGAAGCAATGCCCATGAAAACCGCCGCCCCCAACAAGGTGGTTAATCCAATCCAGTCTGTCTCGGTGAAGGGTAAACGGTAAGCGGCTACCATCGCCGCGCCAGCCGCGGCAATCGCCGCAATAGCATATAAGAATTGCGTTACCCGGCGCGCCTGTCCCAGCGCCAATACCCCACACAGACTGCTCAAAGTATAGTAGGGTATCAACCCGAGCGCATCTGGCATACCATAGGCGGACAGGATACTCATTAACAAACCAAAGACCAGACCGCTTTCCATGCCGAATAGAGCCGACACCAACAGGGCAAAAGCCGGAACCGGGAAAAGGTACGGTATCACCGTCCGGTAGGGTATGCTGACGCGCACGCCCACCAAAAATACCAGAAAGAGTATCGAGAGCAGGAGAAGACTGCGTAGATCAGAAATGAAGGCCGGCTGGCGGCGGGAAAAATACAATGTAATGAAAACCACCGAGAGTAACACCAGGGCAGCCGCGCCCAGGTAGCTGTAAAGCGGGTCTTTGGGTCGAATCAGGCCGAGAGCGGTCAGGGCTTCCAAATCCGCAGACCTGATGACCTGCCCGCGCGTGACAACCGTCTGCCCCTCGACAAAAGATTGGATGATCGGTTGGACAGCAGCACGGGCTGCCTGGCGGGCCGCCTCGGTCAACTCGGGACTGTAGAAACTGTTGGCCACTACCAGGGGCGAGACGAGTTCGACGACCAGTTCCGTTTCGCGTTCGGTCAATGTAAAACTGACTATTGTCGTAAGACTCTGGCGAATGGTATCCAGGTCCTCGGTCCGGACAGGGTTGCGCATCGTTTGCCCAAGCACGTTGAGAGCTTCGCTCCGGACAAGGGTCCAGCGCGTGTCTGACAAGTCGAGCAAAACGTCGAGCGAATCAGGCTGGAGATCGAATCCCTGGATAGCTGCCAGAACAGCTTTCTTCTCTTCGAGAGTGGAAACTTTATCAGAGCGGATCGAGGAAACCGATTGCAGAATAGCACTGATACTTGATATCTGCGTGCGTGCAATTGCCGGATCCGGAGGTACATAGACGGGAGCCACGGCCCGCTCCGCTTCATCACGCGCTGCTTCCGTCAGGACGTTGCTCGCATATTGGATAGCGCGCGGGGCGCGCAACTCCTGAGAGGCTACGTCCCCCACTGCCAGCGGCAAACTGGTCTGGCGCAGCGACCAGGGCTGGATCAGGGCAAGGTAGCCCAGGATGCTGACGCATACCAGCACAAGGGTCGGCAGTATGCTCTGACGAGAGAAGGTACGCGGCGAACGACGAGTAGATTCCATCCAATTTGCTCAAAAGGAACGGTTACCGTCCCCGTGCATTATTTCTGCAGCATCTGGCGGACTGCGGCGCTGACCTGGTCGCCGGGGGCACGTCCGGCCACGCGCGGCATGAGCAATTTCATGACCTTACCCATGTCCGCTGGTGAGGTGGCACCCGCTTCGGCGATGGCCGCTTTAACCAGGGCTTTCAGTTCGTCGGCGCCCATCACCGGGGGTAAATAGGTCTGCAAGACAACAATCTCAGCCTGGGTGGCCGCCACGATATCCGGACGATTGGCACGGCGCGCCTCCTCAACGGATTCCTTGCGGGTCTTGATCTCCTTCTGGATGATGCTCAACGCCGCGGCTTCGTCCAGCTTCACCTGCTGGTCAATTTCTGCCTGGCGGATAGCCGCCAGCGCCATGCGGACGGTACGCTTGCGCACATCGTCCCCGGCTTTCATGGCTTCTTTCAGAGCGGCTTCGAGTTTTTCTTTTGGGTCCATGGTTTCATTATACCTCGCGGTTCGGAGCATTGGTTCTTTGGAAATTAGCGTGGTGAGGCGGGAAATAGGGCAGTCCCGTCCAATGAGTTTTGAATACTACCTCCAAAAGGGGAGACTTTTCCCACCAATCTAGTTATAATTTCAACATGTCCCCCATCTACACGCGCAACGGCGATGACGGCACCACAGGTCTGCTCGGCGAGGGTCGCTTGCCAAAGTACCATCCCCGCCTGGAAACTCTCGGCGCCCTCGACGAAGCCTCCGCCGCCCTCGGCCTGGCACGCGCCCTGTGTAAAGCCCCGCAGACTGGGCCGATCCTGCTGGTCGTGCAGCGCGACCTGTATGCTCTGATGGCCGAAGTGGCCGCCACGCCGGAGAATGCACAGCGCCTCCGGACCCTTCGGCAGTCGCCTCAGGGCAAGCTCCTTGACCTGCCGCGCCTCCAGTGGCTGGAATCCCAGGCCGACGCCATCGCCGCGCTCGCCCCACCTCCAGCGGAATTCATCCTGCCCGGCGATGCGCTCCCCAGCGCGGCCCTCTCTCTGGCGCGGACGATCGTCCGTCGCGCCGAACGGAGGGTGGCTGAACTGCTCGATAAGGGCGAGATCGAAAACCCGCTGTTGCTGCAATACCTGAACCGGTTATCCTCGCTATGCTTTGCGTTGGAGCTGCTCGAAAATCGGTCCGCCGGACAAGAAACCACCCTGGCAAAAGAGAAAGGATAAGGCGCTGACAAACGTGGATTTTCGATAAGATTTCCGCGCTCGCCAGCGTCCAGATTGATGCTTCATGATCGGAACCTTGCTTAACGTCGCTGCCGTCCTCGTCGGCGGGAGTCTCGGCATGCTTTTTGGAGCACGCCTCCCTGAAAATCTCAAGAAAACCGTTATTGCCGGTCTAGGGCTTTTCACCGCTGTCACCGGAGTCAAGATGTTTCTGGAGACGCAGAATTCGCTTATTGTATTGGGCAGCTTGCTGGTCGGCGCGCTGCTCGGCGAGTGGTGGAAAATCGAGGATGGCCTGCAAACCCTGGGAGGGTGGCTGGAGAAACGGTTTAACCGCAATCAGGCAGAAGGTCCAGGAGACGCCGCCGATAGTCGCTTCGTGCGCGGTTTCCTGACGGCTTCGCTCGTCTTCTGCATCGGCCCCATGACCATCCTCGGCTCCCTCCAAGATGGACTGAAAGGTGATTACAGCCTGCTGGCAATCAAGGCAGTCCTGGATGGTTTCGCCTCGCTGGCCTTTGCCTCCACGCTGGGAGTTGGGGTACTGTTCTCAGTGATTATCATCCTGATCTATCAGGGCAGCATCAGCTTGCTGGCAGCGCAGTTGAGCACAATCGTCACGCCAGCGATGATGGCCGAGATGACTGCCGCAGGCGGGGTGCTCTTATTAGGGATTGCCATCAGTAGTCTCTTGGAAATCAAGAAGATACGGGTGGGGAATTTCTTGCCGGCGCTTGTGATTGCCCCCTTGATCGTGGCAATCCTGGCATTCTTTGGAATTAAATAAAAAAGGGCACAAGGTACTGCGCCCCAACTGAGAAGTGAGCTCCCGGGCAGCAGGCGAACTGCTGCTCAACATTTACTGTCCTTGCAGCGCTAAATCTATGGCGCGGGAGATGTCTTCAAACGAAGGAAGATAATTCTGACCTGCACTGCTGATCACCATCTGACCATTTACGAAAATGCCCGGAGTAGGCGGAACACCCAGTTTTGCTCCAGCTTGAACGTCTTGGGCAATCTGATCAGCATAAGTGTTCGCCTGGAAACACTGGTTGAATGCTGTCATATCCAGACCGATCTTCTGCGCGAAAACAACCAGTCGAGAGTCCTTATAGGAACCTGCGTTTTCACCCAGCCAGTTTGCGAAGAGCATATCATGATAATCCCAGAAGTGATTCTGGGCAGCCGCACACATGGCAGCGTTTGCAGCCTGATGCGATTCGCCTTGACCGCCGTCAATAAAAGGGTAGATGTGGAAGGTGTAATACACTTTACCGGTTTCGACGTAGGCCTGGATGATCTGCGGTGCGAGGGTCTTTGAATATGACATGCAGCCCGAGCACTGGAAATCTTCCCATACATCCACCTTAACGGGCGCACTGGGATCTCCCATGCTGGTCTTGTTAACGGCTGCCGTGCGAGCAGCAGGCGTGATTAAAGCGATATTGCCCACATCCGGCCCTTTTAAGTTTGGCAGGACCAGGGTGAAGGTTATCAACAATGCTCCCACCACTACCAGCAAGATAACGATGAGGCGGTTCCGAATGTGTTCTCTACGGCGGCGTTCGCGAATCTCCTGGCGTTTACTCATGGTATCTCCTAACTTCTTAATAGTGGGAGGATTTTGCCATAATCGAGGGAATTTGTCCAGTCAAAACCCCATCTTCAGACTGAAAACGGGGTTTATCCTAATCCGTCTCTAATCCAAGGCTAATACTTTTCCAACCAATCCAGCAGAAAGGCGAATACCTGTTCCTTTCCCGGCTCGTTGTGGATTTCATGATAGAAACCATCCCAGAGTTTCAAGGTGCAGTCATCCTTGACCTTGGCGGCAAATTCCTTGCTACCGCGGTCAAAAGCAATCCGGTCCGCTGTCCCGTGCATGAGCAGAAGAGGAATGCCAAATTCACCGGCATGATCAAACGTCCATGGAATGGCATCCAGCAAGTTCTTTGCCATACCAAAGGAAATCTTATCGTGCACCAGCGGATCCTGTTTGTAGCGGTTGACCACTTCCGGGATATGGGAAAGCATGTTGGCATCCAGGCCGCTGGGAAGGGTAACGGAAGGCAGGAGAGCACCCAGTACTTTGGCAAGCATCACCTTGCCTTTCTGTTCCTCCAATGCAGTGCGCAGGCCAGTTTCAGTAACCACCGCGCCGGCCAGAGCCGGCTTGCGGCGCAGGACGTAATTCAGCACCAGGATGCCTCCCAAGCTGTGGCCATAAATCAATTGGCGGATTCCTGGATACCGGGCCGACGCCTGCTCAAACATCGAATCGATATCCTTCATGAACGCTTCAAACGACGGCGTATGACCGCGCAGCCCGCCTGACTTGCCGTGCCCGCGCAGGTCAAAGCCGAGCAGGGCGTAGCCTTTCTCCGTCAGTACCGCCCCGACGTGATCATACCGGGCGCAATGCTCGCCCAATCCATGGACGAGCACGATGACCGCTTTGGGTTGGCCTTACGGGACCTGCAACTGGTATACCGGGTAACGTTCCCCGGTCTCGCGAAAACCGGCTCGCTTGTAAAGTATCAGCGAGGCGGCATTGTCGCTCTGCGTATTGACCGTCAGATGGGTTATACCCTGCAACTCGGCTTGCCGGACCAAGTCGGCGACCAGGGCGTAGCCTAGCCCGCGTCCCTGCATTTCGGGCCGGACCGCCAGCCTGGCGAGGTGCGCCCCAAGCGGATTGTGAGTGCTGAGTTGGTATCCAATCACCTGCCCCTCCGCCTCAGCCACTGCAGCCAGCACGGCCTGCGGATAAGCCCGTTCCAAAGCCGGGAGTGAATTCTGCCAGAGCGGGTCGAAGGCCGCCGCGTCCACTGCGGCAATGGCAGGCAGATCATTTTGCCTCATGGGCCGAATGGAAAAACCAGCCGGCAATGACGCGCCAACCGGGAGCTGTCCGTCGCACTCGAGCATGACGATGGATTGGCGACTGGCAAATCCGCTGGTAAGGAGCAAGTCGTGGTACCACTCCTGTAAGACAATGGCCGCGACAGTGAACCGACCCTTGCGGGCCAAGTCAAGGCGAGCCGCTCCCCAGAGCGCCCGCCAGGATTCCTCGAGGGAGATTTTCCCGGAGGTGACAAACAGCCGCACCCAAGCCACAAGCGGCGGGTCTGGCGGGCAGGCCAGGGCAGCAGAGAGCTGTCCTTGGTTTTCGAGCACGTAAAAAGGCGGCGACCCAATCCAATCCAGTGGGTAACGCCAGTCCAGGTGACGATGGATATGCGGACTGAAGTGCATCAAATTGGCAATCTGACGCTGGTCAGTCAGGACCGCCGGGCGTACCTGGACATCCACACCGACTGTCATACTCGGATGAACAGAATTTTCTTCATAAAACGTTGTTTCGGGGTCGGGTTTTTGACGCCCGATAACCCGGATTGCAAAGCAATGACCGCCTCATAGAACTTGAAGCGGTGCAGATAGAGCATGGAAAGTAACTGCATCACTTCCGCCCGCAGGTTAGCCTCGTTCGCCTTTTCCAGGACATCGCCTGCCCTTTCATAACAATCAATCGCATCTTTGAAGCGCTTGAGTGCTTCCAGCGCAGAAGCCTGGTTTGCCAACGCCATGCCGTGACGCCGGAAATCCCCCGCCTCAGCAAAGACCCTTTCGGTGCCTTGAGTAGCTTCCAGGGCGGCCTGGGCCTGTTTGGCACGCAACAGGGCCACGGAGCAATTGTTTTGCATTTCAGCAGCCGTGAGTGCATCGCCCATTTCTGCATAGGCGGCTGCGGCTTCGGCAAATGCCTGGGCAGCCAGCGCGAAATCCCCCGCCTGGTAGGTCCGTTGGGCCTGGTCAGCCATTTCTCGAGGGGAAAGCTTGTTCATCATAATTCAGAGGGTTATGTCGAGTAAATTCTCGGCCACCGAGCGTAATTTGTCGGTGGACATCTCGCTCAGCCTCATCGCCAGTTCCAGATAAGGGTGGTTAACCGGCCTGGAGACAAAACTCTGCAATTCGGGCGGTAGTTGCAAAAAGTCCTGAACGGCTTTCTGCTGGGTCATCCACTGGCCAACAGGACCAGTTTGGTCAAACATGGCTTCGATCTGGCCATCCAGCAATGCCACCAATCCCTCCAGTTCAGGCAGAGGGATGGGGCGCTCGCCCAGTTCATACGCTTTCAGCCGTGCGGTTGAAATACCCGACTGTTCGGAAAGTGCGCGTGACGAGAGGCTGGCATTTTCACGCTGCTGGCGCAGGAACGCCCCGATCAGGCGTTGACGGATGCCGACCAGGGCCGACAAATTCATCGTCGTCGTGGGCTGCGCACCGGCCGACACTGCTTCCTGACCCCAGAAATGGCCCAAAGACAGGTGGAAAGAATATGCCAACACCTCCAGTTCCGGTAGAGAAGGCGCTTTGCGGCCTTCTTCCCAGGCGCGGAAAATCCCGCTCGTCACACCAGTGACGCGTGCACATTCCGAGATGGATTTACGCGCCGCCAGGCGCGCATCCCGAATCAAAACGCCTAGTTTTCTGGAGCGAATGGCAACTTGGGCTTGAATGCTCATGGGGTTTCCTCACAAAATCACGGGATGGGACAGAATCCATTATAGCAGAGAAGTCTGGCAATCGTTAGCGGTTACGTTGTTCCACCACCTCAAGCATCTGATTGGCAACCTGTTTCAAAAGCATCGAAACCGAGTCGTTAGGAAATCTGGCCGTTATTGGCTCATGGCGGTTATTGGCGACAGTTAAGTTATCGCCCATATACGGCATGGTGAGGCGAACTGGCAAGTCGATCATCTTCTCCAGCTCTGCCTTCGTCAGGCCTTCAAGCCCAACCGCGCGGTTCTGGATGGCATAAATACATTGCGCGTTTACCCCCTGGGTTTTGAGATATTTCCAGACCGTCTGGGTCAGGCCAGCAGTCGCCAGGTCTGTACCGAGGATCAAGGCAATCACTTCAGCCTGCTTGATAATTGGCAAGCTGATGCGCGAAAGCGAGCGACCCAGGTCTACAAACACAAAATCATAGGATTCTAGAATCGCTTTAAGGATGTCACTCACCCGGTCACCCGACATCTGGTTAGCCGATTCGGGGTCAGGCGCGCCAGCCAATAGGTAGAAATACCACCCTGGGGCACGCGGGAGATTCTCCCTGAAATATGCAGCGGTCGTCTGGTCGGGCCTCTGCATGGCCGCTGTGACCAGGTTGAGGCGCTCATCATAACCAACAATATGAGCAATGGAACCAATCGGCAGGACCAGATCCATCACGGCGACTTTCTTGTCCGTCTTGGCGCTCGCCAGGCACGTAGCAACATTGACGCACAGTGACGATGTCCCCGTGCCACCTTTTGCACTCAAGAAAACGATCAACTTGCCTTGTTTCTCCGGCGTCTGTACAATGTTCAAAAGACGCGGGAGGAGTTCCAACAATTTCTGCGGAGCCTGGCTGGATTTGACCAGATACTCGCTGCAGCCAGCAGCACGCAGGGCTGTCATCTCCTGCGAGTCCTCCCGGCTACTCAACGCCACGCACGGGACCTCGGACGTGCGCCGGTCCTGCCGGAGGCGGGTGACCAGCTCCAGGCCGGTGAGGTCAGGTAAAACGGGATCCAGAATAATGAGATCCGGTTTATCCCTCCAGGCCAGGATCAAGCCTTCCCGCCCCAACGAGGCCGATAGTACCGTATAACCGCTCTCGCCCAAGATGGCAGCCAGATAATTGCGGCTGGCAGAATCCCCGTCAATCACCAGAATGGAAATGGACTTTGTTTCCATGCAGCACCATTTTTACGAAATCACCCTTCCATTGGGGACATAAGATATCCCAGCCCAGAACGGGTGACGATATGTTTCGGTTCGTGCGGGTCATCTTCCACCTTTTGGCGCAGGCGGGCAATCGTGACCCACAGGATTTCCTTATCGTCACGGTACTCCGGCCCCCACACACTCGTCAGCAGTTCTTCGGCCGTTAATACTTTGCCAATGTTATGGGTGAACTGGAGCAAGAGGCGATACTCGGTAGCCGAGAGGTAGACCTGCTGCTCGCCCAGCCATACTTCGGCGCGGGCAAAGTCAATGCGCAAATTTTCGTGGGTAAAGAAACGGTCCTGACCAGTCTCGACAACCTGGGCACGGCGCAATACTGCCCGGACGCGCGCCAGCAATTCCATGACGGAAAATGGTTTGACCAGGTAATCGTCGGCGCCTACATCCAGACCACGCACACGGTCTTGTTCTTCGCCTTTGGCTGTCAGCATAATGATGGGGACAGTAGAGAATTGACGGATGCGCTGGCAGGTTGCAAAACCGTCCATCCGAGGCAGCATCACATCCAACAGGATCAGATCAACGGGATTAGCTGAGAAGGACTCAATGGCCTCCTCACCATCCATGGCAGTGAACACTTGGTAATCTTCAGTCAGCAAGTTGGCTTCGAGCAGGCGAAGGTAACGAGGTTCGTCATCTACAACCAGAATGCGTACAGTCATAGCAATCCTCTCTTAGGAAACTCTCCCTTGGCGAACAGGCAGTTCGATAATGAACGCGGTTCCTTTCCCAGGGGCAGTCTTGGCCGAAATCTGGCCATGATGCGCCTGGACGATCTGCTTGCAGATAAAAAGCCCCAGCCCGGCGCCACGTCTGCTTGGATGACCGGGAGCGCGGTAAAAACGCTCAAACAGGAACGGCAGATGTTCGGCTGGGATGCCCGGCCCCCGATCCACGAAAGTGACAATCTGTTTATCCGGGTTAACCTTGAGCGAGATGGTAATCTCTGAGCCAGGTGCATACTTGATGGCATTATCAAACAGGTTGTCGAAGACCTGGGTCAGGCGGACGGTGTCCGCCTGAATAGGCTGGGCAGGCACAAGGTCCAGAACGACTTTGAGAGTTTTGTGCCGGCCCTGGATGCGCATCACTACGTCTCGGAGGAGGGCATCCAATCGGAGGGGTTGGAAATCCATTGGCATACTTCCACTTTGCAAACGTGCCGAATCGAGGATGTGATCAATCAAGACCATCAGATGGTCGGATTCTTCGTCAATGATGGTCAAAAATTCGCGCTGGGTAGCAACATCCCAGATCGTATCCGAACGAAGTAAGGAGGTGGTATAGCCTTTGATGAACCCGAGAGGGGTGTGTAATTCGTGTGAAATTGTAGCGATGAAATCATCCTGAAATTGAGCGCGGTGCCGGGCAAGTTCGATCTGGGTCAGGTTCTCTTTCAGAGAACGGCGCTCGAAGACACGTGCCGTTTGTACGGCGGCCAGCGTAGCCAAAAGCATCTGTTCATCCGTGTATTCCGGTCCGCCAAACCGGACGAAGACGAGCGTGCCGTCCCCGGCATTCAGTTTGAGCGGTAGGCCAAGCAAATACGGCATGGCGACCCGCTCCGTAGAGGATGTTCCAGATGGGATTGAGACGACCATTTTACCTGTAGCCATAACCTGATTGGCAATCTCTTCACCCCAGGAGACCTCGGCCTCCTTGCTCCGGCCCCGACCAGTAGCGCGGGCGTAAACAGCCTCTGGCAGGTTTCCAGTCGCTTCAATCAGATAGATCGCCAAATTATCAAAGACGAATTTCTTTCGAAGCGTGACGAACAGGGAATCGAGGGCTGTCTTCCAGTTATCTTTGACGATGGATTCACTGATCTTTGTAAAGATTTCTAGCGTCTCGTCATCCATAATCATTGCCTGTTATTTCAAGGAGTATTAGTAGATGCCAGAAGTGGGAAAAAGAAAGTAGAGCCTTTGCCCTCTTCTGACCGGACTTCAATCATCGAGCTATGCGCACTGATGATTTCCTTCACCAGCGCCAACCCCAAACCGGTCCCGCCGTAACGCCGGGTGGCAGAACCATCCAACTGGTGGAAGGGTTCAAAGAGTTCCCCCAGACGACCTGCCGGGATTCCAATCCCCGTATCGGTCACTGCGACCGTAACAAGTGTATCCGACTCTGGCTGGATAGAGAGGGTCACCTGACCACCCGAGGGTGTGAATTTGATGGCATTGTCAACCAACTGTAGAATAGCCCAGGAAATTTTTTCCTCATCCGCTTGAACGTGGGGAATATTGGGAGAGATATTAAAGTTCAAGGACACATTCCGGTCTTCGGCTTTGGGGCGTGAATAGTCGATCACTTTCCCGGCGACCTTATTCAAATCAACCGCGGCCAGGCTCAAAGACATCTCACCGCGCGCCGCCAGCGAGAACATGATCAGATTATCAACCAGGCTTTCCAGACGCCCGGAAGCCCGCTGGCTGACTTGTAATGCGTTCTTTTGCTCAGCATTCAGTGAGCCGAGCGCTTCGGTGGCAAGCAGTTCCAAATATCCTTTGATATGAGTTAACGGTGTACGTAATTCGTGCGAGACGTTGGCGACGAAATTGGCCTTTATCTTGTTCAACTCAGAGAGTTTGCGCAGCGCCTCCTGCAGCTCCGCCGTCCGTTCCTGGACGCGGCGCTCCAAAAAGCGGTTGGCATCTTCCAGGGCATTACGCAACTGGATAATCTGTTCGGTAACGGCATGGTCAATCTGCTTGCGGGTGAGCAGCTTGAGTTCCAGCAGTGCCTTGCCCAAAAGGCAGTGTTTTCCCGCCTCCTGCTTTTCTTTCTGACGAACCAGGGCTTTCTGCAATTCCTCCTCGGTAATTTGTCCCTTTTGGACAAGGTATTCACCCAAGCGGGGCACAAGGATTTCCGGAGTTAGTGGTGTGGTCATCTTCGCGTCCTCATGATTGCCAGACCCATTCTCCACCGACCATTGTCGCCACCGGCCGGATAGCGAACAGTTCGGCAGGGTCACAAGTGAACGGGTCAGTTTCGATGACGATCAAATCGGCCAGAAAGCCAGCCGATAACCGCCCGAGGCGATCCTCCATCCCGGCCGCGTAGGCCGGACCGAGCGTGAATCCCTCGAGCGCGGCGCGGACCGTCAGCCGCTGCTCCGGGAACCAACCCTCCGGTCCCGGCGAGCCATCCATGCGACAGCGGGTGACCGCGGCGTGCAGACCGTGGAAGGGGTTCGGGTTTTCGACCGGCGCATCCGAACCGAAGGCCAGCCGCACCCCATGTTGCAATTGCGTCTGCCAGGCATAGAAAAGCGCCGCCCGCTTTCCGAGCAGACGGTCTGCCATGAGCATGTCCGAAGGAGCATGTACCGGCTGCATCGAAGCGATAACATTTAGTTCAGCCAGCCGTCCGGAATCGCGCGGGTGGATGGACTGGACGTGTTCGATGCGGTGACGCAGGGCCGGGAGGCGACGTTCGTTCTCATAGGCGCGCAACCGGGTGAAACCTTCCAGGACCTCGTGGACAGCCCGGTCACCGATGGCATGGACGGCCAAACTGAGGCCACTTTCTACCGCCAGGCGGCCATGCTCGAAGAGTTGTTCACCGTCTAGTATTAGAATACCACGATTCTGCGGTTCGTCAACATACGAATCGAACATTGCACCGGTATGCGGACCGAGGGCGCCATCCGCGAAGAGTTTCACTGAACCGATGCGCAGGAAATCGTCCCCAAATCCGCTGCGCAGACCCAGAGCCGCCGCCTGAGGGAGCAAGTCGAGCGGGATACTTTTGAGCACACGCAAGCGCAGATCGCCGCCCTCATGGAGGAGCTGCAGAGCCTGAAAACAAGTGCGCTTATCGAAGTCGTGGACACCGGTCAACCCCATGCGCCACAGATCCGGGATAAGTTGTTGGAAGTTTTTCGCCAGCACCTCGGGAGCTGGTTCGGGAATGACCGCCTCAACCAGTTTGACAGCATCTTCAAAGAGAATGCCGGTTGGTTGTCCGCGGCTATCGCGCTGGATACGCCCATTGAGCGGGTCCGCGGTGGATGCGATAATCCCGGCGGACTTCAGCGCTGCACTATTGACCCAGGAAACATGCAGGGATTTGGCCGTCAAATAAACCGGGTTGTGCGGCGCAACTGGCTCCAGGTCCGCCGCGCTGGGCCAAGCCTCCCCTCCCTTCCCCCCCATGGGGGAAGCCCACAAGTTCTGGTTCCAGCCATGACCGCGCACCCATTCACCGTGCGGAGCCTGGCGAACTCGTTCGGCCACCCGGCACAGGATTTCTTCTTTGGTCTCCGCCTCGCAATCCACGACTTGCAGACTGAGGGCATATTCCTGGAGGTGGATATGGGCGTCGGTCAGGCCAGGCAAGATAACGCGCCCGCCCATGTCTTCGCATTCGGCATGTTCGCACTCGGTCAGGAGTTCATTGCCTCCTATGTCCTTGATGCGTTCCCCATCCAGGATGATCGCCGATGCGGCCGGCCGAGCCGGGTCAAGCGTGTGAATGCGGGCGTTATGGAGGAGTTTCATAAAATATGTAAGGGCCCAGCGTCGCCGTATCCCAACAAATCAATCCTTCAGTAACCGCCCCAGCAAGGCGTCCAGTTCCTCGTCGGAATAGTAATGAATGGTCAACGTCCCGCCCTTGCGCCCGGAGCGCAGCGTGACTTTCGTCCCCAAGCTGGAGCGCAGGCGTTCTTCTATTTCGGCCACTTCGGGAACGATGGCGGGCTTCGGCTTGCGGGCCGGCTTTTCGCCGGAGAGTTTGCGCACCAGTTCTTCGGTCTGGCGCACATTGAGTTCCTGCGCCAACACCGTACGCAGCGCCGCCGTCTGAGCCTCCGGTGTGAAAAGGGCCAGCAAGGCGCGCGCATGTCCCTCGGAAATACGGCACTCGATGAGAGCGTTCTTGACCGCGTCGGGCAGTCTGAGCAGGCGCAGGGTATTCGTCACGGTTACGCGGTTCTTGCCGACCCGGGCAGCGATCTGTTCGTGAGACAGGTCAAAATCTTCGGCCAATTGGCGGTAGGCCTCGGCTTCCTCCAATGCAGACAGGTCGGAACGCTGGACATTTTCAATGATCGCCAGTTCCAGCCGCTGCTGGTCGGTGGCCTGACGGACGAGCACCGGCACCGAGGTCAGGCCCGCCAGACGGGCGGCTTGCAGACGCCGCTCCCCTGCAATCAAGACGTACTGCCCGGCCACGTCTGCCGGCGTGATAATCAACGGCTGGAGTACCCCGTGCTCGCGCACCGAGGCGGTCAGTTCTTCCAATTCCTCGGGATGTGTCATGCTACGCGGCTGGCGCGGGTTCGGAGAGATCAAATCCACCGGGACCAGCATGACACCATTCTCTGCCAGGGCGTTCTCCCCGCCGGGGATAAGCGCTCCCAAACCACGACCGAGTCCGAATTTCTGAGGCATAGGTTCCTCCTTACTGCTCTGTGCTTTCCGTGATCGTGACGCCGTCGCTCTTCAGTAATTCACGCGCCAGCGACTCGTATGACTTGGCCGCGCTCGATCCAGGCGCATACGCTGAGACCGGCAGCCCGTAGGACGGGGCCTCCGCCAGGCGCACGCTGCGCGGGATAATCGTCTCGAAGACTTGCTCGCTGAAATATTTACGCACCTCGGCCACCACGTCATTGGAGAGATTGGTACGCGGGTCGAACATGGTCAAGATCACGCCGCGCACTCTCAGCGAAGGGAAGAGTGCCAAACGGACACGTTGGAGGGTGCGGGTCAATTCTCCCAACCCCTCCAGGGCCAGGTACTCACATTGTACCGGGATCAGGACGCCATCTTTGGCAGCCATCAACCCATTCACCGTCAACAGGCCGAGAGAGGGCGGGCAATCAATGAGGATGAAATCGTAACGATCCACTAGCGGTGCGAGAGCTTGTTTGAGTTTCGACTCGCGTCCCAGTTCATTGACCAGTTCCACCTCTGCCCCCACCAGCGAGGGAGAGGATGGCAAAATCGCAAGTTTCAAGCGCGGATTCTGGAGCACCAGGGCCGTTGCAGGAGAGCCGCCGAGCAGAACCTCATAAGTTCCACCCTGGACGGTGTGCTTGTCCACGCCAAGCGAGGACGTGGCGTTGGCCTGCGGATCAATATCCACAATCAAGACGCGCTGCCCGAAATGAGCCAGGTAGGCCCCAAGGTTGATGGCGGTGGTGGTCTTTCCCACTCCGCCTTTCTGATTGACAAGCGTGTAAACGCGTCCCACTACATGATCTCCACCAGGCAGGTTCGAATTTCTTCCTGAGTCGGGATGCTTTCCAACCCGCGCCGCGTCACCGAAAAAGACGCCAGGTGCGTGGCAAACTTGGCTGCAGTCCAGGGATCGCGCGTGACATGCAGCCGCCAAAAGAAGGCCGCCGCAAAGATGTCACCCGCGCCGGTGGCATCCACTTCCTTGACTTGCAAGGCGCGGAAGCGGCGCAGGTCGCCATTCCAATACAGACGTGCTCCCGCCGCACCCTCGGTCACAGCCAGCACACGGCAAGCGTTCGCCATCGCTTCGATTTGCTCTTCATCTCCACCGACATCCTCAATGCTGAGCACCGCCGCGCAGGCCTTCGATAAGGCCTGCGGAGCCTCTGGCCAGGTGGCGGGATGGACACGGCCACCACCGTCCCACCTCCGCAGCCAGCCCTGGGGCGTCAGGCCGAGCATGGAAGAAGAAAACTGCCCGTCGGCCAGTGACTTGCCTTCCCCGGCAATCGGCCCAATGTGGACAATCGGCGTCTCCTGCCAGGCCTGGGGAACGTGTTCAAACAGAAGGTCCGGCGCAATATGATGGATGAACTGATGGCGACCCCCCGGCGTATACACGTTTTCGAAAGTGGTGCTGTGTTCCGCCGCCACCTTCCTGACCTGGATGCCATCCAGCGCATCCAGGGGCACTTCTCCGCCCCAGGCGCTGACCACGCCCACCCGCAAACCAAGGGCGCGTCCCGTCAACGCGGCGTAGGCTGCTGTCCCACCCAGGCGCGAACCATCGGGAGTCAGGTCACAAGAGAGGTGACCGATAACCAGGTAGTCCACCGGATCGGGGGATGTGATTCTTTGCATAGGTAAATTATACCTGATGAGGTGAAGAGAGAAGCAAGAAGTAAAAAGCAAAAAGTAAGAGATGAGCAGCACGGAGCAAAAGAAAAGCCCCTCTCTTATTGGGAAAGGGGCTAAAACCGCGCAGGTTTCTCACTTTTACCTTTTCACTTCTACCTTATCATTTCCTGCTCATCACTTTGGAACGATGGTAACTTTACGCGCCGGTTCCTCGCCAATGGATTGGGTGATCACGTTCGGGTGATCGCGCAACTCCAGGTGGACGATGCGGCGATCGGAGGCGGCCATCGGTTCGAGCACCTGGCGGCGGCTGGTCTTGATGGCTTGGTCGGCCATGCGGCGCGCCATCTGGCGCAACTGGCGCTCACGACGCGCCCGGTAGCCTTCCACGTCAACCACAACCTGCACCCAATGTTCCACCTGCTTGCTGACTATAAGATTGACAATATACTGCAAGGCGTTCAGGATTTCGGCCCGGCGGCCGATCAACACACCCAAGTCATCGCCGCGAATATCTACCCGTACAGGGCGTTGACCTTCCTGGTCGGGTTCGCCATAGTGGACCTCGACACGCGCCGGAACTTTCATCTTCTCCAGCAATTCGGCTACGGTCTGGCGTGAGATGAACAGCAGATTGTCGTCCAATACACTGAAAGCATCTTCTGCGGCCTCAACACCTTCGACCGGTTGAGCTGGCGTCTCAGCCGGGGATTCTTCCGGTATTCCAGCGCGGGCAGGCTCAGGTCCGGATGGAATCGCCTTGACCATCAGCCGGACACGCGCCTGCCGCCCACCAATCCCCAGCAGGCCGCGGCTGCCTTCGTCCAACACTTCCACTTCCACGGCCTCTTTACTCAGGCCAAGTTCTGCCAATCCCCTCGCGATGGCTTTTTCGACGCTCGGCGCAATCTTCTCAAGCGTAGTGCGCTCGTTCATTTTTTCCTCGCCGATAGTGCTTGAGCCGGTTTCTTGCCCGGCAGCAGAGCAGCCCAGTTCACTTTGCCCACCAAAGCATACTGCGCAATACCGAGCAGGTTGCCGATAATGAAATAGACGGACAAGCCAGAGGCAAAAGTCAGGGCAAAGTAGCCCAGCAAGAGCGGCATGTAGAGAACCATCATCTTACTCATCATGGCGCCCTGAGCATTTGGGTTCGCCGTAGCCGGTATGGTCACTTTGGATTGAACATAAGTGGTGATCGCCACGATGAGTGCCAGCAAGGGAATGCCGACGCCGAACATGTAAATGCGCTCCGGTTGACTCAGATTCATCCACAGGAATTTGCTATTGAGCGGCACGATGTCGGCGATGTGAAAGAAGGGATAGACCGTGCGGGTCAAGGTGAGTAATTGCATAGGCGAGGCCGCCAAGGCGCGCATGATACTCTGGTACAGGCCAAAGATGATGGGAATCTGAATTATGGAGGGCAAGCAGGAGGACAAAGGATTGTAGCCAATCTCTTTATAGAACTTCATCTGCTCCTGGGCCAGTTTCTCTTTATCGCCCTTATATTTCTTCTGGATATCCTGCCACTCCTTGGAACTTTGCATTTCCTGCATCTTGCTGCTGCCCTTGATCTGCGAGACCATCAGCGGATGCGTAATCAGGCGGATGAGAATGGTGAACAGAATGATCGCGATCCCGAAGTTTCCGCCGATCAGCTTGTAAATCATCAATAAAGCGTTGGTAAAGGGGCTAACAATGATAGTTTCCCACATGAGTCACTTCCTATTTGGGAGGAATGAACGACCACTTGATCGTCCCATTCTGATCAAGGGCCACCAGGATGGCATCCCCATCGGTCGGAGCGACCAGGACCAGGCTTCCGGCAGCGACCGGCGTAGCATATACCTTGCCAGAGACAGTCACAGAGTGGAGATTCTGGCCGGTCCGATCCATGAAATAGACATTGCCCGCCTCCGTCCCGACGACGATACTGTCAGCACTGACGAGCGGCGAGCCAACAATGGCTCCATTCAACTGCTGATTCCAGGGCTGGCCTGTACTGGTCAATGGATGAGCGTAGAAGGAGCCTTTTGCATCTCCGAAATAAAGCTCACTGCCATCCAGCACTGGGCCAGACCAGATCCAGGAGGAAGCCGCTGCCGACCAGCGGGTCCCGCCATCGGCCGTGTTCATGGCATAGACTGTCCCGCCATACGATCCAACGTAGAGCGTATGATCGGCTCCCAGCGCAGGCAGACCGAGCACTGCCCCGTCAACTTTTTGCACCCAGGCTTGTTTACCGGTCTGGGCATTGACGGCGTACACTCTCCGCCCGAGCGTGCCGAAGTAGATATTCGTCCCATCCGAGATGGGCGTGCCCCAGATAGCCTGGTCGGCTTCGAAAGACCACTGGAGTTTCCCCTGCAGGTTCAGTGCGTAGAGCTTGTAATCGGCATTAGGAGCATAGATCATTCCGTCCGCCACCAGCGCGCCGCCGATCCAGCGGTCACGGGCATCCGTGAACTGCCAGGTGGACTGGCCGGTCAGCGGGTTGAGGCTGTAGAGCTTCTTGTCGAACCCGCCGACGATCAACTGTCCGTCGGAGGTCAGCACGGGAGTGGCAAAGAAAGGGTTGGCGACGGAGGCTTTTTCGGGGAACCGCCAGACCTGCGCACCGGTCTGCAAATTCACCGCATAGACGTACGGACCGCCGGCGATGTAGGCATTGTTGGCATCCGCCGTCACCCCGGGCCAGGAAGAGGCCATCATGCCGGTGGCACACCCCCCCAAGATCATGGCCAGGCCGAGTAATAAACCGATGAAAACAATATACTTCTTCATAGAATCGTATTTCTCCTAACAAACAGGGTCGTAACCGCCGGGATTGAACGGGTTACAGCGCAGCACCCGCCACATCGCCATCGCCCCGCCCTTCAGCACGCCATACCTATACACCGCCTGATAGCTGTAATGCGAACAGGACGGGTAGAAACGGCAGGTATCCGGTGGCAGGGTCTTGGCAAAAGTTGCCTGGTACAGGCGGATGAGTCCCAACAGGGCCAGGCGCGGCCAATTCCAGACCGTGCGAGATAAGTCACGCAGGCGCGGCTCGTGGGGATAATCGTTGGATAGATATTCAAGCATCATGAGTTAGAGATTAGGAGACCGGCGCGCTCAAGAAGACTGGCTAGCACTTCACGGGTCTGCTGAAGGTTCGACTCGGGCAGCGGGGAACGGGCGACCAACAGCAGGTCGGTCCCGGAGACGGTTCGCGGCAAAAGTTCGTTCATCGCCGCTCGCAGCAGGCGTTTGGCCCGGTTGCGCTTCACTGCATTCCCGACCGCCAGACCGGCGCTTACCCCCACGCGCACGCTCGGCTCGTCCGATTTTATTGCATACAACACAATAAACGGGTGGGCATACGACTTGCCAGCACGCCGCACCCGCTTGAAATCGGTTGACCGGGTCAGGCGAAAACGCCGCTTCACCTGTACCTCGCATCTGCCCGCGCGGAGGAACATCCGCCGCGCGGCCGACCTCCTACCAGCGGACGCGCTTGACGTGCGCGTTGCTGCGGACGGCCAGCCGCAGGCGGCCCTTCAAGCGCCGCCGCTTGAGCACCTGGCGGCCATCTGCCGTGGACATGCGCTGGCGAAAGCCATGCACGCGCACGCGCCGCCGGATCTTGGGTTGATAAGTACGTTTGGGCATCTACTTACTCCGAATAAAAGTGATTAAAACACCAAACAGCGGTTTTTCCGCCGGGGTTTTCAAAGCGAGGCGGAATTATAACCGAGGGGGAGGATTCGGTCAAAGGGAAATCGCGTTAGAAATGCGTTAGCAAACAACTCTACCTTCCCACCTTTTTGAGTCTTCTTCTTCGTTCCTTCCGGCTGGGCCACGTGTTAGAAACCAGGTTTCTTGAAGAAACCGGGTCTTTTCCTTGCCGTACTGTTGCTGGCAGCAGGAGGCTAAAACGGCGCAGCGTATCATTTTTCAACATACGAATAGACGCCGCGATATTCAGGCGGGAGTTGACGGGCGAGCCTCTCCATGATGAGACGCGTCCCCTCCCGCAGCCCTTCGTGACGGCCAGCCTGTTTCGGCAGAACGAACGGCTGCCCCACCGTCAACGTGACAGGCGTCCGGCGCAATTTTTTCAGGTTATTCTCGATACGCCGAAACTCGGTGCCGGTAATGGTAATTGGCACAACCGGCACGTTCGCCTTGAGCGCCAGGAAAGCTGCCCCCACCGTGCCCGGCTCCAGCGCGCCGGTGACGGACTCGCGCCCCTCCGGGGCGATGATCACCCGCCGCCCCTGGCGGAAGGCCTCCAGCGCGGCGGAAACTGCCTTCCGGTCCGGCTGGCCGCGATGCACCCAGAGGATGCCAAGAGCATCCATCACCAGACGGAGGATGAAAATGTCGCGCAATTCGATTTTACCGATGACTTCGGGGAATTCCGGCAGGTACGCCAACGCCAGGACGGCGTCCGGGTCGCCCAGGTGATTGATGACCACCAACGCCGGGCCCTGGCGAGGATAGTTCTCCAGTCCGCGCACCGTCGCCCGGGTGCAGACAAAAATGACGACCCGGCATAGCCATTTGATAAAACGCCGGAAGAGACGGTGGCTGCGGGTCAAGGGCGGCAGGCGGGTCAGATCTGGCCGCCAGACCTGGCTAACCGGTTTGGGGGTCGGGGAAGATGGCGCGGTCTGCATAGACACCGCGATATGCCTCGGGAAGCAATCCAGCAACGTGACACATCACCAGGTCGGCATTACGCTGGCGGGCCTGGCGCCGCGCTTCTCCTTTGCCTTCCACCGGCGGGAGCCGGATGGGCGAGCCGATGCGCATCTCCAGCCCGGGTCGTTTACCTTTCGAGGCCTTCTGCCAGAAATCGTCGGTCGTGCCGACGATGCCGACCGGGATGACCGGCAAGCCGGTCTGCTCGGCGATGTAGGCGATGCCCGGCTTGGCCAGCCGCAGCCCCGGGGCATGGGAACGCCCGCCCTCGGGGGCGATCAGCAGGGGGTATCCGGAGCGCAGCGCTGAAAGGACGCTCTCCATCGCAGCCCGGTCATACTCGTCGCGGTGGACCTGGATGCCGCCCCACAGGCGGGCCAGGATGTTCTGCCCGGGTCTATCCCAGATGTCCGAGGCTCCAATGACTTCCAGTTGCTCCGGCCAGAAGGCGCCCACAAACGGCGCTTCAAAAAGGGAGACGTGGTTGATGGCCGCGATGTACGGCTTGCGCAGCGGGACATTTTTCTTACCGGCAATCTTCACCGGCGCAAGGACGTGAAAAAGTGTGCCCAGCACGACACGAATAAGCGGGCGAGCCAGTCCCCTTCGCCACCAGGCCAGGCGATATTTTTTTACCGGCATAAGGCCTCCACTTTGGCGAAAACTTCATCAGCATTCATCTTGTCAGAATCAAGGACGACGGCGTCCTCGGCGGCGCGCAAAGGCGAGAAGGCGCGCGTGGAATCGATCTCGTCCCGCATACGGACCCCGGCCAGGATTTGCTCATAGTCGGCCTGTCCGCCCCGCTCGAGTATCTCCTTATATCGCCGTCGGGCGCGCTCCTCCGCCGAGGCGTCGAGATATATCTTTAGTTCGGCTTCCGGCAGGACGACTGTACCGATATCGCGTCCCACCATGACTACCCTGCCGCGCAGGCCGATCCGGCGCTGCTGGGAGGCCAGTGCCTGGCGCACGCCGCGATACGCCGAGACCGGCGAGACGTTGGCTTCCACCTCGGGATGGCGGATCTCCCAGGTGATGTCCCTCAGGCCAACGATCACGTCGCAGGCGCGGCCATCATCTTTCGAGGGCGGACGCACATCTATCTGGACTGACTCGGCCAGGGCGGTGACGGAGGCCTCGTCGCTCACATCCAGGCCGCCCTTCAAGACCAGCCAGGTCACGGCGCGGTACATCACACCAGTATCGAAGAAAAGGTAGCCCAAGGCATCGGCCAGCCGCCGCCCAAGGGTGGATTTGCCCGAAGCGGCCGGGCCGTCAATGGCAATGATGGTGGGAATAGTCATAAGGGGTCAGGTAATTAGGGATTAGGGAATCAGGGGAGTAGGAAATCATGGATTCGGAGCGGAGGACTGTCCCTGGCTGTCGAGCATCAGGTCACTGCGGACCCACAGGGTGACGTCCTCACGCAGCAACGGCATCTGACGATAGACGAACCATTTCAACCAGTCAGCAGACGTGGCACGATCCCAGTCTGCCACCTCGCGCAAGACCAGCGCCTCACCGCGGTATTCCGCCGACAGGCTCAACTTCCCCGGCGGAGTGATCATCAGTTCCGGAGTCGCATCCGAGGCCAGCTCACTGACCTCCTGCACCTGCCAGTCACGGAACAGCCAACGCAGCGCCGGGGCATTTACGTTAAGAACAGTCAGCTGCAACTGGTCCGCATCGCCGCGGTTCAAATCCGAAATCTGGTTGGCAACCTTCAGAATGAGATCCACCCGACCGGCGCGCGGTTCCGGCTGCCACAGTTCGGAGGTCAATGGCTGACGCAGACCCGCCGCACCGGTGGTCATGGCAATCGTAAACAGCGTCACCGTAATCAGGCCGCCCCACACCCCACCCAGGCGGGCCACGGCTGCCGACCAACCCGTCCCTACCAGCAACAGGCTTAAGACGATCAGGAACAGCACAGCGGCCAAGAGTCCCAGACGGGTGTGAGCCAGGTTGGTGCTCAAGTCCATGTTCGTCACGCTGGCCAGGTTGAGCCAGCCAAAGATCAAAAAGGCGACCACCAGCGTGACGGTGCCGGCCACCTCCCAGAGGTTATAGCCCGCAAAGTCAAAGTGATGGCTCAATTCCAGCGCGGCCAACGTCCAGAGCGGCAGGAGCGCCCAGGCCAGGTCACCGGTCTGCTTGCCGGGGTAGATCAGCGCCAGCACCAGCGCCACCAGCGCCCAGAGTCCCAGGCGGACGGAGTCTGCATCCCGTTTCAAAATACCGCGCACCGCTCCGGCGATCCCTAATGCCAGCGGCAGGATTTCATAGGCTGGCAGGGCTAACAATGGTTGCCAGAGCGGGACACCTGAAAGTGTCCACCAACCGCGCAGAAATGCCGCGAACGACATTGCAAAAGCCGACAATCCTTTTGGAGAAAAGACAAACAGGCTGCCCACCACGAGAAGAGTCCCAAGCCCCCAGAGGAGCGCCACCCGCAAGTCGTCTGGGCGAAAGCGCGCCGGACTCGCGCCGGCTTCCCGGTCAGCGGCTTTCTTCTCCCCCTGCGCGGGGACCCTCTTCCCGAACGCCGAGACGAAAGCCCAGGCCAGCGCCAAGCCCAACAGGCCAAACCAAACCGACGGTCCGGAAAGTAGCGCCAACCCAGCGAAGAGACCGGCCTGCGCACGGTGGCCGTTCAACCACATCAGTCCGGTCAGGACGACGGAAGTAATCGCCAGTATCGGCCCGCCCGCCAGGTGTGACAGCGCCACCAGGCCGGGGTCAATCGCCAAGCCAAAGGCCAGGATGAGCGTCGGGATGCGCCCGAAGCGGCCACGCAATAACCATGGCGTGAACACCAGGGCGCAACCCGCCAGGACCGGCCAGAAACGAGCCAGGAAGTTCGTCGCGCCGAAAATGTAGAACAGGGCGGCGGTCAGGTGAACGTAGGCAGGGTTGGGGCCGATGGCAGGCTTCAGCCCCTGGGCAATTCGTAGAGCCTGGAGCGCCCAATCGGCTTCGTAATCGGAGAGCGGCAGCGCACCGAGATGCAGGAAGCGCAGGCCGACAGCGATGGCGAGCGCTAGGGCATAGAGAGCATGTTCGAGAGTGGGTTGGAATTTTCTCATTGGCTTATTTTACTGCTCCTTGCATAAATTTCTGAACTGAATCAGCCAAAAAGCAAGGAAAAAACGACGATTTGGGTTCAAATATTTACGCAGTACCCTGTAGCATGGTAATTCGTAGGGGCAGGGCTCGTCCCTACCCAGGACGACCACGATGGCCCGGGCGACCACAAAGGCCGCCCCTACGGTTTATGGAACTTCATAAATCTCCACTTGCCCCTGCTTGAAGACTGGCGTGAGATGCTGCTGGAACTTGAGTTCGTTGACGCGATAGTCCCGGCGTTCAAGCGTGCCGACGACCACGTAGCGGAGGTTGTATTGGGCGATGATCTCGGAGGCCTCGTCCCAGCTACTCGTCTCATACAGGCAGCTGATGTCGTCGGAGCGCATTCGACGAGAATCATATGAAAAATTCGCTTTACAGGTCAAATCTTGCATCGGGGAAACCATATCCGACACGCTGCCGCGCCATTGATACTCATGCCACCACCAACCCAATACGGTCGGTTGGCCGGAATAAGTCGCGATACGCCCATAATATGAGTAAGTGTCTTTGCCAACCACCTCGGCAACGACACCGTCAGGCGCAGTTGACAGCCAGAGCGCCGCGGCAGCATCATCGGGATACTGACTTTGGAATAATTGCGCCCCGTCGAGAGTCCAGACGCGCGCTGCCGTCTGCAACGCAGCCGGATCCCCGGCAGCCCGCGCTGCTTCAAGGCTGCGCTTGAAAGCGGGAATCTGAAAATCATTGGTCTTATTTGGCAGGGCAAAGATCGGATAGACCAGCGCCATGAACAGTGCCAACGCCAGACCGATCCGGTAGACCCAACTCCATGTGCCACGCAGTTTCTGCAACATCACCGCCACGCCAAAGGTTGCTGCCAAACTCAACAGTAGCCAAGCCTGGTAGTAGAACTTAAAAATGGTATTCGTGCGAGAGCCAAACAGGTCGCGCAGATAGACGAAGTCTGGTGCAAGGACGAGCAGGGCGCCGAGGAGGATGAGGAGAAGGATGAAGGACGAAGGATGAAAGATGAAAGGCGAGAGGCGTTCTTTTTTTTCTGCGTCTCCATCATTCATCCTTCTGCCTCCTGCCTTTATGAGGAAGGCCAACGCCGCGCCGAACAGGCCAAGCAAAGTCAACAAGCCGCCAATGTAGGAAAGGCGGCGCATGAGCGTCAGACCAAAGCAGAGAGAAATACTCCCGGAGCACTGTGAATTGATGAGAGACCCAACAAAATCCGGCTGCAATTTATATGCCAGCAAAGCCAGCCCCCAGGAAACGATCCACAAGAAAATTGCCAGCCCCAAGCCAATGCCAAAACCGAGTATCCAATTGGCGGGACGTTTTTCGGCGCGCCAAAGATAAACCAGGTAAGCCATCAATGCCAGGAATAGCGGCGCAAACATCACCCACAACTGCGCCCCGCGTGTCGGTGAAGCCAGGTTGGGCAGGATGCCGCCCGCCTGGGATGAGAACCCGGCGTAGAACGGCAGGTAAAGCAGGATCGCCAACAGCCCCGTTGGTATGCTGAAGGCGAAGAGGTCTTCCAGTCGCTTCCAGGTCCAGCCACCCTCCAACGCCCGCGCCAGAACATACGCGCCAGCCACCAGCGCAAACCCGATCAGAATGTCCCAGGTATTCAGGAAGGCCAAACCGCCCAGGATGAGAGCGCCGAAAAACAGGCCGTGTGGACGGACAGGCAGACGGTAGAAGCGCAAATTCGTCTCCCCTTTCCAGCCGCCCAGGAACAGGTTGAGCGCCACGGCGACTGCCATTAATCCAAACGGCATAGCCAAGACGTGCGGATGCAGGTCGCCGAGCAGGTAGGAGAAAGCCGGGAATTCGTCAATAATCTCGCTCGTATTCCCGGCAAGGTCTAAATCCGCAACGACACGCGAAGCCTGCCACCACCAAATGAATCGCTCCGGTACCCATCCCAACGGGCGGGCGGGCGGATTGACCAGGTTCGTAATCCCCAACCACGACCAAAAAGACGATGTAGCCGTGCCGTCCAAGTTCCATTTCCAGAAGAGCCCACGTCTGTGCAGGACTTCCAAAAAACCTTCCAGGTTGGAGACGAAGAGCAGGAAGAGCGGGCCGAGCAGGGGTAAGCTGACTGACGATTTACGATTTGCGATTGAGGATTGATGATTGCGCCAGAGGGCCAACAGGTTGTAAAGAATGCCATACGCCCCAATAAAACTCAGGGCAAAAATAAGCGCACTCATCAGGTTATGCGCCACACTGCCCAGCGTACCGGTGGCGCGCGCCAGCATGGCCGTCATGACGTAACCGAAGTAGTAATACGAAATGGCGTAGCCTGAAAGCCACGGGTCGTGCGGCGGGAAAGTCGGCGAGCGCAGGATGGCGTTGATAAAAGCCAGTTCCATCGTTTTTTCACCGCCCATGATCTCGATATTCGGATTGGATGCACGTACAAACGCCCAGGCCGCGAAGGCCAGGAAAAACAACGTCTCCACGGTGATAATCAGCCGCAGGTTGGACTTCAGCCAACTGACGATTGACGACATCGTGCCCGAAGGGTATTGACGATTGACGAGCATCTTCCAGCTTGCAAGAATGCTCAAGACAATGAGCAATGCCAGCGCCAGCAACAACCCGCCGCCGTCATTCTGGATGATTCCCAGTGAGCCCATCATCCAGAAGACGTAGCCCCATACCAATATGCCGAGGGCACGCGCCAGGCTGAAACCCCGATCAGCCAAGGCCGGGAAAAGACGGTAGGCCAGCGGGAAGGTCAACCAGCCGAGGAGAGAAACAAGCAGATACCAGGCAAAGAAGGAGAACATAAGATTCAAGCAGGAACGGGTGAAAGAGTTTTGACCATGCGCCGATATCCCTTGCTGGCAGGAGGAATCGCGCGGGGCTTATAGAAATGAGTCAGGATGACCCGGTAACCCGTCCGTTGATACAGACGGAAAGCGCCATCGTTATCCATGTCAACGCACAAAGATACCCGATTCAATCCTGCAGAGCGAGCTTGATGTTCAGCAAACGCCAGCAGTCGCGACCCAATTCCATGTCCCTGAAAACGCGGCAGGATCGCCACATTGCTGATATAGTATTCCCCACGCCCGGCTTCCGGTCCGGCGATCGCCAATGAGCGCCACGCCAAGCGGATCAACGCAACCAGGCTGAAATGTCCGAAGAGATAGCGGCTTGTGGCAGTGTTCAGCCGGGGGACCGTCTCCCCAGGATATGCCACCAGTAAACCGGCAATTTGGGCGTCCTTTTCAGCAATAAACGCATAACGATAGCTGAGACGACCATCCGCAGAGAGAAACAGTCCAACCAGCGTTTCCAGCACCGTGTGACGGGGATCGCAGCCAAACATGTAATCGCCCTCCCAAAGCATCGTCTGGTAGAGCAATTCAGCGGCCACTGGTGCATCATCGGGCCGCGCCGGGCGGATAGTCAAATCGGTTGCTGCACTCATAAAGGTAGCCGCGTAAACTTCCCTTCGGTATCAGGTTGAAAACCCACGACCCGGACGACAGCATCCAAGTTGATCGGGCCGTACAGGTGGGGAAATAGTTCGGTTGCGAGGTCCACGCCCGGCTCCCAGCGCAGCTCCGAGGTCAGTCGGGTCGGGTCAACGACCAGGATGACCAGGCCGTGCTGACCGGCGAAAAGCAAATTGGCCACGCGCAGAATTTGGTCCGCTTTGGAGCAATGGATGAAACCCTCGCTCGCCAGCGAATCGGCGGTATACGCACCATCCTTTTGTGCGGCAGACCAGCAGATCCGGAACGTGGCATGAAGAATGTAATCACTCATGGACTGACCTTGCCTATTGGAGGAACTTCGTAAATCACCGTCTGCCCGTCCCGATACACTTCGTTCCAGAATATTCCGTTGTATGCGCCAAACTTATCCAGGCCCCCCCCAACGTACCTGGCGCGTTCCAGTTGACCGATGATGACATAACGAACGTTATACTTACGCAGGAAGTCAAGCGCAGCGTCGACATCGGTGGTCAGGTAGAAAGCATTCTCTTCCATGCCACGCGCCCTTACAATCTCCGTGAACGTCAGGCGTTGTTGTATCTGATGCCACTCCCAACCGACCACATCGGGCAGGCCTGTGTAGATGGAGAAACGATTGAGCCAGGTGTACTGGATACCTGCGGAGGGCGCTTCAGCGATCACGGGCGAACCCTGGACGTTTTCCTGCATCCAGCGGATGGCCCGGTAATCCTCGCTCAAGTCCAGGGACTGGTTAACATCATACTCGAAATAGTGGGTGGTATAGGCCATGTAGGTCATGCCGTCGAGGGTATACGGGGCAGCCGGCGACATGCGGTCATGGACTTTGGCTATTCCATAGAATAACAGGAAGAGCGTCGAGCAGGCGATAAAAATGGAAGCGATCGTATTCCAGGCTGCGCGCCAACCGGGCAGCCATCTGCGGAACTCACCCAGCAACCAATTGAAAGCAGCAGCCGCGCTCACGCCCAGCAAGACCCATGCCTGCATGTAGAATTTGAAGACCGTGTTCTGGCGGCCAACGTCACCCTTGACAACAAGGATCTCTACGAACATGGTAATCACCAGGGCAGTCCCCAGCATAAATAGGACCAACCTCTTGGTATCCGGGAGCCCCGGGCGCAGGATCAGCACCCCAGCCCAGGCCACCAGGGGCAAGGCCAGCCAGAGTATAGTGACCCCCTTCCACGACGATTGCTGAGTCGAGCCCATGGCCCAGACCTGCTGGACTATCAGCAGCAGAAACACGAAAACCAAACCGCCGATAATCAAATCCCGGTACGGCCTCAATTTACGCAGGGAGGAGACCGGCGTGGCAGCCATCCATTCGCGCGTCTCCCAGACCATCCACGAAACAATAAAAAACAGGAACACACCCCAGTGAACGAGATAGGATGAAAGATCCGAGCGGTTGCCCTTCCAGGCTTCAAAAGAGTTATAAGACTGTCCAAACCAGTGAGTGAACGGCTGGTAGAATAGGAGCGAGAGTCCGGCCAGCAGGGCTACCGCGCCCAACGCAAAGGACAGTCGCTTGACCCATTTGGGCAGGCCAACGGGAATACGATCGGTATCCACGTAGCGCCAAATGACATAAGCCAGCACAATACTGGCCAGCAGAAAATAGGTGTAAAAATCCCAGGTGTTGACGGGCTTGAGGGCGCCGATGACCACCCCCCCAAGGATAAAGGCCAGGGCGGTATCCAGATGGCTCTTCCATTTCGCTTTGGCCAGCACGACGGAAAGCACCCAGGCAATTGCCAGCAAGGTCACTCCCAGAGCCATCAAATGAGCATGCAAATCGGACCACAGGAAGCTGGCCAGCGGAAACTCGGTAATGGGACCGCCGGAGGCAGCCGGCAGGACGCGGGTAGATCCCCAGAACAATTCACGCGCACTGCTGATCGTGGCATCCGGGTTTTGACCACCCAGGGTGAGGAAAAAGCCTTTGATCGTCCAGCAGATACGCGCAAAGATGTTTGACTTGTCCACGGCGCTGCCTGGGGTAATAATACAATCATGGATACTGATCCCTCCAAGCTGACTACTGGGTGCCGCCATGCACATGAAGCTTCGGTAAAACATGCGGACAATGGCAAGGTTGCCCAGCAAAACCATGACGGCCGAACCGGTCATTCCCGCGATGAAAGCCCCCTGGCTAAAGAAAGACTTCCAGGTCAGTTTCTTATCCTGTTGCCCGATCACCATCAAGTTCCACGCCACCGAGAATCCCCCCAGCGCCAGGCAGGCAAACAGCGTCGGCAAAATGAAATTATAGGCAATCGAAGGCACAATGCCGAGCAGCTTGACCGGCGTGCCGACGATCACATAACCGTAATAGTAATAGTTGATATAGCCGCCCGCGAACCACGGGTCATAGGGCGGGAAGGTCGTGCTCTTCAGGATGGCATTGAAATAAGAAAATTCCATCGGGCGCTCACCGCCATTCGGGTCATGCCAGATATCCGGGTTGCCAAGGCGGATCAACAGGTCGAGCAGGAAGAAGGCCAGGAACAGACCTTCGACGGCCAGGAAATATTTCTTCCTCGTCTGCCATTCTTGCTGGAGTTCCCGGCGCTGGCGATAAGCCAGCAATGCGCCTATCAGCGCGATCAAACCCAAGGCGATGCCGATGGTAAGCTTGCTGTAAGAGACGCCGAACGATCCGGCGATCCAGGAGAACCAGGCCCATATCACCAGGCCCGCCGTACGCGCCAGTGGATAACCGTGGTCGGGCAGGCCGGGGAGGGCGGCTCGCACTATCGGATAGGCGAACAAGCCTAGCAGGAACATGACGAAGTACCACAGCACCACACCGAGACCCGGATACTTGTTTTGAAAGGCACTCCAATCGAACAGTTGTGACCACGTGCCGCCCGCCTGCTGGACCTCCAGCCGGTCAGCCGGAAGCATCAGGCTTTTATAACTGTCGGCCTGACCAGGCGTCAGATGGACGGCGGTACTGGTATCCACGGCGCCCAGGATGGCCTGGACTTTGGCTGGGTCATAATCGGCGTTCTTCTTGAAGATCATCGTCTTGGGATGGTCATAGAACCAAAAAGCTTCTTCGGCCGATTGGTCGTTGATCTGCAGCGAGCCGATGGTTGGGTACGACGTAAACACGGCTACCAAGTCGAAGCCCAGGCTGCCGTGGAACATGCCAGGTTCCGCAACCTTGTAGCACCAGATGATGTCCTTATCCGACGGACAACCGAGCAATTCGCGGTAATAGACGGTCGTCAGCGGGTAACGCTCGGGGAGACGGGTGATCTGAGTGTATTGGTGGGCAGTAGGGAGGAAAAGGTAATCTGCCTGATCCAGGTCCGCCAGGAGACGGTTCAACTTGTCGGCGTTGTCATCCCAGTAAACCTCCAGGTTCAGGTCACCGCGATAGATGCCGCCGAAAGGATCATAGCTGGGCGTCCGGAAAGGAATCGTATAATCAACGTCTGTCTCGTTAGCAAAGTAGGCGCCGCTCAATGTCAGCGAGCTGCCAGTCGCCTCGAGGCGCAAGTAATAGGTCTGACCTTTGACAACGGAAACAGGGCGGTCAAGTTCCAGCACAGCCGGGTCGCCACGCGGATCACCACTAGGCTCAAATTCCGCCGTGGCCGAGGCGGTGGCGAGGACCTGGCTCGGTAGGGCATCCGGCGAAGAGGCCAGCGACAGGCTCAAGGTCTGCACGCTCGGGACAATGATGTCGGCAAGGCGGCCAAAGTCAATCTGCGTCAACGTCCCATCGGATTGAGGGACAAATTGCGCTTGATAGGGTTGACCCGCACTGACAATGCATTGCGCTGCAGAACTGACCGGTTGTCCGATCTCGCCATCGGCTGTTTGCACAGACAACTCTAGAGGTTCGCAGAGATTGACCTGAACCGCAGGATCAATCACTTCGACTTTCAGGGTGTAAATCTGTTGAGCCGTGAGAGCAAGCGGCTGATCAAAATGTAAAACCTTGGATACAGACACGGTCGAACCAGGCGTTGACAGAATGTCCGAAGCCAGGGGCAGGGCGTCGTCGGGGTTCTGCCATACCGTCACAATCAAGTCGGCCTGGATGCTCACGTGCGGGAGAAGAACTTGGTCCAGCGATCCGCTGGCCTTGGCAGTAAATGCAGTCTGGTAAGGCGCGCTCGCTTGAATAGTTGTCCCCGCGGAAAACGGCAGTGGTTGCTGGTAGTTCGCTCCATCCGGAGTCTTTATACGCAGATTGATTGGACCGGGGATATTCTGAAAAATCCATTCGGTGGCAGCGCTGCGCGGCTCGGGGCTCGTGTAAATGTGTAAGAACGCAAAGGCCCAAGCGGCAGTCGAGAGCAACACCAGGACGCCCAGAAAAACCGATAGAAAACGCGGGAATGACGCCAAAAATCTGCTTTTCGCCTGCAACCGCCCAACCTGCCATAACCGGATGATCGCCCATCCTGCCATCATCGCCAGGAGCGGATAGATCGGCAACTGGTAACGAAAGGTCGGGTTGTACTGGAGCGATTGCCAGACGAAATAGATCGCTGTCCAGCTCCAAAGAAGGAGATGCTGCCGCCACTCCCCTTTCAGGATGCGCCAGCCCATCCACAGGAAGCCGGCCCAGGCCAGGATGCCGAGCGGCAGGCCGAGACCCCACTCGGTCAGGTTCTGGAACGAATACAGGGGCGAACGGCGCGCCCATTGCAGAGACCAGGGCAAGTCCGCATTCGGGCTGGCCTGGCTGCGTTGCTCGCGAATATTGGCTAGCCACTGCGGGTTGAGACCCAATCCATTAAAAGCATAAGGTTGGAAGATACGGAAAGCCAACACTGAAACGATTGCCCCGATGACCAGGAAGAGAAAAGCCTTGGCAATGAAATCTTCGATCGCAGGCCGATCGTTCCCATCGCCCACCGGCGGCTGGGGCTTCGTCCTGAAATAGCGCACCAGCAGTGCCACCGGGAGCGTGATCGCCAGGGCAGCCGCGTTGATCTTGCAGGCCACGGCCATCCCGAGGGCAACGCCGAAGGCGAGGCTGAGAAGTGTCAGGGGATTATGCACGAAGTGCAACAGATACCGATAAATTTTGGAATCGAGCGGGAGTGCCGCCAGGCTGGCCTCATCCCCGTCGTTCACCGGTCCCCATTCTCCGGTCGCGATCAAGACCGCAACGTACAGGGTCAGGAACATAAAAAAGACGGCGAAATTATCGGTGGTATAGAAGTGGGACTGCTGGATTTGTTCCACGGCAAGCGCTGAAAAAGCCGCTGCCAGCAAGGCCACGCGCCTGCGGTATATCCGCTTTACGATGAAGTACAACAGGGCAATCGTGCCCAAGTCCATCAATCCTGAGAGATAGCGCCCAAACAGGGTCAGGTGGCTCATTTGCCCGAGCCAGCCGGCCAGATAACGGGTGATGAAGATCGGCAAGTCGCCGTACACGTAGAACGAATAGCCACGGTTGTGAGGATTCAAAGGTGAACAGCTGGTATCGAAATATCCGCCCCAGGCCTGACAATCCGGAAAGGCCTCGGGGTTGCTAGCCCGCCAATTCTGGATGGATGCCGTCGGAGGCGTTCCCAACTGATTCTGGGGAGTTCCGATAGGTTGGATCGCCGTCGTCACCGACGTCAGGAAGTTTTCGTCGGGATGCTGGTTTTGAAATGCACCCCAGTCCGCGCCGGTAAAACGGAAATAGGCGGCGACCAGCAGGACGCCGAGCAGTAATAAGTCATACAACCATGCCCATTTCTTTTCGGGCGTTGAGGTCTGCGTAAAATTCATTCGGGACTCTCCACGCCGGTCATCTCACCGGCGGCACAAACAAGGTCAGGAAATCTTTGCCTGCATTGGCGACAGCCGAGTGGAACGTGCTCACTACACCTTGTGGGTAGAGTTGTATGAGGGCATCCAGGTCCTGGGTATCTTCGGGTTTGAGAATGAACAGCTTGGCGCCCGTGACATCCAGCGTAGAGTCGAACTCATGCGACCACAAGGCGAAGTCCTTGTTCGGGATACCAATCCAGACGCCCGGCAGGCGCGTATCTGCCCAGTAGGGATACGGGACAATCCAGGCATCCTCCACGGATCCATAAACCTGCGAAAACTGCTTAATAACCGCGCCCATCTCGGAGGTGTTCCATGCTCCCTGGCGGAACTCGGTATCGTACTGACGGAAGACCAGGTCGAAGTTCTGGAAGGAGGATAAGCTTACCAGGACAAGCGCTACGACCCAGGCCTGCGCCATCCCGGCCCGACGGCTCTTGCGGACCTCGAGACGCGTCAGCAGGCCATCCAGTGCTATCGCCACGATCAGGAAAACGGGTATGATTGCGCCCGCCGGACGATTCAGGGAGGGATTCTCGCTTGGGAAAGCCAGGGAAAGGGTCGAGGGGAGTTGCAGCAATGGGACAGAAAGGAGCAGGAACAAGTCCAGCCAGTGCCGTTGGCGCAGGTAGCGGCTCAAGACCAGGACAACGCCGATCAGGAACAACGCGGCCGAAACCATGTCCAGTGCCGGGCGATGCGGGACGGAATGGACCCAGATTTCCCCATTGTCCCAATTGAACATGCGCAAACCATTCCAAGTATTCGAGATGAGGATCTGCCACCAGGGTCCCGGCAGCGGCTGTTCCGTTGACCCCAGGCGGCTGAAGGTGCGCATGCTAAATATGCCTGGATTCTCCTGCCAGTAACGCGCCAACGGCAAGAAAACATAGAGGGACATCAGCGCCAGGATCGCCAGCCAGATCACTGCCTTTTGGCGGTTGCCCTTGGACTGGCTATGGATCAGGTATATCCCAACAGCAGCCATTACCACAAGCGGGACAATGCGAAAGGAAGTGTAGCCGTGCAGGCCGATACCGAGGAACAAACCGGAAAGAATGAAATCATTACGGTTGTGAGTGCGCAGGCCGCGGATCAGGTAATAGAGCGTCGGAGCAGCGAAAAACGGGTAAAGCGTAAAACGCAGCCCGACCCGGCTGATGACATTCGGCCAGTAAGCAATCCCAGCGAAAAGCACCGCCAACAGGCCGATCCGTTTCCCACCGAACTCCTTACCGAGCAGGTAAAGGTAGGGCATGGTCAGCAAACCGCAGATGACAGTGCCGATTTTCAAGCTGAGAAATAACAGCCCGCTGCCGAACAGCCAGGCCACCCCCACGGTCAAGTACATCTGGAACGCTTCACGACCGGTGTCGCGGGGGAAGAAAATATGTGTTTGACCCTGGGTGACGTCGAAAACGTCTAGGATTTTCTCGGCGTGATCGCTGAACGGTTCAGCCGGGACGCTGTTCAGGCGGTAGACACGGAAGAAGACCACCAGTGCCGTCACAGCCAACAGGAGCAGGGTCCAGCGTGTGACGAGGATTGGCCAGGAGTCACGGGCGAAGAAGGCTTTGAGGCGCCTCCAAAGCGGTGTCGCATTTGGATTTGGAATCCAGAACGCCCAGAGGAAGCAGATAATGGTCAACGCCCATATCGTGACGTTGAACAGCGTGAACTTATTTCCCGCAAAAGTCAGGAAGGCCAACACCGCCAGTGGAATGGAAAGGAGGAACGGCAAGCGGCGGACTTTTAGCGTCTCATCGCCCAGCTCCGTTTCCGGGAGAGGCGCAATCATCCACTCTTTGACCAAGACCGCCCAAACCAAAAAAGCGGCACTTATGAAATATAGAACGAGGCCGGTTGAGGCTGCTCGATTGGGCGGTTCGAAGGCATACTGACCACCCAAAGCCAGGGCCAGGGCAAACAGGGATCGCCACGGCCAGGGTCTGCGCGGCGCGGCTGTTTCCTGAGGCAGTTCCACAACAGCAACTGCCGCGTCTGGCCGCGGCACCGGTAAAGGCCCCACAGGAATTACGCCCTCTCCATGGCGCTCCCAGAATTTCAATCTCGACTTGAGATAATCAAGGACACTCGGTTCGTCATTATCAGGCATAGAATTCACTCATTGGTCAATGACAGCCGGCCCTGCTTGCCGGAAGCGATCTTGAAAATCTTATCACAATACTCGTCACGGTCATCATCCAAGTTACCGCAAGTTCATCCAACCGGCACTCTTCCGGTTCGCCGGGCGATATAGAAGGTGTATACGCCATCCTCACAGGCAGAAGCATTTGCATAAGGTTGCAACATGCGCTGGACCCAGACCAGATTCCAACGCGCCGGAACAAGGATCCAGCGCCCGAAAAGCTTGCGGACGATCAGCGAGGGCAGCCCAAAGTAATGTCCCCATTCGAGCACCGCCAGAGATTTCGGAGGAAAATAGTCCCACCACTTCTCTACCACAAAACCGGCCCGTTCCAGTCGCTTTTGCCAGACCTCCGAGCTGTCGAGGTGGCGATGGCGGGAAATACGGGTAAAAAAGGCGCGATAGAGTCTCGCCAGGGACCTCAACCGGACTTTCTCCAATGCAATGGAGATTGAAAGGGATTCATTGAAGCGGTGGTTGGGGACGCAAAACGCGAACAAAGCTCCCGGTTTCAAGACACGCGCCGTTTCCGCTAATACCTGTTCCACCTCCGGGATATGTTCAAGAACCGAATTGCTGAACGCACTGGCAAAATAACCCTCTGGATAGGGCATGTGGCCACCGTCGGCTTCGGTCAGGAGGCGATAAACCCGGCGCGACTTTGCCTCATGGATGGAGCCGTGCCACGGGTCGAGGCCAATGTCAATCGGCTCGTCGAAGGTCAACGAAGCGAAGTGACCGTCGCCGCAGCCCACGTCCAGCGTGGGGGCAGGCAGGTCGAAGGCCTGGTAATAGGTCGCTTCCACACTGCGCAAGAGGGCGCGGAAGTAGGGCAGGTCACGCAGGTGGAGATAGAGGTAATCTTTGTCAGGCATGATATAATGATAGCACTTTTCCAAAAAATGATGGCAGGAGCGCTCCTATGATCCGCACGATGGTCCAACTGACCGAAGAACAGCTAAAAGCGCTGAAAGAACTGGCAAAAACACGTAAGACTTCCGTGGCCAAACTGGTACGCGAGAGCGTGGCGCAGTATGTTACCACGGCCACCCAAGGCGCCGACCGCGAGAAGAAGCGCCGCCGGGCGTTGGAGTTTCTGGATTACATCAAAAAACATCCTGAAGAGTTTCGCGACATTGAAGGGAAGACTGATGTTTCTGTCAACCATGACAAATACTTGGCGGAGATTTACGGCACATGGGGATGATCTTCGTAGATACCTCTGCGCTTTTCGCGCTGGTTAACTCCAGTGATGAGGACAACCAAATCGCTTGGCATACTTGGAAAGAGTGCATCGGGGGTGGCGACGAATTCATAACAAGCAACTACACAATCGTTGAAAGCATTGCTCTTATCCAAAGTCGGCTTGGCATTCCAGTGGTGAGAAGACTGCTCGAAAATCTCGTGCCCTTCATCCAAGTTGCCTGGCTTGACGAAGAGCAACATGCCGCCGCAATTGACGATCTACTTGCGACCAATCGACGCACCTTGAGTCTGGTGGATTGCGCCTCATTCGAGACCATGCGCCGCCTCGACATCGAAACTGTCTTCACCTTCGACGAGCACTTTCGCGAGCAGGGGTTACAGGTTATTCCGTAGACAAATTTTCAATTTGTCCTGCTCATTAATTTCCCAAACAATTCCTCATAATCCGCCGCCACCGTATCCGGGTCGTACAAGTGCTTTAACGCCACCGTGTCACAGTGGTACTTTCCTCGTTCAGCGAAAATTTCCAACAATGCTTGCGCCAAGGCGGATGAATCACCGATTGGCACCACCTTACCCATCCCGTGCATCTGTACCGGGCGGCGGACGCCCGGCAGCGCCGAAGCCACACACGGAACATTGTTCATCATCGCCTCAACCTGCACCAAGCCGAAGGCCTCGGTCGAATTCAGCGAGGGGATGACCAGCACATCCATGTTGGGATAAAAAGCCGCCAGTTTAAGCTGGCTGAGAGTGCCGAGGAACTTCCAATAGCCGCCTTCTTCATACTTCTTGATGCGCGGCATCAACCGGTCGGCGTAAGCTTGCTCGCCCATGACGTTCTGATATTGACCGGCGAACAGCACCTGCACCTGCGGGTATTTTTCCAGCACGGCTGGCAGCGCGTCGAGCAGGACCTCGACACCTTTCTCCGCGGCGAAGCGCGTCACCATCCCGATCACGGGACGCCGCTCGCGGGTCCGATATGCTTCAGCAAAAGCCTCGACGGAACCGGGTGCGGGGGGCGGAAGTTCCACCGGCGGCAGAAAGGGGGTCAGCTTGTGACGGTAACGGGAGAGATAGGTCGAATTGTCGGCGTAATCCTGCGTATACGTCACGATGGCATTCGCCAGTAAAGCCGCCAAGTTATTCTGAAGCTTCACAACCAGGTTGACGAAACGGTTAAAGAGACCAGGAGGCAGGCGCAGGTCGCAGTGATAAGTAAGGACGGCCGGCTTGCCGAAGAGACGGGCACGCAAGGCCACGCCGGGAGCGTCGAACTGCGGCAGGTGCAACTGGACTACGTCGTGCTCGGCCACCAGCCGGGTGGCGACCAGGCCGAAGGTTGGGGCGAGCACGCCCTTGCTGATGCGCATGGCTACGGGCACACGGATCACCCGCACGCCGTTTATCACTTCTTCGAGCGGCAGGGACTTGTCGTATTGAGTGGTCATCACGGTGACCTGGTGGCCGCGCCGGGCGAAGGCGCGCGCCAGCTGTTCGGCGTAGATGGTCAGGCCGGAGATGTGCGGGCGGTAATAAGTAAGAACGGTGAGAATTTTCACCCGTGGGCTCTGCTAAATAATAAACCTAATCCTGGCACAAATCATCCAGGGCCGGGTTGCGGTAAATCTTGGTGCGTGTGAGCTCTGCAACGTTTCCATCAGATTTGACTTTCACGTCAACGGCGTAATAGTAATGCGGTCCGCAGCCAAAGAACTGGTAGTCAAAGGCATGGACGATGTAGCCGCCCTCGGTTGTGTCCACATAGGTATCTTCGAGGGCACTGACCGTGTAGCGGTATTTCCAGTCAACCTTCAGGCCATAAAGAGCATATACATTTGCAAGGGAAATGGCAAAACTCAAGGCTTCGTCGGCAGATTCCACCGGCGTAAAGACCGCGCGAAACTCGTCGGCGTTCTTGACCAGCCGGAATTCCCCTTCCACTGCAATGACATAACGGACCAGCATCGGCATCGGTCCGCCGATGTTGAAGAAGTACTCGCTGCCAGGAGTATCATACGGATTGGCTACCTCCGGTCGCTGCATCGGCACATAGATACATACTGCCATGGGATAAGCAGGATCCAGCCCGCCCATCAGGTCCGGGGCTTTCTCAAGCCGGTCGCAGCCCAGGGTGTACAACGCGCTGTCCGGATTGCAAAACAGGGTGCCGTATTCATCCGGCTGGCAGCCGACACTCTCAAAAGGGGTGAAATCCACCTTTAACTCCGGCTCGGGGTGATTAATGATTTTCGGGCCGCAGCCGGCTGTTAAAATAACGATCAGCAACACGATCCGGTTTTTCGATTTCATATCTTCCTCCTTGCTAATGGGCGAGCCGGTGATTCTTTTCAATCATATCGCAATAGAGGGCGGGGCTACAGCCCTCACATTCCAGTTGCAAGGTGGCATGGGCAATGCCATATTTCTGGCTGAGCAACCGACCGATGGCCGCCTGAATCCGCGCCCCGGTGCTGATGGAGACATCGTCAGTCACGATGTGAGCAGAAAGCGTCCGCAGACCGCGCGTGATGCTCCATACGTGCAAGTCGTGGACGCCGCACACACCTTCCACCTGTTGGATGTCAGCCACCAGCGCTACCACATCAATATCGGCAGGAGTGGATTCCATCAGGATATTGACTGACTCACGCACGATGCCCCAGGCATTCCACAGGATGAGCAAGCCAATGAAAATACTGACCAGTGGGTCGAGCCAATTCAGGCCGGTAAAGCGGATGACGATACCCGCTGCGACCGCGCCGACCGTCGAAAGGACATCGCCCATCAGGTGCAGGAAAGCACTCCTGAGATTCAGGTCGTGTTCGCTGCCGCGCCGGACCAACAAAGCTGTCACCAGGTTCACGACGACGGCCGCCACGCCGACGCCGATCAGCACGTCCGCCCGGATAGCAGGCGGCGCGACGAAACGCTTGTAGGCTTCGTAGAAAATGCCCAGGGCGATGAGCGCCAGCGTGGTCGAGTTGACCAGTGCTACCAGGATACCGGCACGATGGTAGCCGTAGGTCTTGCCGTGGTTGGCAGGCCTGGCTGTGACGCGCAACGCCCACCAGGTGAGTGCCAGGGCAATCACGTCAGTGACATTGTGGGCTGCGTCGGTCAGCAAGGCCAGGGAGTTGGCGAAAACCCCGGCAACGATCTCAACGACAATAAAGGCAGCCGTCAGGCTGAGCGAAAGCGCCAAGCGGCGGATGGCAGAACGGGTGAGATTGGTGATGTGAGTGTGTTCGTGAGCCATAGGTCAGGACGCACCGATTATAACTCACGCTCAAGGTTATAATAAAAAGGCGAGTGATACCCTGGCCACCTGACACTTTAACAACAGATAGTTGATCGGCAGGCAAAACCGGGTAAAGTAGGCTTCTGCCAAGAAACCGAAACCCAGGAGCTGCCGAATGCCGATCAACCAACTGTATCATCCATGGATGCGGCAAATTTGTGAACTGTGGCCCGATCAAAGGATTACCCAAGTACGCGGCTTTGTCTGGCTGATCGCAGGGATCTACAAAAGCCGCTCGGTGTATTTGAGCAGGATCGCAGGCAAGATCCCTGG
>Ga0315284_10000034_pt1 | contig 201207 bp, 227 predicted proteins | sample YL17G09_16_MG_FD_203696 | JGI IMG/M metagenome (GOLD analysis project Ga0315284, IMG submission 203696) | Sediment microbial communities from Yellowstone Lake, YNP, Wyoming, USA - YL17G09_16 | ecosystem: Environmental > Aquatic > Freshwater > Lake > Sediment | place: USA: Wyoming | collected... | reverse complement strand
CCGGCGCGCTCTCGCGCGACGCGGGTGAAGCGGTTGGCACCACGTACGCCATCACCGTGGGTACTCTGGCGGTCAACGGCAACTACACACTCAACTACGTTGGCGACAACTTCGCGATCACCCCGGCTGCAAGCAACATCACACTGAGCAATCTGACCCAGACCTACGACGGTTTGCCGAAGTTAGTGACGATTACTACAGACCCGATCAACCTCTCGACCTCAGTGACGTACGACGGTTCGGAAACTCCCCCGACCGATGCTGACAGTTATGAAATAGTGGCTACTATTACCGACTCGAACTACACTGGCAGTGCCACCGGCACTTTGATGATTGCTCCGGCGGGAGTGACTCCGAGTATTGTAGCTAATGATAAGGTCTATGATGCTACAACTGCCGCAACCTTAAGCAGCCAGACGGTTACCGAGGTATTCGGTGCTGATGTGGTCAGTTTGGAAGTTGGTACAACCAGCTTTGACAACAAGAATGTCGGTATCGGCAAGATCGTTACCGCGACTAACTTGACTCTCTCTGGCGCTGATGCTGGTAACTACATCTTAAATGCTACGGAAGCCATAGATACCGCTGACGTTACGCCTGAGGACCTTACTGTTTCAGCCGAGGGTGTGGACAAGATCTACGACGGCAACACCGACGCAACCGTTACTCTCTCGACTGACAAACTTGGAACTGATGATGTATCCGCTACTTCCACCACTGCGTCCTTTGACACCAAAGATGTCGGCACCGGAAAAGCAGTTGCGATAAGCGGCATCTCTATTAGCGGTGCTGATGCGAGTAACTATAACCTGCTTAACACGACTGCTGACACCGCGGCTGATATTACAGCCAAAGTTCTGACTGCAACTGCTGATAATCAAAACATTGCCTACGGTGATCCCGATCCAGTTTTCACTGTAAGCTACTCAGGCTTTGTTGGCGGAGAGAATTCCAGCGTGCTTGACACACCTCCGATTGCTTTCGTAAGCGGACCGTACGACGATGTAGGCACTTATACCATCGAGGTATCAGGCGGCTCGGATGACAACTACGATTTCAGCTACGAGAACGGCACACTTACTGTGGGCAAAGCTGTTGCTACCGTGATATTGGAAAACCTGGATCAGATCTATGACGGCACCCCTAAGCTGGTAACGGTTACTACCGTTCCAGACAGCCTGACAGTTGACGTCGCCTACGATGGCTCGGCAATAATTCCTTCCGACATAGGCAGCTACGCCGTTGTGGCTACGGTGAATGACATCAGCTATGCTGGTACGGCAAGTGGCACATTAACTATCACGGACAACGAAACCCCAGAAATTACTCTTGTTGGTAATAATCCTCTAATTGTTGAGGCAGGTCTGTCGTACACTGATCCAGGCGCGACTGCTCTTGACAATCATGACGGAGACATCAGTGCCAACATCCAAACTAGCGGCACCGTAGACGTGCACACGCTAGACGATTACACAATCACCTTTACAGTTGAAGATTCCTCACACAACTCGACTAGTACAACGCGCACAGTGACGGTTCAGGACACTATCGATCCGGTTGTTACTATCAACCCGATCTCCAGCCCAACCAATGCGACACCATCCATCACATTCTCGGTTGAAGACGCGACGGCAACGACAACCGACTGCAAAGTCGATTACGGTAGCCTTGCCTCCTGTGTTTCACCGTTTACGCCTACGCTGACGACTGGCGATCACACAGTAACGGTTCAGGCAACTGACGCCGCGGGCAACATCAGCAGCACCACTACTGCTCCCTTCACGACTGACGCCACTGCTCCTGTTGTCACCATAGAAAGTGCCCCGGGCGCGTTCATCAACGTTAGTTCTGCGACGATTGCCTTCCATGTTGACGATGGTGACGACGCAACGCTGACGTGCAAGCTCAACGGCGGAGTCACACCCTGTGCACCGCCCTCAGTTGAACTCTCAAGCCTTGCTGAAGGGGCGTATGATTTCTCTATTGAAGCAGTAGACAGTATGGGTAACACCAGCGTCATTCGTCATGTCATCTTCACGGTTGACACCATAAAGCCTGTTGTCCACATGGACACTCCTGCAGACCCGACTTCCAACACCACGCCGACGATCGGATTTTCTGTTGAGGATGCCTCTTCTGTGACGGCTGAATGTAAAGTGGATAAAGTGGATGACGGCAGTTTCGGCCCCTGCAGTGAGCCATCATTTATCACGCCTGTCTTGAGCGATGGTCTGCATACTGTAACCGTGCAGGCAACTGACGCGGCAAGCAATATGAGCGATCCTGCATCTGTCTCCTTTACGGTGGATACCACGGCACCAGGTGTTGAGATTATCAATCCGCCTGCCGAATTCATCAGTGTTAACAGTGCCGTCATTGAATTTACCGTAGACGATCCTGAAGCCATTGTTGAATGTCAGCTTGACGACGGAGGATTTACCGCATGTACTTCACCGGTTGAGTTCACTGGCTTGGGCGAGGGACTACACATTTTCACCGTGAAAGCTACCGATGAACTGAGACACTTTGCTACCGATTCAGCTGACTTTACGGTTGACACGATTGCGCCGGTCATCAGCCTTTTGGGCGATAATCCTATGACCGTTGAAGTTCATGGCGCGTACGATGAACCTGATGCTACGGTGACCGATAACTCTGAAACCAACCTTGTCATTAATGCATTGGCCCTTGATACTAATCATGTGGGCTCTTACCCGGTTACATACGATGCCCAGGACGCAGCTGGAAACCCTGCGGAGCAGGTCATCCGTACCGTCAACGTGGTTGATACCCAGGCGCCCATCATCGACCTTATTGGCGACAATCCTCAAATCATCGTCATCGGAAACAGCTACACGGAACTCGGCGCTACGGTGACCGATAACTACGACATTGGACTTGCTGTCACGATTGGCACATCGACAGTTGACACTAATCACAAGGGAACTTACGAAGCGACGTATGACGCTGTCGACAGTTCCGGGAACAACGCGGCTCGAAAAGTCCGGACGGTTAAGGTAGTTGATTCTATGCCGCCGGTCATCGCGCTTATTGGTTCCTCGACTATCAATCTTCACGTCGGCGACACATATACTGATGCCGGTGCAACGGCGCTTGATGACGTTGATGGCGATCTGACAAGCTCAATTGTCACGGTCAATCTGGTTAATCCCAACGTACTTGGCGGCTACATTGTCACCTACAACGTGTCAGACTCCTCAGGCAACGCCGCTACTCAAGTGACTCGTACGGTCAACGTGATTCCGGTCGTCTCCGACGAGGTGGCGGTATCCGCTACTACTAATTCCATCACCGTTACTTGGACCACTGACCATCCGGCGACCAGCAGGGTGATATATGACACGGTTTCGCATCCTGACCCGATTACCAGTTCTACTACCAATTACGGATATGCAAACTCAACAACTGAAGATACAACCCTGGTTACCAACCATTCGGTGGTTGTAAGCGGCCTGTCGGCAGGAACTACATACTATCTGCGGCCGGTATCACACGGCTCGCCGGAAGCGTTGGGTATTGAGGTTTCAGCCGCTACGAATCCTGCATCGCAACCTGTTAACAACGTTGTTAGCGGCGGAGGAGGCGGTGGAAGCTACACGTACACTGTCAGAATCAATAACGGTGTGAGTCAAACCACCACGAGAAACGTGACGCTTTCTCTCTACGCTTCCTATGCGACTCTGATGTGGATCTCGAACGACTCTTCCTTCTCGACTTCAACCGGCAGTTGGATTCCGTTCCAGGGCACGTATGCGTGGACGCTCACTCCGGAATTGGGTGCCAAGACGGTCTATGCGCGATTCAGCCAGGCTGGCGGTTCCTCGGTAATGGGAAGCGCACAAGCAAACATTCAGCTTGTTGGAGCGTCGGCGGGACAGGTACTGGGTGCGACGACGACCTATATCTTCGCGCGCACACTTTCTGTCGGTTCACGTGGTGATGATGTGACCGAGCTGCAGAAGCGCTTGACGCAAGAAGGTGTCTACACTGGTCCTATTACCGGATACTTCGGTCCGCTGACGGAAGCCGGCGTGAAAGCATTCCAGGAGAAGAACGGACTTGAGCAGGTTGGAATCGTGGGGCCCAAGACTAGAGCGATACTCAACCAGGGAAGCGGTGGTGCAGCGACTCCTGCTCCTTCTTCGCTTACCGATGAGCAGCGAGCGACCATCGCTCAACAGATACTGACTCTTCTTGGACAGATTACGGTACTGCAAGCGAAGCTGAAAGCGTTGGGACAATAAAGACCCATAGACGATAACCAGCGCGCTCCAATCGGAGCGCGCTGGTTTTGGTCGCCACTGTTTTATGTGTTCGTAGGAGCACTGGTGAGGCAGCTACAATCAGTGTTCATAAATTGTTATAATTAAACTAGGTCTACAATCTAAAACCCATATGAAAAATAAACGTCTTGTTCCAGCCGCAATAATTTCTGCCGTCCTTTTACTTACTGGAATATCGCTCACGCAAACTGCCTGGGCTGATTCACCCAACCTTATCCCTAATGCTTCGGTTGAAACGCCGAATCCTTCAAACAACAACCAGCCGTTAAATTGGACGACAGACCATTGGGGAACTAACAAGGCAACATTCTCGTATCTGACGACTGGCTATACGGGTTCAAAAAGCGTCAAAGTCCAAATTACTAAATCGGGATCAGGCGACGCGAAGTGGTATTTCCAAGAAGTCCCCGTAGTTCCCGGAAATACCTATCTTTTCTCGGACTATTCAATTTCTAATGTCAAAAGCCGCGTCACCATTCAGTACCATCTAAAGAGCGGCTCTTTTCGGTATGTAGATTTAGGCACGCCCGCCGCATCGGCCAATTGGCAACAATTTCAGAAGAGCTTCACGGTTCCGGCTAATGTCGTTTCTCTCACGGTTTTTCACTTAATCACCGCCTCAGGATATCTCACGGTTGATGATTATTCGCTTACACTGGTAACAAAAGACGTTATCCCACCCAGCGTAGCGATTACCCAGCCAACGCAAGGGTCGACAATCTCCGGCTCGGCGACTCTTTCTGCTGTGGCAAGCGATAATATCCTTGTGCAGAACGTCCAATTTTCAATTGACGGCGCGCCTTTCGGTTCACCTCTGACTGTCTTGCCTTACACTGTTTCTTGGAACACCACTTCCGCTTCAAACGGAACGCACACGATCACAGCTCAAGCCACCGATTCGTCAGGCAATACTGCTTCCTCATCCATTCAGGTTATCGTGGCAAACATCATCTCACCTCCACCTCCTCCGCCGCCGTCTCCAGTTAATATTATCCCTAATAGTTCAGTTGAAACGGGATCTTCAGATGCCAGTTTGCCTGCTAACTGGAACAAGGAGAAATGGGGCACCAATACGACAGCTTTCAGTTATGTTAAAAACCAAGGGCACTCTGGAAACAACTCGGTAAAGGTCCAAATAACCAAATACACATCTGGCGACGCCAAGTGGTATTTTGACTCCTTGCCTGTCACGCCCGGTGACACGTATCAATTTTCGGATTGGTACCAATCAAATATCACCAGTCGCGTCGTAGTCTGGTTTGCTAACACTGACGGCACTGATTACTATCTTGAGCTGCGAAACGCTCCGCCATCGTCAGATTGGACACAATATTCTGAATCATTCCAGGTTCCAATCAGTGCCAAAACGTTCACGGTTTTTCATCTAATTAGCGCTGTAGGTTGGCTTGCCACCGACGATTACTTTTTGGCCAAATTTACTCCCAATGGCTTTAACAGACCAATTGTAACCTTAGCCTTTGATGACGGCTGGGAAAACAACACTCTCACTGTTTTGCCGATTCTAAAAAACTATGGCTACAACGCCACCTACTTTTTTGCCACAACTTATTTGGAAAACAGTCCGCCAACCGGCGCTATCAATGTCTCGGGACCGGCCGCGGTAAAAGCAATCTTTGACGACGGTCACGAAATTGGTTCGCATTCCGTAACCCATCCTGACCTGACCACTGTTTCTTCAAGCCAGCTTGCTTACGAACTAAGCCATTCCAAAGAATATTTGGAAAGCATCATCGGAGTCGGAGAAGTAAAAAACTTCGCATCTCCTTATGGCACATATAATGAGACAGTCATCAATGCTATCAAAGGTATGTATCGGTCCCACCGGCCGACTGACGAAGGATTCAATTCTCGGGAAAATTTCGACCCTTACCGCTTAAAAGTCCAAAATATGAAACCGACCACCAGTTTGGCCCAGTTCCAAAGCTGGATCAATCAAACCGTCAAAGATAAGACATGGATGATTTTAATCTACCATCGGGTTGCTTCTGCCGACTTGGGGGACTACGACACCAGTTTGCAAGATTTTCAACCTCAGTTGGATATAATTAAAAATTCAGGAATCGCTGTTAAAACCATAGATCAGGCCTTGAATGAACTTACGTCCCAAATTTCACCTTGATTTTCCCGCTCCTCATTTTGACAGGGCTCACTGTTGAGAAACTGAACCTTGCCGCATCTCGTATGAGAACAGCGCGCTCCAATCGGAGCGCGCTGTGTTTGATTGCTACTGTTTTATAAAAAGCTGAGGGCTCGCTTGGTAGCGAGCCCGTGAGAGCTAGTGCGAGGCTTTTTCCACGCGAGGGTTCAATTGCAGAAGGATAGCCATTCCGAAGTCCCTGCGGAAAAGAGCTTCTTTGTTTTCGTCCAGGAAGATGCCGGCGCGGCGACGGTACGCGGGGGAGAACAAGGGATCGGACTCGATTGCCGCCGTGTACGATGCAATCGCATCGTCGTTGCGGTTCATGAGCTCCAGCAGGATTCCTCTATTGAAGTATGCCGGCGCGTTGTGTGGGTCGAGGTTGATGGCGTCGTTGAGGAGCCTGAACGCCATGGTGTAATCCCCCAGTACCACGAAGTAAGCTCCCGCATTGGAGTATGCGATGACTCCTGACTGGTGGTGCCGGATCGATCCTTGCAGAAGTTCGGCTGCTTTCTTGATTTCTCCGCGCTTGAACCATTCCATAGCCGCCACGTTCAGGGCGTATGATCTCGCTTCGTCTGGCGAGAGCGTTCGAAGGTAGGTGCCCTTGCGCACGGCGCGCTCGTCGATGTCAAACGCGCGTTTGTACAGAGCCGTGCTAACCGGCTCTCCCAGTACGGTTTCCCAGTTGATTTCGAATGTCTTTCCCGTCCATCGGGCGAACGCATGTTTTGGGACATCCACCGCCGAAATGGGAAGTTTCATGTGCTGACCGGCGGCGACGAACAGGGTAGTCAGTGTACTGCAGCAGAACTGTTTTTTGCGCAGACCCTCGTGCAGGAGCAGTGTATCGTCGTCGAGTCGCGCATCTTTCATTATCACTTCCTGAATGGTCTTGAGTATGAACAGCGCGGTCTCGGGACGTTCGTTCGAGTTGAATCCGTTGTGTCGGAATGGGCGCGTTTTGAGCTCGATGGTGCTCAGCAGTGCCTCCAGCGTGTCGTAGTCGGACTGCTGAACCCCCAGCCCTTGGGTGGCGTCGAGCGCCTCGTGTGCAACGGTCCACTGCGTTGGCGGCAGAGCCTTGTTGGTTTGCTGAGCATGCGCTGCTCTTGCTCCGCATCCGCAGCACATTGTCAGCGCTGCGAGTACTACGGCAAACACGGTCCATTTCAGACTTTTCCTCATCGGCGTCTCCTCCTTTTTTGTTTTGGTACGTTGACTGCTGCGAGCAGCCTAACCAATTTTTGTGAATGTGTCCAGACGGCGGGTATAAAGTGAGCCGCCTCCGGGAACCCGGTAGGCGGCGCAAGAGAAACTATCACTGGAGTGGGGGAGGTCTGAGACGGCTGTTCCATCGGATGCCCAGTCGTACCGCGTATGCGAGGTTATGCTGGAACCTGCCGTTCTGGAGAGCTCGCGAGAGCTCAAGTTGTCCGGAGCACCATACGCCCACGGCGCGGTTCCATCGCCCGACTCTTCCTCCGCCTCCGACTGTGAACGCTGAGACCCGGTTGGGAGTGTCGTGTTCTTGGAAGAAGTAATCTCCCGTAACTTCCCCGGTGCGCTCGCGATTGCGCCAGCGCAGTCCTACGAACGGCGGCTGTGCGTCCTTCTTCCATCTGTTTCCGTCCTGGAAAGAGGATTCATAGCCGTATCGGGTAATGCCGGCGGCTGCGGTCAGAGAATGAGAAAGGGAAAAGGTGAGAGCTCCCTGGATGCCGTATGTATGTCCTTTGTCGGCTTTGAGCTTCTTCTCGTTGGCTGCTCTGGCGTTCACCTCGTATCCCAGCACCTTGCTGGAACCTCGGAAATTGACGGCGGCTCCCCACCCGTTGAGAAATCCCATGTCAGAGGCTGAACTGAACATCAGAGCGATCTCCTGCGAATGCTCCTGCGCCGTGCCCGGGGTAGGGGAAAGCAGCGCGAAGCAAAAAGCGGCAACAGTCAGTACCGTTTTCATTCGGGCCTCCTTCTGGCCAATATATGTTTAGTTGGTAGCTGCGTACAACATGCCACACGAACGACATTCGGTCAAGTCCGTGTGGTTCTTAAGCGGGGATTATTTTCGCAACGATCGGGCGAGTTTTATAATCAGCAGAACAATAATTACAAGGATCCCGAGCGGAATTCCGACAGCGAGCGTCATCGCTACAACCCCAAGAAGTACCGCGACCCAACTCCAGCCGCCCATGCCGGACTGCCATCCCCATCCGTCATGCATCCCCCGAATCCCGTATCCGCCGTATTTTCCTGTCGTGTATCCCATCGGGCATCGCCCGTCCCATGCCGCCGTTCCTCCTATCGCTTCCTGCATCTTCGTAAAGGACTCACTCCCCATCATTTCTTCCATCTCCTGACGGTATTGATCGTAGTTTTGTCCCATCATCTGGCGCATCCACTGATCGCCCAGCGTTCGGTAGTCGGTCGATGTGCCGGACGCATCGTAGAAGTTTCCCATCATCTGCGCCGATGCGGCGATTGGCCCTATGAAGACCAAAAACGCCGATGCAATGAGTATGTTGTTTTTCATATGAATGTAAGGTGTTGTTATTTGTTATGTTCCCAATCGTGCTCTTTTTAACCGCAGTGAGTTCAGCACTACCGACAGCGAAGAAAGGGCCATTGCCGCTCCGGCAAATATGGGGTTCAGAAGCGGCCCCCCAAACATGTACAGCGCGCCTGCCGCAACGGGAATAAGCGCAATGTTGTAGACGTACGCCCAGAAAAGATTCTGTTTGATGTTAGCAAGCGTCTTTCGTGAGAGTACAATTGTCTTGTAGATTCCCATCGGATCTCCTGACGAGAGCGTAATGCCGGCTGATTCAATGGCGATGTCGGTACCGGTTCCGATTGCGATGCCCACATCCGCCTGCGTGAGCGCGGGAGCATCGTTGATGCCGTCTCCTACCATTGCAACAATGCGCCCTTCGTTTTGAAGTTCTTTGACTTTTTCTGATTTCTGTTCCGGCACTACCGATGCCAGAACGTTTGTGATGTCGACTTTTTGAGCGATTGCCCGGGCGGTTTTCTGGTTATCGCCGGTAATCATCCAGACGTCTACGCCGAGATGCTTCAGATGCGCAACGGCTTGAGCGGCGCTTGGTTTAAGCGCATCGGCAACGCCGATAACCGCAAGGACTGCTTTTCCATCTGCCAACGCAAGAGCGGTTTTGCCTTCGTCGCTCAATGCGTCAATGTCTTTTTCGGTTTCTGCAGAAACCCTGATGCCTGCGTCGGATACCATCTGCCTGCTGCCGAAGATGTATGTCTTCCCCCCGATGGTTCCGCCGATTCCTTTTCCCGTCATCGCCTTAAAAGCGCTGACCGGAAGCAGTGCGATGTTCTTTTCCTTTGCACGTTCTGTCACCGCCCTATCCAAGGGGTGAGTGGTGTTCGCTCCCAAACTTGCGGCAATCTGCAGGATATCGTCTGCGGTGGACGACGTGCCGCTGGCAATCCGTATGTCGGTGACAGTCGGTTTTCCTTGGGTGATGGTTCCGGTCTTGTCGAGTATCACCGTGTGCGTTTTTCCGGCAGTTTCCAGCGCTTGCGCGTTGCGAATGATGATTCCCGCTTCTGCACCCCGCCCTGTGCTGGTAACGACTGCAATGGGTGTCGCGAGTCCCAGTGCGCACGGGCAGGCGACTACCATTACTGCAACCGCATTGATGAGCGCAAACGAGAGACGCGGCTGTGGTCCGACGAGCAGCCACGCGACAAATGTCGCCGAGGCGATAACAAGAACGACGGGGACAAAGTACCCGGTGATTTTGTCTGCAAGCCGCTGGATGGGCGCTTTGGAACTCTGCGCTTCTTGTACAATGCGAACAATGTGAGCAAGGAACGTATCCGTACCGACCTTTTCCGCTTTCATCCAAAACAATCCGCTGGTGTTGATGGTGGAGCCGATGACCCTATCGTTCTGTTTTTTCTCTATTGGCAGCGACTCTCCCGTTACCATCGACTCGTCAAGAAAAGCGCTTCCTCTGGTGATTGTGCCGTCTGCCGGAACTTTCTCTCCTTGTTTTACCAACAGAACGTCTCCTACGCGGATCTGTTCTATCGGTACGTCTTCATATTCTTCCGGTTCACCGCCGGATGTTTGATGCTTGGTGTTTGATTCTTTTACGCGGTGCGCCGTGGTTGCCTGAAGTTTAAGAAGTTTTGTAATCGCTTCCGATGCCGACCCCTTTGCTTTCGCTTCCAGGTATTTTCCAAGGACAATGAAAGTTGTCACCACTACCGCAACGTCAAAGTACGTTCCGGACTGTGCCAGAAGCTTTCCCTGCCACTGCGGAACCAGCGACGCAAGCGCAACTGCGGCGCTGAAAAAATATGCCGCTCCGGTACCCAGCGCCACCAAACTGTCCATGCCGGGACGCAGACGTTTGAATTCAAAGTACATTCCTCTCCAGAATTGTCTTCCTACCCAGAACTCCACTGCCGCTGCAAGCGCGACCACCGCGAGTATCGCGGGTACTCGCGGCATCCATGCAGCAGAGTCGCCGCCGAAAGTCCAGAGTAGCGTGATGACGGAAACGGCGATTCCGATTTGCAGCTTGCGCCTGAGTGCTTTGATTTCCTTGCCGCTCTCCATCTTCGAATGATCATGTCCTTCCATTTTCCCTTGGTCGTGCGCCGAGGGCGTGTGATGTTCGTGTTGATACAGCATATGTTCCGCGGGCGTTGCGCGGTATCCGGTTTCCTCCACCGCGTCAGCGATCTGTTCGTCGCTGATATCTCCGTCTGTCTCGACAAACAATTTCTCGGACGCAACGTTCACCGACGCGCTCTTCACGCCGCTTATCGTGCGCACGGCCATTTCGATCGCGGCTGCGCACGACGCGCAGTCCATCCCTTTTATGTGAAATATTCTCTTTGTCATATGTTTACAGCGCGGTGCGAATCCACTCAATAATCTGGAAGCTTATTTCCTTAAGCCACTCGGAAAAATTCTGCTGCCACACCGGTGCCCACCATTCGTTTCCCGTCGCACCGAGATAGAACAGCATGATGCCGACCGCGATAAATACCGCCCCGGCAACGTATTTGAATGCGGCGCCGTATCGGCGGACTACCTGCATGCGCGACACCGCCATTTTGTCCCACAGAACCGCAATGAGAAGCAGCGGCATCGCCATACCAAGAACATAGAACAAGCTCACCACGGTCGCGCGCGCAAAACTCCCCGAGAGCACCGCCAGTGTCACGCTTCCCGCAAGCACTGGTGCGCAGCAGGCGCTGGCAATGCCGGAAAAAATTCCCAACGTAAGCGCGCCGCCCCAGCCCAACCCTTCATCCATGCGGGGCGTTTTGAGGCGAGGCATCGGCATCTTGATTCCAAAGAGCACTGCAAGACCCGCGAGCATAATCATCACACCGCCAAAGATGTAAAGCTGCTGGTGGTAGATGTGAAAAATCTCGGCAAGCAATCCCGCTCCCAGCGTAATGGGGACAAGCACCAGTGCAAGACCCAAAGAAAATACCCCCGTCATCGCCAGCACTTTTGTGGTTCGCTTGAAGATGGAGCCGATATAAAGCGGCAGTAGAACAGTCACGCAGCAAGGTGCAAAAAGCGCCGCCACACCGCCCAAAAACGAACTGGAGATTAAAATAAGAAACATAGACAAGAACAGAAGATGCTTTTTAAGCCCTAGAGCGAACAACTGCCGCCCTTGCTGCCGGCGGCCGGCTCCTGGGTCTTGAGCGCCGCCAGCGGGCGCGCGACGTTTTGAGAAAACCCTGAAGCGCTTGAGAAATGCGCACCCAGTATCTCTCGTGGATTGACATCTTTCCAACTTTTTCCTTCTATACGGGAGAAGTACTGCGCGATTTGCTCATAGATATCGGGAAACCATGCGCGGTTGAACTGAAGCGCTAGCGTGTACAGCGCGTCGTCGGAAAGTCCCTGTGCGACACCCAGTGACAGCACTCCCAGCATTGCCATGCCGTGGTTACAGTCGGCAAATCGCGCATGATTGTTGCAGCAGGAGCGGTAGATTGTGGCCGCGATGTCGGCAACGCGCCGCTGCTGTTCGTCGGAGAGGTTCAGGATATTATGTTTGGAAAAATGGACCGTCGCATCACCGGTGCCTATTGCCCACCCACCCGTCGAGGCAAGCACTCCTAATCGCTCTTCTTGCTGCAATGTCGCCAGTTCGCCAAGATATTTGTTTTCCTGCGCAAGTCCGAGCCCCCACAGCAAATTGAGCGTGAATTGATCGTCCTCTCCTGTATAGATGGGCGTGGTGCGCGTGTCGCTGCCAAGCAGTGTTTCCTGCGCTGAAGAGAGGGGAGTGATGGCGCGGTAGCGCTCTATGTCGATAACACCGGTCTTTATAAGCGTTCGGGGAAAATCGGCGAATGTAATCCCCGTGTCAATGCGCGCGATGTCGGAAACGTCGCTCTGCATTGTTCGATTCGGCACATTCGGTTTGACCAGTGACCGCTCTGCGCTATCGTGTATTTGTAGTGTGTCAAGTCCCCAACCGATGACCGCAAGGATCATAAGGAACAGGAAAGCAAGAAAGTAAGTTTGGAGCTTGTTTATGACGGTGTTGGTTATGGGTGTATACGTCGACAGAGACGGTGCAGACGACAATTCGCGGATTCGCACGCTGTTCGTCCTGCACGCCGCCCTATAGCGCGACGTTTGCCGTAAATGCAAGATTCACTGTTGGCTGCGTCTTTGAATTGGTGGAAAGATAAATGGTGCGCGAGACGGATCCTGCGCCCGCCGGGCCGTGTGCGGCGGGATCAAACACCGCTTTTACAATCATGCGCTCGCCGGGCTGCACCGTTACGTTTGCTTTCCTCTGAATGTTATGCCCGCTCATGCCAAAAGGGCCGAGATTGTGATCTTGGTGGCTTACAAATGCCGTCGTGCACATGCAGGACGTGGAAACTTCCTCAATCGTGACAGGTTCGCCGCTCTTGTTTTCCAGTGCAAATTCGTACGTCACATTCCCGCCATTCATGGGGATGGTTCCGAAGTCATAATCGGCGCGGTCTGCTTCGAGACGTCCCTGGCTGGACGCCGGCTTGGACAGGGAGAAGTAAACCCCGACGCTGATCAGCGCAAGCGCTACGAGGAAGAAGATCAATCGTTTTTTCATAGTAATGAGAGATTGCAAATACCCTGCAGCTATTATTTGTTGTACATCTTCACCACTCGTGACAACTCTTTGATCATCTCTTCAACTTTTTTCTCACTCTTTAAGTTACGCGGGTTTTTGAAGCAGGTGTTGAGGTGATTCTGGAGCATCGTCTGGTGCGCCGATTTCAGAAGGCCGATCGCCGCCAGGTTCTGCTGCATAATGTCAACGCAGTATGCTCCTTTTTCCGTCATCTGAATCAGTTTCGCGATTTGCCCCTGCGCTTTTTTAAATGCGACTAGAGCTTTTTTTCGTTCGTGTGCCATAGTAGGGGAATAAATAATGATATGTTGCCTCCTCGGTGTTGAACCTGCACCATAGGTATAGGTATACTATCGGGATGGGGTGAAAAAGTCAAGCGTGAGAAGTGTGGATAAACAAAACGGCCCGGACCCTTGCGGGACCGAGCCGGACAAAACATTGCGGCAGTTATTGCATCACGCGTGACGCTACGGAGCGGCGTGAGCGGAAGGAAGAAGCGACGTTCCGTTGCTGACGGTTTCATACGCGATGTGCGAAACCTCTCGGATAAAAGCGCTTAAAGAAGAAAAATCTTTGCCGCGCGTCATTATGCACAAAAGATAAGGCGATGTCGGGTGGTATACGATGCCGCAGTCGTGCAGCTGCCGCACGCCAGTGGCGGGGTCATACCGCTCTCCGAACTTGTGTGCCACGGGTATCGGTTCGGGAACACCCCCGCGCAGTCCTTCCTTATACGTTGTTTCTGTGAGCAATTTCAGGGCCCATTCGGAGAGATCGCGCCGCAGGTACGAAGCGTTATACAGGACGCGGAGAAACGACGCATAGCGCTTCACCGAGATGGAATCTTCGGCTGCAGCCAAGTCGGGGAGGGGAAGTCCGAGATCCGCGTACACCTGATTGATAACGCCGAATGACGCATGCGTCAGTAGCACATTTTTTGCATCGTTGTCGGAATAAATGATCATCTGGCGAAGGAGTTCTTCAATGGTATACGTATTGCCGACAACGAGCTGCTGTTGGGGCGCGATGTTTTGGGTAACGGCCAGCGGCGGCGGCTCGAACACAACACGCTCCGAAAGGTGAGCGGGATCAGCTTCTGCCATTTTAAGATGCGCGATTAACACCGGCACCTTCACCAGGCTGGCGAGAGTAAAATTTTGGAGCGCGTTAATGCCGATCCACGGGCCGTTGTTGAGGTCTCTGAAATACACCGCGGTCTCGCTGATGGTGCCTTTTCTGGTTTCTTCGTTAATGAGCCCGAGCAGTTTATTTTTGAGAAGTGCCGCTGCCCCCTCGGGTATTTCGCGCGCTGTTTCAAAGTCAACGAGGGGATTAGTAAACCCGCGCTGGTTCTGTTCGTGAATTTCGCGGACCGAGAAGATATCTTTGGTTTTAAGCGCTGGGACTCCCCATATTCCTCCGGCCAATCCGAGCGCGAGAGCGCCGGCGCCGACAACAAACAGTTGTGCCTTTCTGGTCATAGAAGCATTTGTAGTATACCAGAGTTATCAGCCGGCGATTCTTTCGATGATACTTGGGTCGTCACAGGCAGGATCATTCCTTCTTCTTGTCCAGTTTGTCCAGCCCCAGCGCCTTGAAGCCGTAGTAGACCACCAGCGCGATCACGAGAAAATCAATGATGACGCTGATGAAATCTCCCCACATAATTTGTGCCGAACCGACAGTAATCGCAGCTTCCTTAAGTCCTCCGGCCGCTCCCAGCGCGACTCCCAGCAGGGGATTGATGATGTCGCTCACCAGAGCCGCCACGACTTTTGACACCGCCCCGCCCAGCACGAACCCGATGGCAAGTCCCACCACGCCTTGTTCGCAAATAAAGTTTATGAATCCTTTCATATGTTTAACGTGTTATATGTTTATAATTTTGCCATGACCTGTTAGCTAGTGCGGAAACAAGAACTCGCCCAGCAAGAAGAAAATGACAAAACCGCCAATGATGACGGACACAGACACCAGCGCCGCTCTTTCTTTGTTTTTTACAATTGCAGCAATACCTGTCAAAAATGCGAGCGTCCCGCAAATCGCCGCAAACAGTCCTGAGAAAGCGAGCAGGGGATTATCAAAGAACGTCTCGCCTCCCTGCTGGCCGGAGGCGGCAAGCAGCATAAGTGTGGCCAGAAACAAAAAGAAAAGAACTGCGCATATCACCGATGCTTTCCCCAAACGAGTTGTTGGCATATTTGCGTTCTTAAGAGAGTCCAAAACGGAAAGAAAACAATGCGTTGAAACGCCCGACGTTTTCTCTTATGGCGTAAGTATATCAGATTCCAAAAAGAAGGGGCTTGCGAAACGTCCGCAAGCCCTGTGTGTTCTGTGTTATCGGGAGACGATGTGTCTGAGTATGTTGCAGTAGTTGAGGTCCTTCGTTGACACCACGACGGGATTGAGCACGGCCAGCTCCCTGGCCAGCGTGCGGGTCTTCTCCCAGCTGGAGACGGCACGGACCGTCACCGTTTCGCCATCGACTGCGAGGACGATGTACGTCTCGTCATCCGTTATGACGATGTCACCCTCGCTAAGCGCGGTTATCACCGTGTCCGTCGTCTGGTGTCCGGACCCGCGCGACGCCGACACTATGGCCGCGTAGCCCGAAATGACCGCGGCGACAAACGCTACCACTACCGCTACAGCACCCAGCACCTTCACGGAGTCGCTACGTTCCATCATCCACCCCCCTTTCAAGATTCCGAAGAGTGGATAGTGTACGTCTTTGCGTGCCTCTGTGTCAAGCAAAACTGCACCTGAACTTAAAACGAGTTTAGTTTCCCGTTGCGTGTCCTGTTTCTATGTCCGGTGCAGTATCCACAACATTCCAACATTCTCAAGAATGTTGGAATGTTGTGACGAAGGAGAGAAAGCGGCGGCCGTAGGGCGAGAGAGTATGAATCACGTTTCTGCCGCGATACGCTTTTATAAGCAGTCCTGCCTGAACCAGTCGGCGGGTATGTTCCGATATTGTTTTGAAATTACCGTCAAGATGAGTGGCGATCTCCTCGAGCGCCAGACCTTCATGTTCTCCGACGAGGAGCAGTATCTCTATGCGCCAGTGATTCGCAAGCCCCTTGAAATGTCTTTCCATCTGCTTGCTGGTCTTTGGACCTCTGGTTTCTTTCGTTACGTTTTTTGCCATGCTTCGATTATATCACTGCCCCCACGACATTCCAACATTCTTGAGAATGTTGGAATGTTTATTTGTTTTTGGGTGGGACTAAAGCTGAACTTCCTTCAATAACTCCGGAAATTCCTTTGTTCCCATGTTGCCAAGAGTGTAATGACCCCTGCCTTTGAGTTCGACGACCTTCCCGCCCAGAGCTTTGTGAAAGATCTGTAAACTCTTTTTACCGTCATCTTCTTCGTTATCTGCCGTAAACATCACGATTTCTCTTACTCGCGATTTAATGGACTCATCTATGGGATAGTCATAAAACGCTTTTCTAAACGTATCGTCCTTATCCGGGATTTTCCACGGCGCGACGAGAATTAGTTTGTTGATTTTTTGCTTCGATTCTCCAAGCCATCTAACCAAAAAAGCGCATCCGCAGCTGTGGCCGATGAGTATTGTATTCTCCGAAACGGGGTATTTTTCGAATGTTCTTTTGAACGCATCGTAATCTGGCTCCCAGGGGCTTGGCATAAGCGGGACCTCTGTCTCTATACCCCTTGCGGATAATTCACGTTTGATCCAGGGAATCCAGTGTTTGTCGTATGTTCTGGTTTCCGGATTCATGGCCTTTTCTGCGTTTGAAGGGCATCCGTGAATCACAATGCAGTTTCTCTCCGCCTGCCTCATGCGCGGCGCCTCGCACTTAATTTCCAAACGGCATTCCTAACTCGCGATATACACCCTTCAAGATCGGAGATGACATCATCCTCCGGCAAGCGAATCACCGTCCAGCCGTTCTTCTTCAGATAGGCGTCTTTGGCTCTGTCCTTCTTTCGCTGAAGCGACCCCGCGTGAGCTTTCTTGTTGTCGCACTCAATGGCGACGTCTCCCTTTTTGCAGAAAACCGCGAAATCGAGGCAATAGCGCCTTTTTCCTTTCAGACGATACTGGGGAACCGCTCTGATGCCGGCTCGCCTCAAACCGACGGCGACCAGCCGCTCGGCGTGGACAACGCCGTACAGCTCCAGAATGTCTCGTGATTTCAGCAAGCGCTCAAGCGTGGTAAAACCGAATGAGATGCGACGCGGCACGACGTTTCTGACAGGACGGTCCAGCTTTCTGACGTCGCCCACGTACACCGTGACGTAATCCCATCCGGCGCGGGGATGAGCGGGTTCGTCGGGAAGCAGTTTGATTCGTTTTGCCTTTGAGCACCGCACGACGCGGCCGTAGTACTCAATCCGCTTCCCCTCCCTTCCAAAAGCGGCCGGCTGATAGAAGGCGAGGTACTGAAACTTTCTCCGGGGAGCCCAAACAAGGGGCATCCGATACCAGCGCTGCCCAAAGAGGATGTCGCGATCCCTCCTGTTCCTGAGCACGCCCACCAAAACGGTATCGTTCTTTTGTTTATTCACGTGTGTGGAGATTTTCACTGTGTCCCCATCCCAGCCAACCCGACCTAAGACCGTTCTGTAATTCTGCAGAATATGAGAATGATTGGTTTTTGGGGGAGGGGGGACTTCGACTTTACTCAGTATAAACTCGTCGAATCCAAGAAAGTTGGAATGTTTATTTCTTCTATTTTTCACCCCGTACGACATTCCAACATTCTTGAGAATGTTGGAATGTTTATTTTGGGGGGCTATTTGGTGTCGAAGCCGACGGGGCGCTCGGGTTCTTCCGCCAATGTAACAGGACCAAACCCTTTTTCGTATCTTTTAAGATTGTCCTGCAATGCGGCCACGATTCTTTTCAGGTGTCCCGGGCTTGTTATCACTCTGGAAACAAGCTGCCCCACCGGAGGATGAAGCAGCATGAAATCCAGAATAAATTCCTCTTTGGTATGAGACACCTGCATGGCATTGCTGTATGAACCCTTGAGAACACCGTCTTCCGCTTTCACCTGCATTCCCTTTTTCTCTGGTGCGTCGTTCATATATGTATGTGCTTATTTTTGACCTTTCAGACCGAGAGCAGCGATGGTTTTTTCAGAAAATTCAGGGGACCATTGCGATACCTGTGACATCTCAAAGATATGGTTAGTGAGCTTATTTATTTCAGCTATAAAGACACCCGTTTCTCCGCTAATAGCATTGATCTTCCCAGTGACCAAGACAACGGTCGGAATCACATGCGTATCTACGCCTTTCTCTCTCAAGAATTTGGTTAGATACTCTTTCTGTCTAATGGTTTGTTCAAACGGACTCCTTTCATAAAGTTTATAGATATCGCCCCTTAATCTACGGTACATATCAGGCCCGGAGATTCTAAAAACACCATTATAGTTCTTCACTTCCAAAATGATAACTCCTTTGGGTCCGATGAGCAGACCGTCTATGTCACCAATTCTGGTGTTTGGTATCTGATAATTTTCAACGTATATATACGAATCATCCAAGTGTTTGCTTAACTCTTTCACCACAGTATCTTCTCCTCGCTTCCCAAATCTAAAAGTTCTGATTTGATAAATAAGTCTATTGATATGATTTTTTGAGGAAGCAAATAATAGAATGGTGAAGATTGAAAGAAGAAGCCAGTATTTCTGTATGGAAGGTACAAACAGCGAGAGGAACAACAACGCAACGAGGAATCCCAGCGCACTCAACCAGACAGCAAAGGGTAGCGCGAGTCGTCGCAAATTCACAGAGCTGTAAGATTCTTGGTATTTTATTATTTTCATAGGTTTATTCTCCTATTTTTTATTGACCAGCTAGTCATAATAATCTTTTCCAATTTTCCTCAAGCCTTATTTTCAGCCCAATCAATTTATTTTGGAATGTAGCATTCCATAGGCAAAGATATGTAACAAATATAACGACAAAAAATCCTACTATAATTTTCGCAACCCGGCCTATCTCTAGGACACTAACTACAAAAATAACAACTGCAAGAAGAATCGCGAAAATAGTATAAATGAAACTCCAATTTTCCCTCCCTCTTTTAACTTTTATCTCCAGAAAATCTCTCATATTTTCCTAATTTTTGTTGTCTAGTTAGTCATCTCCATGCACATCAAATATTTTCTTGTATTTTGTCTTCCATGATGCAATATCGTTCTCTATGGCCTGATTATCTGCTTGTAATATCTTACCCCAATCAGTATATCCCTTGAGTTTCTCATCTAGCAGATAACAAAGGAAGATGGTGCGGAATCGAACGTCTTCAGGCAGGAAATCCATGTACAACTTGTGTAAAGCGATCCACAGCACATCAAAAAGATACAAATCTTCGGCCGATCGGCTTTGTGAGCGTTTTGTTATATCACTGTCGTAATATCTCCAGCTGTAGTGTTGATCAAGCCTTCTTGTAAATTCCCTCTGACCGTTCAAAAACTTGTATTTTCTGGAGTCCTTTTGTATCAGTAGTTCCGCTAATTTTGCTAAACTGTGTGATTTCCCGGGGGCTGCACCTTCTAAAACCAGGAGGGCTTTCATTAATTTTTCTACCGCCTCGTGAGCAAGAGTAAGACCAACAAAAATGTTATTTAATAGCAAGCAACGAGCGCCAAGATAGTCATCTACAGCCGGCATGACATATTTATTGGCTTCGCTTATTATTTTTTCCTGTTCTGTCATACTCCCCATGACTTTTTTGTTTGCCAAATGGATGTAAATTTAGTCCTTCTTTTCTTCTGTTTTTTGGTACTTAAAGGCTTCATAGGTTCTACCCAAAAGGTAGCCTACAACAGCCGAAATTATAGGAACACCAGCATTCGCTTCAATACTTTTTCCGATTATAAGTAGCGCAATCACGGCAATGACGAAAATACCGACTAGGAATTGGGACGAAGAAACCATCATGCCCACCAAGCTTTTTGCCATAGCTTCTGGTTTACCAGAACTGGGGAAGATGTTAGGGAATCCATATTTTGCCACAAAACCAAAAATGCTCAATACAGCAAGAATAATTCCGATTACAAATCCTACAAGTACCCAAATGATGATTGTCATATTTTTATCTTAATAGTTCTATAATTTCTCCTAGTTTTTTGTTGGCCAAGATATTTGTAATTATTCCAGTTCTACTTTACCACCATTATATCCAATCTTTAGTTCAAATATCTTGCCATAACCTAGAGTAGATACGAAACTAGCAACGAAATGTTTACTAGACTGGTTCAAAATATCAATTAAGTTCGGTGACTTATCTGGTTCTGTTAGATCATCATATGGCAAGTGAGTAAATGGGACCGACTTCAAATCAAACAATAGTTCTATGTCATTAGTACTTACACGAGACCATACCGCTCGCGATCTTAAAAGATGACCACCATATTGCCTAGCGTCGTCGATGAAGAAATAGATGGAGTCATTTTCTGTCAAATTTCCTAAAGGAGAACCGCCTCTTGATACACCTGCCTTAATGTATAAATAAGCGTCGGTAATTCCAGCCTCTGTGTTCAACACTTTAGTAATTCTGGCAATTTCTTCGTTGCATTTTTCTGGAATTCGTTTTCTATCCTCACAAGACTGGATTAGACCAACAGGTGTGACTAATCCGCCTCTATAAATATCAACTTTTTGAAGACTCTGATATAAGTCGAAAATTTTCTCTTCCTCTTTCTCTATTTCAGTTTCTTGTTTCTTTATTGTTTCTATATCTTCCTTAGAGAAATCCGGTTGGATGATTTGCACAGAGGGTTTTTCTTCCAGCGTTCCCAATAAAAAGTTGAAAAAACTAACGGCGCTGACTATAACAAAGACAGCTGCTGTTCCTATTAATAAGGTGATTATTTTTTCTTTGTTCATATTGAGTGCCTTGACGATTTATTAATGTGAAGTTTTAGAACAGAAAGTATTTTAACTAACGGTTTTACGTAGCACAAAGTAATAACGGAGATAACTGTCAGAAAAATAGCAATTGTTGCTTTAATTGATGTTTCAAAGAGTTTATTTATTGGACAAAGAGCTATACTAAGAGACCAAAGCACAAAGTTGCCTACGATACTACCGATTAAATCTCCCATGTTCTTTAAGAACTCCAGTTGGCTGGGTAAAATAAACCAGAAAAGTAACACAATCAAACAGAAGTTAATAATCTGAAAAAAGAAGTTGATTTTTGAATTTTTGCAACTATCTAAGCAAACTCCAAAAAATCTCCTCCCTCTTTCTGGTAAAGACCGGGTTCCAAGTGCTGATATTAATTCTCGGATTGAATTAGTTCCACTTTTCACAATTTTTATCTCATTTTATACAGCTGTAGTTTCAACAAAGGCAGGTCGGAGTGTGAAAATTGGATGAACATGATTCAGTTTGGAAAGCGCTCTTCAATATAACTAATCAGCTCACCTGCTTCTAGTTTTCTTGATCGGTTAACCTCTCTGCAATAGAACTCTTGTCTTCCACTGATCTTCACATAGATTGCCCTGTCGCTCTTTTTCACATCGATAATCAATATTTCATTACCGTTATTCTCCTGTATTAAGATTTCATATCGCCCAACAATTGCAGGATCAAATCTATCTCTAAATTGATTAGCGAGAAATTGTTTAAGCAGATCTTTCGCTCTATGCTTGTTTTTATTAAGTGTCTGCAGATCTTTATCAATCCCAACAGGCACACCCTCATCGGTGATGCCAACAAATATACGTCCACCTCTTGAATTCAAGAAAGCATCGACCGTTATCAATACTTCTTCAAAAATCTCTGGATCACTGAGGGAAGTGTGAATATTCCACCGTAATGTTTCTTTGAATTCTACTTGCTCGCTTTCTTCATCTGGCAATTCAATATTTTTTGCAGGTGATTCACTAGAAAAACCTGACAGCGATATTGCGATTTGTCTCTCCCATTCAATCAACAGAGCTTTAGCTCCCTGTTCTCCATTAAATTGGGCAAGGTTCGATATTGAAAAATCGAAATTGCTACCGTGCAGAATTTTCAAAATATGCAAAATCTGCTCTCTGGTTGGCAATCGCCCATAATACTCGTAAATTTTGAGATAGAGTCGCAGAAGTCCTCTAATTCCTCTATCAGAGGATAGACCATAGTCTTTATTCCCCCAAATATTGTTGAATTCTTTAGCTACAAGATTGAAATAAATTTTTAAGTGTTGAGTTGCCCTTTTTTTAATAGCTTCCCGCGATCTATTTCTACTAGAAAACGGACCAGTTGCAGATAGCAAACGGTTCATGGCTTGGTTTGTCACGAACGTTGTGAGGCTTATTGTTCCACCTTTTCTGCTATACCCGCTTATTAAGTTCTTGAATGTTGAGCTTTTCGAAAGCGCGGTAACGAGAGAAAGCGCAGGGTATTCTCTGATGCCTAATAGCTGGTAGCGTTGCAATAATTCAAGCAACAATGAAGTCTTCACTTTCTTGGCGTTACTATTGATATCAATAAAAGTGTTTGCTTGTTGCTCTAGACCGAATTTTCCCATCTCCTTAGAAACGAAAATCGTGCAAAGCAATTCATCTTTTCCATGACTTGTTCTTTGTTGATTTTTAGCAAAACCATAAAGCCTATGTTGACCATCCATAATCCAGTATCCTCCAATTATGCTCGGGAGCGAGATTTTACCTCCTCGAAATCTAACCGACAGTTTGTCTAGGATATTATTTGTGCAAAGAATAATGGCATTTGGCAAAGCCCAATATTCTCTATTTAAGAACTCCGATATCTTATTCACTCTTGCTTGCTCGAGTACTCTCTGGTAGTTTGGGCTGTCTGCGTCAGTATCGGATCTTCTTAACACCGAACATGCCCGGAGTAGCCACTCAGACGACACCTTGAAAGCATAGAAACCAGTCTGATTATTATTCTGGTTAATTCTTAGAGCTTTAAATACTCCTACATCATCAAACTTTTTGTGAAGTCCGATATCAGAATAAATCTGGTATTTAGAAAAGCGTCCTATTGTCTTCACCAAACGTCTGTAAGAATTAATAGTCTCTTCTGTCCAAATCACCACTTTTTTCTTTTCGGCAAGTTTCTTGAGCCACGACAGATTCGATATCGAATAACCAGCTACAGCTAAGATAGCTCTATCAGCCCCCCCTCCCTTAACCTTTCAGCATACTCATATATCAAATGATTTAGGCCGATTCTTTTCTCGTTTCGCTCCGCTTTCTTACATTGGATGATGAACTTGGTTCTGTTTTCCGGATCTTCGACGACGATGTCCGGACCCGGTCTATTATTATTGTTGTCTGTGACTACAAAACCTGCATGAGTCATTAATGTCGCGATTTTATTTTGAAATGAGTTAGAGCTTTTCTTCTCCCCGGGAAGATCCATCGTGTGCACAAAATATTTCCCTCTCTTCATAGATAACACTAGGAGCTGGTAATCCTCCTCTGGAATCTGCCGAACTCCACTTATAAAATACAAACCCCACTTCTTCTTATTCCTGACGAATGAAATCCTATCTATTATTGAGAGGTCATTTACCAAGACATGCTTTGATCTGTCAATGTCAATTCTGAATCGGAAAGGATAGAAACGATCAGCCCATATTCGCGACTTACCCCTGAATAATGTCGCTGTGACTTTACCGTAATCAACAAATCCCTTGCTGACAATATATGTGACAAAGCGATCTCCAACTAACATCGACCGCACACGACCTGGCGTTGTATTTAGACCAAAAAGACACCTCTTTTTACAAATCTTCCAATTCTTATCTGTAGATACGAGCAGCCAGGTTCTTTTAGATTTGGGACCCATGATGTCTTTATTACTCAGGCACTGGTAATCCTAGTTTTGCAAGTGGCAGATAGTTAAAGTAATAATGACAACCAACTGAATGAATATAGTTGAGCGTGTCTTTATATTCTGGCTTTTTGAACCAGTCGCTCAAAACGTAAATATACTCAACCTCGATATTGAGCGGAGCCATTAATTTGAGATACTGCTTCTTCTTAAAGTCGCACGTTTGCAACTTTTCATCTACAGATCCACCTATCTGTTGATACTTTACTTCAATGATGAAAAGCGTGTTGTTTACAATCACATAAAGCGCTTCGTCAGGGAGCAGTTTTTTAGAAACAATCTTCCGGTAATCTACTTTGCGTGACTCAAGGTATTTATACAAACCATTCTTTCGATAACTCCGCCCCACTTCTCGATCTTTATAATAAATAGTATTACCTCTCACAGTGTATCCTCGGGCTTTGCTTAAAATTTCAAGCACATCTCTGCCTCTTTCAAAATTAAGACCGGTTATTGTATTTCCTCCCCCCTTGCCTTTTTTCTTCATGATTGTTTTATAAAATCTTCGAGTCTATTTTTAGACAGATCCAAGTACTTTTTTTCAGTGTCTATACCAACAAACCTTCTTCCATGTTTAATCGCGGCTAGCCCCGTTGTCGAGCTACCCGTAAAAGGATCTAAAGTAATATCGCCCTTTTTTGTGCTAGCAAGAACTATACGCTCAAGCAGCGCGAGGGGTTTTTGTGTGGGGTGTTTGTTAAATTTCTTCTCCTCAGGTCTTGGTGTAGTGATCGCCCAAACCGATCTCATTTGTTTCTCTGGCTTCTTGATAAAATCTTCCAAATGCCACCCTCCTGTTTTCATCAATTTGTAATTGAATGTGTGTTTTGCTTTTCTTTCTTTCTTCGCCCAAATAAGCGTTTCGTGACTCGCAGTGAAATAGCGCCCGCTCAAATTAGGAGATGCGTTTGGCTTAAACCATGCAATATCGTTCAGGATATGGTATCCATTTATCTGCAATGCGTAACCGCATTGATAAATGGAGTGATAAGTACCACTTATCCAAATCGTTCCGTGTGGCTTCAATATTCTTTTGCACGCACTAATCCAGTTCATATGGAACTCTAGATCTTTATCAAATCCTTTACTTGCATCCCAACCTCCCTTGTTTACGCTTACCCTGCGGCCTGCGTGAACAGTGAATCCACCGTTTGAGAGATTATAGGGCGGGTCGGCGAAGATCATGTCGATCGAATTTTCCGGTAGCTGATTTAATACTTTTAAGCAGTCTTCGTGATAAAGTACAAAATCGCCTTTTTGGAAATAGGGTTTTTTTTCGATAAAAGAAAGGATCTTCTTTTTCGTCTGTTGCATACTATTTGATGGAGATTGTCTAGTACTCGGAGCGTTCTTTTTCTTTCCTTCATTCTACCCTCTCCCATCGTGTTTTTAAACCGCCAAAACTCTTGCGAAAGCAGGCCCTACCAAATAGCCCGCATAGTGTGCGGGTTATTTTTGTACGTCTCGTTTTTGTTTTGGAGGGGGGTATAATAAATAGGCAATGGAAGAATCTATCACTCAAACCCCATCGGCGCGGCGAATAAGTGTGCGAAAAGCCTTCAGAGCGCTTTGGTTTGTGGTTATTGCGCTTACCGTAGTTGTTTTCTGGGTAACATTCTACGACTCGTGGAGCGGAGGGGGCGAAACGGGTAATTACTATGCGGAACAAACCTGCAATGTCGCGGGCATCAATGCCCACGGAGAGGTAGTGACGTACGCATCCGACGACGAGCAGGATTCGCAACTGCCGACGGAGGCGTCTTCCGAGTACATCATCGCGGGCATTAACGAGGCGGAGGAAGCCGAAAATATCAAGGGCATTGTAATCGATATCGATTCCTACGGCGGAAGTCCGGTTGCGGCGCAGGAGATTGCCAATACCTTGAAGCATGCTACGAAACCCACCGTGGCGCTCATCCGCGAGGCAGGAGCGTCAGCGGCATACTGGGTGGCAACAGGAGCGGATATAATCATCGCATCCGACCTCTCTGACGTGGGAGGCATTGGCGTAACCCTGTCGTACCTCGATGCGTCAAAATACAATGTGAAAGAGGGGTATGTGTACAACGAGCTCCGCACCGCGCCTTACAAGGACTACGGAGACCCGGACAAGCCGCTTACTGCCGAGGAACGCGCCCTCATGATGCGCGACCTTACGCTTATCCACGAAGCGTTCGTGAAGGCGGTCGCGGAGAACCGGAAACTTGACATAAAGGAAGTAGAAAAGCTTGCCGACGGGTCAACGATGCCCGGGAAGATGGCAATCGAGTATAAGCTCATTGACCGCATCGGGAGCTATCCGGAGGTGGACGCATACCTTACGGAACAGATTGGAGAAAAAGCGGTTGTCTGTTGGTAGCCTGCCCGCTTTTTCGGAAGCGGCTTTAAACAGAGACGAAACAGGTTCCCTAATTGGGCCGAGCCCAACGGGCTATAGGCTAACTCCTCGATATACTCGGGGCAAGCCCTTCGATATAACTCAGGGTAAATAAATCTTTTATTTTCATGTTTGTTTCTCCTTATTGTCGATTTAGCTCTCGCTCAAGCATGGCCGGAAAATCGCGAATAACCGCCTGTTGATCAACCGGCAAGAAAACGCCGAGTTCACCGCGAAAGTCGACTCTTTTTGCGTCCGTAATAATCTCATCTTTTATTTCCACAAGCCGTTTTTTCTGATCAGCGGAAAGTATTCCTTTGCGCATAATAAAGTACAGATCATAAAAATCTCTGGGTTTTTTGCGCTCGCGAAGCGCGCTAAAAACCTTTTCTTCCACAAGCTCGTTTTGCGGCAGATGAATAACGGTATAGGTAGGAACAAAATTGTTCGCAACGCTGTCCACCTCGCCGACAACATTCCGGCCGTTTCGCGACGAAATATTGATTCCCACATCAACCGGCTGAAAATCTAAAAGTTTAAAAGTTGCCAATCCCAAATATCCGCCGCTTGTTTTATCCGATTTTTCTCCTATCTCAATGCGAATTCCCAATTGTTCAATTTTTGCCAGAACTTTCACAAACAAATCCTCAACGAATTTTTTCAAATCGTGTTGTGCGATTTCGAAGACGGAAAAATCCAAGTCCTCAGAAAAACGCGGGCTGCCGTACACAACACGCAGAGCTGTTCCGCCCTTAAAGAGCATTTTTTCCGCTTCGGGCAGTTTATATAACTCGCTCAAAAACACGTGCTGGAAATACTCCCGCACGATATTGGGGGAGACATCTGTTTGATATTGGGCTGCCAGTTTTTGTAGTGCCTCGCCGGAAATCATTTTAGTGTGGTTTTTATAATGCTTACTAATTTTTCATTGCCGAATAGTGAAGCGTAGCGCAAAGCTTTGGTTTGGTTTATTCTCTCTTTGTTGTAACGGGAAAGCGGTTTTAATCCGTCAAGCATGCGAAAGTAATTGGCGTCCACAAACGCTTTCTCCGGATCGGCAATCTGGAAACTGAATCCTTCTTGCTTTTCTATGATATAACCAGTAAACGCGCTTTTGATAATCCGGCGATAAGAAAATACTCTTCCCAATTTTTCAAACCGGCGCGTCGCTTTTGGCGTTATTGAAGTAATCTCATAAACATTTTCTGGAATCACGCGATGGTACGAAAGAGCAAATTGCAAAGAAATGTAAGATGGTTCGTAAAGTTTATTAGCAAGATAAAGATCAGGAATCTGTTCATCAGACAACTTGTAGATACCTCTTTTGACGCTTTGAATATAACCCTGTTTTTTTAGTCGGTGGATAAGAAAAGTTGTGGCTACTTTGGACCGACCCAAAAACCTCTGTACATCCAGAGGGGTAAAGAGTTTTATACCTTTTTTCTTAAATTGTCGCTCAAAATCTATCCATTTCATATAATTAGCACTTTATGCCAATTTACCAAAACGATACAAAAGGGTCAACGGGCGATTGCAAATAGCTTTGTTTTTGGCTTCCTTTTCCTCTCATTCTACCCCCTCCCATCGTGTTTTCAAACCGCCAAAACGCTTGCGGAAGCGGGGGAGTAACGTGTGAAAACGGCCCCCCGACGAATGTCGGGGCTGTTTTTGGACCTATTGGGGTTCAACCTCCATAATTTCTATTCTTTCTCAACCCCAAGTTCTTCTCTGAGCCGCTTAAAATAAGCTTCGCGCTCAGCTTCCAAGCTCGGGTGTCGGGGATCGTATTCCTGGCGAAATTCTTCTGCTCTGTCGCAAATTGCAGCCGGTCCCTCTTTTTGCGGGAGCAGTGCGACGGCGGCATCCCATTTTTCTTTCATCTTTCCTAAATCCGCAACATCCGGATAAAATCGCAACTGGGTGATAAGTTTATTGAGCGGTACCCCAAGCTCCGGACCCCTTAAAACCTGAACGCCGATTGCCTCAAGTTTCCGTTTCGTTTCTTCGTCAACGGTAAAATATCCGTCAATCGCCTGGAAGTCATTCCGGCTCCCGTAGAAGCCCGATGACGTTGTCCCATAGCCCTTCCTGTTCATTTCCAGAACGGCGTCTCTCATCTGCGGTTCAAGGTTTTCTTTGAACGCAGCCATGCGAAGTTCTTCTTCAGATGGTTTAGAGTCCTCGCGCAGACGCTTGTTCATTTCCTCCTCCATCCGGGTATGCACCGCTCCACGAAGTTCCGTTAAACGCCTCTGCAGCTCCGTTTCAGCCGTCTCGCTTACGCTTTCGGGTTTCGGATTTTCCATACTCCGCATACAGATTTCACACAACGATTAAATAGTCCCTATTTTTCTCCATTCTACCCCCTCCCATCGTGTTTTCAAACCGCTAAAACTCTCGTGAAAGCAGGGGAGCGATATACGAAAAACGGCCGACATAACCCGGCCGTTCTTTAATCGATGTCTATTGCGGTGCGCCGCGAAGGCATTTTCCGCAGCGCTTCTGATAAGTGTCTCAGCTGAGGGGAGATAGAAGGCCTATGCAAAGAACAACGAAAAAAGCCGTGCCCAAAGAAACAGTTTTTGAGCACTACAGGCTACTGCGCAACGGGTGTTGATGTTGATATCGCTTCTTGCGTTGCCAGTTCGTTAATCTTAGTTCTCGTTTTGGGCCCCACTACTCCTGCGGGTTCTATACCGCTCTTTTCTTGGAATCGCTTCACCGCTGATTCGGTCAGCTGGCCGTAGTAGCCGGTCACGTATCCTTCGGGGTAAATCTCCGGGGTTTGTTTAAGGAACTGCTGCAGTCGTTTTACATCGTCTCCCGATGATCCTCGCGCAAGATTAAGATTGTCTTTAAGCACGTACGCAAACGGAGGCCCTGATTCAGCCGGACACATGTAGTACGATTCTGAGACAGCACAGTATGGATTGTAGTAGATGTCGTACGACGCTCCTTTGTTTGATGGTATTGCGGGCGTGGCGGGAGTTGCCGGCGTTGCAGGAGTACCGGTCCCTGGAGATGGTTGGGCGGGCACCGCTGGCTGTGCAGGAGTAGCTTGGGAGAGCAACAACTGTATCGCCGCATACACCGAGGCCAACTGTGTTTGTGCCTGCTGGATCTTTTCCAGGAGTTGTTGGAACGTCTGGTTGTCTGTTTGAACAGCGAGAGCAGCACGCGGGCTGGCGACAACAACTGTCAGCACGAGCACAAGAATGATCTGTGTAATGCGTGTAGGCATAAAAATTGTTCTGTGAAAGTATCTCTCCTCGACCTTTAGAGTTATTGTGTCACCTTGCATCTTCGCCGTTGGCGGCGACAAGCGTTATGAGGGTGATTTCGGGAACGTTGCCGGTTCTCATCGGAGGACCCCACGTTCCGGCGCCGCTTGTAATCCTCGTTTTCCCCTCCATTCTACCCCCTCCCATTGTGTTTTTAAACCGCTAAAACTCTTGCGGGAGCAGGGGAGTTGTGTGTAAAAGAACGGCCGGGATAACCCAGCCGTTTTCTAACCGATATACATGCGGTGCGCTGCGCTCTCACTCGGTTATTTTCCCATCAAAGTGATCGGCGGTGTCGGCAAGCGCGTCCTGTTTAGTCGCGTGCACAATGCCGTCTATGTGTTCGGGCGGAGAGTAGATGGTGTAGAGCTTGAGTTCCAAGTCCGACGACATGTTGATGACGTTGTGTTTTGTCCCCGCGGGGATGATGATGGCGGTCCCGTCTTGAATCGCGTGCTCAACGTCGTCCAGAATCGCCCTGCCCATGCCTTTCTCAACGCGGATGAACTGGTCAAGATGATGCACCTCCTCGCCGATCTCCTCGCCGGGCTTAAGCGACATCAGCACCAGCTGGCTGTTTTTGGCCGTGTACAGAACTGTGCGGAAATTTGAATTTTCCAGCGCCGCTTTCTCTATATTGTCCACGTATCCTTTCATAGTGCGTTTGTAATGTTTACTGCTGATTGTCAGTTGCAACAAGCGTTATAACCGTGATTTCGGGAACGTTGCCGGTTCTCATCGGAGGGCCCCACGTCCCGGCGCCGCTTGTCGTGTAGAGCGTGTAAGCTCCTTGGGTATGCAGGCCGTACTCATACTTTTTATACACCAGGCGCGCGATATATTCAAAGGGAAAGAGCTGGCCTCTGTGCGTGTGTCCGGAGAGCTGGAGGTTCACCCCGCTGTTTTTAACGTCTTCTATATAACCCGGCGTGTGGTGAAGAAGAATTGTAGGATATCCCTGAAATTCCTTTTGAAGCGACTTAAGAACGGAGGCAACGTCTTTGCGCTCGCCCTGCTTGGGATAGCCGATGCCAACCACTTTCAGCCCGTCCACGTCGGCCACCGCATCGTCAAGAATGTTCACCACGCCCGTCTTTTTGAGAGCCGCAAACGCATCTTCGACTCCCAGGTACGTTTCGTGGTTTCCGATGACAAAGAAGATGCCCTTGGGCGCCTCGATGTTTTTGAGCGGGCTGACCAGCGAATCCAGATTGACGTTAATGCCGTCAAATAGATCTCCGGTGATGGCAACCATATCGGGCCGGGCGGAGTTCACCTTTTCGACAATGTTGTTCAAGAAACTTTCTCTGTGCACGAATCCCAGGTGCGCATCGGAAATCTGCACGATGCGCTTGTTTTCCCACTGCGCGGGGAGGTTGGGGATGTTAACGGTTATGGTTTTGACGACCGGGCGGTATGCGTTCCAGACGCCGTGCAGCGAAACGCCGAGGGCGAGTACGCACAGCACCGCGCCAAGATACGTCGTGTTTATGTGAAAGCCCGCCGCCTGTCCCAGCTTTGCGATCAGCAGTGCGGCCAGAAGCGCCATCAGGAGGTTTGCCAACAAGCCCAGCCAGAAGCCAGAGGCGAAATAAAAAGCGCGGGTGAGAGAATCTTCATACCATCGCGCGAGTAGCGATGCGAGAATGAAGCTAACGGCCAAAAACGCAATCACCGCCAGCAGGATGCGCTGGTGTGCTATGTCGGTTATGGAGAAAATACGAATCGCCGTGACGTACACGAGGTAGTGAACCCCGAACAGTACGACGACTACAACCAAAAGGAATAGAATCATCTGTACGAAGGACATAGGATGGTTATGATTCGATGGGACGGCCGGTTTCTTTTTTGTATATGAAGTAGGAGTACGCGATTGTGTAGACTGCGATCGCGAGAGCCGGGATAAGAACAAAATAGAGCGCTACGGAGGGGATGATGATTCCCGCAAGCGCGATTACGCCGGCGATTTTGAACAACTTGCCGCCGATGCGGTGCGTTTTATCCCACACCAGGTCGCTGGTCATGGTCCATGGCGTTCTGATGCCGATAAACCAGTTCCGCTTGGCGTTTTGGGTCAGGATGCCGGCGTAGTAGAAGAGCAAGCCGAACGCCGGTACCAGAAGCAAAACGAAATTGAACCTATACCCGAGGTTCCAGGCGATGGTGAGAAAATGAAGATAGAGCAGAAAAGTCATAATGAGCACGATAAACCAGTCAAAGTATTTTCTGAACTTTCCGATGTTTTCCTTCATCGGATCTATTGTGGGGATGAGGATGAAAAGCAAAAACATCGCTATGGAAATCATCGGCATCAGAAACAATCCCCAGAACTTGGGGATGTAACCGTCAACCTGCCCTTGGGCGTTCCAGTGAGAAGCAACCCGTTCGCCCATGCGGGGGTAGCCGTACATACTGGCGGCAAGGGAGATTGCAATGATTGCTATGATTGCCCAGTAGCTTGTGCGCATAAATTGATAGTTGCTGCGGTGTGAGCTATACGCCTCTCAGCAGCAGAAACACGATGATGCAGACGATGAAAATCAGGAGGAACGAAAGCGTCAGGAAGAGAAGCCCGAGACCTTCCACTTTTCTGTCTTGCAGGTAGAGGATAACGGGTTTTGCGAATACCAGCGATCCCGTCACTGCGGCGGAGAACACCAGGAGCAGGAGCATCAGTATCGGTCCCCAGACGGTCGGCATTTTACCGAACAAGTACTGGCCGTTGGTGATGACCCAGGAGATCAGTGCCACGTACGCAAGCACCCCAGCCGCCTGCGCAAGTCCGATGAGAATAAGTTTTTTGTTCATATCTTTATTATGCAACGAATTTGTGGAAAACGAAAGCTGCTTTGGTTCGGGCGGACGTTGGCGTAGAGGGAGGTGGGTTTATGTAAAAGAAACGGCGCCGATTGCTGCGGCGCCGGGAGCTGGGGACGGCACGGGTCTTATGTGAGCAACAGCTCGCCCGCTGGAGCGTGAGGGTACAACACGAACTCGGGGATGTGCTGCCGGACGAAGCCGCATCCGGGAATGAGGCAGACGAGAACAACTCGACTCCCTTGTTCCAAGGGAAAGAGAAGAGTGCAGTGATGGTCGGGACAGGTGAGCGGCTTGACGTATTCGTTGCCCTGGTACTCCTTCACTCGCTGTACAACCTCCTCGTTGGTCATTTCTCCTGCCCTCCCTTTCCGGTTTCTGGAGTAAGGAAACTCCGCGCACGATAGTTTGTCAAGAGTTTTTGTGAATCCGGGCGTGTGCAACGTTCTGTGGAGTTTTAAAAGTGCGGATGAGTTACTTAGTGCTTTTTTAGAACCTGCATATAAAAGAGAACCGCCCCAGCTGAGCTGGGGACGGGATGGAGAGAGCTGGTCAGTTTTCTGGAGTCGTCTTTTTGTCCTTCCAACGGTGCCAGTGTAACTGTTCTGCGAGTGTCTTGATGATACCCTGTACCCTCGCCAGCTGTCTCCTGAACTTGAAGTCCCACCGGATGAAGACGAGAACGATGAGTACGAGGAAAGCAATGGGACCGGCAGTCTTCAGAGAAACACCGAGGAACATGAGAAGGAGCAGGAGAAGGAGGGAAACGAAAAAGCTTTTGAGTGCCATCTTGGCTGCCCACCACATCCCCTGTCGGTAGGTTTCGCTGGCTTCGCGGTCGTTTTTCATTCCACACCTCCGTTTGTATCACATCGTGTCTAGTACTGGATTTAGGCGAAAAAAGTAGAAACAGCCGGACAGCTACTTCATCTCAACCTCCTGTTTTGTACCGGTTCACTTCTGAGCGTAGAGCCGGGCTATCTCTCTGATGGCTTTTGTCTCAGCCTGACTGCCGGGAAGCGAGAAATGATAGAGTATCAATGCTAGCTGGATGGTGAGATTGGGATCATCCAACCCCCTAAGGCAGAGCTCGTCAATCTTCTTTATGGCCTTTGCCTCGGCCGGGCTGCCAAAAAACGATGAGTTGTAGATCTCCCGTGCTTCTTCGATAGTGAGGTCGGGGTTCTCCAATCTCACCAATTTCTTGAGACAGAGCTCGTTGATCTTCTCCCTGGTTTTTGCCTTAAGGCTGCCAAAGGGCAGTGAGTCGTAGATCTCCCACGCTCTTTGGATGGTGAGGTCAGGATTCTCCAGTTTTTGAAGATACTCGTCTGTGGAAAGTTGGATTCCCAACGCCTTTGCAATTTTGGCGATAGGAATGCCAGTTTCATGGCTCATCTTCTCCGGATCGATCTTGTCCATTGTTCCTTCCTTTCCGAGTTGGTATTTGGAAGTGAAAAAACTCCAGTTGGTATAGAACTGTTTACACAATAACACAAGAGTTCAAACGCGTCAAACATCAACTCCTCTTATTGGATGTGATTTAGAACTCTTGAGTAGGTTTTGGTGAGACGGGAATTAAGTATGGGCTAAACTGGTTTCTATACCGGTGCAAAGAAAAGCCGCGGGGGAACCGCGGCGGGGGAAAGTTCACTTCTTAAAGAACTGCGCCATCTTCTTGATCGCCTCGACCTCAGATTCACTGTCGGGGAGTGACGAACCGTAGATCTTCCACACCTGTTTCAGTTTCAGTATAGGGCTTTTCAGCCTCTTGAGGCAGAGTTCGTTGATCTTCTCCTCGGCCCTGGCCCTGGCTTTACTGCCGGGGAGCGATGAGTCGCGGACTTCCCATACTTGTTTCAGGGTCAGTGCGGGATTCTTCAGCCTCTTGAGGCAGAGTTCGTTGATCTTCTCCTCGGCTCTGACTCCGATATCACTGCCGGGAGGGAAGGAGCGATGAACTTCCTGTACCCGTTCCAGTGTCAGGTCAGGATCCTCCAGTTCTGTGAGGCAGAGCTCGTTGAGCATTTCCTCGGCCCTGGCCCTGGCTTCGCTGCCCGGGAGCGACAAGTGGAAGATTTCTCGCACGCGTTTCAGGGTCGGTGCTGGTTTTTTCAGCTTCTTGAGGCACAACTCGTTGATCTTTTCTCTGGCCTTGGTTCTGGTGTTGTTGTCGCAGAGTGGAGAGTCATGGATCTCCCGCGCGCGTTCCAGTGTCAGGTCAGGATCCTCCTCCAGTTCTGCGAGATACAGCTGGTTAATCTTCTCCTTGGCTTTGGTCTTGGCCTCGCTGTCGGGGAACGAGGAATGATAGATATTCCGCGCACGTTCCAGCGTCGGAGCAGAACTCTCCAGCTCCGTGAGATAAAACTTGTTGATCTTCTCCTTGGCCTTGGTCTGCACCTCGCTACCGTGGAGCGATGCGCTATAGATCTCCCGCGCACGCTCCAGTGTCAGATCAGGATTTTCCAGCTCCGTGAGGCGCTCATCCTTGGGAAGCTGAATTCCCAGCACTTCTGCGATCTTGGCGATGGAAATGCCTGTTTCCCGACTCATCCGTTTCAGGTCGACTTCACTCATCTGGCTCTCTCCTTCCTTTGGTTTGGAGCTCAGAAAAACAAACTCAGTGCTGGCGGTATGATGCTATGTAATGGATGTGAAGTCAAATATCTGCTTCATACCCTGAACGAAATCTGACCTGACAAGTTGCCCGCCGCCTGCGGCGGCGGGCAGAACCGAACCCGACGGCTCTCGGGCAAAAAGGCCCTCTTTCGTTAAAACTACGGACGGGTAAAAAAGTGGTTTTAGAGGGAAGGAATCCATTCGGCTACGCTCAGGACAAGTTTTTTACCCGCCTTCGCTCAGAATTCGACTTTCGCGACGTCTTCGCTTAGAAATCCTTCGCGTATTGATTTTCTCCAGCAATCGTATATAGTTGTCCGGTAAGTTCTTCTTCCTCTTTCCTTACCTAGTAGGCATTGGCGAGCGTAAGCTTGAAAGTGAAAAGATTGGTCGGCTTACTCAATTATCAACTAAACGTAAGGAAAATATGTCAAAGAAACTTTATGTCGGCGGTTTGTCTTATGACACAACCGACGATTCGCTTAAGGCGAAATTTTCCGAAGCTGGCAGTGTCGCTTCAGCAAGCGTTGTAATGGACAAGATGGCCGGCCGCTCGCGCGGTTTCGGCTTCGTCGAGTTTGTGAACGATGCGGATGCCGACAAGGCAATCGAAATGTTTAACGATAAAGATTTTGAAGGCCGGAAGATTACAGTGAATGTTGCCCGCCCGAAAGAGGATCGTCCTCGTGATGGCGGCGGCTTCGGTGGCCGGGGCGGCTTCAGCGGTGGCCGAGACGGTCGCTGGTAAACGAGAGGTTAATTCTCAAACCAAAAAACACCCACAGCGGGTGTTTTTTGGTTTTGGCTCCCCCTGCTGGACGCGTTTAGAACTATGGATTGGGCAATAATTCATAAAGAATTGAGGACATTCTGTTTACAAATGAAAGTCCCCACCGCCTGCTAGGGCAAATGGGGACGGATGACGACGAAGACAACCATGGTGGTCTCGATCGCCGTGAAGGTAAGGGGCTGCAATGCGTTTGCCAGATTCCACTTCTTGATGGCGAGTAGCGCACAGATGCACGAGATGAACCAGATGGACCAAGCGATCGGGTCTTCCTGAGCCGGATTTGCATATGCTTTGACGAACGTCGGGATGGCACCGGCGAACACTGCAACCTGCGAACAGATAATCGCAAGCACAGCGTTGCCAGTTCTCTGCCACAGGACGATGCCTGCTACGGCACCAGCGATGCTGACCCACTCAATTGACCCCATCGTCGGTCTGCCGAACACCAGCGCAAGGATTGTGATGACCCAAGCACCAGCGACGGCACCTGTGAGCTGACCACTCGTGGCTTTCTCCTTTCTCATCGCCAGAAGGGCTAGCGTGTCAACGCTTGCCCATATGGCCCATGATACAGGAGACGGAACGGTCTGACCGTTCACGATCGCCCAGACGTAGGGCAGGAACGCAGCGAAGAAGAGAATGCCGGAAAGGGTGTTCACGGAGCCCTCCTTCCTTTCCCTTATGTATAGTTGGAAAAGAGCTGAATCAGGTTGTGTCAAACCATTTCTGACACGATGCAATTATAACATATTTCTATGCTACTTGTCAAGATATTAGCTCCCACTGCTGGACGCGTTTAGAACGGTGGACTGGAGAAAAGTACAAGAGGAAATGAAGATGGTAGCAGCATTTGGATATTAAAAGGAGAAGGCACGACCGAAGCCGTGCCCTGAACCTAGAACTCTGTGACGACAGGAAGTCCATAAGCTCCCCGTTGTCTGTCTTGCTGTCCTTCTCGGGAGTGTTGGGTTACACCAACTCTCTCTTCTGCGCGCATCGCCTGAACGCCTCGAAGGGACTCCGAGGAGCTTCGTCGCCAAGGTTCTCTTCCTTGACGAAGAAGAACTGCTTCAGCCGAGGGTCTCTCGGATCCTGGTCCGCCTCCAGCTCTTGCTCGTTCTCGATTACACCGGCGGCCGTGAAATATCCGTTGTTTACCAGACAGACGAGGACGAAACCCTTGGGAATGTCGGCGAGCGTCAGCCGACGACCCTCTGGAACCAGGATGCCCCACTTCTCAAGGAACTGCTCTTTGGAGCAGTTTTTCGGATTGATGTAGCGCGACATACTCCCTCCTTTTTGAGAGTGTGTTATTAACTGCGATAGCTTCGTAGTCGGGTGTCGGAAGTCAATTTCTAGCTTTTATAATTATACTCTATAAATGTGATTTTGTCAAATGCTCCGCGGGGAGGATTCGAACCTCCAACCCTCGCCTTAACAGGGCGCCGTTCTACCGTTGAACTACCGCGGAAAACAAAGAAATGAACTCACTTTCCAGCGCTACTATATCAAGACATGGCGCTGAGTTCAAGCGGCAAAAAGACCTGCGACAGGAAAAAGGAAACTGCCTGGGGCATGAGCCGACCGGGCAGTGTTGTTGAAGGAGTGCGGAGATCAGAAGGAGAGGCGAATGGTCGCGTGAGCGCCCATGGCGGTCAGAGTAGTGGAGCGCGCCTCCCATAACGCGCCCTCGCTGATTGTCCAGGTGCCGGGGATGGTCCAGACGCGCGACAGTGGCACGTTAAAGTATGCTTTCGCATATACGCCGGCTCCCAGCGACAGCCAGCCGGAAACCTTCCAGAATGTATCTGCCGTCAGATCGACGATGGGGATCGCAACGGTCCGGGAGTCGCTGTAGGGGAATTGGCCGTCGTACACGACCGGCCTGATGAGCGTCCCTGTCGCGTGGTTGACCAGCTTGGCATTGTCTAGGTCTCGCCACTCGGATTTGTATCTGGCGGTGCCGACGACAAGTGCCGCCGATGCCGACGCCTCGAAGATGAAGCGGTTTCTGGTAACCGAACCCCTGACGATAAAGCCGGGGCCGATGAAGGTTCCTGACATCTTGCCCGTCATGTCGAGGGTCGCGTGGTTGTACCAGTCGGGATCGCTTTCCTTGCCGTCCGGGTAATGGGGGATGAAGGAATCCATCGCAATGCCGTCGGCGATCGACTCGCTGATGTCGACTGCTTTGATCAGGATGCCCCAATCGAACCTGTCGTTTTCAAGGAGCCAGTAGAGGTCGATGTCGCGCAGTTTCAGCGACGTTTGCGCGTAGTAGTTCACCGGCGAGAGCCCCGACTCCTCATCCATCTTGGTCAAGGGGAATAAGAAGTTGTGGCCGAAAGCCCTCACCGTGTTGACGTCGCACGACAGAAGGTTCTTGTCGGGGTAGAAGAGGCACGGCTTGCTTTCGACGCGGCCCTGCGTCGAATCATCGCCTTCGTACGAGAAGAAACGGAGCCCGACCACGCCCTTCTTCCACCCGTACGAAAGGTTGAGCATGGGGACGGCGGTGTCTTGGGGCTTGACGACGATGGGATCGTACGTGAGCTTGTAGTCAATCCGGACAAGCTTGGAATTCGCAGTGTTTTCGTATTTGTAGTTAAGCTTGTCCATCCAGTGCCCCGGGTAGTTGTCAATGGAAACCCCCGAGACACTCAGGTCGAACTGCCATCCTTTTTGCTGCGCCTGCGCCGGCAAAGTGACCAGCGTCGCGAGCATGAAAACCAGAACCGCAAAGCTCTTTCTCATCACCCTTCTCCTTTCCTTCTTGTGCTGTTGAGTGCTTTTGCCTCACGTGAGGCAAAAGATTTCTACAGCGTTTTTTCTTTTTTGTCAATGATTGGTCATATTGCGCATTGCCTGGCGAAAATCTTTTGCGGAGAACGACAGCCTCGTGGGTTATCCACAATCTTCTTGACAATGTTTGGTGGTCATATATGATGACACTGATACACTTGACTGAGCGGGGGCGGAACTGAGGGTGCGTCGCACCTTTGCATCCAGCTGTTGCTTTTTAGCGACGCACCTAACCCAGGAAGCATCAACCTGGATTCCACAAGCCACTCGCTCAGTACAAGATCGTCACAGGGGCCCCCCGGGGGTCCCTTTCCTTTTTTGTGCTTCTGCTATCACTGCTCCCACAACTCTCTGAGGTCGAGCGCAATTGTGCGCTCGATGTTCCTTCTGGGAGTCCTTCGGGGCTCCCATCTTTTACAAATCCTTCTTCCCGCCTGTTTCGGGGCGGAGTACAATACAGGGCATGTATCGGGGCATTGCAACGTTTACCCTTGACGACGGGCGCTGTCCCAAATGGCTGTTTGAGCGGATGGTCAAACTCGGACGCGCGATGGCGGAGGCGATTATTGCCGAAGAGGGACCTGACGAGTTTATATGCCGCATCGCCGATCCGGTGTGGTTTCAGTCGCTGGGGACCGTTTTGGCGTTTGACTGGAACGCATCGGGGCTGACCACGACGCTGACTGCCGCGCTCAAGGAAGCTCTCCGTGGACATGAACGGGAGTTAGGTGTTTTCATCTGCGGGGGTAAGGGAAAAACGTCACGAAAGACCCCCGTCGAGATCGAGACGTGGGGAGAGCGACTCGCGCTTCCCGAAAGCGCCACCCGCGCTTTGACGTACAATTCCCGAATGGCCGCCAAAGTCGACAGCGCGCTCATACAGGACGGGTTCGGGATTTACCACCACAGTTTCTTTTTCACCAGGAGCGGCGCCTGGACGGTGGTGCAGCAGGGGATGAACCCGGTTGCACAAACTGCCCGCCGCTACCACTGGCACTCGGCGCGCGTCAAGGAGCTTGTTTGCGAACCTCACACCGGCATCGCAAGCCAGACGATGCTGCCGGTGGTTCTGAATTTGTCCGCTGTCGAGAGCAAACAATCGCGAGAGGTGAGCACGCAATTGGTGTCACAATCGTTCGGGGCTCTGTTCAAAGACATCCAATTGCTTGAAAAGTATTCCACGCGCCTGTCGCGAACGGTGCGTCTCAAGACCTCTGCGGGGCAGCTGACGCTACTTGACCTTGCACCGCGTGAGTTTCATAAACATCCTGTCCTTGGCGAAGATTTTTCACGCAGCACGTATTTGAAAAAAATTCTGTGGAAGCTGTGCGACGAGAAACCGGGAAACTATGAACGGCTGCTTGCAACGCCGGGCGTGGGCTCTAAAACCGTTCGGGCGCTCGCGCTGGTGGGAGAAATCATCTGGGGTGCCGCGCCGTCGTACCGCGATCCTGCCCGCTACTCGTTTGCGCACGGCGGCAAGGACGAAACGCCGTTTCCCATTGACCGAGAGACGTACGATCGGACCATCGCGCATATCAGGCGCTACGTGCAGAAATTGCGCCTGAAAACGCAGTGTTCGTAGGTGATTTTAATCACTTTTAAAATGTCCAGGAATTCACGATCGTGAATTCCTGGACATTTTGTTTTTACTCCCATTTGTCATTGTTCCCATTCACTTTCACTTCCATTTCCATCTCACTTCCATATAAAAGAATCGCCGGGCGTTTGGAAACGTCCGGCTGGGAGCGATGGAGCGGGGCCGCGGCGATGATGAGCAACAATCGCTTTGGACAAAAGCGGAGCGACTTGCCGCGGGTCATCCAGCCTGGAGGCTGTGAAGCCGCGGCCCCGCATACTGTCGTTTAGAAACGTGGCGCAAGTGTATCTTGTCGGCCGATTCCATGTCAAGCGAATGTTCGACATAATACCGACGTGCGGGTTCGTGCGTGATATACTTACCGATGAACAATGGTATGCCGCTTGCTCATCTTGATCAAAAGTCCGAGGAAGAACTGCTGAAAACATCGGTCGGCGAGCTGGGATTAATTGTGGGCGAGTCCGACATCGCCGATGCCGCAGGGCAGCTGTACAAGGAACTTGAGGCGTCGGGTATTGATTTTAAGCCCGTCGTCTATTTCAGCGACGACTGGGGATGTCCCGACGGCGTCCCTGCCATTGGTATCCCGTTCTACTTGGCGCATCGCATTCTGCGGGCGGTAGAAACCAAGAAGCGAGGGTGGATTGAATCACCGGCAGAGATTACGCAGTTGCTGCGGCATGAAGCGGGACATGCGTTCTGCTATGCGCACAAACTGCACGAACTTGCCCACTGGAAGGAGATTTTTGGCGTCTACGGCACGCCCTACGAAGATAACTTTGCGGCAGTGGTAGGAAGCGGTCACTTTGTACATCATCTGGAAGGGTGGTATGCCCAAAAGCATTCCGACGACGACTTTGCCGAAACGTTTGCGGTGCTGATAACGCCGGGGTTTGACTGGCGGCGGATTTATCGGCGCACCAAAGCGTTCAAAAAACTCGCGTACGCATCACAGCTGGTCAGGGAATACGGCAGGCGTTCACCCAAAGTCAGCGAAGGCGCGCTGGACGTTCCGGTTAACTCGATACACGAAACATTAGGCGAGTGGTATCGCACGACGCTTGCTTTGTCGGCAAGAGACCGCGAACGGGTACTGTTGCTGTTTTATCAGGAATATCCACGTCAGCGGCCCGTGCACGACGAAGTGGTTGACCAGATCAAAGAAGTGCTTGTCGGTATGGGATATGGCGTGGTGCTCTTACCCATCAATCGCAGCATTGAGCGCATCACCAACGGCATCAGACAAGCGAAACCCGATGTGGTATTCAATCTCTGCGAGACGTTTCGCAACAACGACCGCTTTGATTTCAACGTAACCGCGCTCTTGGAACTTCTGCGCATTCCCTTCACCGGCTCGGGATCCGGAGGATTGTTTTTGAGCAACGACAAGCGGCTGACGAAGGAAATTTTTGACTTCCACGGCATCTCGTACCCTGCGTACTTTGTTCTGCCGGCGGGAAAGGAAATCGTTTTGCCCGAGGGACTGGCCTTCCCGCGTTTTGTTAAGCCGGTGCATCAGGACGCTTCCATCGGCGTGGACGAGCGATCGGTAGTCCGCGACGTTCAGTCACTGCGTGAAAAGGTCAGCCAAATTCACCGGGAGATTAAGGATGACGCGCTGGTTGAAGAGTATATAGAAGGAAGAGAATTTTTCGTATCAATCGTCGGTAACGAAATGCTCCGTCCGCTGGAACTGGTTGAACTCGATTTTTTAAACTGGCCCTCCGATAAACCGAAAATTTACACGCATCGTGCAAAGATTGAAAAAGAATCACCCGAATACAATGCCGTATCGCTGAAAGTCGGATCGGGAGTAACTGCAACGGTGCCGCCGGAGACAATCAGGAAGATGTACGATTACGCAGTGCGGGCGTATCGGGCGTTTGGCGTACGTGACTATGCGCGTATTGATTTACGTCTCTCGCCGGAAGGAAAGATTTACGTGCTTGAAGCGAACCTCAACTCGTATCTCTCGCGTGATTCGGAAACCGTGCTGGCGGCCGAGGCGTCGGGTTTAAGCTACCGCGACCTGATCGGCCTTATCATCAGCGAAACACTCCAGCGCTCCAAAGTGCGTGCCTGATGCACGGTGCCGCGTACATTCCCGTCGCGGCGCTATCGGGTCCAGTTCAGTGCTCCGGGCCCCCAGTATAAAACCGACGCAGTGCCGTCTGAGCCGTAGTATCGGCTGCAGTCGCTTGACTGGAATGTCGGCGGAACGCCACCAAGAAAATTGCTGCTGCACGTGTCGATGCTGACAGGCGATGCCGTGATCGAAGCGCCGTTTACCTGGTATGACGTCCCATACGAATACATCGTCGCGGCGTAGGGGTATGCAGAGGGCGTCTGGATAAGAACCGTCTGTCGCTTAAGCGGTTGCGAGATCAAAAGAGCCGCAAGCGCTATCAGCAGGACGATGACAAGGATTGTTCCGACGATGCGGCGCGCCCGTTCAGTTTTTCTCATAGTAGCGATGCAATACCGTATGATGCCGCATTCTACATAATGCGCACATCGTGTACAAGAGAGAGGGCTGGACGGCAGTAGGCGGTGTGCTACGATGAAACATAACGGCATAATGCCATCAGTAACAACACATACCATGTCGGAAAATGTTAAGCGTCTTCATCGTTCGCGTACGGATCGGATGATTTTTGGCGTCTGCGGGGGGTTGGCAGACTATTTCAACGTCGATTCCACTCTGGTTCGAGTCATCTTTGTACTCTTTGCCATTATGCCCGGCGCGGGTCTTTTGGCATACATCATTCTGGCGCTTGTAGTACCGCTTGAGGCGGAGAGCGGCGCAGACGCGGAACCATTTAACTTGAAAAAGAATGCCGAGGACGTTGCACGCCAGGCGCGAGGGATGGCGGAAACGATTGCGCAGGAAGCGCGCAAACACGGTTCGCGGTCATCGAGCTCTCGGAAGTTGCTGGGGCTCTTGATTGTCATCATCGGTCTTGCGCTGATTGCGCAGCAGTACGTTCCGCATTGGATTGCGTGGAGTACGACGTGGTACGTTCTGCTGATTTTGGTGGGACTCTATTTCATCGCCAAAAAGTAGGATGCTGCACGTCCATTTCAAGAAAGCAGCACTGGGAGTTTTTGTGGCAGTGCTGGTTGTTGCAGCGGTGGGAGCATTCTTTGCTTTCGGCGGGTTGAAGTTGCCGCTGTTGACGTCGAAACCGCCTTTGGGACAAACGCCAAATTCTTTTGAAGAATGCGCGGGGGCGGGATATCCGATAATGGAAAGCTACCCTCCGCGTTGCAATGTCCCGGGGGACGGGACATTCACTCAGGACATAGGAAACGAGCTCGAGAAGATGGACTTGATTGTTCTCGAGCGACTGCGTCCCAACGAAACCGTTTCGAGTCCGCTGGTCATTTCGGGGCGCGCCCGGGGGTACTGGTTTTTTGAGGCGTCATTTCCAGTTGAGTTGCTTGATGACAGCGGCAGCGTCATTGCCAGCGGTATTGCAACGGCGCAAGACGAGTGGATGACCGAAGCATTTGTGCCGTTTTCGGCAACGCTCGAGTTTTCTTCACCGGTGACGGAGAAGGGGACGCTGATTCTGAAAAAAGACAACCCTTCCGGACTCCCCGAGCACGACGACCGGCTTGTGGTGCCAGTGCGATTCAGGTGAAATTTGCTATACTAAACGCGATGGGCAAGAAATCGCCGCTGAAGTTTCTATATCGCCATTCGCATGTTTCGCCCGCGCAGATTCGCGCTGCGGCATCCCGTCTTGGAAGCGAACAAAAGCGTCTTGCGGCTGCCGTAAAAAACAAGACGCATCGGGAGCCGATGAGTTTCGTTCGCCTTCCGTTTGACGTTCCGATGCAGCGCGCCGTTCGCGCCGTGTACAAAGAAAAAGCGTCGGGCACTCTCAAGTACGTGTTTGTCGTGGGCATCGGCGGGTCAAGTTTGGGGGCGCGAGCCGTTGCACAAGCTATCGGAACGGGGATGCATCCCCGTCCTGGGCTGATTTTTGTGGAAGGAATCAACGACGCGACTCTGCAAAAAATCGTTCATCTGGCGCTGCACGACATTGCCACTCCTTCGGAATTCATCGTCAATATCATCAGCAAGTCGGGGCGAACGGTTGAAACGGTGGTTAACGGAGAGATCCTTGTGGATATTCTGCAGCGGCGGTTTGGAAATATTTCCGACCGGATCGTCATTACCACGGATGTCGGGTCGGTATTGTGGCGCAAGGCGCGAAAGCAACATCTTACGGCGCTTTCCATCCCACCCCTGGTTGTCGGACGCTACTCGGTTTTCTCGGCGGTGGGACTCTTCCCACTTCTGTGTGCGGGCGTTGATATTGAGGCGTTGTGCAAAGGGGCGCGGCAGGCGGTCAAAGATGCAACCCACAGCAATCTTTATAAGAACGCAGCGGCAGTTTCGAGTATTGTATGTACACACCACTATACCCTGGGGCGGCGGACGGCGGTTATCTTTCCGTTCTCGGCTGCACTGAAGGGAGTTGCCGAATGGTGGCGCCAGGTGATTGCCGAAAGCATCGGCAAGAGCCGAAACATCAAAGGGAAAAAGGTGCATGAGGGCATCACCCCGCTGGTTGCGACGGGGTCCGAAGATCTTCACACGCTCACGCCTCTTGTATTGGACGGACCGGATGACAAGATTACGTTCTTCGTATGGCCCGGTCCGATGCAACCGTGGAAGGTAACCAGGAGTGCATGGTCGTCGCTGGCACCCGGTGCTGCGGGGAAAACGGCCGGCGACGTTGCAGAGGCACTGTATGAAGGAATCAAGCGGGCATATCTGAAACGCATGCGCCCGTTTGTCGAGTATGAACTGACGCACATAGGCGAGTATGAACTGGGGTATCTTATGCAGCGGGTGATGATTGAGACGGTTTTTGCAGCTTGTCTGATCGGCGTTGATCCGTTTACTCAGCCTGCGGTTGAAGCGTATAAAAAAGAAGTTCGTACCATTTTAAGCAGGACGCGATAACGCATCATGAGTGTTTTTGTTGAGATTGGCATCATAATTGCGATTGCAACCGCAGTTTCCATCGCCATGCGCGCACTGCGGCAACCGCTTTTGATCGGCTACATTATCACAGGGCTGTTGGTGGGGCCGTACGTGCTGGGCGTCGTCCATTCGTACGAGACGATACGAATGTTGGGAGAAATCGGCATCGCGCTGCTGTTATTTATCGTCGGTTTGAACTTAAGCCCTCGCATTCTCAAGGAACTTGGTATGGTGTCACTGCTGGCGGGGCTCGGGCAACTTGTATTTACGGCGGTTGTGGGGTTTTTTATCGCACAGGCGTTAGGATTCGGTTCATTGCCGTCGCTGTATATTGCCGTTGCACTGACATTTTCGAGCACCATTATTGTTCTCAAGTTGCTGTCCGATAAAGGGGATCTTGAAACGCTATACGGAAAAATTTCCATCGGGTATTTGTTGTTTCAAGACATCGCGGCGATGGTGCTTCTGATTATGGTGGCGACGCTTTCAAGAACGGGACCGACGCTTCTTGGAGCAGGGAGCGCGCTGGCAATGGTGGCGCGCGGCGTGTTTTTTGCGGTCATTTTTCTGTTTGCCAGCACCAGACTGCTCCCGCGCCTCAGCGCGTTTCTTGCGCGGTCGCAGGAGACGCTGTTTGTGTTTTCGATCGGCTGGGGGTTGGGGATCGCGTCACTCTTTTATTGGCTCGGGCTTTCGCTTGAGGTGGGAGCTCTGGTGGCGGGAGTGACGCTTGCCGCCTCGCCCTATCATCGTGAAATCAGCGCCCGCATGAGGCCGCTGCGGGACTTTTTCCTGATTCTGTTTTTTGTATTTTTGGGATCGCAGATGACGGTAGGAGATGTTTCGAAATTCACCACCGCGGCGATCGTGTTCTCGCTGTTTGTGTTGATCGGCAATCCTTTGATTATGATGATCATCATGGGAGCGTTGGGATTTGGGAGACGCACGTCGTTTCTTACCAGTATCACCAGTGCGCAGATCAGCGAATTTTCTTTGATCCTGGCGGCGTTAGGAGTAAAGGTGGCGCATCTTTCCAACGACGAGCTCTCACTGATAACGCTGGTGGGCATCATTACCATAGCGATTTCTTCATACCTCATTCTGTATGCCGAACGCATCTATCAGTGGATATCGCCGGCGCTCTTCGTTTTTGAGCGGAAGCGCCATCGTGAAGACGAGGGAAAACGATCTGCCTTTGACACGGTGCTGTTCGGATGCAATCGCATCGGCTATGAGTTTGTCGAAATGTTTCGGCACGAACGGCGCAGGTTTCTGATTGTCGATTACAATCCCGAGATTATTGTTCAACTTAAACGCGAGGGCATCCCATGCCGCTACGGCGATGCTCAGGACCTGGAGTTTTTGGGTGAGCTGGGACTCGAGCGGGTCAAGATGGTGATTTCAACCATCCCCGATACCGATACCAATCGGCTGCTGCTGCGCTGGATGAGAGAACACAATCCCGACGCGCTGGTGATCATCACCGCGCACGATGTCGAAGACGCGCAGTCGCTGTACCTGGGGGGCGCGTCGTACGTCATCATGCCGCACTTTTTGGGGGGACAGCATGCTGCCCAGATGGTGAGCGAGAACAAATTCTCCGCAGAGAATTTCCGGTATGAGAGAGCAAAACATCTCGCATATCTTGAGAACAAACGTCGTCTCGGACATCAACATCCTCCGGCCGAGTGGATGAGATAAGCATCGTATCTTGTATTTCGTATATCGTATTTGGTATGACTGAGTTTGATATAACCGAAGGGAAAAAGGTTATCAGAAGTTTTACTGATTTGCGTGTATGGCAAGAGGCGCATCAGTTGGTTTTGGAAATTTACCGAATTACCTGGGCGTTTCCGCTGGTGGAACAATATGGGCTGGGCAGCCAAATGAGACGAGCGGCGGTTTCAATAACCTCAAATATTGCAGAAGGTTTCACGAGAATAACATCAAAAGAGAAGCGGCAGTACTATGTCATAGCTCAAGGGTCACTTACAGAAATTCAGAGTCAGCTCTTTATTGCGCGCGACGAGCGCTACATTGACGAGAAAACATTTGGTATGATATTTCAACATTCAACTGAAGTGAATAAACTTATCAATGGATTGAAAAGATCCATCCCCGACACCAAACTAAATACTAAATACCAGATACCAGATACTAAATACTAACTACCAATCTCATGAATCAATTTGTTCCGAAGAAAATGTTTTTCACCAAGGGTGTGGGACGGCACAAAGAGCAGCTTCAGTCGTTTGAGATGGCGCTGCGGGATGCGGGCATCGCCGAATATAATCTGGTTTCGGTGAGCTCCATTTTTCCTCCCGGCTGCAAGCGGATTTCCCGCGAGGAAGGGAAAAAATTCCTCTCGCCCGGCCAAGTGATATTCTGTGTCATAGCGCGTAATGCGACCAACGAGCCGAGCCGTCTGATTGCAGCATCAATCGGTCTTGCTCAACCCTCCGATCCTTCCAACTACGGCTATCTCTCGGAACACCATCCGTTCGGTGAAACGGAACAGAAAGCAGGGGAGTACGCAGAGGACCTTGCCGCGACGATGCTTGCTACCACGCTGGGGCTTGAATTTGACTCCAACGCCGCATGGGATGAGCGTGAGCAGGTGTACAAATCATCTGGGAAGATTATCCGTACCACCAACATCACGCAGTCAGCTGAAGGCCACAAAGATGGTCTATGGACGACTGTTTTCGCAGCGGCGGTGCTTGTGTTTGATGATACAAACGATGTGCCAGCGTCCGTGAATTCAACAGTGGCATCGACAGATCCAGCAACGTAAGACATGATTCTGAAAACTTTTTCGAAAGGTCTGGCGCGCATGTTGCACGACGGAGATATTGCAGTTATTCCAACTGATACGCTGTACGGGATTGTCGGTTCCGCATTGATGCCTGATGTGGTTGAACACATCTATGCAATCCGCGGGCGCAGCAGAAGAAAACCGATGATTGTGCTCATATCGTCGCCTGACGACATTGCGGTGTTCGGCATCCGTCTTTCAAAGAAGCAGAGAGAATTTCTTGACGATCTGTGGCCTGGCAGGGTGAGTGTGGCATTGCGCTGCTCCTCAAATCGTTTTTGGTACCTTCATCGCAGCACGCGTTCATTAGCGTTTCGTGTGCCTGCATCGGCTGTGTTGTGTCGCTTTATTGAAAAAACAGGTCCGCTCGTCGCCCCTTCAGCAAATCCTGAAGGCAGAAAGCCGGCGTACAGAGTAGGAGATGCGAAGAACTATTTTGAGAATGCGGTCGATATGTATGTTGACGGGGGGACGCTTAAGAAAATGCCGTCGACGGTAATAAAATTAGGAAGAAGGGGGATACAGCGTATCCGCGACGGAGCGGTTCCGTTTTCGGTGATTGAGCGTCGGTGGTTAAGAATGAACGGTCAGTAGTTCATCATCGATAGTTAACCACGACTGTTTTTTGACACTAACACACAATCTGTACTGTGTGCGGCTTGGAGAACGCGTGATTGGAGAACGCGTGATATAATAAACGCATGTGTCCCGGCGGCGCAGTGTTTGCGTTGGACGTATGTTTGAACAATGTCGTATCACGATGTTTCGAAAAATACAGAAAAAAATCCGCATGCTAGTATCGCCGAATAAAGGCGAGACGGTAGTGCTCAAAAAACGAACGCTGAAGATTGAAATCGGATGGAACAATATTGCGGTGTTTTTACGCGCGCACGGGGTGCGTATAGGCATCGCCGCAGCGGTTATTGTGGCGGCAATCATTGCAGTATGGTCTCTGAGAGGACAAGCGGAAACGGTGTTTTTCTATCCGGAGACCTGTTTGGGAGGGTGGCGGAATGTGCAGAATGCACAGAATGAGCCGGATCTTGCATGGAAGGCACAACCCGAAGCATTCACCGATAAGAACTCCGCTGTTCTTGAAAACGTGGTGGGGTCAATTTACTGCGGCGAGTTTTCGGGTTCACTGCCTGAACAAAGCGTCATAACGTCGGTTCGGCTCAAGCCGGTGTTCGCGCTCAAACCGTACGTGCCGTCGCAAGAGGAACCAGAGGCAACCTCAACGCTGATTCAGATTATCATTCCCGATGAGAGCGTCGAGTTGCCCGCGTCCGACGAACCATCTGCAACTTCAACATCGGAAGAGAATAGCGGCGAGCCGCCCGCGGAAACGACGGAAGAAAATAGCCAAGCTCCGCCGGACACCGGAACTAAACCCGATGACGGGAACCAGAACAGTGATATTCCCCAATCCGAACAGCCGACCTCTGAAACCGCAACAACTTCTTCTTTGCAGCTGTTGCCGCTGCGTCTTGCCGAGCAGTCGGTGTTGATGGCGCTGTCGGCACATTACGCTTATGCACAGGAAGAAATACCGCCTCCTAAATCGCTGGTGCCGCAGGAGCCTGCACGGGCAGACGGAAACGATGTTGCGGAACAGATTTTGCAAGAAGACAGCGATATGTCTTCCACAGAAAAAATCGCCACGACATCGGAATCCGATACCAGCAATACGGACGATACCGGAGACGCCGTACTTCCTGTGCCGACCAGCAGTGAGGAAACGGATAACGTGCCCTCACCAGTATCGTTCCTGGAAGTTGCATACTCTCTTGACGGGGAAGTATGGACGCTGCTCGGCTCAATCACCGAAGACAACTGGAAAGACGAACTTGTCTTTGACATTCTGCCGCTGTCTCTGGAAAAACTTCGGGCTCTGCAGGTTCACATCGGCACGCCAGAGATATCAGACATGCAACTCTTGGCGTATTTGGACGGAATGATTCTTGAGGTTGAATACGAAACAATCAGCGAGGAAGGAAAGGGAATCGTTACTTCTTTAATAGATAAAATCATCAGCGACGATGATGATTTTAACCAGCCGATTGAGACAGCTGATCAGAAAGAACACATTACATTTTTGTCCGGCGATTGGTCTTCTAGCGATATCAGTGTCGGCGACGACTTTCTTATTGATCCTTCTGCTCAGCATGCGTGCAGGATTGAGCCGTTTTCGCAGAGCGTACAGCCAGGAAGCGTGGCGGGATACATCGTCATTCTCACGCGCTCTAATTCATTTGCTCCTTTCCGGGTTGTGGCGGGGGATACGTCGCCGGGGGTAACGGCTTCTTTGAAAAAAGGAGATGCGGCGCGACCCGATGAAGTGCTCCTTGAGCTTGCGGCAGATGAAAATACGCAAGAAGGGTCTTTTGGAGTCGTTATTAGCGTGCAGGAGCAAAAAGTGGACGGCTCGGTATCGTGCGCGGTATGCCAGCTTAATCTGATTGTTCAGGAATAACGACGCATGCCCCAAGCGTTTTTTAAGCTGAAAAAATCGCTGAGCGGCTGGAAGATTTTTCTGATTTTCATCCTGATATTCTCGTGGATTTTCTCCGGCTGGCCGCAGATTTTTAATTTTCCGTCGGAGGTTAGAGAAGCGAGAGCGGATACACAAGCAATTAATATTCAACGAGGCGTCATTAATGTGCCCAACACCGGAATAACCACTGCTCCGGGAACTAACTTCGGGTCTCTTGCATCCGCGTTTGTATTGTTTAAATCAAACAGATCCAGCTCGGCTGGGCTTTCTACTCCCACAGCCGCGACCAGATACGTAGACGATTTATCAATGCGGCTCGAACTAACCGCCGTTGATACGATTACCGCGACAAGGATTTCCACGGGTGAAGCCGCTGATTACCGAGCCGACTGGGAGTCCTGGGAATATGTCGGCGCGTCCGGCGGGGCCAATGAATTCATAGTCCGTTCAAGAAATACCATAACACTTGGGGCGGGAACGCGCTCTACCAGCGAATCTCTTGATAATATGCCGACAAGCATTAATAAATCCATTCCGTTTATAACCGGAATATCCAATACCCAAACCGGGGATGATTCAAACGGTTTGACGGCAATCGCTTGGATTTCGGGGACAAGTACTTTGAATATTGAACGCGGCGGCTCTTTGGGAACCACGATTGTTCAAGTGGTAACCGTTGAGTTTACGGGTTCCAACTGGAGTGTTGCCCATGGCAAGCAGGCTGCATCAACGGCCGACACCGGCACTATGACCTTGTACGAGGGTGCCGACGCCGCAACGACGGCATACACCATAAGTAGCACGACTAACGCTTTTATCGCTGCCTCGCAAAGCCGCGGCGATACGAATGATACGGATGACGCCATTTCCGATAACTGGCCGGCTACTTATATCAGTTCGCAAACTCAAGTGGCTTGGGAGTATGATGCGGGGCACGCGGTTACCAACGGAAACCTACAATACGTTCACGTTTTGGAAAATCCGTATGTTACGGTTACAAGATTTACCAATACGGGCGCTTTGGGCGGAGATAATAATGTAGATATCACAAGCGCCGGCGTTACCGATTTAACCAACACCGCTATTTTTCTTAGCAAAAGATCGTCGGGAACCGGCAACGCTTTCCCGCGCGGCTGGGCCAGTTACAGGATAACTTCAACCATCAACGCGGCTCATTGGGTTTCATATTCCGGCAATACGCAATCCGCAAGACTTGAAATCGTTATAATGCCTATGGAAGCAGCGCCCGCGCCTGTCTACGAACAATCCGGCTATCGGTGGTTTAATAACAACAACGGAACGCAGGTGGGAGCGACGACCACAGCGACACAGGACGCTTCATCCACCCTGTCTTCGGCGGGAGCGCAGTTTCGCCTGCGCATGGTGCTGGATGTAACCGCAGCCAGCGCGCCTGCGGGAACCGGAAGCAGCAGCGTCTTGAAGCTGCAGTTTTCCTCTTCAACTCCCGGTGGATGCGACGCGGCGTATTCGGGAGAAACGTATGTTGACGTGGAGACCTCATCGGGATATATACGCTTCTACGACAACTCCACTCCTTTGGACGGCCAGACCTTAACCAGCACCTCTTCCGACCCTGTGCACAACGGCAGCGGACATTCGGTTACCAACCAAACCTACGAGGAGACGAACAACTTTAACGTTACCTCTACCATCGCCATAAACTCCGACGGCAGGTGGGATTTTTCTTTGGTTGATTCGTTAGCACCGGCGGGTACCACGTTCTGTTTCCGCGCCGTGTATCCGTGGGGTGATCTGATTGCGACTTCGACGGCGACTAAAATTCCGGAAATAAAAACCGCCTCAGCTGCCGGCCAGTTACAACTCATCCAGCGTGACTATCGGTGGTATCAGAACACCAGCGATATTACTCCCACGTCATCGCTAGCATCTGAAAACAATGAAGTAACATTAGTATCCACGTCGTCGGCGGTGCGCCTGCGTATGAATGTAACGGCGAGTTCAACAGCTCTGGCGACGACAACAGAACAGTTCAAGCTCCAGTTTCAACAGGGAACAACCACGGGCAGCTGGACCGATATTACTGACGGATGGTGGAATCGTCTGTGGCGCAACAGACGCAAGATCACCTTCTCGGGAGTGACAACGACGGAAGCGATGACCAACTTCTCTGTATTAGTGTCGCTGTCGACGTCAAGCAACATTAACTATGCAAAAACACAAAACGGCGGCGAGGATATCCGGTTTGTTAACGCCGACGGAACAACGATTCTCAACCACGAGATTGAGAAGTGGGACGAGAACGGAACCTCAACCGTCTGGGTTAAAGTACCCAACGTTGCGACATCAACAACGGACTTTATATGGATGTACTATAACAACCCTTCGGCAACGAGCACCGCGACGTCAACAGGCGTGTGGACCAACAGCTACCGGGGGGTGTGGCACCTGAGCGAATCCGGCTCATGCGCGATGACGTTTTATGACTCGACTGCTAATGCTCTCAATGGCACATGCTACGGCGCCCCTCTTGCAACGTCTACCAATAAGACCGACGGCGGACGTTACTTTGACGGCTCAGACGACGGCGTATCAATTCCCAGCTTTACGCTTGGGACTAATTTCTCCTATGAGGCCATCATTAGAAACCCCCTGACGCAGACCGATTGGGACGTTATGGTAACGGACGCAGCTGCATCGCCGGTCCGGTGGCTTGGCATCAGCGATGGAAATCAGCTGGATTGGTATGACGGCACGGACAACAATTTTGGTTCGGCGCTTACTGCAGATACATGGTACTACGTTGCTGTCACCTACGACGGCTCAAATATCAGGATGTACAATAACGGGTCGCAGGTTGGAAGTCCTTTGGCACGGTCGTACACGAGCGTCACGGACGGTTTTGCAATCGCCCGAAAGGGAAGCAACGGCGATAACTTTCTGGGGGAGATTGATGAAGTGCGTATCTCAACCTCGTCGCGTTCGGCGGCATGGCTTGTAAACCAGTACAAATCGCTAAACCTTACGCTCAATACATACAGCGGCGAGGAAACAGCGACGTGGTTGTTTTATGACAATGCTGGTCTTGCGTCCAGCACAGAAATATCGCAAACGGTTCTGCTAAATTCAGAAGTCGGCGAGACGTATGAGGAAAAAAATCCGGTGACGCTTAACCCCAAAGCAATTTCTGCTAACAGCGAGGGCGAGTGGGATTTTGCGCTTGATCCGATCGGAGCCGCCACGACAACATACTATTTCCGGATGGTTATAAGTGATGACAGCGCTCTGGACGATTATTCAAATTATCCGAAACTGACCATCAGTGTCACGACAATATCCTGCTCGGCCAATATTTCAGCAACCAGCTTCGGCACATTTTCTCCCAGTGCGGTTTCGACGTCGACTCCCAACGCTTCAACCACAATGACATGTGCCGATGCTGCAGCGGGGTGTACGCTCTATATTAAAAATGCTGGAAGTGGTTCAAATCCGGGGCTCTGGAACTCAACCTTGTCGTCATTAATTAAATCCCCCAATGCCGCATACAGCGCAACCACAACGCTTTCAGCCGGCACCGAAGGATATGGCATCAGAGCAACGACAACCGCTACCGGAAGCGGCACGGCGCTTTCGCTGGCACTGCGCTACAACACTGGGCTAGCGGATGGCCTTGGAGGAAGCATAAACGCCGTCGGGGGTCTTTCGCTTAGTGATCTGACGCTTGCCTCCACCACTGCTGCGACAACCAACCGCGAGGTTGTGGTCACTCACAAGGCGGCGATATCTGCGGCAACTCTTGCTGGCACGTACAACGACACCATTACGTACAGCTGTCTGGCAAATTAGAGGTGGGAAATGAGAAGTGAGAAGTGGGAGATGGGGACGGGAAGTTTTTAGAGTTCGTAAAGTTTGTAAAGTGGGAAGTGAGAGGTGGGAAGTGGAAGGGGAAAACGAGAAGTGGAGAGCAAAAAAAAATAAAAAAACGGTGTGAAAAGACACTACTTATCCACAAATGGCGCCTTATCTGACCAATGCGCATGTGCTATACTATAAGTAACAAAACGGTCGATGGGATTACAAAAACAACCTCGGTTTTCTAATGGGAAAATTGTCTTCAATTACAGTTGTTATAGGAGCGGTGAGTGTCGTCGTTATCGCAGCATGGTTCTGGAGTCCGGGCATACAGCGCGTCTTCATTGTTGATTACGCAAATGCGGCCACGACGTCGTCGGTAACCGTTACCGCAAGCGTTGCGCAATCAATCAGCTGCAGCACCAATGTTGCAACCTCGACGTTTGGGACGCTTTCTGACGCTTCGGTAAGCACATCCGCTTCCGATGCTTCCTCAACGATGAGCTGCGGAAACATCGCAACGGGATGTACATTCTACGTGAAAGATTTAGGCGGCGGCGGCAATCCTGGATTGTGGAACTCAACTTCATCGGCACTGATTGAATCACCCAATGGAGCGTTCAGCGCGACGACAACGTTGGTCGCCGGCACTGAAGGATACGGTGTTCGGGCAACAACAACCGGTTCTGGCGGAAGCGGCGCATCACTCTCAATTGCGTTGCGCTACAACATCGGACTGGCAAACGGCCTTGGGAGCAGCGCGAACGCAGTCGGAGGCTTTCTGATTACCGATACGACGCTTGCTTCTACCACTGCTACAACCTCAAACCGCGAAGTGCTGGTGACTCACAAGGCGGCGATCAGTTCCGTTACCCCTGCCGGCACGTACAACGACACCATTACCTACAGCTGTTTGGCGAATTAATGTAATGTGCGGATACCATCTGTGAGACGGAAGGGGGTATTGACAAGTATCTCCGCTTCTGCACAGGATAGGTGTGTATGCGTGTTCCCATCGACATTGATATGCACAGGGGTTATCAAATATCGCTTGGTATAATTGCGGTTGCAGCAGCTCTGGTTGCAGGCGCATTAAACGCGCAGGCGATTACCGTTGGGCCGGCGAAGGTAGAACATTCTGTTGACCCTGGAGATGTCATCAAGGGAGAATTTTATCTTCTCAACGAACTGGGTTACACCCAGACCTTTTATCCTTCGTTTGAGAAGTTTGTTGAAGACGAAGGGCAGAAAAAGTTTCTGAAGGAAGAAAGCGAGATCGGAGAGTGGACGAAGATATCCTCGTCTGTCACACTGGAGCCGGGCGAAGAACGGCTTATTTCCTATACGATTTCGGTCCCTGACAATGCACCGCCGGGAGGACATTTTGCGGTGGCGTGGTGGAGCACCGCCCCGCCCTCGAAAGATTCTTCAAAGCTGGTGTCCATTGTCACGCGGGCGGGAATTCTGATGCTGATGCGCGTCTCAGGAGACATCAAAGAGGAGGCGCGGATCTTGAATTTTCAAGCCAATGCAAAACTGCACTGGTCGTTGCCGGTGGTTTTCTCTACCACATTTATGAACGAGGGAAATGTCTATATGAAACCCGCCGGAACAATTTCAATTGCAAATATATTCGGCAAACCTCGAGCGGCCGTTGAAATGAACAGAAACACCCTGCAAGTGCTTCCTGCCAGCAAACGATCATTTGATGAGGCATGGAACCCGGATACGTTCGTATTCGGACCGTACAAAGCAACGCTGACATTCACGTACGGAGAGAGCAAGAAAGAAATATCACAGGCGCTGTGGTTCTGGGTTGTCCCATGGAAACAGACGCTTGCAGCGCTTATTCTAATTATTCTGTTGGTGTTTGGAGTGCCGCGCGGTATCCGCCGCTACAACAAATGGGTGATTGAAAGAGCTCGAGCAGGGAGCGGAAGCATAGCGCAATGAGCGATGTGCAAAATCTTTGCTTTCGGAAGAGCGAAACAGCACGGCGGGTAACCGCTTTGTTTTTAGTGACGGTGTTGGCGATGGGCGCTTTTACTGGCGCTCGTTTTGTTTTATCCGCTGCGGTAAATGTTACTGCAACGGTGCAGATTACCGTTCAGTCGGCGTGTTCCGACGGTCTTGATAACGACGGCGACGGATTATATGACTATCCTAATGATCCAGGATGTTCCGATCCTACGGATACGGATGAGACAAATATACCTCCGTCTCCGCCGGCGGGGGGCGGAGGAGGGGGTGGAGGATATGTCCCTCCGCCGATTATTGTCAACTTTTCCGGCCGCGCGTACCCGCGCAGCTTAGTGACGCTCCTTAAAGACGCGGGAGTTGCGGTGACGACTGTCGCGGGCCAGGACGCGAATTTTAAGATTCAGCTTACCAGCATCGCGCCGGGGACTTATCTTTTTTCGGTATACGGTGAGGATAATCGCGGCAATCGCTCGGCGTTGCTGACGTTCCCGGTAAATGTGGTGGCGGGGACCGTGACCAATGTTTCCAACATCTACCTTGCGCCCACGATAGCGGTGGACAAAGAGGAGGTCAAAAAGGGCAATGTCATAGCCGTTTTTGGGCAGAGTGTACCGCTGTCTGAAATAACCATCGGTGTGAATTCACAGGAAGATGTGTATGTTAAAGCTCCTGCCGACCAGAACGGCGTTTATCTTTATAATCTTGACACCATCGTGCTGGAGTTGGGACAGCACTACGCGCGTTCCAAGTCAACTCTCGAGGGTTTTATCAGCCCTTTCAGCAAATCGGTTGGGTTCAAAGTCGGAACACAAGATGTGTATGCACCAACCAGGAAGTGCCGCCGTGCCGATCTTAACTGCGACGGGCGGGTGAATTTAGTTGACTTTTCAATCGCGGCGTATTGGTACAAAAGAACGTTAAGTCCGGCATTTGCGCCTATCGAAAAAAACAGGTTGAACGGCGACGGGAAGATTGACTTGGTGGACTTCAGCATTATGGCGTTTTACTGGACCGGCTAAAGGTATGAACAAGAGAACATGTGTTGTAGTCGGAATTATTGCGGGGTTGCTGACGGTAGGGGGAAGCACCGTGCAGGCGGCGCGCATCTTTTTTCTTCCGCAGGAGGTGACGGTTGGGAGGGAAACGGAAGTCAGCATGTTTTTGGATACGGAGCGCGAGGACATCAATGCGGTTGAGATGACGATTCGTTTTGATCCGTCGTCGATACTTATCCGTGATATCAATGATGGTGATTCGGCGCTTGCGTTGTGGATTGAACGACCGCGGTTTTCCAATGTTGATGGAGTCGTGACGTTCTCGGGGATCATCCCGGGAGGATATGAATCAGGACAAGCGCGCCTTGCAGGCCTGCGCCTTGTCACGCGCCAAGAGGGAAATGTTGAATTTCGCATCGAAAACAGTCGTGTGTTGCTTAACGATGGACTGGGAACGCGCGCGAATCTTGTGCCGGCAAGGCTTTTGCTGACGGCTGCTGAGAAAGTGTATCCCGAAGTGACGATTGTACCGTCTGACGATACATACGCTCCGGAACTGTTTCAGCCGCGGATAATCCACGACCCGAACATATTTGACGGCCTATACGTACTTGTCTTTGCTGCCCAGGACAAAGGCTCCGGCATCGATTACTATGCTGTGCATGAGAGCAGAACTCCTAAAACTTTTGTGTCTGACAGCGAGTGGCAGCGTGCCGAAAGTCCATACCCGCTCAAGGATCAACGCCGTACACAATATGTATATATCAAAGCGGTTGATAAATCGGGGAATGCACGAATTGTAGCAGTAGAATTGGCTTCACAGCGATGGTGGCAACAGTACCATGCCTGGAGTATTATTATCGGAGGAGTGTTAGCTGTTCTGGCGGCTGGTTTAGCTGTGTTTATTCGCCGACTGCAGAAAAAGAGAAATGAGAGGTAGAAAGACGTTTGTTCTTATAGTGTTTGCATGTGCCGGCGTAGCGTCGGTGTTGTTTGGCGCAGGATATGTATCGGCTGCAACGATGGGATTTTCGGCGCCGGGCGGCGCGCAGTACCCGTCCGTTGCAGTGGGATCAACTATCGCCATTTCGGTGTATGTGCAAAGTTCCGACCGAGCGATGAATGCCGTGTCGGGAATCGTTTCGTTTTCACAGGAAAACCTCGAGCTCACCTCAATGTCAAAAAGCAGCTCGATCATCAGTTTGTGGGTGCAGGAGCCGTCATTTTCAAACGTGGTGGGAACGGCGAGCTTCGAGGGCATCGTGCTCAACCCCGGGTTTACGGGTGCATTTGGGAAAATCATCACGCTGAACTTTAAAGCAAAAGGAGTCGGTCAGGCGCCTTTGATATATTCATCGGGAGCCGTGCTTGCCAACGACGGCGAAGGTACCAATATACTCTCGGAAATGGGAATGCTGACGATTCGTGTGTACAGCAGCGCCCAGACGCCTCCGGGAGCAACAACGCCGACCATAATTCCGGGAGCGCCGTTGGCACCCGTCGTTGAATCAGTCACGCATCCCGATCAGGACAAGTGGTATTCGCTCGACGATCTGGGGCTGTACTGGACGACTCCCAAGGGTGTGACGCAGAGCAGAACACTGCTTGACCATACGCCGATTTCCCGGCCGACGGTTGTTCAAAGCCCTGCACTATCAAGTATCCAGTACAACGACGTTAAGGACGGCATCTGGTACTTCCACGTGCAACTCCGGAACGCCAGCGGATGGGGGAGTATTACACACTTTAAGGCGCAGATTGACACCACGCCGCCCAATCCTTTCAAGGTTGAACTGGTCGGAGATCCGGTTTCGGAGACTCCCCGTCCCGCGATTCGTTTCAAAGCGACTGACAGCGTTTCTGACATCAACCGTTACGTTATCCGAATCGGTGTCGGTGACCCGATTACCGTCAAGCCGCAGGATCTTATCAATGATATCTTCATATTACCCACACAGGCTCCTGGAGGGCACAGCGTCGTTGTAGAGGCTTTTGACGAAGCGGACAATTCAACGGCGGCAACAGCGTACTTTGTCATCAAAGCGATTGCAGCGCCGGTCATCACTGATTATACAAAGGTTATTCAGCCCGATGAGTTCTTCATCGTGAGAGGGACGACGTATCCCGGCGCAACGGTGACGGTATTTGCACAATCCAAGGGCGGCAGCGTAAAGAGCGAGAGTGTCACAAGCGATGCGCGAGGGAATTTCACACTTATCTGGCCTGAGCGCCTTCCCTCGGGCATGTACGAGTTTTGGGCGCAGGCAGTTGATGACCGCGGAGCCGTCAGTGAATACACGCCGACATACACCTTTGCCGTCAAAGCGCTGGGAGCTCTACGGATCGGCAGATGGACTATCAGCTACGGCATACTCGTTGGTCTGCTGCTGGCGGTTATCATCGGACTCGCGCTCCTGGTGTGGTATGTCTGGTGGCACCTCAGGAAGCTTTCTTCAGGGACCCGGAAACGCTTTGAGAGCCGATGGAAGATATTCTCAAGATTTTTTGTGATGCATAAGCGGGAACTTGAATACAACATCCGTCTGCTCGAAACGGCGGCGCGTGAGCGGGAACTCACCAGCCAGGAAAAACGCCTGCTGGATGATTTCAAGGAGGATTACGAACTCTGCCTGCGCATGCTGGGTAAGACCAGCGATCTTGAGGAAAAGGGAAAGTCCTGAGCTTACTTTTGTGCCGGTATAAACTGTTTGAGAACCTGAAAGTCGCGAAACAGAACGTCGCGAGTGTTACTGTTGTATACCGCGACCGCCGGATGGTACAGCGGCACGATAGTAACCGGGAATCCGAATAATGGATTCGTTTTAAACACCCTGCCGTGCATTTGACCGATGGGTTTGAGGTCTTTTTCAAGACCGAACTTTTTCATAATGTAGTCCATTGAGAATCGCCCGAGCGGAACAATGACTTTTGGTCTGATGATATCAATCTGACGGTCAAGAAACGGCGCATAGAGTTTTACTTCTTCCGGAAGCGGATCGCGATTCTCGGGCGGTCTGTCTTTGAGAATGTTGGTTATGTACACCTCCTCTCGGGGAAGTCCGATGAACTGAAGCAACTCATCGAGTACTTTTCCTGCAGCGCCGCAAAACGGTACGCCGGTCTCGGCTTCGTTTCGGCCCGGTCCCTCGCCGATAAACATGATTGTCGCATGGTGATTACCCTGTCCGACGACGGGGAAGTAGTTATTCGCTTTTCGGTATGCGTACAGCGGAGAAGAAGTGAGCGCAATCACCTCATCACGGATCTGTTTGAGCAGTTTGCTTCGATCATCAACTTCTTCTTTTTGAGCCATATCGTCTATTGTACATAACAACGGTTCTTTTGCCAGCGGCGTTTACAAGACAATGCGTCTATGCTATAGTACGGCCTGCGGTGAAAATACTACCCCACGAGGGGCTTTTTTATCGCTGTAAAAGGTCGAAAAACAAGCTCATAACATGTAAAAACTCATGATTCTCTTTTTTGTAGGAATTGTGGAGATGCTGATTGTGACGGCGTGGACGAAAGCGGTAACTGCAACGCGGGTGCTCACCAGCGGCGCCATTACGATGGTCAACGTGCTGATCTGGTACTACGTGCTTGAAACAATCGTCAACGACATAAGCAATTGGATGCTTGTTGTTCTGTATGCGACAGGATGCGCACTGGGGACGATGGGTGCAACGTTCTTCTTTCGTCTCAGAGAAGCTCGCCAAGCGTCTGGCGCAAGTCGGGGGACGTAACGTTCGTCTTATATGAGCATCACCGATTCCGACGGCGACTGGCCGCGATAAACCGCCTTGATACAAACATCACCGGGGCGGTTTTATTTGACAAGAAGGATTTTTTATGGTATCTTTTGTTATAAAAGGAGGTGGTTAGATGAACTTTCTGAAAAACACGAGCGGCATTCTCATCAGCACCGGCTTTCTGTTCTTTCTGTTGAGAGCGGGGATCAAAGCATTGGGCCGAGCCAGGAAGACCTCCCACTTCGTTTCCACTGGCGGTGGAGGCGAAGAGGACATGCACCTTGAGCAATACGGAATCGGGGGAGCCCTCTAGGGCTCCTTTTGCTTTTTACGGCGGAGCGTTCTACTGGTAGAATAAGCAGATGGCGATGAAACCAAAAGAAAGGCGGACAAGGAATTTATTCAGTTCCTCTTTGAGGGAGCCTTACCGCCTCAGTCGCAGCAAGATCCAGCTCTTTTTTGAATGTCCGCGTTGTTTTTATCTTGACCGCTGCCTGGGCATCGCGCGTCCGTCCGGACCGCCGTTTACGCTCAACGTTGCCGTCGACGCGCTGCTCAAAAAAGAGTTTGATGTCCACCGCGCGCGCGGCAATGCTCATCCGCTGATGGAGCAATACGGCATTGATGCGGTGCCGTTTCAGCACGAGAAGCTGAATGAATGGAGAGACGCTTTACGCGGCGGCATAACACACGTGCATGAGCCGACAAACTTCATGGTAACCGGCGGCATTGACGATGTGTGGGTGAATCCGGACGGCGAACTGCTCGTTGTGGATTATAAAGCGACCAGCAAGAGCGGCGAGGTCGGCATTGATGCGGAATGGCAAATCAGCTATAAGCGCCAGATGGAGTTGTACCAATGGCTGTTTCGAAAAAACGGTTTTCGCGTTTTGGACACCGCCTATTTCGTGTATTGCAACGGCGAGACGGATAAAGAAGCGTTTGACGGGAAGCTCGAATTCAATGTGAAAGTGATTCCTTATAATGGCGATGATGCGTGGGTTGAGCCGACGCTTGCCGATATCCGAGTTTGTTTGGAATCCGATAAACCGCCCGCTTCTAGTTCTGCATGCGAATTCTGCAATTATTGTCGAGCGGCGCAGGAACTATGACTAAAAAAGCACGCAAAAAAAGAATCGCGATTTTTGATATTGACGGAACGATTTTCCGTTCCAGTTTGTTCATTGAGTTCGTTAACGAAATGATGCGGCGCAAACTCTTTCCCGCCAGAGCGTACAAAGAGATCGAAGGAGATTATTACGCATGGCTTAACCGGCGCGGCCACTACACGAAATATCTGGGGAGAGTCATCAAAACGTACTTTCGTTATATTCACGGGTGCAGAGAAAAAGACGCCGACGTCGTAGCCCGATACGTCGTGCGAATGCAAAAGGACAGAGTGCATCGCTTCACCCGCAATCTGGTCAGACAGTTACGGCGAAAAGGCTATTACCTTATCGCGCTTTCGGGCTCTCCAATCTATGTGGTGTCGCGCTTTGCACGCTCAATGGGATTTCACGCGGCGCTTGGATCAGAGCACGAAGTAAAAAAGGGGTCTCTGACGAGAAATATCGTCGATGCTCTAGCAGGGCCGTCGTTTGTAAGAAAAAATAAGATGCTGCGCCGCCATCTTGCGAGCGCGGGAATTGAGCCCGATTGGAAACATTCAGTTGCCGTCGGGGATACGGAGGGAGACATCGAGATTCTTAAGTTGGTAGGACGCCCTATTGCCTTCAACCCCAGCGGCGCGCTGGCGCATTATGCACAAAGGCACGGATGGGAAATCGTTGTCGAGCGCAAAGACGTCGCCTATCTGATAAGCAGGTTTAAAATGGTCCATTACAAGACCTCCTGAGAAGTTTTAAAGCCGTTTTATATACACGCGGTCTCCAACGGAGATTGAAAACTGTTCTACGCTTCCGGCGGGGATTTCAAGCATCGCGTCCACTGCGGAATCGGGTGTGAGCGTCTCCGGTTCCTGATCCGGTTCGGGCGGAGGGATATTTTTGGCGATATTGACTACCGTGCCGTTGCGCATCCATATAAAATCGAGTCCGAGCAGCATATCTTTCATCCAGAATGTGTGACGGTCGGGGTTTTCAAAGACGAAAAACATCCCGTTTTTTGGCATGAGTTGAACGCGTCCGGAAAGTCCCTGAGCTTTCTTTTGCGGTGATACGGCGACTTCCGCGCTGAAGCGCGCCTTCTCGATGTAAACGGCGACGCGGTCATTATCGGTCAGCGTTGAAGGGTCAATGTTGCGGGACACAAGCAGCATATTCCACGCGAGCACGGCAGCTGCCGCGAGAAACAGCAAGGTAAGAATTAAAAAAACAGCGCGTTTGCGATGCATGATAATTGAAATTGTAGCAGAGGAAGGGGGTGTGGTACAATCGCACATGATATGAAAAATCATGCGAAAGTCGGGAACCGCGCGGGAAAACCGACGTATCGAACCCCGGCGCTTTTTAGAATTCGCAAGTGTCGCCAGATTCAACAGAGGCGCGCCGACGTGTATACGGCAAAAACGCGAAAACCATGATAAGAATAGTCGGCTACGCATTGTTTATTGTGGTAATTATCGCCGGCGTGTACGGGGTATACGAACTGACAAAACAAAACTCTCCGGAACGTCAGCAAGATGTTATGGAAATCGGACTCAAAATTGACGACGTCACCATCGGCATGGGAAAAGAAGCACACACGGGCGACATTCTCGTTGTTCATTACAAAGGGACGCTTGAAAACGGGATTGAATTCGACAGTTCGTACGTACGAGGGGAACCGTTTTCTTTCACCCTTGGAGCCGGACAGGTGATTCGGGGATGGGACATCGGTCTTGAGGGAATGAAAGTCGGCGGCGTGCGGCGACTGGTAATTCCTCCCGATCTTGCATACGGAGATTCCGGTGCAGGCAGCGTTATTCCTCCGAACGCGACGCTTCTATTTGAAGTGTCGCTTCTTGAGATCAGATAGCAGCGTTATGGTTGCAAAACTTCGTATTGGAGCGCATGTCTCGACGGCAAACGGGTTTCTGCAAGCTGTTGCCGAGGCACGGCGCATCGGTGCAAACACGATTCAGATTTTTGGAGCGTCTCCGGTTCAATGGCGGGCGCCGCTTCCCGAAGTTGAAGAAAGCGAGAAATTCCGCGACGCGTGCGACAAAGCCGACATTCGACCGGTTTTTCTGCATGCGCCGTACCTTATTAACCTTGCCAGTCCCAAGGAGCAGCTGGGAGCGATGTCCCGCACGCTGCTTGAAAAACACCTGGAGATCTCAAATGTACTGAGCGCCGATGGAGTCATTTTCCACATCGGCTCTCGTGGAACACGACCGCAGAAGGATGCAGAGCGCAAAGTAATCACCGCGCTTTCGGCGATTCTTGAAAAGGTGCCGACGGGTCGTCTTCTGGTGGAAAACAGCGCGGGGGCGGGCAACCTTGTCGGTGATACGCTTGAAGAAATTGCCCGCATCTTGTCCGGGCTTGATGAGAAACGCACCGGTTTTTGCTACGACACCGCACACGGATTTGAAGCGGGGATTCTGACCGACTTTCCCACAAAAGGCGTCGATGATTTTGTAAAACGCGTCGATGGCTCAATCGGGATAGAACGTCTGTGGGCGATACACGCAAACGACAGCGCAACACCCGCTTCGTCGAACAAAGATCGTCATGCGAACATCGGCCAAGGGCATATTGGCGCGGAGAGTTTTCGGAATCTACTGCATAACAAGACGCTGCGGAAACTGCCGTTCATTCTTGAAGTGCCGGGATTTGACGAAGAGGGATCTGATAAGAAGAATATTCAGATACTCCACTCGCTGGCGGGGGAGAGAACAACACTACGATGAACAAAAAACGAAAAGTGGCGGCAAAAAAACACCGGAAGAAGAGCGGAAAAACAATACGTCTGTCAAACCGGTGAATTGACACCTGCGTATGCTCTACATTGTCTCAACACCAATCGGGAACTTAAAAGACGTATCGGGGCGAGCGCTGGAGGTGCTCGGTCGTGTTGACATTGTCATCGCGGAAGACGTGCGCGACGCTCTGCGGCTGCTGAGCGCTTATTCGATGAGAGGGAAGCGGGTAGTCAAATACAATGATCGGAACAAAAAACGTGTGATAAAAGGAATTCTGAATCTGCTTGAGCATAATGACGCTGTTTACATCAGCTCTGCAGGTACGCCGGGCATTTCCGACCCGGGAGCGGATCTGGTAAAAGCGGCACGGGAAGCGGGCGTAGAGATGGCAGTAGTGCCCGGTCCTTCGGCGTTGGTGTCGGCGCTTGCACTGTCGGGTATCCGGGCGCGCGAGTTTACATTTGCGAGCTTTCTTCCCAAAAAACAAGGTCAGCTCAAACGTATGTTGGAACAACACAAGGAGCGAAAAACGGTACTCGTCTTTTTTGAATCCCCCTATCGCATTGTCAAAACACTTTCGGCACTGGGTGATGTCGCGCCGGCTTCATTCGTGTGCGTTGCAAAAGAAATGACCAAGGTATTTGAACGATACTTTACCGGCACTCCCGCTCAAGTTCTTGCTCAACTTCAGGAATCGCCAAAGAACACGAAAGGGGAGTTCACGGTTGTAGTGAATTTCGGCGCCTAGCTATATCAAACCGCGTCCGACCATCCGTCGTATATTTTCGACGTATCCGTTGAAGCAGCGGAGGTTGTGAAACGTCAGCAGCTTCAGAGCGGTAATTTCCTTTGCCCGCATCAAATGCGAAATATAACTTCTCGTGTAGTATTGGCATACAAAGCAATCGCATGTCGGGTCAAGCGGTGACATATCGCCGAGATATTTTGTTTTACCGATATCCAGTTTTTCGTATTTCCAATCGAGTACGTTTTCTGACTTCAGTTCCTTGTTTTTGCCTTTTCTTATGGACGCGTACCCGTGCCGCGCATAATGTGTGGGCACGATGCAGTCAAAAAGATCCACCCCCTCTTTGATGATGGGAAGAATATCCTCGAGATGTCCGATACCAAGAAGATGGCGCGGTTTTTTGGAAGGGAGATAAGTGATAGTCCATTGCAGCATCGAGATCATTGTTTTTTTGCTGTTTCCGAACTCTCCGCCGATGCCAAATCCGTCAAACGGCAAAGCGCCGATGAATTGTGCGCTTTGAACACGCAGATCTTTGAATTTCCCTCCCTGCACGATTCCAAACAGTGCTTGCTTTGTTTGGTGCGTTTTTAGGCATATCCGTGCCCACTCATGCGTGCGCTTGAGTGCTTCTTTGTTGTACGCGTGGTCGGCGACGGGAGAGGTGCATTCATCGAATGCAAATATAATATCGGCGCCGAGTTTCTTCTGGATTTTCATTGATTCCCGAGAGCCGATGAAAAGTTCTTTGCCGTCGACGGGAGACCTGAACAACGCTCCTTCGCTTGTGATCGTCACATGCTGCGGAGTCGAATGTTTTGAAACGACAACATCGCGCTTTTGTTTCAGGATTTTCCCCGTCCCAAGGTCTGCTCCGAAGCCCAAGCTGAATGTCTGAAATCCTCCCGAATCGGTCATCAGCGGCTGCCGCCAGTTCATGAATGCATGAAGTCCTCCGTTTTTGGCGACAACGTTTTCTGAAGGTTTGAGGTGCAGGTGGAATGTGTTTGCAATCAGAATCCGGGTGCCGGTTGCCGACACTTCTTCACTGGTGAGTGTCTTTACGACCGCTTGTGTCGCAACACCGACGAACGCCGGCGTTTCCACCACTCCGTGCGGTGTGTTGAGGATGCCGAGCCGTGCACGGGATTTTGACGAGCGCTTCAAGACCCTGAACTCTGTCATGCACACCAGTATACGGGTGTGGTATACTCACCGCAATATGACAAAAGAAGAAGCACGCGCGATTCTTGGCCAGTGGGTATCAAACCAGAATCTTAAAAAACATATGCTTGCGGTTGCGCAAGCAGCAAGTTTTTATGCGCGGAAGTTTCAAGAAGACGAAGAACGATGGTGGATTGCGGGTTTACTGCACGATGCCGATTATAAAAAATATCCCAACCCTAACCGGGATGAAACGGGACATCCTTATAAAATCGTCGAGTATCTGCGCCAAAAGGGAATGGACGAGGAGTCGCTTGAGGCGATTCTGGGGCACGCGTCGTATACCAACGTGCCGCGCACCTCGCTGATGGCAAAGACGCTCTTTGCGGTTGATGAGTTGACTGGATTTATCGTCGCGGTGGCGTTGATAAAACCCGAAAAATCCCTTGTGGCCGTTGACATAGAATCGGTAACCAAGCGGTTCAAGGAAAAACGCTTTGCGGCGGGCGTCAATCGCGAAGAAATTTTCGAAGGAGCCCGGGACCTTGACATTCCTCTGGGGGAACACGTCCAAAACGTCATTGACGCGATGAAGGAAATCTCCGATCAGCTCGGTCTTTGAGTTTTCAGAGATTGGAGCTTTGTCTTCAGGCGCGCGGCTTCTTCAAACTGCAGATTGCGCTGTGCAAGTTCAAGCTTTCGCCTGAGTTCCTTACGGTAGGATTTTTCGAATTCGTTTTTGACGGGTGTTTCAGCTTCTTTTTCCTGAGCTTTCAGCGTCAGACGGAGCTCTTTGACGATAGGAAAGGGTTTGACTCTGTGACGTCGGTTGTATTTTTTCTGAATCACGCGCCGCCGGCGAATCTCATCAATCGCCGCTTTCATCGAACCGGTGACGGTGTCCGAGTACATAATCACGTGCCCCTCAAGATGCCGCGCCGCACGTCCCGAAACCTGGATAAATGATGTTCTGTCGCGCAAGAATCCTTCCTTGTCGGCGTCAAGAATTGTCACCAAAGACACCTCGGGCAGGTCGAGTCCTTCCCGCAGCAGATTGATGCCGACCAGCACGTCATATTTTCCCTTGCGAAGGTCGTAAAGAATTTGCGGCCGCGCCAGAGTTTCTATCTCGGAGTGCAAATACTCGGCTTTGATTTTCTTGTCCTTTAGGTGCTGTGCCAACGCTTCAGCCAGGCGTTTAGTGAGCACCGTTACCAGCACGCGCTGGCTCTTGGAGACGCGCATTTCGATTTCTCGGATAAGGTCGGGAATCTGTCCGTGAGTCGGGCGAATTTCAATATCGGGGTCAAGAAGATATGTGGGCCGTACGATCTGTTCTGCGATGTGCGATGAAATGCGTTTTTCGTATTCAGCGGGAGTCGCCGAGACAAATAAAATCTCTCCGACGTGCTCTTTGAATTCTTCGAACGTAAGCGGCCGGTTATCAACGGCGGAAGGGAGACGGAATCCGTGTTCCACCAGTACGGTTTTTCGCGCGCGATCACCCTCGTGCATGCCTCGGATCTGCGGCACGGTCATGTGCGACTCATCGATGATGGTCAAAAATTTAGCCTGCCCTGAACTTGTTGAACGGGCTTGCCCTGCTTGCCCGCCATAGTCCGCCTGAGGTGGACGAAGGCGAGAGCTTGCCGAATGGGGAAAATAATCCAGAAGCGTGAACGGCGGGCTTTTGGGTTGACGATTTTCAAAGTACCGCGAGTAGTTTTCGACGCCCTTGCACCAGCCGACTTCTTTAATGAGCGCGAGGTCATACTCGGTTCGGCGGCGCAAACGCTCCACCTCAAGAATTTTCTTTCTTTTCGCGAGTGTTTTGAGTTGTTCTTTAAGGTCGGTTCTGATATTTGCAATAACGACTTCCCGCATCGCCTCCTCTGAAGGCCAAAACTTTGCGGGAAAGAGTTTTATTGCCCGAATTTCTTTGCTGTTTCCGAATGGCGCTTCCGTGCGTACCAACTTGGTAATGACGCCGTTTGCCAGCGCGACGCGCAGAATGGTGTCTCCTTCGGGCGTCCAGACATCAATGAACCTGTCGCGCATGCGGAAGTTACCGCGCCAGAACCCGACCTCGTTGCGTTCAAACTGAAGCGTAAGCAGCGACTTAAGAAATTCCCGCTTTGTGTATCTTTGCCCGACCGACAGATTGAGAGCCAGTTTCTGGTAGGTGACGGGAGAGCCGAGGTTGTAGATACAGGACACGGACGCAACAACAATGGTGTTAGGATACTGCAGAACCGAGCGCACCGCCGCATGCCGCAGACGGTCGATTTCCTCGTTGATCTGGACCTCTTTTTCTATATAGGTGTCGGAGGTGGGCAAATACGCTTCCGGCTGATAGTAATCGTAATAGGACACGAAATAGTGCACGTGGTCATGAGGGAAGAATGCCTTGAATTCTTCGTACAGTTGCGCCGCAAGCGTTTTGTTGTGTGAGATTACCAGCGTCGGGAGCCCGAGCTTTTCAATCACGTGCGCCATGGTCAGGGTCTTGCCGCTTCCGGTAACGCCCAGAAGCGTCTGGTATTTGCTGCCGCGCACGAAACCCGCCGTCAGTTCTTTGATGGCGTTCGGTTGATCGCCGGCGGGCTTGAGTTGTTTGGAGATATGGAACACAGATAGATTTTTGCTATAATAGTGATAGAAAGGAAGGGAGACAAGAGATGGATCATACAGATCTGATTGTCGCGTGGCTCGTTCTCCTCGTCTATGCCCTTATCATCGTTGTATTCCTTGAGTGGGCGCGTAGGAGATTAGAGGAAGTAACTCGTCTCCTCAAAAAGATCGGCGGCCACATCTTCAGGACGGAGAACCTGGTTGAGGCGAATCGTTGTGCTAACGAAGCTCTCTTGATCGTCGAGAAGATCCGCCGGCACCTCAGGTTATTCCCGTCGTCCGCCGACACCTCGGACCGTACCCCCATGGCATCCAGTTAGGGTGCCATGTCTCTTTACATCATACTCTTTACTCTCCGTCTGCGGTGATATGTAATCGCAAACCGGTGTGCTTCGTCGCGCAAGGCAAGAAGCGTTGTTTTAACAAATTCGGGGAGCATATCAAGTCGCACAGGACCGGAGCCATACGGACTCCATAGGACGCCGGTATTCTTTGTGCGCCGCACACCTCGCTTGAGCGTTGATGTTATTCGAGGTCGCCCCAGTTTTGCAAGCCCGATGACTGGAATGGGCAGGTTTTTTAGTGCAGAAAGTTGTGTCCGTCCGCCGTCAACGACAATCAGGTCAGGATAAGGCCATTCGGCGTGAGCAAGACGGCGCATGAGTATTTCTTTGAGCGAAGCCGGGTCGTCGGAACCTTTGACAGTTTTGATTTTGAACCGGCGATACATTGATTTGTCAGGCCTGCCGTTTTTAAACAACACCATCGAGCCGACCGATAGGAATCCGCCGGTGTTTGAGACGTCAAACGCTTCCAGGCGTGTTTTTTTTCCTGCATACAGCGACAAGAACGTTTTCAGTCCTGCCGTCACAAGGTGATAAGAGGCGGCTTTTTCTTTGTGTGCCCAACATAATCCCAAATGATAGTACAGGCATGGTTTGTCTATCAATTTCTTGTCCTCCTTCGCTTCCGCCAAGGGCGGATCCGCCTTCGGCGGAAGAGCTTCGGCAGACTTTGCTCGGCTGGATTTTAGCCGAGCTCCGCATGTCCGGTAGGGGAATAGCCGCCGGAGCGTTCGGAGATATTCCTTGAACTCCTTTCCGTACACGAACGGTCCCGCTATATCGGCAGTGTTTTTGGGTTGGTGGGTTACGTGAACGCGAGGCAGTTTCTCGCGCGTGAATTCAACAAAGAAAAAATTCTTATCGTCTTTGAGATCGAGGTTGTAAAACGGCTGATATCGCTGTATCAGTTGACGTTCCAAAATCAGGGCGTTTTTTTCGGATCGCGTTGATATCGTCTCGATATTCCTGATTTTTGGATAGAAATTGAGAAATATTTCCGAGCGGCGTACGAAGTGAGATGCAACTCTTTTTCTGATGTTTTTTGCCTTTCCGATGTACAGAATGCGTCCTTTGCCGTCTTTAAAAAGGTATACGCCGGCTTCGATGGGAAGCGATTTTATTTTTTTGGAAAGCGATGCAGTCATTTTCACATTATTTGTAGCACGTAGAATATTTCTTCGCCATGGTAAAGAGAAACCCCCCGGGAAAACTGCCCCGAGGGGTCGAAAGAGAGCGATGCAAGAACAAGGAAGTTGAAACTAGGGAACTACCGTCAGCGTCACCGTGCTTTCCACCCATCGCCAGTTGTACTCGGCGGAACTGACTTTGGCAGTGTTGGAAATGGTGACGGGAAGAGTGCCGCATCCCGCGTTCGGCTTGCCTATCCACGAGGCTGAAGCACTCTCGCCTGGGGAGAGTGTGTGGAAGTTCCAGGTGAGAGTTCCGTTTCTCCAGAACTGGATCTGACCGTAGCCAGCGTCCACGTTGCTACTGTGGCCCTCGCTCACAAATGTGAGGCGGGAGTCAACAGGGTCAATGACCCGGACACCGCGTCGGTGTCCTGGTGGGCGTTGGAGTTTTGGTCGGCTTACTCGTCGGTGTCCTGGTGGGCGTTGGAGTTTTGGTCGGCTTACTCGTCGGCGTGGCGGTGGATGTCGGCGTCGCTGTTGGCGTTATCGTCGGCGTTGAAGTCGGAGTGGAAGGAGGAGAAGTCGGCGTAGTGGTTGGAGGAGGAGAAGTCGGTGTGGGCGGCGGTGGAGGCGGCGTCTCTGTCGGCTCCCGGGTAGGATTGGGAGTCGGTGTCGGTTCAAGCTCACAAAAGATAGTTTCCAGAGAGCCGTAGTCGCGATCGCCGCAGTCATCGCCGTGGAAAGTTCTTGTCCGGACGACCGTAATGCTGTTGGGAAGAGCACCGATGATTTCGAGCCGACCCAGTGATGCGGGCAGCCCCAGACCTTTGATGTCGACAACCTGCACTGGAAGCAACGCCGCCTGGAAGCTTGCCAGCCAAACTCCCTTCTGGTCGTATGCTTCGGCGGTGAAGTCGGTCAGGATGCTGTTATCCGGTTCGGGAATGGTCGAAGGCCTCACGTAGATGTCGCGGTTCGCACTCCATATGAGCAGGCGGGTGCTGATGCCCTCCTCTTGGTCTTCCTCGAACTGAACCTTGCGATGAGTGCAGAGGTCCAGACATCCGTAGGAGTTGAGTCGAATGAGCCGTTCTCCCTGCAGGTCGCCGGTCTGAGGGTCGAAGTATTCATAGCGACCCCAGTACTTGAACGACTGGAAGATGTCAGGCCCTATGACAAGAAATCCCGTCATCAGTCCCGGCTCGATGTTCGAGCTGTAGTACAGACCGTCCTTGGGCGACTTCTCTCCTGCGAGGATTGCCCGGACGTTCTTAAGCTCGTCATCAGGAAGCTGCTTCAGGAACGTTTCCGTTCCTGAATTTGTGTGGACCGTCACGGAGTCGGGGAACTTCCCCGTACGAAGCCACTCCCCGACGTCGAACTTACTGGTCCCTCTGCCCTCGATAACGGTATGTACGACGAGCAGACGGTACCCTCGGTTGGTGTAAACTTCCACCCAGGTGTCGGTCGAGTCCTTTTCCTCCGTGCTGACCAAGAGCGACGTGGTTTTAAGAGAGCTGACCCCTACCTTTAGGTAGGGCAGCAAGAGCCCGCTGGTCGGCAGCGGCACCGGTTCGCTTGACACCGCCGCAAACGAAGTTGCCGCGACGATGACGAGCATGACAACGGTGAGAACTAACAGTGACCTTTTCATCCCTTTCTCCTTTCTTCTCCCTTGTTCTGTTGGTTGTATTTGTCCTGATACTATTATAGTACATATAAATTTATTAGTCAAGTCAGTGATAAAAGTTGGCATCCCTAGTGATGGCTCCTCTTATTAGAATCTTGAAGAAAGTGTGGAGGAAGAGTATACTAAACAGTTCTGCACAAATTTTTGCACGACACTCCGAACGTATGGGTAAAAACGGCAACGGCAAAATTGAAATAGTAGGCGCTCGAGTCCACAATCTTAAAAACGTCCATGTTGCAATCCCGAAGAATAAACTTGTCGTCATTTGCGGGGTTTCCGGATCGGGGAAGTCGTCGCTTGCGTTCGACACACTCTACGAAGAGGGGCAGCGCCGGTATCTTGAGGGACTTTCCTCATACGTGCGCCAGTTCTTGGGTGGGTTCAAAAAACCGGACGTGGAAAAAATTGTCGGTCTTTCGCCTACGCTGGCGATAAATCAGAAGAACGTGTCCTCAAATCCCCGTTCGACGGTTGGAACCGTCACCGAGATATACGATCATCTGCGGTTGCTGTTTGCGCGAGCCGGTGTTCCGTACTGTCCCAACGACAATATTCCCATCACGGCACAGACGCCCCAGGAAATTACCGACCGGATACTGGAGTTCACTAAGAAAAACAAGGTGATGCTGCTTGCGCCGGTTGTTGTCGGAAAGAAAGGCGAACATCAGGCAGTGTTCGATGAAATTAAGCGCGCGGGATACGCTCGCATGCGCATGGACGGGTACCTCTACAATCTTGACGAGGCGTGCGGTCTCAAACTGGAGAAAAACAAAAGACACTCCATCGACGTTGTCGTTGGAGAAGTGTACATGGGGTTGAAAGCGGATATTCACACGAACCTTTCAAAAATCGAGAAGGAAGCGCAAAAGACGAAAAAGAAACGGCTCGAGCAGTTCTTCAAAGAAGAACGCGTTGAGCTTCTTGAAAAGGTGAGAAAAGGTCTTTTGATGGGAAAAGGAAACGTCATTGCCAACGTCAAGCGTCCGCAGAACAAAGCTGCCGGCCGTGACGTTGCATTCTCCGAGCATTATGCGTGTCAGAAGTGTGGCTTCTCCATGCCGTTGATTGAGCCGCGCAGTTTCTCGTTCAATAGTCCCTACGGCGCGTGTCCTAGCTGTCAGGGACTTGGAACGAAACTGGAAATAGACTTGAGCTTGATTCTCAGCCCTGACCTTTCGCTTGAAGCGGGAGCGATTCTGCCGTGGTTTTCGCTGAGCCGTGTGGCGCGCAGAGCGTTGGGCGCAAGCTGGCAGGAGTTTGTCACCACTACCATTGTCCGCCTGCACGGGCATTCACCGCGCACGCCGTTCAAGAATCTCTCCAAGAAAGCGCAGGAACATATTCTGTTTGGGGATAAAAGCGAGGAAATTGCTCTTGAGTACGGCGATTGGAAAGGAAAAACGCGATTTGAGGGAATCATCCCGCGTCTTGAGCGGCTGTACTATGAAACCGAATCGGAGTTCGTCCGGCAGGAACTCGGGAAATACATGACCGAGAAAACCTGCCCCGTTTGCAACGGTTCGCGGCTCAAGAAAGAAAGCCTGGCGGTCAGAATCGCCGACAAGAACATTTTTGAAATCGCATCGCTGGCGGCAGAGGAACTCATTCGTTTCTTTGACACGCAGGCGCCGTCGCTGATGACTCACATGCAGCGGACGATCGCACAGTCCATTGTAAAGGAAATACTTTCCAAAGCACGGTTTTTGCTTGACGTGGGACTCGAGTACATTACCGTTGCGCGCTCAGCGACGACACTGTCGGTAGGAGAAAACCAGCGCATCCGGCTTGCCACCCATCTGGGATCTGGGCTTTCGGGCGTCATTTATGTGCTGGACGAGCCCACCATCGGGCTTCACGCACGCGATACCGCTCGCCTCATCGCGACGCTCAAAAACCTCCGGGATCTTGGCAATACCGTCGTGGTAGTCGAGCATGACGAAAACGTCATTCGCTTGGCCGATTGGGCGATAGAAATCGGACCTTCGGCGGGAGAGCACGGCGGCAGAGTGGTGTTTGAAGGAACGCCCCAGGCACTGTCAAAATCAAAGACGCTCACGGGCCAGTATCTGAGCGGCAGAAAGAAAGTCATCACTGGCCTGCGCAAGAATCTTGAAAAAGTTGCCGAGCGAGACATAGTTACGCTTACAGGTGCGCGCCAGTTCAATCTCAAAAACGTTACCTTTCACGTTCCAACAAAGAAGTTCGTGTGCGTGGCGGGAGTGTCAGGGTCGGGAAAAAGCACGTTGGTTTTGGAGGTGTTTGCGAAAGCACTGCAACGGGAAGTCAGCAGGATAAACGTTGTTCCCGGGGAGTATAAAGAGCTTCTCAACAAAGAACTTTTCGACAAGGTGGTGTTGATTGACCAGAGCCCCATTGGTCGCACGCCGCGCTCAAACCCGGCTACCTATACGGGACTTTTAACACCTATCAGACAGCTCTATGCGCGTCTTGAGGAATCGCAGATTCGCGGTTACAGTCCTTCGCATTTCAGCTTCAACGTCAAACCGGGGCGGTGTGAAGCGTGCAAGGGAGAAGGATACACCAAAGTTGAGATGTACTTTTTGCCCGACATCTACGTTGAGTGTGAAACGTGCAAGGGGACGCGATTTTCACCCGAAGTACTTGACGTACAGTACAACGAAAAAAGCATTGCTCAAGTGCTCGATATGACAGTTGAGGAAGCTCACAAATTCTTTGCTCCGTTTCCGCAGATTAAATCAAAACTCTCGCTTTTAGAGGACATTGGTCTGGGATACATGAAACTGGGACAGCCGGCAACGACGCTTTCGGGCGGCGAAGCCCAGCGCATCAAGCTTGCCGATGAACTCTCGAAACGCGCCACCGGGAGAACTCTCTATATGCTCGATGAACCCACCGTGGGACTTCACTTCGAGGACGTCAAACATCTCCTGGTCATTTTGCGCTCGCTGGTGCAGAAGGGAAACACGGTTGTGGTGATAGAACACAATCTTGACGTTGTGCGCGAAGCCGACTGGATCGTAGAACTGGGGCCGGAGGGAGGAGAGAAAGGAGGCAGAGTTATCTTCGAAGGAACGGCGGAGGAGTTGAAAAAAGAGAAAACGGCGACGGGAAGATATTTGCAGCGGCAAGAAAATCAAAGGTAGTTATCTCTCGTGCTCAAACACATCCACAATCAGATGGTCGTCGGGTTTGATAATCCCTCCGATGGCTTTGACGATGACCGAGGCGACATGTTCGGGTGTATGGGCGGCGGGATGATCGGGGAAGAGTTCGCGGAACATTCCCGTATCGGTCGAACCGGGCGCTACAGTGAAAACCCTGATATGGTCTGGTGCGACTTCTTCGTGAAGCGACTGTGTGAAATTGATCAGTGCCGCTTTGGTCAACGAATAGAGCGACAATCCTCCGATGCCGTAGATGCCCGCGCCGGATGCGATGTTGATGATTATTCCTCCGCCGCTTGCTTTGATGAAAGGCAACGCCGTATGCGTGACCGTCAGCGTTCCTTTGATATTGATGTCGATAATTTCGTCCCAGTCTTTCGGCGTTGTCTGTTCGAAACTTTTGCGATGGGCGATGGCCGCGTTGTTGACCAGAATATGCAGCCCGCCGAACGTATTGACGGTCTTTAAAAGCGCTTTTCGTACACCCTCTGCGTCGGTGATATCGCCTTTCATTACCAGCGCCTGTTTGTTTTTGCGCAGCGCATCAAGCTCCGCGCTTTCGGGAATCGAACGTGAAAACACCGCAACGCTGGCACCTTCAGCCAGAAACGCCTGCGCGGCGGCAAGCCCGATGCCCGTTCCGCCGCCGGTGATGAACGCAACTTTGTCTTTCAGTTCCATTGAGAATAGTATAAAGTAGGAAGGAATAAAGGGAAAGGTTTATAAAGTTGAAAGCGGAAAGTTTATAAAACGCAATGAATACGGGGACAATTATCATAATCGCCATCTTCGGAGTGCTGGGAATAATCGGCGGCGTGTATCTTGTCGTTAAAAGATTGCTTTCCATCAAAAAACCGGAGGATGGGCAGCTTCTGATGCTCCAGAATCAGTTGAACGAAATAACGCGCGCGCTTGACACCAAACTGGGCGAATCCCACCAAGCCACACAAGCTCAGTTTGAGCGGAGTATCACCATCATCCGTGACGTCACCGAGAAGCTCACCAAGTTGGACGAGACAAACAAGCAAGTGATTAATTTTGCCGATCAACTTAAGAATCTCCAAGATATTCTCAAAAATCCCAAACAGCGGGGAGTGTTGGGTGAATATTATCTGGAAACGGTTTTGGAGAACGTTTTCGCGCCAAACCCGACTTTGTTCAAAATGCAGTATGAATTTCCCGACGGGACAATTGTAGACGCCGTCGTTTTCGTGAAGGATAAAATTATCCCGATTGATTCCAAATTTAGTTTGGAAAATTATAATCGGCTAATCAGTGCGAAGTCGGAAGAAGAGAAAGAATATTACGAGAATGCCTTTGTCCAGGATTTAAAAAACAGAATTGATGAAACGTCAAAATACGTGAAGCCGGAGAACGGAACAATGGAATTTGCTTTCATGTTTATTCCTTCGGAGGCGGTCTATTACGATTTGGTTATCAATAAGGTTGGGGCCATAAAATCTAACACGAGAGACCTGGTAAATTACGCAGCCGAAAAAAGAGTGACTATTGTTTCACCCACAACCTTTTTTGCGTATCTGCAGACAATTTTACAGGGGCTAAAAGCTCTCCAAATAGAAGAGTCGGCAAAGGAAATACGACACCAGGTTGAAAATCTCTCTCGTCATCTTTCTTCATACGAAACGTACATACAGAAGCTAGGCGACCATCTGGGGAAAACCGTCGGAGCATACAACAGCGCATATAAGGAATTCGGCAAGGTGGACAAGGACGTGCTCAAAATTACCGGCTCCAGCTTTGAATCTGACGTAAAACAGATTGAAAAACCGTCTCACCAGGAGGATTGATTTATCGTGTCTTTATGAGGCGTGGCGGCCTCCCGAGGATGCTTGACAGGAGTTGCCCAGCGGCTATACTTATGCAGGCATCTCCTCCTTCTTCCTTTTTGCTCCTGGGGCTAGCCACTTCGGGAGCTCTTTTTTTGACTTGACTTGACGCCCGATGTGCATACAATGATACTTGCTCTATTCTTATTTTCAGTAAAACGTTTTCCAATATGAACATACGGCCGCTTTCCAATCACGTTATTATTAAACCCGATAAAGAGGAGAAAACTACGACATCGGGCATTGTGCTTCCCGAGAGCGCCGATAAGAAAAAACAGCGCCGGGGGGTTGTCATTGCGGTTGGTCCGGGCAAATACAACGAATCCGGAAATCGCATCCCTCCCGAAGTTAAGACGGGTGATAAGGTGATTTTCAAAGAACCTTGGTCCGAAGACAACAAGTTGTCGGGAAGTGATAAGGAAGAACTCTTCTTGGTTGATGAAGACGATATCTTGGCAGTTCTTGAATAACTAAAGAAGTAACGCTTAAGCTTAAGAAGTATGGCAAAGCAAATGCTATTTGACGAAAAGGCGCGGGAGGCGATGAAGAAAGGTATCGACAAACTGGCGGCGGCGGTGCGCATGACGCTTGGTCCGCGCGGACGCGCGGCGGTGATTGAAAAAGGATTCGGCGCGCCGCAGGTTACCTTTGACGGTGTTACGGTGGCAAAAGAAATAGAGCTTGAGGACAAGTATGAGAATCTCGGGGCTGAATTTTTAAAGCAGGCAGCGGACAAGACCAACGACAGGGTCGGCGACGGCACCACCACGGCGGTCGTGCTGGCGCATGCGATGATTGAAGAGGGAGAACGACTGGTCAAACAAAAAGGGTTCAATGTCATCCAACTTGCTGAGGAACTGAAGAAAGGAAGCGATATCATCGTGAAAACTCTTGAAAAACAGCGCGAGGAGATCAACGACAACAAAAAGATTGAAGAAGTAGCGTCGCTTTCCTCGAAAGACGGGTCCATCGGCAAGCTGCTCGCCGAAATCATGCAGAAAGTGGGCAAAGAAGGAGTGGTAAGCGTTGAGGATTCAAATACCATTGGCAACTCGTACGAGTTTGTGGAAGGAATGCAGTTTGACCGCGGCTACATCTCACAGTATATGGTCACCAACGCCGAGAAAATGGAGGCGGATTTTGAAGATCCCTACATTTTGGTGACGGACAAGAAAATTTCGTCGGTCAATGAAATGCTGCCGCTGCTTGAGAAAATTCTCAAAGCTGGCAAAAAGGAGATGGTGATTATCGCCGATGATGTTGACGGAGAAGCGCTGGCGACGCTGGTTATCAACAAACTGCGCGGCATCTTCTCCGTTCTGGCGGTGAAAGCACCGGGATTCGGCGATCGCAAAAAAGAAATGCTGCAGGACATCTGTGTGCTAACCGGCGCGGAGTTTATCTCAGAGGATACGGGACGCAAGCTGGAAAACGTTGACGTGGCCGACCTTGGACAGGCACACCGCGTGGTTGCGAACAAGGACGACACCAAAGTCGTCGGCGGCAAGGGGGACAAATCCGCCATCGAACATCGCATCGCTCAACTGAAAGGACAGCTGCAGAAGACCGATTCGGAGTTTGACAAGGAGAAACTGCAGGAGCGGCTCGGAAAGCTCTCCGGCGGCGTTGCGGTTGTCAAAGTCGGCGCTCCCACCGAGTCGGCCCAAAAGGAACTCAAACACCGTGTTGAGGATGCCGTGTCGGCAACACGCGCGGCGATGGAAGAGGGAATCGTTCCGGGCGGCGGCGTTGCGCTGTTCAATATTGCGCTCGATTACAGTCATAATGCAGACACCGACGTGGAAAAAGCGGCGCATGCGATTCTCGAGAAAGCGCTTCGCGCTCCGCTGTGGGCAATTATCGCCAACAGCGGGTCGAATCCCGACCATCTCGTTGAGGAGCTGAGGAAAGCAAAAGAAAGCGGTGGTCAGTGGCTCGGCTTTAATGCGGTGACCAATAAGATCGAAAACCTGAAAGACGCCGGCATCATCGACCCGCTGAAGGTGACCAAAGTGGCGTTCGTCAACGCCATGTCGGTGGCGAGCAACTATCTGACCGTGGGCGTGGCGATTACCGAAGTTCCGGAAAAGGAAGACAAGGGGAAAGGAGGCCCTCCGATGCACGAAGATTACTGAAAATCGGATCAGCAGCCGTCTCCAAAAGGAGCGGTTGTTTGATAAAAAGCAGGATGATATACTGCAAGGCGTCGTCGGCTATCGTAACGTACTGTTCTACAAACTATATGAAGTATCTATCGATGAATTTTGCATGGATTATTATCATCGCCATCGCACTCTGGGTTGTTCTTGTGTACAACGGTCTGGTGCGGCTGCGCAATCGCGTGCGCGAGGCATGGTCGGACATTGAGGTACAGCTCAAGCGCCGTTATGACCTGATTCCGAACCTGGTAAACACCGTCAAGGGGTACATGAAGCATGAGCGGGAGGTGTTTGAGAAAGTAACGGAGGCGCGTGCGCGCGCACTGGGCGCCCAGACAAGAAAAGAAAAAGGAGCGGCAGAAAATACCCTGTCGGAGACGCTCAAAACTCTCTTTGCGGTTTCCGAGAACTATCCCCAGCTGAAGGCGAACGAGAACTTCCTCGAACTCCAGCGCGAACTCTCCGACACCGAAAACAAAATTCAGGCGGCGCGGCGCTTCTACAACGGCGTGGTGATGGATCTGAACACCCGCATCCAAACGTTCCCCAGCATCATCATCGCCAACATCTTCCACTTCAAGGAAGAAGAATTTTTCCAGACGGAGAACGAAGAGGAGCGAAAGCCGGTCAAGGTAAGTTTTGAAGGTAAATAAAGGTCGCTTTTACCATTGTATAGCCGACGAGTATGATAGCAGATCTCTCGCAATTTATGGGAACTAGCGGCCAGTTCTTGATGGTTTTGGTCGCTTGGACGCTGGTCTGGAAAGGGCTGTCGCTGTGGCGCGCCGCGCGCAAACATCACACCGCATGGTTTGTAATTCTGCTGCTGGTCAACACCGCAGGGCTTCTTGAAATCCTCTACTACTTCTACTTCAACAAGCTAGATAACGGGGGGCTGGGGTTTGTGCACCGCGCCTGGGATTCGCTGTTCAAAAAGAAACCAAAGGAGGAAAGCGGCCAGCAGTAGTTGGCATCAACGCTTCGGTCGGGACTTTGATTTCGACGCGTCGGCGTTATCAATCGACCGTTGCCAGTCGCAAATTTTCGTATGACTCTCTATTCGACTCGCGATTCCAATATCAGGAAAACGTGGGTGATTTTCACTCTGTTTTTGATTGTTATCATCGGCGTCGGATGGGCGTTTTCGTATATTTATAACGATGTATCTATTCTCTACTTTGCGGTGCTGTTCAGCGTCCTGATGAATGTCATCGCATACTGGAATTCGGACAAGATTGCAATGGCGATCGCCGGGGCGCATCCGGCAACGCACGAGAATGCGCGAGAGCTGTTTCACATCATTGAAAATCTCTCCATCATCGCGGGTATCCAAGCGCCCAAAATTTACATCATTGACGATCCTTCTCCCAATGCGTTTGCGACGGGGAGAAATCCCAAGCACGCTGCCGTTGCGGTTACGACGGGACTATTGGAGCGATTGGACCGCAGTGAGCTTGAGGGAGTGATCGCACACGAACTTTCCCACGTCAAAAACTACGACACCTTGCTGCAGACGATTGTGGTGGTGCTGGTGGGATTCGTCGCCATCATCTCCGACATATTTACGCGGTCGCTGTGGTGGGGGAGACGCAGCAGCAATGACAATCGCGGCAACGCTGTTTTGATGCTTGTCGGCGTCGTGCTGGCGATACTTGCGCCCATTGTCGCGACGATGATACAGCTTGCGATATCGAGGAAGAGAGAGTTTCTCGCTGATGCATCGGGAGGACTTCTGACCCGCTATCCGGAAGGGCTTGCATCCGCGCTTGAAAAGATTGCAGCCGCGCCTCCGCTGCGCCGTGCAACAAACGCCACCGCGCATCTCTACATTGCCAACCCGTTTAAAATTGACGCTCCTAGTGCCGGCGGAATTCGTAAAACCCCTTGGCTCGCAAAGCTATTTATGACTCATCCGCCAATCGAAGAAAGAGTAAAAGCCCTGAGAGGAATAGAATAAGCGGCGAGGAGGGTTTCATTTACCCATCTTGGGTTGCTACGATAATAAGTTCTTTTGGCGGGACACATGAGTTAAGTACCCCAGCCTTTCAATCAGTGTAAGCGTTCTTTGGCGACTGCGCGAGGAGTCAAATTTAGGCTTGTGGGTCGGGGGCGAATTTTAGTGTTGAATAAAGAAGGCGACAAAAAGAACAGCTAACGCAACCCAAGTTAAAGATGTCAATAGAATATTTGAAAATGGGTTGTTCGGACTTTTTGATTTTATTGCTTTTCGAATTAAATCTTTTGGCACAGGGTATGGCACGCCCAATTCTTTTGGAAGAATACGCACCTCCCAATAAAGATCAGGAATCCGACTTATCATAATAAGAACGATGGCAGTCAAAAATAAAATTCCCCAATAGTAATATAGATAAAAACAAATTCCTATTACAGTTAAAATGGATAAGAGTGTAACTATGTGATTACCCGAAACCAAGGGTTTCTCAAAAAAACCTCTTCCAATCATACCAATGAGATTGGTTCCTAGCCAAACAATAACTAACCATGTAATAACTGCTTTTAATATTGAGATGAAGACGAGAAACACCATAATATTGTTTTTATTTATATTTTGAAAGAAGGGATTGTCACTGAGAAGAGGGAGCTACTTGCGAATTTGCGATCAAGAATTCTATACAAGGACAAAAAACTAACCATGGTTGAAGAGAACTAAGTCAAACCAAGAATTTCGAAAGGATAATGTTTTTCTTCGGGATTATATTTAAAATCTAAAGTTCCTTTCGCCGACCTATTTAAGACTAAGACACCGTTATACTTTCTAGCCTTGCATTCGTCGATAAGATCAAAAGTGACATCAAGATCAACGCTTGGATAAATCTGAGCTACTCGATATACTTCCTTTACTGGATCAGTCTTCCCCAAAATCACTACAGGAGATTTTATTTTCGGATTTTTCTCAAGCAAATGGAGATTCAGTTCCCGTAATGAGGGAATTTGAGCAATTTTGTGTATATGACATAAGATTGTGGTTAATTCATCATAATCTTTATTGTCCGAAAGTTTTGTGCGAAGCAAAAAGTCAACGAGTTTCTCTGGGGAATTGTCATCATAGGCAACAACTTCAACGTCCTGAATCGAGAAATCATTATCTCTAATCTTTTTGTCGTAGCACCCCGTTCTAATATCAGGGCTTCCTTCCTTGTCATCGACAATTTGCATCTAAAACTCTCTTTCCAAAATCTTGATAATGCCAATGAGAGAAATCGCGGTGACAAAAGCTTCACAGGACTTCTTGTAAAATTTCTTATTTGGTCCAATTTTTCCCTCCGTCTCCAGTTTCTTGAAGTGGTAGATAACATTGAGCGGGGAAAACCACGTTTTATTGCTAAGAGATAAATTCCGATCAGCCATATTAGTAAAGCGCCCGAGCCGCACCATAACTCTGGCCAAGTGGGACGATGTTAGAACCTTTTCAGAATCTTCGGTTAACTGATCCGTTTCGGTTAGGGTTAAAAAATGCGGGGAATATCTTGTTTGGCGATCATGAAGGCTCTTTTAAAACTTTCACGTAAATTCGGTAAGCGTATTATTAATTCACTTGGTCGGCCAGAAACTATCGTTTTTCCCTCTTTAGATTGGATATATGACCCTTTTGATCGTTTTCTCTGTTCAGGAAAATATTTATGTACCAATCCACATCTTACTTCTTCATAGAACTGGTCTAGATATTTTTCTTTTCCCGCTTTTTCTTTTGTCGCTTTGTTGGTAAGTTCTCTATAAAAATCTGACATGTATCTCTCGACAAAGCGCTTAAAATTACACTTATTAGCACTATTAGACACCCCACCACCATAAATATAACCACCCAAGGCGTCTATGAAACAGCAAATACAAAGAGCCTCGGCCATATTAAGTTGAGCCCTTTTAAGAGGACTCTCTTTTCTATTCCCCTTTCGATAAAGTGCAATCGGCAACCGCTCGACGGTTTTGCTTATCCATTCAATTAATTTCTTCCGCTTATCGAATTTTCCCATATAAATTTTAGACGGATTTAATATCGGATTCCGAATTGATTTTCCGTTTCACTGAACAATCCAATCTTCTCCAAAAAATGGTTCGTAGCCCCACTCTTCGAAGACACAACTCATATTTACTAAGAAATGGAGACCGAAATCATTAGCATTAAATCGACTGACCAGGTCTTTCCAGTACTGTTTATCCAACGAATCATTCTGAAGTTGCTGAAAATACTTGCTTAGAGTGAATACCAGCCCCAAAACAACTTCCGGGGGAATACGTTGCGGAAGAAAGTTGTACCGATATTCGTAAATTATTTTTCTGAGCGGCTCTATGCCATATTCTCGGACCACTTCCAAAAATATTTGCGTGTTGGTGTTTAAAAAGTTTCTGAATCTCAACTCTATGTTCTCGACTTCCTGAAGTGGTTCATTTTTATTTGGCCGATTCGAACATTTTGAATTAAAAACTGTAATTTCATCCGCATTTTGATCAACAAATTTTTGGATAGCATCCTGAGTCCCGCCTGGATTAATGGTGTAGTACGTTATACGAAGCGAGTTCAGATTATCATCTTCTCCGTTGGTTATGTGATTTATATAAAATCCAGGGGTCGCATTCTTAAAATCCGGATTATCTAATAAAGGTCTGATAAAGTCGAGGCATTTAAAATAATCGTTGCAATCCAATGAATGCAAATCCGGAAATCTAAAAAATTCAATTCCAATTAAATGTTTTGGCGGCAGGTTCAACATATTTACTTATATACACAGATTAAGAATGATGGGTTGTATAACCTGATAAATATCGCATACCAATGAAATAATGAATATTAAAAACAATATAACAAACAAAATTTTCTCCCATGGCCACTCTTTGTCGCCAAATTTTTTGTAGTTTTTAGCTAATAATTTATAAAGAGTTCTTAAGAAGTAGTAAGAAAGGTAAATAATACCAACTAACAACAGACCCTTAAGCGCATTGTCACCCGCAGCGGAACGAACGGGAACATCGCAATAATTTTGAGCCAAGAAAATCAACAAAGACAGCCCCGCCGCAACCTCAATGAGAGATCTCATTATTGCAAAAGAAGCTAGGACAAGAATTGCCGAGAGTAGAAGACCTCCCACTATCACATCAAAAACCCAGAGAATATTTAATAATTGACCGTGTAGAAATTTCGAATCTATAAAAGGAATAAGGGAAAAAAAGCAATAAAGAATAAGAACAAAAATCTTTTTCTTAAGACTCAACTTGGTAAACCTACCCACCTTTTCTTTTATCTTATTAAACATGGAGTGTTAGTTTATTCCTTCTTAGTTACAGCCGATATGATCCATCTCGATCTCTCAATATCGCGCACTGCACTTCGCCCTAATGAATCCCTCACGTTCGTTCGGGATATGTGAGCCGTGCTTCGCTTTATTGTAGTCCCTCGTCGCGGACTCCTCGGGACAGTGTGCTTCGCTCTGCTGAGCTCAGTACCTCATCACCTTCGTTCGTCGGCTGGGAGACTAGGATTCGAACTACTCGGGTCTTCCGATACTAAGTTGTCACTGCGGAGGGTGAGAGATTCGAACTCTCGGTGGGTTTTACCCCACACACGCTTTCCAAGCGTGCGCACTAGACCACTATGCGAACCCTCCGCCATAAGCGGGATTGCGATTTGTGCCTAAAATTTACCAAATTTTAGACAAATCGGGAACAAGCATCACGCACGCTTCGACTTCGCTCAGCGCAAGCTAGACCTTTACCCCGCCAACGGCGGGGACTATGCGACCCCACCAAACATCCTTCATAGTACCGCACGTTTGAAAAAGTTCAACCTTTGATATACGATAAGCGAAAGTAAAAACGGTGTTTTTTATGGATAAATTTACAGCGTTCATCAAAAAAAAGAAGTGGTGGTTTATTGTCGGAGCGGCTGTTGTTGTCGTTCTCCTCTTTTTCGCATTCAGGAACGGTAATGACGGTTTCAAAACGGTGGACGTACAGCGCGGGACGGTTGTTTCGGAAGTGAGTGTCACCGGACAGGTGAAACCGTCGCAAAAAATCGACCTTGCATTTGAAGGAGGCGGCCGCATCGCAGCTATTGATGTGAAAGTAGGCGATAGAGTTATTCAGGGGCAGCGGCTAGCCGCGCTTGAGAGCGCGGATTTATATGCGCAGCTTTCGCAGGCGCAGGCGACGTTGAAAGCCCAGCAAGCGAAACTTGAGGAACTCAAGAAGGGCGCACGTCCCGAGGATATTGCCACAAAGGAAGCAGAGTTGAAAAAGGCAGAGGCGGACCTTGCAAGCTACTATGTTGACATCGTCAACGTCGTCAACGACGCCTATGCAAAGGCGGACGACGCGGTCCGAAAACAGCTCGATGATTTCTTTACCAACGACGATATCAATCCGCAACTGACGTTTTCCTCTACAAACTCGCAGGCGGCAAACGACGCACGTACCAAACGATTTCTATCAGGGACCAAACTGACGGAATGGAGAAAAGCATTGGACACCCTCGACACAACATTGCCGCCTTCGTCTCTTGAGGTGGCGCTTGTGGATGCTCAAGGGCGCCTTTCTGTCATCAGAGATTTTCTTAACACTGCCGCACAGGCGTTGGATGGATCCATTGACCTTTCGGCATCGGCGCTGACAACGCTTAAAACTAACATCAACACCGCCCGAACCAACGTCAATACCGCTGCCTCGAACGTTACCACTCAAGATCAGCTGATTGCAGCCCAAATTTTGACCATTGCGCGGATTCAGAGCGAGCTTGACCTTAAACGCGCTGGTGCAACCGCCGAGCAACTTATCGCTCAGGAAGCGCTCGCGGAACAGGCGCAGGGACAGATTGAGTACTACCAGTCGCAGATTGCAAAAAACGTTCTGCGCACTCCCTTTGCAGGCGTGGTGACCAAAGTCAGTTTTGAAGTGGGGGAAATCGTGGCGGCAAAAACAGCGGTCATTAGCATTGTGGGGGCGGGCTTCTATGAGATTGAAGCGAATGTGGCTGAGTCCGACATCGCCAAAATAAAGATCGGCAATACGGCGCGGGTGACACTTGACGCATATGGATCGGACATCGAGTTCGATGCGTCGGTAGTTTCCATTGACCTTTCGGAAACGATTGTTGAAGGTGTTGCAACGTATAAGACACGGCTGCAGTTTGCAAAAGAAGACACCCGCATTTTGCCAGGACTCACGGCAAACGTTGATATCTTAAGCGACCGCAAAGAAAACGTGCTCTTTGTACCGACGCGCAATGTTATCACCAAAAACGGCCACCGATACATGAAAGTGCTTTCCGGCGATGGTACGGTCAGCGAAGTTGAGATTGTCACGGGCTTGCGCGGGTCTGACGGGCGCACCGAGATTGTACGGGGAGTTTTGGAAGGAGCGAAGATTGTTGTTGAGTAGCTCGCATGCCTCTCATCAAAACCGAACATCTTGAGAAGACGTACGTTGGGGACGGTGTTGAAACGCAGGCGCTGCGCGATATTTCCCTTTCAATCAACGAGGGAGAGTTCATCACAATTATGGGTCCCTCGGGTTCGGGAAAATCCACTCTGATGCAGATCTTGGGGTGTCTTGACCGCCCTACAGGAGGTAAATATTTTTTTGAGGAACGGGAGGTAAATACCTACAACGACGATGAACTCGCACGTATCAGAAACAAAAAAATCGGTTTTGTATTCCAGGCGTTCAACCTGTTGCCTCGCGTATCGGTATTGGAGAACGTGATGATGCCGCTGATGTATGCGCGCGTCCCTGCGCGCGAGCGGGAACAGAGAGCGCGACAGGTGATTGAGATGGTGGAACTGTCTGACCGGGTGGACTATCACACATCGCGTCTCTCCGGCGGCCAGAAACAACGAGTGGCAATCGCGCGAGCGCTCATTACCGAACCCAAAGTTATTTTTGCTGATGAACCGACTGGAAACCTTGATTCAAAATCAGGAGAGGTAGTCCTGAAATTCCTGCAGGAATTGAACAATGAAGGTCATACCATTGTAGTGGTGACGCACGAATCGTACGTTGCACAAGCTGCGCGGCGAATTTTGCATATCATCGACGGTGCCATCGACAAGGATGAAGCGGTGGAGCGCCAGCGCATCATCGCCAAAGAGGGTTTCATAAAGTAATCGTCTATGCAGCTGCGGGATACTATCAAAACCGCATTCGCCGGCCTTGCGATGCACAAGAGCAGGTCCGTCCTGACGATATTGGGTATCGTTATCGGCATTACCTCAATCACGATTGTAATGTCGGTCGGCGAGGGAGCGCAGGATTATATACTGGGAGAGATTCACCGATTCGGACCCAACAACGTTTTTATTCTCCCGGGCAAATTCCCGACCGGTCCCACCAGCGGCATGGGGTCATTGTTGAATGATTCACTCAAACTGGAAGATATTAAGGATTTGGAACTCAAAAGTAACATCCCGCAGGCTATCAAAGTCGTGCCGTTTGTGTTCGGCAGCGTTCCGGTATCGTTCGAAAACGAACTGCAGCGGCTGATGGTTATGGGCAGTGTCCCCCAGTCGCAGGAAGTATTTAATCTGGAAGTTGAACGCGGACGATACTTTGATCAGTTCGATTTGGACAGTCACGCGCGGGTTGCGGTCATCGGGAGCACTATTGCCGAGGATTATTTTGGGACCATTGATCCTCTGAGGCATAAGCTCAAGATTAAGGGCTTCAATTTTGAGGTTGTCGGAGTGCTCGCTTCAAAAGGACAGGGTTCGTTTATCAACTACAACAAGTCCGTGCTCACTCCTTACACCTCGATTCAGACCGACGTGCTGGGGATCAAGTACTTTCAGCGCGTTGCCGTTGAAGCGGAATCGGAGGAAGCCATTCCGGCGGTCATCGAGGATGTCAAACGGGTGTTGCGCGACAATCACAACATATCGGATCCCGATAAGGACGACTTTACGATTCAGACGCAAAAAGACATTGCCCAGCGCGTGGGAACTATCACGGGAATCCTGACGGTCCTTCTGGCTTCTGTTGCCGCAATCTCACTCATTGTCGGCGGCGTGGGGATTATGAATATTATGTTCGTTTCGGTGACGGAACGAACGAGAGAAATCGGCTTGCGTAAAGCACTGGGTGCGACAAATCGGAATATTCTCGCTCAATTTCTGGTTGAAGCAGCAGTACTGACGATCAGCGGAGGAATCGTCGGGATTGCCGCGGGAGTGGTGCTGACATACGGCGCGACCGTTGCAGTTCAAAGATTTGCCGAGATTAATTTCCCATTTTCATTCTCGGTTAATGGAATGATACTGGGCATTGTTGTTTCAACGGGCATCGGGCTTATATTCGGAATCTTTCCAGCGCGCCACGCTGCTCGAAAACAGCCGGTGGAAGCATTACGGAGCGGTTAACATATGCGACTTGCCGACACCATACATACATCGCTGGATACATTGCGCTCACATCGGAGCCGCTCGGTGTTAACAATGCTGGGAATCGTGATTGGCATCGGCGCCATTATTATCGTGATGTCAATCGGTGACAGTGCGCGCGACCTCATTCTTAAAGAGATTGAGGCGTTCAGCCCAACGCTAGTGATTATTAACCCGGGGCGACCCAGCGAGGGAATTCTGGGAGGATCGTTTGAAAGTGTAGTGAGTGATTCGCTGACCAAACGCGATGTCGAAGATCTACGGAAAAAATCAAATGTTCCCGACGCGATATCGGTGACTCCAACCGTGATGGGATCGGTGACGGTTACCTACGGCTCGGAAACCTACGGAGGGACGATATGGGGAGGTGACGGGGGAATCTTTGACGTGTACCAGATTGAATGCAGTCAGGGCGAAGCATTTACACAGGAGGATGTTGATGCGCGAGCCGATATTGCGCTCATTGGCACCGATGTAGTCGAGAAATTATTCGGTGACACTCCTCCCGTCGGTCAGAAAATAAAAATAAAAGACAAAAAATTGAGAGTCATCGGTATTATAACCGCAAAGAGCGCCACGATGGCCGCTTCTGTTGAAGGTATTGTATTGGTGCCTTATACAACGGCGCAGGAAGACATTCTTGGCATCAGACATTTTCATGAAATTGCCGTTGAGGCAAGTTCTCCCGAGACGGTCCCCGGTGTTGTAAAAGATATTAAGCAAACGCTCCGTGATAACCACGATATCGACGACCCCCAGAAAGATGATTTCATGGTCAACACCATGGAAGATTCAATTAAAATTATCGACAGCGTGTTGGGAGCTATTACCGCGTTTCTTGCGATGGTTGCGGCAATTTCACTGGTGGTAGGCGGCGTTGGCGTGATGAATATCATGTTGGTATCGGTGACGGAGCGAACGCGTGAAATAGGACTGCGCAAGGCACTGGGTGCGACAAATCGAAATATTCTCGCCCAATTTCTTATTGAGGCGCTGTTTTTAACTGGCATCGGCGGTGTTATCGGCATCGTGTGCGGGATGACGACTACCGGTTTGATCACTGTCGTCGCCGCGTACGCAACGGGGATTCAATTTCCGTTCGTTTTCTCGGTGCAAGGGATGCTGCTGGGGCTTGCGGTAGCCGGCGGCACCGGGCTTGTATTCGGTATCTTTCCGGCGCGGCAGGCAGCTAAAAAGAGTCCCATCGAAGCACTGCGATACGAATAGTTGACTGAAAAGTAAAGAGTGATATCATAGCACCCGGAACGCACATGGGAGGGCCACGATGAACGAAAGTGCTCGTATCAACAATATCCGCACGCCAACGGACGAGGAGAGAATCCTTACGCCTCGAGAGCTCATCTTCGCCGCGCTCTCCGTTCTCGGTCGACTGGAACAGAGAGCTGAAGCGACTCTCGATGAACTCGAAGTAAAGGTCAGCTTTGGGAGATCTTCGGAGAGAGCAATGGTGAACTGCTTACACAGAGGGGAGTGACATGACCCGCATCTTCTTCTCCCGGCCCCGGTACTCCGGGGTTTTCTTTTTGAAATCTAGGATTGAGGACAGATGCCAATTTAAAATGTCTAGGAATTCACGATCGTGAATTCCTAGACATATCAGCACATACTGAGTTTCTTAAATTTCCTGCTCGCATCTTCCTAATTTTACTTTTGCACAGCTGACTCGGTTTTGACTTCACATCCGCACGCATCCGTGATATGCTGGACGCACGTCTATAAGAGGATATTCTTGCCGCCGTCTCCATGAGACATCCGCGGAGTGAGGCCGCGGGAACAGGCAAGAATCTCTTAAGGCAGAAGCTCCGTGCATTGGAGCTTCTGCCTTTTGTAGAGCATCTCTTTTTCTGTGTACGTATGACATGGTAGTATGTACTGGAAGTGTGTAACGTCGGAAAAACATGGAAAAAGAATTCACTGCCGAGGAAGCAAAACAAGTTGGCGATGCCATCGGCGTAAATTGGGAGGAGGTCCCCATTGAAGAATTTCGAATGGGACTTGGAGTTGAGTTAGAGCACGGCACCCGTTTTGAGCAGGCAAATGTTACTAACGACGACATGGCAATGACCGCCAAAATCGCCTTAGCGCATCTTTTAGAATTTCCCGACTACTATACGCGTCTTGATGGAATGGAACGGGAAGCCGAGAGACGCTGGAAGAGATAGAACATATGAGGGAGCAAAAAGAAAGTCGTAATGCCTCCCGACGCGAAACGCGGGCGCTTCGCATGGCGCAAGAACTCAAAAGAATCTTCCCCGGCACAACTCACACCGCACTTTCATACCGCTCTCCGTGGGAACTTGTGGTCGCGGTAATTTTGTCTGCGCAGTGCACCGACAAAAAAGTCAACGAGGTCACCCAAAAACTTTTCAGAAAATACCGTTCTCTCAAAGATTATGTACGTGCTGGCCAAAGAGCATTCGAGCAGGATATCAGGTCAACCGGATTCTACCGAAACAAAGCAAAAAACATCCTTGCAGCGGCACGACTTTTGCAAGAGGAATTTAGAGGGAAAATTCCGCGAACCATGCATGAATTGATGCAGCTTCCAGGTATTGCGCGGAAAACCGCAAATGTGGTGTTGGGAAACCTATACGGCATCGTAAAGGGGATTGCTGTGGATACACACGTGCGGCGATTTGTGCTTAAATTTGACCTTTCTGATTCACATGATCCGAACAAAATCGAACAGGACCTGATGAAACTGCTTCCCGAAAAAGAGTGGTTTAACTTCAGCAACCACCTTATTGAATATGGCCGCCAGATATGCCCCGCACGCAAGCACGACTGCACACATCATCCACTCACTGCGCTTTGGCTGCCGGCAGCACGCCGCTGGCCGAGTGCAAAATGATATACTATGGATATGGTAGGAATCCAAAAAACGAAGTTAGCATCAGTGCTTGTCAGGAATTTTGTTTTTGGAGCGGAAGATGGTTTGGTATCAACCGTTGGATTGCTGTCGGGTATCGCGATTGCGGGTGTATCCCGCACCAACATCATTCTGACCGGTATTGTTCTCGTGTTTGTCGAAGCGTTCTCCATGGGAATAGCCAGTGAGCTTTCCGAACATTCGACTGAGGAATACGAACAGCGCCACAAGGTGGGGGAGCACATCCCGGTTCTTGGAGGTTTAGTGATGTTTATTTCTTATGTAGTGTTTGGGTTTATTCCCCTCGTTCCATATCTTTTTGCAGGAGGTGTGACGTCACTGCGATATTCCATCAGTATCTCTCTGGTTACGCTGTTTGCACTGGGAATCCTGAGTGCGAAATTAAGTGGAACAAAACTGTTTCGTCATGGAATTATCATGACCGTTATGGGAGGAGCGGCAATTGTCGTTGGCGTGGCGATAGGATCTCTCATCAACATCGGAGGCTGACAAGTCAGGCTTTTTGTAAGGAAAGAGTTTCGCACCCGCCGCCAGTTCAATCTATCTCTGGTTCTTTCAAGAAGGGCTTTATTGTCTTTCGTATGATTGTCACGCCCTGTTCTTGGCTCTGAAAAACGGTATAATAGGGAGCAACTTATGAAACATCAACTTTCTCCTCTGCCGTATCCATACAACGCGCTTGAGCCTTATATCGACGCGCGCACCATGGAACTGCATCACTCCAAACACCATCAGGCATACGCCGACAAGTTCAATTCGGCGCTGGAAAAACATCCCGAGTTGTTCGATAAAACGCCGGAGGAATTACTCTCCGATCTTTCCAGCATACCCGATGATATCAAAGGAGCGGTGCGAAATAATGGGGGAGGGTATGTCAATCACAATCTTTTCTGGAGCATGATGAAACCCGGCGGCGGAAAGGCTCCCGTCGGCATACTTGCCGATGAAATCAACAAGACATTCGGAAGCTTCGAGGAATTCAAAAAACGATTCAGCGAAACGGCACTGGGACACTTTGGGAGTGGCTGGGCGTGGCTTGTGTGGAATCCGTCCCAAAACCGTGTGGAAGTTTTTTCGCTCCCTAATCAGGATTCGCCGCTTTCGAGCAACAAGATGCCGTTGCTAACACTGGATGTGTGGGAACACGCGTACTATCTCAAATATCAAAACCGCCGCGCGGAGTATATAGAAGCGTGGTGGAATGTCGTCGGCTGGGATGCCGTCGAAAAACGCTTTGTAGAAGCTCATTCCGGCAGGTAGACAAGGCGGATAGCGCGGCATACCATAACAACATGCGCTCTATCTCTAAAGCAAAAGCCCTGTTGTATGCACTACTGGCGCTCGCAATCATCATCGCAGGCATATTGTTGTTTACTCAAAAAGTTGGCGGGTTACCTTTCTCAACTCAATGACTTCTTTTACGGAACGAGTATACGCTGCGGTGAAGAAAGTTTCTGCAGGACAAACACGCACGTATAAGGAGATCGCGCGTGCAGCGGGCAAGCCACGAGCATGGCGAGCGGTTGGAAACGTTCTCAATAAAAACCGTGATGCCCGTATACCATGTCACCGCGTTATTCGCTCTGACGGGACAGCCGGAGGATATGCGCGTGGAACGAGAGCAAAGATGAAACGGCTTGCTGCCGAAGGCGTTTACGTCAAACCATAGCATATGTATCTTCTCAACCTTTTGAGAAGCTGGCGGCGGCTGTTTGCAAATCCTGCCGATCACCTGTTGCGGCTGGAAATCAGTCGTGCTGCGTTTGAATATAATGTCAGACAGTTTCGTCGGCTTTTTCCGAAACATCGGCTGGCGGCGGTGCTTAAGAGCAACGCATACGGGCATGGGCTCATAGAGATCGGGCGGTTGTGCGATGCACTACAAAACATCTCCCTGCTTGTGGTAGACAGCATTATCGAAGCCCGCCTGCTTCGGGATTCTGGCGTCAAAAAGCCGCTTTTGATTTTGGGACACGTGCCGTTCGCGATTACCGCATCACTGAAACGCCTGAGGGCAACCACGCTGACGGTTAATTCGCTTGCCCAAGCCCGCTTTCTTGCGCGTACCATCCGTTTTCCCCTTACGATTCACATAAAGACGGATACCGGTATGCACCGGCAAGGCGTCCTCGTGCATGAGCTTGAAGAAACACTGAATGTGCTCAAGACCAATCCGGCACTGAGCATCGGAGGGCTTTTGTCGCACCTTGCCGATGCGGATAATCCCACAAATCCTGAGCCGACCCACCGCCAGCTATCGCTTTGGGATAACGCCGTGGTGACATTTCTTCGGCACGTTCCCGAAGGAGAACTGCACTACTCGGCAACCGCCGGGACAGAATATATTCAGAAAAGGAAAAGCACTCTGATACGAGCCGGCATTGGTTTATACGGATTTGATACGTCGGTGCGCAAGCATCTTGCCGTCAAACCGGTGCTTTCTCTGTGGGCAAAAATTGTTAACGTAAAAACAATCTCTCGAGAAGACCGCATCGGCTATAATTTTACCTTCACTGCACCGCAGCAGATGACTATTGCGGTCATTCCGTGCGGCTACTATGAAGCGCTACCGCGTACACTGAGCAATAAAGGGTACGTATACGGAAACGACGTTCCGCTTGAAATCGTCGGAACAGTCAGCATGAATCTGACGACGGTCGACGTGTCTTCTTTGTCACAACCGCCCGTGTTGGAAGATGAAATCGAAGTTCTCTCAAACAATCCACAACGGCTCAACTCGGTGGAAAACGTCGCCCGTCTTGCCAACACCATTCCGTATGAGATTCTCGTTCACATCGCCCCCGCGATAAAAAGGGTGGTAGTGTAATAGATACACTGATGTTCTTATGGACGCCGTTCAAGAAATAAAAGAAAAACTGGATATCGTAGAGATTATTCGCTCTTATATTCTGCTTCAGCCGGCAGGGAAAAATTTCAAGGCGTTATGTCCGTTTCACAAAGAAAAAACGCCTTCGTTTATCGTATCGCCGGACCGGCAGACGTGGCGGTGTTTTGGAGCCTGCAATGAAGGAGGAGACGTGATCAGTTTTGTGATGAAGTATGAGAACATCGAGTTCTACGAGGCGCTGCGCATGCTTGCCGACAAGGCCGGCGTGGAATTGAAACGCTTGAGCCCGGCCAGTCAGAAAGAGTTTGGAGTGCTGTACGATATCAACGTTTCCGCAAAAGATTTTTTTGTGCGCGAACGCTCGTTAAACTCTCAGGCGCAGAAATACCTGACACAGCGCGGCTTAGCGCAAGAGACCATCGATGAATTTGAAATCGGTTATGCACCGGACAGCGCCGACGCTCTTTCACTATATCTGGTTAACATCGGTTATGACGTTACGGATATTGAACGCGCGGGACTCTCGTTTCGCACCGAGCGAAAAACGTATATTGATCGCTTCCGGGGACGTATTGTATTTCCGCTCTATAACACGTTCGGAAAGGTGGTGGGATTTTCGTGTCGGATTCTTCCGGAATGCGAAACTGCCGCAACGCCCAAGTATCTCAATTCGCCGGAAACACCTCTTTTCAACAAATCAAAGATTCTCTACGGATTGCATCGAACCAAGCAGCACATAAAAGAGGTAAACACGGCAGTTCTGGTGGAAGGACAGATGGATTTTTTGATGCTGTTTCAGGATAGTGTGCACAACGTTGTCGCTACGTCAGGAACTGCACTCACGCCTCATCATCTAACCGTCATCAAAAAATATGCCGATGATCTTGTTATTTCCTTCGACAGCGATGAAGCCGGTATTGCAGCAACGGAACGGGCGATCGACATGGCACACGCGCTTGACTTTACCGTTCGCGTTTTTATTCCTCGCCCTTACAAGGACGTTGCGGATATTGTGTTCAATCACCCTGGTACCATCGCGCGCTCGCTCGAACGCGAATCAGTCGCAGCGCTGGATTTCTATTGTGAAAAATTTCTCAAGGATACATCACCCACGTCACTCAAAAACCGAGCGCGAGCATTTCTTGAGAAAATTTCATTCATTAAAAGTCCGGTGGAGCAGAGTCGGTGGATTCGCCGCGCCGCTGAGCATACCAGCGTTCCGGAGCACGCTCTGCATGAAGAACTGACAATGCTCCGTAAAACAACCCGAACGGCAACGGTGCCTCAGGAGCAGTCTCGGATTTCATCGGAAGAACTGGAATTCGAGAGTCGCCATGAGCAGCTGTCCGCAGCAATCATTACGCTCAGTTTCTTGCATGAGAACAGTATGTTTCTCATTAAAGAATTCCGTCAGTACTTTGCACCTCGCCTCGAACCGGTACTGGACATACTTGAGAAGGGGAGAGAATGTCTTCCGACTGATCATCCTGCCCATCAGCTCTTTTCGTTGCTTGAAATGAAATCGTCTCTCAAGTACACCTTTTCGGACGCTCAAATGATCACGTCAGAGATCAATTTTCTTCTCTCGGAGCTGAAGCGGGAATTTCTCAAGAGTCGCCGCGTTGAGATTCAAAAACAGATCGCTGTCACTGAAGCGGCACAAGATACCGATGCCGTTGCGCAGTTACTAAAAGAGTTTGACGACATTACAAAACTGATAGATAATACACACAATTCGTAGTCCGATATGGCACAGAAACGTAACAAAACCGCGCGCAGCAGGCGGGGGCACAAACGGCTGTCTTTAAAACGCCGACCTAAGTCAGCTTCTCGTCATGCCCGTACAAAGACGCGTCCGGCGCACCGCTCCCGCGTGCGTGCCGTACGCACGCGTCGTCCAAAGCGAAACTTCGCCAAGGCGGCGGATATAAAACCGACACTTAAACCTCCGGGCAGGGTTGGAGCTGCAGCGCGTCCTCAGATTACCAAGTCGAAAAAAACGTTTCTAAAAAAAGATCTTGAAGCCATCAAGCAGCTTATGGAGCGCGGACGCTCGCGCGGTTTTGTAACCGATTCAGAAGTGCTGGCGGCATTTCCTCACATCGAAGAAAATGTTGACTTGCTGGATGAGATATATGATCAATTGGAACAGAGCAACATCAAAGTTATCGAGGTCAGTCAGCTTATTGACACCGATGCCGACCGTCACGAGATCAGCAGGAAAGAAATCGAGAGTCTGGATGCCACGGAACTCCCCGACGCCGTTCAGTTGTATCTCAAATCCATCGGGCGCACGGCGCTTCTGACCGCTCAAGAGGAAAAAGATCTCGCTAAGCGTGCGGAAGGCGGTGACGAGGAAGCCCGACAGCGCCTGATACAGGCAAACCTGCGCCTGGTCGTTTCAATCGCCAAACACTATGTCAATCGGAGTCCGAATCTGGGCATTCTTGACCTGATTCAGGAAGGCAATATCGGTCTCTCGCGCGCCGTTGATAAATTCGACTACCGCAAAGGTTTCAAATTTTCCACATACGCAACGTGGTGGATTCGACAGGCGATCACGCGCGCTCTTGCCGATCAGTCGCGCACCATCCGCATCCCGGTTCACATGGTGGAAACCATTTCGAAGTACACGCAGGTAAAACGACGTCTCGCACAGGAACTGGGGCGGGATCCGCTTGCCGAAGAAATTGCCATCGAGATGGCGGTGCCAGTTGAAAAAGTGCGTCACATTCAGGAAATTTCACAGGAAGTATTGTCGCTGGAATCGCCGGTTGGTGACGATGAGGGCGACTCAACGCTTGCGGAGTTTGTCAAAGACGAAAAAGGCCTTTCACCCGACCAGGCAACGTCACATACGCTCCTGAAAGAAAAGATTGCCGAAATTATCAGTGATCTCACACCCCGTGAGAGCGAGATTATTGCAATGCGATTCGGACTTGCCGACGGGATTACACACACGCTCGAAGAAGTAGGCAGGAAGTTCGGCGTGACACGCGAGCGCATCCGCCAAATTGAAGCCAAAGCGCTTGAAAAAATGAAGGAGCACGATAAAGCGCGGGCGCTGGAAGAATATTGAAGGAGAACACAAAGGTGTATAGCGGAGAATCAAAAGTGAAAACGGGAACGGAAATTCGGAATCTGTTTCTTGAGTTCTTCGAAAAACGGGGGCATAAAGTCGTGCGTTCATCTTTGCTTGTTCCCGACGATCCCTCAGTGCTTTTGACCACCGCGGGAATGCAACAGTTTAAGCGATACTACACCGGCGAACTTGATGCACTGAAGGATTTCGGAAGTAAAAACACCGCTTCGGTGCAGAAATGTTTCCGGACTTCCGACATTGACGAAGTAGGGGACGAGAGTCATCTTACGTTTTTTGAAATGCTAGGGAATTTTTCTTTCGGCGGCTATTATAAAAAAGAAGCGATCCAGTATACGTACGATTTCATTGCCGGCAAGGACTGGATGAATCTTTCCATAGATCATGTCAGTGTGTTTGCCGGCGATGATAAGGATAAGATCCCGCCAGACGTAGAATCTGAAAAAATCTGGAAGTCGCTGGGTATAAAGAATATCGATAAGGCAGGCCGAGAGGATAACTTCTGGGGTCCGACAGGGGCCGAAGGGCCCTGCGGGCCGACAACAGAGGTTTATGTCAAAGGCTCAACCGGCAAAAGCGTCGAAGTGTGGAATATCGTTTTCAACGAATACTACCGTCAGTGTGACGGAAAGCTCGAGAAACTCAAGACACCCGGCGTTGATACGGGAATGGGACTTGAACGTCTGGCGATGGTAGCTCAAGAAACCCCGACGATTTTTGGAACAGACCTATTTAGTTCCATTTTCAGTTCTATCATTCCGATTATTGGTGACAAGCCCGTGGAAAAAATAAGGATAATAGCTGACCATTTAAGAGCAACCGTGTTCTTAATCGCGGACGGAATTGAACCGTCGAACATGGAACGAGGATATGTATTACGCAGAATTATCAGACGGGCAATGCTTGCACACTATAGATTCATAGGCGCTGGTCTAAACCCAGAATTTTATAGAGATCCTGCTCAAGAGATTATTAATCTTTATTCAAGAGAAAAACAATATGAAAATCTGAAGAATAAAAAAGATCTGATTTTAACGACGATTGGAAAAGAAACACAAAGATTCAGCAAAAGTATTGAGATGGGATTGAAATTCTTCGAGAAACATATTTTTGTGAGAAGGAAGGAAGAAGGAAAACCATTCGCAATAGCATCACAAAATTATACGCTTTCCGGTAAAGAAATATTTGATTTACATCAGAATTACGGATTCCAAGTAGAACTTACAAGGGAGATAGCAAAAGAGAAGGGGTTTTTACTAGATGAGGATGGATTTCGTAAAGAGTTAGAAAAACACCAAGAGATTTCCCGTGCCGGAGTTGAAAAGAAGTTCGGAGGCCACGGGCTGATGTTTGACACCGGAGAACTGAAAGCCGGCGACAAGAAAGAACTGGAATACGTCACGCGCCTTCACACCGCGACACATCTTTTACAATGGGCATTGCGCAAAACCCTGGGAGAAACCGTCAGGCAAATGGGGTCCGATATCACTGTCCAGCGCCTGCGATTTGATTTTTCATTCGGTCGTAAGCTAACCGACGGAGAATTGCAAGCCGTTGAGAAGCTCGTCAACGAGCAGATTGAGAAAAAACTCCCGGTTTCCTTCAAAGAGATGACCAAAGAAGAGGCTCTACGGGAGGGAGCATTGGCTTTTTTCAAAGGAAAATATCCGAATACGGTAAAGGTCTACTCCATCGGTTCAGAATCTTCTGGCGGCGTCATCAGTCAAGAACTGTGCGGAGGGCCGCACGTGTCGTCAACGCGCGATATCGGCACGTTCAAAATCGTCAAAGAAGAATCTGTCGGCGAGGGAGTGCGACGTATTCGCGCAATCGTTTTGTAACTATGGACATAATCGCACAGTTCCGCCCTCTCTTTGATTCGTTGTTTCGTGTTCAACGACTCCTGCTCTGTTCCTTTGTAGGAGGCGGTGTTCTTCTGCAACCATTGCAGCTGTACGGTAACGCTCGTGTAGTGCATCACTGCAAGTCTTTATGGCTGCCCCGCATGTCCGAAAAAGAGTTCTTCGAAAGCAAACGCATCAAAGCGTATTTATGGCGGCTGTTTTTTCCTTTTCGTTATCGGATTGTCGTCAGTGCACCGCGTCGACATTGTCAATCGCGACTGACGACACTGTCAGCGGCACGTGCGCACCCCACCACTCCCGTCACCCAGCAGGAACTGGAACATTTTTTCTCCAACACACTCCTGAAATCACTCGAGAACCACAAAAAAGACGTTACACACCGATACGGCTACGATGACGTGCACGTGCTGCTGGTTGATAATATAGCAATCTCCGCTGCAATCGACAGTAAGCGATTTCACAACAACCCCGATGCGCTGATCGGTTCTCGAGGGTCGGTTATCCGTGTCAGTGTCGTACAAACCCTGTGCTCGCGAACGTTCTTCGGTTCACTGATGCGCATCATTCCAAGACGCAGCACAATCGGATACATCGTCGAAGAAGGTTTCAATCTGGCAATGTTTATGTATCTTAAAGCGTCTGCGGCTCGCCAAAACTCTCAGGCGCGGTTTATACTCGCGGTCGTAGGCGATCGCGATACAACGATTATGCAAGCGACGCCGGAAAGCGTTGCTTTTTTGGATTCGTTCCGTTTCGGATGGAAAAGCATTTGTGATGTTCTTCATCACCACCTGGGGATTGACAACGCCACCTGCATTCCGCTGTGTCAGACACTCGCTGCCGGCAGTCTTTCACCGTCGGTCACAAAAGGTCTATGGACGATCCTCAACAAGGAGCTGTCTCGATTGGTCAACGGTATGGAAGTTTTTCGGAAAGAAACCAAAATACCGACAATATTCGTCGACGGGGGACTGTTCGACTTCCTTCTGGCCGCTCATCCCGTCCTGGGAGCAATGGAGGTATCAGCGCGTAAAAACAAGGGTTTTGAGATATCCCACGCGCATCTTATTTCCCGTTTGGAAGCCGATGTGTATATGGAACTTCTGCGTCTGCCGTCGTCAATGGTGAATCGTACGGCAGCAAAACTTATCCGGTGGCTTATTCCAAACACGCTCTGGGCGCATTCTTCATAGAAAACGGGTGGCATAATTGGGAGAACTGGAATATACTGTATATACGTAGAAAAACATTGATGCCATGATGCAGTATAATAAGCAGAAAAAAAAGATTGTAAAAATCGTTGATATCATTCCTTCGTCCGAAAAGCGAGTCAGAAAAACAGAACCCTCTCCGCGAACGCTGGTTGTCGAGATTCCTCCACGCACGCCAGTTGCGGATGAAGCCAGCGTTATACACAGACCGTCACCTCAGGATCTTTTTCCGGCACAGGAAACCGCCGATGTTGAATGGGAAGAGCAGGAAGTGAAACCGCGCGGAAAGCGCACACGGCGCATCATATGGTGGGCCACAGCTACGGTGATTATTGCAACACTTGCGTACCTTGCATGGTTTATTCTTCCGAAGGTGGACATCCGCATCGTCGCAAAAAAGGTCCAATGGGCTTCGACCGATCCGGTTATCGTCAATACTAATATTAATACTCCCGACAGTGCCTCGCGGCAGATACCCGGAGAGATTCTGACCGAAAAGAAGACAACGGTGGCTACATACAAGGCCTCGGGCCAGAAGTATGTGGAACGGAAAGCGCATGGGACCATTACCATTGTCAACGCGTACAGCTCAACACCCCAACCTTTGGTCGCCACTACCAGATTTCAGGCTCCTGACGGCAGGATATTCAGACTTGCTAACCAGATAACGATTCCCGGCGCTCGTGTTACGGAAGGGAAAATCGAACCTTCGTCGATTGATGCGGCGGTTGTTGCCGACAAGACCGGTTCCGAATACAACATTGGTCCGGTTGAAAAATTCACCATACCCGGATTTACAGGATCGGATAAATTCGGCGGTTTCTACGGACTGTCGCGGCAGGCAATGAGCGGAGGATTCATTGGCACGAGTACTTTTCCCACTGACCAGGACATTGCTGCTGCCAAAGAAGAAGCGCAAAAGAAAATTCGTGATGCTCTGATGACATCATTTACCATCAACACGCTGCCCTCAACGTTTGCATTTGTCAAAGGATCAGAAGTTTACACGATAAAAGAACCGGCGATCAACACCGAGACCGACGAAAACGGAATGTTTTCCGCCGTTGTGGAAGGTACGTTGTCAGTCATTGCATTCAAACCGGACGATGCTTCATCGTTGCTCAGAGAGAATGGTCTTTCGACCAACAATCTTGACGCCGATCGTTATGAGCAAAAGAATCAGTCCGCTGTCTACGGGAAGGCCATGGTGGATTGGGCGGGTGGGAAAATGACCCTCCCCGTCGAATATACAACAACATTTGCTTATCGCATTGATGCTGACGCTATCAAGAAAAACAGCGCCGGAAAGAAAGAACTTGAGCTTAAGACGGCAATTCTTTCAACGCCCGGCGTTGATAAATTGACGGTTTCATTCTGGCCGTTCTGGGTCCAAAGCGTTCCTAAAAAACTTTCTCACATCAGTGTGGTGGTGGAGTAATACCGCACGGCGTATATCATAGTGACAATGACACGCTCCAGTTTGTGCATACGGCCAGTTGACATTGTACGTGTAATTGCTTAGGCTAATCCTTGCCTTTCTTTGCAGGATGCAACTCAAAGAGTCCGAACAACTGATACACGGGATGGTTATTGAAGCGTTGCCGGCCACTACATTTCGCGTACAAGTGAATGAAGAGGTGATTCTCTGCCACTTGTCGGGCAAGATGCGGATGCACCACATTAAGGTTTATCCCGGCGACAAGGTGCTTATAAGACTCAGCCCCGATAAAAAGAGGGGAATTGTTATGCGACGGCTATGAAAGTTCGCTCATCGATCAAACGCATATGTAAGAACTGCAAGACGGTCCGCAGAAGTGGCCGTCTCTACATTATTTGCAAAAATCCAAAACATAAACAGAAACAAGGGTGATATTCTTATTTTATGAGACTCATCGGCATCAACATTCCGGACGAGAAACGCATCGATATTGCGCTTACCTACATCTACGGTATTGGCAGACCGAGGGCTCAGCGCATCATTGCCGATGCGCACATCAACCCGTCAAAAAAAGCCAAAGAGCTTGTGCCGAACGAAGTCAACCGCATCAAAGAGATTATTGAGCGAAGTTTTAAGGTTGAAGGAGAATTGCGCCAGGTGGTTCGCACCAACATCGGTCGACTCAAAGATATTCAATCCTATCGCGGTATGCGGCATGCACGGCGTCTGCCCGCACGCGGACAACGTACACGAACCAATTCCCGCACGGTGCGCGGTAACGTCCGCAAGACCGCCGGCAGCGGGCGACGTAAAGTTGAACTGAGATAGGCATATGGGAAAGAAAAAAGTAGTTCAAAAAGCAGGAGGAGAGGAGCTTACCGAAGAGAAACTTGGAGAACGCATTGCCGCTCAGCAGGGTAAGGCGCCAGGCCATCATGTTGAATTCGGAATCGTATATGTCAACGCTTCTTACAACAACACGATGATCACCGTAGCCGATAAAGCAGGGAATGTTATCACATGGGCGTCGGCCGGAGCATTGGGATTTTCGGGACCTAAAAAAGCAACGCCGTTTGCCTCATCTAAAGTCGTGTCAGCCATTATCGAAAAAATGAAGCGGTCAGGTCTTCATAGTGTTGATATTATTGTAAAGGGTGTAGGGAGCGGACGTGATTCCGCAATCCGGACGTTCGCAAGTCACGGCATCAACATTCTCTCGGTCAAGGATGCGACGCCGATTCCTCATAACGGACCCCGGCCGCGAAAAGTCAGAAGAGTGTAACGTTTTACCGAAAACTCATGCGACTGGCAGCAAAAGAAAAAAAGGAGCGGGCACTGGGCACCAAATTGTTCCTCAAAGCATTCCGTTCATACTCTCCAAAGTCGGCGATGGTCCGCCGTCCTACTCGTCCAGGCATGCACGGCGACAAGCGAGTGCGCGGAGCATCGGAATACAAACTGCAATTGATGGAGAAACAAAAAATTAAACTCACTTATGGACTTTCCGAGCGCCAGATGAAAAATATTGTTGGTGCCGCTATCGCCAAACGGGTGACGGGAGGGATGTCAGCTGCGGACCGCATTATTACAGCGTTGGAATCCCGACTTGACAACATCGTCTATCGTCTTGGGATCTCGCCATCTCGAATTATGGCGCGGCAGGCAGTCAGCCACGGTTATATTACAGTGAACGCAAGAAAAGTAACCATTCCCTCATATAAGGTGAAAAAAGAAGATATTATTACCATCAAAGAATCATATAAGCACATCCTGTTGTTCAAAGACCTGGGCAATACGCTTAAAACCCACGCCACCCTGCCGTGGCTTACGCTTGATGTTGCGACGCTTCAGGGAACGGTGACGGCGCAGCCTCATGGAGTCGACGTGCCGTTTAACATCAATTTGGTCATCGATTACTATTCACGATAGCACAGCGCGTATGGAGTACGTTTTTCTAAGCAAGAATGTTGTCATTAAAAAGAAGTCCGAGAATGCATCGGTGGGCGTTTTTGAAATCGAGGGGCTGTATACCGGTTACGGGATTACTCTCGGTAACGCCCTGCGCAGAGTCTTACTCTCTTCGCTGCCAGGGGCGGCAATCACGCAGGTCAAGATTAAGGGAGTGAAGCATGAGTTCTCGACTATTCCGGGTGTTTTGGAAGACATTGTCGATATAACGCTGAACCTGAAGAAAATACGCTTCGAATTCCATGCCGAAGAACCCCAGACACTTTCACTGAAAAAGAAGGGAGTGGGAGAGGTAACGGGTGCCGATATAAAAACGCCAAGCCAGGTTGAGATCGTCAATCCTGACGCGCACATCGCCACGCTCACTTCAAAAACCGCGGAATTTGAGATGGAAATCACCGTCGAAAAAGGTTTGGGATACTCACCGGTGGAATCGCGTAAGGCTGAAAAGCTTCCCGTCGGCACCATTGCCATTGATGCGATTTTCACACCCGTTCTTACCGTCAACAACGCCGTCGAGAATATGCGAGTTGGGGAACGAACGGACTATAACCGCCTTACGCTCACCGTGGAAACAGACGGAACCATCAGTCCTTCGCGAGCTATCCATAAAGCCTCAAATATTCTCAAAGATCATCTTGAAGTATTTTCAAACATCGATATCGTTGACGAATTTGAGGCGTTTTCCAAGATCTCAAAAAAGAAAGCATCATAAACGCCCGGAGTTATGCGCCATCTCAAAAAAGGAAGAAAATTCGGAAGAATACGCGGCCAGCGCAGAGCGCTGCTTCGGGGTCTGATGCAACATCTGATCTTAAACGAACGCATAGCTACTACCGAGGCACGTGCCAAAGAGCTTAAACCAACCGTTGAGAAACTGGTGTCACTCGCGAAAAAACAGACCATCAGCGCCTTGAGAATCCTTATCGCCCGTCTTTCGAAACGCGCTGCCCTGAAGTTATACTATGACCTTGTCCCGCGCTACCGTGAGCGCAGCGGGGGATACCTGAGAATCATACGGACATCGAAACATCGCGTCGGAGACGCAAGCCAACGTGCCATTATCGAATTTATCTGACACACCTATGACTCTTTACGACAAGATAAAACACATTCTGAAACGGGAAGAAGCGTGCGTCATCACGCGAAACAGCAGTCCGAAATACGTTGCGATGACTTGGAACAGATATCGGCGCATGCAAGACGAAATTTCACAACTCAGACAACTGCAGGAAACTGGTGCCACGTTGCAGGCAGAACCGGAGATGCAAGAATCAATCGAAATGGCTTCTGTCCCTCCACTCTTTGAAGCAGAGGAGTCCGCGATACGACTGGCAGGAGTCGGGACCGTCCCGCATACCTCCAAAATCCCCGAGACAATTGACATCAGCGAAGTTCCTGTCTAATATATCAGGGTCTGCGCTTTTTTATTATCAATCATTCATTAACAGTAATGAGCATTAACCATTATGGCAGAGAAAGCTAAGTTCGAACGCACCAAGCCGCACATCAACGTAGGAACGATCGGACACGTTGATCACGGCAAAACAACTCTGACGGCAGCTATCATGCATACGCTGAAGCTGAAAGGGTTGATCAACAAGGCGGAGAGCGTTGATCAGATTGACAACGCTCCGGAAGAAAAAGCCCGCGGAATCACCATCGCGCTGCACCACTCCGAGTATCAAACCGAAAAACGACACTACGCCCACATCGATACTCCCGGACATGCCGACTACATCAAAAACATGATCACAGGAGCGGCTCAGATGGACGGAGCGGTGCTGGTTGTCGCTGCAACCGACGGGCCGATGCCTCAAACCCGAGAGCATATTCTTCTGGCACGTCAGGTTGGAGTACCTCGTATCATCGTCTTTCTTAACAAAGTTGACCAAGTCAGCGATCCGGAACTTATTGATCTGGTGGAGCAGGAAACACGCGAGCTGCTTAAGAAATACGAGTTCCCCGGTGATGAAATCCCGGTCATTCGCGGCTCTGCGCTGAAAGCTCTTGACGTAAAATCACTTGATGATGATGCGGCAAAACCAATTCTGGAGCTTATAAAGGCACTTGATGAATACATCCCCGAACCGGAACGGGCTATCAACCAGCCGTTTCTGATGCCTATTGAGGACATTTTCTCGATTGAGGGACGCGGTACTGTTGTCACGGGACGTGCCGAGCGCGGCGTGGTCAAAATCAACGAAGAGATTGAGATTGTGGGTCTGCGAGACACTCAAAAAACCGTGGTAACCGGCATTGAAATGTTCAATAAACTGCTTGATGAAGGACGCGCCGGCGACAATATTGGAGTTCTGCTGCGCGGACTCAAAAAGGAGGATGTTGAGCGCGGTCAGGTTGTCGCCAAACCCGGCTCCATCACGCCGCACACCGATTTCGAGGCTGAAGTGTATGTATTGACCAAAGAAGAGGGCGGCCGTCACACACCGTTCTTTAAGGGCTACAAACCGCAGTTCTATCTGCACACCACTGACGTTACCGGTGAAGTGATTCTGCCTGAAGGAACCGAGATGGTCATGCCCGGTGATACCGTGCGACTGTCGGTAAAACTGATTGCGCCAGTAGCACTTGAGGAAAAGCAGCGCTTCGCTATCCGTGAGGGTGGGAAGACGGTTGGAGCAGGCGTAATTACCAAAATTACCAAGTAGCATTCCAAACGAGAACACCTTGCACTCATGGCGCGGAAAAAGGACTTTGAGAAAGGAAAACTTCGGCTTAGGATACGGGCGTACGACCATCGCCTGATTGATGCATCGGCTCGTCAAATCATCGAAACCGTTGAGCGCAACGGTGCTGATGTCATCGGCCCAATTCCGCTCCCCACAGAGATGCGCAAATACACAGTGAACCGCTCCACGTTCGTCCATAAAGATTCCCGTGAACAGTTTGAGATGCGCACTCACAAGCGCTTGATCGAGATTCTCAATCCCGATCCCAAGATTATCGAGGCGCTCTCAAATCTCAGCCTGCCTTCGGGTATTGACGTAGAAATAAAGATGATGTAAGACAAACCAATCAAAACCGCCCCCATTTTAGGGGCGGTTTTGTTGACATATCGGGAGCTGTCTGCTACACTGGCACAGCCTTACTCTACAGATTTTTTATTTGCGGCCGCCTCACGCTAAGACGTGAAGCGGATCGGGTAAAACAATCAAGGCCAGTGTGTCTTGCATTGTTTTATGCGTATTTAGAGTAGATATGCCGTTTCTGATCGGAAAAAAAGTCAAAATGGAGCAGCAGTGGGACGAAAGCAACAAAGTTGTTCCCGTTACCCTTATCCAAGCAGGGCCGGTTACGGTAACACAGGCAAAAACCACTCAAAAAGATGGCTATATTGCATTCCAGGTCGGCTACCACAGCACCAAGAAGAAAGTTTCCAAAGCGCTGGCAGGACATTTGAAGCAAAACGGTCCATTCGCATTTATGCGAGAATTTAAACCGACGGATCCGGAAGAACACTACGATGTTGGAACAACTATTGACGTATCGACGTTCAATCCGGGAGATCGCGTCACCATCGTGTCGTTAGGAAAGGGACGAGGATTTCAAGGTGTCGTGAAACGTCATGGATTCAGCGGCGGTCCTAAAACTCATGGTCAGAAAGATCGTCATCGGGCACCGGGGTCAATTGGCGTCGCCGGTCAGCAGCGTGTCAGTCCCGGCAAAAAAATGGCGGGACGAATGGGTCAGAACCGGGTGACGCGACACAACGTTTCCGTGCTGTCAGTTGACACAGACAAGAACATCATTGCAGTCAAGGGGCCGGTTGCAGGAAATGCGAGGTCACTGGTACTAATTCAAAAATAACAACCGCGTATGATAAAGGTGACCGTCTATAATATGCGCAAAGAGAAAGCGGAGACTATCGAAGTTCCTCAGAAGCTTTTGGCGGTGCCGTGGAATGCAGATCTGGTTCATCAAACGACTGTTGCACAAGATGCTAATCGCAGACAACCGCTCGCACACACAAAGACCCGCGGTGAAGTTCGCGGCGGAGGGAAAAAACCATGGAGGCAAAAGGGAACGGGACGAGCCCGGCACGGTTCCATCCGTTCGCCGTTATGGATCGGAGGGGGAGTGACCTTTGGACCTCGCAACGAAAAAGTGTTTGCGAAGAAAATAAACAAAAAAATGAAAGCAAAGGCACTGTTAAGCGTTCTCTCGAAAAAATTCAGCGATAATGCTCTTACTATCGTTACCGACATGGATTTTGTACACACAACTACAAAAGCGGTTTTAAAAAACCTGAGCGCATTTATCGAACCTCAAAAGCATGGATTGTTCGTTTTTTCATCAAAAAACAAGGATGCTCATCGTGGCGTGCGAAACATCAGCCGCATCTCGTACTGTTCCGCCGCATCGCTCAACGTACGAGATCTTTTGAAACCTCACTATATTGTAATGGAAAAAAAGGCACTGGAAGAAACCGCACAACGATTCGGTGTAAACGTATAATATGGCACTGTTCAAAAAGAGTACAAAGAAATTGCCGGCAGACGCTGAACCGTCCAAGACCGCACAACACGCCAATGAACCGTCAAAACAAACCAGTGCACGTTTCTTGGATAAGACAAGCGTTATCCATCAGCCGTTGGTGACGGAAAAGAGCATGCGGCTTTCGGCGTTGCGGCAGTACGTATTTTTGGTTAACACACATGCCAAGAAACCTGAAATCAAAAAACAGATTCAGGCGCTCTATAACGTCACGATAACCGGTGTGCATGTCGTTCCCGCAAAAACAAAGCCGGTTTTCTTTCGCGGCGTATGGTCCAAGAGGCATCAATTCAAGAAAGCGATCGTGACCGTCGCAGAGGGTCAAAAAATAGATATCGCCACCAATCGCTAAACTACTTCCATGAAATCGTATTCCCCGACAACACCATCACGTCGTCATACCACCTCCGTTGACTACACGGTTCTGTCACGAACCAAACCTTTCAGGAAGTTGATGACGAAGCTTCCCGCTCGTGCGGGTCGTAACAACCAAGGCCGCATCACCGTTCGTCACCAGGGAGGAGGGAATAAAAAACTGTATCGCGTTGTTGATTTTCAGCAACAGACGCTCAATGTGCCGGCAAAAATCGAATCGATTGAATACGATCCTTATCGTAGCGCATTCGTTGCCCGTTGCGCGTATCGAAACGGCAAACGATCATATATTCTTGCACCCTTCGGTCTTAACGTCGGCGACACGATCGTAATCTCAGAAAAGGCTCCATTGTCCGTGGGGAATCGTATGCGTCTTCAAAACATTCCCGTCGGCTACCAAGTTCACAATATCGAAATGCAGCCCAACAGAGGCGGCCGTCTCGCAAAAGCCGCCGGCTCATATGCCGAGGTGCTCGCACACGACAACGGTTACACAACGCTTAAAGTGCCATCTCGGGAAATCAGGAGAGTATCATGGGATTGTTTTGCTTCTGTCGGACAGGTATCTAATCCGGACTGGCGCCTTGCCGTCATCGGCAAGGCGGGAAGATCCAGGGGAATGGGAATCCGTCCCACGGTGCGCGGCACCGCAATGAACCCGGTGGATCATCCCTATGGCGGCGGCGAAGGACGACAGCCTCGCGGAACACGCCGTCCCAAAACCGCGTGGGGGAAAATTACCGGAGGTCGGAGAACCAGAAACAAAAAGAAGTGGTCGAATGTGTTGATTGTCAAACGTCGTCAGCGATAATATGGCTCGCAGTGCCAAAAAGGGGCCTTTTATTGCTCCATCAATCCAGAAAAAATTGTCCCGCCAGAAACCGGAGGGCGACCCCATCAAAACATGGGCGCGAAACTGCGACATCTCACCCGAAATGGTAGGATATATGTTTTTGGTCCACAACGGCAAAGATTTTATTCAAGTCAAAATTGTTGAGGAAATGATCGGCCATAAACTCGGTGAGTTTGCGCCAACTCGGAAATTTACCCGCCACGGCGGTAAGATGCAACGAGAGATAGAGAAGAAACAAGAGACGCCGACGTCATAATACATCGCCATGACTATGACAAAAAAAGCAGCCCAACAACATGATGTTTCAACCGGCCGCATCACCGTGCGAATGCGATACGTGCGTATGGCTCCACGGAAAGTTCGCCACATTGCCGATCTCATCAAACAACGTTCGGTTGACGATGCGCGCGCACTTCTGACAACACTGCCGCATCGCGCCGCCTCGTCAATTTCAAAACTTCTGCAGAGTGGAATTTCGGGCGCGCAGGCAAAAAAACTGAACACTGACGCGCTGACCGTTGCAGATATCCGCGTCGATGGGGGACCAATGACAACACGCTGGATGCCTCGCGCCATGGGCCGTGCAACCCCTATCCAACGGAAGACAAGTCATATTACACTGACACTTCAGGAATCCGCACAAGTACGACCTCCTCGATTCATCTTTCCCATAAAAGAGAAGAAGAAAAAGAAAGAAACACCGGAAACACCACATAAACACCCTACAGAAAAGGATGAACATATGCGAAAACATGAACATAAAAAAGAGCCGCATGTGGAAGCAAAAACAGAATCCCCGGCTGCCGGCAAAGGATTTATCAGAAGGATTTTCAGGCGGAAGTCGGTGTAACGGGACAAACACAAAACTGCGCTAACATACGCACCGTATGGGAAACAAAACACGACCGACATCATTACGAATAGGGATCACCAAAGATTGGGATTCACGATGGTTTCCCAAAAAAGCCAAGTTCGGCACGATGCTGGAAGAGGATCACATGATCCGCACCATCATTGACAAAAAGATACATCATGCCGGTATTGCTTCAATTATCATCGAAAAAGCAGCGGCTAAAATCCGTATTACGATTCGCACTGCCCGGCCGGGGCTCATTATCGGGCGCGGCGGGAAGGGTGTTGAAGAACTAACCCAACTTCTGGAATCTACCATCAATGCCTTTCGTATCGCACATGGCATAAAAGAAAAAATCACCTTAAATCTGACAATAGAAGAAATAAAGCGGTACGAGGCGTCGGCACCCATTATCGCTCAATCAATTGCAGCCGATCTCGAGCGACGCTTCCCGTATCGCAGAACCATCAAAAAACATCTGGAGCGGGTGATGCAGAGCCGTGACGTGCAGGGAGCAAAGATACGGGTGTCCGGACGACTCAACGGGGCGGAAATCGCGCGAGTCGAATCTCTCTCGAACGGAAAACTCCCGCTGCACACGCTGCGAGCGAACCTTGATTACGGAGATGCAACCGCTTACACCACCTACGGTACCATCGGCGTTAAAGTATGGATCTACAAAGGAGAAGTGTTTGAAAAATAATTTGCTGATATGCTGCAGCCCAAGAAAACAAAACACCGCAAAATGCAAAAAGGCCGATCGCGAAAACGAGCCGTGGAAACACGCGGTACGCAATTGCACTTTGGAACATACGGCCTGCAGGCGCTAGGCATGGCGTACATCAATTCGAAACAACTTGAAGCGGCTCGTAAAACGATCTCCCATTTTACGCGGCGCGGGGGTAAGATATGGATTCGGGTTTTTCCGGACAAACCAATCACCAAACGACCGCCTGAAGTCACCATGGGAGGAGGAAAAGGCTCGGTAGAGTACTACGTATTTCCTGCAAAGCCGGGACGCATCTTATTTGAAGTTGATGGCCTTCCTCCCAAAACAGCCATTGAAGCACTCCAGCGCGCGGGTCACAAACTACCGCTCAAAACCCGTGTCGTCAGCCGATAAAAACACCGACAATACCTATGAAGCAAAGCATGGTGAAAGAAACACGGGCAAAGTCGGTTGACACACTGCATCAGCAGGTACATGCGGCGCGCCAAAAGTTGGCACGTCTGGTGTTCGACCTCAAATCGGGGAAAACCGCAAACATCAAAGACATACGAAGCCTAAAGAAAGAAATCGCGACGGCGCTTACTATCATCGGGGAACATGAGCACGACAAAAGCTAAAACAATACGACGACTGCAGGGAGCGGTGGTATCAGACGCGATGTCAAAAACCCGCGTTGTTGCCGTAACACGCCTGCGCCGGCATCCCAGGTACCAGAAATACTACAAAGTAACGCGGCGATTTATGGCTCACGACGAACATAACGCGTACCATACCGGTGACACCGTCATTATTGAAGAAACGAGACCTCTGTCCCGTCACAAGCGGTGGGTAATTGTCAGCGTGGTCACCCGCGCAGAAAAAACAATATCCGTCGAAAAGGATTTGGAAGACGAAAAGATGTCGCCGCATCAGTCGCCACCGTCTCAAACGTCATCAGAAGACATCGTATGATTCAAGAACGTTCAATCCTCACCGTTGCTGACAACTCGGGAGCGCGCATCGTACGATGCTTTCGGGTACTCGGAGGAACGCGCCGCCGCTACGCCCGTATCGGAGATATTATCGTTGCCTCTGTACGGGTTGCGGAACCGCGCAAGGCGATTTCAAAGAAAGATATCGTCAGAGCAGTTGTGGTGCGTCAGAAAAAAGCATATCGCCGCAAAGACGGTTCATACGTCAGGTTTGACGACAACGCTGTCGTTCTTGTTGACAACAAAAACGAACCGAGAGCAACGCGTATCTTCGGACCCATTCCGCGCGAGCTTAGAGACCGGGGGTTTGAAAAAATATTTACAATGGCGCCCGAAGTAGTATAGTGATGCGCCAAAGGCAATCCATGAACAATTTCAAGATCAAAAAAGGCGACACCGTTGCCGTCATCGCGGGCAAAGACAAGGGAAAGACGGGGAAGGTGCTCAAATCCATCTTTACTCGCCAACGCGTGCTGATCGAAGGTGTCAATGTTTACAAAAAACACGTCAAACCCCGACGAACCAACGAAAAAGGACAAATCATTCACGTTCCGCGTTCAATTCACATTTCCAACGTTCAGCTGCTATGTCCTTCGTGCGGCAAAGCGGTGCGAGTGAGCATCAGTCGCATTGAGGGAAAATGCGTGCGAACCTGCAAGAAATGCACGGCACACATATGAAAACAGATACGGTTACGACATCGCTGTACAAGCGCTATACCCAACACATAGTTCCCCAACTGGCTGATGAGCTCGGGATTAAAAACAGGCACGCGGTGCCGCGTCTTGAACGCGTCGTTATCAACACCGGCATCGGGAAAATTTCACAAAGGCCCTCGTTTGAGGAAAAAATTCTGCCGGGCATTATCAGCGATTTAGCGGCTTTAAGCGGCCAGAAGCCGGCACCGCGAGCCGCAAAGAAATCAATTGCCGGATTTAAACTAAGGCAAGGGCAGATCGTCGGTCTTGCAACAACATTACGAGGGAAACGCATGTACGACTTTATCGAAAAAGTCACTGCAATCGTGCTCCCGCGTGTCCGGGACTTCCGCGGTATCGACTTGAAAAACGTTGACCGTAACGGTAATCTCAACCTCGGCCTCCGCGACCAGTTTGTTTTCCCCGAAATCAGCGCAGACGTTTCAAACACTGAGTTCGGCATCCAAATAACCCTTGTCACACAGGCCCGATCCCGCGATGAAGCGCTTGCGCTCTATCGCAAGCTTGGTTTTATGTTCAAAAAGAAAAAGAACTAACATGGCAAAGAAATCCGTTATCGCACGAGCAAAAAAGAAGCCAAAGTTCTCAAGTCGGATTGTGAGACGCTGTTTTCGCTGCGGCCGTAAGCACGGCTATTTGCGCGATTTCAACCTGTGTCGGATATGTTTTCGTGAAATGGCCTCGCGCGGTGAAATCCCCGGCATCAGAAAGTCATCGTGGTAAAAAAATCACTTACCTTTGTGTACATCAATCTTCTCACACAACTTGTCAATATTCAGCGGGTACATAAAGAGTACCTGAAGTTTCCGTACTCGACGATGGACGAGCACGTGCTGGAGATTCTCGAACGCCATGGTTTTGTAAAAAAGTTCGAGCGAAAGGGACGGGGAGCAAAGAAATACTTCGAAATCACGCTGCGGTATGATAACGACGAGGGAGTTATCAACGGCGTGCAATTCCTGAGTAAACCTTCCCGCCGTCTCTTTATAGGATATCGTGATCTCAAACCGGTCCGACAGGGACATGGTACTGCGATTCTCTCGACGCCGCAGGGTATCATGACGTCATCAGACGCAAGGAAAAACAAAGTGGGCGGACAATTGCTGTTTAATATTTGGTAACCGCCGTATGTCAAAGATAGGCAAAAGACCTCTCAAAATTCCCGATGGCGTTTCCGTCACTCAAACCGACAGCGCACTTCACATTTCGGGGCTGAAGGGCACTCTCGCGGTCAAAGTCCTTGAAGGAGTGCACGTTGATATATCTTCGGACACCATCACGCTGACCGCTCCTGTAAAGAATAAGCAGTTTCTCATGAACTGGGGTACGCTGCGCGCACTTATCGGCAACGCACTGACGGGTGTCGTACAAGGATTTTCCAAAACACTGGAAATCGAGGGAGTCGGCTATAAAGCATCCGTTGAAGAAAGCGATCTCGTGCTCAAAATAGGTTTCTCGCACGTCGTGCGCTTTCCTATCCCTGAGAGCGTGTCAATAGTAGTAGACAAGAATATCATTACGGTTTCGGGGATTGATCTCTGTGTAGTGGGGCAGACTGCCGCTCGCATCAGAAAATTCAAGAAACCGGAACCCTATCTTGGAAAAGGAATACGCTACAGCGGCGAGGTCATCAGGAGAAAAGCCGGTAAGAAAGCAATTACCGGAACCGCATAAAACAGCCACGACATGAAAAACATTCGCATGCGCAATAAAACAAGAGAGCGCCGGGCAGCACGCGCTCGATCACGCATCAGAGGAACAGCACAGTGCCCGCGACTAACCATTTTTAAAAGCAACCGATACCTATATCTTCAGCTTATTGACGACCAGAAAGGACATACGATTGCAAGCGCATCGACACGCACGCCCGAACGGAAACCGAGCGTCGCCGACGCCATCAACCGGTTGGCACACGCTGTTTCAGACGCAGCCGTGAAAGCAGCGGTGCTCGACCGCGGTTATTACAAATACCACGGCATTATCAAAACGGTTGCCGACACATTGCGCAAGAAAGGTGTGGCGATATAACCATCATTATGTATCAATCCAAAGGGCCCATTCCTCAAAACAAAGAAGGAGCCGAAGCGCCCAAGCGATCTTTCCCGATGCGTCAAAGTCGTGCACGCCGCAGTGCCCGGACCGCCGCACCCCGCAGTGAATTCAAGGAAAAAACCGTTGATTTGCGCCGTGTTGCCCGTGTGGTCAAAGGAGGAAAACGTTTCTCATTCCGCTGCACGCTGGTTATCGGTGATGAAAAAGGAAGGGTCGGCGTCGGCATCGCAAAGGGAATGGATGTTGCCCGAGCAATCGAAAAAGCACGAAATCAGGCAAAAAAGAACTTATTCACCGTTGCGCTGGCCGGAACAACACTCAAGCACGAGGCGCGCGCAAAGTTCAGCGCCGCGCGCGTAATCCTGAAGCCAGCACCCAAGGGATCGGGCTTGCGCGCTGGCGGCTCGGTACGTGCCGTCCTTCTGATGGCGGGTGTACAGGATGCGTCCGCCAAATCAATTGGCCGCACCAAGAACAAGCTCACCAACGCACTGGCGACCGTAAAAGCGCTCAAGCAGATAAGAGACTAAAGAACGCTTTCAACGATATGTTTCTTCACACGCTCAAACCAAAAACAAGATCTAAAGGCAAAAAACGCGTTGGCAGAGGCGGAAAACGCGGTACATACTCCGGCCGCGGCCAGAAAGGTCAGAAGGCTCGCGCCGGACATCGCATCAAACCTGCAGAGCGGGAAATAATCCGACGCACCCCAAAGCTTCGGGGATTCAGCAACAAACCCAAAGACCAGCCCGCCGTTGTCATCAACCTGCGGCAACTTAATAACATTCCGGACAAGGTCATCACGCTTTCGGTGCTTGTGCAACGGCATCTTGTCAGAGACATGCACGCGAAGGTAAAAATCTGCGCCTCCGGAGAGCTCAGGTCACCCAAAGACATTGTCGGGATTCCGGTATCCCGTACCGCCCAAGAAAAAATCAAGCGTGCCGGCGGATCATTTAACCTTTCAGTATGATTGCAAAAATTCTTCAGATCATCCGGATCAAGGATATCAGAAACAAGGTGCTGATTGTTCTGCTGTGGCTGCTGATATTCCGACTGCTGGCAGCCATTCCGATTCCTGACGTCGATGTGCTGCGCCTCAAGCAGTTTTTTGCCAATAACCAGCTATTCGGATTTCTCAATATTTTCTCCGGAGGCGGGCTTTCCAATCTCTCCATCGTCATGCTGGGAGTGGGACCTTACATCACCGCAATCATCATCATGCAACTGATGACCATGATTTTCCCGCGCCTCAAAGAGATGTATTACGAAGAGGGGATCGTGGGACGCACGAAATTCTACCGCTTCTCAAAGTATCTGACGGTACCTATGTCCTTTCTGCAGTCGTACGGATTTATGAACATTCTGATTTCGCAGGGAGTTCTGCCGCAAGTTTCAACGCTGATATTGTTCAGAGACGCATTTCTTATTACCGCCGGCACTATGGTGTTGGTGTGGATCGGCGATCTTATCACCGAACAGAAAATCGGTAACGGGGTTTCCATCCTCATTTTCGCGGGTATCGTATCAAGCATTCCAACGACTCTCCAAAAGTTGGCTATTTCGTTTGATACTGCGACACTGGTTACGTATGTCACGTTCGCCTTCATCGCACTACTGGTTATTGCAGGCGTGGTCTACATCAACGAGAGTGAACGCAAAGTCCCTATCACCTATGCCAAACGCGTGCGCGGCATCAAAATGTATGGCGGCGCATCAAGCTACCTTCCGTTAAAAGTCAACCAGGCGGGTGTTATTCCCATCATTTTTGCCATCTCGGTGCTTCTGTTCCCGCAATTTCTTGCGCAGGCGTCAACAATCGTTTCACGGGAGTTTTCCCTTAAAATGACCGCGTGGGTGCAAAACCTGTTTGCCAACCAATACCTGTACGCTGCGTTATACTTTGCGCTGGTTGTAATCTTCACATACTTCTATACCTCTCTCACCTTTGACCCCAAAGAAATCGCAAAAAATCTCCAGCGTTCAGGAGGATTCATCCTGGGTATCAGGCCGGGTGATTCAACCTCGACATATTTGGCACGGATTATCGCACGCATCACGTTGTGGGGGGCAATCTTTCTGGGATTGATTGCAATCCTGCCCAACTTGACCCGCATGGCGACCGGCATTCAAATACTCACCATCGGCGGCACGGCGCTCCTCATTGTCGTTTCCGTCGCGCTCGAGATTCTGCGACAAATCAACGCTCAATTGGTAATGCGGGAGTACGAGGGGTTCGAGTAGCAACAATAAACTACGGTCAAGAAAACGGCCTCGCTGAGCGGGGCCGTTTTTGCGCCATTCATCATGCGTGTGGTATCATCTGTATATGGCGAAACACTTTTCCCACAAAAAAGCGATCATTATTATCGGTCCGCCCGGCTCGGGCAAAGGAACGCAGGCACAGCTGACTGCCCAGCACTATGATGCAATCCACTTTGACATGGGGCGATACCTTGAGGGACTTTTTTACTCGGAAGAGAAGAGCAAAAACGACCCCCAACTCCAAAAAGAAAAGAAAAACTTTGAAACCGGTGAACTCGTGTCTCCGCCGTTCGTACTCAACGTGCTTCAGCAAAAAATCCTCAACTACTCAAATGCAAACGTAAGTGTCATCTTCAGCGGAAACCCGCGGACCGTGTACGAAACGATTGGTGACGATAAAACGCCCGGTGTATGTAACGTGCTTGAAGCCGCATACGGCAAGGAACATGTTGTCGTGTTTCACTTCATCGTCGCCGGTCAGACGTCCGTGGAACGCAACAGTACGCGAAAGATATGCTCGGTGTGTGCAACTCCTCTTCTGGGAATTTTAAAACTTGATCTTGCGCAGTGCCCCTTTTGCGGCGGAATCTTAAGAACCAGAACGCTGGACAAACCTGATGTCATTGAGGAACGCTTGAGAGAATACGAGAAACAAACGCTTCCGGTGATTGGTGAGATACAAAAACGCGGCTATGCCGTCCATCAGATTGACGCCGCACCCATGCCGTTTGAGGTATTTGCATCGATCCAGTCGGTGCTGGATGCCCAGATCTAGGTGTTTTGGGGAACGTGCTACAAATCCGAAATGATTCACCGCAAATCAAAAAAGGAACTCGAAGTTCTTAAAGAATCGGGGCGTATTCTGGCGATCATTTTGGGAGAATTAAAGAGCCGTATTGCTCCGGGCGTCCGATTGTCCGAATTGGACATGCTGGCGCGTAAAAAAGCAAAAGAATTTGATGCACATCCCTCTTTTTTGGGTTATCAACCGGAAGGATCGTCAAAACCGTATCCAGCGGCGCTGTGTGCGTCACTCAACGACACTATCGTCCACGGTCTTCCCACCGACTACGCCCTGCGCGACGGTGATGTTCTTTCCATAGACATGGGAATAACCTACAAAGGACTCATCACCGACGCGGCATTTACGGTCGCCGTCGGAAAGGTGCCACCTGCAGCACGGGCTCTCATTACTTCAACCAAAAAAGCACTCGAAGAAGCGATCACAACCGCAAAGCTGGGAAAGACACTGGGCGATATTGGATGGGCTATAGAGCGCCGCGCACACAAAGACGGACTGAAGGTGATCAAAAATCTCACCGGTCACGGCGTCGGCTATGAGCTTCACGAAGATCCCGTCGTGCTCAACTTCGGCAGGAAAGGCATGGGCCCGGATCTGACGGACGGTATGGTTCTTGCCATCGAACCCATGCTCTCTCTTTCAAGCGAACGTGCCATCCGCCACAAAGATGACAGCTATGTAACCGCTGACGGTTCGCTGGCTGCTCACTTTGAACATACTGTCGCCATCACAAAGAACGGAACCGTTATTCTCACCGCACATTGACATAGGCCAATAAGCGAGGTAAGGTTTTGACGAGCCTCAAAGAAAGGGGGTCGTATGACGGTCGTGGTTTTTCTGGCAACGCTTATCGTTTTTGCCGTTTTGCAAACAATGGGACTGTCGCCGCTCGCCGCAGTGCTCGTCGCCGCCGGCATATGGACGGCGGGGACGCTCTACTTCCTGTACACCATCAACCGCATCCCGCTCATTGAATGAGGGCGCCTCTCAAGCGTCTTCTCTTTTTTATGGGATATTTCTGGGTTATACTGAACATATAACACATCACATATGAAAACGGGATTGAAGGTAAAAAAACCTCACCTTTCGGTCATTATCCCCGCATATAACGAGGTTAAGCGGCTGCCGCTGACGCTGATCGACATCGATAAGCATCTTGCAGCAGTAAAATTTCCATACGAGATTATCGTGGTGGACAATAATTCGACCGACGGAACGGTCGCAGTCGCCCAGCGGATGGCGTCCTTGATGAAAAACACCAAAGTTATCGAGTGCACCACTCAGGGAAAAGGCGCCGCGGTACGAAAAGGAATGCTGGAATCACAGGGAGAAATTCGCCTGTTCACCGACGCCGACAATTCCACGTCCATTACACACTTCTTTTCGATGGAACATTATTTCAAAGAAGGGTATGACGTCGTCATCGGATCACGCGACGTCAAGGGAGCTCGTCTCGAACCGCCGCAGCCATGGTATCGGCGGCTCTTGGGCAATATGGGCAACCTCTTCATCCAACTTATGCTTCTTTCCGGCATCAAAGATACGCAATGCGGGTTCAAGATATTTTCCGAAAGGGCCGTGGCGGTAATCTTTCCAAAGATGACGATCGTCGGCTGGGGATTTGACGTTGAAGCGTTATCACTTGCACGCAAACAGGGATTCAAAATCAAAGAGGCCCCCGTCACATGGAAGAACAGCGCGTTCTCTCTTGTTAAGCCGAGCGGGTATCTTGCCGTGCTGGTTGAGGTCGTCAGAATCTGGTGGCGCTTCAAGCGTAAGCGATACGCTCTTACTCCCGTTGCCGATGGATCGTAATATTGACTTTACGAGCCCAAACGGGTATAGTTCCGCCCAATCGTTGGTTGTAAAATACTGTGCTTCATGCCGCAGGTATACGTAAGCAAAGAAAAACTCGAAGAGCTGCAAACGCGTTTGCAGGAATTGAAAACGACACGCCGTTTTGAAATTGCAGAACGTCTCAAGAAAGCCAAAGAGTACGGAGATCTCTCCGAAAACTTCGAATACGCTCACGTCAAAGAGGAGCAGGAAAAGCTTGAACGGGAGATTTTCGAGCTTGAACAACTGACCAAGAATGCCCGCATCATCACCAAATCCCGAAGCAAGGAAACGGTCACGGTCGGCTCCACCGTAACGGTTAAATCGTCTGCAACGGGAAAAATCACGCTCACCATCGTCGGATCGGAGGAAACTGACCCTTCTCAAAACAAGATTTCAAACGTTTCGCCTATCGGCAAAGCGCTGCTGGGGCATCGGGCGGGAGAAATGGCGGGAGTCATAACGCCCAAAGGAAAGAAGGTGGAATACACCATCCTCAACATTGAATAGCGTCGGGGAATAGGAAACGTGCCGCGCTTCTTTTGGAGCGTTTTTTTGTTATACTGAAAGGAGGTTAGACAAGAACCGCTCCATGCTCGAAGATATCATCCGGGAACGCAAAAAGAAGCTTGAATACCTGCGGTCGCAGGGAATTGATCCGTACCCGGCGCGTGTCAAAAAAACAACGCCGATTGCCGACGTGCTTAAAAACTTCGGCCGTCTGTCCCGCTCTCGCACAGCCGTGACGATTAGAGGACGCGTCCGAGGGTTGCGGGATCAGGGGAAAATTATGTTTCTCGAGGTTGAAGATGTAAGCGGTCGGATGCAAACAGTGGCGCGCAGTGACGCTCTTGCAACTTTCGAAACATTCAGAAAAACTCTTGACATCGGCGATTTCGTGCAGGTCAGCGGCACGGCGTTTCTGACCAAGCGAGGAGAAAAAAGCGTCGACGCAAAAACACTGGTGCTGCTGACAAAATCACTGAGACCTCTCCCCGGCGATTTTTACGGTCTGCGCGACGAAGAATTGAGATTGCGCAAACGCTATGTGGATACGCTTGTCAACCCGCACACAAGAGAACTTTTTGTCCAAAAGGCCCGCTTTTGGTCGTCGGTCAGAGAGTTTTTGAACGCGGCGGACTTTTTGGAAGTCGACACACCCACGCTGGAAGCAACGCCCGGAGGAGCGGAGGCGGAACCGTTCGTCACGCATTACAATGCGCTCGACGAGGATTTCTATCTGCGGATTTCGCTCGAAATTTCGCTCAAGAAAATGCTGGTGGGGGGATTTGAAAAAATCTACGAAATCGGACGCATTTTCCGCAATGAAGGAATCAGTGCGGAACATCTGCAGGATTATACGCAGTGTGAGTTTTACTGGGCATATGCCGACTATACGATGTTGATGAAGTTTGTGGAGCAAATGTACAAATCTGCGATCAAAAAAACATTTGGCACCGCAACACTGACGTGGGAAGGAAAGAAAATTTACTGGGCAAAACCGTGGAAGACGATTAATTACGTTGACATCTTCAAAGAAAAAAACGGCATTGATCCCCTTAAAGCATCTCGTCAAGAACTGGCTAAAAAAGCCCTGTCGCTAGGACTGAGCGTTGAGCCGCAGATGGGGAAAGGGCGTTTGATTGACCTCATCTTCAAAAAAACCGTGCGGCCGTCGCTGGTTCAACCATGTTTTCTGATTAACCCTCCCACGGTGCTGGAACCGCTTGCCAAACGCCTTCCCGAAAATCCCGATACGGTTCAGCGGCTGCAGGTAATGGCGTGCACAACAGAGTTGGGTAAGGGATTCTCGGAGCTCAACGATCCGCTTGACCAGCGAGCGCGTTTTGAGGAACAAGCGGCACTGCGAGCAGCGGGGGATAGAGAGGCACAGCGACCCGACGAGGATTTTCTGGAGGCGCTCGAGTACGGCATGCCTCCCGCAGCCGGTTTTGGATTTTCAGAACGGCTGTTTGCGGTACTTGCGGACAAGCCAATTCGAGAAATTATTTTTTTCCCTTCCATGAAACAGAAAGATTGATCGAACTTTATGGTTGACATTGAACTGATCAGAAAAGATCCGCAAGGAACCGCCCGAATGCTTGCACGCCGCGGTTTGAAAACGTCGCTTCTTGACGAGTTTATACGCATCGACGAGCAGTGGCGTAAAACAGTTTCCGAATTACAAGAGCTCAGGCATACTCAGAAAGACTTGGGCGCCCGTAAAGACATTGACGCAGCCAAACGCACCAAAGAGCAGATACAAGAAATGCAAAAAGCGCTCGAAGAGCTCGAGCACGCTCGACATGCACTCCTGCTCGAGTTTCCAAACTTTCCGTTTGCAGACGTTCCGGAGGGGAAAGACGCATCGGACAACAAGATCTCAAAGACCGTCGGCAAAATCCCTTCGTTTCCGTTTACTCCCAAAGATCATCTCGATCTGGGAGAGGCGCTGGGCATCATCGATGTCAAACAGGCCGCACGCGTTGCAGGAGCGCGATTTTCTTACCTCAAGGGTGCGGGAGCTTTGATGGAATTCGCGCTTGTCCAGTACGCCGCCAACGTGCTCACCGCGGAAGGATTCGAGGCGGTTATCCCGCCGGTCATGATTCGCAGCGACGTGTATGAAGGAATGGGACGATTGAGCGAATCGCAAAAAGAGGAACGATATTATCTTTCCAAAGATGACCTCTATCTTGCGGGGAGCGCCGAACATACGCTGGGACCGCTATATATGGACACGGTTTTTGCGGAAGGAGAACTTCCCAAACGCATGGTCGGTTTCTCGACATGTTTTCGGCGGGAAGCTGGAAGCTACGGCAAAGACATGCGAGGAATCTTGCGCGTCCACCAGTTCGATAAAGTCGAAATGTTCTCGTTCTCCTTGCCGGAAAAATCGGAAGAGGAACACCGATACCTGCTTTCCTTGCAGGAAAAACTTTTCGGAGGGCTTGACGTTCCGTATCGTGTTGTTGAAATCTGCACCGGCGACATCGGGTCAACCGACGCCCGTCAGTTTGACATCGAGGCGTGGATTCCTTCACAGCGGCTGTGGCGCGAGGTCGCATCCTGTTCCAACACCACCACCTACCAAACGCGCGGCATTAACACGAAAGTCCGCCGCACGGGCGGTCTGACCGAACACGTCCATGCGCTCAATGCAACCGCCCTCGCCATCGGAAGAACCATCATCGCCATACTGGAGAACAACCAGCAAAAAGACGGCAGTGTCATCGTTCCCCGCAAACTCAGAAAGTATACCGGCTTCAAAAAGATCGGATAACCTGCATCACTATCCCATGCTTGACTATCAGCGCATGCTTAAAGAAGAAGTGAAACGGCGCAGAAGGCGGCGTCTTTTTTTGATTGTCACACTCGTGGTTCTTGTCGGCGGCAGCGGAGCTTGCGTCGCACTCGTGCGCAGTTCTCTATTCCAGATAGAAGGCGTTTTCGTCGAACCGTCCTCGGCAATACTCGCCCTGCAGCTCGCGGATGCGGCAGGTCAGCAACTGAACCGAAAAAATCTGTGGGAGCGGATTGTCTTCAACGACAACAACATTATTCTTGCAAAATTCAATCAAAAACGGACGGAGCAGGATTTGACGATGTCATACCCCATGCTGGAGCGCCTGAGGGTAGCCGTTGATACCGTTTCCAGACGCGTGTTCTTTACCGTCACGGAACGGGAACGCTACGGCCTCTGGTGTGTCCAGCCTCCCGCCGCTTCCGAGCCGCATGCGTGCTGGTGGTTTGACCGCAACGGCATTGCGTTTCTCGAAGGCCCTATTGCTCAGGGAGCGCTGATAAACAAAGTTATCGACCGCAGCGGCACCGCCGTGACGGCCGGAACTCAAGTGCTTCCAGCCGAGCAGGCAAGTAATCTGGCATCCATTTATAATCTGTTGGAACTCTCCGGCATCGGCATCAAAACACTGATTCGAGAAGTATCGCAATATGAGGAAGTACGCACCGCGGACCCGGCATATCCCACATTCATCTTCAGTTTGCGCGAGAACGCTTTGTTTGCACTCAAACCCCTCGAAGAACTCAAAAGTTCATTCCCGAATCTTGAGTACATCGACTTGAGCGTAAAAAACAGGGTGTATTTCAAATAGCATGGGCCTTTTCGACTCGGTTTTTTTGGGTATCGTCGAGGGAATCACGGAGTTCCTTCCCATTTCTTCCACAAGGCATCTGATGCTCGCCGCACACCTTTGTTCCATTCGGCGTTTATCAGATTGCGTTGGCAGCGTTGTTCTGGTTCGTGCTGCTGCAGAGAAGGAAATTTCTACCGCAGCCGATAGATGAATATCGACGTCCCGGCTCTGGCGTAGGGAGCATCGGCGTGCGTCAGCCACTGATACTCGTCCGATGATTTTTCGAATCCCGGTTCCGCAGTCGCTTTTGCCGACTGAATGACGTTTGCGGACACCGCAAGCCACTCGATGCCCTCGTCAAGAGGATTTTTGTTCTTCTTCGGCCACCAGATAGCGGCGCGGCTGCCGAGATAGTACTCGACATCGCCTCCGCCGAAATAGTCAACGGCTATCTTTTCGATGCCGTTGTCCTCAACGTAATCCCGCAGCCGCTTGAGGTCCTGCCCCCAGTCGTAGTTCGAATCCGTCACATATCGATACCCTCCCCACACTCCTCCTCCCAGTTCGTTGAAATACGACAAAAAGTACGGATACGCCAGCAGCGTTTCGACAAGCACCCATACTCCCAAAAACAACAGGACAACCGACTTCACCGACTGCGCGGTTAGGACCCGCAGCGCGCGTGAAAATCCGGTCAACGACACGCTTCTCTCTCTCGCCTGATCAACAATCCAGTGACGCACCGACCCGATGGCCAGGATATATATGAAGGGAATCGTCGGTAAAATGTGTCGAAACCCGATATTGAGAGGGCTCTTGATGCTGTATGCCCAGTAGAGGACGATAAGCGATACCATTGCAAGTTCGGAAAAGTTGATTGCCGCATACCCGGACAAGCGCTCGGAAAGCGAGCGTCGCATGGGGTTGCGGAAAAGCCGCCACAGAGCCAATAGAAACCCTCCACCCGCAATTAACAGCGCCGGCAATGACTCTTTAAGCAAAAATACCACCGGAAAGTAGTACCACCAGCCGCCTGCTCCGATATTACCCAAAAAGTATGCCGTATTCCCCCCTGCCGACCGCTGCAGTACCATCAAAACTCCCAACATATACTGCCCCAGACCTCTTACAATCGGTTTATCCGCCATCCATACGTTAATTTCAGCAAGGCATCTTGGAGAAAAAGAAGCGGGATTACACGCTACCAACAACGGTTGAGGTCCTTTTGCAAACGAGTTGAGTGTAAATTCGGTATCGGATCGCTGGCGCTCTGCAGGATAGTTAAGTGTCAGCAGCGCATACACCGCCCACACGACGACAAAACCGATAACAAAAATCAAAAGCAGCGATCGCACGTATTTCCATAATGACTTCAGCGTATGCCAGGAGAAAAATCGGATGCCGCGTTCGCGGACGCGAACCAGCCAATGGACCAACGCGAGAAAGACGCATAGTGGAATCAGCAGCACGACCGAAAACTTCATCAACTGCGCAATGCCGAAGAAAACGCCGGCCCACACGAGCCGCTTGGGCGTCTGGTTCTCAAGAAATCGGACAAAAAAGTACAGACCGATGAAAAAACCCAGCGTCGCGCCGATATCGGTGGTCACATAATGGCCGTGCGCAAGAATATGGGGGGAGAATGCCGTCAGAAATGCCGGTGCCAGCGCCCACCAGGAACCCATCAGCGCCCGCGCCCATATATACACGAACACCAACAGCACGAGCGTTAGTATGATCGAGGGGATGCGAGACCAAAAAATGATTTCATCCGCCCGCCCGGGATTGCTGTGATATATAAAGAGATCGCCCATTGTCCACTGCGCATTGATGTCGCTGGTCCACGCGTTATTCTCGGTCGGAAATGAAAACCCGCCGAAGAGAAGAGGAAGGGTGTCGAGAGCTTTGACCAGCGGGGGATGCTCGGGGTTGAGACGAAAATCAAGATAGCGCACGTAGCCGTAGCCGGCAGGGATATGCGCGAGTTCGTCCATAATAGCCGACTCCTGAAAGGCAACCGAAAGCATCAGGAGCAACACGCCCACACTCATAATTCCCAGCACGCAGAGTGCAGCAAATCGGCTTACTCCCGAAAAAAGATTTTGTGACATAGAGAAAGATGCAAAAAATATAAAAACGAATAACTACGGTATAGTATACTATAGGAAAGCAAACAAACCGAGCATGAGCTATCTGACAAAAACACTCTCAAAAGCACGGATGAAACAACGACGGACCGGTTCCATCCCGTTACGGAGCACGCTGTACCGCTGGACACAGCACGCGCAGTTCAAAATGCGTTTCTACGGTCTTTCCGAGGCGCGTGTGCGCCGTGTCATTAAAAGCCCCCTGCGAACCGAAGAGGGTATTGCTCCCGCAACGGTTGCGGTGATGCAGCCGCCGTCCATCAAAGTCCGCAACGGCAAAAGAACATGGAGCCAGGAAATCTGGGTTATGTACGCCGTTGAGAAAATGCAGGAAGAGAAGCGAAAGCGAGTGGTAATCATATCGACATGGAGATATCCGGGACAAACCAAGCCTTGTGAGGCGCTGCCGTTCGAAATCCTAAACGAGATTAACGAGGCGCTGAGCAGCGGTATATGACCATCCGACTGCCGGCTCGGACTTTTTTTTAACTTCCGCGCGCGCTACAATGACGTTATGCAGACAAGTTCTATAGCTGACGCCGCGACGCTTGCCAAAACGCTGTTTGAGCGTTTCTTTGAGGATTGGCGGAACTTAAGCGACCGAGACCTGCTTGATTACCTCAAGCCGAAGATCGAACAGGCAATCACGTTTGAAGAACTTGAAAAGAAACTGGCTCAAAACCGGCGTCTGAAAATTAAGTTTGGCATCGACCCGACAGGACCGGACGTTCACTTAGGGCATGTGCTGCCCATCATGCTCCTGAGGCAATTCCAGAAAGCCGGACACCATATCGATCTGGTTATCGGCGACTTCACCGCCCTCATCGGAGATCCCAGCGGGCAGAGTTTGGAGCGGCCGGCTCTCTTGGAATCGGAGATAAAGAAGAATTTGAAAACATATCTTGCACAGATTGGCATCTATATAAACACTAAGAAGCACATCAAACATCACCGCAACTCACGATGGCTTTCGAAACGGAAACTCAAAGACATTCTGGCTGATCTCAAAGAAATTAATCTTGCCGAGATTTTGCAACGGGAAGATTTCAGAAAACGAATGGAATCGAAACAAGCGCTTCCGGTAGCCGAGATTCTTTACAGCCATGCTCAAAGCATCGATTCGCTTGTGCTGGAGCCCGACATCGAAGTAGGCGGACGCGACCAGCTGCTGAATTTTGCACATACCCGCAAAATGATGGCGTTGCACAACCAGCAGCCGGAGGTCGCGCTCTGCACGCCGCTTTTAGAGGGGATATCGGGAGACGGCAGAAAAATGAGCAAGTCCTACAACAACTATATCGCCGTGAGGGCTTCTGCCGAGGATAAGTTCGGGAAAATCATGTCCATTCCCGACCGACTCATCGAACCATACTATAAAGCATTCACCGACATTCGCGCTTCGGAGCTTGGGGCGCTGTACAAACTCATAACCGACGATCCGATGGAGACAAAAAAACAGCTCGCCCAATTTCTTGTTGCTATCGAGGCAAAGGATCTGTACGCGGGACAAAAAGAACGCGAGAAATTTGAGAACCGTTTTTCCAAGAGAGTGTACGACAGCGACATCCGCGTCATTACCGTGAGCGGAGGAACAACAACTACTACGGCGCTGGAACAGAGCAGAGAATTCAAAAGCAAGTCAGAAATCCGCCGCCTTTTCGAGCAAGGTGGTGTACGCATGGTCAGCCCTGAAGAAAAAGAGCTCTCACCCGACGAGCGCGTCACCGAGTGCACCATACGCGCCGGTAAGACGAAATTCCTGCGCATTAAACTGAAGTAGCTACGTTCGCGTACACATGAAGCTTTCCATCGGTATCGTGGGATTGCCGAACGTGGGCAAGTCCACGCTCTTTAAACTCCTGACCCATAACGAGGTTCACATTGCAAACTATCCGTTCGTCACCATCGACCCGAATGTGGGGATCGTGCCAGTTGCCCATCCGCGACTGGACGCGGTGGTGCGCGTGACAAGGACGCCAAACAAAATTCCCGCCGTCGTCGAGTTTTACGACATTGCCGGTCTTGTTAAAAATGCTCATAAAGGAGAGGGACTGGGCAATCAGTTTCTCTCGCACATCCGCGATGTCAGCGTGATCGTCCACGTGGTGCGATGTTTTGCAAAACCCGACATCGTACACATTGAACAGTCGGTTGACCCGATTCGCGATATTGACATCGTCAATGCAGAATTAATCTTCAAAGATCTTGAGACAGTCAAAAAAGCGGCTGGCAAACTTGAAGAAGAGGCACGCGGCGGTAACAAGGAAAAGACAAAAGAACTGGAGTTGATGCGAAAACTTGAAGCAGCGCTTGATGCTCAAACACCTGTTTACTTTTTGGAGAAAGAAATCTCCCGCGCACTAACAACTGCACATCTAAACCTCCTGACTGCAAAACCGACGCTTTATCTTCTTAACGGAAGCGAGCAGGATGTTGGGCAGAAGGTTAAAGACAAGATAACCTCCCTGCAATCCCGTTGGATCATCGCCGATCTTGACGGCGCGCCTGACTTGACCACTTTGATTGCCTCCGCCTACCAACTTCTTGGTCTCATCAGCTTCTTCACCTTTAACGAGAACGAGGCGCGCGCATGGACCGTTCAGCGCGGCACCAAAGTGCAGCAGGCAGCGGGGGAAATTCACTCCGATTTCGAGACAAAGTTCATCCGCGCCGAGGTCATCTTCTGGAAAGATTTGGTTGACACAGGCGGATGGAATGAAGCCCGCCAAAAGGGAAAGATCAGAACCGAAGGAAAGGAATATGTCGTGCAGGATGGTGATGTGATGCTCATCCGTCACGGCGCCTGAGGGTTATACCCAAAAGCCACCAGTGTAGCCGGGATTTCTTCCGTAAGAATCCCGCTTTTATTTCTGTTCGAGATAGAAAATCAGCCCGTTGTTCGTCTGCGGCGCTGTATCGTCAAGTACGTACGTTATATTCTTTTCTTTCTGCTGCTGGGGCAAGAACGTATCGGTAATGAACATAACCGTCTGTGCCGGCATGGGAATACCCCGCACGTCAACACCTGAGACGTTGACGACAACGTATTTGGCGATGGCGGGCGTGGTAGTGTTGATTTCACGTCCGATCTCTGCGTATCGGGATGCGAAAGCATCGGCGACGTGGGGGTTGGACGCCCACCGTACAAAATACTGAGCGTGCACCTGACCGACAAGCACCGCAACGACGAATCCGACAAGCATCGCAAGCACCTGCGGCTTTATGCGACTGCACAGCGCCTCATACGCCCAGAGAGCTCCCAATCCGGCAAGCATGAACACCGGCGGAATCATCAGAATACTGCGCAGTGCATGCGGGATGCCTTCGTTGGAAATGACCACCGGCAACGCCGCCACGGCAATCCATACCAGCGCGGTCCAGAACAGCAGTTTTTCATGCGCCTCCAGTCGCTTTTTGAACACACGCGCGCATCCGACCGCAACGCCCAGCGTAAACAGCAGCGCCACGAACCAGTAGAGGTGAGGACTGCCCGCCACATTATGGCGCCAGTTAAAATCACCGATGATATAAAACGACGCAACGGTCTTGACAATATTGAAAAGAAAATCTTTCACGGGTGTGAGCGATGTAAACACGGACACCTGCGAAGTGCGCCCCATAAAGTCCTGCGGATGCTGGATGAAATAAATTCCAAGCGGCGCAAACACAACCAGCGCCGTTACGACAAACACCGCAAAGAGAGGCACAATTTGTTTTAAGGAAAGCATGCGCCACTTCCAGTACATAAAAACAATCGCACAAATCACCAGCGGCGTGACGCGATACGCCAGATAGGAGTGCATGCCAAGACCGTACAAAAGACCACCCACGGCGGACAACAACAAGGCGCCAAATCCGACTTTGTAAGCGTCCGGCGGCTGAGCGTCGGCGGCCGCGGGTGTTTCGCCATCTGAAACCGGACGTTTACGTGCAGCGCGGTTGAAAGACTTCACCAAAAAATAGACGGACCACGTCAGAAACGCCGGCGCCATAATCGCCCGAAAGCCGATACGCGAAAAATTCAGATGCCAGAAGCTTGTCGCCACGAAAAACGCAGCGGCAAGCGCAATAAGCTCTCTGCGGGGATGACCGTTCAGCAACTCGCGCGTCGCCCAGTAGACGCCGATTACCGTCAGAATGCCGAACAGCGCGCTTACCACCCGCAACGCCCACGGTTCGTTGCCAAAAACCGCCACCGAAAGCGCCTGGATGTTGATAAATAATCCCTCACGACCGTTGTTTTCGGGATAAAACACACGAAAGTCGCCCGTCCGCAACGCCTCAAGAGCATTGTTCCCGTTCATCGCCTCATCCGGATACAACCCCGGCGGCACGGTCGCCAAATTGTTGAGGCGAAGGAAAGTTGCTATAATAACAACGACGACAAGCAAGAAAAGCGGAGAAGAAAGCAAACGCTGTAGTTTTTTCATATGAATCAGGACACCAACATCAATACTATCAACTACAAGGAACTTGCTCAAGCAGTTCAGGAGAAGCGGGAGCAGGCACCGGAACAGCGTGCACCCTCATCTGACAAGGAAGTCATTGTCACAATCCTCAAGGAGAAAACGCAGGCGATTCAACCCGCCGTTGTGGCGACCGCGTCAGATCAAACAGCGCAGAAAACGGACTCTTCGTATCTTCCGCAGTACGGGGATACGATGCGAGCAGAAGACAAAGCCATCGCACAGCAACTGGTTGAACTGACGTTTCAGAAAGGCATATCGCATGGCATCAACGTAGCGGCAAAACACGGGCCGTTTGTCATCGATTTGTACCACGACATGCTCGCCGAGACACTGGCCGAAGAACTTAAGAAGCGCAACTTACTCTAGCGCCACACCAATGGAAACTGCGCTCGTCTACAGCGCCATAGCGGTCATCGGGATAGTGGGCGTCGGCCTCACCGTGTTTAGCCTGCACGCATGGCGCAAGCAGAAGCTGCGCCTGATGCTGAACCGTAAATTGTTGCTCATACGCCTGCCGCAACAAACGGCTGCAGCCGATAAATCAACTGATTTCAAAAACGAAATCAATCTTTCGGAGCAGCTGCTGGGAATTCTTGCCTCGGGAAAACAATCAACGACGCTTGAGGCGGCAGTGCATCACGTGGGAGAAGAAATTCACTTCTACGTCGCCGTGCCGCAAGCCCAAGTCGCGTCGGTCAGCAGGCAGATTGAAGGATTGTTCAAAGACGTTTCAATAACGGAGGCGCACGAGTACAACATCTTCCAACCGGAGGGGTATCATACGGGACTGTGGCTCTCTCAGGATAAACATTACGCACTGCCGCTGCGCACGTATCTTGAGGCCGACGTTGATACGTTTTCTCCCATCGTCAGCGGCCTCTCAAAAATCAACGAAGTAGGGGAGGGAGCCGCGCTCCAGGTGCTGATGCGGACAGCCGACCCGGCCCATAAAAAGCGTATCGTAGGCATCATCAACGGACTGAAGAAAGGCGAGCCGTTTGAAAAGATCGCATCCAGATTTTCACTTAACCTTGAAGACCTTGAGACAATTTTCACGAGCACCCAGTCACGCCAGGATGCAAAGAAAGAGAAAAAACCGTCGGTTGTTGACGAAGAGGCAATCAAAGCACTGGAGCATAAAATTGCAAAGTCGCTGGTTCAGGTTAACTACCGCGTACTGGTTTCCGCAGTCAGCTCGTTTCAGACCGACAGCATCATCCAAAGTATTACCAGCGCCTTTTCGCAATTCGAAGCGCCGCTTCGAAATAAATTGAAGGTCGTTAAAGCAAAAAACTTCAAGAAACTGGCGTATCAATTTTCCTTCCGGGAGTTTGATGCGTCGCAGTCAATGATCCTCAACACCGAGGAGCTGGCGGGACTTTTTCATCTGCCTTCATCGTCAACGCTTTCTCCGAAAATAAAGTGGCTGAAAGCGAAAGAGGCCGCACCTCCGCCCAATCTTTCGCCCCAAGGAACGCTCGTGGGCGAAAGCGTGTTTCGCGGTGAGATCAAGCCAGTGCGCCTTGCCGACGATGACCGCCGCCGCCATGTGTATATCGTCGGGCAGACCGGCGTAGGAAAAACCACGCTGATGGAAAACATGGTCTGCCGCGACATTGAGGCGGGTAAAGGCGTAGCGGTGCTTGACCCGCACGGCGATTTTGTGGAAGCCGTTCTGGGACTGGTGCCGCCTCAGCGACAAGACGATGTCATTGTGTTCGATCCCGGATTTATCCAGCGCCCCATCGGACTCAACATGCTCGAGTACGACTTCAACCGACCGGAGGAAAAGACGTTTATCGTCAACGAGATTCAGAGTATTTTCAATCGCTTGTTCCTTGCCGAGACAATGGGGCCGATGTTTGAGCAGTACATGCGAAATGCACTCCTGCTTCTGATGGAAGACGCGCGCGCCGAGGCGGCGACGCTGATTGAGGTCCCGCGGATTTTCACCGATGAAGAGTTTCGCAAAAAGAAACTTGCACGGATTAAAAATCCCGTCGTGATCGATTTCTGGACCAAAGAAGCAGTCAAGGTGGGAGGCGAGGCATCGCTTGCCAACATGGCTCCCTACATCACCTCCAAGTTCAACAACTTCATCGCCAACGACTACATGCGTCCTATCATCGGGCAGCCGAAGTCCGCGTTTAATTTCCGCCAGATTATGGACGAGGGGAAAATCCTTCTGGTGAATCTCTCCAAGGGACGCATCGGAGACATCAACGCCGATCTGCTGGGGATGATCTTTACGGGCAAATTCCTGATGGCGGCGCTGTCGCGAACCGACATGCCGCAGGAGAAGCGCCGTGATTTTAATCTCTACATCGACGAGTTTCAAAACTTCACCACCGACTCCATCTCGACGATTCTTTCCGAGGCGCGAAAGTACCGTCTCAATCTCACCATCGCTCACCAGTTTATCGCACAGCTGACCGAGAAAATCCGTGACGCGGTGTTCGGAAACGTCGGTTCAATTATCGCGTTCAGAGTCGGCCCTCAGGACGCCGAATTCCTGGTCAAGCAGTTCGAGCCGGTGTTCGGGACAGGCGATCTTGTCAACATCGATAACTTCAACGCATACGTAAAAATCCTCATCAACAACACCACAACCAGACCCTTCAATATCCGCATCCTGCCGCATCCGACTCCCAGCCAGACCCGCATCCAGGAGCTCAAGGAAAAATCGTTTGCAACGCACGGTAAAGACCGCGCAGTGGTAGAACAGGATATTCTGCTACGGCTGAGGATGTAAAAAACGTCTGAGCCGAAGGTGGGACTCGAACCCACGACCCACGCTTTATTCACCCCGTCACTTATTTTAATGAGCCGAAGGGGAGATTCGAACTCCCGACCCACGCTTTACGAAAGCGTTGCTCTACCGCTGAGCTACTTCGGCACTTATAAGTGACGGGGCGAAAGCGATTGCCCCTCCTTCGCCCTTCGGGCTACGGCGGGCAGGTCTATCGACAAGCTACTTCGGCAGTTTCACAAAAGCAACTGTAGCACGCGCCCCGCGTGAAATAAAGAGTTTTGCAATGCGCTCACATTTATGGTATAGTACAAGATATCAATAACAAACACTATATGGGTATATTCAAGTGGTTTGGGGAAACACCGGAAAAAAGGCAAGAAACAATTCAAAGCGCGCCGCAGGAACAGAAAGAAAAAGAGAGCGAACCGGGTAGGTTCGACAATATCCAGAACTTCGATGAGTTGTACACCGCGCTCCGCGAAGCGGGGAGCGTCACCGATTCAAGCGGACGTACAAAAGACGCGGAATGGCTGATCAAATTCATCGAGGAACACCGCAATCTAAGTAAAGAAGTCAGAGAATCTTTGCTCAAAGACGACTACATGTTCGAGCAGACTCTCCGACCATTAACCAGAAATGGAGACCTGCGTCCCACAGTGGAAAAACTGCTCCGAAAGGAATGGACGGCAGAAAAGGAGTAAACAGCGCGGTGCACTATGCTTCACAAAGAATACGAACTGCGATATAAGGATCTTTCGGTCCGCCTCCGCCAGCTAGGAGGCTGGCTTTGACGTAGACACAAAGAAAAATCGCATCAAGGAAATCGAATATCTGATGCAGCAGCCCGACGCGTGGAACAGGCGCGCGGCGATGGAACCGCTCATCAAAGAATTGGGCGAATTGCAGGCGCTGGCCGAAGCATACGAAAAAGCGTCCGCGCAGGTTACGGAAATGGAAAAGGAGCCTGACCGGATTGACGAAAAAACGCTGGGGCAGACGGAAAAAATAATTCGCGAACTGGAGATCAAGCGCTTGTTCGGCGGAACGTGGGATAAAAACGACGCTATCGTTTCCATCCACGCGGGTGCCGGGGGACAGGATGCCGCCGATTGGGTGCACATGCTGTATTTGATGTACAAAGCGTACGCCGACAAGAACAAGTGGAAGACAACCGTCATCGATTCCACCGAAGAATCGCAGGAAGCGCGCACGGGACGCGTTCCACTCAAAAACATCACATTCGAGGTCAAGGGGAGTTATGCGTTCGGATATCTGAAAAAAGAAAGCGGTGTGCATCGTTTGGTGCGCATTTCTCCGTTTTCGGCACAGAGCTTGCGTCATACGTCGTTTGCGCTGGTGGAAGTCATGCCGGTAATCCAGGAGCACACGCTGCAGATCAAGGACGAGGATCTGAAGGTGGAATTCTTCCGCTCCTCGGGCCCCGGCGGCCAGAACGTCAACAAAGTCGAAACGGCGGTGCGCATCGTTCATATTCCCACCGGCACCGTAACCGCATCGCAGGTGGAGCGTTCACAATCCCAAAATCGCGCCCGCGCAATGACAATCCTTGAAGCGAAGCTCATCCAGCTAATGGAAAAAGAGCGCGTCCAGGAGCTCGATAAGCTCCGCACCAAAGTCAAGCCGGAGTGGGGGAGTCAGATCCGCTCGTACGTCTTAAATCCCTACAAACTGGTTAAGGATCACCGCACCGACTACGAAACCACACAAGTGGATGCGGTGCTTCAAAAAGGAGACCTGGACGGGTTTATAGAAACAGAACTGACCCAGGAAACGAAAAAACTGTAAGGCTAAAGCGGTGATTTTTGGACATTAGGTGCTCCGTATAGTATACTTACGCCGGTATGATCATTTTTCAAGGTGTTTGCAAAGAATATCACGGCAACGCCCACAAATCCGTCGCGTTGGACAACGTCAGCTTCAAGATAAATCCCAAAGAATTCGTCTCGCTGGTCGGAAAATCGGGAGCCGGTAAGTCAACCGTCGTCAAACTCCTCATTGGAGAGGAAAAACCCAGTAAGGGACGCATTATTTTCGGCTCCTACGACGTCACGCGCCTCAAAAACAACGAGCTGTACCGCATGCGCCGTCATATCGGCACCGTCTTTCAGGACTTTAAACTCCTTCCCGACAAAAACGCCTTTGAAAACATCTCGTTTGCGCTCGAAGTGTCGGGACGCCCGCAGCGGGAAATCGAATCACTGGTCCCCAAGGTGCTGGACATGGTGGGATTGAGCGAAAAAGGACAGAATTTCCCGCGCGAACTCTCGGGCGGCGAGAAGCAGCGGGTTGCCATTGCCCGCGCGATGATCAACAACCCGGACGTGGTTATTGCCGACGAGCCGACGGGAAATCTTGACCCCATTAACGCAGCCGAGATTATCAAACTGCTCTGCAAAATCAACGAACTGGGAACGACCGTGATTCTTGCAACGCACAATAAAGAAGTTATCAACCAACTTAACCGCCGCGTCATCAGTTTGGAAGAAGGCAGAGTCATTAGAGACGAAGAGGAGGGAAGATATCTTCTGTTATAAATTTTCTTATGCTTACAACGCTCCTGCGTATCGTCAAATACGGATTTCAGAATTTCGCGCGCAATGCGTGGCTTTCAACCGCAACCATCGCAGTGATGGTGCTTGCGCTGGTAGTGTTTTCGGGACTCATCATGTTCAACGTGATGACCAACAGAATCATCTCCAGCGTGCAGGAAAAAATCGACATCAGCGTGTACTTCAAGGCGGACAGTCCCGAAGACGAAGTGCTGCGCATCAAAGCAACTCTGGAAACGCTCCCGGAAGTCAAATCCACCGAGTACGTGTCAAAAGATAAGGCGCTCGAATTGTTCCGCGAACGACACCGCGAGGATATCACTATCTCACAGGCGCTGGAGCAGCTTAATGAAAACCCCTTGCTGGCATCGCTCAATATCAAGGCGCGCGATCCGGCCGAATACGGCTTGGTTGCGGCGTATCTTAACAACGACTCCATCAAGCCGTTTGTCGAGCGAGTAACCTATAACCAGAACGCCACCGTTATCGAGCGTCTCAATAAGATCCTCAAGACGGCCAAAAGCGGGGGATTGGCGCTCACGGTGTTTATGTCGCTGGTCGCGATTTTGATTACCTTCAACACCATCCGTCTTGCTATCTATTCAAGCCGTGAGGACATCGGGATTATGCGCCTGGTGGGCGGCTCAAGCTTCTTCATCCGGGGACCGTTTCTGATCGAGGGTATTATCTACGGCGTTATTTCCGCAATCGTCAGTACGGGCATCGTCGCGCCACTCCTATATTTTGTCGCTCCGTACACCAACGTTCTGGTGCCCGAGCTGCAGCTGTGGAGTTATTTCTTGAGTAACATCGGAGTGCTACTGCTGTACCAAATGCTCTTCGGAATCGGACTGGGTATTATTTCAAGCTTTATCGCCATCGGAAGATACTTCAAGGAGTAGTATGCCGGGATTGTTCGTCTTCAACAAACCGCCGGGTCCAAGCTCCGCGGCATTCTTAAACTCGCTCAAAAAACACTTCGGCAAAGAACCCATCGGGCACGGCGGTACGCTCGACCCCTTTGCCGAAGGAGTGCTGATGGTGGGAGTGGGACGGCGATACACGCGCACGCTGTCGGCGGTACTAAAAGAACATGACAAGGAATACCGAGCCGTCATTCTCTTGGGAGCCGACTCGGACACGTACGACAAGACCGGTACGATAACGACGCGGGCGATATCGCAGTGGCCTGGCGATGCAGAAATCGAAAATGCCGTCGCAAAAATCGCACAACGTACAACACAAGTCCCTCCGCCATATTCGGCAATCAAAATAGAGGGAGTGCCCTCATACACACACGCCCGCCGCGGAGAGAACATTGAGCTCAAAGAACGCCCCGCGATTGTTCAGTGGGCAAAAATAACGTCAATAGAACGCCATGCCAAGAGTATGGCAGTTGAGATTGCGCTGAGCGTCTCGCCGGGATTCTACGTGAGGAGTTTTGCCCGCAACGTAGGGGAGATGCTTAAAACAGGAGGTTATCTTGAACGGCTGATTCGCACTAAGGTTGGGCAGTTTACCCTTGAAGAAGCGCTTGAATACAAGGATTTAGACGGCGTTGTTGAGCTCTATTTCAGGGCTTCGGGCGCCGTCCAGGGTGTCGGATACCGCTATTTTGCCATCAAAAACGCTCAAAATTGGGCTATAACGGGCTTTGTACGCAATATAAGCCCAAGCTCGGTTGAGGTAGTAGGACGAGCAAAAATGGCTGTTTTAGAGCGTTTTCTGGAGGTTCTGGAGAGAGGTCCCGAGGGTGCTCAAATAGCGGATTCCTTCAGTTATTTCAAGAAAGCAGCCGATTTATACCGCGATTTTGAGGCCAAGTGACTGAAGGCTCGCCCGCAGGGTTACGCCCGAGGGCTCACGTGCCGGCATTGACTTCGACACCGTTCGGCGCAATCATACCTTCGGCTCACAACAACCCGCGACCAGAAAGGAGGGCGCAATGCAAGGCATCAACCCCATGCACGTCCCCGCACTGGTGTGCAGGGACGTCGAGCGCGTCGAGCAAGATGCGCGGTTTATCATCATCGTCGACGAGAATCGCATCGTCGCAACCCTTCGCAATCCGCACGGCCGTCTCTCGGTTATTGCCGTCATCGGCCCAGGAGAAATCCACGAGAACATTCCGTCTCCTCTCCGCAAGTTTGCCGAGGCGGTGCTTCTTGAGGTCGGCGTCTCGCGAGGCAGACCGTACAGAGAAGCGTTCGGAACCGAGAATCAAAGATATATTCCCAAGCGCCGGCCATGGTTCTCGCTAATCGATGCGCAATACCTGGCTGTCGCTCCTTACATCTTCCACCTCCTCCAAATGCTGACCGACAAGCGGACATCACGATGGAAGTGCGGAACGAACACAAAACCCGTCTACCTGCCGACACCCAACGACTTCTTTTTCAGAAAAAAGAAGAAGATAGAGTCGTCAATCTCTCCGAAAGGATGGGTAAACGGGGCTCGCTTCTCGGCTCCCTTAAGCGAAACGCTGCTGCTTGCGGACATCTACTGCGCGGAGCTGACGAACAAGACGGTGCAACGGGATGTGGCGGGACTTGGCGGATATCTGGATCTGCTCCTATCGCGCTACCAAGCCAAAGGGTGGGCATGGCCGTTCTGGAAACTCAAGTACGCACGGATTGCCGCAGAAAAGCTCCGCGAACGCCGTCTCCCGCGTCATCTCAAAATCGAAGTGCTCCGCTACGTCCGGAGCCCCTACCTCAGAACACACCTGGGGTCGGTAATCGAGTGGGACGGCGTCTCCGAAACCCCGCAAAGACTCCTCGCACGGCGTGCGCTTCCCAACGTCAAGTGGCGCCTGGGAGAACTCCAGCTGCGCACGGTGAAAGAGAGCACTCCTTTCGGCTATCTCGTATTTGAGGTATATCCCTCGCCCCACATCTGACGTTTCCTTCCGGGAAACGGACGTACAGATGAGGGGCTTTTCGTTTTTATAAAAACAAAGCCGCCCGGCAGTACCGAGGCGGCGGCTGAGTGCATGAAGCGGTGTCATCTCAGAGGAGAGACGAACTTTCCGGCAGGAAGAATCCCGTGACTTCGCTCGCGACCTGGAAAAGAAACTGGGTCGTAGCATCCTCAAGTGGCTGCAGCGGCTGCTGCGTCACGGGTCTGAACATGGTGCATGCGTACATCCTGTTGCCCACGATGCGCATGTCGGGCATCAATTCCTGCCACAACTGCACATGGTGGGCGAGTTGCTTGTTGAGAGGAAGGCAGCCGCGTGGAGAGTTGAACTCGCCGATGCATTCAAGTTCCAGCAAGTTGTGGCTGCTCCGAGATGCACGGAGCAACAGAACGTGCCAGAGCGGATCGGCAAGTATCGGGAAGCTCTTTTCTCCCCGCACGGAAACGGCATACTCCAGAAACCGCCGTATGAGCCAAAACAGTCCCCGCTGTCGCAGAAGCTCGTGTCGAAGTTGCATGAGTGATCCAAGCGGCAACTTGGTCATCGTCTCCTCCTTTGCTGGCGTGTAGTATACAGAAAAAAAGAAAATTGTAAAGAGAAAAAGTGAGTTGAAAAATCAGCAAAAAAGGGTAGAGTGGAAGGGAAGATAGACATTGCGGGATTGTCCCTCGGCCGTAGACCGGCCACGGGCGAGGCTAACGGCGATGTCTGAGTAATTTGCGGGGTCGTCTAACGGCAGGACACAGCGCTCTGGACGCTGGTATCTAGGTTCGAGTCCTAGCCCCGCAGCCTCCAATACTTATTATCCCAAGACCGAACGGGTTTAAATCCTATTCCCTCCGCCAAATAAAAGTTTTATCGGAGCGACCCGAGTGATCTACGAGAAGGTGTGGTGATATGTTATTGTTACTTAAAGGAGCAATTAATCTGAAACAATTTCAAGCACCTTTTATTTCAGAAGAAGATATAATGAAGATAGTAGTACATCAGATTTAGATAATAACTAGAAATAGATATGACAACAATATTTCGATTAACGACACTGCCCGTTGAAAGAAAAGATATCGAGCATTTATCAGAGAATGGACTCCAATGTCTTACTGAAGACATAACTACTCTCGCGCGATTATGGATTACGGAGGAAACTCCGAGCACGGCTGAACTCACAATCAGCGGTTACGACGATGACCCCAGAGAATTATATGAAATTCCCGAAGTTTGTCGGTGGGCAAAAGAAATTATCAAGGAGTTTCCCGTTCTGCTATTTTTTCTGAAAGATACCTCAATCGACCGTTTTATAACTTGGATTTCCGGCCCGTTGTCAAGACAAGAAATCGTTTCCCCTGAATTTTTGAAGAAACATGGGGAGATGAAGGCGAAGTATTGTTTCGAGGCGATTGCCGAAGCTTTTGAATTCTTTGCAAGAATAGGCGTAGACAAAGCAACCGTCTGGAACTTTTACTTACAAATCATAGGATGGCAGGAAAGAGAAAAGATCAAATGAATATTTATCTGGATATAGATGGTGTTTTATTAGTACACGGACAATACTTTTTATCCCAAAACTGTGCGGGCTAGATTCCATCAATATTTTTTAAAATAGATTTTTGAGCAGAAAAGACAACCCCGCGAGGATTCGAACTGGTGAGAGTAACAGCGGGGCAGCCGTCAATACTCTTTATCCCGAACCGAACGGGGTAAAAGCATCCTTATACGGACGTAAACGCCCTGTGTCCCGGAATTGGACTGCTCAGGTATAAGAGCTTCCTTATCCTGAGAACTTTACTCTCGCGACATTTGTAACAGCGCCGAGAGCTATGAGATAAATCACGAAATACACAAACCAACCGATGAACGGAATCAGTGCGAGAAGCGTTAAGACTACAAGCCCGAGGAGGATGTGATACCACGCAAGATCCGTGCGGTTCTTCTTGAACAGCGTCATGAGGAATGAAGTTGCGACGATTGTGGCAACGGGCGCGGCGAGCACGAGAAGTGCGCCGTAAACAGTGAGTGTGACGGCAGCGGGGACCCAGCCAACGACGGTAAAGAGGAGAATAATACCTGCGATAGGCGTAAGAATGAGAACTCCAAATCCGCGAATCAACGTGCCCCAGAAACGCTCGTGGGTGTTTTGAATGGCAGCCACCATGTCACGCCGCCGCAGGTACCACAAGAGATATGCAGCGGCGAGTACGGCGATCATCTTGAGAACGGATATGATTCCCAGGAGTGTCGCAAAGAGCTGCGGGCGCAGACCTCCGCGAATGTTTTGAATTTTGTGGAACACAGGTGCGCTGGCGAGTTGTGCGCCGCTTTCAATAACCGCTTCCGCAGGCGCTGAATATTCAATTGTCCCTTTTACGACCGCTTGGCGGCCGAAGGTGACTTTCCGACCGCTCTTTACTACAAGATTGCCATTCACCGTTCCGTCAATGCGCACATCGCCGCCGGCCAAAGTGAGGTTACCGTCTTCCATTCCCGCGAAGACGAGCGTGCCCCCTGCTATATAGGAATCTTTCGCGATTGTCGTATCGGGCGTTATGATGATTTGGCCTCCTGCCGCCATGACTTCTCCGCTTACTTTCCCACCAATTGTAACGTTACCGCCTGCGACGCGAACATCTTCAGCCGAACCGCCTATGATACTCAAATTACCGCCGACAGCTAAAACGTCGTGATCCACTTTACTTGAAATGACGACGGTGCCTCCGGCAACCACTACGTCGCCTGCCGCGGGATTTGAAACGTTTACTGTCCCGCCCGCAAGGTAGACGTTCTGGACTGTGGGCTGTGTCCCGCCGAGGGGCGAGGGAGCCGATACGCTATCTCCTGCTCCCACATACGCGGCGAGCGCGACTGCCGGCAGGAGTCCCGCGACAACTCCCACTATGGTAATTTTCTTCATGATTTCAGTATACCATCTTTTCTCATGACACAAAGGCGAGGGGGAAGCAGACCGGAGAGTTTATTTAAATCTGTCCATGAGATGGGCCGGGGTTTATCTTTTTTCTCCTCTGAAAAACGCTTATACTGATTGAAACCTGGTGATTCTAGACTGGAGTGCACAGCTATCAGAAAATGCCAACCCCCGAAGGAGTTTCGTATTTTTGATTATTAATTCACGGTTTGGCGTATCATTTGAAGACCTATGTTAATCGATGACATAAAAATTAAAGTTTCGGCGGGAAACGGCGGGAAAGGCGCCGTGGCTTTTAATACGAACATGAAGAGTTTGGGACCGACTGGCGCCACGGGTGGAAACGGCGGCAGTGTTTATGCGGAAGGCGTGTCCGACATAAGCGCGTTGAGGCAATTTCGTTTTAAGAAGGAATTCAAAGCCGAAAACGGACTTGACGGACGCGGGCAATTCCGCGATGGCCATGACGGCAAAGATCTGATTTTAAAACTCCCGATCGGGACCTGCATTCATAACCTCACAAACAACAAGGAAGTTTCTATAGAAAAGACCGGCGAGCGGGTTCTGATAGCAAAAGGAGGTTTGGGCGGCAGAGGCAACTTTCATTTCCGTTCTTCGCGCAATACCTCTCCCAAGGAATCAAGGCCGGGTTCTTTGGGAGAAAGTTTTGAATTCAGGTTTGAGCTCAAGCTCATCGCGGACGTTGGCTTCGTAGGCCTCCCGAATGTCGGGAAGTCAAGCTTACTGAATGCGCTCACCAATGCGAGAAGCAAGGTAGCGAACTATCCTTTTACCACTCTTGAACCGAATTTAGGAGCATACTACGAACTCATCCTTGCCGACATCCCGGGACTCATTGAAGGGTCCTCAAGCGGCCGCGGCCTTGGGATAAAATTCCTCCGCCACATAGAGCGCACCCGCATCCTTTTCCATTTTATTTCGGCTGAATCCTCCACCCCCGCGAAAGACTACAAGACAATACGCGAAGAACTAGGGCGCTATGATGAAGCGCTTCTTGAAAAACCGGAGCAGATTTTTTTAACAAAGAGCGATCTTGCAACAGAGGCGGAACTGAAGAAAAAAATAGTAGCGCTTTCCGCCATAGGCAGATCCGCCTCGGGCGGAAAAAAAATATCAAACAATGTGATTGCGATATCCATAAACGATAAGACGAGCATAAAAAACGTGGAAAAGACACTGAACGATATCAAGAAAGAGAAATAGAATATGTATTTTTTGTATTTAATTCGGTGTGGCGATGGTACCATCTATACCGGCATAACTACCGATGTACGACGCCGGTTTAAGGAGCATCAAGCCGGGATCGGCGGCTATTACACCAAGGCGAAGAAAGTAGCTAAAGTTTTGTATACCGAAAAGTTTCCAACCCGCAGCGCAGCTATGAAACGCGAGTCCGAAATCAAAAAGTGGCCCAGAGAAAAGAAGTTGAACCTGATAAAGTCCAATCTATAACACAACACCCCCGCTCGAGCGGGGGTGTTGCAATGCCGATGTTGTCTTTCTAGAGCGTCGGGAAACTGAATTCGGTCGAGGTTGCGGTATTCAACGAGGCGTCTTTGGACTCAACCAGATAGTAGTAGGTTGAGCTTGCCGTAAGACCCGAAAGATTCAGCGAATGACTCGTGACCAGCGTGGCATCCGACACACTCGATGCCGTCACGGTATCCACCGGCGAAGAGGTCGCGTAGTAGATCTTGCTTGTTGCGGCTTCGTTCGTGGTCCAGCCGACGGTGGCGGTGCTTGACGTGATGCCCGACGCGGTGACCGCCGAGATCAGAGGCGGCGTTACGTCGGTTGCCGCGGTCGTGAACGAACTTTCGGTCGAGGTCGCCGTATTCCCTGCGCCGTCAGCCGAAGTTGCGATGAAGAAATACTGCGTGCTTGGCGCAAGACCCGAGAGCGGCGCGGTGTGTACAGTCATCGGCGTGGCATTCGAGAACGTCAGCGCCGTTGCCGTGTTCACCGGCGAGGAAGTTGCGTAGTAGACCTTGGTCGTTGCCGCCTCATCGGTCGTCCACGTGATTGACGCGGAGGAAGTCGTGATGCCCGATGTTGCAAGAGCTGAGATCGCGGGCGGTGTCACGTCAACCGGTCCTCCCGTCACCGTCGTGAATGAATACTGCGATGACGTTGCCGTGTTGCCGAACCAATCGCGCGACTCGACGATGTAGTAGTAGGTCGTGCTTGACGCAAGACCCGAGAGAGCAACCGTGTGGTTCTTTACCGACCCGCCGCTCGATGCGGTTATGGCGTTTGCGGGAGTAAAGGGCGAGGTAGTGCTGGCGTAAACTTTGCTTGTTGCCGCCTCATCGGTCGTCCACGTGATTGTCGCTCCCGAGAGCGAGATATTCGTCGTCGCAACGCCGGAGATAACGGGTGCTATCGTATCGGGTGTTGAGGTCGATGACCACCACGGAAGTTTCTTTGCGATGCCGGGCGGAATCGACTGACAGACCGGGATAATGTAGTAGTGGTTGTCCTTTCCTTTATTCTTCCGAATCCATCCGGGCGCGATGAGATGCCCCGGCGGGACGATTATGCAGTATCTGTTCTCCCATTTGTTCCCATTATTGTCATTATCATCATCGTCATCGTCGTTATCTCTGTTCGCAATGATGGGATTCTGTGTAAGAAACTGATTGAGCTTCTCGAGCGTCTTGGGCCCGATGGAGCCGACCTGCGAGAGGCCGTGCCTTGCCTGGAATCGTTTCACCGCCAGTGCGGTGAGTCTCCCAAAGTACCCGGTGACGAGCCCTTCGGGATATATGCTGGTATCACCGGCAAGCGCCGTCTGGAGAAGCCTTACCTGGTCGCCCGTCATACCCTCGCGCAGCTGGCCGATGAGCTGGAGCGTACTTGTCACGTCCTGCTGCGTCTGCTGCACCTGTACTTGCACTTGCCTGAGTGCGTTGAGCTGCGTCTGAAGCTGTTGTACCTGTGCCTGCAGCTGTGCGATGAGGTCCGTGAGCGACTGAGTCGACGTTGACTGGGCATGCGCCGGCGCTATCGAACCTGTCAGAAACATCGCAAACAGTGCGAAGGCGAAAATATGTTTTTTCATGATCGTTATCGTTACTGTTGAATTTTACTTTTTGTTCGACGCTTTTGTTTTTTATTGCTTAAGTTCAGTTCTCTAATGTAGTGGTGGCGTTGGACTCCTCGCCGCCCGACTTATCCGGTTTACCCGGGTCGCTGGGCTCGCCTGGATTGGCGGGCCATCCCCATGCATCCGAGGAGGACGAGCGTTCGCGTTCCTGCCACTGGTTCGTCACATCGGACGAGGAAGCGCGCTCCCATTCATATCTGCGGTTCCAATTATGGCCGTCGATGAGCACGTTTAGATTGAGGTCGGCGCGCGCTTTCAGAAGTTCTTGCGCCTCCTGCGAAATGCGGATTGCTTCATTACCGAGATTGAAGGCCTCTCCGTTCGCACCGGTTTCGGCTTTCTCTTTCGCTTGAGTGATCAGTCCGAGCGCATCCCCAAACCGTGTTTCAGCGTCGGTCGCCGCCTGAGCGCCCACCTTACTCCGCTTTTTCTCAAGATACGTCTGGGCGGAGCGAAGCGTGTTTTCGGCATCGCGTATCTTTCCGACGGCAAATGCGCTTGCGTTCACTCGTTTGCGCTCCGACCGACTGGTCTCGCTCTCACGCTTGCTGGACGATGCGATTTCCTCCTCGAGGTTCGTCCTCACTGCCGATACCTTGCCGAGCTCGTCGTCCACTTTCTTTCTGATTGAGCGCGTGTTGTCGTCGCTTTTCTTCCCGGCTTCTCCCAGAATTTTGCTGTTTGTTATGAGCGAGACCTCCAGGTCGGATGTAATGTCTGCTGCCGTTCGGATATCTCCTTGTTTGCGTATCTTCTCGATGTGCGCCTTTGCCTCCGTCGCTTGCGTCGTGAACCGCGACTCGAGCTCCGTCTGCATTTCGGGGTCAAGCTTGCCTTCTACGGAAAGCACCGTGGCTTCCTTGAGCCGTTCGCGGACAAGTGCCACCTCGTACGTGGCTTTTGCCTCTGGCGAGGCCTGAAGCAGTTTCCCCACTTTTTCGTTTACTCCAACCTTCACCGGGTAGAGAAGTTCGCCCGGCAGCGCGTACTGCGCCGCAAACGAGGTACTCCCTCCCGCAAGCAGAAAGACCAGCAGCACCAAAGCGATGCTCACAAGTTTGAATCGGACCATCGGAATTCTTGCTGGCGTTTGCTGTATATGATGACGTAAGGCCGCCCCTTCTCTTACAGCCTCGTCCGCCTCGATAAAGTGAATCAGGCGTTCCCGCACCCGGCGCATGCGTTCCTCGCCCGCATGGACGCGGGATTTCAGTTCGTTCAATTGTTCAAAAAAAGAGTTCATGGTGTTGGGGGGTTTATGATGTCGCGGAGCGTCTCTACAATCCGGTGGAGGCGCACGGAAACGTTGTTTACGTTGATTCCCAGCACCTCGCCGATCTCTCGAGGCGGCAGGTCGTCGACGTATCGAAGTATGACCAGCTCCCGGTCTTCTTCTGGAAGCTTCGCGATAACCTCCCGAACGTGGGAGAGAAGCACCTGCCGCTCAATATCCTCGCGGGCGTCGTATGACGGCTCGGCGGCGTCGGACGTTTCCATAAGCTTGTCCAAACTTGCCTCTTTTTTCCGCCTGGCATCGTCGACGATGAGGTTCCGAAGCGTCTGATAGAGGAAGGCGCGCAGATTTGCGATTGTGTTTCCGTCTCTCAGGTACTGCCAGGTTCGCATGAAGGTTTCCTGCATCAGTTCCTCGGCACGTTCCTTGGAAAAGACTCTGAAGAAACCATGCCGCCAGATCGCTTCCGCGTACAATTCGTACGCTTCGAGGAATTCTTTTCGGTGATCGCGTTTCATTATCAGATGACGTTTAGGAAGGCCAATTCTTACATCGCATCCGGTTGCTCTCCACTTTCTCACTGGATGACGGGAAGGTCAAGTTCGTGATAGTGCGGCTGGGACTCCTTTTGTTGAATGAAAAATGCCGAGAAAGTTTTTCGGCACTTTTCATCAAACCCAAAACTTTAATCGCCGCTTACCGTCGCCTCCGTCTGGCGCGCTGGCGCTTTTCGTATCGCAGCCACGATTTTGCCGCTTTTGGCTCCGCCTTTCGCAATCCGGCGAGGACTTTCTTTCTCAGCACCGCTGTTCCTATCGCTTTTCGCTTCGCGGCAAATTTCAGAACCGGTCTTGCCACTTTGGAAACGATGCTTTTTGTGCGGACCGCCGAGATGCGAGCGTCTTTGCACGCCGTGCGGATGGAGCGCTTTATTTTTTCCGCTTTGAACAGCTCCCGCTTGCCTCCGCGCTTGATGACTTCTTTTGTCATAGTGGTGGTGATTTACCCCGACCTTTTTATAATTGTACCACTTATTACTGTTTCGTTTGTAAAAGGGGATTGCCGGTATGCGACAGGACGTCTTGACTTTTGATAATTCTCGGGTTCTGAAATGTTTCAGGACAGAATGACTAAAACGTGTGGGTCCAGAGGCCCCGTGCATACGGCAACGGAGGCAAACGGCTTCGGCGGGCGAGGCGGAATGCCGCTTGTCTTTGGGGAGGATGCTCCTGGACACGATCCGGTCATTCCTGCCTGTTGCGCGGCAAAACCTAAATCACCCATGGCGACCTTGCTGTAAGAACTATTGCCTCCGGACCCCACTTTTTTACCCCGCTCAGCGGGGTTCACCTGCCCCGGGCAACTGCTCGGGGCGTTTTCTTTTTGCCCGCCGCCATAGTATGATCAGAGCGGAACTCACCTGAAACGGGGGGTGTAGTATGAGAGAATCTCCGGAAGTTAGGACGGACTACCTGGAAGGGAAGCATTGGGCGGCGAAAATGGTGTTCAAAACCTTCATCTTCTCTCTCCTTTTCTGGTTCTTCCTCGTACTCGTCGGTGCGGCTCCGGTGGACGCAATCCTCGTGGCTCTCTGGGCGCTCCTTGTTCTCGTCTCCTTTCAAGGGTGTATGTATTTTGAAAGGAAACTGGCGGAGATACGAAGCACTATCAGAACCCTGACAGAACAGATGGCTCAGCTTCGCGGAAGCTAACCAGCCCCCAGCTCCCTGTCCCGTCCCTGCCTCGAGTGGGGACGGTCTTCTTTTTTACCCCGCTCAGCGAGATTTTAGAAAATATTCAAAAAAGACAGCGCGTTTCCGCCTCTCGGCAAAAACGCGCTCGTACCTCTACTCAACCGTCTTCTTAAGACGTTCGGATGGTGCGGACATCTCCGCGTCCACTTCGGACGGCTTTGCGAAGAACTCCTCGTGCTGGCTGATCTTCACGCCCGGCACTGGTAAGGCGTTTTCCTGGTTCGCCAGCATCGCCTCTTTGTTGATTTCTTCCTTCGTCCGTATGAACGCGGTGAGCCGCCGGGAATGCAGCTCCGCCAGAACCTTTTCGGTGTTTCTGATGCTCACGGCCGGCGGGGTCATGCGCCAACCGAAGTCGCCGCTGATGACCGAGACCGTTCTGGTCTTGCCGTCCTGCGTCAGCTCTGCGCGATGCCTTCCGGCGAAGACGTACAATCCTTCGAACAGCTGCTGCCGCTTCTCTTCCAGGGGAGCGATTTTTTTGGCCGCTTCGCTCTTGGCGCACTCGACTTCCTCGTTGAGCGCTCCGTTGAGTTCTTCGATCCTCCGCTTGACGGTGCCGATGTCGGTGAGAGACTGCGCCGCTTCGGCAAGGTTTTGCGGAGACCCGACCACCTTTCGCTTCGGACATCCGGTTTTCTTTACCATTTTTCCCTCCAAACGTGCGTTGAGTGCCGCTGATGTACTACCAGAGGGATTTTCCCCTGTCAAGCATGGATGAGAAATATTCCCTGGATGTAACCCTGTGGATATCAAGTTGCGCGACTCTATGGAGGTACAGTAGAATAGGGGATACTATGACAAGAAAAGGAAAACAGATCGCAACATGGGGGATAATCATAGTGCTCGGTGCGGCGGGCACCTTTTTTTTGGTGAGAGCAAGCAATGCACCCGGAAAGCTTGATGGATTCGCTCAATGTCTCAAAGACAAGGAGGCCGTCTTTTATGGAGCGTTTTGGTGCTCGCACTGCCAGAATCAGAAAGCGATGTTCGGAAAATCCGCAAAACTGCTTCCCTACGTGGAGTGCTCAACGGCCGACGGACAGGGACAGCTGCCGGTTTGCACGGAGAAGAAGATTACCGGCTATCCGATATGGGAGTTTAGCGACGGCAGCCGCGAGACCGGCGAGGTCTCTCTCGAGAAGCTTTCTCAAAAAACCGGATGTCCATTGCCGCAGTAAATTACTATGGAACTTGTTTCAAACGTCAATTTTTTTCTGGGAGCGCTGACTGTCGCGGGTCAGATTGCAATCGCGGCTGTTGTCGTGCTTCTTGTTTTGCGAAAAGAGAACGTATTACGCCGGCTCATTTTCGCCTATGCGCTTCCGCTCGCGTTTGCGGTAGTGGTGATGGCGACCGCGGGCAGCTTGTTTTATTCGGAAGTGGCCGGATACGAACCCTGTAAACTCTGCTGGTTTCAGAGGATATTCATGTACCCGCAGGTGCTCCTGTTGGGCATCGCGCTTGTGAAAAAAGACAGAAGCGCGGCTCGCTATGCACTTCTGCTCTCCGCAATCGGCGCGGTCATCGCCGGCTACCATTATCTGCTGCAGCTGGGGGTCGCTCCCGCTCTGCCGTGTTCCGCGGTCGGATACTCCGTTTCCTGCTCCCAGCGGTTTGTGATGCAGTTCGGTTACATCACCATTCCCATGATGACACTGACGGCATTTGCACTGACGGGACTCGTAAGTGCATTGTCTTTGAAGTTCAATAAGACACAACCGCAGGAAATCGAAGGGTAACTATAAGGTGTTTTACCTATGAAACTTCGTGCACTGCTTTCACACAGCGGGGTCGCGGCAATTGTGGTGCTGGCGGCCATTCCGCTTGTGCTGTGGGCGCTTGGCGGTTCTCTTCCCATCCGCTTTGCGTCTTTTGCGTCCGCGTCGCGCAGCGTAGGCCAGATAGCTGGTCTTGCCGGCATGGCGCTGTTTGCAATGGGACTTATTATTGAAGGCCGGTTTCGATTTGTGGAACCGTATTTTGGCGGGATCAACCGTCTCTACAATATTCACCACACCGTCGGCGCGCTCGCGTTCACACTGCTTCTGGTTCATCCGCTTTCCCTTGCGGCGCAGTATATTCCGATTTCCGTTCAGTACAGCATGCAGTTTCTCGTTTCGCTCAACGATGTAGCGATCGACTTGGGCAAAGCGGCGCTTGCTCTTATGGCGGCGCTTCTGGCGATTACGTTCTATGCCGCTCTCAAACACGAGACGTGGAGAGCAACTCATCGGTGGCTGGGCTTCGCGTTCTTTTCCGGTGGACTGCACGCATTTTTGGTTGGAAGCGACATCACCAGGTATAAACCGCTTTTTGCGTACATGCTGGCACTGGTGGTACTGGGACTGGGCGCGTGGCTCTGGAGAGCGGTGCTGCGCCTGTATACTTTGCGCGAGTATCCCTATCGCGTTGCGGACGTGAAACGTATCAACGACAACGTGGTTTCCATCGCCCTTGCGCCCGAGGGAAAGACCTTTCGTCACAAACCCGGTCAGTTTGCGTTTGTCAGATTCGATGGTCTGGGGAGTCGTTTCGAGTCGCACCCGTTCTCTTTTACGTCGGCTTCCTCCGACAGTCATATCTCGTTCTGTGTCAAGGCGGTGGGGGACTTTACGTCGATGCTGTATCTTCTGAAACCCGGCGCCGCCGCGCGCCTGGAGGGACCGTTCGGGGTTTTCTCTTACACGCGGGGGGCGTTTAAGCGCCAGCTCTGGATTGCGGGAGGCATCGGCATCACGCCGTTTCTGAGTATGGTGCGCTCGCTCAAGGACGAGCCGGACCGGGAGTACCGGATTGACTTGTACTACACGGTCGTCAAACCTTCCGATGCGGTGATGCTCGGAGAGCTGAAGAAAATAGCCGCGCGGGATTCGCGCTTCAGGGTCATTGAGCACTTCTCCGGTGAGCAGGGATATCTTACGGCCGATGCAATTGCGAAATCGAGCGACGGGGTGGACAAGACGAGCGTATTTCTATGCGGGCCGCCGCCGTTTATGCACTCGCTTACGTCTCAACTGCGCCGGCTCGGAGTCAGAGCACGTGACATTTACACCGAAGAATTCAGGTTGTAGAGTAAGCGAACCATGAAAAAACTTTTTACCGTGTCGTTGTTGATATTCGGAATAGGCGCAACCGCTATAGTGAGCGCCGGACTCGTACTGCGCGAGCTCTCAAAAAACAGAGGAGCCGTTTCTGCTTCCACGAATCAATTCGGGTCGCAGCAATCTTCGCAGGGGTTGCCCGGCAGTCCGTCTGTATCCGAACCGGGGACGTCGCCGGCTCAAACCATACCGCCGGCTCAAACGGTGAAGCTTACGATGCAGGAAATCGCGCGTCACAACAATGCCCAAAGCTGCTGGCTGCTGATCGGCGGGAAAGTGTATGATGTCACCAGTTATATCAATTCGCATCCGGGGGGCGCAGACAGGATTCTTCAGAACTGCGGCAAGGAAGCAACACAGGCGTTTGCAACACAGGGCGGCAAAGGAACGCACTCGCAGACGGCGCAAAACATGCTTGCCGATTACTTCATCGGCAATCTTGACGCGACCGTACCTGCCGGAGCTTTAGGAACGGGAACGAGCGACGTTTCAGCCGCACCGCCGCTTCTTCAGACCGGAAGAGAAGACGAGTGGGAAGATGATTAAGCCACTGATATGAGCACCATTCGGACGGTTCTTTAGTTTGTGCCGCCGATTGAAAAATTAGAAAACGACCCCGCTTAAGCGGGGTCGTTTTTAATACGGCGAGGGAACTATTTTTTCAGATTTTCTATGATGGCGATTTCGAACGGCACCAATGGAAAGGGGTTATAGCGCATCTGAGTGTAGGCGTCGATCAGAGCTTTCAGAAGCGCGATGACTTTTTCCGGTTTGAGGATTTTTGCGTGTTTTTCGAGCTCTGCGATCTGCGCGCGCGCGATTTCACGCTCGTAGAGTTTTTCCAGCGACGGGTTGAGATGAAGCGAGAGCGCGCGCCGCAGGTGCTCGGTCAGGTCTTTGTTGAACTGAAACAGGTTATACCCTTCGTTGGCGACTTCGTGGAGAAACTCCAGTGAGGAAGCAAGATCGCCGGCAATCAAAAGATCCGCCATCGCGGTGGTTTTGAGAAAATCGACTTTCCCGAGGATTTTTTCGATGTCCTCGATGACAACCGTGCCGCCTCGCATCGAAACAATCTGGTCAAGAAGCGACTCGGCGTCGCGCACACTGCCGTCGGCAAGATAGGCAAGCAGCTCGAGCGCCTGCGGCGCGGCTTTGATATCTTCGGCTGCGACGATAACCGCCAGTTTCTTTTGGATCTCCTGCAGCGTCAGTTTTCTGAAATGAAATCGCTGGGTACGTGAAACGATGGTTGGAAGCACTTTTTCGTATTCGGTGGTGGCGAGCACAAAAATGATGTGCGCGGGAGGTTCTTCAAGAGTCTTGAGGAGTGCATTGAACGCCGGTGTGGTGAGCATATGCACCTCGTCCACGATGAACACTTTAAAACGCAACAGAGAGGGGAATGTTTTGACGTTTTCTTTCAGATCGCGGATTTCATCAATGCCGCGGTTGGAAGCAGCGTCGATTTCGGTAACGTCCAGTGTCTGACCGCTGTCAATCTGGCTGCAGGCGGCGCAGGCGTTGCAGGGTTCTCCCTGTTTGGCGAACGTACTGTCGCTCTGACGTTTCTGACAATTTGCCACCTTGGCCAGCAGCCGCGCCACGGTAGTTTTTCCGGTCCCGCGCGGACCGTAGAACAGGTACGCGTGAGCGAATTTATCCTGACGCGCCGTGTTCTGGAGTATGGTAACGGTATGCTCCTGTCCGAGCACATCGGCAAACGTTTTGGGACGGTATTTACGGTAGAGGGCGAGCATGCACCCAGTATAAGGTAGAAAGTGGAAAGTAGAAAGTATGAGATGCAGTGTGCATCAGCGTCTTACTGTGTCATAACTTTTTTGGTTGGTCAATAGTATCGCGGCGCCAACGGTATCCGAAACAAAACATGCATCTTGAGGCACGATTGAAATCGTGTGTCGTAGCGCGGTATAATTGCTGGGTATGTATGAGGTGCGGACGCAGGAGTTCTCGGGACCGCTGGAAAAACTCCTTGAACTCATCGAAGAGCGCAAAATGGACGTGACGCAGGTGTCACTGGCGGCGGTAACCGCCGATTTTTTACACTACATCAAGGATCTCAAGAAAGAACTGGGCGATGGTAGCGCGGCTCAAGAGATCCAGACGCGATTTTTGGCTGATTTTCTGGTCGTTGCGGCGCAGCTGATTCTCATCAAATCCAAAGCGCTGCTGCCGCAGCTCGAGCTTTCGGAAGAAGAAGAGGCGACTATTCAGGATCTCGAGCGGCGGCTTGCGCTCTATCACGACGTCAAGCCGATATTTGCGACCTTGCGCCTGTTGTGGACGTCATCGCCTCGGGCGTTTACGCGTTCCTTACTCTATCAGTTTCAGCCGGTGTTCTATCCGCCGCCGAATGTAACGCTTCAGGATCTTTCGGCTGCGCTTGACGGGATTCTGAACGTGTTGCAGCAGTTTTTGATCGAGTCGGACACCATTGAGCGCCAACTGGTTTCGCTTGAGTCGAAAATCGATGAAGTGATCACCATGGTCTCGGCCAGCGCGTTTCGGTTTTCCGATATCACCGGCGGGCGTTCCCGTGAGGAAATCATTGTGCTGTTTCTTGCGGTGCTGCATCTGTTGTGTGATCGCCTGCTCCGCGCCACCCAACAGAAAGTTTTTGGCGAGATACGCGTTGCGACAAGCAGTCAGGAACACTGAGTGACACACAGTATAGTAGTATGAGCAAACCAGAACTGTCCGAAATACAAAAGCGAGCGATGCTTGAGGCGATTCTTTTTGCATACGGTGAGCCGATGGAGCGGGAAAAGCTCTCTACACTGCTTGGCGTTGAGCAAGAAGCTGTCGGCGCGTTGGTGGAATCGCTGAAGGACGAATACGCGCGTCAGGAACGCGGGCTTATGATTATTCAGCAGCAGGACGGGCGCGTGATGCTTGCTACAAAACCTCAGTTCGGCGAGATTATTGAAAGCTTCATCAAAGAAGAGCTTAAAGGAGATCTCACTCCTGCCGTTGCTGAAGCGCTGGCGTTGGTGTCTTATTTTGGGCCGATTTCACGCGCTGAAATCGATTACATCCGCGGCGTGAATTCAAGCTTCATCCTGCGGCAGCTTTTAATGCGCGGTCTTGTTGAGCGCACCCAGAAAGGACATGCGTATCTCTATACGGCAAGCGTGGACTTTCTCAAGCATGTGGGAGTTTCGGCGGTCACAAACCTTCCGGACTATCGCAAGTATCAGGACATCAAGCAGAAGTATTTTGAGAATCTTTCTGCCGAAGTTACCGCGCCTGCCAATGATGTTTCCGGCGGCGCACCCGAGCCGGTTCCTCACACCATCGAGCAATCATGAGATATCAAGCACTGGTTCTTATTTTTGTCATTCTTGTTTCCGCTTCGGCGTTTCGGGCGGCGGGTTTTCTGTCGAGCGGGAGCAGCGACGCGTCACGCGCAACCATTACGACGCAGCGGGTGGAATCCGGCGGCGCGAACGGTGTTGCATCTCCTTCTTTGCCGTCCGTGCAGGGAGAGCGGAGCGTGCCGGGCGGCGGCGCGACGATTCCGGTCGAGAGCGGCACGACGGACGTTGTTGAACAATCGGCGATTGAGAAACCGGCTGCCGTGAGCGGTTTATGCGACGCGATCGGTGCGCAAGTGTTCCTGGTCAGGGATTTTAAGGACGACGGCATCATTTTCGAAAAGTACGCTTCCAAAGGCTGGCCGATTGCATCGGTGACGAAGCTGATGACGGCACTGGTTGCGCTGGAGCACCTCGAACTTTCGCGAATCGTTACCATAACGCCGGAGGTCATCAAGAAAGCGGAAGGATACGGCTCGTTTTCTGCCGGCGAACGGTATTCTATCAAGGACTTGATAGCGGCGTCACTGGTGTTCTCCAGCAACGATGCGGCGTATGCGCTCGCCGATGCGATGGGGGAGGACGCGTTCGTCAATGCCATGAACAAGAAAGCGCGAGAACTGGGGATGAATCAGACTCGCTTTTTTGAACCCTCGGGACTCTCATATCTCAACCAGTCAACGGCGTACGGTCTGTATGCGCTGGCCAAATACATCTATCACTACTACCCTTTGATTCTGGAGAACACGCGCAAAACTTCCGTATCGATCAAGGATTATTCGACGCAGCGATTCAGGAGTTTTTCGAACGTCAATCTATTTGCCGGGAAGTCAAACTTCTTCGGGGGTAAGACCGGCTTCATCGACGAATCGGGGGGAAATTTGGTTACTTTGTTTTCCAGGGATGGTACAATAGTGTTTATAGCGGTGATGGGCAGTCCGGATCGCTTTGGGGATACCGAGCGGCTGTACGCCTGCTTGCCGTAAGCGGACCGGGGTGTTTTTGTTTTTTGTCGTCATATAACGATGTATGAATGCTGACGCGGTGCGGGTCCTCATTCTCATGGGCGTTTCGTTTTGTACTGCCCTGATTGTCACACCTGTCGTTGTTTCGCTGCTGCATCGCTGGCGGCTCGGAAAACAGATCCGCCACAACTCGGCCGCGCCCATTTATTTTGAACTCCATAAGAAGAAAGAGGGCACGCCCACCATGGGCGGTGTCATCATCTGGATGACTGTACTGGGGCTGGCGCTTATCTTTTTAGCCCTTGACTTTTTCTTTGACGGTTTTTGGGCGTATTTTAACTTTGTCGACCGCCCGCAGACGTACCTTCCCATCGCCGCGATGCTGATTGCGGGTTTGCTGGGTATGATTGACGACCTTTTGGGCATTGTGCGCCACGGTCCCAATGGCGGAGGATTGCCGATACGGTTCAAGTTCCTTATGTATCTGATGATTGCGCTGCTGGGAGCGTGGTGGTTTTGGAAAAAGCTCGGCTGGACAGTGTTGGGTGTTCCGTTTGTCGGTGATTTTGAAATCGGTGTCTGGTATGTTCCGCTGTTCATTTTCATCATTGTCGCCTCTGCGTTTTCCGCCAACGAAACCGACGGTCTTGACGGTCTCTTAGGAGGGACCACGCTGTTTACCTTCGGCTCGCTTGCGGTGGTCGCGTTCGTACTCGGCCGCTATGACTTGGCGGCATTTTCATGCGTGGTGGTGGGAGCGCTTCTGGCGTCGCTGTGGTTTAACATTTATCCGGCGCGCTTTTTTATGGGCGATACCGGCTCGATGGCGCTGGGTATTACCATGGGCGTGATCGCAATGCTCACCGACACCGTGCTGCTGCTGCCGCTGTTTGCACCGGTGTTGGTGTTCGAATCGCTGTCGGTGATTGTACAGATGGTTTCCAAAAAAGCGTTCGGGCGCAAACTGTTTCTCTCAACGCCCATTCACCATCACTTTGAGGCGAAGGGATGGCACGAATCCACCATCACGATGCGATTGTGGATTGTCAGTGCGGTCGGCAACGGATTGGGACTGGTACTGTTCTTTCTCTCCCGCCTTGCCCAGTAACGGCTATGGTTACACTCATCAAAAACGTGATGCTGTTTGACGGAGGTGCACGGCCGCCGTTTAAAGCGGATGTTTTGGTACGGGATGACGCTATCTTGGCACTGGGGATATTTCCGAACTACAAAGCCGACCGCGTGATCAACGGTAACGACGGATATCTTACTCCCGGCTTCATCGATGTTGATGCGGGTTCGGACCGCTACCTGACGGTCTTTACCGCGCCCGCTCACCGCGATTTCGTGTCGCAGGGTATTACGACGATTTTAATGGGGCACTGCGGGTTTTCTCTGGCACCCACGCTGTACGGGAAGCTTGAACACTTTTTCAACTGGTCGCGAAAAGATGCCGTCAACGTCAACTGGCGGGGGGTGGGGGAGCTTCTGGGAGTTCTGGAGAAACGGCCGCTCAATGTAAATGTCGCAACGCTGGTCGGGCATAAGGTGATGCGCGAGGATATTCTTAAGAACCCTGCCGAGTTCCGCAAGCTCACCGCCAACGAACTGCGAGTGCTGCGCTCGCTGCTTGCGATGTCGCTTGATGAGGGTGCGTTCGGGCTCTCGTCGGGTCTGGGGTACTTTCCCTATCAGGATACTCCTTACCACGAGCTGCGTGCGCTGCTGGATGTGGTGCATGAGCACCGCGGCATTTACACAACGCACCTGAGAAACGAACGTGAGCAACTCGCGCAAGCGGTTGAAGAAACCATTAAACTGGCACAGGAAACGGCCGTGCCGACCATTATCAGCCATCTCAGACCTTTTATCGGTTTTGAAGAAGAGTATCGCAAGGCGCTGTCGCTGATCGAGGGGAAAACCGCCAAGGCAGATGTGTACTTTGACATCAATCCATTCGATGCCAGCGCCGTTGCGCTTGACACACTTCTTCCTGTCGCGCTGCAACACCGGGACAGGGGAGCAGCACTGGAGTGTCTCAAGGACAAATCCGTCGCGCGGGACGTTTCGGCAACGTTGCCAGACATCGATGCAAAAGACATCACGATCCTTAACGCTCCCGAGATGGAGTTTCTAAACGGGAAAACACTCTTTGAATTTGCACAGAATCGGGGACTGGGAACGCGAGCAGCACTCCTGTCGCTGATGGAAGTTACCAAGTTGCGAGGAGTGGTATTTTACCGGAACTTGAATCAGGAAGAGGTTGACCGCGCGTTGTTCTCGGAACGTGCGCTGATCTCCACCAACAGTCCAAGTTTTGACGATTTGCTGACCTTCAAGCCCGAGCGTTCGTATAAAACGTTCCCGACATTTCTTGAGCGGGCGACTGGGAAAATGCCGCTTGAGAAAGCAGTAGCGCGAGTAACCGGAACTCCCGCGCGCATCTTAGGGCTTGAGCGGCGCGGTTTTGTGAGCGGGGGGTACGCTGCCGATCTTGTGCTGCTGTCCCGAGACCTTGCGGTGTCGATGGTAATGGTAAACGGTGTGGTGACGGTTGAGAACGGAAAAGCGGTTGAAGGAGTGCGTTCGAGCGGGAGGATTTTGCGCAGAGTAGCCAGCCGTGCGTGAGCTATGAAAATATTGCATCTGCAATCGTTCGGGCACAAACCCGACTATATTATTATCGGTGCGGTGACAACCCTGGTACTCTCCGGAGTGCTGTTTCTGGCTTCTGCGTCGTTTGATCTTTCCAAACAGCAATACGGAGAGCCGTACTGGTACCTTCGCAGTCAGTTGCTCCACGGGCTTTTGCCCGGCATCATCGGTTTTGTGGTTGCATACCTGGTGTACTATCGTTCGCTCAAGAAAGTCGCGCTGATATTATTGGCGGTGAACGTCATTCTGTTGATCATGGTGTTCACGCCACTGGGGGTTGAAGTAAACAACGCTCGCCGTTGGCTGGATATCGGAGGGTTTACGTTTCAGCCCTCGGAGTTTTTGAAATTTACGCTGATTGTGTACCTTGCCTCGCTGTTTTCGAGTTCGCGTCTGCGTACCAAGACCCATACGTGGGGGGCATACGGTTTATTTTTGGTAGTCATGGCGGTGGTAGGCGGGCTCATTTTTGCACAGCCGGCGACGACTATGGTGGTGGTCATCTTGGGAGCGGCAACGGTGGTGTACCTTTTCGGCGGCGCGTCCTGGAAGCAGATCGTTTTGACATTTCTCATATTTACGGTCGTGGTAACGCTGCTTGCGTTGGTCACTCCGTATCGTCTCCGGCGCCTCGCGCCGTTTTGGAATCCGCTGGTTGAGAACATTGCACCCTCTCTTTCCATTACCAGTGTTTCGTCCGATCTGTATCATCAGGAGCAGGCGCGCATTGCGATTGGCACGGGCGGGTGGTGGGGCATCGGATTCGGAAAATCAACGACAAAATATACCCTGCTTCCTGAACCCGAGGGCGATTCGATCTTTTCCGTGATTGCGGAGGAAATGGGTTTTGTCGTGGCTTCGGGCGTGGTGATGCTTTATCTGATTTTGTTCTGGCGCGCGACCGTGCTGATGAGGCGGAGCCAGGAAGAATTCGGCCGGCTCCTGGTGTTGGGATTGACGTCGGTGGTGGCGCTACAAGCCATTATTCACATTGCCGCCAACACGGGCCTTTTGCCATTTACGGGCGTTCCGCTGCCGTTTATCAGCCATGGCGGCACGGCGCTTGCGGTTTCACTGACTATAATGGGAGTGGTGGCCAATGTTTCTCGGCACGCTCCTTTGCGCTGAGATGTGCGGGACATGTTGCTGCTCTGCGGGCGTGGAATGATATAATGAATCTATGGAGCGACAGCTTCGAATTGCATTCACGGGCGGGGGAACGGGAGGACACGTATATCCGCTTCTTGCGGTTGTCGAGGAGATTAAAACGGTTCTTGACACGCGCCGCGACGTCGATTACGAGCTGTACTACTTCGGCGCTCCCGGCCCGTATGCCCAGGAGCTGGTTGCGGCGGGTCTGACTATCAGACCGATTCTTTCGGCGAAAGTGCGCCGCTATATGTCGGCACTCAATGTCGTTGATGCGTTTAAGATGCCGTTTGCCCTGGTGCAGGCGCTTTGGAAGATGTTCTGGGTGATGCCCGACGTTCTCTTTTCAAAAGGGGGAACCGGCGCGCTGCCGGTGGTAGTCGCCGCTTTTGTATATCGCGTGCCGATTTTCATTCACGAATCCGATTCAATTCCGGGTCTTTCCAATACCATTTCTTACCGCCTGGCGCGCCGCGTTGCCGTTTCGTTCGAAAAAACGCGCGAGATATGGAGAGGTGACAAAGTTGCGCTGGTCGGCAACCCCGTTCGTTCGTTTCTGCTGGAACGGGACAAAACCGTGAATACCCAGAGGGCAAAGCAGATTTTCGGCCTTGAAGTCAATACGCCGATGATTCTGGTGCTGGGCGGATCGCAAGGTTCGGCTCGTCTCAATGAGTTCTTTTTGGAGAACGCGCGAGAGATTGTCGGCACGTTTCAGATTCTTCATCAGACGGGACCCGACAACTTTGAGACATTCAAGGCGGAGCTTGCGGTGGTGACCAAGGATTTTATTCCTCAACAGCGACAGCGGTATCGCATCGTCAATTTTTTTAGGGAAGAAATAAAAGAAGCGTTGGAGGCCGCCGATGTCATCGTGTCGCGCGCCGGGAGCGGTGCTGTTTTTGAGATTGCTCTTACGGGCAAACCGTCAATTCTTGTACCGCTGAAAGAGTCCGCGCGCAATCATCAGTTTTATAATGCGTACGAGTATGCGAAGGCGGGTGCTTGTATCGTTGTTGAAGAGCCGAATCTGACGCCCGCGGTGTTCTTTTCGCAGGTTGCGCATCTTCTGAAAGATACAAAGCGATATCAGGAGATGGCGGCGAGCGCCCGCGCGTTTGCCAGACCCGATGCGGCTCATTTGATTGCCGAGGAACTGGTGCGAGTGGGAGGAATATAGGGGGCTTGCCTCGCTGGAGCCAACGGTGAAAGCGGGCTTTATCTGGGACGTTGCGGCGCGGTATAATGAACTGATGACTGAAAGCACTCCCGTGCGGGTGCGAATTGCGCCGTCTCCGACCGGTTTTCTGCATGTAGGGACCGTCAGAACGGCTTTGTACAACTACCTGTTTGCCAAGAAAGAAGGCGGTATTTTTGTCGTTCGTATTGAGAATACTGACGTTGAGCGATCTCAGGTGACTTTTGAGCAGGACATTCTTGAGGGGCTCAAAAAAATCGGCATCGTATGGGACGAAGGACCCGATGTCGGCGGGCCCTACGGTCCCTATCGGCAAAGCGAACGGCAGGATATTTATGAGCGCTATCTGAAGCGCCTGCTTGAAGAAAAGCGTGCCTACTGGTGTTTTTGCGCCAAAGAGGAGCTTGAGGAGGAAAAGAAGGCAATGCTTGCGGCAGGCGTTTTCCCCAAGTATAGCGGCACCTGCCGGGACCTATCGGATGAAGCGATAGTCGAAAAAGGGAAGAATCGTGCGGGTGTTATCCGTCTGGTCGTACCGGCCAACATGGAGATTGATTTTTCAGACCTTGTCCGGGGTAAGGTGGTGGTAAACACCGACACCATCGGAGATTTTGTAATTGCGCGTTCTCTTCAATCTCCTCTCTATAACTTTGCGGTTGTTATTGATGATGTCGAAATGCGCATTTCACATGTCATTCGCGGCGAGGATCATGTTTCGAACACGCCGCGCCAGATTCTCATCCAGCGGGCGCTTGGGATTGAACAGCCTCGCTATGCGCACCTGCCGCTGATTTTAGCTCCCGACCGCAGTAAACTGTCGAAGCGGAATCTGGAGACGTCATTGAATGATTATCTGAAGGAAGGATTTGTTCCGGAAGCGTTGGTGAACTTTTTGGCGCTCTTGGGATGGCATCCGGAAGGTGACCAGGAACTGTTGAGCATGGAAGAACTGATAGAACAATTTTCGCTCAAGCGGGTGCAGAAAGGCGGAGCGGTGTTTGACATGGAAAAACTTGAATGGTTCAACGCTCAGTACATAAAAACGCTGCCGCTTACCGTTCTGACCGAGCGGGTTATGCAATTCATCCCTCAACAATGGCACACTCCTAAGTCACTCTTGAGACGCGCTGTTACGGTAGAACGTGATCGCATGAAGAGATTGACCGATTTTCATGATCTGGCGCGATTTTTCTTCGTTCGGGAAGAGTATGATGCATTGCTGTTGCGGTGGCAGGAGATGGAAGATTCTGCAGTGCGTGCAAACCTTGAGGCGGCGCGAGCGATACTCGTCAACGTTTCGGAAAAAGATTTTTCCGCCGCGCATCTTGAGCGAATGCTGATGCCGCTTGCCGACGAACGGGGCAGGGGAGAGGTACTCTGGCCGCTGAGGGTGGCGCTGTCGGGTCAGCGCAGCTCACCCGGGCCGTTTGAGATTATGGAAGTACTCGGCAAACGTGAATCGGTCGGACGCATTAATGTTGCAATCGGTAAGTTTGACCAGCAGACACTGGTGTGACGCGTATGAACTTGACTCGTTTTCTTTTTTGTGTTCTTGCCTCGATTGGCATTGCGGCAGGGTTGCTTATACCGGTAGCTGCTCAGGAGAACACCCTGCAATCGCAAATTGACGCCCGCAACAGGGAACTGGAGGAAATCAATCGCGAGATTCAGCAGACACAGAGCAAACTCCAGGAGACGCAGAGCCAGAAGTGGACGCTCTCAAGCGAGGTAAAACAGATCAACACCAACGTTAGCCAGATTGAGCGGTCGATAAAAACGAGCGAAATTTCGATCGAGAAGTTTGGACTTGAGATCCAGTCACTTCAGGGAGATATCGGGAATGCCGAGCAGGATCTTGTGGTCAAAGAGGCGGCGGTGGGGCAGCTCTTGCGTCAGATTCAGCAGCAGGATGCCGAGTCGGTTCTGTTTGTGCTGCTTAAGAACAATGCGCTGTCGGACAGTTTGCTTGAACTGCAGGCGCTGCGGGATGTCTATAGTACGCTCTTGGTTCGCATTGACGAGCTCAACGCCGCCAAGACACGCCTAGAAGGAGCATTGACCGACACCTCTGTCAAAAAACAAAGTCAGACAATCGAGAGCCAAAACCTCAGGAACCGGAAAATTATCGCTGAAGAGCTGCGCGAGGATAAAGAAGATTTTCTGGCCGAAGTTAAAAACAAGGAGCAAACATACACCAAGTATATCGATGAACTCACCGACCGCCAGGTGAAAATTGCGCAGGAGATCGCCGATATCGAATCGCGTCTGATGTCTAAGATTGATTTCAAAAACCTTCCGGCGCGATTGTCGGGACTTTTTGAAACGCCGGTTCCGCGCGGCTCATACAGAATCACTCAGGAGTATGGAGCGACGGCGTTCGCCCGGCGCATGTACAAAAACGGGTTTCACAATGGAATTGACTTTGGTGCACCGGTGGGAACACCCGTGTACGCGGCGGAAGGCGGCGTGGTGATTGCCGCGGCGAACCAGGATCGGTACTGCTGGAAGGGCGCCTACGGAAAGTTTGTAGTCGTCCGTCACTATATGGGACTCACCACGCTGTACGCGCACATGTCGCTGTATACGGTCAAGGAGGGTGATACGGTCAAGCGCGGCGACATCATCGGTTACGTTGGCACGTCCGGACTTGCAACCGGTCCTCATTTACACTATACCGTATATGACACCTCGACATTTTACATCGATGGAAGCCGTTCCTGCGGCCCCGTGATGCCGTTTGGAGGCAGTATTGATCCGCGGAACTATACCGTTATTTAAGACAAGGTCGCAACGTTCATGAAGGAACAAGTGCTTCGGGTATTGGAAGTTGCCGCCCAGCCGCTTGTGAATTTTTTCAAAGAGCGGGGGATTTGGGACGAAATGACGGTCGCGGGAAAGTGGCTGTGGGGTGTCACCTCACAGCTGCACTTTTGGCTCACCAGTTCGGTTGTTTTCGGTCAGATTATGAATGTCATTACCGAGGGATTGAAGTTTGTGGGGCAAATTCTGCTGGCGATTATCGACGTTATCATCGATATTCTTCAGTGGTGCGCCAACGCTCTGGCGGGTCTTCTAGGCTAGGTTCGGAGCCTTCTGCCTATGTGGGGCGTTTATTGTGTCGCAAAAGATATATTGTGCGACAGTTAGTGTATTGAAAAGGGCCTATCCCCTAAGGCACAGCAAGTATGCCTGTTCTTCTTTCAAACGGGGAGATTAATGATTCCGTAAAAGAAATAAGCCGGTCTACGGAGACCGGCCGGAGGGCGAAGTTACTCTTTTGAGGAGCGAGTGCGGCGTGCGAGCCAACCGTATCAGGCCGTTTGAGACGTACCAGAGTGCGATCAGGAGGATGGTGAGGACGAAGTGAAAAAAGTTCGGTTGCAGCTCGTGCATGCAGTCGGGGTGGTGGTTGTGGGCGCGAGTCATCCCACTCCCCTTTTGTCGGCGTTCATGTTGTGGAACGCTTTCCAGAGAACGATCAAAGCTCTCTTCAAGTCCTTTGCGAACAGAATGGACATGAGAAGCAGCAATCCTACCCCCAATGCTATCGTCCTGGCGAGATGACCGTCTATCATTTTTCCTCTCCTCCTTCTGAATCTATTAAAGCATTATTTTGTTTTGGCGTCAACATTTTCAACGTTTACTGACCTGCCGGCACCCTGCTACACTTACTGAGAACATTTCCTGCATGAGCTACTATCGAGACGCCGAGCATTTCAAATCGCTTTCCGGATACGAAATTGAGGGCATTTGGTATCCGCGGGTTACCAAGATAGTCGAGATCAAAGCAAAACCGGCGCTGTACAAGTTCTACGCCGATCTTCCCAACTTTGCAGAAGGCGAGGCAATCAAACAACAATCGGCGTCCGAGGGAACGCTGATTCACGAAACCGTTGAGGCGTTTCTGACCGGAAAGCCGCATGAAGTGGAACCTCAGATAAAGCCGGCATATGACGCATTTGTCGGATTTTTTAACCGGCAGCATATTCAGGTTGACTCCGAGTATGTCGAAAAGCGTGTCGTCAACTACAACGAACGGTATGCCGGCACGCTCGATGCGCTGGCGCTCATTGGCGGGAAGTTCGGCGTGCTGGATATCAAAACGTCGCTTGCGATTTATCGCGATTACAACATCCAGACGGCTGCCTATGTAGCGGCGCTTGAAAAGGACTTCCCTACCCTGCAGACCCGCTGGATTCTGCGTATTGACCAGCATCGCGTCTGTCACAAGTGCGGCTCGACGTTCCGTTCAAAGGGCGGACGCGACAAAGTACGGCTTGCATGGGACGGGAAAAATCGTACCGTGCGCGCGCAGGCTGAAACGTGTGAGCACGAGTGGTCCGATATCGTCGGTGACGTGGAACTCAAGGAATTCCCCTTCTGGCGCGGTGACTTTGAGGCATTTTTGGGAGCAAAAAAACTGTGGGAGTGGGAAAACGAGTGGTGGCTCAAGCAAGTCGGGTATCTGTAGAAGAATGTCCAGGAATTCACGATCGTGAATTCCTGGACATTTTATTCTTCTCTCCTTCTGTGTTAGTTACCTTTCTGCATCCTCTGCACTCGTCTCGGTTAATTGCAGGACGACTTCTGGATGATAATCGGCGTCATCGAAAAATCACGGGCGGCAAGATACCCCAATCCGAAACTGGTGAGAATTACCAGAAACGCAATAACAGCCAGCAAAAGGTCTTTTTTGTTTTCGCTCAAAAAGATTCTGACGCGCCTGAAAAGTTCCATGTTGTTAGTCAACGAGAAACAGCAGGATCGTTTTTTGCGTCGTCATACGTTCAGGTAGTGCTCCCATTGCTGGTACAGTCGGACCGTTGCGCGAAGATCGCCCAGGTTATACCGGGCTATGGCTTCGATTTTTCCTTCTTTGAACAGCTTGGTGATATCCTGGCCGGACACTCCTTCTTCCTTGGGGCTTTTGATGCCGAATGTCTTTGCCCACATGTGAAGGTTGAAGTTCTTTTTCGCTGCGCCGTAGAACGAGAGTTGATCCGCAAGGTCAATGTGTTTGGCATCGGCGCGTTGCAGTGAAAGATAGCGGTTGCTCAGGAGGTTTTTTGAAGGTCGTATGCCGTGGATTGCAGAGCGTATCATCAGGTACGGAACGTCAAACCGCCTGCCGTTGAAGGTGATGAACGTTGAGTACGATGTTGCAGCGTCCCAGAAGCGCTTAAGCATCTCGGTTTCTGATCCGTACGCAAGCGTTATCCCCTCTTCCAGAAATTCCGGAAGGTTCTGTGCGGTGCCTCGCTGCACAAAAATTCCTCCCTGATTGGTGTCGGGGTTAAGGACGCCGATTGCCACAATCTCTCCGGTCAGAGGATAGAGGGCAAGGCGATCCTTGATTTCTTCCTCTTCCTCTTCGTCTTCCGCGAACTTGAGCAAAAACTCCTGCGACAAGCTGTCAAGCGATTCAAAGTCACCTCCGATTGTTTCGATGTCGAAAACGAGCTTTGCGGTTGACATACTTGTTCATTGTACTTTATAATAGGTGGCACGTCATCTGTTATTTTCTCGCTTTAGCATATGGCTCATACTAAACAACTTGGTTCGTCCAAAAACCTTCGCGATTCGGCGGCGAAACGGCTTGGCGTCAAACGCCAGCATGGACAGCGCGTGCTTGCGGGTGAAATCCTGATTCGCCAGCGCGGCACGCAGTTCTGTCCCGGCGACAATGTACGACGGGCCGGTGACGATACGCTGTACGCGGCACGCAACGGCGTGGTAGCGTTTGCAAAAAGAAAGAAACGGCGTTTCGACGGAAGTTTTCGGTATGCGACGACCGTCAGCATCAAAACGGCTTAGTGCGCGTTGGCACCGACAGAGATGGGTTATTGGCGGCCCCCCACAGGGGCCGTTGACGTTATGCGGTGATGTTTATGTTAAGTTCAACAATTCGTGCATTGTCCCCTCTTCCGATCTTGACGGGAACGGTCTGAGGTCCCATCTTCTTGATTGGTTTGGTGTCTGCGGCAACGTCTTTTTCCTCAAGCGTTGCGTCGGGGAAACGATGATGCACGAACTCCAGAACCTTCTGTTCGATGTCGCGGGAATGGACAGACGTGAACATTTCACCCTCCTCTCCTACTCTGATGCTGAACTGAAACGATTGGGCAGCAAGCATCGGCACCACCTGTTCGATGTCGGACGTCTTTTTTCTTGACGTTTCTTCCTCGCGCACTTTCTTTGATTGCCCTTGGGCGACAATCCGTGGCGTTGCCGGCGCGGCAAGTTTTTTGGGAAGTAAAAAATTTCTGGCGTATCCGTCAGAAACATCTTTGACATCCCCTGCTCTTCCCACTCCGTTTATATTTTGCAGTAAAACTATCTTCACGTCTTCTTTTCACTTCCCCTCTTTACTTTCCACTTTTCTACTTGCTTTTTAAAATCTCCAGCGCCTTTTGAATCAATATGTCCCTCTGGGTGTCTTGAGGTGATTCTTCGGGCTCGGGAACTTCAATGTCGGGAGTAATGCCGTTCTGATCGATCATGTTTCCCTTGGGAGTGAGCCATCGCGCGACGGTGACCTTGACCATCGAATTGTCCATCAGATTCACCAATTCTTGCACCGTTCCTTTACCGAAACTCTTTTGCCCGATGACGACCGCACCGTTGTTCTCTTTGAGCGCTCCCGCGACGATTTCCGACGCCGACGCCGATCCTTTGTTAATCAACACAACCGTGGGGATATCTTTCAACAGCGACGGTCCCTGCGAGACAAAAGTTTCGTTGAGCGCGTCATCCCTGAAATCTTCTTTGACGACAACGTCGCCTTTTTTGACAAACCATCCCGAAATAGAGACGGCGGCGTCAAGATATCCTCCAGGATTGTTGCGGAGATCCAGAATAATGCCGTCGGCTCCGAAGATAAGAGTTTTGAGCGACGCCTGATAGAATTGATAAGGCGCTTGTTCGTAGAAGTTATGAAGTTGGATGTAGGCAATATCACCCTGCGCATCTTCTTGTCCGCTGAGGTTGAGCATCTTGAAGTCAAGCGTGGGAATTGTAATAATCTCGCGGGTGATGGGTACCTCGCGAGCTTCCGTTCCGTCCCGCGCGATAGTCAGCGTCACCACGGTTCCAGCCTGGCCCCGGATCTTTGTTACGGCCTCTTCCACCATAATGCCTTCGGTCGTCTCTTTGTCGATTGCCATGATCTTGTCGCCGGGCCGAAGACCCGCATGAAATGCAGGCGTGTTTTTAAGCGGTGCGACGATAATCAGTTGACCGCTTTTGTCCAAGCCGATTTCAGCTCCGATTCCTCCGAATTCTCCTTTGATGTCCTCATTAAATTTGGTGGCGTCCCGCGGAGTGAAAAACGATGTGTTGGGATCATTAAGCGCGCTCACCAGACCGCTAATGGCGCCGTACAGAAGCGCCTTGTTGTCGTCCGCCGCCGTCTGGTCTACGTATTTTGATTTCAGTACGCTCCATGTTTCCCAAAAGACGGAGAAATCAACGGCATTGCCCCGTGTCGGGTCAGTGACGCCTTCCACGACGATGTTTCTGGACTCCTGCGTGCCCTTGGTGAACCCGGCGTAGTACGAAGCTGCAAGTGCGGCGCATATCAAGAGTACGCCTCCGACCGCCTTGATCGTTTCTTTGGTTGAATCGCTGAGAGCAGGAAATTTCATGTGAGTCAGTGTATCATGGCGCGAGTGTTTGCACAAACAGCGGAGTATAGACGGGACCGTCCGGTCGCAGGTCCGAACGAAACAGCGTCACCGTGTTGATGCTGAAAGAAATACTACGTGAAGGCGGCAGCGTCCTGGCGATCGCTTCTGCCATTTGTTTGCGTTGCGGGGCGGGTGCTGTGCGGAACTGCCGCTGCCATTCGTCCGGGAAGCGGGCAAGCGTGATGTGACCGCGAAAATCTTTCGAACCGTACGAAATACGAACGTCATCGAGACTTCTTCGCAAGCGCTGTGAGAGCGTGTTGAGTTTATTTTCCGCGTCGCGGTCAATCGAGCACCAGAACATGCGCGGCGCAGCCAGAGAAGGCGCGATGCGAATGTCGGTCAGTGTGGCGGGTATCGCGGAAACGTTTAAACATGCGTCGGCGACGACGTCGGAAACCGTTGCAGCCGACGCTTCTTCCTGCCACCCCAGGAATGCGAGTGTCAGATGGAGATTCTCCGTTTCGACGAATCGTGCAAGCGGAAACCCGCTTCTGACCGGCTCGAGCAGTCGTTTTAGCGTGTCTTTTGCAAGAGGCGGGAGATCGGCGGCGATAAAGAGTCTGAATTTGGGCATATTTATTCAGGTGCTCTTTTAGTATATCATCGGATTGGATGGATAGCTTGGAGTATCTGAATCTTATCCGTTCGCGGGCGCAAAAAAGCCGCGTCTACCGCAACTGGCAGCTTGCGGGATTGGCCGTTGCCGACATGTTGGGCGACCGGAAGCGCAAGACCTTTTACATCCGTCTTGCAAAAACACTGGGCAGCAGGAGGCTCTTTGAATATGCCGGAGACGTTGCACAGCGGAAAGGAGTGAAAAATAAGGGAGCGTACCTGATGCGTATTCTTGAGAAAGACGGCGTGCTTTCCAAGGTGCTCAAGCCGCGCCCGCGGCAGCTTACCATCCGTTTCAGAAAAAGACGCAATGGTTCAAAACGGAAATAGAAGAATTTGGACGCTTGCTCGCAGAGGGGAGGCACGACTGTTGTGCCAGAAAACGCAACCCTTTGATTTTTCTGCGTTCAGCCGAAAAGATGCCAGCGAACTGGTACGGCACATGAAAATGATGATGATGCGGCACAACGGCATCGGGCTCGCGGCAAATCAATTGGGCATTCCGTTGCGCGTATTCGTGGCGCAGCTTCCGCGCACGGGTGGGAAAGGATACGAGGGACCGTTCTATGCGGTTTTTAATCCGAGAATCACTCGCCGTTCGTTCCGGAAAATCATCGATGACGAAGGGTGTCTGAGCGTGCCGGGAATGTGGGGAACGGTGAAACGCTCGCGAACGCTCACGCTCAAAGGGTTTGATCAAAACGGCAAGTCGCTGGTGATTAAAGCCCAAGGGCTTCTCGCGCGCATTTTTCAGCACGAGGTAGACCACCTTGACGGAAGATTGTTTACTAACCGTACCAAGAAACTTTTTATCGTTCAGCGTACAAAATGAATTACGCTTTCTTCGGAAGCCCGCGCTACGCGGCACTCATACTCGATGCTCTGTGCAAGGCCGGCTATATCCCCTCGGTGCTCGTGTGCAATCCCGATAGACCCGTCGGGAGAAAACAGGTTATAACAGCCCCCCAGACCAAACAGCTGATCACGGGGTTTGAAGAAGATGCACGAAAGCGTGTGGTGGTCTTTCAGGCGGCGACCAAACAGGAGCTTGCAGCACTCAAAGACGAGTTTGTGGGGTGTGAGTTTGCCGTAGTTGCTGCGTATTCAAAAATAATCCCGCCTGATGTCATTGGGATGTTTCCCAAAGGCGTTATCGGCGTTCACCCTTCTCTTCTGCCGAATCACCGGGGCTCCTCCCCCATTCAGGCGGCGATCCTTGAGGGAGATGAAGAGACCGGCGTGACGCTGTATCTGGTGGATGAGAAAGTTGACCACGGGCCGCTGCTGGCAGGCCGCGCATTTCCAATTGCGGATTCCGATATCACCTATGCCGAACTTGAAGAAAAACTTGCGCGGCTCGGCGGCGATCTTCTGGTAAAAACGCTTCCGGATTTTCTTGCGGGGAAGATTGTTCCCCGGGAGCAGGACCATGCTCGGGCAACAATATGTCGGAAACTTGCGACCGACGACGGATTTGTTGATATAGAGAAAGACAATCCCAACGCTATTTTCAGAAAGATCAGAGCGCTGAATCCCGAGCCGGGCGTCTTTGCTTTCATAGAAGGCGTGCGCACGAAGCTGCTTGCGGCCAAACGCGAGAAAGACGGTTCGATTGTCGTGACACAAATACTCCCCGAAGGCAGAAACCCCCGGGGAGTACAGATTGTCCTGGGTCACTAGCGTTATATCCTGGGGGGCACGATCGGCTTCTCTTCTTTGGGCGCGTGCTCATCGCAGGGCTCGCCCGGCTTGCACGTGCAGGTTTTGCACGTCTTGACGCCGATGAGGCTGTAAAGCCAGCAGACGCCGATTGCCGCGGTCACCAGCATCAAAGCGCCGATAATACCTAGCACGATTGCCAACCATGACGGCATCGCTATCGTCGTTGCCGCATAAAACAGCACAATCGCCACTACGACGCGGATGACGCGATCAACTGCTCCCATGTTGCGTTTCATAGGACCATTGGTTACTGATATACGCTTTCCAGTATATCATAATTTCTCCTTATCAGCATCCTGTCCTGGTTCGTGCAAAAATGAACGAGCCGTCTCATATGTGCTGCAGCATCTTTCCATGATTTATCCTTTGACAACCGCAATGGGTCTGAGACGTGCCACTGTGCGGGCGATGCCGGCGGCGTGAACTATCTCGACTACTTCGTCAACGTTCTTGTATGACTCCGGGGACTCCTCTGCCAGTCCCGCCAGTGAGCCGGCGTTCACCACGATCCCCTTTTCGGAAAGTCGCCGTTTCAGTTCTTTTACGTCAACTTGTCTACGCGCCTGCGTGCGCGACATTCGCCGTCCCGCCCCGTGGCACGTTGAACCGAAACTTTTATGCATTGACGCTTCTTGTCCGACGAGAACATATGAGGCGGTGCCCATGCTGCCGGGAATAATTACCGGCTGGTCGGGAAAAGCGCGAGTCGCTCCTTTGCGGTGCACGATAAGTTTTCTGTTCACGCCGTCTATTTTATACTCCTCTATCTTTGCGATGTTGTGCGCTACATCGTATACGAGAGCAAGCGCTCCCGCTTTTTCTCCGAATAATTCGGCAAATGCTTTGCGGACTTCCCATGTGATAAGTTGCCTGTTCGCCCATGCAAAATTTGCCCCCGCCGCCATTGCTGCAAAGTACTCGCCGCCTTCCCTGGAAGAGAACGGCGTGCATGCAAGCTCTCGGTCGGGAAGCGTAATGCCGTACTCTGACATAGCGCTCATCATAATGCGGATGTGGTCGGTTGCGATCTGGTGTCCCAGACCCCGCGAGCCAGTGTGGATAAGCACCGTCACCTGATCTTCAAAAATTCCCAGCGCCTGTGCCGCCGCAGGGTCAAAAATCTTCTCCACCGCACCAACTTCCACGAAGTGATTCCCCGCCCCCATGGTCCCCAGCTGGTCTTTGCCGCGCGACTTGGCGTGTTCGGATACCGGCTCACCCGAGGCGTCTGCGATGCAACCTTCCGATTCGGTGCGTGCAAGGTCCTCTTGCGTCCCGTATCCCATCGCGACCACTGCCGAAGCTCCTCGTTCAAGCACGCGGTCGAACTCCTTTCCTTTCAGCGTGAGCCGTCCTCCCTTCCCCACTCCCGAAGGCACTTCGCGGTAGATTGCGCTGCCCAGTTTCTCGAGATGTGCAGCGGCATCAGGGAGCGTAAGTGACGAGCGCAGAAGACGTACCCCGCAATTTATGTCGTAGCCGATTCCGCCGGGTGAGATAATCCCCTCTTGTGCGTCGAATGCCGCCACACCTCCTATCGGGAATCCGTATCCTTCGTGGATGTCGGGCATCGCCAGTGCGCATCCGACAATGCCGGGCAATGTGGCGATATTGACGAGTTGCTCAAGCGAGCGGTCGCGGGAAATTTCCTTGAGCATTGCCTCCGACGCATACACCAGTGCGCTCACTCGCATGTCGCTGCGGAAGCTTTTCGGGATTTCCCAGAGATTCTCGGATGTCTCTTTTAGAACGGAAATGTCGAACATAGCTTATATGTCGAACACAATGGTCGTTTTCCACCCCCCTTTTTTGTTTTTGTGTACATCCGCCTCGTGGTAGGTTACCGCTTTGATGTCGTTGCCGAACGACTGCACCGGATAACCGCTGACGGTTGCACTGACGTGTGTTGCTGCAAGGTCCTTAATAGTGACGTCAGCATACGCTTCTTTGTTTTCCTGGGCGGATGAGAGCGCGGCATTCAAAAAATCCACAAGAAGCGCGGTGACATCCGGCGAGCTGATTTCGATGGTATGTTGTACGCGCGCTGCGTTGCTGTGCACATTGGGCGAAAGAAACTGCATCGTCCCTCGCAGGGCATCACAAAACAGTTCCTCAAGCGACTTGCCGGAAACGTTCATCCGGACGTCCGCGGTGTGGGGAAGAAATTCAAACGGCATGAGACTATTATAACAGGAACGCGCGCAAGCAGCCTGCCGGGGTTGTTAAAGTAATAATCATTAGATATAGTGTCATTGCTTCACGGCAACACAGCACATTATCAACGAGACTGAGAGGAGGAGAGAATGGAATCCGTAATACCGGTCGGCTCTTGCTTGATTCTGGTGGACGACGAAAAACCGCCGTCTCAGGCGCAGATGCTGGAGCATTGTGTTTCAATCCCAAAAGAGGAACGTTGCCCCAAGTGCAAGGGTCCCGGGTGGATAAAAATCGGGTACTCACGCAGGCGTAAAGTTATGCTCTTTGGCAAGTGTTACACTTGCCGCGGCACCGGACGGAAGCAGCTCTGAGGCGCTCCTTTCCAGTCGCAAAGCCCCGATGATATCGGGGCTTCATGCTGTCCGAGAGTATTTTCGATTCGCGTTTACGGACGGATTTCTACTTGGGGTTTCTTGCAGCATGCCGTGCATTTGTTGTATAGCCAGGCGAATACCCATCCGACGATGAATCCTCCAATCAGATGTTCAATGATGACGATGGCCAATCCTCCCCACGTGTAGCTGAAGAACGGATGGAACGAGCCAATGGTCGTTACGGTGATTTCTCCGATTCCTGTCAGTAGCGAAAATCCCATTGCTAGCAGCCAGCATGCACCTGCGAAAATGGAAACGGTGCATCCCAGCGCTTTTGGATCAAGTTGAGACATAGTTGGTGCGGAAGAAAAGAGCGAAAGCCGACCTTTTAACTTCCCCAGTTCAAGCTTATGGTATCACGAAATCCTATGTCCGTAAATATCAACAGGGCTCGCCTTGCGATTATGCAAAATGAGCCACCTATATCATAATGGATAGTGACATGGATGTACTGACGGATGAGCAACTGATCGGGGCGTACCGTGCGGGCGATGAAGCGTCGCTGCAGGTGCTCTTTGAACGCTATGTAGGGCCGGTGTATAACTTCGTGTGCCGCTATGTCGGCAACGAGGGCGACGCACAGGATATTGTGCAGGACGCGTTCGTAAGCGTCTGGAAGAACATCAAGCGGTTTGACTCAAACAGGAAATTCAAGACGTGGATTTTTGCCATCGCAAAGAACGCCTCGCTCAATTGGATTAAAAAGAAGAAGCCGATTTTATTCTCGGCGTTTGAGAACGCCCAAGGAGAAAATGTGCTTGCGGATACTCTTTCTGATCCGGCACCGCTTCCCGATGAATTGCTTGCTGATGTTGATCTTGCCCGCAAGCTTTCTTTGGCGGTGGCACAGCTTAACCCCAACTGGCGCGCCGTTCTTTCTTTGCGATATGACAATCAACTCACGTTTCAGGAGATTTCCGAAGCGCTGAGCGAGCCGTTGGATACGGTGAAAAGCAGGCATCGGAGAGCGCTTCTGCACCTGAAGGAGCTGCTTTCCGGCTGATACAATGCACCAAAACGCCCTTCTTGGTTGTATTAGAAAGTGAGACGATATGCAGGAGCGTTACGAACAACTTTTGGTGCATATGGACCGCCACAGACCTCCGGCGGAGCTTTTGGGCATTATTATGACAAGAATCGGTGAGGAACGCCGCAGGCGGAAGGTTGTAATTCGGTCGGCATGCTTTGGTATTTTGTCGGTTGCTGCAGTTGCCGCTCTTGTACCGGCTTGGCAAGAATTTTACACCGAAATCGGACAGACAGGCTTTTTGAAATTTGCTTCTCTTCTCTTTTCGGATGTCGGCGCTGCAGTTGTATATTGGAAGGATTTTGCGGTTGCCTTGGCAGAATCGTTCCCGGTCGTCGGCGTTGCGGCGGTTCTTGCCAGCGTCTTTGTTCTTTTGTTCTCGCTGCGGTTCATCGTGCAGGACATCAATATCATTATGAGGCGGTCGAAAATAGCACGCGCATAACAACATAACCACTATGGATTTTAAATCGCTTGTCCAATCAAAAACGCTCAAGGGAATACTCTGGGGTATTGGCGTTGTCGTCATAGCACTTCTCGTTTTTCAGGCGGGAGTTTTTGTCGGGTACCGCAAAGCGTCATTTTCATATCGGTGGGGTGAGAGTTATCACCGCAACTTCGGAGGTCCGGCCGGCGGCTTTATTCCCGAGTTTCGCGGTATGGATTTTATGAGCGCGCACGGAACGTTCGGGAGAATCATCAAAATTGAACCGCCCCTCTTTATTATTGAATCGCCGGAAGGCGTAGAAAAAGCAATCCTGACAAGTTCGGACACTTCCATTCTCCGTTTCCGCGAGAAAATCTCCGTCAGCGATCTGAAAACCGATGAACAGGCAGTCGTCATCGGCTCGCCGAACAGCGAAGGCCAGATCGTCGCAAAATTGGTCCGCGTTATGCCTCCCCCACCTGGTCTTCCTGCAAGCAGCAGCACGCCATCGCTATAGATGTGAGTATTTACGAGAAACCCTGATGTTATGAAAAACATATTATCTTGGCGCCCCTTCGTCGTTCTTAAAACGTTCGTCGTCGCCCACAAGATCATTAGCGCAGTTGTAATTCTGGTCGTCGCGGTAGCAGGTTATAAGGTCTATACGTCGCTGACCAACACGAGCGGTGAAACACAGTACGTAATGGCTTCGGCTGCGCGAGACACCGTTGTCGTGTCCGTAACCGGCAGCGGCCAGGTGTCTGCCTCAAACCAGGTTGACATCAAGTCAAAAGTTTCCGGTACCGTTACTGCCGTAGCCGCTGCTGACGGTCAGTCGCTTAAAGGAGGAGCTTTGATAGCTCAGATAGATGCGAGCGAGGCGCAGAAAACGGTTCGTGACGCTCAGGCAAGCCTTGAAACTGCACAACTTTCGTTGGAAAAACTCACTCAGCCGGCTAACGAGCTTTCCTTGCTTCAAGCGGAAAACGCGCTGGCGCAGGCCCAACAGTCCCAGCAGAACGCGCAGAACGATCTTGTAAGAGCATATGACGATGGGTATAACGCCGTTTCAAACGCGTTCTCTGGTCTTCCCAGCGTCATGAGCGGACTGGTTGACATGTTTTTCAACAGCACCATCGACCGGACGGTATGGAACGTCGATTGGTATGCCAACATATCAGTTTCGTGGAACTTGAACGCTTTGCAGTATAAGAACGATTTTTTGTCGAAGTACCAAAGTGCGCGAAAGGAATACGATGCACTATTCGAACGCTACAAATCTACCGGCAGGAACTCCGATACCGCAACGATTGAATCACTGGTTCACGACACATATGAGACAACGAAAGATATCTCGGATATGGTGAAAGCCGCAAGCAACTACCTGGATTTTGTCCAGGATTTGATGGAGCAGCATAACGTCACTCCGCCATCTGCTATGTCCACGCACCAGACCAGCCTCGATTCGTTTACCAGTACTGTCAATACGCATCTCTCGGCTCTCTATTCAGCGATTCAGTCAATAGATAATTCCAGGCAGGCAATTGTTAACGCCAGCAGTTCAGTTGATGAAAAAACTGCATCTCTCGCGGATCTTAAAGCCGGCGCAGACCCGCTCGACGTCAAATCTCAGGAACTGACGATTACTCAACGTCGGAATGCCTTACTCGATGTGCAAGAAACACTCGCCGATTATTACATTCGCGCTCCTTTTGACGGCGTGGTGGCTCAGATGAGCGTTAAGAAGGGCGATTCAGCGTCCAGCGGCGGGACCATCGCAACATTCATCACCAAGCAGCAGCTTGCCGAAGTGTCGTTCAACGAAGTCGATGTCGCAAAGGTAAAGACGGGCCAGAAGGCAACGCTCACATTTGATGCCGTGCCGGATCTGAGCATCAGCGGAGCGGTGGCAAGTGTTGATATTGTTGGAACTGTCACGCAAGGCGTGGTCAACTATTCGGTGAAAATCGCTTTTGACACGCAAGACGAGCGAATCAAAACTGGCATGAGCGTCAGCGCGGCTATCGTCACCGACGTTGCACAGAATGTTCTTGTCGTGCCAAACAGCGCGGTGAAATCGCGCAACGGTACATTCTACGTCGAGGTATTTGATAGCAGCGTTGCGGTTGCAACCAGCGGTCAGGAATTTCCATCTTTGATTCCGCCGCGTGAGCAGACTGTTGAAATTGGACTTGCAAACGACACTGTTACGGAAATTATCAGCGGACTGAGCGAAGGCGGCAATGTGGTGGTGCGTACCGTCAGTCCGACCACTCAACAAACATCCACGGCTGCCTCGAGTTTGTTCGGTGGTGGCCGGAGCGCTATTGGTCGGTAAACCTTATGATCGAGGTGCGCAACATCACCAAGACGTATGCGAGTGGCAATGTCGAAACACGCGCGTTGTGCGGTGTGAGTTTTGTCATCGAAGACGGAGAATTTGTTGCCATTATGGGACCATCCGGCTCTGGCAAATCAACGCTGATGCATATTTTGGGAGCTTTGGATACACCCACCAGCGGCACGTATCTTCTTAATGGTCAGGACGTCTCGAAACTTTCCGATGATGAGCTTGCCGATATCAGGAAGGATAAGATTGGTTTTGTGTTCCAGTCGTTCAATCTTCTGCCGCGCGCGACGGTGCTCAGAAACGCCACTCTGCCGCTCGTCTATACCGGGGTTAGCAAGAAAGATCGCGAACTGATTGCCCGAAAAGCGCTGACGGCAACGGGGCTTGAGGAAGACCACTTTTATCATCGCTCGAACCAGCTTTCGGGCGGACAGGTTCAGCGGGTTGCAATCGCCCGAGCGCTTGTCAACAACCCGTCGCTGATTCTTGCGGATGAGCCGACGGGAAACCTCGATTCCAAAACCGGAGAGATCGTGCTGGGGACCTTTCAGCGGCTGAATACCGAACAGAATCGCACCATCATTCTGATTACTCATGAAGCGGATGTTGCTACTTATGCCGGTAGAATTATTCACATTAAGGACGGTCTGATTGTTGAGGACAGGAAGAATCACCATCAGAACGTTGTCGGGCATCATGACCATCGCTGATATTTTTGAGGAAACATACGAAGCGCTGTCGGCCAACAAAGCGAGGTCCGGTTTGACCATTTTAGGGATCGTCATCGGCATCGGGTCGGTGATTGCGATGGTCTCGATCGGGCAAGGCGCGCAGGGAACCATCCAGTCGAACATCGAGTCCATCGGGTCAAATCTGATTATGGTTATGCCTGGCGTCCAGCGCGGACTTGGGTTTGAGGTGAGCCAGGGAAGAGGGTCGGCGCGTTCGCTCACGCAAGGCGATGCGGATGCAATTGCCAGTGAGGTGATACTGGCAAAAGCTGTAGCGCCGGAACTTTCAAGCCGCTACCAGATCACCAGTCGCGGTAAAAACACGAATACTCAGGTTGACGGTACCGTTCCGGCATATCCGTCGGTGCGAAACGTTGCTATTGACACAGGGACGTTTATCACCGAGCAGAACCTGCGAAGTCTTTCAAAAGTGGCGGTTCTCGGTCCCACCACGCGGGACGATCTTTTCGGCGATGGCGTCGATCCAATCGGACAGACGATACGAATCAACAAGATTGAGTTTAAAGTTATCGGTGTCACCGAGAGCAAGGGAGGGAGCGGCTTTGGCAGCCGGGATGACATGATTTTCGTTCCGCTCACCACTGCGCAGAAATTCCTTGCCGGCGATGATTATGTAACTACCATCAACGTTCAGGCGCAGGACGCCGATTCAATGACGTCGGTGCAGCAGCAGATTTCCGATCTCCTGTTAGCGCGTCACAATGTCAGCGACCCGACACTTGCTGACTTTAATATTATGAACCAGTCGGATATCGTAGCGGCTGCGTCGAGCGTTACCCAGACTTTTACCGCCCTGCTTGCGGCGGTTGCCGGCATCTCGCTGTTAGTCGGCGGCATCGGCATTATGAATATGATGCTCACGACCGTGACGGAGCGGACGCGCGAGATTGGACTGCGAAAGGCAATCGGAGCGAAGAAGAAAGACATCAGTTTTCAATTTCTTGCGGAGGCCGTCGGGCTGACGTTTCTGGGAGGAGTGGTGGGAGTTCTGGCGGGATGGCTTACCGCGTTTGCGTTTTCGTATTTTGACATTATTCAGACGAAAGTTTCTATTTCCTCGGTGCTTCTTGCATTCGGGGTGTCGGCACTCATCGGCGTCGTGTTCGGCTACTACCCTGCGCGACGCGCAGCTGGGCTCAACCCCATTGAGGCATTGCGGTACGAGTAAGTCGTTGGGTCGGTGGCATGCGCGTTACATAAACTAAATAAAACATTATGAAAAACAAAATAGTATTGATTGTGGGTGCGATTGTCCTTATCGCGGCGAGTTTCTTCGGCGGGATGCAGTACGGAAAGTCGAAAGGTCAGCAGATGCCCGGAAGTTTTACTGGACTGTCTTCACAAGGGCGGCAGTTTCAGCAGACGGACGGCTCTAGCCGCAGAATTGGTGCGCAGGGAAGCGGTTTTGTTTTTGGTGAGGTAATATCCAAGGACGACAAGAGCGTTACCGTTAAACTTCCGGACGGAGGCTCAAAGATTGTATTCTTCTCGACCTCAACGAGCGTTATGAAATCTGCCGAAGGGTCGGTGAATGATGTTGTCGTAGGCGAACAGGTCAGTGTGAGCGGGACTGCGAATCAGGATGGTAGCGTGACGGCGCAGTCAATGCAGATTGGAGGACGCGCAATGCAGCGCGTGGGGCAGTGAAGAAATAGGGGTGTAAAGTAGGGGTACATACCTAGGAAGAAATGGCGACAAAATGTCTAGGAATTCACGATCGTGAATTCCTAGACATTTTACAACTCTGCAAAATTACAGAATGCTTTAGTGCAAGTATTTGTAAATTCCTAGGAAAATTTTGTGAGGGAGCGGGTTATATTGACACCACTTCCCTCTTTTGTTACAACTCAAGAAGAAAGGAGGAGGAAGAGATGAGAACGAGAACCGCCAGCCTTGTACTGTTTCTTGCGGTTGCCGTCATCGGTTGTGGGGGGAAGAAGTCGAGCGTCATCAAACCGACTGCCGGGAAGACGAACGGTGAGATGAACGCCGTGTTCGACGCTTCCGGCGTGCTGACGCTGGGCGGCCACAGCTGGGTGCCGCTGTACCTCAGGGGTTCTCCCGATGAACATGCATTGACGATTCTTTGGGCTCTGCGCGAGTTCGAGAAAGCCCACCCGGAGCTTGAGGTCACGTCGTGGAGCCTTGAGAAAAATCAGAAGACGACGTCGGAGAACTCCAACGAAATACTCGGAATGTGGATCAACCACCGCCCTCAGCGAAGATAGCCGCTCCTTGTCTTTAAAACGCCCTGCACTCCGCGGGGCGCCTTCTTTTTTCTTTTTGGCATTGCGCTAGGGAGTTATTTTTTACCGGTTCTTCTGAAACAGCCGAGCATATGGTCGTTTACCATGCCCACGGCTTGCATGTGGGCATAGAGTGTGGTCGGTCCCAAGAATTTAAATCCCCTCTTTTTCAGGTCTTTGGCCCAGATGATTGCTTTTTTGTTTACCGGTTTATAGTCGCTGATTTTCTTTATTTTGTTGACAATCGGTTTGTTGTTGACGAATCCCCACATGTATTTGGAGAACGTGCCGAATTCGCGTTTAACCTCCAGAAATCTTTCCGCGTTATTGATGGCGGCCTCTATCTTGGCTTTGTTTCGTATGATTCCCTTGTTTTTGAGGAGTTTGGCGGCGTCTTTTTTGGAAAAACGGGCGACCCTGACGGGGTTGAAGTTTGCAAAGGCCTTCTCGAAGTTCTTTCTCTTGTTAAGAACGGTCCGCCAGCTCAATCCGGCCTGAAAACTCTCAAGAACCAAAAATTCGAATATCTTGTTATCTGCGCGCAAAGGCACTCCCCACTCTTTATCGTGGTATTGTGCCATCAACTTGTCGTCGTCTTTCACCCACTGACACCTTTGTTTCATACGGATGAGATTTCTACTCCCACGGGACAGTGGTCAGAGCCGACAGTATCTTTCAGAATGAAAGCGTCTTTTAGTTGCGGCGCGAGGTCGTTTGAAACGAAAATGTAGTCGATTCTCCAGCCGAGATTTCTCTCTCGCGCCTGGGCCATATAGGGCCACCAGGTATAATGGCCGTCTTCCGGGTGAAACTTTCTGAATGAGTCGGTAAAACCGAGTTTTACCAGAGAATCGATCTGCCTCCTCTCTTCTTCGGTAAACATGGTGTTGTTCCGGTTTTCCTTGGGGCGCGCCAGGTCCACTTCCCGGTGAGCGACGTTAAAATCTCCCGCAAGCACTATATTCTTTTCTTTCAATCTGCGAAGGTATTCCAAAAGATGCTGATAGACATCAAGTTTGTATGCAAGATTCTCTTTCTGTCTTCCGCCGTGAGGAAGATAGAGATTGATGAGGGTGAAATCGGGATACTCGAGCGACAGTATCCGTCCTTCCGTGTCGAACCGGCTCAACCCGAGATTTTTACCGACGGCTTTCGGTTCTTTTACGGCAAGAACGGCAACTCCGCTATATCCCCTCTTGTGGGCCGTGCTCGCGTAGAATTTGTATTTTTGACCGCCGAACAAACCCGGTTCGAACAAACTTGACAACTCCGCTTCCTGGGCTTTTATTTCCTGGAGGCAGACGATATCCGCGTCCGTGTTCTTCAGCCATTCAGGAAAGTTCTTTTTGTAAACTGACCTGATGCCGTTGACGTTCCAGGAAACGATTTTCATGCTGTGCGCTTCGGCCTACTTATCCCGCTTGCATTATAGCAAGGTTCGGACGGTCGCGGTAAAAACTTGTGGAACATTAGAAACGCGCAAGCTCGTCTTTTTTAGACGAGCTGCGGTGTTACAGGATCGACTCCCTCTGTGGCGTTCGAGCTGTTAGATATCCCGTATGTAGTGCATAGTAGTTTGCGCGGCGCCGCGCGATTATGTTACTTAATGGCACGCACGACGACCTTTCACCATATACTACGCACGGCGCTCTCTTTTTCTTTCACCCTATCTCCCCCACGGGCGTACTATCTTCGCCTCAAACATACCCGGTCCTTCCATTTTGCCGATAAGCTTCACCCGCATACCGGGTGAAATCTGCACCGGTTTGTCATCGGTGTCGGTTGCAATGCGCACGTTCCATATCCTTCCCCGCCAGTCCGAGAGCGAAAATCCAAAACCGTTGTTAAGCATCAGGACTCTGCCGCTCAACAATCCTTTCTCCGGATAAATCCAAACGTCATCTTTTGTGTAGGTGAGTTGTTCGTAGAGAGGAACTTGTTTAAGAAAGAAGTTGTGAAGATGAGCGTCAAAACCGGCTGCAACGAGCAGAACTCCGAGTAGCATACTCCCGCCTATGCTGATTACCACCACCATTCCCGCCGAGTAGCGGTAGCCGCGCTTGGTGTGGCGGAAATTATAGCGAATCGCGAAAACAAGAAGCGCCAGTGCTGCGAACCAGAGATAGGGCAACGAAGCAATAATGTGTTCAAACAAGCTTCTGTCCAAATACTCAAAAACGTCCCAGTCATGGTCAACGATAATAAAGCAGATTGTTGCAACGGCAAATCCTCCCAGGACTGTTGAGCCCGCGGTCAGGCTCCACAGTACTCCGTTTTTGAGCAAAAATCTCCAGCGCGGCCTGGGTACGAGCTTCTGTTCCCCGATCTGCTGAATAATGTTGTTGGAAAATTTTTCGTCTGCCATACGATTTATGACGCTCCGCGGTTCCCAAGCGCCGTTTTAAGCTTCTGTTTACCGCGGTTGATCAGCGTGGCAACCGTGCCGACGGGCATCTTGAGAATGTCGGAGATTTCCTCGTAGCTTTTCTCCTCCAGAAATTTTAGGACAAGTGGCTCGCGGTATTTAAAATCAATCGACTCGAGCGCTTTTCTGACCTCTTCTGCCTCGAATTTTCTGTCCGCATCGGCGGCAATATCGGTGCTGTCGCCTATGCGCTCCACCAAAAGCATCTGCTCTTCAAGCCCGATTGCTGCCGGGTTGCTCTTCACTTTGCGAAAAAAGCTCATGGTCTCATTATGAGCAATGCGATAGAGCCAGGAGGAAAACTTAAGGCCTTGGTCGTAGTCATTCAGGTTGATGTAGGCCTTAAGAAACGTCTCTTGCAGAACGTCTTTGACGTCGTCCGTACTCCTGCATCCCAGCCGCATGATATAACGCGAAAGTGGAGCGTGGTAACGCTCAACGATAGCGGCATACTGTTTGGGGTCCTGTAGCGCCGCCCGAATAACTGCTTGATCGGTTAATTCGCTGTCCATGCTGTTTCATGGGGCTTACCCATAGTACGCACAGCGCCCTTCCCTTCTTTCACGTTTGGAGAGAACTGAAATTTCTAACTCAAAATCTCCAGCAGTTTGTATACTAGTATCGCGGGCCAGACGAGAGCTTTCAGAAATCCCAGCACGCCGGCCCAGAACGTGGTCGCGTGCGAGATGAAATAGACCGCCGCACCGATGAGACCTAGGCCGTAGACGGCTTCTGAGGTGGTTCTGTTCATATAGTATTTAGTATAGGGGTTTATTTTATGAAAATGTAGCACATGAGATATACCAGGCTATTGTGGGTTGCATTTTGATTTTATTTGCTGTAAATCATCAGCGCTTAACTTCTCATTTTGATTTTGATCCATCACAGCATACATTATTGATTCGGTGTTGTTGTTATGTTCAAGTCCTAGAGCATGTCCTAATTCGTGAGCCAATACGAGTGTCAATTCTTTGCTGTTGCTGAATTCATAAATGTCTATCTCGTTTTTGTTTGGATCATAAAGGCCCTGGTCAAACTCTTTACCAGCAGAACGATTAATTACGTCAATGTTTGAATTCACATGGTCTGCTAATAATTTATATTTATCGATGAATGCGTTGATTTGATTAGCTAATCTATTCACTTCAATTCTCTCACTCTCGAGAGCGGCATACTCCGCGTCGAGGCTATTTTGTTCAGCAATCAATTTATTATACTCATCCTTCGGTGCGCCCCCGATCCTATTCCAATAATCTACCCGTGAATTGTACGCAATCTGTTCCCGATTAAATTGTTTTACCTTCTCTGTGTATTCTTGTTCAGTTACGTTGTATTCATTTTTAAGCGAAAGATACCGTTGCTCGACAGAATCGGCTAATTGACTTGTTCGATTTATGTCTTTCTCCAACACTGCATTCCTCTGCGTCGTCTGCTGTCGCTCATCATAAACGAGGTTTATTATCAAGTTGCCATTCTGGTTATATTTAAACAACTCTTTTCCCCCGATTGAACTTTCCCATATCCCAGCTGCTTGATGTACGGAACTTAAGAAATCGGTTTGGCTTATTCCGAACTTGCTATCAAATGAACCAATTTTATATTGAATTGGGGTATCGCAAGGCCCTTTTTGAAAAATAGCTGAATACCCGACAATTAAGATAATGGCAACCAGCCACCAAAGTTTCTTTAGAAGTTGTCCTAACATAGACGTTGGTCACTCGATAAAAAAGTTGGCTAAGTGAGACGATGTTGGAACCTTTTTGAAATCTTTGGTTAACTGATCCGTTTCGGTCAGAATCCTTAGGAAGGCACCCAATTTGTTTCCAAAATTTTTGTCATTGGCGGCTTTTGAACTTCTATCTTTGTTGTTGAGCGCCTTCGGTATTTTTTTGTTCTTTCGAAAGAAATCGTAGCTATGATGGGATTGGATTCCAAAGATCTCCACTCCTCGATAGTTAAATATCTCCTTTCTTTGCGAAGCGTGACAAGATTTTCATCGCCATCTTTCATAGCATTTAACCCATCCAACTCAAAGCTATATTCTGGCCGATTCGATTCTATTTTAATATTGATTGCACCGCCTTTACCAATATTCTTCAATTTGAATGACCATTCCCTATCCTCTCTTTGGTACTCGAGAATAAGACCAGGTTGGATGGATAGTTGAGTAGCTATTATCATTTCTTGTCGCATCTTCGATGAAAGTTGATTGGCAATTTTCGTCTCCTTCACTAGCTTGCTTGTTTCAATGGAATACCACGCAATGAAAGCAGCGGTGAATATAAGTGCACCAACTTCCGCTGAGTTTAGCAAAAAACCTAGCACTACACTCAATACGAATGCGCATCCAGCAACTTGCCAAAATGCCCATGGAATATAATCGCCTATTTCATCTAGTCGTTTCTGAATTTCGGAAATAGTCATCATGCCGTTATTTTAACTTTCGTTCGTTTTAATGTAGTTCCTCGTCACCTGCGTTCCTCGGGACACGTGATTTTATAACGTGCTTCGCACTAACAAAATCTACGCGCTGTGGGGCTAGGATTCTCCTTCAACTCTATTGTACGCCGTACTGACCAATTGTTTAATAGTCTCTAAACTTCTATCGGTTTAAATAGTCATGTTAGGACCTATATGATATCCTTAGTCGTATGAAATTCTACGTAGCGGCTCGTTTTGGGTTAAAGGATCAGGTGGGAGGCATATATAAAACCCTCCAGGATAAGGAACATGAGATTATTGCTGACTGGACGGAGCACAAACCAATTAAGCCCTACGACGAGAATCAGAATCTTTCCAGAGATTACTCAGTAGAAGACGTTGATGCTGCTATGAACTGCGATGTGTTCATCTTCATAAGTAGCGATGCTGGGACAGGTATGTATGTTGAATTAGGTGCTGCGATTGCCAACAACATAAAAAGTGGCAGTCCTAAAATCTATGTCATCGGCGAACATACAGCTCGCTCAATGTTTTACTTCCATCCTTCGGTGATACGAAAAAACACACTCGAGGAAGTTTTTGAGGATCTTGGAATTTAGTTAGTTACACGGGTTCCATCCCGATAGGTGTCCGCTTCCCGCAAAATGAGAACCTTGCCGTCGTAAACGACAAAAGCTTTCATCGAAGGGAATAGTTTGTAGTTCATTTCGGTCGGGAATAAAGCAATTAATCAAAAATTACATCCTCGATCCACAAGACAATATTCATCCCCTTTTTATCATTCCATTTGTCTATCATTTTTCTTCCCATTTGCTTTAAGAAATCCGATTGGTATTCCAAGTTAATAATTTTATGAAACTTTTGAGTATTCCAAGCATCTATCATTTCTGATTTATTCTCTTTCTGCCCAATTTCTCTATCAACGTCTGCCTGAACGAGATAAGCAATCATCTGCTCAATAAGATAACCAGCTCCTCTATTCGTACTCGATAATTCCGGATGTTGTTTAGTAAATATTTTTAATTTTGCGCTGAGATCTATCCAATTGTTTTGACGAAGAATTAAATGAACGAGTTCGTGGGCTATTCCAGAAATACACCACATTCCCCTCTTGAAGTCCACGAGGACTGTATCATCGCTTTCCCAATCAGAATTTCCCTCTGAATGCTTGAGATTAAGAGTTTTTGTTTTCCAAGAAAAGTTAAGCTTTTCGGATACGATTTTTGGTAGGTCATATCTATCAAGCCAAAGCTGAATTTCTTTGTCGGAATTTGTATCTAAGCCAGTAGTAATTACAATGCTTGTTTTCATGCGAATTTAAGTTTTTTCTACTTCAGATATAATGATTTCTCTCACCTGTTTGTCAAAAAGAATCTTGTGATGGCCATGCACCTGAACTTGAATATTTTTCGCTCCTTCCAGCCGGCAGCTGGATTCGGGCCATACATGATTATCGAAGACGCCGAAAATAGAAAGTATCTTCTTGTTCACTACTTTCTTTTCGGATAAGGTCCGGATAATTTCATGTTCCGGGGCTAACTCTTTTACGGCTTTGTGGGGAATTAATTTCGTAATATGGCTTCCACCGAAAGGAGTTGCAATGGCGATCGCTTTTTTGACTCTTCCATCTTGATTGTGAAACGCTAAAATGTATTTCGCGATGAGACCACCCTTACTGTGAGCGATGATAATTACATTTTTTAAGTCCTTTTCTTTTATAAGCTCTTGGACAAGATTGGCTGTGTGGTGTACTTCCTTTGTGTTGTATCCAATGTGTTCCAGAGCATATATTGGATGTCCTTTTAGGGATAGAGGATCCGCGATGAATTTAAGAAAGTGCCATTTTTCAAATATTCCCGGGATAAGGATAATTGGCTTTTTGCCCTTCACGATGTGTCCGAGATAATGCTCCGGCGGTTTTCTATAAATAAACGCCCAGCTCTGTTTATGGGCAGCATGTAAATAGTCTTTTACCCAATGTTTGAAGTGTTCAATCTTCATTTTTATTGTGGAAGCCTACAGTAAAATCAGCGTTCTTCGTATCGCGTCAAACTGTTTCAGTAACGCGTCGCGGTTGAATTCACGAACTACGCCCGGCGGATAATTTCCGATGTTTGTGGAATGGATGAGATATCGCACGGCGATGCAGGGGTTAGTTCCGGGAATTGCCCATACTTTCTCTTCGTAGAAATTTCCCGCGGCTGCGCCGTTTGTTGTTGCGACGGAATATTCGGTGCCCTCATCCGTGACCGAAGTTATTTCTGAATCCTGGTATATAAAAAGGCCTGCGTTGCAATTCTGGATATTCGGGATTCCTTCAACCGATACGCCGGTGTCGTAGTCGGAGAGGTTTGTGCCGGTGCTCATGCTCGGCGGAATAGTGAATTTGATGCCTCCGATTTCTTTACCCGGTCCAAATTCCTGGTAGCGGTATTCGGTGTCTATGGAGTATCCGGCCGGATAGCGGATTGAAAAACCTTCGGAACTGTCGACATAAACCTGCGGCAGACCTCCCGGGTCGGCTGTGATGGCAACGCAGCCCATGTAGGTTTGTTGGTTGTTTTCCAGAATGAACGTGCCGTTACCTTTGCTCCAGAAGATGATTGATTCGTCGGCGTTGGCATAACGGATGCCGCTTGCCGAGATTGTCTGGGGGAGTGATAAATGGCGTCCGTCGCTGAGCACCAAGTCAACGCTGCCGCTTGGCACGGGCGGCTCGCCGGGAGCCACTGTTGTGGGGGTGCCGGTAAAATAACTCGCGGCGATTGTTTTTGAATCTCTGCAGCTATAGAAAACCTGATTCACCGGTTTTGGGAGCGTGGCCTGATTCTGCTTCGGTATGTGTGCAAGCAAAAACCATGCCCCCAGAGCAACTGCTACCACAATTAGTGTTACGAAAAGGATTTTCACAATAGAGTTGAGTTCAATTTGCTTCCGACATCATCTTCGCAATAAATCATCTCTGGCGATACCGTATATGGCTTTCTTGGTTTTTCTCCGAACTGCCCAGTAGGCATCACCAAAGAAGTAATGCCAGTACTCTCTAGAATAATTATAAAATCCGACATTTATTAATGCGTCGTATAGAATTTTTCTTTTTTCTTTAATATCAGCAGGCAATTTGGGACAGAAAGTAAAACTCTGCTCATCTTTCGGAATGACTTTTTCGTCGACTTCCAAAGGAATCTTTTCACCTTTATCATCCGCCAAAGACACATCCACAGCTCCGCCCGTCATATGCCCCGGCGGGACTGGGTCGTCAGGCATAGCCAGTACGTTTCTTAACCACAAATCAATTTCTTCATCCGAAAGGCCGGGTTCTTCTTTCTTCTTCTTGTCAAAGTAATAGCGGTATAAGCCGAGTACAATTTCCTCCGTTCTGAGCGCGTCGCCGATGGCTAGATGATACCCTTGAGGCAGGCTTTTTTGTGCCTCATTCAATCTCTCTATAACTCCCTTCCTCAAAAATAACCTCTGTTCATTCTTGTCTTCTTCCAGTTTTAAATCCGTCACCAGTTTTATAAAGATGTCTTGTGACAGATATTTCGGGAGATACAAAAGTTCTTCATTGCTCTCCTCTATTTCTACTTTGGCTAAATTTTCGTTCAGCAAATCTAGATATTCTTTGTATTTATTTTCTGCTCCCAGTTTTTGCAGTTTTCCAATTAACTCCGTATCCAGATCATCTCCACTTTTTTCAAAGTTTGTTTTACTGTTCCCTTTCATACTTTAGATTCTTGAATGCCAGATAGGTCGTTAGAATTACTCCAGCTCCAGTGCCATTAGACCAAATTCTTTTATTTTTTCTTTATAACCCTGATAGCCGTAATAGACTTTACGCGCATCAGCAACGGACTTGATTGAGGGCATAATCTTCTTGAGCGGAATGGCTTTCAGCATACTCTCAATGGTTTTGAAATGGCGAACCCGTTTTACCTGTTTGATAATCTTTTGTTTCCCGCACACCATAACAAGGATATCTCCTTTTTGAATATCTTTATAGCGCGTTGTGGCAGCACGAGTTTCCACCGTTTTCAATCCATCTTTGATTTCCTTGAAGTCATCTTTATCAACGGCACTAAATCTTAGTGTTATTTTTCTCATGTTTTTTAACGTCGCTTACAAACTGTGCTTCGGCCTGCACATTCGCAATGTTTTGCTCAGTATTTTGTCGATATTTTTGTTTAGTACAAGTTCGGTCACCTTAGTTAAATTAACCCGCCTCGGTCTTGGTTAAAAATGAGACAAATGAGAATTTTCAAGGCCACTTTTTGGTGTCTCGTTTTTTTCCCTTAGTTACCACCGGGAGTTAAGCCCCCCGCTGTTCCGGTTGGCCGCCGCGAATATGTCGGTACTTGTCCTTATACTTTTCAATCGTTTTTTCAACTTCCTCATGAGGAATTTTAACCCGCAAAAGATCAATGGCGTTTATGGTATCGTATATATCAAGCTTGTTTTCGAGCTTATGCATGGCGTCTCGCCATAAAATTGCTCCCTCGTATTCTCTTTTTGCAGCCGCTTCTTTCTCAAGTTGTTTCATCATATCAATAAACGCAAAATAAACGCCCCTTTCAGCGCCACCGCGACCGATAGTCCGATCCTTAAAAGGGATCCGTAATATAGACTCTTGTTCTCTCGCCATGTGCCTGATTTTCCCGGTCCGCTGCCAAGTAAAGGCCGTGGTTATTATCTTTTCATAATAATTGCGGGCCTCTTCCAGAACATCTTTTGGAATATCGGGAATGTGCCGTGCGGTATCGAGTAAACGATACGCCCCGACCTCGATCATCTCTAGGCTCCACCAGGGCTTCGCCGAAGCCCACCAAAAATGATCGCTCGAGAGCGCTAGGTCAGTTTTTTTTCTAACAAGATTGTAGCGATGGTCGTTTGTATCCATCGCGTACACTTCCTTAAGGACGAGGTCGGTGAACTCCCGCTGCCATCGGTGGATTATGTTTTCGGGGTCAGACCAGGAAAAGAACTGGGTGTTTTCTTCGATGTCCTTTCGGCTCGAGGCCCACGTTGATCGTACCGGCAAAACTTCTTTTATTTCTTTGTAGTGGTCGGGAATGTCAGAGACCTTGATGAGATCGAATTCCGGCGCCGCAAAAACGTCAAAAAGCATTCTTTCTAGGCCCGGCCTGTGGTGCCCAAAGGTTTCCCCGTCCATAGCCGTTATCACATAGCGCCCACTGGGGAGATCTTCTTTCATTGCGTGAAGTAATGATTCCCTGGATCGAACAATGGCGCTCATAATGAGATTGCTTAAACGGCGCTCGCGGAAGAAAACTAACAAATCACTTCCGCTGATCTTATAAATCTTTTTATAGTCAATGTGGTCGACATAGCCGTCATACGCTATCTCGTCAAGAATGATCCACCTGAAACCCAATGAAGAAATCAAAGTAGGCAGGTTTTCACTATAGGCCATCTCCGGCGGGAAAAAACCTTTCGGTCGGTAAGAATTCCCCAAAAAGAACTTATTGGTCTCGTCATTCATCTGTACCTGTCGTACGATCTCGTCTTCCTTCAAGAAGGGCATAAGAGCGTGATATTTTACCGAGGAGGTGAATTCTATCCTTCCCTCCCCGCCTACCTCGCGCAGGTCGTCAATGAGATCCTTATAACCGTATTTATCAAAAAGCTCTACGAGAGCGCCGCTTATATTCAGGGTAAGCTTCACTCGCTTGTGTTTTTTTATTCCTTCAATTAAAGGGCGATAACTTTGAACAACGACCGTCTCTAAAACGTCCGGTTGCTGTTCCGCCGGCTGATAAAAATGCAAGAAGTTGGCCCAATACATGAGGGGGTCAGCCGTTTTGCTGACGGTGGTATTCTATGGCCTTCTTGAAGAGTGCAATGTATTCGCGGGCCGATTTAGTCCATGAAAAATCGGTCATCATACCCCGCCTTTGAATATCGCGCCAGAACTCCGGATACCGATACGTCTCGATGGCTCGTACCATTGCACCGTAGAAGGCGTGATTGTCGAATTTTTCAAAAACAAAACCCGTGCCGGTTTTATTTGCGGGATCATAATCCACGACGCTATCCGCCAAGCCGCCGGTCTTGCGGACAATCGGTACCGCGCCGTAGCGCATCGCTTCCATTTGCGTCAGGCCGGATGGTTCGAAGCGTGACGGAATGATAACCGCATCGACGGCGGCATAGACCATATGCGCAAGCGTTTCATCATAATTCAAACAGATGCCGACTTTCTCCGGATACTTTTTTGCGAGTTTCTGAAAGAAGGTCATGAAATGCCCTTCGCCAGAACCGACAATTACCAATTGCATGTCGAAATTTTCAAGGAGCGGCTCGCCCGCATCCATAAGCAAACCAAATCCCTTCTGGTCGGTCAGCCGTGAGACAATGCCGAACAGCGGAACGGTGTCGCGAATCGGCAAGTTGAACTTCTGCTGGAGAGCCGACTTGTTTTTTGTTTTTAGATCCAGCGTTTTTATGCCGTAATGGAATGGGATGGCAGGATCCGTCTCGGGGTCATACAGCCCGGTATCAATGCCGTTTAAAATGCCGGAAAGCCTCGACCGCCTCTCGCTCAAGAGCTCGTACAATCCTTCGCCGTATTCGGGCGTGATAATCTCCTGCGCGTACGTGGGTGAAACAGTATTCACAATATCCGCGTACATAATGCCTCGCCTCATGAAGTTGAGCTTCAGAAGTCTCGGATCGTTGAAAGGCGGGATTGTCTCCTTGCCCGAGTCGTAATCCATCTGGGGTACGAAGTGATGGTCGAACATTGCCTGAAAAGAAAGGTTGTGAATCGAGAAAACGATAGCGATCGGCGAAAGCTTCGGATCTTCTTTATAGGTAGTGTGAAAATAATTGGGAAGAAGGCCACCCTGCCAATCGGCGGCGATAATGACGTCCGGGCGCCATGACGAATGCTTTAAAAATTCGAGAACCGCTCTCGAAAGAAGGGCCCATCGTATTGCGTCATCGGCGTAACCATACACGTTCGCCCGTTTTTCGTAATACTCCATGTTTTCAAGAAAATACGCGATGGTCTTGCCCGAATCATCGTCGTACCGCAACACATTGGAGACAAAAAGACCGTGAGGGTCTTCTTCTTCAAATGACGCCGACTCTAAACCCTCGAGTTCCAGGCGCAGGGAGTATTTTTTAAGGTCGATCGTGGCATACTTCGGAAGAAAAACGCGAGCATCGTGACCTAAGATTCGAAGGGCTTGGGGCAATGAACGCATGACTTCGCCTAATCCGCCGACCTTAACAAAAGGCGCCGCCTCGGGAGCGACAAAAAGAAGTCGAAGTTTCGGTTCTCGCCTAAAAATATTGATTGGCGGGACAAGGTTAATCACAACTCATTCATTATAACCTAAAAGGGAAGATTCTGGAATATCGTGTCAGGGGGGAGGGTAGGCAGGGATAAGTTTGACCGCTAGCCTGCCCGCGGACGCGGGACGCGGCCAGGGATGACCCTAAAATAACACTTACCGCGTCCTTCCGAAGCTTGATGAAAATCAAGCGAAGGAGGGTACTGACTGGGTCGAACAACCAAAGACCCTACATAAGTTCCGGTATCGTCCCACGTGGCTAGCCTTTTTGCTTAAAAATCGATTTTAAAAAATACTGATGGAATCTAGCCCGCACGGTCTTGGGATAAAAAGTATTGGTGGCTGGGGGGATAGGAATCGAACCTATATACTGGGCTCCAAAGGCCCATGTCCTGCCGTTAGACGACCCCCCAAAGCGAAATACCCAATTCACTCAAAAGCGTACGGCAAAACGGCACCCCACGCAAGCATTGAAGCCGTTAAAAACGGCCGGGATAACTCGGCCGTTTCCTACCATTGCCTTTTAGGTACACGTGTGCTACAATGCACCCGCCTCGTTTGTGTCCTCATAAAGAAGTTAGAAGTTGTTTGTGGTTGGTGTTTTTCACTCAGCGCAATCCACTCCCCTTCTTGAGAGGGGGTCGACAGACAGGTACAAGTTGTACAAGTTAGTAGTTCGTTACAATGGCAAAGAAGTTATACGTCGGCAATCTTTCGTTCAACACGACTGACGATGACCTGCGCAGCACGTTCGCTGCAGTGGGTGCCGTCACGTCGGCAACGGTGATTACCGATCGCACGACCGGCCGAAGCCGCGGTTTCGGATTTGTGGAGATGGAAAATGACGCAGAAGCTCAGAAAGCCATCGACACACTCAATGGCCAGGAGACAGACGGACGGAAGTTGGTTGTCAACGAAGCCCGCCCGCGCGAAGAGCGCGCTCCTCGGTCATCCGACCGGATGCAGTTTTAGGACCGGCACTATAGCAACACCCCCGCCATCGGCGGGGGTGTTGTGTTATATACATTACCTATCAGAGCGTGGAGTTCCGATACGCACAATTTTTCTTCTGATACGGCTCACGACAACCACCACAAAAAGAACGATGCCCAGCGTTATCAGAAGCCATGCGCCGATGTCTTCATACCAGGCAAGCGCGCGCATCGGCTCAATAAATACCGCGCGTTTGTTTCCGGCAGCGTCAATCGCTCTCACTTCAACGCGGCTTTTGAGCTGCTGGTCGCGCAGCAATTGGGGACTTTGGGCGCGATACCACTTCCCTACTCCAATCTTCAGTACGCCGAGCCCGTGCAGACGGCGCTCGCGAATCTCATAGTGGTCAACGCCCGATTCCTTGTCCTGCGCGGCAAACACCACGAAGCATTTTCCCTCATATACTTCCTGCGCGCAGGCAACAGAGAGCTCAAACGGCTGAGGCGGAATGGCATCCGCAAGCACAGGCACCGCCGCTCCCTGCGGCTGAAGCGTAACCGCAAGCGTCAGCGGCGCACCCGAAACGGGCATAGCCGTTCCCTGACCGTCATTGAGAAACGCCTCAAGGTTTTCAAACGACAATACCGCCTCGCCCGCGCCGGCTCCCTCAAACACCGCCGAAAAAAGTTTGCCTTCCTCTCCGGCAAAACCGTTTGGAATTATGCCGGCAAAGATAACGGCGTCGCCGTCCAGTCGCGGACCGTCAACCCAGAAATTAACGATTGAATCTCCGGTGCGGACGTTTTGCGCCGCCGCCAGCTCTGTAGGAAATCGAACTATACCTCCCAGTGCGTTTATCCGGCGAAGATTTTTCGCCCATACTTCAACCTCAAGCGACTCGCCTACTCCCAGCTGCGCCTGCGATGTTTTGAAAAAGAACTCGACGGACTGCGTTTGAGCAGCAGCTGGCGACACCGACACCACACCGATGCAGACAACTGCAAGAGCAACAATGAAGATAAATCGATTGCACATATGTAAAGCGAGTCAAACTTCTACTACCCCGTCCAGTAGTACGCCATAATGCTGAAGTCTTGAAGGTTAATGAGACCGTCGCCGTTGAGCCGGTCTTTTTCAATCAGTGCGAACGCGGCGCTTAGCGCTCTCTTGTACCAGTACGCGGCGATGGAAAAGTCGACCAGATTAACCTTGCAGTCGGCGTTTAGGTCCGCGCGCTTTGGGCATTTGGTCGGCGGCTGACCATACACGTCGCGCGTACCGACTTGAAACGTAACCGTCTTTGAAAAATCGCTGATGTCGTTTACCACTACACTGCGGCTGCGCGCGGCGTGGTCGCCGTAGCTAACTTCAAAGGAATCAAACTTGTACAGCCATGCGCCGGCTGTGTCCGCGGGGGTTTTTTTCAGCAGTTCTTCGTCCGATGAAATAATAACCGATACATTCGCGAGGGGCGCGCTGTAGCCGAAGATATCAATGACGTTCCCGCGTTTAACCTCGGTTTTGTCGGTAGCGATAGTTGGAGCCAGGAAGATGCCGCTGATAACAGAAGTTGCGCCGGAAACAAGAGAGGTGATAAACGTCTGCGTCGGCGAGCGGTATCCTTTGATGTCCTCAGCCCATATGCCAAACGAATAGATGCCCGCCGAAATGCTTGAAACAGTGATCTCAAACATAGCGTCGGGCCCTGCTTTGGTCAACCCCGCAATCTGGCCATCCTTGAGCACCGTAACGTACGATGCCGGATACGCTCTCCCACGAAAGATGACGGATGTACCCGAAGGAGGCGGAAGGCCGCCGCCGCCTCCGCCTCCCCCGCCTGGAGGCGGGGGCGCCGACTGCGTAGTGGCACTGCTTTCAGCGCTGTATGACGAGAAGCCGTCGATGTTGAAGGAGCGCAGGCGGTAGTAGTAGGCGGTACCAGCGCTTAAGGTGCTGTCCGAGTACGCGGCAACGTTAGAGGTCGTGGTGGCAATAACCGCGTATGTCCCTCCCGAACCCGTTTTCCGCTCAATGGAGAAGCCCGCTTCGTTTCCTGAGCGGTCAGTCCACGAAAGGTTTATCTGTGTCTGGGAAACCGCCGAAGCGCCCAAACCGTCCGGAACAGCAGGAAGGCCAAGAAAGTAGAAAAAACCGCTTTGTAGACCGAATGCGGTTGTGGTAGTAAATCCGATGCTGGGCTGTCCCAAAGCGCCCCAGAGCTGGAAACCGGACGACGTCCCAAACCCCGACCCAAACTCAACAACAGGGTCCTTGATAATAAAGTGCGACGACGAATAATCCGTCGCGCGCGATACGCGAACAGGAATTGCGGCGCCTGTCACCAGCGCCGCAATCAATAGTGCCGTCAAAACGTTCCGCATGCCTTCTGTTAAGCCGCCGGCGTACCGGTTTTCAGGACAGGCAAAACGGCGTTTAGGGGTTGGTCGCCTTGAACTGCTCGATTGCCTGCACAACCCGAGAATCGCTCTTGAGATTCTCGATAAAGAGGATGTGGTCGCGGTTGATGCGCATCTCGTCCGTGGGCCCGTGCAGCTCGCCGCCCAACTTCACCACATTGATGTTTGCCGGCGGTGTGGTTCCCTCAAGAATCGGCTGAGGCGGCTGGGTGATCTGAAGATAGTAGACTTCCCGCAGGGTCGGGTACTGGCTGCTTTGGCGCAAGAGCTTGCCGAAGTACACCTGACCGTTGCTCAAGAAAACTGCCTGGTATCCGCCGCTGCTGATCTGGGGCATGATGCCCAACGGAACCACTCCCAGCGCATCGAACGCCAGAAGCACGACGATAACCACAACTATCAGAATAACGATTGCTTTGACCTTACTCATACAACATTACTGTTAGAAACTGATGACCTTTGTGTGTCTGGTGCGGAACCATACACGTTTCTAAATATATGCTTTCCTATTATACACACCCGAACACGGCAGTGCAATCAGCGAAGGCTCGCGCCGATGTTGTAGACGAAGCGTTCCAGCTTGCCCGTAAATCCTCCAAGCGCCTCAAACATTGAGGCAAAGAGTTTCGAGGGGATGTAAGCGCTCCCGCCCTGGCCGCCTCCTTCATCGCCTCCCGGTGTTGTCGTTCCGGTGGGAGGAGGTCCTTCCACACCGCCGCTGGCACCTTCGTCGCCTCCCTGTATTTCAGTACCAGCCGGCGGAGCTCCCCCTTGAGCGCCCGGACCGCCGCGATACGCTTTGAACGGGCGTGCATGCCGAACCTCCTGAACTATTCCACTACCAGTGATAGTCTGAAGAGAGGTCGCGCCCTGCCCCGCAACCTGAGCGGGATCAAGTGAGAACGTCAGGTCGTCTCCGTCAGCAATATTTGACAGGGTTGCTCGAAGGATTACGCTGGAAGTTACAGAAAGGCTCCAGCTACCCGAAAAGGTAATTGAGCCGGCACCTCCGGATATGGAGACGGTGCCGTTTGAACCCAGCTGCGAGTCGCCGCCGCCGATGGTGCCGTTGTCGTCAACATCTTTCCACAACTGAGCGGTGGTGACATCAGCAGTCGCAAAACCCACAACATTGGAGAGTGAAACGGTGGTGGTAGTAACTGAGACACTCTCAGTGGTGGGTCCAAGACGGAACCTAAGCAGTTCCAAGTTAGAGAGCGTCGAGGATTCCTCGTCGGCAGCCATGACGTTGGACGGTTGGCCGCTTGCATGATTCTGCAGAGAAAGCTCTCCCGCGACAACGGGAGTAAATCGCCAGTGGACATTGCCTCCTCCGTCCAGGTTGGTTCCGTCACTGGCGTTAATCTCGGTACCCCACGAAGCGTTGGAGTCCCTTACATCAACGTTGCTGACCGTCTGCGAACCGGAGGTGGCGACGCTCAAGAACCACTTGGTGGAAGTTCCGGTGGAGGAACGCAGCGCAACGCGCGTCGTTGTCGCCTGTCCGTTCCAGTTGATGTTGGTAAAGGTATAGGTGGAAGAAGCGGTGAAGCGAAGTTTCGCGGAAGGATGCGCAATCGTCAGCGTCGTCGCGGTGGTAGTAGCACCCAAAATAACGCTTGGGCTGGTCTCGGGGTTGGAGCCGGAATTGTTCTGCACCGTAAGATTGTTAAACGAGGAACTTTCCGACAGAGTGCCCGAAAGCGTCTGGGTTGAGGAGCCGTTGAGGGTTACCGTGCCGGAGTTATGAGTGAAGGTGCCGCCGGTGTTGGCGTAGTTTCCCGCAAGGTTGAGCGAGGCGGGCGCCGTAAAGGAACCGCCGGAGACGTCAAGGTTACCCAGGATAGTCCAGTTTCCGGAGCCGGCCGTGATGGTCCCGGTGCCGCCGCCGGCGGTGTAGGTGAGATTGCCGGCGATGTTGACGGTGGGATTGGTGGAGGAGCCGGTCAGCTCAACGCCCCCCGAGCCCGAGGCAAGAATGGTAAGGTCTCCCTGAAGCGTATGGGTGCCTGCGGTCATAGAAACCGTTTTTGCTCCCCCGCCTCCACCAGATGAAACCTGTTTTCTGAATGCGATGTTGAATGCAGAAGCGCTATATTCAGTGCCGTTGTACGCCACGTGAGGGTTGCCGGAGGAGTCAAGAGAAAGGGAGGGGCTGTATGAGTTTCGCGTGGTGCCGGTGGTGACATCGATGCGATCGGACCAGGTGGTGCCGCCATCCGCTGATTTGCGGTAGGCGATGTTGTTGGCGCCGTATTCGGTGCCGTAGTACGCCACATGGAGGTCGCCGGAGGAAGCGACGGAAAGGGAGGGGCCCCATGATTCTGCGCTGCTACTGGTAGTGACATTGATGCGGTTGGACCAGGTGGTGCCGCCGTTAGTGGACTTGCGGTAGGCGATGTTAGAGTAGCTGTTGTACTCGTAGCCGTAGTACGCCACATGGAGGTCGCCGGAGGAAGCGACGGAAAGGGAGGGGCCCCATGATTCTGCGCTGCTACTGGTAGTGACATCGATGCGGCTGGACCAGGTGGTGCCGCCATCTGATGATTTGCGGTAGGCGATGTTGTAGTAGAGGGCGTTGTACTCGTAACCCTGGTACGCTACGCGAGGGTTGCCGGAGGAGTCGAGAGAAAGGGAGGGGCCGTATGAGTCTCGCGTAGTGCTGGTAGTGACATTGATGCGGTTGGACCAGGTGGTGCCGCCGTTAGTGGATTTGCGGTAGGCGATGTTCCAGTAGCTGCCATTGTACTCGTAGCCGTAGTACGCCACATGGAGGTCGCCGGAGGAAGCGACGGAAAGGGAGGGGTTGTATAAGTACGATGTGGTGGTGGTGACATCGATGCGGCTGGACCAGGTGGTGCCGCCGTCTGATGATTTGCGGTAGGCGATGTTGTTGTAGGAGGCGTTGTACTCTCCGCTACCGTAGACAACATAGAGAACACCTGAAGAGGAAGCAACAGCAACCTGAGGGTATTCTTGAAATGTCCCCCCCCCGTTGACGATGGTGACAGAGTTGGACCATGTTATGCCGCCATCTGATGACTTGCGAAAGACAACGTCGTATGTAAGGCCGTCAGTGGTGTAATCATAAACCACATAAATAACTCCCGACGAAGCAACGGCGATGGAAACGTCCGAGCTAGCTGCAGTAGTACTTGTCGTCACGTCAATACGATTCGTCCATGAAGTCGATGTTGCTCCTCCTCCTGAAGAGGAAAAACTAAGAGAGTTATAAAAGGCATCTGTCCCGTCCGCAAAGAGATAATCTATGCCGGTGGAGCTCCCGTTGTCATTGAAGTAGCTCCACCTTGCTTTAACTCTGCCATACGTTCCGACGGCAGAAGCCGTCTCTCCCGCCCATGAGCCGTCATATTTGTCGTATACAATATTGGCATCGGTATTTCTATAAAAAACGTATTTATCCGTTCCGTTAACAACAAGGGAGACAGTGTTGTTAGAATTTTCAAGAGTATCCACCTGAGAGTCATTATTGTTAGTTGTTGACGCCTGCCAGGTGGCCCAGGAATCGCCAGAGTTGTGCTTAATAAGCGTCACCAGACTTGATGTGCCGCTGCCATAGGCAATCCAAGTGTTGTTACTGCTATCAACAGCAATCGACGGAGTTGAAGAAACCGTTGCAGACAGAGCTTGCAATGTAAACCAGGTTGTGTTATTGGCATCCCCCAATCCGGCCATTAAAGTGGAGGTGGGCGTTCTATAGGCAATCTCCGGGGCATCGTCTGCGTTAATTGTTATTACTGGGAGAAGCAAACTGCCAAGGCCAGTAAAGCTTTGTACCAACACTTTGAGGTTCCATGTGCCGCCTATTCTGTTTGCGTAATATAATGTATTTGTTCCGACTCCATCATCAAAGTAGTTAGTTACAATGTGTGGAATATTATTGGAATCAAGCGAAATGTCGGTCTCAAGACATTCTCCCCCACCCAAGCAAGATATCGCATCTTCATATCCGCCAGCGGCGAATGTGTCCGTATTTGTATTAAAGGTTATATATCTATCATACGGGCCGTAAATGTATGAAATATGAATTGTTCCCCCGCTATCCATCGCGGCGGAAACATACTTATAACTAGTCGTGGGCCTGTTCGCCGTATCCTTTTCGGTCCACGTAGCGCCGTTATCTATTGATTTCCAAACCGTAAGAACGTCGTTCCCAAGGCTAATCCTGTTGGAAAGGACAGCATAAAGATTTCCCCCGGATGTCCGCAAAACTTGTCTTGTGCTATGCGGCATGAAGTCTGTCGACGTCCCCATATCCTCCGAGTCGCCTATTTTAACAGGAGTCCCCGATTGCGGTCCTCCTGTAGAACCCAAATTATCAATCTCAACCGTGCCTCCGTAGATGCGGGCGGGCATAGTTTGGCTACTGCTAGCAGTATCGAACCTCAGAATTGAAGAGATGGTGCCGGTGGTGGGGAATGTTGTCGCGGAGCGGTAAACCAGGCGGCCGTCGCCGGAGATGGTGCCGTTGAGGGTGAGCGTTGCACCGGTATGGGTAAGCGTGCGGCTGCTGGAAAGAGAGAGAGTAGTTGAGGTGGCAACTGCAAGAGTGCCGCTGACGGTCAGGTCGGAGGTTTGCAGAGTAATCGTTCCGGTCGAAGAGGCGGTGAGGTTGTAGAGAGTCTGACTTGCGCCGATAACGGATGCTGAGGTTGAGGTCATCAGAATAGTGGATGCGCCCGCGGTGACGGTGCCGCCGGTCATATTAAGATTTCCGTTCACGGTGTGTGTAGCATCGGCGAGAGTGATGGAACCGGAGAGAGTGACGTTTTTGAGAGTTTGGGTATTGGAGGTGAGAGTTTTTGATGAGCCATTCATCACCAGGGTGTTT